>Ga0075436_100000002_pt1 | contig 475522 bp, 391 predicted proteins | sample RhiMethybrSRZTD5_FD_75303 | JGI IMG/M metagenome (GOLD analysis project Ga0075436, IMG submission 75303) | Populus rhizosphere microbial communities from Tennessee, USA - Rhizosphere MetaG P. TD hybrid SRZTD5 | ecosystem: Host-associated > Plants > Roots > Rhizosphere > Soil | place: USA...
AGAGGCTGTGAATCGCTGCATTCACGCGGCGGTGAACATTCTGAAAAGAGGCTTTGATGGCCGACTGCAAACGGTAATCAGCCCCATCGACCCTCGTAAGGGCGTCATGCAGGCGCGCTGCCACAGCATCGAACGCTGTCGATTGCGCCAATTCATGTACCTGATTGCGCGCATCAGCAATGCGGTACTGAATTGATCGCGCGAGTGTTGCCGATAACCCGGCCAGCCGTGAACACAATTCGGATTCATGCGCGGCGACGATCTCAGCGGCGGCGGAAGGCGTGGCCGCGCGTAAATCAGCAACGAAATCCGCGATCGTGAAATCGGTTTCGTGACCAACTGCCGAGATGATCGGAATCGTTGAATTGCGAATCGCGCGCGCGACTGCTTCTTCGTTGAAGGCCCAAAGGTCTTCGATCGATCCGCCGCCGCGACCAATAATTATTACATCGATCCCGCTGTCGAAATGGCCATCTTGCAAAGCGCGTTGATGATGGTCGTTGAGAAATCGAATCGCGCTAACGATTTCATGCGAGGCGCCTTCGCCCTGAACCCGCGCTGCAGCCAACAAAATGTGAACCGTGCGCGTGCGACGTGAGATCACGTTGAGAATGTCGCGGATCGCCGCGCCACTTGCTGAGGTGACGACGCCAACGCGCCGCGGAAACATCGGGATGGAGCGCTTCAGCTCCTGCGCAAACAATCCTTCGGCTTGCAGACGTTTCTTGGTTTGTTCGAACGCCAGTTGCAACGCGCCCGCGCCGACCGGCTCGAGCGATTCGACGACGAGCTGATACTCGCCTTTCTGTTCATACACGCTCAAACGTCCGCGCGCGCGAACCTGCATTCCGTCTTCCAGGCGAAAACGAATTCGCTGATTGTTGCTGCGATAACAGGCGGCACGCAGTTGCGCGAACTCATCCTTCAGTGTGAAGTACCAATGACCGGAACTGTGCGCGCGATAGTTCGAAATCTCGCCTTCGACCCACACCGTAAAGAAACGCTTTTCAAGCTCACCACGAATTTGCGTTGTAAGTTCAGACACGCTCAGCGGCTGACGTTCCGCATTGTCGAATAGTGATGCGAGTAGTGGTTGACTCATGGACTTGAGTTCACAAAAACATTGCGCTTGTAAGACAGCTCGACATCTTTTAGCTGCGGGTTTACTAACTCGATCTTGATTTTGCCGAAAGCCTTCTTCGCACCGTTCGTTCGATAAATCAGAACGTAATAGTTACGAAATACCGTTGCCAACTCTTCGAATTCCGCAGAAAGGTCAGCGGTCTTTTTCGGGAATAAAGCACGGCCACCGGTCTCTTCCGATATCTTCCGCAGGGCGTTCTTGTCAACGCCATCATAATTGGCGTCTCCAAGTCCGACTGCATACACAGCAATATTTTTTTGATTCGCGCGTTCAATAGCTTGCGCGATTCTGCTCTTGCTCGACGTATCCTGACCGTCGGTCAAAAGCACGATTGCCCGGTTGATGGTCGGATCCGATGAGAAGAGCCAGCTGGAGCAGGTCGAAATTATCGCATCCCAAATGGCCGTGCTTCCAACCTGAGAGACTTTATTACTGGGTGGGGCACCAACCACCAGGCGGCCTCCGGCATAACCGGGTGGATAAACAATCTGGGCGCGGCCAATCGCGGCTCGCAGCAATCCCAAGTCACCCGTGAACTGTTGCTCGAACTGAACATCATTTGTGAAGGTCGCTACCGCAGCTTGATCCTTGTCAGACCGAATCAGGGTATTAATGAGAGAAGTGGCTCCAAGTTTTTGCGCGGCCAAGGTGCGCTCTTGCGACATACTGACATCGATGAGCAGAGCGAGCGAAACAATGGGACTTGCGATTTGCTGTACCGACAATATCTGCGCCGGGCTGCCGTCTTCGACAATTCTTAGATCCTCGGCGCTGAGGGATTTCACGACGTTGTGTTTCTTATCAACTGCCGTAAAGAGAATTCTGACTTCTTGATCGCGTAGACCTGGCGGGCTTGTTTGCTGGCCGCGCGAGATCGTCGCGCAAAGAATCTGGCACGAGACGATCAGCAGCAGTCCTTTAGTGATAGGTCGAGTCAAGCGCGTCAATAATACTGACGTCCGGTAAACGTCTTTAAGCCAAGCCAGATGCTAGCACTAACCTCACCTCGATTTCTAAAACGGCGCCAGCAGATTCGTCATCTTCGCGGGATTCTTGATCACTTGTTTCGTCATCCACAGGTCAGTCTTGGCGAGCAATTCGCGCCCCCGATCGCCGCCGACCAGTTCACCCAAACGCCGACGAGCAACGGTCGCGTACAGCTGCATATGAGATGCTTCAAAATCTTTCACGGCCTTTTCCAAAAGGTTTACCGCGCTCGCTTCGTCGCCCCGCCTCTTTGCTACCGCGGCGCGAACGAGCATGGCCATTGGATTCGCGTAGGCCATTTTCTCCTGCTCGATCTTGCCAGCTAATTTTTCCGCGAGTTGCAGTCGCCGCTCAGTCTGCGATCCAATCGCGCTCGCCAACGCCAGCCGCGCGCGCAGTTGTGTCGCATCGATGCGCAGGCCCTGGATACGCAGCAGGAGAGATTTGTCGAGCGGCTTAAGCTGTGTTTCCACGTGTTTCCAGGCTATTTCGTAATCGCCGGTATATAACTCGATCTGGGACAGCGCCACCAGCGAGGTGTAGTGCTGCAAGTGAAATCCGCCTCGCGGCCAGTCAGTCATCGCGGCAATCACTTCGTCGCGCGCGCGATTCGGATCATCCGCGGCGAGCCAAATTGTATTCAAGCGGGTGCGCAAATCCGTTGCGGCAAACAAGTTTCCCTGGTCCAGCGCCGTGGAAAGAAGTTGTGGCACTCGTCGCGACACTTCGACCATATCGCCGAGGTACAGCAATGATGTCAGCATGAAACGGTTGGCAATCGTCAGCTCCCAGGTGACGCCGGTGCATTCATCGCGCAGGATCTCTGCCGCACGCTCACAAAGTTCCGCGGATTGTTTCCAATTTCCGAGAAGGTATGCGCTCAAGCCGCGCGCCCAGATTGCCAGGCCAGTCGCGTGCGGATTGCCCGCGCGGCGCGCCAATTGGTCGGTTTTCTCCATGAGCCGGGCCACGTGTTCTTGTTCCGCGCCGCCTCGCGCGGCGGCCTGACTTACTTCGAACGCCATCGCGCGGGCCACGCGCGAAATTTCTCCGGCGCGCAGCGCCAACAGTAAATGTAAACTTTGAAAGTCGGCTCCGCGAATAAGGTCCACGACTCCCAGACCGGCGGCGACGGCCCAGCATGTGTCGATGCGCAGCAGTTCGGCTTCAGGAATCGATGCCGCATCGCGTTCGGTAAAGCTCAAGCCGCGCATACGAATCCAGAGTCGCCGCAGAATCAGTGATAACAACGCGCGCTTCGGACCTCGCGCTAATTTCAATCCGACGCTTTCCAGGACGACGCGAAAGACTTCCAACCCTTCATCGATGTGACCGCCCATTAGCAATTGCGCGCCGGCGCGCTGCCGCAATTCCAAAGCACGACGTGTCGACGTTGTTTTCGCTGCATCGAGAAATTCGTGCGCAGCTTCAGCCGGACGTCCGGCATTCGCCAACGCATCGCCTAATCCAATCTTCAACTCATCCAGATTCGGCGCCGCGGGTTTCAAATCGATCGCGCGACGAAAGTAAAGTGCGGCCCGATCGAATGCCAATGCGGTTGCTGCTTTCTTCGCCGCTGCTTCCGCATGCGAAGCCGCCCGCTCGGTCTCGCCGGCGCCGAGATAGTCCTGATACAGACTTTCCGGATCGTCAAAGCCACGAGCTTCAATCGCCTGGGCCAAACGCCGATGAATCTGTTTTCGTTCGGCTTCGTCCAGCAACGACGCCAATGTTTCGCCGATGCGATCGTGGTACATCTCGACGCCATATTCGGCGCCGCTGCTGCGAACAAACTGCGACGCACGAAGAGTCGTCAATAACGAAAGCGAATCGCCAGAGACTCCGGCCGCGCCAAATGCGATTGCTTCGTTAACCGGACGTCGTGCGACCGCCAACACGTTCAGGAATTCACGAGCGCCGTCTGGTAACTGCTTGATTCGTTCTTCCAGCATGGTGGCCAACGAAATTCCCGCCGTGGCAGCGCGTTCGTTCATCATTCCATAATGCGTCAGTTGCTCGAGCAGGAATGGACTGCCACCGGCTTCGTTGACGATCGACTCGATGAAAGGCTCGCCGGATAATTTCGCCGCTGCTAAGAGCGATCGCGTCAGCTCGCGCGCTTCACCACCGGGCAATGGACCTACGAAGATTTCGCGACAGGTATCGCTTCCAGCCTGCATCAAGAGCTGTTTCAGAAACGGCGTCTCTTCAATGTCTTCGGTACGAAAACTGGCGATCAGCAAGAGCGGTGGCGCATCAGGCGGCCGCAGCAAATCTTCGAGCAGAAAGATGCTGTCTGCATCGGCCCATTGCAGATCGTCTACATAGATCACCAGCGGCTGCCGCTTCGCAATGCGCGTCAATAATTCACGCAACGCGCCGAATGCCTTACGTCGCAGCGTGAACAAATCGATCGACTCGGGATGACGAGCGCGCGTCTCGAAGATCGCGTCGACTTGCAACATCACCGGAAACACGCGCGACAGAGCAGCTCGGTCGTGCGGCATGAAAGCTTCAGCCTTCGCACGGCTTAAAGTCGTGAGGTGTTTGCTCAGGCTATCGACGACTCCGTCCAGAGCCTTGTACAGAACAGATTCGCGTTCGTAGCAGCGGCCTTGCAGCACGACGGCGTTGCGCGTCTTTTCTTTGACTTGATCCAGAAACGTGCGCGCCAAGGCCGACTTGCCCATGCCCGAAACGCCGTGCAGGAAAACGGTCACGCACTGGCCTTCGCGCGTCGCGCGCAGCGCATCATGCAATTCAGCTAACTGGCGTTCACGGCCAATGAACGAAACCTCTGAAGCGAGCGGCAGTGTCGATACAGGCGAGCGACGAGCGCCAAGCGCGCGCAGCACTTCGCGACCGGTAGGCCGAGCTTCCGGATCGCGACGCAGCAGCCGGATACAGAGATCGTTCAGATCACGCGGCACTCGGGGGTTAATTTCCCGCGGCTGGATCGGATCGCGCGTTTGTTTGCGCAGCATCACTTCAAAGAATCTGCCTCGAAATGGCAGCCGCCCGGTTAACGCCTGATAAAGAATCACGCCGACGCTGTACCAATCGCTCGCTTTTGAAATCGGCGACTGCGCACCTTGCTCCGGCGACATGTAATCGGGAGTTCCCGCCAGCAATGCCTCGTGCGATTCAGGATTGATGTCTTCAACCAAGCCAAAATCGAGCAGCACCACGCGGCCTTCATCGGTCACGAGCACGTTTGACGGCTTGATGTCGCGATGCAACTTGCCCAATTCGTGCAGACCGTGAACGCCTTCTGCAAGCTGACGCAGAGCCGCTCGTAAACGCGGCTCGTCCAATTGATAATGCGCGGCCTGTGCAGCTTCATCATCACCGATCGCTCCGTCTGTGGAATCGAACGAAAAACTTAAGCTGTCGAAGATCTCAGTTTCAGCTTCCGAGTCGGTAACCTTACTCAACCGTGCGCGCTGGATCGTATCGTCGAGATCGATCGACGGCAGATCGATTGTGTCGGGCCGAACGTACTGAATGAAAGTCACACCCTGCACCAGTTCCATCGTGAAGAACCAGCTTTGCCCCTCAGACATCAATTCATACAGAGTGACGAGATTCGGATGCGATACATCCGCGAGCGTGCGAAACTCTCTTTTGAACCGATAGATGTGCGCGGCTTCAGAGAGCGTCAGAGTTTTCAGCGCGACGACCTTGTCCATCTTGCGATCGTGCGCTTCATACACGATACCCATGCCGCCGGTGCCGAGGCGGCGCAGCAAGGTGAAGCGTTCGGTGCCGACGAATTCTCTGGCGGGCTTTACCACGTGGGAACCTCTCGGTGTCACGCAAGGCACAAACTTGTGCTTGAGCTTACGCGAATTTGTTGACAGATGAGCAATTGTGCCTTACATGATTTGCGCGATCAAATAATGATTGAAGAGGATTGATTATGGACTGGCGGGTGTTTCTGACAACTTTCGGAATAATTTTTCTGGCTGAGATGGGCGACAAGACCCAGATTGCTGCGATGACTATGGCTGCGGAAAAAAAGCGGCCATGGGAAGTTTTCATTGCAGCTTCACTGGCGCTAACTGCAGTTTCCGCGATCGGCGTCATTGTAGGCAGCGTGCTCGGACAATATTTGCCCCTGGAATGGATCAAGCGCGTAGCGGGAGCGGCATTCATCGTGGTTGGGGCCTTGATCTTGATTGGAAAGTTCTGATTCGTGTTAGAAGCCCGACCGTTAGGGAGGGCATCTCGGCAAACCAGCCCTTGCTTACGCGCGGGCTTCTGATACCAAAGCCATGCCACAGACTCGACATACTGAAAAACATTTCACCGCAGGCGAAACGGTTCGCGACATCGTGATTGGAATGTCTGACGGATTAACTGTTCCTTTCGCGCTGGCAGCGGGATTGACGGGCGCAATCAATAGCGCCGGCATCATCGTCACCGCGGGCCTCGCGGAAATTGCCGCGGGTTCGATCGCGATGGGCCTCGGTGGTTTTCTCGCCGCGAAAAGTGACGCCGAACATTACGCCAAAGAACGCGAACGAGAACACCGCGAAGTGAAAGAGATTCCCGAAGAAGAGATGAAAGAAGTCGAGCAAGTGTTCAAATCTTACGGGTTGAGCCATGAAGAGAGCGCCCCGATCGTTGCAGCTTTATCAAAGCATCCTAAGAAGTGGGTCGACTTTATGATGCGGTTTGAGCTTGGATTGGAAAAGCCCGATCCGAAACGAGCTTTCATCAGCGCCTTCACAATCGCGGCTTCATACGTCGCGGGCGGATTGATTCCACTCGCTCCTTATATCGTTTCGGTTTATGCAAAAAATATAAGTATCACTACTGCACTGTTCTTCTCGGTCGGATTAACTCTGCTCGCGCTGCTGGTTTTCGGCTTCATCAAAGGACGCTTTACCGGGACGCGCCCGTTACGCAGCGCGCTGCAAACAGCGCTAATCGGGAGCCTGGCGGCCGGCGCCGCGTTTCTGATTGCGCGGGCAATTGCATAGGATGACTAATGCATTTTGAGATAATCGGAAAGATTACGGAGATCGAAACTATCGCCGCTGGACCAAGCGTTAAGATTCGGGCCATTTTGCGCAAGCGATATGGAAGAGGGCGTTGGAGGAAGCTGAAGGGTGTTGCCACCGTACGGCTTTTCGATGGTACGATACGGCTAGCGGAAATCCACTGGTTCGAGGCTCACGGAATCGGCAAGAGGAAGATGCGAATTAAGCGTTATCTGGACGAGTAACATGAGCAAAGTCCCTACCGAAACCAAGTTTGTCGTTTGCATAACAACCGATGATCCCGATCTGTTAACTCCGCGCCGGATCTATCAGGTTCTTCCGGATAAGAGTGCCGCGAAATCGAATTACATTCGTGTGATCGACAACGAAGGTGAAGACTACCTTTATCCCGCCGACTATTTTCTGTTCATTGAGCTACCGCGTAAGATTGAGCAAGCATTGCTCAAAGCTGCTTAGTTGTTGACGCTCCTCCAAATGAAGCCGTATGCCGCTTGCTATCTCACCTGGGATGATTAACTACCAGCCACATTATACGAATAGCTGGGCACTAATCATTGGCATTAACACCTATCAGTTTGCCTCTCCTTTGACCTTCGCACGCAATGACGCTGATGCCGTCGCGTCGATACTTGTCAGCGATCTGGGCTTTGAGGCGTCGCGGCTCTTCCTATTGAAGGATAGTGAAGCAACGAAACAGGCGATATTGGATCATTATCTCGAACTTAGTTCGTTGGCGACGAATCCAAACGATCGTGTTCTCGTTTTCTTCGCAGGTCACGGCTTTACTACACGCGGATTACGAGGTGAGATCGGTTATTTGGTTCCCGTCGATGGTGACAAGGACAAGCTTAATTCCCTTATTCGTTGGGAGTGGGGAGAACGGAACAAAGTGGCCGCAGCCTTTTTCTTACACAGGCGCGTTAAGTTATTACGGAAAACTTTCGAATCTCCAATGTCAATCTTCTAATCTACAAATGGAATATAATCTCACGCTGCACGATCTGACTCAGGAGAACTCCTTTAGAATTATTAAGGACATAGCCCTACAACTCACACTGGCTTACAATCAGCAGACCGCGCCACGTTGTTTTAACTACAATACTGAGATTTTTCCTTGGAGTCAGTACTTCTCAAGTATTCATAATCTTGGGGGTTGATCGGAGATTTGGTGTAGACGATCCTATGAATCTTCACGTCGGCACCAGCGGCTACAGCTACAAAGAATGGAAGGGCAACTTCTATCCTGAAGACTTGCCGGCGAAGGAGATGCTGTCGTATTACTCGCGTCGTTTGCCCGCCGTAGAAATCAACAACACGTTCTATCGTCTGCCGCAGCCGACGATGGTTGAAAACTGGAGAGACCAAGTTCCCGAAACCTTTCGCTTCTCCGTCAAAGCGACTCAGCGCATCACGCACATCAAGCGGCTAAAGAATTGCGCAGATGAAACGAAGTACCTCATCGATACCGCTTCACTGCTTGGGGAAAGGCTAGGCGTGATTTTGTTTCAGCTGCCGCCGAATTCGAAAAAGGATGTTGAGCGGCTGCGCGATTTTCTAAACTTGCTTCCCAGCGACAAGCGCGCCGCCTTCGAGTTTCGTCACGAGAGCTGGTACGACAATGAAGTCTTTGATCTGCTGGGAACGAAGAATTGTGCGTGGGTTGTTTCAGATACGGACGAGAAGCCGTTGAGTGAAATAATCAGCACAGCGAATTGGGGTTACCTGCGTCTGCGGAAGACAAATTATGAAGCGCAGGATCTGGTTGAGTGGATGGAGCGCGTGCAGAAACAAAAATGGGACAACGCCTTCATCTTCTTCAAACATGAAGACGAAGGCGTCGGTCCCAAACTGGCGGCGCAATTCCTCAAGCTATCAGTATCAACGCGGTAGCCCGCAGATGATCTGACTTACTTAATCTTCACGCCCGCACCGATCCGGAAGTTGTTCTGGTGCTCGCTATTGAACCAAGTCGGCAAATAGTCGACCTGGATCACGCGCACGTCGAGGTGTTCGCCCGCATGCACGTCTAAACCTCCGCCGAGGGCCAATGCAAACGCCGTGTCAGCTTTCTTTCGCGGTGACAGCGGGTCGTCGAAACTTGCCCGCAGATGCGTAATGCCGGCCATACCGTGCACGAACGGCGTCAGGCCTGACAATCGCCAGTTGTATCGCGGGCCGATCATCAAGTCGTATCGCTGCACGCGCGCATCGAACTGTCGGCCGGTTTTCGTGTTAACGAACCCGTTGTTGTTGAAGGTACCGCTGAAGCTGGTCACGATGCCGACGTGGCGCGTGATGTTCTGATTGAACTCAGCATTGAATCCGTTGAAATTCTGTTTCTCGCTGCCGAAGACCACCGTCGCGCCATTGAAGGCCGCGCGGCCATTCTTGTCGAACGTCGCCGCATTGTTGTCGGCACGCTCGTAGGCATAACCAACGTAGAATTCATAATGTGAGTAGTCGTTGTTCTGGGCGAATGCCGCCGGGGCGCAAACCAATGCCACCAGGAGCAAGAGAAAAAATCGCGTCATTGAGGAAAAGCCTCCTTCTCAGTTACTGTTCGAAGAAATACGGTTTACGGCTACATTAATACTACCAATAAGGAAAAATTCCCAGATTTTTTGAGCGATTACTTGTTTGTTAACTTGGGACGCAAGACGCGTCGGTACACTAGTGCACGGAAGTTTCTTCGTTTCTGCCTGACCTGATGACATGGGCCGCTTAGCTCGACTATTAGTCGCCGGTTTTCTGCTGATGGCGGCAAGTGTGTCTGCTGCATCGCAAACTCCCGGCGATGCGGTGAAGGAAGCCCAACGGCTCACGCGCGTGGCCCAGACTGCTCAACAACAAGGCCGTTACGAAGATGCGATTAAGGCTTACGAAACGATTGGGATCATCGCGAAGGGTTCGCCGCAGATTGCCGCATCCGCGCTTTTGAACGCCGGCAATATTTACATGGGCGGCGGCCGCTTCGCGCAGGCGGCTAGCGCTTACAAGGCGTCGCTCACACTCGATCCAAATTCAGCCGAAGCGCAAAACAATCTCGGTGAAGCGCTCGGCGAGTTGAAGCAATATAAGCCTGCGTTGGGAGCGTTTCAGCAAGCCGTGGCCCTGGATGGCGCGTTCGTCAAAGCGCGTTACAACATGGGCGTGACCTACGACAAGCTGGGTCAACTGAAGTACGCCGAGTTTGTGTATAGGATTTTGATTCGCGATCATCCGGATTTTCCCCTTGCCTACGACAGCCTGGGTGTGGCGCTCTCGAAATCAGGTCGCGCACGCGAAGCGATTCCTTTTCATCAAAAGGCGATCAGCCTCAATCCGAGAGATCCTTCGTTCTATTTCAACTCGGCAATTAGTTATTTGATGTTGGGCGATTTGAAGAACGCTCGCGAGCAGCAACAACAACTTCAAAAATTGGATCCATTGGCAGCCCAACGCCTCGCGACGATAATCGGGAAGCATCAAAAGTAATAAGTCTTCCAGCCACAAAAAGGCACAAGAAGCACAAAAACTGTTCAGAGTTCAAGCTTCAAATCTCTGTCTGCAAAGCAAGCCAGGGCTTGAACTCTAGCCAACTTTCTTTCTGTGTTTCTTGTGCCTTTTCGTGGAATATTATTTTCTTAGAAATTTCCCTGACACTCTGGGTGACTGCAATCGCAATCCAATTCGATTGTGTCACCGGTGCCTTCACACGAAGCGCTGCAATACTTTCCGCCTTCTTGTGGCGGGCATGAGCACGGTGGATTCTTGCATTTTTTTTCGTCAGCCATAGTTCCTCCCCTGAACTTATTCTGGAATGATTAATTGGCTCGCGAAGCTTAGCACAACCAACTCGCCGATTGGTATCGCGGTTTGCGGAAAGCATGGTTCGCCCGATAAGATTTTCAACTTCAATTACTTCGAATGATTCAAGGGGGAAGAAAAGGATGGAAGGACAAACTGCTCTGGCGAAGGAAGTTCCACCGCCAATTCAGATGCTGCAAATCATTTCTGGTTTTTGGATCGCGCGCTGTGTTTACGTTACAGCGAAACTAGGCATTCCGGATTTATTGAAAGACGGTAATAAGACTGCTGATGAATTGGCCGCGGCAACTAATACGCATGCGCCGTCGTTGTTTAGAGTGCTGCGCGCACTAGTGCCGTTCGGAATCTTATCGAAAGACCAAGCCGATCGCTTTGGGATCACCTCGCTTTCTGCCACGCTGCGCAGTGACGTTCCCGGATCTCTGCGCGCGTTCGCCATGACTGAATTGGGAGAAGAACATTACCCCGCCTGGGGCGAGTTGCTTTACAGCGTGAAGACCGGTGGCATTGCTTTCGATCATGCGTTCGGCGAGCCTTGCTGGGAGTTCTTTCGCAAGAACCCCGAGAACGCGGAGATTTTCAACGACGCGATGAGCGGCATGACTGCGCAAGCGAATGAAGCGCTGCACGCAGCTTATGATTTTGCGGGCATCAGAAAGATCGTAGATGTCGGCGGCGGGCGCGGCGGTTTGATCAGTTCGATTCTGAGAAAGAATCCGACGATGCGCGGCATCCTGTTCGATTCGCCGCAAGTGATCGAGGGAGCAAAAACGAACGTTGCGAATTCCGATGTGGCTGATCGCTGCGAGTTAGTGGGCGGAGATTTCTTCAAATCGGTTCCGGAAGGCGGCGACGCGATCATTCTGAAATGGATTATTCACGATTGGGACGATGAACAATCAGTTGCGATCTTGAAGAACTGTCATCGCGCTTTGCCGGAAAACGGCAGACTGATTTTGGTCGAAGCGCTCGTGCCGCAGACGAATGAAGCGCATTTCAGCAAGTTTATCGATCTGAATATGCTGGTAATGACCGGCGGACGCGAACGAACGGAGGCAGAGTTCCGCGAGCTTTATGAGAAATCAGGATTCCGCCTGACGCAAATCGTTCCGACTGAATCGCCGTTCAACGTGATCGAAGGCGTTAAGGTTTGACCCGTTGAAAAAGAGGACGCTGCTGGGTCGGACGCGTTCCGGCCCAGCAGTGGAGGGATGAGGAACAATCGCTGTCTTATTCCGGCGCACCTCGCGATTCAAGTAATTTCACGACCTCACTTCGATTCGCTTCCCGAGCAATCGTCAGCGCCGTCTTTCCGTCTTTATCTTTCAAGGTCAGATCCGCACCGGCATTCAGCAGGGCCTCGACACTGACAGCATCCGCGGCGCTTGCTGCAAACATCAGCGCAGTCTTTCCGTCGTCATCTTTTTCATTGAGATCAGCATTGAAACTGATCAGTAGCTTCACCGTCTCGGGGTCGCCTTCGTCCGCGGCAAACATCACGGCGGTTTTCCCGTCATGAGCTTTCCGGTTGATTCGTGCCCCGGAATCGATGAGTAGCCTGGCCACTTTTGGGTCGTCATTCGTCGCCGCAAACATCAACGCGGTTTTGCCATCAGCATCTTCGAGATCGATCTTTGCACCGGCTTCCACTAACTCCTTAACGACTTCATATTTTGCATCCGCCGCGGCTTTCATCAGCGCCGTTCCTCCTGATTCATCACGCGCGTTTGCTTTCGCTCCAGCACCGATCAATGCGCGGGCCAAGTCTGCGGTTGCATTCTCGCGCAGATACATCAAGGCCGTTTCGCCTGATGGATTCTTCGCCTTGGCGTTAGCGCCCGCAAACAGTAGCGTCTGAACGATTGCGAGGTTTCCATTCTGAACAGCTTGTTCAAGCGCGGTCAGGCCTGTGACCTTGTCCCGTCCATTCACATTTGAAGAAAACGCTAGCTCCTTCACCGCGTTGAGATCATCATCCAGCACCGCGCGCACCAGCGGGTCTTCAGGCACAACCATTACCATTGCACCGCTCAAGCCGACGGCACCCAATTCGAGCTTGGCGTCCACGCGTCTGCTCGCTCCATCGGCTAATTGTATGTTTGTGATTTGCGCTCTCTTGAAGCCCGGCGACGCGATGGTCAGCGTGTAGTCACCTTGGGGCAATAGCTGAAAAGAGAACTCGCCGGATTCAGAAGATGTGGCGGTTTGCTCCTGATTCGAATTGTTATCTGTGAGTTTGATCGTTGCGCCGAATACAACTGCATCGTTTGGATCAGCTATGACACCCGATATGTTCGCGGTGCCTTTTGTCTTAGCGCTGTCCTGACGATCTCTCGCGGCCAGTTGCTCGACTTGGGTTGCGGGATTAAGTGGCTGCGACGACTGGGCCGCGGCAGTCGACAGTGTCAATGTTGCAGAAAAAGCGCCGGCAGCAATCCGCGATATTTGGCGAGCGATCGGATGCAGCTTCTCTTTGATCTGTTTTGTGATGATTTGCCCGTCCGGACTTTGCAGATAGCGAACACACAATCGACCCTGCGATCGCTCGACAATGCGCCTGGCTTCCTGGCGCGTCATGGTCGAAAGATTGGTGACGTGGAGGTTGCAATGTTCGCAGAAGCGGACCTGATCGTTGCCGATCATTTGATCCCAGTCGGCGTCGCAGGGTGCAGGAATTGTAATTCGATCGAAAGAACGGACAGACTTCGGCATGGCTAGGGCTCCTTTCAAACGGCTGCTTTTGATTGGAGAACCTGGGGAGAGGCTCTGTGTTTTAACGCATAGTTAGACCGCCCACCAGAACTAATGTTCCCGGCATCTTGATTGCACTAACAACTAAATGAGCCTGAGGAGTCGCTCGAGATAACGCCTGATCGAATTTGAATCTCGAGGCCTGGAGAGCCGCGTCGGATTGTCGCTGAGATGCGCGAGCCTTCCAACATGGTTGGCAGGCTTCAAATAAATTTTGTAATGAAGTCCAAACTATTGCACTGCGAGAGAACGAAGGGTCACACGGAGAAATCTCTATGAACATTTGGAGCAGAAAATTCATTGAAGCGAGCGGTCATCTGAGAGTCCCAATAGTCGCGCTGCTTGTAGCGAGCACGATTCTCTCAGTCATGCAGAAAGCAACAGCCCAGAATGGCGCAGTTAGCGAAATAGCTACTCGAACCAGGACAACGGCTTCGCGTCGAGTCTTTGTGCGTTCGAATTCTTTATTGGTCCGCGGCGCCGTGGTGGAAGACAAATTGCTGAAACGGCCGGAATTTAAAGAGCTTGGGTTTGTGATCACGCGCGACGCGGCGGACGCCGACATCATTCTTGAATTGCGTCACGATCTTTTGACGATGTACGTCTTCAGCGTGGTTGACGTGAGAACGCAGACAGTTATTGCGGGCGGAAAGCTAAGTTCGCTGGGCGGAACCGTCGCCGACAAAGTCGCGAAGCGTTTTTTGAAAGAAATGGCGCGAACGCCAACCAGTTAGGTTTAACTCAACGATTTAGCAGCGGCTTCGAGAGCTTTATCAAGCGCGGCGACAATTTTTCCGCCGCCTTGGGCCATGTCGGGTTTACCTCCGCCGCGGCCGTCGATCATCTCGCACGCCCTTCGCATTAGCGCGTTCATATCGCCGGCGGCGTTCGCCGATCGAGCAAAAACCAGCCGCGCGGTTTCGCCGTCGCGCGATCCTAGCAACGCGACGACATTTGGGTGAGCAATAAGTGCGAGCGCGAGGTGCTTGAGTGAGTCGGCATCGCGGTCGTTGAAGATTCTTGTGATGACGGCGCTCTCATCTTTGACCCTTTCAGGGTCAGAGGCCGGTTGGTGATCTATTCCGGGGGTATCGCGCTGCGCGCTCAACCCCCGGCTATTTTCTTCGACCGCTTCGCGGTCACTACGCCTGAATTCCTTAATCAGATCTTTCGCTTCGACGCGGCAGGCGATCTGATCCAACTCGCGAACGCGATGCGCAAGTTGCTTGTTCTCATCAATCAATTTGGCGACAAGTATCGGCGAGTCTTCGCGCCCCGCGCTGAACAACGTCGCGACATCGCTCGCGGTTCTGTTTGCTTTTCGATAATCACGCAGCAGGCGAATTCCGGCCATGAACCGAATGCGCGTCAGGCCTTTTGCGCGCTCCCAACCTCGCACGGCGATGACGCCGACCTCGCCGGTTGATTTCGCATGCGTACCGCCGCAAGGTGTCAGATCAAAGTCGTCAATCTCGATCACCCGCAACTCGCCTTCACGGGCGGGCTCTTTGCGCAAAGGAAGCGTCGCAGCCTCGTCAGCGGTAACTTGCCGAATCCCAATTGGTCGATTCTCCCAAATGATTTGATTGGAAAGATCGACGGCTCGTTCGATTTGCTCATCGGTGGGATGATCGAGTTCGACATCGATCTCGCACTCATGCTCGAGCATACGAAAACTCTTCGTCGGCGCATCGACCAGCCTCACAAACGCCGCCGACAAAATGTGCTGGCCTGTGTGCTGCTGCATGTGATCGAGGCGGCGCAGCCAGTCGATCTTGCCGTGAAGAGTGTCGCCAATCTCAGGAGTTGGCCCCTGGATGACATGCAGCACACCGTCTTCTTCAGCATCAACGCAATCCACCACGCGTGCGTCGCCGAGCGTCCCGGTGTCGTTTGGCTGTCCGCCGCCGGTCGGATAAAACGCAGTTCGATCAAGCACGACCGCGACCGCGCCATCGTCGCGCTCATCCAAATCAATCACGCGCGCGTCGAATTCCAGCAGACGCGAATCGGTGTAATAAAGCCTCTCAGTTGCGCTCATCGAAACTCGATGTTATCAAATGCCGGAGGAATTTTCAGACGGCGCCTATGAATACAACCAAACGGTGCGTGGCTCGGTTAGCATTGGCGACTGCGATCGTCTTTACGTTCGCAGCATTTGCTACCGCACAGGAGCAGCCGCTCAAGATCAAATACTGGCTGGGGATGTCGCAGCCCAGCTCGCATCTGTTTGAAGTTACGATCGAAGTTGCTTTGCCCGATAACGAGAAAACAACCTCGCTTGATTTTCAGATGCCCAAGTGGTCGCCGGGTCGTTATGCCGTTTTCGACTTTGCGAAGAACGTGCAGGAAGTAAAAGCGCGCGAGGCGTGCCCTGCAGGTTTGGATTGCACCATGCCGGACTCTCAGGTCACTCGGATCGACGATCAAACGTGGCGCGTCAAGGTTGAGCGGAACCGTCATGCCGGTATGTCCCTGATGTTCAGCTACAAAGTTTTCGCCAACGATCTCTCCGGCACGTTTTCACAACTCGATTCGCGCCACGCGAACTTCAATGGCGGTTGCGTCCTTATGTATGTCGTCAATCACAAACAGGATCCGGTAAGTCTCTCGATCAAGCCGCCGAATAGTTGGCGAGTGGTCAATGGCCGCACCGAGAAGAAAGATCAGACAGAATTTCAGTTCGCGAATTGGGACATTCTGATCGACACACCGACTGAAGTTTCGCCTGATTGGACCGATGATGTTTTCAATGTGGACGGAAAAACTTATCACGTCGTCGTTCATTCGCTGGGAAGCGAAGGCGGCAAGCGTCCCGCCCTCGTGCGCGACCTCGAAAAAATTGTGCGCGCGGAAACGGCGATGTGGGGCGCGCCGGAATTCGATTCGTACACATTTCTGATTCACTTTGCCAACGACGGCCATTCCAGCGACGGCATGGAGCACCTGACTTCAACTCAGCTCATTCAGCCCGGAGCGTTGGGAGACGCGGACACTTATGGTGAAACTCTCGATGCCGCGGCCCACGAGTTCTTTCACGTCTGGAACGTCAAGCGGCTGCGTCCGTTCGGGCTTGGCCCATGGGATTTCACGCGGCCGGCAAACACGCGTGGGCTCTGGGTCGCGGAAGGCATCACGAATTACTACGGCCATCTAATGCAACGGCGGGCGGGATTGTGGGACGATAAGAAATTCTTGCAGCAGCTTACGGAACAGATCAGCGAAATCGAAAACGCGCCCGGAAGCAAATTGATGAGCGCGGAGGAATCCTCGCTGGTCGCGCCCTTCATCGATGACGCACCTCACGCGCAGCAGACGAATTTGGCGAACACTTCGATTAGTTACTACCCGAAAGGCGAAACGATCGGAATCGTGCTCGATCTTTTGATTCGTGGCAAGACCAAGGGCAAGGCTTCTCTCGACGACGTGATGCGGCGGATGTACGAAGAATTTTATTTAAAGAGTCCGAACGCGACTTACTATCTGCGCGGACGTGGCTACGCGCCCGAGGATTTCGCTCGCGTCGCATCCGAGGTTGCGGGCGAAGACTTAAGTGATTTTTTCAAGCGATACGTACGCGGAGTCGAAACGCTGCCTTACGAAACAGCATTTGGCCAAGTCGGTTTGCGTTTCATAACCGAAGCGCGTCTGCCGGTGGCCGTAGGCATCACCGGTGATGAGAATGAACCCACCGTGTTCAAAATCACGCAGGTGCGTCCCGACTCGCCCGCGTCGCAAGCCGGGCTCGAGGTTGGCGATATCATTACTTCGTTTGGCGGAACCAAATTGTCGCCCGCGAATTTCTTGAAGACGCTCGGACGTTACAAACCGGGTGATCGAGTTAACCTCACAGTGCAACGCGGGCAGCGGACCATTCCCATTACGATCACTCTGGCGGCTCCGCAAATTCTGAATTATCGAATTGAAGAAATGCCGAACGCGTCGGCGGAAGCGAAGGCATTGAGAGCGGCGTGGTTGAATGGAAGATGAGGCATCCACAGATTTTGCAGATTTCACAGATAACACGGACAGAAACTACTAATTCGTTTAGAGGCGGGACTTGTCCCGCCATCGCTGTCGGCACAAGTGCCGACTCTAAACTTTAGGAGAGTATTTGTATTCGGAGCCTATTTGTGAAATCTGCGTAATCTGTGGATGTCCTATTTCCCTAATCGTGACGCGATCACTTTCGCCGCCGTCGCGCCCGCGCCGACAGCGCCGGCAACCGTTGGCGCCAATGGGTTCGAGACATCGCCGACCGCGAAGACGTTTGCAACGCTGGTTTCCTGCTGCGAACCTACGACGACAAAACCTTGATCGTCCAACACTAACTGGCCGCTGATAAAATCTGTATTCGGCTCCCAACCGATCCTGATCAGCACGCCTTGCACGGCCATCTGAAAAGGCTTGATTGCCTGTGCCCGTTCGATCTCAACTGCTTCCACGCGATCGTTGCCGATGATGCGACGCACGCGCGATTCAGGAAAGACAGTGATGCAGTGATGTGTGTGAAGCTGTTCCGCGAATTCGCGCCGGGCCCGCATCTTCTTACCGCGATGGACGAGCGTCACCGTGGGACAAACCTCCGCGAGCAGCAGAGCGTTTTCCGCCGACGCGTCGCCACCGCCAATGACGCAAACATCTTTGCCGGCAAACTGGTCGCGATCGCGCGCGCCTGATTCGATGATTCCTCTCTCAACAAATTCTTCTTCACCGGGGATGCCGAGCTTTCGCCGACGTAAACCGGTGGCAATGATGATCGCGATCGATTGCAGGTCTTCCCCACTCTTCAGCTTGATCCGTTTCGCTTTCAAATCCACGGCGTCGATCGCGACATTCGTCCAGAAATCGAAATCCGAGTCGGCGGTCTGCGCGACAAAAAGATCGCGCAGCTCGCGACCATTCGCGGTCCGCACGCCGAGATAATTTTCGATCGGGTTGTGAACGGAGAGCAGCTGCCCGCCGGCTTCTTCGGCTTCCTCGAGCACCAGCGTGTCGAGACCCAGCTCGTCGCACCAACGTGCGGCGGAAAGGCCGGCGGGACCCGCGCCGATGACGAGAACGTCATACATCGCAGGAAGTTCACCACAAAGAAACTAAGAACACAAAGTTAACTTTGGAAGAATGACGATTGACAACAATGCGCCGCCGATGCGAGGCTGAACTGCTCCGAATTCAAATCGAAGAAAGGAGAAATCGCGATGCGTCTGACTGAGATGGTTTCGTGCTCTGGTTGAGCGGCCAAGCTCGCGCCTGGCGTCCTCGCTCAAGTGTTGAGCGGGCTTGAGAGACAACCTTTCGATCCCAATCTGCTCGTCGGTTTCGACAAGGCGGATGACGCCGGGGTGTATCGTCTGCGCGACGATCTGGCGCTGGTGCAGACGCTCGATTTCTTCACGCCGATTGTCGATGACCCGTTCGACTATGGACGCATCGCCGCGCTCAATTCGATTAACGACGTCTGGGCCATGGGCGGGACGCCGGTCACCGCGATGGCGATTACCTGCTTTCCAAAGAAGGGTGTTGATTTTGAAATCTTAAAAGAGATCATGCGCGGCGGTCTGTCTGTTTTGACTGAGAACAAAGTCGTTCTGGTCGGCGGCCACAGCGTCGATAACGAACAGATCATGTTCGGCTATTCAGTCACCGGCGTGATCGATCCGAATCATATTGCGACGAACGCGGGCGCGCGGCCTGGCGATGCGATCATTCTCACGAAGCCAATTGGCACTGGGGTGATTTCAACTGGAATCAAACGGGCAAAGGCGTCGCCGGAGGTTGTCGCCGAATCAGTCGCGACAATGATGACGCCAGGCAAGTACGCCGCGGAAGCCGTTCGTAAGTTCGAGGTGAAAGGTGCGACCGATGTCACCGGTTTTGCTTTGCTTGGTCATACATGGGAGATGGCCTGCGCCAGCAACGTGACGATCGAGATTGATTCCACGCGAGTGCCTCTGATCAATGGCGCGCTGGAATTGGCGGTCGCAGGAATGATGACCGGGGCGGACAAGACCAATCGCGAATACGTCGGCGAAGATATTTCGATTGCAGATGGAATCGATCCGAATCTGGTGAAGCTGTTTTATGATCCGCAGACGGCCGGAGGATTGTTGTTAGCGATTCCGGAAAACAAGGCGGATGATTTGTTGGCCGAGTTGTTAAAGAATTATCCTCGCGCGGAGATTATTGGAAGAGTTGGCAAGTCGGGCGAGAAGCGAATTTCAGTAAAATGAGTTCGGTTGGCGCGTAGGACTAGATGAAGTTCGAGCTAATCGGTAAAATTGAGGACATAGAAATAATCGCCGTTGGCGGTCAAATTCATGACCTTCAAAAGATTCGAAAGAAGCACGGCAGAGGCCGATGGCGAAAGCTGAAAGGGATTGGTCGGATACGATTGTCAGATGGCTTCGAATGTTATGCGCAATTACATTGGTACGAGGCGCACGGCATTGGTAAGAAGGAAATGAAAGTCAAAGAACTGCTTGATTAAGAATTATGAAAGCTGAACAGAGATTCGCGATTTGTGTGCAGAACGAAGGCTATCCCGTCTCCTTGGAGCTGTGGAAAGTCTACCGCGTCCTTCCTGACAAGAAAGCCGCGCGACATCAGTTAGTCAGAATCGTTGACGAGTCGGGTGAAGACTACCTCTTCGATGAAAGTTGGTTCGTGCCGATAAAACTACCGCCGGCAGCAAAGGAAGCGATGCTGGCAGCGGCCGCATAGGACCCCCCATTATCTCTCGCTGATCAGTCAGCTCAACCTGACGGCAACGCATGAATCCGCTAAACAAGAAGCCAGGTCGGAAGTTCGAAGAAGCCGTTTATGCGTTTGCGAAAACTCTTGATCCCTCAGCAGAAGTCTTATTCGATCATAAAGTCATTGATCGTGATAGCGGCCAATCCCGACAATGCGACGTCTGGATAAACGCCAAGTTCGGGGGGCACTGGGCGCAATCAATCATTGTTAGCTGTAAAGATCACAAACGAAAGCTCCATGCTGGTGACATCGGGACGTTTTGCGATGAGAAGCGCTCGACAGGCGCAACTATGGGCGTAATCTACAGCTGCGCGGGGTTTACAAAACCTGCTCTTGAAAAAGCTCGCGCAAACCAAATCTCCTGTTGCCGCCTCTATGACAATGAACCAGCAGGTCTCCCAGACTCAATTTGGATAGAACAGTTTGCGTGTAAACCCGCGGTCCGAGTCACTATGCGGCCAGGTTCTTTTACTCCTCAAATTAGTAAATGGGGGGAATTGTTTGAACTTCGCAATAGTCCAAGCGACCGAACTCTTTTGGACGGCATCGGTCAAGCTTTTTCAGCATGTGAAGCGAAAGGATTGGAAACTAGGAACGAGTTAAGTAGCGCCGGAATTGTTACCTTTCCTGATAACTGGACGATGGATCTCGGCTTCGATCTAAAGGGATCAAAAGGTGTTGTGAGAGTCGAGTGTATCTGGAAAAAATATCGAGCTAGAACGGAGGCAGTCTTGCTGCGTGGTTCATATTGTTTGTCAAACGGATCGTTTAAGGGAACAATAGTTGGGCCGTCAATCGATACTTGGGGTCCCAATATCGGCGAAGGTTGGGAACTGCTCAAAGCTAATGAATCACCGCGTTCTCCAAATTTGATGCTTACCGTTCTCTCTGGCACCGATGTAAGAGAGGTCCTTTGTAAAGCCCTTTCAGATCAACCGCTGAGCTAAGGAGTTTCACATCATCGGATGGTAGTCGCTATCTCAAAGCTTGCCGATTCTTCCTTCAACCCGCAGGATCTCTATCAATCCGTCCGCGCGCGCACCATGGAAATTGTGGCGCCGCTCGAAATTGAAGACTACGTAATTCAAACGGCGGAGTTCATGTCGCCGCCGCGTTGGCACATCGGCCATACGTCATGGTTCTTCGAAACAGTCCTGCAGAAATATCAGCCCGGCTACAAAACTTACTCTGAAGATTTTCTTTTCTTCTTCAATTCTTACTACGAAGGCTTTGGACCGCGGATTGAGCGGCCAAAGCGCGGCACGCGCTCGCGGCCTACTGTCGCGGAAACGAAAAAGTATCGCGCGCACATCGATGAGCAGATGACCCGATTCATCGAAATGGTTTCGTCGCGTGATGATGCCAACGAGATTTTGAAAATAGTGCGGCTCGGGCTCGAGCACGAGATGCAGCATCAAGAGCTGCTGGTTTACGACATCAAACACTTGCTCTCCGATCAGTTTGACGCGCCAACAAAACCAGCGCCGCGATCGATTGAGAGCGTGAGCGGGATGGTGGAGATTGAAGGCGGTTTGTTCGAACTTGGTTATAGCGATCGGGGCAGTAGCCCGACCGTGAGGCAGGGCTCGATCGATTTCGCGTGGGACAACGAGAAGCCTGCGCACAAAGTTTGGCTCGAAGACTTCTCGATCGATCGCGCACCGGTCAGCAACGGCGATTATCTCGAGTTCATTAACGCCGGCGGCTACAAAGATTTTCGCTGGTGGCATTCGGCGGGCTGGGAGAAGGTGAACACTGAACATTGGCGAGCGCCGCTCTATTGGGAGCAACACGATGGCGAATGGATGATTCGCGACTTCGCTGGCTTGCATCGTGCAAGCGACAAAGCGAACGAACCGGTTTCCCATGTCAGCTTTCTCGAAGCGTCGGCTTATGCAAAGTGGTGTGGCAAACGTCTGCCCACAGAGGCTGAATGGGAGAAAGCCGCGACGATCTCACCGAGCACCACACAGAATTTCCCGTGGGGCGAAGCGATCCCTGATGAATCGCGGGGCAATCTTTTTGAAAACGGACTTTGGTCAGTCGCACCAATCGGCGCGTTTCCCGACGGCCAGACTTCGCTTGGCTGTCATCAGATGATTGGCGATGTGTGGGAGTGGACGACTTCCGATTATGTTCCCTATCCAGGTTTCAAATCTGAATTCGACGAATACAACGACAAGTGGTTCGTCGGCCAGAAGGTCCTCCGCGGCGGATCATTTGCGACGCCGCAAATTCATATTCGATCGACCTATCGAAATTTCTTTTATCCGCACGAGCGATGGATGATCTCGGGGTTCAGATGCGCGAAGGACGCGCAGTAAGTATCCCTCTTCTTACTTTGCGGTTTTCCTTTGCGGCTTTGCGCCTTTGCGTGAAACGTCCTGCATGAAGAAGTAATCTCTCCCGCAAAGACGCCAAGTCGCAAAGATGCGCAAAGTCAAACTAAGACACAAGCGGAAGATCAAACAGTTATTCAAACTGCTTTTTGAATTCTTCGAATTGACTTGTGAGGTTCGCAACTTGTTCCGTCAGCGCTTGCACCTGTTCTTCTAGTTTTGCCACGCGTTCTGAATCAGTCGCTCTCCGCGCCGATCTTTCTCCCACAGATGGTTCGGCGCTTTGTTCGATTTCCGGTTGGCCTGCCAGCAGATGCGCGAACCGCGCTTCTTTCTGGCCGGCCTGGCGCGGCAGCTTCATCACCAGCGGTTCACCATCGTGCACACTCAACGAATCAAGGGTCAGGTCGACTTCTTCCAAGCTGGAAAATTCATATAGACGATATCCGCGCGTGCGAATCTCGCCGACGGTTTGCGGACCGCTCAACATCAACACGCAGAGTGTGGCAACTTCCGGCGGCGTCAGATGCATGACCTCGGGCACGACGTGTTTGTATTTCGGCACGCGGCTGGTGCTGCCGTGAAAGACGTAAGCAAGATTTTTGTCGCGCAGACTAAACAGGGCGCCATCGATCTCGCTTTCGGTGTAAGAGCTGACCGGATTGCGGTTGTTCTTCTGATTGCATGCGGCCGTGAGCGCGTTCAGCGTGAGCGGATAATATTCCGGCGTCGTGATCTGTTTTTCGATCAGCGCGCCTAAAACTCGAACTTCGATCGCCGTCAGCATCGTTTCTTCTGGCTCCCGGTTTTCGTCTACGACCGGCCGTAATATTTTCTTAGCGCGTCCCGGTAGGCCGCAATCCCCTCGGGCAGCGCCGCTGGATCAGGTTCCTTACCGGCCAGGATCTCTCGACCTTTCATGCCATACATCGGAGTGTTTATATTGTTATCAGGATTGAGGGCAAACCTGCTGTTATATTCGACACCCTTGAGTTTACCGTTGTAGTAAGCATACGCAACCACGCCCGCACTCTCCAGCTCTTTTCGTTGCGCTTCATCGATGGTGCCCACAGGTCCCGCGACGGTCTGTTTCTCTTTGTTTAGTCTTACGCCACCTTTTTCGAAGGAATCGATCGTGTCTTGTCCAAAGAACAAGAGGACCACTCCATAGTTTTCTTTTTCTGAGAACGGGTTGCCATATCCAGCGCCCATGAACTGATAAAAGGCGGGCATCGTCCAGTTATCGTTCCGGCGCACGCTGATGACTCCGTAGCCATGAATCATGTGGGTGAAGTAGATAGTTTCTCTCTCCACTTTTGGGAATACACCGATCGCCGAGCTTTTATCGATTAACTCTTTGGGTATTGCTTCGTCAGAAATGGCTGTCAATAATGGGAGGATTCTCGCCGCATCGCGCGATCTCTCCACGGCGTGCGCAAACCTTTCCGCGCCAGGCTTCTGCGCCATGCCATGAGCCACAATCAGAATAAGCAAACCGCAAATTGCCAACGATTTAATCAAAAATTTGAGCATTACAATTTTCCTCTTGAGCATAAGCTGAATACTTCACTTGATCCACTTCTCCGTTCCGGCCACTTCATCAATTTTGTTTTCGAGCGCGGTCAGCTTCGTCAGCACGCCCGAATTTCCGCATCCATGATAATGCGAGACGCTTTTCATCTTTCCGTTCAGTCGTAGCGCGGTCTCGGCCGAAGGCAGATCGGTAATCACTTGCGGGCATTGCTTTGTTCCCGGAGTGTAAGCGTCGAGCAGTGAAAAATAATCAATCTTTTCAAACTCAGTCACCAGATTGCGAAAATCGTTTGCACTGATCTTACCGGTGGCCGTTCCTTTCGTCTTCGTGAATTGACGTCCTTCGAACGTGACGCTGCCATCGCTCTTGATCGTCAGCTTGTAATTCGGACAGGTGCCAAAGCAGACCGTGCGCTCCAAAGTGATGAAATCATTCTTGCTACTCTGCGTCTGACTCTGCCCCACGAAAATCGCTTTCGGAATCATCGCGTGCACGCCTTTGGTTCCGTCCACCAGTTGGGTGATGTCAAAGTCGGCGGCGACGCTTGCCAGTTGATAAGCATCGTCGCGCGTCAGATGTTTCTCAGTGACGAGAAAGTCGATCATTTCGCGCACCGCGAGCTTCGCCGCTTCCCGCAGATCTTCGTTGATGCCCATCGCGATGTAATGCGTCGGTGTTTCGGCGCGCGGCCATGTCAGATGCATGTCCTTGCGGACGATCAATTGGAAGGTCCCGATCAGCGAAGTTTCCATCGCGGTGATGTCGACTTCGCCGTTGCCTTGTCCGGCGTGCCCGTCGCCGATGAAGAGCAAAGCGCCCGGCGCGTGCACCGGAATATAAAGCGTCGTGCCGGCGACGAGCTCTTTGTTATCGAGGTTGCCGGCGTGAATTCCCGGAGGCGCGCTGTTGATGCGTCCCGCAGCCGGCGGCGGCGCGTCGCCGATGCTGCCAAAGAACGGATGCAGCGGAATCTCGATGCCATCGGCAAAATGCGCGACCATGCGTTTCGCATCGAGGGGAATGATGCGCATTTTCGCGTAAGGAAAATCTTCCGGAATGGTGCCGCTGCGCGGACCGAACGCGTTGTAAGCATAAGGAATCGCGAGCTTGATTGACTTGATCCTGACTTCGAGTACATCGCCGGGCTCCGCGCCTTCGATGAAGATTGGCCCGGTGAGAATGTGCCCGCCCGGTCCTTTGTTCGTTACCTCTTTGTAGATGTCGCGCAGCGATTGCTCGACATCTTGTGGTTTCACACCCGCACCTTCGAGCCGCGTAGGACTGGAAGTAATCAGCGTCTGCACTTCGACAATGTCACCCGACTTGATCCGCATCACCGGCGGCGCGGCCGCATCGTAATATCCCCAGGCTACGGTCTTGGGTGTGGGTTTGAGTTGGAGCGGTTGTTGGGCGCTAGCGGTTAGAGCCAACATTACACATCCGGCAATTATTGATAATGATTTCATCGTTTTTCTGACTATATCGATTTAGACTAAGGCACAATCGCTGTCGCAGCCTTTGAGATTCCGTCGAAGTATCTATCCAAATATGTTTGGGGTGGGTGGGCTCCTGCGATTGAACTTTCCAAAAACGCCCCGACGGAGATGTTTGGAGGTAGATAGGTCAATTTATCTCGGACTAATCCGCGAAAGATATTCTGACTGTGCAATGATCGGTGCGCTATAGCATTGCGAACTACTCGCATTTCTTCCAATAGGTTTAGTCGAGCTGTTAAAGCACTCTCGAATGGTTCACCATCGGCGAAAAATCGCTTTGCGCGGAGTCTCACAAACTGAGAGTTATCCCAGTCAACGTACTTGCGATGACCGCCCTCAGGCAAAAGAAGTTGAAAGGCGTGATCCCAAGTGTTTGGAACAACGTAGCACTTCGGAGCGAATCTTTTCTTTGTAGGTTTTTTCCCGAGGAGATACAGGATGAATGTTTCTTCCAAGAAGCGTTCCCACGCCAGAAATGATCGTAAGAATGCCAATTCAATTAGAACGTTACGATGTGAGATTGTAAATCGCGGTCGCTTGGGCCCGTTTGCTGGAATGATCCATTGGCGCGCCGCAGAGACAAGATTCCTAGATTCGTGCACGTAATGATTGAAGTCGCTGAGTACAACCTCGTGTTTTAAGCGGGGCATAGTCTTAATGAGTTTGCGCTATTTTTTGACAGCGTCTCGAATCAGCGTAATAACGTATTCCGCTCGTATCGTGCGGTTACTAGCGTGTATTGTGTGGACATCCGTCGCGAGCCTGAATTCGCGCTCTCGAACTGGAAGCTTATTCACGTCTGATTTATCTACTTCAAAAATCTTGTCCACCTTTTCGAGAGCTATCCGAATTTTGGGTACATCGCCCGATTTTATTTTTAATCTCTTCAGTCGGATGCCCTTTAGGCCAAATTGCATATGATAAACGGAGGAGAATAATGTGTAGAAAAGAGGAACGCGTCTAAATGTCGAAGAGGCTGAACCGTTCAGAATATCGCCTATCAAATCCATCGTAGCTCGGAACCGTTTCATGCAAACGAGTCGGCCCGGGAAGGTCTCGTCCCACTTCTCATACGCATTGTCAATCACGGATTTGTTCTTTGCTTTTATGCCCGAAGAGATCGCAATTAGAAGTTCGGACACAAATTCAGCCTCCGCCATGCGCGAGACTTGTTTAGACGTGAATATACGATTTTCAATCCAAAAAGGCGTAAAGTCGCGCGCCAACTTGTATACGGATGACTTGAATTCGCCGAACCATTGAGAGTTCCGAAGCTCCTGATCGTTAATCTTGATCGGATACTTATTTAGCCTGGCAAAAATGTCCCAAATTTCAGGGTCCGGAGCATCGAGTAGATAGTCGCACGTAAATTCATAGTAGAGAATATCTTTCTGCGCGTCTCCCAAATCGCTGAAGTAACTTCCTCCATAGTCTGCGTTGTGGATTCTGTTGATCGGAAAGCCATCTTTCAAAAACGAAAGCACCGTTGTGAGTCGCTGTTGTCCATCCACAACTTCATTTAGTGTCTTGCCGGTCGCTGCGTTCTCCGTTGTTCTAATATAAATCTTCGGAATTGGCTTGCCCCTAACAATTGTATCTATCAAGAATGATCGAGCCTTGTCTGACCACACTTCTCGTCGTTGGAATTCTGGCGTTAGATCCAATTCGCCACGTTCCGACATTTGTTTGATTTCTTTGACGCTCAACGATCTGGACTTAAAGATTTGCATCGTAAATACCTCAACGATATCATTCAGAAGTTCGAGTTGGTTCCAAATGGAAACTGTAAAACCCCTTATTAACAACCTTCCTGTTTTGAAGCTGGTAACAAGTAAAGGCGCGCTGTACAAAGGCGACTCGCTTCCTCTTCTGGAAAAGATCAAGTCAAATAGTATTGACTGCGTTTTTGCAGATCCGCCATTTAATCTTGGAAAGAACTATGCTCCGGGAATAGAAGATCTTCTTCCCGAAGATAAATACCTGGAGTGGACTCGTCGCTGGCTATCTGAATGTGTGAGAGTCCTAAAACCAGGTGGCAGTCTTTTCATCTACCATATGCCAAAATGGCTCTTCGCTATTGGCAGTTACTTGAACGCTATGGACTCGATTCAGTTCAGGCACTGGATTGCAATCAAAATGAAGAATGGATTTCCGATCAGTGGCCGATTGCATCCCGCACATTATGGTTTGGTTTATTACACTAAACTTGGAAGGAAACACAAGTTTCATATCGTAAGAACAGCTTCACCCGTTTGTCGACACTGTAAACAGCTAGTGCGCGATTATGGTGGTTACTTGAAGAAGTACCCAAAAAATCGATCAAGAATTCCGCTAATCCGGTTAGCCGATTTCTGGGACGATATTAGTCCGAACATTCACCGCAAGGGTCGACCGAACGCTGTTAATGAACTACCAAGTCTTATACCCGAGCGCGTAATCAAAATGTCCACCAACCGAGGCGACATACTTCTTGATCCTTTTGCTGGCGGTGGAATTTCTTTAAGCACGGCGGAACTTCATGGTAGGTACTGGATCGGCTGCGAGCTTGGTTCCATCGAGCATGCGCAAGAGCGACTGCGCTCGCAGCAGTTCGCCGTAGAAGGCGCGGATCTGCCAAGCAAGCTAAAGAAAATACTTCCTATTGAAAACGTCTTCGCGGGATCCTGATGATTACGAATTTCGGTGTAACGAAATTTCATGCCAGTGGGATGAAGGCAGAATCAAACGATGGGACTTTGAAAAGTATCGTCTCGTGATAGCCGTTCTGTTCCGCGTCAGCGGTGGCTTCAAGGGCGTTATCACCAACACCAACAATTTTTTCTGCGGATTCGTCAATCGCGATCCACTTATCTTCAAACTTCTCGATTTCCGGTGATAGGCTGGAAATGTCGATCACGGCTTAACTCCTCGCGACCAAGATTATCTCTATGCTTCTCGCAACGCAATCATTGACACGTGAAGCTCCGTTAGGCGCGATGTTTATAGCAAACGCGGCTTCCCAGAACTCTCGAAGCTCTTTTAGGAGCGGCATAACATTTCGCTCCTCTTGGAGCTAGGAATTAGACAGACGTCGCGGGCTATAAACATTTCGTGCCTAGCGGCACGAAGCGGCTATAAATATCTCGCGGCCTAAAGCTACACAATTTCCGGCTCAGGGATTAAGCTTACCGCGCTAAGTCGAGTATGCGTAGAATCAGGGTTCAACTGCCAAGACTTCTGAGGTTAATGACTGTGGCTCTGTCTCTAATTATTCCCGCGCTGGAGAAATCGGTTTCAGGGGCTCCTTTGGCGGCCGGCGATCCTTGCGCCGCGACAACCTATCTTCACTGCGTGAGCTATGGCAGCGGCGATCCGATTATTGCTTTGCATGGGTTGGGCGGAACGCTTTACTCATGGCGTAATCTCGTTAACAAGTTCCCGAATCACCAACTGATTCTGTTTGATCTCAAAGGTGCGGGTGATTCGCCTAAGCCTCATGACAAACATTATTCGATCGAGGATCAGGCCAATCTCATCCTGCAGTTCATACGGTCCAACGATCTAAAGAATCTGACGTTGATGGGAAATTCTTATGGCGGGGCGGTCACGCTTTTTCTGGCCATTGAATTATCAAAAGAGCAGCCCAGCCGTCTTGCCTCACTGATTCTGATCGACAGCGGCGGCTACAACGAGGATTTACCGTCTCATCTGAAGTTACTCAGAACGCCACTCGTGGGCTGGTTAGCGCTGCATCTGGCGCTCCGGCCATCGATCAAAAAAGTTCTGCGCGATTCCTACTACGACCAGAAAAAGATTACCGGCGAGCAGATCGACGCGTACGTTAATCCACTCAAGGCACGCGGCGCACGGTATGCGCTGCAGCAAACCGCGAAGCAGGCGATTCCGAAAAACATCGACGAAATCACCGCACAATACCCCAGCATTTCGGTTCCGACGCTCATAATTTGGGGTCTCCAAGACCAAATACTTCCATTAAAGATCGGCGGAATGTTGCACGTGGCCATTAAGCATTCGACGCTGGAGTTAATTGACAAGTGCGGTCATGTGCCACAAGAAGAAATGCCCGAGGAGACGATGACCCACATCACGCAATTCTTTCGAGGGCTAGGACAGAAGCCGTAGCCGGTGATGATGCAAAGAACCGAGAAGCTTTACTAACGCAAGGACTTGTCGGCCTTCGAGAACCTTGGCGTGATCTCGTATGAAGCAATCCTTTGACTTCTCGCAATGGCACCCGCCGGCGCATTGGAATCGCATCACCGCGATCGACATGCACACCGGTGGTGAGCCTTTGCGGGTCTACACGTCCGGTCTGCCGCCAATTGAAGGCCGGACCGTGCTCGAGAAGCGTCGCTACTTCCGCGAGCACTATGACCACATCCGCACCGGCACGATGTGGGAACCGCGCGGTCATGCAGACATGTATGGAGCGGTGATCACTCCGTCGCTCGACGCGGACTTTGATGTTTTCTTCCTGCACAACGAAGGCTACAGCACGATGTGCGGCCACGCGATTATCGCTTTGACCAAGCTCGTGTTCGAGACGGGCCTCATCCGCAAGGAAGGCGACCATCCGCAACTCACCATCAACGTGCCCGCCGGAAAGATTCGCGCTCGGGCCGTAATCGAAGGCGGAAAAATCCGAGACGTTTCTTTTCTCAATGTGCCTTCATTCCTTTACCTGCGCGATCAGCAAGTCGAGGTGAGCGGGCTTGGTCGCGTGCGCTTCGACGTCGCCTATGGCGGCGCGTTCTATGCCTTTGTCGACGCGCAGTCACTCGGTCTGAGCCTGACGCCGGATCATTACCACCCGTTGATCGATTATGGCCGGCGCATCAAGCAAGCAGTGATGGCGAACTTTTCGATCGAGCATCCGTTCGAAGCTGAACTGAGTTTTCTCTACGGGACAATATTTACCGGACCTGCCGCCTCAGCCGGACACCACAGTCGCAATGTGTGTGTCTTTGCCGATGGTGAAGTCGATCGCTCGGCCACGGGTTCCGGCGTCAGCGCTCGCGCCGCCCTGCATCACGCCAAAGGCGAGCTGAGTCTAAACCAGAAGATTACGATTGAAAGTATCATCGGCAGCACGATGACCGTGCAGGCCGTGGAGGCGACGAAGTTCGGACCATACGACGCGGTGGTGCCTGAAGTCGGCGGCACGGCGTCAATCATCGGCAGAAATGAATTCTATTTCGACCCGGATGATTCACTTGGCCAAGGCTTCCTCTTACGATAACGAAACGCATGATTGCATCCGTTCAGAAAGCTCCCCGAGTAACGCAGGAGGCCGCGGTCCGCATTGTGGATGAGCTTTATGGAATCGACGGTTCGGCGGCGGCGCTGCCGAGCGAACGCGATCAGAGCTTCCTTATTTCTTGCGACGAAGCTGAAACCGAAAGCAACGAACGCTTTGTGCTCAAGATTTCCAACGCCGAAGAATCGTTCGAGTTTCTCGATCTGCAGAACCAGATGATTCAGTTTCTCAGCGAGTGCAAAATCGATCTCGAGTTTCCTCGCATCCTTCTCACCAAGACCGGCGAGAGCATCACGCGGATCAGAGATGAAGACGGTCGTGAACACTTTGTTCGCCTGCTGAGCTGGCTTGAGGGCGAGTGCCTGGCCGAAGCGCAGCCGCATGGCCGCAAGTTGCTCGCGTCGTTGGGCCAGACGTTAGCGCAAATGGATGCGGCGCTGGTCGAGTTCTCGCATCCGGCAGCGCATCGCGAGTTTTATTGGGACCTTCGCAACGCGGCGATGGCCCAAAAGTTTGCCGGCCTCTTGCCTAATAACCGCCGGAGTCTAGTCGAGCGATTCTTTGCCGAGTGGCAGATGATCGATTGGAATCGTCTTCGCTTCAGCATCGTCCACAACGACGCCAACGACTACAACGTTCTCGTGCGCGGCTCCGGACGAGCTCAGCATCGGGTCACAGCAATTCTCGATTACGGCGACGTGGTGCACTCGGCAACTGTCTGCAACCTAGCGGTGGCGTTGGCGTACGTCATGCTTGATAAACCCGACCCGATCGGCGCCGCAGCGCGCGTAGTCGCGGCCTATCACGAAACGTATCCACTCACTGAGCCAGAGATCGATGTCCTTTACACTCTCGCCGTCACGCGGCTTTGTTGCAGCGTCTGCTATGCGGCGAGGCAGACGCGCGACGTGCCCGACAATGAGTACTTGAATATCTCAAACGCGCCGGCGTGGGCGTTGTTGGAAAAGCTCTCGACGCTTCCTCTCGAATGGCCCACGCGAGTCTTTCGCTACGCGTGCGGACTACCGGTTGTAAAAGTTTCGGCTTCTCAACTTCGAACGTCGAGCGAATTAGTGACCGCGCGCAGGCAACGGCTCGGGCCTTCGCTGAGCACCTCGTATCAGACGCCTCTGCACATCGTGGCGGGCTCGAAGCAGTACCTCTATGCCGCAGACGGCCGGCGATATCTGGATTGCGTGAACAATGTCGCGCACGTCGGGCACAGTCATCCGCTAGTCGTGCGCGCCGCGTCTGAACAGATGGCCGTGCTCAATACGAACACACGCTATCTACACGAGAAACTGATCGGGTACAGCAAGCGTCTGACCGCGCTGCTGCCCGAGCCGCTGAGTGTTGTGTATCTGGTTAATAGCGGCAGTGAGGCAAACGAATTAGCTTTGCGTCTCGCGCGCGCACACACTGGGCGAGAGGATGTGATCGTGATCGACGGCGCTTATCACGGCAACACCAGCGCGATGATCGATCTTAGTCCTTACAAGTTCGATGGGCCTGGCGGCCGCGGCTGTCCGCCGTGGGTCCGCAAAGTTCCGATGCCGGATGTTTATAGAGGCGAGCATCGCGGGCCAGACGCGGCAACGCGTTATGCACAATCGGTGATGGAAGCAGCGCAACGAGGCAGTGGTCCGGCGGCGCTGTTCTGCGAAGTGGCGCTCAGTTGCGGCGGTCAGATCATTCTGCCGCCCGGCTATCTCAAAGAAGCATTTGCGGCCGTGCGCGCGGCAGGCGGAGTCTGTGTCGCAGATGAAGTGCAAACCGGCTTTGGCCGCGCGGGTGAGCGCTTCTGGATGTTCGAAACTCAGGGTGTGGTTCCGGACATCGTGACGCTCGGCAAGCCCATCGGAAACGGTCATCCACTGGGAGCGGTAATCACCACACGAGCGATCGCCGATTCATTCGCCAACGGAATGGAGTACTTCAACACGTTTGGCGGTAATCCAGTTTCCTGCGCCGTAGGTTTGGCGGTGCTCGATGTCATTCGTGACGAGGAGTTGCAAGAGAATGCGTTTGAAGTTGGAGAATATTTAAAGGATGAGCTGCGTCAGTTGCAGCAGGAATACTCGCTGATCGGCGACGTGCGCGGAGCCGGTCTCTTTATCGGAATTGAACTCGTCCGCGATCGAGAGACGCTTGAACCTGCGGATCACGAGGCCGCAGAGATCGTCGAACGGATGAAAGAACGCGGCGTGTTACTCAGCACCGACGGCCCTTTTCACAATGTCATCAAAATCAAACCGCCGCTTGTGTTCTCGCGCACGGACACCGTTTTTCTAATTTCGAATTTGAACTATGTCATCAAAGATATTTTCTCTTAATATCTTCATCGGGTCTGCTGATTCATCACAGAGATTCGTGCTTACGCCTTCCGGCCACCCGAGGCCTGTCCCCGGAAAACAACGAAGGCTTCATCGCAATGGACGAAGCCTTCCGCAGTTTTCGAGTGCACGCACAGGACAGTTCACATCTTGACGAGCCGCCGTCAGATGAACAGCCTCTAGTCGTATGTGACCAGGTTGATGTGGTCGAATTTCATGACGTCCGTCATCTCGCTCTTTTCCGTCCAGCTCATGATGATCGGCACTACGGTCACGCTGATCTCTGAACTTTGTGAGCTGGCTTTCTTGATCGCATCAGTCGCGATCACGACTTTCTTTATCGGCTCGAGCGGATGCGATGGGCGTGGATCGAACTCATCCCTTTGATGAACCACGTCACAGTGTCCGACATCTCCGAAGCAGCCCCCATGCCCAAAAATATAGTACGAGCCGGCATAGCCGTTTGCCTCGACGGCCTGGGTGTTGGCATCAGCGCTCGGATTGTTGAGATACACCCGGGCCTCATAAGACGCACCCGAGTGATCCACGCCGATAAATTCCAAATCGGCGCGCCCATAACTCGATGGCAGATCCGACACGGTAATCTTCCTGGGTGACTTGTACACCTTGGATGTGCGGTAGAGTTTATCCGCGGTAGCAACTCCCGCGGCCGGCGCCGCATGCTTTGCTTGTTTTCTGGCTTTTGCTTTGGTTGCCATGATCAATGTCCTCCCGGTTTTCTCTGTTAACCAAATGGGCCGCTCTTACAGGTTGATGAACGATGCGGCGTACTCGTAACCCAACGCGTTGATGCTCAGCACATCCTGTACTTTCAGGTTAAACGGCTGCAGCACCATCGGCAACAGGTTCGGACTGATATTGTTGACGCCGTGCTTCAGTTGCCACAGATACCAAATCCGATCGATGTTGCAGTGGTGCGACCAGAAGATCGGATCCCAGGCCGCCGTTCCCAACGAGCCCATATCGCCACCGATGGTGCCATTGTTTCCACCGGTCCAGCCGTGAACAAAATCATGAATGTTCTCGAGTTGATTGGTAAAGTCGTTGTACTGCGTCAAGTTGAGTAGCGCGCTCACATTGGCCGCCGTCGGCAGTTGTGCCGGAGGTCCGGGAAAGCGGCGCGTAAAGCGATTAATTGGCGGACTGGCCGTGGGGGCTGTGATCTTTGCTTTTAAAAGCGGGTTGGGTTGACCACCCGCGGTGGCCACCGAGAATGCATTTGGCACGCCTACCGTATGCGAAGAGTTTGAGGTCCAGTCCCACCATGGCAGGCCGACCTTAGGAGCCGGAGGACTTTGATCGCGCATCGCCCTCTCGAAGTAAAGCAAGTACGCGCGGTGCCAGGGTAAGAACAGATTGGCATTCACGGTCGAGCCTTGTTTATGACTATGGTGCCAGCAATACCAATTTGGTATGCCGTGGATTCCGGCAAAGTGGTTATAGCCACGATTGTCCATAATCGTTTGCGCCTTTGCATACCCTTTGCGCAATGCCGCCAACTCTGTCGTGCCGAGATTGTCTATGTTTTTCCGAACGATCAAACTAGCCATGGTGGCCTCCTGTGAAGGTTGAGAGTTACTCGATCTTGTCTCCGTCAGAATCCGTCTAAAGAGTTCTTACGGCTAACATTTCATGGCGACGCTCTTAGCAATGACACTGAACGCCCTCTTTGCGTCGTGGCTTCGCCATGACGTTCCAAACTGCGGCGGTTAACAAGGTCACGCCGCTTATATACACCCCGATGTCATAGTTGAATCTGAATTTGCATAAGTACATTGCAATCGCGGCGGTTACTCCGAGAATAAAAGGACCGTACAAAGAACGGCGACGAGCGCGAACGAACAAGCCGCCTGTGGAAAGGACCAAAAGAGCAATCATGATCGGCTGCAACCACTGGGAACCGATGACAGGACCGATCCCCAAAGTGCTCATCAGAACCAGCCAGCACAGTGGGCATTTCGGCATCGCCGCAGCCAGTACCGTGGTTATCACAGGGAAGCCAATTGCCTTCGAATGAGGCCCGAGGATTGATGGTCTGAGTACTCTATTGCTCACAGAGACTCCTTTGCGACCGGAACGTGATGATCGGCTTAAGCCAAGCGTTTGTTAAGAAGCTTGCAAATCAATAGACCGCACAATAGATCAAAGGATTTACAGCAGTCAAGGAAAACTGAGTTGCGGAAGAGCGGGAGAGCTACTGTTTATTCGAGCTAAGGCGGACGTTCTTTCTGAGCACAGTTACTTCGCTGAACTGCCCCGGCCCCCGAACGACGGGCTCGTCCAGTCGGACGAGTAACTGGCCGTTATCGAGCCCAATAACCCTACCGGAATAGGTCTTCTCCGGGTCCGTCAAAATATAGTCCTGGGTGTCGCCTTGTACTTCTACCTTATCGCCGACTTTGATCTCCATAATAATTGACTCCTGCGGTCCGAATCGCGAGGATCTTAGTTCAATCTTAAAACAGATGGGATCTGAATGTGTGGCTACTTGCTGCTTTGTTGGTTACTTCTTTGTCCGCGACTCGACACCAAGACTCATTACTACTCCGGATTCACGCTCCCAATGCCGCTCACGTGTTTGTTTACGACTTTAGGATTACCGCGGTAGGTCACGCTGCTCGCGCCAGACACAGTTACATCCAATTGCTCTGTCGCATAAACCTCGACGCCGGCCGCGCCCGTTACATTGACTGTGGCTTTCTCAGCTTGCAGATTGTCGGCGTCGATTTTGCCGGCGCCGGTTGATGAGATGGCGACGGTTTTCGCTTTTCCGCTCGCATCGATCGAGGCTGCGCCCATCGATTCAAGTTTGAGACTGTCGCCGTTGACATCGCCGATCGTAATCTCTCCGGCGCCGCGCGAAGTCACGGCGGCAAGCGACGGAACATTGATCCGCAGCGTAATCGGTTTTGAAGTGTTGTAGCGCTCGTCGCTATTGACAAACAGGATGCCGTCGCGCACCTCGGTCTTGATCAACGGCAGAATGTTATCGTCTGCATCGATCTCAAAACTCGCAGTCTTCTGACACGCGATATTAATTTCGTAGGCGCCGGTCGTATCGATTGCGCTGAAGGACTTTAGATCGCGCTTTTCGGTCTTGCGCACGCCAGAACCGGCGATGCCTGACGATCTGAACTTGCACGCCGGCAACGCCAAACCCAAGGCGACCAGCAATGTAATTACGATTGTTTGCTTCATCGATTTTTCCTTGTGACTGAACTACGCATTCAGTTCTGCTCCGGAGGAGCGGGATGTTTATAGACTGCGGCCCCCCTAAATGCAAAGCCCGAGAGGAGCGCCGTAGCTATCGCGCCGTTCAGAGCTTTATTCTTAGATTAGTAGCCTGTGGGCTCTGAGCATTTCGTGTCCAACGGCACGAGTCGCCGTTTCTAAATTGCTGCTGCTGGATCGCATTCCGATCGGTTAAGTATCATAATTCAGAACAAATTCGAAACGAGGTTTTCGGCATGATTAAGGTCCTGGTTGTAACGATGTTGCTAAGTTCATTTGTGTTTACTTTCGCTCAAAGTACTTCGCGAAACCGATCGACCCAGTCGCTGCCGCCGGGCTATTGGCCGCTTGAAAAAAGTCAGCCCGTCATCAACAAGACGCAGACGATTCGGCTGGCGCCGGATCTTTCGCAACTCAGCGCGGATGAGCGCAAGGCGGTCGCCAGCCTGCTTGAAGTAGGCAAGATTTTTCAGAGCATCTATGAAGATCAGCGGCATCATCAGGCGCTTTCTTCTGATCGCGATCTTATTGCGCTGGACAAACGATCCGGATCAATGGCGGTAACACAGAATCTGCTGACGCTTTATCGGCTGAATCAGGGACCGATCGCGACAACGCTGGAAAATAAGCGCGAGCCGTTTCTGCTGGTCGACGCGGTCGTGCCCGGCAAGAACATGTATCCATGGGGCGTCACCAAAGAGCAGCTCGAAAATTTCCTGGCAGCTCATCCCGACAAGCGTGAAGAGATCCTGGACCAGCGCAGCGTAGTGCGTACGGCGAATTCGCTGAATGCTGATGCCGATCTCGCAAAGCTGCGGAAGTATCCCGTGCTCGACACTTTACATCCGGGATTAAGAGCAGAATTGGAAACGATTTCACGTGGAGGGGCCAAACCATCGGGAGCACTGCGCGTGCAGGGATTTTACGCGGTGCCTTATTCAGTCTTCTACGCCGATGAATTGATGAAGGCGTACGCGCTGCTGAACGCGGCCGCGAACGATTTGCAGAAAGACGATCAAGAGTTCGCGAAGTTTCTACGCAATCGCGCGCGCGATCTGCTGTCGGATGATTACGAGTCGGGCGATGCGGCGTGGGTGACCGGACACTTCAAGAATCTCAACGCGCAGATCGGATCGTACGAGACGTATGACGACGAGCTTTATGGCGTGAAGACTTTCTTTGCATTCAGTTTGCTTGCGACGCGACAGCAGGAAACCACTGCGCTGCGTCAGGCGATGAGAGGCTTGCAGGCGCTGGAAGATTCGCTGCCTTACGATCATCACAAGCACGTGCGCGAAGATATCCCCGTCGGCGTCTACGACGTGATTGCTGATTTTGGTCAGGCGCGCGGCGGCAACACGGCCACGATCCTACCCAACGAAACTTATCTCGCGCGGCGTTATGGCCGCACAATCTTGCTACGCGCGAACATCATGCGCGAGCCGAGCATCTTTGAGAGCACAGAACGCTCGTTCGCGGCAGCAGTCGGTGAAGAGCAAGCGAGAGAATTAACTTCAGACGGAAATTTCTATCGCACGCTGTGGCATGAAGTCGGTCATTATCTCGGCGTCGATCAAACCAAAGACGGCCGCGATCTCGATCAGGCTTTGCAGGATGACGCCGACGCGCTCGAGGAAATGAAGGCCGATCTGGTGTCGCTTTATGTCGCCGAAGCTTTGCACAAGCAGGGCTATTACACCGACGGCCAGCTGCGCAGTGTTTATGCCGGCGGCATCTTGCGGACGCTGCAGAACAACAAGCCGCGGCGCGATCAGCCTTACAACACGATGCAATTGATGCAGTGGAATTTCTTTCTCGAGAATGGGTTGTTGACTTTTGAAAACGCTAAGCTGCGTATTCATTACGACAAGTATCATTCGGTTGTCGGCAAACTGCTGGCGAAGGTTTTGGAAGTTCAATACAACGGAGACAAGGCCGCGGCCGATCGCTTCATCGATCAATACACGACCTGGAAAGACGATCTGCACGGCGTCGTGGCAAAGAATATTCGCGACGCGCAGCGATATCGTTTTCGGGTGTTCAAGTATGCGGCCTTGCATGAATAAGACTTATCCGCAGATTACACAGATAGAAAACATAGCCTCGAAAAGGCACAGAAAGCACAAAATGAAATCATGAGCCGACTACGCTGTTTCGTTCACATTCCGTCCTTAGTTTTCCTTTTTGAGCCTTTGTGTTTTTTTGTGGCTAATTTCTTTTCTTGCATCTGTGTAATCTGCGGATAGATTAAATGAAGCGAGATGCGCGCACGATTGGGCTGGTTTTATGGCGCTCTTTGAGGCTGCAATGTCCGGTGTGTGGTGAAGCCTCGATCGTTAAGCGGCCGTTCAATCTCAAACATCATTGCGATGCCTGCGGCGTGATCTTCAAACGCGAAGAGGGCTTTTTCGTCGGCGCGATCATGGCCAATGTCATCCTGACGGAATTCTTCATCCTCGATGTTTATTTTGCCTGCTTGTTACTCACAAACTTCAGCGATCGCGTGACGCTGACAATTCTGTTCGTCGTGGCCGTAACTTTTCCGCTGGCTTTCTATCACCACGCGTGGGCGCTTTGGCTGGCAATGGATCACTTGATCGAAGGATTGTCGCGCGAGCCGGGAAAATTGTGAGGCGGTAAGACAAGGTCAGTACCATCCGCGTAAGCGGATGGGTTAATGAATCAACGCGCGTAGTCTCTTGATCCCACCTGCTCACGCAGGTGGTACTGACCTCATCATGTCACGTGCAGGTAAGCTTCCAGTGCCCGCCGCAATTCTTCCGGCACTGGAAGCGGCTTGAGATCGATTCGATTAGTCGATACGAGCACAAAGTGCGCGGTCGCCATCAGATCCTTTTCAATCGTGCCGTCTTCAGTCTTGCGGCGCACTTCGAAATTCAAACGTAGAGAAGTTCTGCCAATCTTTCCGAGATAGACGCTTACTTCCAGCAGGTCGTCCAACCGCGGTGGCCGGAGAAAATCGCATTCGAGATGAACGCGCGGCAGCCAGATATCGAGTTCATCAAAGATCTTTCCGTAAGGCATGCCGACGGATCGAAACAATTCCGTCTCAGCGATTTCAAAGAAGCGAATGTACGAGCCGTAAAAGATTATGTTTGCGGCGTCAACGTCGCCCCAGCGGACGCGCTCTTCGATGGTGAACCGTTTGGATTGACTCATGGGTTGATTGTCTCATTGATTCATTCTTTCATTGATTCAATGAATCAATGGGTCAATGGGTCAATTAAGTCCGGCGCAAATCAAGAATTCTAACAGCACCTGGTTAAAGACCTCCGGCTGTTCCATGTTCATCAAGTGTCCCGCCTGATCGATCACTTCTAAACGAGAGTTTGGGATGCCCTGATGAATTGATTCGGCGTCGATTGGTTTTCTTACGCCATCTTCATGGCCGGCGATGATCAAAGTTGGCGCCGATATATTAGGCAAGTCGTCGCGGTAATCTCGCCGTGCGGCCATGCCCCGCTGCGCCGCGGCCGCGCCGCGAGGATCGGTGCTCGCCACCATTTCGCGCACGCGTAAAACCACGTCCGGCCTTTCCGCCAGCGTTCGCGGCGACAAGAGGCTCTGCAAAATTGAATCGATTGCGTGAGTCATTCCCTGCTCAAGCACCCGTTGTGCCTGCTGCTCGCGTGACTTCTTTTCTGCTTTGTCCGCGCCCTCAGCACGCCCGCCTGCCAGAACCAGCGCCTGAACTCGCGACGGGAACAGACGAATGAATTCAAACGCTACGTAGCATCCCATCGACAAGCCACCAATGACCGCGCTGTCGATTTTCAATTCGTCCATCAGCGTAGCGACGTCGCGCGCCATGTCTTCCATGGTCTCAATCTCACCATCGGATTTATTTTCACCGAGTCCGCGCAGATCAGGCGCGATAACGCGATAGCCACGCGCACTCAAGAAATCGATCTGCTCGCGCCACATCGAGCGATTGAATGGGAAGCCGTGAAGGAGAATGACAGCAGGTCCATCGCCCAGATCATTAACGGTCTCGCTAACGGTCATAGTTTCGTACGCTGCCCTCCCTCACGGCCGGGCTTCTGACACTCACGCCGCACTCACTCCTTCCGCCAACGCTCTCTGCTTCGCGAAATGATCGACAATCTCACTCGCCGTCTTCTGTCCGACGAAGGGTGCGAGTTCTTCGACGCTCGCTTCGGAAATTTTGTGAATGGATCCGAAGTGGCGCAGCAGGCGCGTTTTTCTTTTCTCGCCCACGCCGGGAATCGCCGACAGCTCTGAAGTGAAGTCGCGCAGCTCGCGCCGCTTGCGATGATAAGTCACGGCGTAGCGATGGGTCTCGTCGCGAATCATCTGAATCAGTCGTAGAACCTGCGAATAAGAATCGAGATATACCGGCTCGTCTTCGCGTCCCTTCACCAGAAGATAAGCGACCTGGTTGTGAAGAAGCGGCGGCTTGACCACGCCAATCATCGGCACGGCTTCGAGGTCGAGTTCGCGCATGGCTTCAGCCGCGGCGTTCAATTGCGCTTTGCCGCCGTCGATCATGACGAGATCAGGCAAAGCTTTTTCTTCATCGCGCACGCGGCGATAGCGCCGCAACACAGCTTCGTGCATCGAAGCGAAATCATTCGCACCTTCGGTCCAGCGAATCTTAAACTTGCGATATTCGGTGCGATTCATCTTGCCGTTTTCACAGACGACCATGCCCGCGACATTCTCCGCGCCTTGAATGTGCGATATGTCGAACGATTCGATCCGTGCGGGAAAGCGCGGCAGCTCGAGCGTCTCCTGCATCTCTTCGAGCACGCGTTTCATGTCCGGCTTGAGCACGCGGAAACGTTGCTCAAACGCCAGCTTCGCATTCTTCTCAACCAGATCGATCATGTCGCGCTTCTCGCCGCGCTGTGGCGCGAGGATGTGCACGCGACGGCCGCGTCGTCCGCTCAAAACTTTTTCAAGTAGTTCGCGATCGTCGAAATCGACAGGGGCGTGAATCTCGCGCGGCAGAAACGAAGTGCGCACGTCGTGCGTCTGCAGATCGGCGGCCGGAACGGTCGGCGCGTCGGCGCTGCTGTAATACTGCATCAGCACCTCGCCGATGAAACTCGCCGGATTGAAATCGTCTTCAGGCAAGTCTTCCCAGAAAAATTCACGACGGCCCACGATGTCGCCTTCGCGCATGGTGAAGAGTTGCAGCGCCAGCCGCTTGCCTTCTCGATAATAACCAAAGATGTCGATGTCGCTTTCGCTCGTCGTCGCCATCTTCTGCTGTTCGGAAAGCTTGATCACGGTCTTGCGCAGATCGCGATATTTCGCGGCGAGCTCGTAACGCATCTCTTCAGACGCGTGCAGCATACGCACTTCCAGTTTGTCCGCGAGCTCCGTGTTGCGGCCTTCGAGCAACATGCGCACATCGCGCACGGCTTCCTGATATTCTTCCGGCGTGCACAGACCTTTCACGCATGGCCCAAGACAACGTTTGATGTGATATTCCAGACATGGGCGTGGGGCCTTGCCGTCGATTTCGATGTCGCAAGTCCGCAATTGAAAAGTGCGATTGATCAGATCGATTGTGCGGCGGGCCATCGATGCCGGCAGGAACGGACCGAAGTAAAGCGCGCCATCGTTTTGAATCCGGCGGGTGATCACGCACTTGGGAAACGGCTCGTTGACAGTAAGTTTCAAATGCGGATAAGACTTGTCGTCCTTTAGTTTGTAATTGAAATAGGGTTGGTGTTTCTTGACCAGTGAGGCTTCCAGAATGAAAGCTTCAGCCTCGTTGTCGGTGACGATGAATTCAACGTCGGCAATCTGATTGACTAATTCCTCGGTCTTAATCCCGTAACTGAAGTCGCCTCTGCGGCCCGATTGAAAATACGAGCGCACGCGATTGCGCAGGTTCTTGGCCTTGCCTATATAGATAATTTTCCCCGCGGCGTCTTTATGCAGATAGACGCCGGGCGCGCGCGGAATTTCTTTGAGCTTTTCTTCGAGAGTCACAACCAAATCACTCACTAATGCCACTACGAGAAATCAGCCACGGATGAACACAGATGTTCACTGATTGTTGAATTTCTTATCCGTGTCGATCTGCGTTTATCCGTGGCGATTGTTCTCGTGTCTCTGCGCCTCTGTGGCAAACTTCCTTTTCGATTTATCATAGCCCATCGATTAAAGAACGTGCGAATCCCTCTTCAGATACCAGGCGAGAAAGAATTCGACGCCGTTGGTTTCGGTCTCAACGCGGTCGATCACCTGATCGTCGTTCCGGAATATCCCACCTTCGACACCAAGACGCGATTTACGCAATACCAGAAATCTGCAGGCGGCCAGACGGCCTCAGCGATGGTTGCTCTGCAACGGCTTGGAATGAAAACAGCTTATGCCGGGAGGTTTGGATCAGATGAAGACGGGCGCTTTGGTTTGCAGTCTTTGCGCGACGAAAACGTGAACACTGATTTCGCCGAAGTGATCGAGGGCGCGTCCACTCAACTCGCTTTCATTGTCATCGATGAACGCTCAGGCGAACGCACAATCCTCTGGGATCGAGACGAGCGGCTTTCTTATCAAGCCGGCGAAGCCCCGCTCGAACTCGCCTCGCGCGGCAGAGTCCTGCACCTTGACGCGCATGATCCGCCGGCGTGCGCAGTCATGGCGCGCGCGGCGCGAACCGCCGAGACAATTGTCACGGCGGACATCGACAACATCTATGAAGGATTGCCTGAGTTGCTGCCGCTGATCGACGTGCTGATCACGTCATCCGAATTTCCGCATCGACTGACCGGCATCAGCGACTTGCGCGCGACACTTGTCGAAACACACGCTCGCTATGGCAACACGATTGTCGGCGCTACGCTCGGCGCGCGCGGCGCGATCATTTACCACGCCGGTCAATTCATTGAATCGCCCGCGTTTCAAGTTCCCGGTGGCTGTCGCGACACGACCGGCGCGGGTGACGCCTTTCATGCCGGATTCATCTACGGAATGCTGCGCGATGAAGATGTTGAGGCTTGCATGAAACTAGGGAACGCAGTCGCGGCGTTGAAGTGTCGGGCGCTCGGCGGACGCACGGCGCTGCCAACGGAAAATGACCTGCATAAGTTCCTGACTTCAAACGCATCACGTTGACCTAATCTCCGCGGCATCAGAGTCTTGCGGCGTTTTTCAACTGAGTACTTTCGTGATAGAGTCGCGAATCGTTCTGAATTATTGCTTAGAGATCATAGCCCGCCCACTTAACATCTCTGCCGGAAAATAATAATGAAAAAGACTGCTATCATCACCTTCGTGCTCTTGTCGGCTATTGTGGCCGTTTCATCAATCGAGATTAAGCGCAGCCACGCAGTGATCGCCGTGGCTGATTTGTCGGTCACCAAGGTCGACTCGCCTGATCCTGTCAACACGGGATCGGTTCTTACTTATACTATTACCGTCACAAACAATGGGCCAGATCCGGCGAGCAGCGCATCCTGGAGCGACACCCTGCCGCCGGGTACGACTTTCCTCGTGCCTTTTTCGGCTCCCAGTGGTTGGTCCTGCACGACACCAAACGGGGGAGACGCCGGCACCGTCAACTGTTCAAATCCCTCGTTCGCGGTTGGCAGTGCGGTTTTCACGCTGAACGTTACCGTTTCTCCCAGCGCGCCCGCAGGTTCCACGATCAGCAATACCGCAACGATTACCTCGATCACGAGCGACTCAAACCCCAATAACAACAGCGACACGGCGACCACCACAGTGCTCTCGCCTGCCAACGTCACGGGCAATAAGAGCAGATCGGGAGGCAGTACGCCCGGAGCATCACTTAGCTATCTAATCATACTTTCGAATGGCAGCGGCTCGGATCAGCAGGATAACCCGGGCAACGAATTTACAGATGTGCTTCCAGCCGATTTGACGCTCGTCGGAGCCAGCGCCAGCAGCGGCACGGCTACTGCTAACACTGGTACCAACACAGTCACTTGGAATGGCGTCGTCCCAGCTGCTGATTCTGTAACGATTACGATCGACGCGACGATTAAGACCGGCACTGAAACGCATACGATCGCAAACACCGGCTCAATCAGTTACGACGCAGATGGAAACGGAACTAACGAGGCCTCGGCTTCGACGAACACGGACAGCTTCGTCGTCGGCGCCGCGCAACCGAATGCTGATTTGGCGGTAAGCAAGACGGCACCCGACACGACTCCCTCGGATTCCGACCTTACTTATGTCATCACTGTTACTAACAATGGGCCCGATACGGCGACAAACGCGAGGTTAAGCGACATCCTTCCGGGAAATCTGACTTTCGTATCGCTGTCGTCGCCCGCAGGCTGGGATTGCAGTTCCAGCACGCTGAGTGTCGGATCAGGCGGCACGTTGTCATGCTCACGAAATCTTCCAGCCGGAAGTGGAGCGCAGACCTTTAACTTGGTTGCGCACGTACCGCCGGGAACTTCGGACGGCACCTTCTATAACAACGAGGCTTCGGTAAGCACGACGGCAAACGATGCGACTTCGGAAAACAATCTTGGCACCGCCGGCACGACCGTCATGTGCGCGGGGAATGGAGTCGTGACAAGCACTGCAGACGACGGGTCAGGGACTTTGAGAAGAGCAATCCGTGACGCCTGCGTCGGCGGCACGATTACCTTCGACCCGGCTTTGACGTCGGGCGGGCCAGCGACCGTTACGCTGACGACTGCTGAGTTGCTGATTAATAAAAGCCTCACCATCATCGGTCCGGGAGCGAATCTGCTAACTGTCATGCGCAGCGCGGCGGGAGGGACACCAAACTTCCGCATCTTCAATATCCAGGGCGGCACAGTGAATATCTCAGGAATGACAATCTCTAATGGCAATCCCGTTGGGGCCGGAGGTGGCATCAGCAACAGCAGTACGCTGACACTGACAAACAGCTCAGTGAGCGGCAATACTACTGCGGCCGCCGGTGGGGGCATTTCCAACCCAGGCACGCTCACACTGACGAACAGCTCAGTGAGCGGCAACACAAGCGGAGACCACGGAGGCGGGATCTTTGGCAACGGCGGCACGCTAACGCTGAACAACAGCACCGTCAGCGGCAACAACGCTAGCTTTAACGGCGGTGGTATTCTTAGCACTCTTGGCACGCTCACCGTGACTAATAGCACGGTAAGCGGCAACTCCGTCAATAATGGCGCCGGCGGCGGCATCTCATTCGACGGCACGCTGACTCTAACGAATAGCACGGTGAGCGGCAACTCAGTCAACAATGGCTCCGGCGGTGGCATTCAAAGCGGTGGAACTGCCAACCTTAAGAATAGTATCGTTGCCAACAATACAGTTGGCAGCGGCACCTCTCCCGATCTAACTGGAACCTTCAATTCGCAGGACTACAATCTGATCGGCAACACCTCGGGCGCGACTTTTACCGGCACGACTACACATAACATCAACAACCAGAGTGCCAACCTCGGCGCGCTGGCGAACAACGGTGGGCCGACGCAAACAATGCTGCCGCTTCCGAGCAGTCCGGCGATCAACGCGGGCGACAGCGGCGCCAGTCTGCCGCCGGACACGTTCGATCTCGACGGCGACGGCAATACGACTGAGCCATTGCCCGTCGATCAGCGGGGATTCGCCCGCGTTGTCGGAGCCAACTTTGACATCGGCGCCGTCGAAACAAACTATGCGATCGTTGCGACGGCTGGTTCAGGACAGAACACGAACGTCAATTCGGCCTTCGCTACGGCTTTGAAAGTAACCGTGACCGAATCGGGCATTGCTCAAAACAACGTGTCGGTAACTTTCACTGCGCCGCCCAGCGGCGCCAGTGGAACTTTCCCTGGGCCGTCAACGACTGCCGTCGTTTTAACCAACAATAGCGGCCAGGCCACAGCGCCCGCGTTCACCGCTAACGCCACCGGTGGTTCATACAACGTGGTCGCGAGCATCGGGCCGAATACGCCCACGGCGAACTTCGCCCTAACCAACAACAAGCTGAACCAGACGATCACGTTTGGATCGATTAGCGGCAAGACGTTCGGCGCTGACTTCGTCGTGTCGCCAACCGCATCATCAAGTTTAGCGGTCAGTCTCGCGGCGAGCGGTAACTGCACCGTCACGACTCCTGCTCCGGGGACCGTTCACCTCACCGGCGCCGGCAACTGCACGATTACTGCTTCGCAAGCCGGGAACGGCACCTTCAATGCGGCTCCGAACGTGCAGCAGAGCTTCACGATCGCGAAGGCTGCGACAACGACCGCGGTTACATCGACGCCAAATCCGTCGAACCCTGGTCAGAGCGTAACGTTCACGGCGACGGTTACTTCAGCAGCCGGAACACCGACGGGAACGGTGCAGTTCAAAGACGGCGGCACGAACCTTGGTTCGGCGCAGACAGTGAACGGCAGCGGCGTGGCCACGTTCTCGACCACCGCGCTGACGCCGGGCGTGCATGCGATCACGGCGGACTACAGTGGCGATAGTAATTTCGCGACCAGCACAGGCACTCTGGCCGGCGGTCAGGTGGTGGGCTCAGTTATTCGGTTCAGCTCTGCCACCTACAACACAACCGAGAATTCGGGCTTTACGACGATCACAATTCAGCGACTCGGCGATTTGTCGCAAGCGGTATCGGTCGACTTCACGACACCCGATGACAGCACTGCTACCACCGTGTTGCCCTGCTCGACTGCAAACGGCGTCGCGTCACCGCGCTGCGACTTCGAGACGACGCTCGGAACGCTGCGCTGGGCGGCGGGCGACGGCGCATCCAAGACGTTCACTGTCTTGATCAATCAAGACAACTTCGTCGAAGGTCCCGAGACGTTGACGCTCACTTTGTCCAATTTGACGGGAGGCGCGGTCTTCCCGACTCCTGGAGCAACATCCACGGCCACGCTTACGATCACCGATGACGTGACTGAACCGGCGACCAACCCGATCGATGACACAGACACGTTCGTGCGACAGCACTATCGAGATTTCCTGAATCGCGATCCTGACCCATCGGGCCTGGCGTTCTGGAAAAACAACATCGACAAGTGCAACGATCCCGCACAACGGCCAGCAGGTTTGACTCTGCAGCAGTGCCTCGAGGTCCAGCGCATCAATACTTCGGCGGCATTTTTCCTGTCGATCGAATTCCAGAACACCGGTTACTTCGTCGAGCGGGTTTACAAGGCAGGCTTTGGCGACATTAGCCCGCCGACAGTGCCGGTGCCGGTGCGATTCACGAACTTCATCACCGATACGCAGCAAGTCGGCAACGGCGTGATCGTTGGCGTCGGCAATTGGCAGGCTCAGCTTGACACCAACAAGACTGCGTACGCGCAAGCCTTCGTGCAAAGGGCGGCGTTCCTGACCCGTTATCCAGGATCAACCACGGCGTCCGCGTTTGTTGACGCGTTGAATGCGAATGCCGGCAACGTGCTCAGTGACAGCGAGCGCGCGGCTCTGATAAGCGAATTATCGCAGAACCCGACCGATCCGGTTTTGCGGGCCGACGTGCTAAAGAAAGTTGCCGAGAACGGTACGCTGACGCAACGCGAGTTCAATCGCGCGTTTGTGTTGTTGGAGTACTTCGGATACTTGAGAAGGAATCCGGATGCGGCGCCGGAACCGGCCTTGAATTTTGCGGGCTATAACTTCTGGCTCAACAAACTGAATCAGTTCGGCGGCAACTACATTAATGCTGAGATGGTCAAGGCATTCCTCAGCTCGGCTGAATATCGAGGCCGGTTTGGGCCGTAGAACTAAGACATGGCCGCGGATGGACGCGGATTATCGCAGATAAGAACTTTGGGATTTGGCTTCGATCTCTTATCCGCGTCGATCCGTGTTAATCCGCGGCCAATTTCCTCACGGACCCTCTGCCAACTCACCCGCTGAATATTGTTTCCCGTAAGCGCGTGCGAAATAGAACGCGATCAGAAAAGCGATGAACTGAATCGCCGCTGCCGTCCAGAACGTGTGCACGATCGATGCGTCACTCATCTTTTGATATTGACCATCGAAGCCCCTGTGCGCGACCGCGCTGTAGATCAAAACCGCCGCCAGCGATGGCCCCACCGCGCGCGCCAGGCTGGCCACTGACTGCATCGCACCAAGCACGCCGCCTTGCTCGCCCGCGCTCGCGCTTTTCGACGCCAGGCTGCTGAGCGACGGAGCGGACAGGGCCTGTCCGATCGCCGTCACCGCGCCAATTGCGAGAATTGCGAGCAGCCCCGTGGCCGGCGTCACGAACGGAATCACAAACAAACTTGCCGTGAACAAAATCAGCCCCACGATTACCAGGAATGGTTCTCCGAATTTCTTGACCAGCCTTCCGATCATGCCGCCTTGAATTGCCGCCGAAATGATTCCCACAAACGCGAACACCCAGCCATTGTGAAAAGCGTCATACCCAAGCCGGAACATCATGAACAGCGAAAACGTCGCGGTCATGATCGAGAACGCAACCACTGACAAAAAATAGATCGTCATCACGAAACCCAGACGCGGATTCCGCAGCGACATTATTAGCTGATGCAATCCGCGGCCGCTGGCGGCCGAGACTCGCGCCGGATGATCCTTCGTCACCGTTTCCGGCAAGGTAAAGTACAGCAGGATCGCATTCGCGAAAGCGAGGCCGCCGGCAAAAAGAAACGGCACGTTGATTCCCCAACGACTCAGCACGCCGCCAATCGCGGGTCCAAATACAAAACCTAAACCGAACGCCGCGCCGATCAATCCCATTCCCTTCGCGCGATTTTCTTTTGTAGTGACGTCGGCGATGTAAGCTTGCGCGGTTGAAATGTTTCCGCCGGAAATTCCATCGATGATTCTGCCGATGAAGAGCATCGTCAGTGTCGTCGCGAATCCCAGAATCAGAAAACCCAAACTGGTGCCGAGCAAACTGATCAGGAGGATCGGCCGGCGGCCATACTTATCCGACAGCCGGCCCAACACCGGCGAGAAAATCAATTGCATCACCGAATAGGAGGCGAAGAGCAGACCAACCTGGCTGGGTGTGGCGCCGAACTTCGTGCCTTCGGCGTAGAAAGGAAGAACCGGAATCACGATCCCGAATCCGACGAGATCGATGAAGACTGTGATAAAGATGACGAGGAGCGGCGAGCGTTTCATTTCGAGTGAATAGTAAATCGTGAATCGTACGTAGACGAAGCCGTTCTTTTCACAACCTAATATCTGCGGTTCGAGCGGCTTGCCCCAATCATCCGATCGACTGAAGCCTGGCCGCCGCCGGCAATCAACAGTGCCAACGCAATGCCAAGCATTGTAATCGCCAGCTCCATCCCTGTGGGCGCAAAGAAAGCGGGCCACTGAGTCGCCATCGCAGTGATCATTACGCAAATAATTAGAAATGCGCCGACCCGTGTCAGCAAGCCGAGCAGAACCAATATGCCACCGAGTAGTTCCGAGATGGCGGCGGCGCCAAGCCAAAGTGATGTTGGGCGCATGAATGAAAACGGCACGGCCTGGGACAACGATGTCCACTTTGCCCAACCCGGCCCATTGAACGAACCGAAAACTTTCTGAGCGCCATGGCCGATAAAAGCGATTCCCAAAGCCAGTCGCAGCGGAACCATGGCCCATGACGAACTTGTTGCAACTAGTCTGCGAAGCATCATTGTCACCTTTCGATTTCGTCTTGGATGGAGCAGAGCAACTATAAGTCCGTTTCCCGTCAATCGGCTAGCGTCATCCGAAGCGGTAGCGACGGGCAACGATCCCCTCTCGTACTGCTCGGGGTTCTGACACGTTCCACAATCGTAGTAACATCAGTGCGAAATAATTTCCGGACACAAAAGAATATGCGTCGAAATCAAGCCTCGTTTATTTTCCTTCAACTGATTATCCTAATCGCGTTTACAGCTTCGTCATCGCGGGCGCAGTCGCCTAACGCTTCAGATATTTCGTTCACCGTCTCGATGCCGCAACCGTGGACTCATCTGTTGGAAGTCGAGATGCGCGTTCAGATTCCGGCGAGTCTCAACGTGCCGAACGAAACCGATCTCGTCATGCCCGTGTGGACGCCTGGCTCGTATTTGATTCGCGAATTTGAAAGAAACGTGCAGGACTTTGCGGCGGATGCGAATGGTCGCGCGCTCGATTTCAGCAAGATAAATAAAGACACGTGGCGCGTGAAAACAAACAGTGCGCGACAATGGCGAGTCACGTATCGCGTCTATGCGAACGAACTCACTGTGCGCACGAACGAGCTGAATTCTGATCATGCGTTTTGGAACAACGCGGCGCTGTTGATGTATCCGGATGGTCGCTTGAACGCGCCGTCAACCTTGCGCGTCGTTCCGCCGCCGGGCTGGAAAGTCGCCACCGGTCTGCCGCCCGTTGCGGGCCAACCGAATACTTTTCGCGCGGAAAACTTCGATATCCTGTACGACTCGCCTTTCGAAGTCAGCAACTTCAAAGAGATCAAATTCGAAGTGCGCGGCGTGCCGCATCGCATCGTGATCGACGGCGAAGGAAACTACGATCCGCAACGAATGAAGGCCGACGTGCAAAAGATCGTCGAGGCCGAAACTGGAATGTTCGGCTCGATTCCCTATCACGATTACACTTTCATCCTGCATCTGCGCGCGAACACCGGCGGCGGGCTCGAGCACTTGAATTCGACTGCGTTGGGATTTCGCCGCTTTAACTTTGCAACGGGACGTGGGTGGCAGAGTTTCTACGGACTGGTCGCTCACGAATTTTTTCATCTTTGGAACGTGAAGCGGATTCGTCCCGACGCACTTGGGCCATTCGATTACACGAAAGAAAACTACACGCGAAATCTTTGGGTTGCGGAAGGCATCACTGACTATTACGGCAACCTGATGCCGCGGCGCGCCGGATTGATTTCAGATCGCGATTATCTCGACGGCCTCGCGAGACGAATTCAGAGTTTTCAGAATACGCCGGGGCGTTTGGAAATGAGCGCGGAAGATGCGAGTTTCAATTCCTGGATCAAGGAATATCGCCCTGACGAGAACTCAGTGAACTCGCAAATTTCTTATTACGACAAGGGCGAGTTGCTCGGGCTGTTGCTTGATCTCCAGATTCGTCAGCGCACGAAGAATGCAAAATCGCTCGACGACGTAATGCGTTATCTCTATCACGAGTTTTATGAGAAGAATCGGAACTATACGCCGGCGGATTTTCAGAAAGCGTGCGAGTTGATGGCCGGCGCCAGCCTGGAAGATTTCTTTGCGCAGTACGTGCGCGGCCTGAAGGAGTTGCCTTACAACGCAGTGCTGTCGGCGGCGGGTCTTTCGCTTAACACAAGTGGAGCCACTGAGATGATGCTCGTTCCGGCGACCAGTTACCTGGGAACCGAGCTGGACGAAACGAACGGTATTGTCACCATCAAAAACGTGCGCGCGGGCAGTCCCGCCTACGAACAGGGATTGAACGCGAAAGATCAGATCATTGCATTCAACGGCGCACGAGTGAACAAGGAACTTTTTGAAACGCTCATCGCCGCGAAACGTCCGGGCGACGTAGTTCAAGTGACTCTATTTCGCGACGACAATCTGCGAACGCTCGACATCAAGTTGGGCGGTCGCGTCGACGTGCCATATCGAATCGTTCAGTTGCCTTCGGTGAGTGATCAGCAGAAACGGATTTACCAATCGTGGCTGTCGGGGAAATAAGTTGCGACTCAGCGTGAACATCAAAGCGTTTCATGCGAAGACGCTCGGATGTTTTTTAGCCGCCTTCAGGTGGCTTGCCCGCAGGTTCCTAGACCAGCCCTTTTTACGGCTGTGGCCAGGTGCGAACTAATCCAAAGGCCGTTTTCAACGGCCTTACCATTGATTGCTAAAGCACCGCCACTTGAAGCGCGCTAAAGCGCGCTCATAAAGAGTGTCGTTGTCTGGCCCCAGCGCTAAAAGCGCTGGTCTAGGAACCCTGCGGGTAAGCCATCTAAAGATGGCTCATAATTACGCGTGCTGTCCGTCTTCAAACTGAACCAGTACTCGCGAAACATGCCTCTCAAAACTCAACTCCGTGTTTGTGCGCTGTTTGCGATAACGGCCGTGGCGACTCTAAGCGTTACTGCGCAACACGCCTCAGTAGAAACGATTCAGTTCCAAAGCAAACTCATCAATGCGACGCTCCCTTACAACGTAATCCTGCCGCCGGGCTATCGCGCTGCCGCGACGACGCGCTATCCGGTTTTGTATCTGCTGCATGGACACGGTGGGCATTACACCGATTGGCTGACGCGCACGAATGTCGCCGATTACGCCGCGCAGTACCGGATGATCGTCGTCATGCCCGAAGGCAATAACAGTTGGTATGTCGACGGCGCGGCGGGATTGAACGACAAGTACGAGTCGTACATTCTTCAAGAGTTGATGCCCGATGTGGACAAGCGCTATCGCACCATTCAATCGCGGTACGGCCGCGCGATCGCCGGTCTTTCGATGGGCGGTTACGGCGCGATCAAATACGGAGTGAAGTATCCGTCGACGTTTGTGTTCGCCGCCTCAATGAGCGGCGCGTTCGGCGTCACGCGTTACACCGAGAAAGAGATGGGCGGCCCGAATTGGGATCCGTTTCTGAGAACGTTCGGTCCCATCGGCAGCGAAACTCGCAAAGCAAACGACATCTTCGAGATCACGAAAGCCTTGACGGCTGGGCGCGTGGCGTCACTGCCTTACTTTTATTTTGATTGCGGCACGGAAGACGCCGCACAGCACTTCGATCGCAATCGCGAACTGTCGGAATTATTTTTGGAGAAGAAAATCCCGCACGAGTATCGTGAGTTGCCCGGTAACCACAGTTGGCAGTATTGGGATCAGCAAGTGCAGGAAGTTTTGAAGATCGCGGCGGAGAAGCTTCATGCTCCGAAGAAGACAAGTCACAGATGAACGCGGATTAGCACAGATCAAAACCAAAACCGGACAAATGGAATTCACGGCAAAACGGCCTTAAGCCTTTATTTCTTATCTGTGCATCGGTGTTCATCTGTGGCTGCTATTCGAAGCTACCTCACGAAGAACTGAAGATTTTGCCGTCGATTATTGAGGTTCGAAAAGGGCTGAGCACCGAGGATACTCTGCACGATTGAGAGTCTGGCATTCATGCGTGGCTCGGGCAATTGAAACTTATCCGCAGTCATGCGGGCGCCTTCGAAATCAACTTTCGCGAGCGACGCTAACTCAGCGCCGTAACGCGCCACCATGCCAACCAAATCGCTGTCGCTGCGCAGCGACAACTCGCCGTCTTTGAACATGTCGACTTCAAAGCCGTTGAGCACCGTCGCCGCGTTCAGCAGTTCGTTCAATTGCGCGATGCCCATGTCCATGATTTCAAACGAGTGCTTTGGATCAATGGCAGCATACGCTTCGGCCACCTTGATTTGATCTTCAAAGTCTTTGTAGTCCGCCGCGCGCTTCGTCACCAGGTTGCGCGCATCATCCAAAAACTTCAGCGCGAGTTTTGGGTTGTCTTTTGCAGTCGCCGTCGCGAGATCAGTTAAGTACTTCACGCGATCGGAATCAGAGGGCAGCGCGGCGAGCTTCGCCTTAATCTCATTCAACTTTTCAGGCGACGCCGTCGTCGTCAGCTTTTTGAAGTCAACCGCCTGCATGATCGAGTTGCGGCCCGATTCGTCAAGATGATCGGTCGCGATTTGAACCGCCTTGTCCGTATTACCCTCATCGATCGCTTTTTGGGCGGCTTGTTGATAAAGGCGCGATTGAATCTGTGGCGGCGCGGTCTTCGCGGCAGTCTCCAAACTATCGCTCGTTCCCTGCTGCATCGCGACGCGCATCTGATTGCCAAAATTCATCGTCGAGTTGTTGTTGATGCCGAGGTCGGTCAGCTTCTGACGCACAGACTGCGCGCGCTCGGGCAGGTATTGATCGATCTGCGGCAACATCGCCTGTAACGAGAACAGGATCGTGCGCGCGTTATTCTGCCGGGTCTGCTCGTCGGTCGGCGGCGTTTGTTGCTGTTGCTGCTGTTGCGGACCGCGAAGAACTCTCGCGCCACCACCACCCCGCGGATTGTTCACCATTGGTCCTACTGAAGTAACTGAGAGCGCCGCGGTGATCGCGTTGTCCATCAGATCGTGATAGGCACTCTCGCCCAGGACCGGGGTTGCGCCACGAGTGTTCGCGTTCGCATTCGCATTCGCATTCGCATCTGCGTTCGTCGCCACCCCAGCTGTGTTCGTAGCGCGCGGTCCGGGCATCAAAAGGTTAACCGCAACGCTGGTTGCTTCGCGGCTTGCGAGCAAGCTGTCTGAGGCGAGCCGGCTCAGAGTTTTGTCCGACAACTTCTTGAAGAGCTCCGCGTCTTTCGGTTGAAGCTGCGTGAGAATCCGATTCAGTGACGTCGGAAACTCGCCCTTGTCCAGCGACTCGACAGCTTTTTGATAAGCGAACTTCGGATCCGTCGTCGCGATCGTAGCGAGCAGGTTCTGCTCCAAGTTGTTTCCTTGATCTAGATTGAAGCGACGGCCCTGTCCGGGCTGATTGGTCGCCGGTGTCTGTTGCTGCTGCTGTGTCGATCTCAGAAGTTGATAACCGAGTTCTGAGTCATGTCTTCCCGCGGTCAGAACCAGTTCCTGCCGCAACTGATTCAGGTTTTGGACGTCGCTGCGATCCGTGCGATCGACTTCCAGCATCATCTGACCCAACAACGCGCCCGCATCGCTCAGCAAACTCCGCGCGCGCGCCGGATTCTTGTCCCAAAGCATGTCGCCGGCGGCGATCTGGACGCGAATTCGATTCTCGGGGAGCTTCATGGCTTGCGATTCGGTGACCACCTGGTCGAGCAACGCGATCGCTTTCTTTTCCAGCTTCGCTTTTTCTTCCTGCTGCTGCTGCGCATCCGGTGTCGGCTGCGCAATTGCAGTTTGAGACGTCGCGTCCTGGGCCACGGCGACCGAAACCGATGAGAGCAGTATCAGAAACGGTAGGAACTTCTTAATCAGCATGATTGTTACCTCTGAAACCGAACGCGGGAAGATGGCCCGGCAGTTTTTCTTTTCGATTAGACGGTCAAGCGACCGATTTGGTTACTAAACCTCGAGTCTGGGACCACCGTGAATCATAACACCGGCGCAGGCCCACGCGGAATTCGACCTGTTGCTTTCACGCCATTGAATTGATGTGGTTCCGAATTTACATATATCAAACGATCAGGTAATTTGAGTGGCCTTGTAGCGCAAGTTGTTCGTGTCAGAAGCCCGACCATAAGGGAGGGCAAGCTGGGATGGTTTGCCCTTGACGACACCCCACGCGAGATGCTCGCGCGGGACCCCGCCCTGACGCGCGGGCTTCTGACAATTTTGGACGCGGAGACAAATTAATGGACCAACGATCCGTAACGCAATATCGCTGGAAGGACATGCCTGAAGAGCCTCTGTCTGACTTGCTTTCACGCAAGCTGATCACCGGCGATCGAATGATGCTGGCACACGTTTATCTGAAGAAAGGTTGCGTCGTGCCGCGTCACTCGCACGAGAACGAACAGATCACTTACATCCTCGAAGGCGGTTTACGTTTCTGGATCGGCGCCGATGAAGCGCAGGTGATCGATGTGATGGCCGGTGAAGTGCTACACATTCCCTCGCACGTGCAACACAAAGCTGAAGCTTTGGAAGATACGCTCGACGTCGACATCTTCAGTCCGCCGCGGCAGGATTGGTTGGATAAAACGGATGATTATCTAAGGTCAGTACCATCCGCGTGAGCGGATGGATCATGGTGCTCCCTTAACCCACCCGCTGACGCGGGTGGTACTGACTTTTTAGTTTATGGATCTCGGTCTCAAGAACAAAGTCGCTCTCGTCGCCGCTGCCAGTCGCGGCCTGGGACGCGCTGTCGCAGAAGAACTCGCCGCGGAAGGCGCGTCCCTCGTCATCTGTTCACGCCAACAGGAAACGATCGATCGAGTCGCGAATGAGATCAGCACAGCGACTGGTGCGGAAGTTTCGGGAGTTGCTGCGGACGTTTCCAACCCCGAAGATGTTGTTCGTCTCGTCAATTCTGGCATCGACCGATTCGGCCGCATCGATATCCTGGTAACGAATGCTGGTGGGCCACCGGCCGGACAGTTCGAAAGCTTCACGCTTGAGCAATGGGAAGCTGCCACTCGCTTGCTTTTGCACAGCGCGGTTGAGTTGGCGCGTCACGTGCTGCCGGGAATGAAAGAGCGGCGCTGGGGACGGATTCTCAACATTACGTCCATTGCAGTGAAACAGCCAGTCGATAATCTGATTCTTTCGAACAGCCTGCGCGCTGCGGTGACTGGATTCGCGCGCACGCTCGCAAACGAGGTCGCAAGTGCCGGCGTAACCGTCAACAACATCATGCCGGGTTACACTCGCACCGAACGCGTCGAAGAGTTATCGCGGATGATGGCCGAGAAAGAAGGAATTTCGCCACAGGATTTCGTCGCCCGCTGGGAGAAAGAAATTCCGATGCGCAGGATTGGCGAGCCAAAAGAGTTCGCCGCGCTGGCCGCATTTCTGGTTTCAGAACGCGCGAGTTACATCACCGGCACATCGATTCCGGTTGATGGCGGATGGATTAAGAGTCTGATTTAGGAAATTTATCCACAGATTACACAGATTACACAGATAGAAAATACGAGAGCGACGAAAACATTCACTCAACTGGTCCTGTCTTATCTGTGAAATCTGCGAAATCTGTGGACAAATAATTAGAGAAACTATGAACTGCACTCATCTCGATCAAATTCGCGAAGTCACGCCGAGCGCTGACGGCTGTGAAGACTGCCTGAAGATTGGCGACACCTGGGTTCACCTGAGGCTCTGTATGACCTGTGGACATGTCGGCTGTTGCGATTCTTCAAAGAACAAACACGCCACGAAACACTTTCACTCGACGAAACATCCGATCATCAAATCGTTTCAGCCCGGTGAAGACTGGGGCTGGTGCTATGTCGATGAAGTGATGTTTGATGAGTTGTGAGTCGCGACAAATGAACGCCTATCGACCCTTTATCTGAATCTCAATCGCGGTGTGTCTCGTCTTTGGAACAAAACCAGAATATAGAAATGAAGTTGAAGCCGTTGTGTAGGAAATTGTGAGCGTAGCTGGAAAAGTTCCGGTTGGAACATCCTTAAGTACTTGGACCTTCAACGGTAGTACTACTGGCGACCCGCCAATCACTTTAGCTCGTAATGGGTTTTGAATTTCGAGTATAGGGCTGTCGATGTCCACGTTGACTTGATAGAGGGCCTCCGTAGATGAGGATATGGTAATCGGCATATACAACTCATCACCCGGCTTCGCTTCGAAGCGTGTGGCCGCAGAAATCAGGGCCGGATCTCGTGTGAAAAACGCTGCCGCTAGACTTCGGGATTGGAAGGCCCCAAAGAATAAGGTTCCCACAAAAAAAAGCACAGTGCCTATAACCGGTAAAAAAAATTCCGCACGGAATCTAGAGGACCACGCTTTAACATTTCGACCAGAATGGGATTTACTCCGTACCGCGGCCAACGCTTTTCTATTTGCTAAGACAAACGTGACGATTGCAGCAATGAGCAAAAGGAAGAACGTAATCGAATTACCCAAGACGCCGAATCGACCGCTGAGCAGAATACCAAGCCAAATCGGAATTCCCCATAGCAACGTCTTAACTGGAGTTCGTCGCTTAGACACCTGACGGTCTTGTTCCAGTTGACTTACGATGTCTTCAACTTTCTGAAAACTCGACTTCAAACGAACCAAGCGTTCCCCTAGCGCCATTTCCCTAAGGTTATGCGTGTCAATTGCTTTTTCTGTTTGGTCTAAGTCCGTCAATACGTTAGGCTGTGAGCCAAACCAAAAAGGACTGAAAAGCTTACGGCGAATCCTTGGAATCGAGTCTTGCAGAAACTGAAGTAGATACCTCGCCCTGTCTGAATCAACACGAGAACCTAAAGATGCTAAGGAAGCGACTGCCTCCGTTGAAGCCGTAACTGCTAGCTTGAGCGCGTTTGAAAATGTCTCAATGTGTTCGCGACAGAGTGCCTCCATTTCATCGGCCAAGGCTCTGTTATACCGCTTGACAGAGTTCGCCTCCCGCCGAAACTCAGTTATGCTGGCGTCTACTTTAGCAATTATCGTTTGCAGCTTGGGTTCTGCTTGATCTGACATTGGATTGGTCAGAGAGTATCCGAGCTTTGAAGACCCTGTTAACCGAATCGCCAGAAAACCGGTTCAACCCTGCCAAAGTCGGCGTCATACAACTGACGTGAAACTAACACGTTTCACTACGTCGGACAATATTATCCGGCGTTCGGCCCATTCCGCCAATCGCCTGGTTTTTCAGATTGTTCCTAATCGCGCAGACAGAGAAATCTACTTTGATTCTTCCAACAACTCTTTCAAGTACTCCTGCCAGATCGAGGCGATCGTGTGCGTGCCGTGGCCGCGAGTCTGATCGGTAATCGGCAGCATCACGAACTTTCCGCGTTTCACTCGTTTGATTTCCTTTTCAATCATTCCGAGTTCAGGCGGATTGATAAAGTCGTCGGCTGAATTCACCGCAATCAACGGCGCTTTGATCGTTTCCAGCTTCGGTGACGGATTGTATTCGCGCGATGAATCGATTTGATAGAGCAGATCGTTCGCGTCGAGACGCGCCACCGCAGGCTTTACTCGATCTTCGTAAAACTTGTCCGCCGCCTCGCGCGTCGGCGCCTGCTTCTGCCAGAACAACGGCGCACTGCCCGCGAGCAGCAAAAGATTTTCTGCTGACACGAGCGCGCGCATCGGTTGCGTTTTGTATTCGCCGCCTTGCCAATCGGGATCGTCGCGAATCGCATCCATCGCCATACGCCGCCAGACGCGATTGCGTCCGGCAATCTCGACCGGATTACTCGCCAGCGGCATCAACGCATCCATGAAGTCGGGATAGGTCTCGCCCCAGACCCACGTCTGCATGCCGCCCATCGACGTTCCCATCACCAGCCGCAGATGATTCACACCCAACTTTTTTGTCAGAACTTCATAGAGCGCGGCCACCATGTCGTCATAGGTGTAATGCGGAAACTTTGCGTGTAGCCCTTCGCTCGGCTTGCTGGATTTTCCGTGGCCGATGCCATCCGGCAGAATGATGAAATATTTCGTCGCATCCAACAGTTGGCCTGGTCCAAACAAGACGTTAGCGAAAATCGGAGTAAGAAACTGCGTGCCCGCGCCGCCCGTCCCGTGTCCGATCAAGACCGCGTTCTGGGCCACCCCGGAGCTGTCAGTCTTGAGCTTGCCGATTGTGCGGTAATGCATTTTCAATTCAGGCAGAGTCTCGCCACTGCGAAAGTGAAAATCTTTGATTACGTAATCGCCTTCGACCGGTGCGGGATAATTGCGCGGCGGCGGATTCGTGGTTTGGGCGACGGCGCCAAACGAACAAATGCATATCAGCAAGAGTAAAAGGACAAGTCGCATAAACAAGACTCCTTAGATTACGGATTTTTTGCGGCGTAGCTTATCACTCGCGCCGGTGATGATACGAAAATCAATTCGTGTATCATAGGCAGCCTGAATCAAAGGAGTCTCTTGATTTTCTTTGCGAGTCTTGGCGCCTTCGCGTCTTTGCGTGAAATAAATCTTCCGCGCGGCAGCATTCACGCAGAGGCGCAAAGCCGCAAAGAACAAACCGCAAAGTAAGAGACTACGTGAATCAAGTTCCATCCCTGGAGAAAACTGGTCATGAAAATTTCACCGGCGTTTCGTTGTCTCTTCGGCTTGCTTCTGTGTCTCGGCCTGAGCGCGTCCACTGCATTCGCTCAGGCACGCCGCGGCGTCACGCCGGAGGATTACTTCGCGTTTGAATTCATCAGCGATCCGAACATCTCGCCGGATGGAAAACTCGTCGCATATGTCGTCACGAAAATCGATCGCGCGCAGAACCGGCGCAACTCTTCGATCTGGATGGTTGCGACTGACGGCAGCCGCGCGCCGTGGCAATTCACGACTTCGCCTCAATCTTCGACTTCACCGCGTTGGAGTCCGGATGGCAGGTCGCTCGCGTTTCTTTCTTCGCGACCGGCGGAAACTGCGCCAGCCGCAGGCGCCGCGGCTTCATCCGAACAACCGCGCAATCAGGTTTTTCTCTTGTCGATGAATGGCGGCGAAGCAAAACGAATTACCAATCTCAAAAACGGCGTCAGCCTGTTTCGCTGGTCACCGGATGGAACTCGTTTCGTCGTAGTCAGCCGGATCGGGCCGAGTGACACTCCTCTGCAAGTCGACAAGCGCACTAGCGACGTGCGTCACTACAAGAACACTTCTTACAAGTTCAACGACACCGGTTGGTTTGACGATCGGCGCACGCATCTTTGGATTGTTGACGTAAAATCCGGCGAAGCGAAACCGATTACGCATGGCAACGACTGGAACGACAGCGATCCGCAGTGGTCACCGGACGGAAAACGAATCGCGTTTGTTTCGAACCGCACCGGTAAAGAGTACGACGAGAATCGCAACACAGATGTTTGGGTCATCAACGTCGATAACAGCGAAAGGCTGATCAAGATTTCCGATCATGATGAAGCTGACAATCAGCCGCGTTGGTCACTGGATGGAAAATGGATCGCCTTCACCGGCGAGCTCCACGATCGCGATCATCCAAAGATTTGGTTGGCGCCCGCGACCGGCGGCCAGCCTTCGACATTGGCGGCTAACGGACTTGATCTGATTCCCGGCGGATTGGAATGGTCGGACGACGGCAAATCGATCTATTTCGAAACCGGCGTTAAAGGTGAAAATCATCTCTTTCGCGTCGATGTTCCAACTAAGTCAGTCGCACAAGTCACCTCCGGTCCGCGCGCGGTGCGCAATGTCGACTTTAATTTCGCCGGCAGCAAGATGGTTTATCTTGCGAATGACTTCAAACATCTCGACGACCTCTACGTTTCGGATCTCAACGGAAAGAACGAACGCAAGTTAACGAATCTCAACGAAGCGCTGTGGAAGCAGATTCAGTTCGCCGATGTCGAGCGCTTCACTTACAAGAGCGCTGACGATTGGGACGTGGACGGTTTCTTCGTCAAGCCGATCAATTGGCGCCCAGGCAAAAAGTATCCACTGATTCTCAGTATTCACGGCGGACCGGCGGGCCAGTACGGCGTCGATTGGTATCACGAGTTTCAGGTCTATGCGGCGAAAGGCTATGCCGTGCTATTTACAAACCCGCGCGGCTCGACTGGTTATGGTCAGAAGTTTGAGCGCGGCATCGTCGGCGAATGGGGCGGCAAGGATTATCTGGACATCATGAATGGACTCGACGCCGCGCTGAAAAAATATCCGTGGATCGATACAGATAGGATGGGAGTAACGGGCGGTAGCTATGGCGGTTACATGACGAACTGGATCGTGGGCCACACCGATCGCTTCAAAGCCGCGGTAACTCTGCGTAGTGTCTCGAACTTTATTTCTGATGACGGCACCCGCGATGGCGCTTACGGACACTCGCCCGATTTCGGCGGCGACATTTTTCAGAAGATGGATTTGTATTGGGACCGCTCGCCGCTCAAATATGCGAACAAGGTGAAGACGCCAACGCTGATTCTGCATTCAGACAACGATTATCGCGTGCCGATCGAGCAGGGCGAGCAATGGTTTCGCGCGCTCAAACATTTCGGCGTCACGACCGAGATCGTTTTCTTTCCGCGCGAGAATCACAATCTGACGCGTACGGGCGAGCCGAAACATCTGGTGGAAAGCCTTAATTGGCAGCTTTATTGGTTCGATCGCTTTCTTAACGGAAACAGCGAGGCGACTCCACCCGACGCTAAGTAAGGCCTGGCCTGCCTCTTGCTCTTCCAGCTCTCAAACTATTCGAACTGAACTGTTCCGTTGCACCTTCGCTAGAACGGTGCGTCTACCGTATTTTGGTGCGGCAGGCAACCGTACTATCCTACATCGACGTGTTTCGGCTGTTGGCCTTTCTTTGTTTGCTACGCATCCCGGCGGTTTTCCTGTTTGAGTGAGTGAAGAAAAAGCCGGGCCCCGTCGCGATGCATTAAGTCGCATCAGGAGTTGAATCGTTGCTCGTTAAAGTTAGACGCAATCAAATTCTCATGAGCGTAGCCGTGGCGCTCATCGGCGCGATCTTATTCGCGACTCCGGCTTATTCGCAGAAAAAAAAGAACGGGCAGAAAAAGAAAGCGACGCAAAGCCAGCAACCTTCAACTGAGCTTTCGAAACTGCACGACTCGTACATCGCCGCAACAAAGGAATACAAAGCGAGTTTGGAGAAGCTTCTGGCGCTTTATCAGGAGAGTGTTAAGAAGGCTGAGCAGCAACGCGATAAAATGGCAAAGCTCCTGGCCGAAGGACTGATCGCGAAGAAAGATCTCGAGCAAGCTGAAAGCGCATTAGCCGCCGAAAAATTGAAAGTAAGCGGCGTTGAGAATCAAATCGGATCCGCCGACGCGCAAATCGCGCAGACCTTAATCGAGATGGAAGGCGAGAAAGAAATCGCGAAACTCGGTCGCGTTCCGAAAGGAACCACGATTCGCGGCGCGTCATTCATTCGCTACACCGGCGCGGGTTCATGGGTGCTCTCGCAGGCCGGAAAGGTCGAAGCGTTTTTCCAGCAGACGTTCAAACGACCGCTGCCGATCGCCGTCTTCGGTCAGGGCGCGATTCACAATCAATGGCGGCTGGATCATCGCAACGCGATGGACATCTCGCTGAATCCCGACGGAATCGAAGGCCAGGCTTTGATGGATTTTCTGAGAAAGAGCGGCATTCCGTTTTCAGCGTTTCGCGGGGCGATACCCGGCGTCGCCACCGGTCCGCATATCCATATCGGAATGCCGTCGCATAGGTATTGATTCATTGATCCATTGAGTCATTGACTCATTGATGGATCGGCGCAATCAACAATGAACTAATGACTCAATGAATTAATGAATCAATGATAAAGACGACCATCACAATCTCGCGCCAGATGGGCGCCGGCGGATCCTACATCGGACAAGTGATCGCCAAGCGGCTCGGGCTTAAGTACGTCGATCGCGAAGTGCTGCATCTCGCCGTTCAGGAATTTGGCTGTGACGAAGAAACGATCACCGCTCGTTCAGAGCGCGTGAGGTCTTTCTGGGAGCGCGTGCTGGGCGGCCTGTCGTTTGGCGCGCCGGAAGCGGCTTATACTCCGCCGCCGCTCGGAAATTTTTCCGAGCGCGAATTGTTTGAAAAGCAGACTCAGATCCTGAAACGCATTGCGAGCCAGGAGGATTGTGTGGTGGTCGGCTGGGCGGGAGTCTTTATGTTACCGCGGCATCGCGGCATGTTCAGCGCTTTCTGTCACGCGCCCAAGAGTTTTCGCGTCAGGCGAATCATGAGCATCTACAAGAACCTGACCGAAGAGAAAGCCCGCGCTCTGATCACTGAATCGGATCGCACGCGTGAAATCTATTTTAATGAAATGACCTCGCACGATTGGACTTGCGCGAAGAATTACAACCTTTCCATTGACACCAGCTTGCAACCCTTGGATGACATCGCGGACCTGATCATCAAGCTTTCTGAGAAACAACGAAACGCGGCGGCAGCGGTAGCGTAAGATCGTAGCGACGCTTACCTCTTGGCGCTTGCCTCTTTGCTACTTAATCTCGTCCAGCCTGTCTTTTGCCTGCGCGATCATCCAGCGCAACTTCGTCAGATCTTCAAGATTCATGAACAACCGCTTACGATCATAGTAGCCGCCCTCAACCGCGGCGGCGATTGCGCCACCTGCGACTTCTTTGAAGACAATGATCTCGAAATCGCCGTGGGTGCGATAGCGGGTTTCAAAGTGAGCCAGTTTGGTAATGGCGTCGCTGGCCTTGGCCGTGGTGTCAAAGGCCCTCACCAGCGAATCGATTTCTTCGTAATCGATAAAGACCCTGATCTCGCTTGGCGAACCCGCCGGCTCTCCCGAGTTCAGGACCACCAGAACGCCTGATGCCTGGCTTTGATCGCGAGTATCGAGAATTTGTATGGCTTCGACGCGGGCTGTGCCGTTGGGTACTCTCAGTGTTCCAGTCCAGGTCAACCCCTGGACTAAGACCGAATCGACGCGACTCTCGAACTCCTCGAGTTTGTTACGCGGTTGATAAAACTGTGGGTCGCGCGGCGCCGGCAAGCGTTCCCGGCGCTGGGCGCAGACTGCACCTGAGCACGCGAGCACGATTATCGCGAGCAACAATGAGCGAGACCTACTCATAGCTTTACTCCGTTCTCGTTTAGAGTCAGGCTACTGCCCGACGCGAGCGGACGGTAGCCCGCTCCTAAACGCCTGATTAGAGATGATAAGTCGGAGAGAGAATAAGGCTCGTGGATTGTAACTCAGTGCGCGGGAAGTTGTTCCAAAAAATTGAGAGCGAAACCGGCAAGATGCCGTGAACTCCAATGCGCGTACTTCCTACCGCTCTTTAGCGATTAGTGGTTGATTCCGTGGATCGGGTTCCAGCGGCCGCTGAGTGAGTTCCGGTGGAACGGGTGGCGGCGGATTGGCGACGAATTTCTCTAGCGCCGCATCGACAATCTCGTTGATGCGCGTGATTAACTTGATGTTGAGTTCCGCGCGCACGTCTTCAGGAATTTCTTCCAGATCCGATTCGTTGCGCGCCGGTAGGATGATCCGGTGAATACCAGCGCGATGCGCTGCCAAAACTTTTTCCTTGATGCCGCCGACGGGAAAGACCAAACCCGATAGAGTAATCTCGCCGGTCATCGCCGTGTCCGGACGAACGCGCCGGCCGCTGTAAAGCGAAGCTAACGCTGCAGTGATCGCGACGCCCGCGCTAGGCCCATCTTTGGGAATCGCGCCGGCGGGAACATGCAGGTGCACGCCGTAATCACGGAACATGGATGGCTCGATGCCGAAATCCTGCGCGTGCGACCACAGGTACGATTGTGCGGCGCGCGCTGATTCCTGCATCACTTCGCCGAGCTGGCCCGTGATCGTGAATCCGCGCCCGCCCGGCAGCAGGTTCGCTTCGATGAACAAAATCTCGCCGCCCATTTCGGTCCAGGCCATTCCGGTCGCCACGCCCGCCGGCAGTTCCTTGCGCGCTTCCTCAGGATAAAACTTTGGACCACCGAGATAATCCTTCATATCGCTGGCATCGACGACCAGTTTTTCCCGGGAGCCCTGGGCGATCTTCAGAGCGACTTTGCGCCCAACGCGCCCAATGTTCCGCTCAAGTTGGCGCACGCCGGCTTCGCGCGTATAACGCGTAGCGATCAACTTGATCGCATCGTCGGTGAGTTCCAATTGTGCCCCCGACAATCCATTCTCGCGAATCTGACGCGGCACCAAATACCGCTTCGCGATTTGAAGCTTCTCGCGATCGCTGTAACCGGCAAGCTGGATCACCTCCATACGATCGCGCAGCGGCGGTGGAATTGGCCCAAGCTGGTTTGCCGTCGCAATAAAGAAAACCTTCGAGAGATCGAACGGCAGATCGAGATAATGATCCGTGAACGAGTTGTTCTGCTCGGGATCGAGAATCTCGAGCAGCGCTGCGGCCGGATCGCCGCGATAATCCGCGCCAAGCTTGTCGATTTCGTCCAGCATCATCACCGGATTATTAACGCCCGCGCGCCGGATCGATTGAATAATTCGTCCGGGCATCGCCCCAACATAAGTGCGCCGGTGCCCGCGCAATTCCGCCTCATCGCGTATTCCGCCCAGGCTCAACCTTTCGAACTTTCGTCCCATCGCGCGCGAGATCGATCGGCCCAGAGACGTTTTGCCGACGCCGGGTGCGCCCACGAAACAAAGAATCGGACTCTTGGCATCGGGCCGCAGTTTGATTACCGCGAGGAATTCCAGGATGCGTTCCTTGACGTCTTTGATGTCGTAGTGATCTTCGTCAAGGACTTTCTGCGCTTCGTTCAGATCAAGCGTGTCTTCGGACGAAACGTTCCACGGCAACTCCAAAATAAAATCCACGTACGTGCGAATGACGTGATAATCAGGCGCCATCGCCGGAAGTTTTTCCATCCGGCTCAATTCGCGCTCGGCCTCCTTGCGCACCTCGTCCGGCAGATCGACCTTCGCCAGACGCTCGCGCAGTTGCGCGGCCTCCGCTTGTTCGCCGCCTTCATCTTCGCCCAGCTCTTTTTGGATCGCCTTCATCTGCTGGCGCAAAACATAATCGCGCTGCGCCTTGTCCATTTCGGTCTGTGCTTCGTTGGCGATCTTCGAACGCAGACGAATGATCTCGACTTCGTGCGCGAGAAAGTCATGCGCCAGATGCATCAGTTCGTCGACCGTGTTGGCTTCGAGCATCTGCTGTTCTTTCTCAACTCCGAGATTGAGGATCGAGCCGAGGAAGTAAGCGAGTCGTACCGGATCATCCGCGCTTAGTACGACCAGCCGTACTTCAGGCGGCACTTGCGGCAGATAGGCCAGGGCCTGTTGGATCAGCGATTGAACATTTCGTTTGGTAGCTTCGACCGTTTCCTTTTCTTTCAATTCCAGGTCGGGAAGAACTTGAACGCGCGCGCGCAGGAAAGGCTCCTGCTGTTCCCAGGCCAGCTGACGAATGCGGTCACTGCCCTGCACGATCAAGTGCAGAGTGTCTTCGACGCGCTCCATGCGTTTGATCATTACCAGCGTGCCGACGTCGTACATATCTTCCGGCTTGGCGTCGCCGTCCGAGGTTCGATCAGGGCGTACGCTGAAGCAAGCAAGTAGTTTTTCTTCGCTCGCCAGCGCCGCTTCTACGGCTGCGATCGATCCCGGACGGCCAACCGACAGCGGCACCATCGTCTCGGGAAACAGAGTCGTGTGCTGCAGCGGCAGCACCGGAATTACAAACGGTACGCCTTCCGGTTTTTTGGCAGCCGGTTCCGAAGGCGACTGAATCGGGTTGTTCTCTGTTTGCTCCATGAATTTTTTGATGATAAGTGCCGGAAAAATTAACGCTTCGCCGCTCGTGCCTGCTCCTGTTCTTCGTGCAGGCGCAAAATCAAGAGCCCATCGCGATAGTCACGATCGACCGAAGCATGTGCTATAGAACGGGGAAACTGGATCATCTTTTCGAACCGGCTGTAGGTAATCTCGAGCTGATAGTGCGACACGCCTTCGCCACAAGTGCCGTCGCGCCTCGATCCGCTAATGCGCAACACGCGGTCATCGACGGTGACTTCGATATCGGCAGGCTTGATGCCGGCCAAATCGACTTTCACGATCCAACCGTCTTTGGTGCGATAGACATCGGCGGCGGGACACCACAAACGACCGGACGGCCGGCTTTGGCGATCGTCGCGAATCATGCGGAAGTAACGTTCAAAAGACTCGCCGGACATACTGATGCTTCCATTCCCAGAACTATTAATTAAACGGGGGTTCGTTTGAAAGAATTATAAGGCTTTCGTGCGTGATTGTCAGTTTGAGGAAAATCATCCACAGATTACGCAGATTTCACAGATTAGAGAGCCACGAGGAGGCACAGACGTCACAAAAGGAGAAATCAAGGAATGCGTCTCCAGTTCAAGCCAAGATCCTTTGTGCCTTTTTGTGGCTATTTCCTATCTGTGTAATCTGTGGATAAGTCATCATTGCCTCTCACTTTCCATGCAGAACCAGCCAAGCCGCCAACGCCGCTTGCTTCTCGTCAGTTCGCCACGGAGGTGAAACTGATCGGCGCAGGTCCTCGATCTTTCGCGCGATGGAAGAATGGTTCTTTCCCAGCTCAGCTTTGGTGATCGCCGCGAAATCGCGATCGCCGAACGCGCGTCGCCTCAAGCCGTTCTTCTCGGCGGCAAATTCAAGCACTGCACGAAACAAAATTCCCTCGGCAGCGTGCGCGCGAATGTGATTGTTGCCGATGCGCGCGAGGTCGCGATCTTTCGCGCCGACGATTCCTGCACCCGTCGCTGTCGCGCCGTCTTTCGTTATTTGTTTGATAAGCCGCGCGAGTTCCTTCGCGGCTACGTTCTGAATTGGCCGCACGTACTTGTGGACAGCACGTCGAGATTCTTCCCAGGGCAAATCCATCACTTCGTGATACGGCTGCGCGGTTCCGGGGATTTTTGGATCAAAAAGTCGGATTTCGGTCTTTGCCAGAACCGTGGGCGAGTCGGCGCTGCCGCCCAGGACTACTACGATGGCACGCCCAGTTTTGGCACGGAGACCGATCGCGACGGAGTTCGGTTTCGTCATTACGAATCCACAGATTTCACAGATTTCACAGATTAGAATGAACGACGAGCCACGAAAGGGCACGGGAGTCACAAAAGAAAATCAAGGAGTGCGTCTCCAGTTCAAGACTAGATCCTTTGTGCTTTTTTGTGGCTATTTCCTATCTGCGTAATCTGCGTAATCTGTGGATGATTTACGGATGCGTCATCTCTTCCGGCTTGACCCACTCGTCGAATTGCTCGCCGGTCAGCAAGCCTAATTCGATCGCCGATGCGCGCAGCGAGATTCCCTTCTTGTGCGCGTTCTTGGCGATCTTCGCCGCGTTGTCATAGCCGATGTGCTGATTCAAAGCGGTGACCAGCATGAGCGAGTCGCGCAGATACTCGTCGATCTTCTCGCGATTGATCGTCATCCCGGCGATGCAGTATTCGACAAAGCCATGACACGCGTCGTGAATCAAACGAATCGAATGCAACAGGTTGTGAATCATCACCGGCTTGAAAACATTCAATTCAAAGTTGCCCTGCGAGCCGGCGAATCCAATCGCCGCATCGTTGCCCATCACTTGCACCGCGACCATAGTCATCGCTTCGCTCTGCGTCGGATTAACTTTGCCCGGCATGATCGATGAGCCCGGTTCGTTTTCCGGAATGACCAACTCACCCAGTCCGCAGCGCGGGCCTGAAGCGAGCCAGCGAATGTCGTTGGCGATCTTCATCAACGAAGCTGCGAGCGTTTTCAGCCCGCCGCTGCAAAAAACGATTTCATCGTGAGCCGACAGCGCAGCGAATTTGTTCGGATGAGATTTGAAAGGTAGGCCGGTGAGTTCAGCAATCTTCCCGGCCGCGCGCTCGCCGAATTCCGGATGAGCATTTAAGCCGGTGCCGACCGCTGTCCCGCCGATCGCCAAATCGTAAAGCCCCGAAAGCGTCGCGTCGATCCGATCGATGTCGCGTTCAAGCATGCTCGCCCAACCGGACATTTCCTGGCCCACGGTCAGAGGTGTCGCGTCCTGAAGATGCGTGCGGCCAATCTTCACGACGTCCTTGAACTCGACAGCCTTGGCGTCAATCGCTTCATAAACTTCTCGAACACGCGGGATCAACTTGTTCATCCGCTCGGCGGCGGCGATGTGCATCGCCGCGGGAAACGTGTCGTTCGACGACTGTGACATGTTCACATCATCGTTCGGATGAATCGGCTTCTTCGATCCCATGACGCCGCCGGCGATTTCGATCGCGCGATTCGAAATCACTTCGTTGGCGTTCATATTTGTCTGCGTACCGCTGCCGGTTTGCCAAACGCGCAGAGGAAAATGCGCGTCGAGCTTTCCTTCGATCACTTCATCGCACGCCTGCACGATCAGCTTCAGCTTGTCGTCCGGTAGTTTGCCTAAGTCGTTGTTAACGATGGCGCAGGCTTTCTTAAGAATGCCGAACGCGCGAATCATCTCGCGCGGCATCACGTCGTAACCGATATCGAAATGAAGCAGAGAGCGCTGCGTCTGCGCGCCCCAATACTTATCGGCAGGCACTTCGATCTGGCCCATCGAATCGGATTCGATGCGCGTGTTGGCAGTTTGATCAGGCGAAGCTTGTGACATTAGTTTCGGTCGAATCTTTCTATCAACGGCTAATAAGTGGCTGACTGAAATGGTTTAGAGGCGGGCTACTGCCCGCCAAATGACTTCGCTGCGTTAGCAGCGAGATATTTATAGCCCAAGTTGATCGACAAATCCTAAGCTCTGGAGGAGCGACATATTTCGGCCGCCATAAATGGGCTTGTTGTGAATAGCGACTGGCGCGTTCTATAAACATTTAGTGCCTACGGCACTGAGGAAGATTGCACTTTGGGAACGGCGCGATTTTCGGACATTGCAGACACGATCAGACGCCTGAATCGTTTTGATTAAGGCTTGACTGGTCTTCTCACCGGCGGCACGGCGCGCGGAATGTCGTCGTTATCGAGATTCAACTGCTGACTGTTTTCCTGGCCTTTCAATTTCGGTGGACCACTCGGATTTGCCGTTCCCTTCGGACCGGAAATTTTGATCGTCGCAACTTCAGCCGTGCGTCGCAGAATAGCGCCGCCGCGTCCGGCTACCCACGCGCTCGATCCGCCTCGATACGCAACGGCGAATAGCGGCGAGCTGGTCAAGGTCGGCTGCACTTCCCAAGTCACGCCTCCATCACTTGTGCCGAGGACGCGGCCCTGATCGCCGGCGATCAAAACATCGTCGCGCGAGGCGACCGAGATCGCGAACAGGTTTGTCTTAACGTTCGTCTCCTGATCTTTCCACGTCTTGCCGCCGTCGTCAGTGCGCAAGATGATTCCTTTCTCACCGACGATGTAGCCGCGCGCTCCGTCAGCGAATGCGACTGCGTGCAGCCATTCTTTCAAATTAGCCGATACGTTCTTCCAGGTGTCGCCGCCATCTTCGGTGCGCAGAATTGTTCCGCCTGATCCAACCGCAATGGCATGTTTGGGATCAATAAACTTGATGTCCTCGAGCCATGCTTTCGTCCCTGACGGTTGTGGTATCCAACTCTCGCCGCCGTCTTCGGTCTTCAGCATGTAACCGCGAGCGCCAACGGCCCAGCCCAACTTTTCGTTGAGGAAACAGACGCCGAGTAACTGCTCAGTCATGTTGCTGTCCTGCGGCTCCCAGGACGCGCCGCCGTTAGCGGTGTGCAGTATGGTTCCCTGGTCGCCGACGACCCACCCGTTCTTGTCGTCGATAAAAGTCACCGCGTCCAGGTGCGCGGTTGTGCGCGAAATCTGCGGCGTCCAAAGCTTGCCACCCGATCGGGTGAACAAAATTTTCCCGTGACCGCCGACGGCCCAACCGCGATAGCCGTCGATGAAAGTGATGTCGGCAATATCGTCGCGGCCGCCATCGGTCAAACGCGACCAGCCGAGGCCGCTGTCGTCGCTGCGCAACACCAGTCCATCGCTGCCGGCGGTCCAACCGGTGTCCGCGTCGGCAAAGTAAATAGTGACGAGCCGCGGATTCGTTCTGACGCTCGCGGGCAGCCAAATCCGCCCGCCGTTAACTGTGCTCAACACGATGCCGTTGTTAGTCGTAATCCAACCGTGCTGTTCGTCTATGAAATAGACGGCGAGCAGATCGTCGCTGACCACACTATCGATAGGTTCCCAAACCGTTCCGCCATCTTCGCTGGTGATAATTCGCCCGCCATAACCGACGGCAAACGCGCGCTTCTCAGAAACGAACGCGACGCTGGTGAACGGAAGATTGCCGAGGCGCACGACTTCTTTCCAATGCTTGCCGCCGTCGCTGGTGCGCAGTATCGTGCCGCGATCGCCGACCGCGACGCCGAGATTTTTGTTGACGAATGAAACTGAATAAAGATGCGCCCGCGTCGGCGTCTTTTGAATCGTCCAGGTTGCTCCGCCGTTCGTGGTCGTGAGAATGCAGCCGTAAGTTCCCACCGCCCAGCCACGCGATGGATTGTCGGAAGCAAACGTGATCGCGTAGAGATGATCCTTCGATGGCGTCGCAACTTCGAGCCATCTGTCGCCGCCGTTTCGCGTTTCAATCACCAATCCGCGCGCGCCAACCGCAAAAGCATGCTGCCGATCGAACACGTACAGGCCATTCAAAGTATTGACGAGCCGCGTCGGTTGATACTCCCAACGAAAACCACCGTCATTCGTGTAAAGAATCACGCCGTCAGCGCCGACGGCCCAGCCGTGCAGCTTATCGCTGGCGAAACGAATCGCGCTGATCGCGTTGCCTTGCGGCAAAGGATTCTGCCATTCCCAACCGCGACTCGAGTTTTGCGCCGAAGTTAGGGAGGCGCAGGCGATCGTCAAGACAATCGAAGCCAGGCAGAGAAAGAGCGACTTGCGGCTTTCGCTGAAATTTGGCGACTGAAATGACACGATGCTCTCGCTTGAGAAGGACGCTCGGGTTTGCCGGTTGCCTGATTATAGATTTGTGCGGAAAAGAAAGCGAGAGTGCGCTTGCGCCTGCCGTTGGGAGAGTAAACATATAGTTGAATCACCAACGCCGAAGGCGTTCGCAAATTCCAGCCCAGGGCAACGCCCTGGGTAAAGAGCCCTGTTAAGTAACTCGAACTCTGAAAGAGTTCGCTAGCGCCCATGGTCTTTGTAAAAATTTTTTACTTGACGCGGCTGTTACGTTGTTCTCATGTCTCAATCGCTATCAAGGCTTTGGGCCCATCTCATATTTTCTACCAAGGATCGCTTTCCATTTCTCAAAGAGCCGGAGCTTAAGAATGACATGCATTGTTACCCTGCTTCCGTCTTGAGATCACACGATTGTGAAACACTCATTGTTGGTGGTGCCGGCGATCATGTGCACGCGCTGTTTGATCTTTCAAGAAAGTATTCAGTTGCGACAATCGTAAAAGAGATCAAACGGACTTCTTCCGCGTGGATAAAAGAGGTTTCACCATTGTGCAAGAGATTTCACTGGCAAAATGGTTATGGCGCATTTTCGGTGAGTCAATCGCATCTCGATCGCGTCTGTCGATATATCGAACAACAGGAGCATCACCATCGGCACGTTACCTTCCAGGATGAATATCGAAGTTTTCTGAAAAAGTACGGAATTGAATACAACGAGGATTACGTCTGGAACTGACGCTTGTGAACTCTTTCAGAGTTTGTCGATTGCGTGGCGTCTGCTTACCCCAGGGCGTTGCCCTGGGCTGGAATTTGCAAACGCCTTCGGCGTTGGTGAGTGACCTATATAGATACCACTGGGAGAGGGGGAGCAGACTATGAGAACAATTCTGAGGCCTCGGGGCCTTCTTCTTCCGGCTCGATCACGCCGATCTTATCCACCGCGTCCTGCAGCACGGTTGGCTCGACGTGGCCGAGCGCGGCAATCTTTCGCGCAGCTTTGTCAGCGGCCTCCTGGATCACGTGACCTACGTGCCCCTGTGACCATTGCCAATCGATCTGATGACGCGCGGCTGCTTCATCCAGGCGCTTCCACCAATCGTGATTCGTCTTGCGACGAAAGTTTCCCTTCATCGTTTCGATCACGTAACGCGAATCGGTGTGCACGGTCACGCGACACGGTTCTTTCAGAGCTTCCAGCCCCAACGCTGCGGCGGCGATCTCCGCCTGCTGATTCGTCGCCTGACCGAGATACGTTCCGAACGCGCGCCACAATCCCTTAAACCCCAGCAACGCTACGGCTGCGGCGCGCGCTGCATCGCGACCGTTGCCGAGACTCGATCCATCACAAAAAATGGTGACCAGTTTCATATGTGGTCCAACACTGTGTCAGAGAGCGCACAATCGGAAGTCATCGGTAGGATTCATCCGTTTTGTGAGCCGTCCGCAATTATCACTCACTTAACAGGAATCGTGGATCCGAAGTCAGCTTGACAGGTTCGACGGTACGGTTGATCCCCAAAGTACTGCTGCCATTCCTGGCGGGTAAGATTGCGTGTGAGACGAGCACATCCTTCCTCAACAAAATCATTCTGTAAGGCATCGCCCAGACTCCAAACTCTGGCAACGGCGTCGGACCCGGCCGTCGTAATAAGCTTCTCGTCAGAACTGAAGTCAACGTCGTTAACATTACCGGTATGAATTAGTTCTGCCATTTCCTGACTAAGATTATCCACCCTCCATATCCGTACGACATTATCTTTCGCCACAGCCGCCAGATAGCGGGATTTGTAACTAAAGACGGTCTGAATGATGGTGGCATTCTGCCGAATGATGCTTATTTGAGATGACTTAAGCCAATCCCATAGCCGTACCGTATTGTCGTCGCCCGAGGTGGCCAGGAGTTTTCCATCAGGAGAGAAATCTACAAACGTCAGGCTGGCCGAGTGCGTAATGCGCGAAACCTCCAGCCGCTGTGCCCAATCCCAAACCTGAGCCACGTTGCTGTCTTCTGTAGCGGTAACCAGATACTTTCCGTCCGGACTGAAGGCGACTATAGAAGGTGAATTGTCGAGCGACAATCGTGACACTTCCATCCCTGATTGCGCGTGCCAGACTCGCACCGTTGCATCGTCGCTTCCAGTGGCGAGATATCCTCCGTCGAAGCTGAACGCAACGGCGATGACGCTATCGTCATGCATCAACCGTAAGACTGATTTTTGTGCGATATTCAATATCAGAACAGAATGATCTTCGCTTACGGTTGCAAGCCGAAGCTCATCCGGGCTGAACGCCCAGTCAAAGACAGGTGCTGTGTGAGCGACTTGCGCAACCATTGATCCAGTTGAAATCTCCCAGACACGCACAATGTTCTGCGTATCGTTAGCGGCCCGTTGCGCTCGGCGAACGTTGCCGCGCGCCGGATCTTCCTCCCCAGGCGCGTTCTTATTTGAACTGAGTGTGGCTACGTATCGAGCAGTGGGACTTACGATGAAACTTAATACATCTTCATTTAAGAGCAACGGTGACCCCACCTCGGCGCCGCTATCAACTCGCCAGACCCGCACTGCTCTCACGCCCTTTTCCTTTTGGGTTGAACTGAGACTGAATCTTCCACTAACCGTAGTTAACTTCGAACCGTCGGGACTGAAGACCACCCGATCAACCGTATCTTCGTGCTTTATGGCGGCCATATGCCGAGGCAACAAGGGAAGATTCTTGCGCAAGAACTCTTCGGCGCTCTGAGTGGTGGCAAGTTTCATCGATTCGATCGCCAGGAGCAATCTGAGCTGAAGATCAAGCGGCGGATCTGTTTCCTTGGTGGCTGCCAGAGCCAGCTGGTTCGCAAGCGCCACATTCTGCTGATGTGCCTTCCACTGCTTCCAGGCCGCGGTGCCGGCGACAATCAGGATCAATAGTGCGGCGAGGCTCGCAGCCAGCGTCAGACGTCTGGATATCCTCTCTTTTCGCCGAAGGCTGGTTTCAATATATTCCAATTCTTCCCGATTCAAATCGGCGGAATACTGTTTGAGGAACCCTCTGGCCCAGTCGAGATCCCGACCGTGCAGAAGATCGCTCTCTTCACCATGATTTCCTTTCCACTTTGCCAAGTCGGTGCGCAATTGTTGCCGCCACAACAAGAAATTCAGATCCTTCTTAATCCAATCCTGCAGCCGCGGCCAGTTTCGGAGGAGTCCTTCACTGGCAGCCCTCACGATCGTAGCGTAGGTTTTTGGATCCTGTTCCAACACCAACAATTCCCGATCGGCAAACTCAGGAATCAGAAGTTGAGCAGACGCTGGCAGGTCGTTCTTGCTAACCTGAACGATGCTATTTTCCCCGCGTTCTTCGGGTCTGGGGATACGCACGAGTCGGGTCCAAAGCCGTTGAGCTGCCAACTGCTCATCCGCGTTCAGATGCAGAAATGCCAACTCTGCGAGGCGGATTTGTCTTTGGACTTCTGTTTCAGTTCCTACCAGTGGACTGTCGAGCGAAGATGAGCCGGGCGTGCTCGCAAACTCTTCTAAAATCTCCTGCTGTTTTTCCGGCGATATTAACGAGCTGTACTTTAGGGGCTGATCTGAGGCATTAAGACCAGTAACATGGTTAGCAATTCGAATCATCGCGGCGAGAACGGTTGAAGGATTGTTGGGATTTTCCAGAGTGAATGCCGCCAGGAGTTCTTCATAAGAATAATACGGAATATAAGGTACTTCGATCTGGCCCCAAAAGACGTCGCGATCGCTGACACCGATATTCTGAAGAAAGGGATCGAATTTCTTCCGCGCATATATTCTTCGCCGTTCGAGTTTTACTTTCTCGCCCGAATCTACGCGCATCGGAATCGGAACTATGCGAACTTTGTTATCACGTTGTTGGCTATCTTCATCTCTTGCCTCGCCTTGATCAGACGGTGTGTCCAACCAGGACTTCGCCTTGTTGCGCTGATCCTCTACCGATTGAGTCACCGCTGCGGCGCCCTCAATGCTTTGATTATTGAACGTAAAACAAACAGCCAGGACATCGGGCATTTGAACCGTACAGATTCCTGCGGTATCGGCGACTCCGGTACGACTGTCAATCAGTATGTAGTCGTACTTGCTACGCATCAGCCTTTTCGCCTCTTCGAGAAATGCTTTTCCGGCTAAACGGACGTAAAAGTTTTTCCAATCGAAGGAATTGACCCGAGCTGCATACGTCGGGCCCTGGCGGCCGGCGGGAACCAGATCGATCTTGCCACCTTTGGGAAAGTCCTCGAAATCCATTCCGAGCGCGTGCTTTGTAATATCAGCGTGGGCGAGATACCAATCGGCTGGCAAGGTTTGTCCTTCTGGAGTCGGTTTGATAGCTTCATCGGCAAAAGCTATGACAAAATCGATGATCCCATCCGAGGATGTAAGCTCTTTGTCGATGAGAAACGGTCGAAAGTAACGATGGAGGCCGGGAGCTTCAAGGTCCCAATCCAACACCAACACACTCTTGGCATTGGCGGCTAAGATCCACGCGACGTTGGCGACCGCCAGGGAACGTCCCGTGCCGCCCTTATAAGAATAGAAGGTGATTATCTTTCCCGGAGGTCGCGTTGTACTCATGGACAACTCTCGCTGGGCACTGGCGCTCCGGGGCCGCTCACGCCTGGATTATCGCTCCCAGTGGGCAAAGGTCGAGAAACCTTTTCCTTCTTCCGAATCTCCGCTTTGATGTTGATCAATATGTCCGAGAGCGCGTCGCTCAACTCCGCTTTAGTACGGATTGAATCCCGGTAGTAGATAGGGTTCTTTAAGATACTGGTGCGAAAGTGGAAGGTCGTCGCAATCGTCTGTTCGATCTGAGCGCGACGCGACTCGATGTCCTGGTCCTTGTCGTTCCACGGTACCAGAACAGCACAGTTGTAATAAAAATGGCCTTCACCCTGGTCATCATGGTCGAACTCTTCCAACCGCCGCCGCGAAACTCCGTCCCAGTCAAGCGTCCAACCGTCCACCAGCAAAATGACGAGCTTTCCTTCGCTCCAGGCTTTTCCGACCTCGGCCCGCAGATTCAATCTATTATCAAAAGGAATTTCGTCACTGCTGAACTCCAGCGATTGTGACACCGCAAGTTGAACGAATGGAAAAATACGAATCGTCTCATCCGGGAAGAACGGCCTCCAATCTCCTCTTCCTCTATCTTTGTAAGCTTCGGGCGATCGGCTGCTGCCAAAGTTCGCAGGATCGGCAGCGACAAACACAAACCTAACGTGATTTCGGTTACTCAAAGTGAATTGCCGCGGGAGAGCGCTGTCTCCCGCTCCCGACTCGATGAAGAAAGCCGACGGGACTTTGTCCAATGGCTCCACTTCACGCAGCGCCGGCATATCATATTGAGCTGCGTGGGCAAGAATCTCACGGGCCAAACCATCCACGTAGTCGACATACGGTTTGTAACTCTTGCCATGACTTCTCAGAACCTGGTCCAGCCCTGCTTTATTGAACTCTTCCTCCGAATCTCCGCGCAGGTATTGAGTTTTGGCGACGGCTTCGTTAATACCTTGCGGGATGACGCTTGGTGGCGTCACGAAAGGGATCCACACTACGGGTTTGATTAAAGGAGGGACCGGGACGCCGCGTTCTCCCGAAGCTAATCTTGTTTGCCTGTACAGCTCGCGGCGCTGCTGAAAAATCTGCCACTCGCGGCCACAGTATTCGCGGGCGAAATAGTTGGGTGAATAAACACACACCATCACCTTGCTCGTTTGTAAGGCATCCACTACCACATCGTCCCACTTGTCCCCGCGAGACATATTCTTCTTATCGAAAAAGACAATTTGCTCACCTTCTTTTAAAGTCACGTACTTACCTATCTGGTCCGTCAAATTCGTCAAGAATCGCTGTAGATAGGCATTGTCGTCGTGGTGCGTATAGCTGAAGAAAACGTAATAAGACATGATTGTTTACCTTTTTCATTTCGGCCAGTCTTTCAGAGAAATGACCGAAAGATCCGCGAGGAACTTCGTTACTTTGGCATCAGGCGACTGATGCCAATTTTTCTTTTTGGAGTGAAGTCAGCAGGTCGAGCTAAAATGGAATCTCAGTCCTGGACACAAAGAGCCGACTCTCATATGCGAGTATGAGGTGATTGCTTTGCGGTCTGCATTTCAGAACCGTCGCCGACTGCCTCGCAAGTCAAAATCAGCGGCTGCTCGGAGAAACCTTCCCCGGCAAGCGCCAGAGCGTAATCCGAAAATTTCATTCTTGTCAATCGAATGTCGAGCCCTGGGAGCGGTGTGATGAAAAACGGAACATCAGAAGCTTCCCCACAATCACTCGCACTATCAATTCGAATGATGGCAAATGAACGAGGAGCGGAAACGCGTCGGCACGGGATGACTTACTAAAGATCAGCGATGTTCAGTTTCGAGTCGGCCTTCTTCCACGCTTTCTCAAACTCGCGCTGAACAGTTGCGGCTTCCGCAGTTTTCTTTTGCGCTCTCAAACTTTCCATCAAGCCAAAAAGTGATCGGCCGCTGTTTCGGTTTCTCTCGAGATCGGCGCGAAAAACTTTTTCGGCTTCGGCGTAGTTCTTGGTCCGCAGCAGGAATCCGGCGAACGATTCGCGCACCGGATGAAACCACTGCGGCGGCTCATCGTAGGCAAGTGCATCCTCAGCAGCGATCGCTTTATTAAAGAAATCAACGGCGGAGTTGTTATCGTGATTGGCCTCAGCGATGCGCGCGCGCAAGACTTTGTCGGCAACTGCGACGATCGTGCGCGTGGGATTCAACGATGACATCGAATCGGCGGGTATCAACTTGGCTTGATCAAGAAAAGCCTTCTCTTCGGATTCCGCATTTCCCGAGTCACCACGCGCAACAAAAGCCATCGCCCGCGCCCAGTGCCAGAATGAAAGCGTCGCCGGCCTCGATGCGTCCGGCTGGGGCGCTTTCATGATCTCGTCCCACTTCGAAAAGCGCTCCCACATCAGAAGATTCTTGGCGCCGATCGGTTCGAGCATCGGCATCATCTTGACCATCGGCGCCGAAAAATCGATAAGCTTTTTGGTCGTCGCGATCGCCTCAGCGTAATGGCCCTGCATGCTGTTGGCGATCGCCAGAAAATCGAGATTGTGCGCGTAGTACATCGAGTAAACGCCCTGCACGCCGGTCGCTTTGAAGTAGGCTTCATCGGCCGCCGACGCGTCGACATTTGATCGCGCAGCGGCGTCGTAGTTGCCGACGCGTTCGTAAATGTGCGCGGGCATGTGGACCAGATGTCCGGCCATCGGCATCAACTTCGGTAACGCCGGCGCGTACGCCAGCGCGCGTTCCGGATTCGGCGAAGCTTCGACCGCGTGAATGTAATAATGAATCGCGCCCGGATGATTTGGATTGCGCTTGAGAACCGATTCAAGCACCGAAACGATTTCCAAAGTTCCTTCGGCAGGTTTTCCGTCTGCACTCCAAAGCTGCCACGGACGCAAGTCCATCATGCTTTCGGCATAAAGCGTCGCAGCGTCGAGATCGTCAGGGTACTTCTTCGTCAGATCACCCATCGCTTTGCTGTAATCCGCCGAGAGCTTTTTTAGATCGGCTTTCGGATCGTTCGAATATCGATTCGCGAGCGCGGCAACGTAATCGCGTTCATTCGCGGGCGCGTTTTTCGCGAGTTCTAGAGCTTTCTGGGTAGCTTCGTAAGCAGCTTTTTCACGCTCAGGATCGACATCGAGATTGATGTTCGGGCCGAGCGCGTATGCGACTCCCCACCAGGCCATGGCCATGTTTGGATCGAGTTCCGCAGCGCGCTTGAATGAACGCACCGCTTCTTCGTGATTGAAACCATAGGTCATGCGCAAGCCTTGATCGAAAAACTTCTGCGCTTCGGCGCTCTTCGTCGATGTCGCGTGATGCCAGGTGCCCAGGCCGGAATAGATCTCGACGGGCTTGGGCTCCGGCGTCTTCATCTGCATGTCCTGAGCTGAGACGGCGCTCGAGATTAGAAACAGAAGAATGGCGGCAGAGTAATTCTTCACTTCGAGGATCCCTTTCGTAACTAAAATTTCTGGCCTGTGATAAGCAACGAGCGTTTTAGCACGGATTTCTTTGAAGCAGAAACGATGGTAGCGCGACGTGCTGTTGAAGTGTGAAGTCAGCCAAGGCGCTGCGCTGCTTCCGGGTTCGCAGCCGTCTTCAGACGGCTTGCCCAGAGGGTTAATAGACCAGCGCTTTTAGCGCTGGGTCAAAACGGCGGGACTAATTCTTTGCACGCTTCAGCGTGCTTGAAAACTTAAGCTCGTCGAAACGGGCTTTTAGATTAAATATATGCGCTGCCCGGGCGTAAAGCGCCCGGTCTAATAACCCTTCGGGCAAGCCGCGTTAACGCGACTGGAGCAACCAGCTTCCCGACCTACTCATTCACGTGCAGCACCGATCGAAACGCATCCTGCGGAAGTTCTACGCGCCCGGCTTTTTTCATGTTACCTACAAGGCAGCAAATACTTCGTATACGCAATGGCCTATAGTAAGCTACGGTTAAGTGACCGCAAAGGAGCGTTCCATGAGTCTCAACGCGGGAGTTCTCACCTTCAAGGAGTTTGCCATGCGCGAGCAACTGCCACTGGCTACCATTCATGACGCCGTGCTCGAATTCCTACGCGGGCGCGACGACGCCGTTGTGTTTGGCGCGCAGGCCGTCAACGCGTACGGGTTGCTTTTGACGTTTCCGGAATTGAAGAAAGAGACGGGTGCCGTAAGTGAAGCCTTGAAATCCCTTGGCGCGAACGATGATGTAATGGAAACGTGGGGGGATTGGTGGCGCAAGAAATCACCGAGTCCGAGGATGACGGCGAGTTCGAATAAAGTTACGACAAGAAGAATGGGAGGCCCTCATGACGTTCTGGCAAAGGTCCGGAAAGACCATCATCATTGTCTTGTTATCTCTGTTGGTCGCGGTAATAACATTCGGACTTCTGGGATCCACCGGTACTTTTAAGAACAGTGTCTATGACCTTGGAGGCGCAATCGTCGGATTCTTAGCAACTGCGGCATTGTTGAATAAGATTTATGGCTCGGACCCGAGCGAAATCCCGAAGCACGAGTTGAAAGGACAGCCCTTCTCGTCGGATGAGACAGTCAAGATACTGGACATGCGCAATCAAAAACCTGTCCCGCTGGAAGGCGCCGAGAAAGCGCCCCGGAATCGGGTTGTCCTTATCGATCACTACAAGCTGAGGAAACGCAGCAATGAGTCAGAAATAGTGTTCAAATACGCAACCATGGGATATGGCATGGAAGGTTCTTGCGTCTCTCAATACCTCACTCAAAAGTGGGTCGACACGACAGCCGACGCCGTTCACCTTGGCGATGACAAGCATCTGAAGAAACAATACGAGATTCGCTTGAACGTTCAAGATGTCGCGACTGACGCGCTTATCTATATTCATAATGCTGTTACTTACATTAGTGCTTTCGACGGCAAAGAAAAAGAATGGTTTCACTCTCATGTAAATTTCCCAACCAAATCGCTTACTATCATCTTGTTATTTCCAGAAGAGCAGCGTTGCCAGGGCATCAAGGGTTTCGAGGAAGTCGGCAAGAGTAAACTCAATGAGGTTACCGATAAAGAGAAAGGTACTCCGATAATTGTTGACGACGGAAAACTCGTCTATTGGCGGATCCCCAATCCGCTATTCGGGGCTGAGTATCAGCTGGAGTGGGAGTGGCAAAACACCCCGGTAAGCAATCAAGCAAGCGCTGCCTAGTTTTCTGTTCCAGGGAAATAGTCGCTTGAAACTCAACCTGCAAACGAAGAACCCATTCATTCACCTTCAGTACCGCCATCGACGCTTCCAGCAAAATCTCTACGCGTCCGACTTTCCGTACTTCTTTTTCCACGCTCGATAGTTCTTAGGAATTTCAGCCTGCTTCAATTGCTCCCAAGCCTTCAGCGCCTGCGCGCGGGTGGCGTTCTTTTCGCCGGACAAAAAATCAGAGAGAAAATTTATGTATCGGCCCGAAGGAATCTGAACCTGAGGGAAACTGCCCTGCACCTGATTCAATCTTACATATTCTTTCACCACGTCCCCGTAGGTGAGCCTGATGCCCTTATCGATCTGCTGCTCTCGCCAACGGTTCAGTCGATAGCGGGCCCCTGATTTCCGCTTTAGCTTTGGCGCAATCTTCACCGCTTCCCGAACAACAAAATTTTTTGTTTCTCTGTCGTTGGTATAGATGATTACTGGGAGCTTAAGACTGAGTCCTCTTTCAACGTCCCTGACTCCTGACCTTGAGAGAGTTTTCCTGGTCGGCTTCTTAATCTTGCCGGTGCGCAAAAAATGCTTAATTAACTCTTCGAGTTCGTCTTTCCGAAGTTTCGCGGCGGCTGGGATACCGATTTCATCGGCGAAAGCTTTTATCTCGAGCGCGTACCAGTATCCATTATCGAATTGCCTAACAGTCATGGATTTGGAAAGCTTTGGCTTTGGCATCCGTCACCTTGCAACTTATATGCAGCGAACTATTTCTTATGTGCAACGGACTATAGTAAGCTAAGTCAGACGAGCGCGAAAGAATCCTTCATGAGCCAGACCTTAGAACATCAAATTCCAAGACTGCCCGGCCTGCCGCTGAGTTTGCCACGTGACGGCGCTGTCCAATTGGAGCTTGAGGAGGGGGTAATGATCTTTCGTGTGTCCGACGCCGTGCAGGAACGCATCGAAACTCTGCTGCACAAACAAACCGACGCGTCTTTATCTGCAGATGAAGAGCAGGAGTTGTCCCAATACGAGCAGATTGATGACTATTTGAGTTTCGTAAATCGCCTGTTGCGCAACCTCGCGCAGACATAATAATCATGGCGGCTTCACCCAAGCTACCCACGCAGCTTCGGGAATGGGTTCGCCATCAGGCCAATCACTTTTGTGAATATTGCCAAGCCAATGAGCGTTGGCAGTACGTGCGTTTCACCGTGGATCATATTGTGCCGTTGAGCGCCGGCGGAACTGATGCACATGAGAATCTTGCCCTAGCCTGCTTTCACTGCAACCGCAGGAAGTCAAACAACCAGGGCGCCCGGGATCCATTAACAGGGGAAGAAGTTCCTCTTTTCAATCCACGTGCGCAACGATGGTTCCACCACTTTTATTGGTCATTAGATGGGTTGCGAATACTAGGAATGACAGCTACTGGTCGCGCGACGATTGAACTCTTAGAAATGAATCGCTCGCGAGTTTTGGACATTCGTAAAGCGGACGTTGAAGCGGGCCGCCATCCTCCAGTGGAGATCAAAAAGTAACCGAGTCTTACTCATTCACTTTCAGCACTGCCAGAAACGCATCCTGCGGAATCTCTACGCGGCCGACTTTCTTCATGCGCTTCTTGCCTTCTTTCTGCTTCTCGAGCAGTTTCCGCTTGCGCGTGATGTCGCCGCCATAGCATTTCGCAATCACGTTCTTGCCCATCGCTTTCACGGTTTCGCGCGCGATTATTTTTGCGCCGATGGCCGCCTGGATTGGGACTTCAAAAAGTTGGCGCGGGATAAGTTCCTTCATCTTGGTCGCCAGGGCCCGTCCTTTTGCGGCTGCGGTCTCGCGATGAAGAACCAACGACAGCGCGTCAACCGGTTCACCGGCTACCAGAATATCGAGCTTCACCAAATCGCTTTCCCAATAACCCGCGAGATGATAATCGAGCGAAGCGTACCCCCGCGAAGTCGACTTCAAGCGATCATAAAAATCGAGCACGATCTCGTTCAAAGGCAATTCGTAGGTCAGCATCACTCGATTCGAGGTGATGTATTCAAAGCCTTTCTGCGCTCCCCGCTTTTCTTCCAGCAACGCCAGGATTCCGCCCAGATGTTCTTCCGGAGTCAGGATCGTGGCGCGGATGGCGGGCTCTTCAATCTTCACCAAGCGGCCGGGATCGGGCATCTTTGCCGGCGAATCGATTTCCGTGACCTTGCCGTCAGTCGTCGTCACTTTATAGCGCACGCCCGGCGCCGTGGTAATCAGATCGAGATCGAATTCGCGTTCCAGACGCTCCTGCACAATCTCCATGTGCAGCAAGCCGAGAAAGCCGCAGCGAAATCCAAACCCAAGCGCGGTGGACGACTCAGGTTCGTAAAAGAACGACGCGTCATTCAAACGCAGCTTATCCATCGCATCGCGCAGCTCTTCGTATTGGTTTGTATCCACGGGATAGAGTCCCGCAAAAACCATCGGCTTGATTTCCTGATAGCCCGGAAAGGGCTCAGTCGTGGGTCGCGCAGTTTCGGTAATAGTGTCGCCGATTTGCACGTCGGCTACGGTCTTTATTGAAGCAGTCAGAAAGCCGACTTCGCCAACGCCGAGTTGATCGATGGGCGCCGGTCGCGGGCGATTCACTCCGAGAGTGTCAACCTGATAGTCGCGGCCCGCGCTCATGAAGCGAATCTTCATGCCCGGACGAATGACGCCGTCGATCACGCGAAACAAAACGATTACGCCGCGATAAGAGTCGTACCAGGAATCAAAGATCAAAGCCTTCAGCGGCGCCTTCGCATCGCCTTTCGGCGGCGGCACGTCGCGGACAATCGCCTCCAAAACTTCGGCGACGCCGGCGCCGGTTTTGGCGCTGGTCAGAATCGCGTTGTGAGTTTCCAAACCGATAAAGTGCTTGATCTCTTCGATTGCTCTTTCCGGCTCGGCGCCGGGCAAATCGATCTTGTTGATAACCGGGATGAGTTCGAGATTATTTTCAATCGCCAGATAAGTGTTCGCCAACGTCTGCGCCTCGACGCCTTGCGAAGCATCCACAACCAGCAGGGCACCTTCGCAAGCAGACAACGAACGCGAAACTTCGTAAGAGAAATCGACGTGTCCCGGGGTATCGATCAAATTGAGCAGATACTTCTGGCCGTCTTTGGCTTTGTAATCCAGCCGCACGGCGTGCGCTTTGATCGTGATGCCGCGCTCACGCTCCAGATCCATATCGTCGAGCACCTGTGCTTCCATGTCGCGGCCTGTAACCGCGCCCGTCAATTCGAGCAGACGATCAGCCAAAGTCGATTTGCCGTGATCGATGTGCGCGATGATCGAGAAGTTGCGGATATGGTCCGTGGTCATTGTCAGTGGTCAGTAGTTAGTTAATGGGAACAGTGAGGATTTTGCAACTGACCACCGACCACTAAGAACCAACGGCCCACAAAAAACGGGTGCGAAAACGCGTGCGAATAGGTTTTTAGCTGGGTGCCTCAGCGCTTTGTAGGTTTTGCGAAAGGGCAGGTGGAACAAACCTTCGCTTTAGCCAAGAGGTACGTCGTTATTCGATCATGTAGTCAATCGTCTTATCAAGCGCATCGTTAATATAGATCTCGACTCTGTACTTGCCCCTGGGCCAGTCGCTAGGCGAGATCACCGGGGCATGCCACCGCGTCTCGGAAGAGGTGGTGTAATCATCTGCGGTCTTTATAATCTCCGATCCGGTCACTTCAATCAGTTTCCACACGAATTTCACATGAGTGCCTGCCATCCCCTTGTTCAGCTCAATCACGCAGTAAATCGTGCGGTCGGTCGGCTCAAACTGGGTGGTGTACTCCCCGGGCACACCGCCGTTGTCTTTGGCCATCGCGATGTTGGCGACGTATACCTCGGCCTTGGCCGGCCTGTTGATGGTTGAAGTATTCGAATCGTCGCTGCCGTCAGAATTCGCGTTATTGGCCGTTCTGTTTGGATCGGCGTTCAGGCCGTAGATAAACAAGAAAACGATCAATCCAATTACGCCAACCACAAACAGAGCTGCGGCCCCGATACCAATGAACAAAGCGACCCGACCAGGATGGTGTGGTTTGGAGGGAAGAACCGGAGATCTTTGAGGAATGAAATCACCAGGCCCTCCAAAGACTGTCTCAAGCCGATGGATGAGGCGCTCGACATCATAATCGAAGTCCGACTCTGTCATCGTCAAAGCGTTGTGGCGCGTCAATGGCGCTATTTCTTCGGGCAGATTCGACGCATCCGGCATGGTCGCTCCCTCAACCAGAATGGGGATGATCGTAACTGCCCGGCGCAACGCTATGGCCACTTCGAGCCGCACAAAATCCCTGGGTTCATCCAGGCGTCGCTTGCCGGACTGGTCGGTGATCGTGGCCCATTCGTGTCCGATCAATTCAATGAATACCACACAGGCGCCAAGCTGTCGTTCTATCTCATCGACAAAGTCATCACCCAAATCGATACTCGTCACGTCCATGATGACGCGGCCGGGAAAGCGGTCCTTGAGACGGTCGTAGAGTCGTCCGGCGTGGCCCGACGTGTCGTCTCGCCGGTAGCTGATGAAAATATTTCCAGTCGACATGAGGGTACCTCGTGGTAGTTCCTTGGGAAGCGCCTGCGACAAATCCAGAGCGAGTTTCAAGAGGTGCGGGCGCTAAGCGGGAAGACTATAGATCAAGAACGGGGGAACTCGCCAGAGTTTCTAGGGAGAGAGCTTGGCGGCGGCTATGAAGCGGCGAGGAGTTCTGCATCGCTGGGCGGGCTAAATAAAACGGGTGCGATTTCGCACCCGCTTCTGATAGTAATCGCAAGCAGGAAGCTTGCGAACCTCCGACAGGACGTCGGCGCTTATCCGATCGCTTTCTTATTATCGATCTGCGCGCGCTGCAGCTTGCCGCTGTAATCCACGTAAACCGATTTCCATTCAGAGAAAATATCCAGCACCTGCGTGCCGGCTTCGCGATGGCCGTTGCCGGTGCCTTTGGTGCCGCCGAACGGCAGATGAACTTCGGCGCCGATCGTCGAAGCGTTCACGTAAAAAATCCCGGTGTACATTTCGTTCATCGCATGAAACGCGCGATTGACATCCTGCGTGTAAATCGCCGCCGACAATCCGTATTGCACACCGTTCGCGACCTCGATCGCTTCATCGAGTGAGTTCACCGGAATCACAGAAGTGACTGGGCCAAAGATTTCTTCCTGCGCGATGCGCATGTCCGGTGTGACATCGGTGAAGACGGTCGGCTCGATGAAATAACCGTGGGCGTAATCGCCTTTGGTCAGGTGCTTGCCGCCGCAAGCGAGCGTCGCGCCGTCTTCGTTCTGACCAATGTCGATGTAGCTCATGATCTTTTCGACTGCATCTGAATTGACGACCGGCCCCACATCCACTTTTGGATCGGCGCCGTTGCCGATGCGTAACGCCTGCGCGCGCTCAACCAATTTCTTACTGAATTGCTTGTAGACTTTCTTATGAACGATCAAGCGCGACGAGGCAGTGCAGCGTTGACCGGAAGTTCCAAATGCGCCCCAGATTGCGCCTTCAACCGCGTTATCGACGTCCGCGTCATCCATGATCATGATGGCGTTCTTGCCACCCATCTCGAGCGAGCAGATCGCGTTTCTTTCCGCGCAGGCCGATGCGACGATGCGGCCGGTCTCAGTCGATCCAGTCAGCGAAATCAAACGGATCGACGGATGGCTGGTCAGCCGCTTACCGATCGTCGAGCCGCTGCCCATCACCAGATTCACGACGCCGGGTGGGATGCCGGCCTCTTCGCAAGCCTTGACCAAATTGTAAGTTGAGAGTGGCGTGTCTTCAGCGGGCTTGATGACGACCGTGTTGCCGCAGACGAGCGCCGGCATCAATTTCCATGACGGAATCGCCATCGGAAAATTCCACGGTGTGATCAATCCACACAGACCGACAGGTTGGCGCACGCACATCGCAAACTTGTTCGGCATCTCGGCTGGAGTGGTGAAACCGTGCAAGCGCCGGCCTTCACCCGCCGCGTAATACGTGCAATCGATCGCTTCCTGAACGTCGCCGCCCGCTTCCTTCAGGACTTTGCCCATCTCGCGGGTCATGTCGCGGGTGTACCTGTCTTTGTCGCGCATCAAAATTTCGCCAACGCGGAAAAGAATTTCAGCCCGGCGCGGCGCCGGCGTCAGACGCCAGCCGTTGAAAGCCCGCTCGGCAGCAGCGATTGCTTCGTCCGTATCCGCTTGAGTTGAATGCGGAAAGCGTCCGATCACGTCGCGCGTGTCCGCAGGATTTCGATTTTCGATCCATTCACCGCCGGAGGTCGGAACCCATCGGCCATTGATGTAATTGAGATAAGTCTGCGCGCGTTTCTCAGCGCGAGCTTTTTTAGTTTTCTTTGCTAATGCTTTTTTTGCTTGAGCCATTTCGTTAAGAGATTAGAGGCCAGAAATCAGAGGCCGGCGAAATAATCGACGACCGCTGATCTCTGACCTCTGACATCTGCCCTTACTGATATGTCAGCTGAACGATCCGTTGCACAATTCCGGCGCGGTCGGGCTGACGCACATAACGCGACAAGTTGAGCACGACGGGATCACCTGGTTTCAACGAATCGACGACGCGTTGAAAATCGGCCAGCGTGGCCACGGGAACGCGATTGATGCGCGTGACGACTTCGCCGCTGACGACACGCACCGATTCCGGCAAGTCACCCGCAACGCCTGCCGGATCGACATCTTTGACGAAGAGACCCTTCACGCCATTCAGATGTTTCTCGTCGATTAGTTGCGGCGTGAGTTCCGCCAGCGTCAGTCCCAGTCGCGCGCCATTCGCCTTGGTGGGGTCCGGTTTATCTTTGGGAACAACGTCGGCATCGCGAGCCGTGAAGTCGGGACGCTCAACGAGATTTACACTCACGGTATGACGATCCATTTTGCCGTCGACGTCACGCAGGAAAACGAGGCTCACCGCTTCGCCGACTTTCGTCGCGGCAACTTTCGCGATCAGATCGTTCGAGTCCTGGACCGGTTCGCCGTTGAACTCGACGATCACGTCGTTGATTTGCAGGCCGGCTCTTGCTGCGGGCGTCGGTTGACCGTTTCGCTCCGGTTGAATGTCGGCGACGACCGCGCCCCTGGCGTCGGGTAAACGATAGACGCGAGCGAACTCAGCCTTCACAGATTCGAGCGTCACGCCGAGAAATCCGCGTTGCACTTTGCCCTGCGTCAGAATTTGACTCGTGACAAATTTCGCCTCATTCGAAGGCAGCGCAAACCCAATTCCATTGTAGTCGCCAGTCAAGGTCGCGATTTGCGAGTTCACTCCGATCGCTTCGCCATGCATGTTCACCAGCGGACCACCGCTGTTGCCACGATTGATTGCCGCATCGGTTTGCAGGAATCTTTGGAACGTCGTAAACGATGCCGAGTCGCGATCCTTCTTCGAGATAATTCCCGCCGTGACCGTCTGATCCAATCCGAAAGGCGAGCCAATCGCGAGCACCCAGTCGCCGACTTGCGCCGCACCTGAATCTCCGAACTTCATCGTCGGCAGATCGTGATCAGAGTCGACCTTCAACACCGCCAGATCGGTTTCGCGATCGATGCCGACAACTTTTGCGCGCAGGCGCTCGCCCGAAAGCAATCCGATCGTGATGCGCGTGGCGCCATCGATCACGTGGTAGTTGGTGAGAATGTATCCCTTCGGATCGATGATGAATCCGCTGCCCACACCGTGCGTCGATCGTTGCTGGCGTCGAAACAGATCATAAGGATTCGGCGGCGTGCGATCGGACTTGTCCTCGCTGTCCAGGTCCGGCCCTTCCGTGGTCATCGTATCGATGTTCACGACGGCCGGCTCGACCCGCTGGGCGATTTCAACGAACGAAGCCGACAATGCCTCAGGTGCGCGCGCGGATTGCGAACCGTCCTGCGCCACCGCCGGGCGGCCGGCGAGCATTGCGCCGATGCCGATGCCGGCGAGTACGCACACCGCGGCCAGTGCGACGATCCAGACTCGCAGTTTTCGTAGAATCGTTTTTTCCGCGTCGCTCGTTTGATTCAAAGACTCGAACATAACTCACCGCCTTCGGGTTTTGAGATTGGGTCGACCTGGGCTCAACCATTCTCGACAAATCGGGGAGCAGGGTTCGGAAAGTATAAACGAAATATGACGCCGCTAGAAGTCAAGGCCGGAGCAGAACCTTCATCACGCCCGGCTCGGCCGCCCGCGCCATCGCGCGAACGCCGTCAGCCAGCTTGAACTCTTCGCTGATCAGGCTCTCGACGTCGATTTTTTGGCCCTTCAGCAAGTCCAACGCGGGCGCGAAACGGCCGCAACGCGAACCAACGACGCTGATTTCATCAACGACAATTCGAGCTGAGTTGATTTCAGTCACGCCGTGAAAAGTCGACTTCAAAATCAACACGCCGCGCGGATGCAATAGATCCAGTGCGAGGTCGAATCCACTCGGTGAGCCGGATGCTTCGACGACGACGTCGAATTCGCGAGCGCGCTGTTTCGCTTTATCGAGCAAGTGAGTTTCGATTGCGCGACGTTCCACGATCCGAAGCTTGTCGGCATGCTTTCCGATCAGCGTGACTGGCGCGCCTGTCGTCGCGATCACTTGCGCGCACAGCAAGCCGAGTTTGCCGTCGCCGATCACCGCGGCCTTTGTGTCATTAGTGATCGATGCGCGCTCCAGAATTCCGCAAGCCGCCGCCAATGGTTCGGTGAACACTGCCCGCTCGTCAGGAATTTCGTCGGGCACCGGCAGCAGATTCACCGACGGCAACTTAAGAAACTCAGCGTGCGCGCCGTCGCGTCCCACGATTCCGAGCACAGTTCGCGCCGGACAATGACGCGAGTCTCCGCCGCGGCAAAGATCGCAATGACCACAGCCGGCATTGATCTCGCCTACAACCCGCTGACCTTGGATCAGAAGCCCGACCGTGAGGGAGGGATCGGTGTCGCCTGCGGTATTCCCGACACTCTCGACGACGCCGACAAATTCATGACCCAGCGTTCCTGCAAAGCCGGCGTAGCCGCGCTCGATCTCCAGATCGGTATTGCAAATCCCCGAAAGCGTGACCCGCACCAGCACTTCGCCGTCGATTTCAGGCTTGCTGATATCAGTGACTGAGAGTTTCTGATTTTCGAAGCGAAGGGCTTTCATAAAAAGGTGCTTTGAACTTTGTACTTTGAATATCGAATCAAAGTGCAAAGCTCAAAGTACAAAGCTCTGCTCCTAAAACTTCTTGCTGCGCTCGTAAGCGTTGTCGATTGACAGTTCGATCGTGTGAGTTCGTTGCGAGATCAGCACCGGCATGCGCCATTCGATCGATTCACCATTCGATGACGCCGACGTTGCCCGCATCCACCAATTGCCTTCGCTCAGTTTGGCGACGGCGCGGCCCGTCTGATCCATCTGAGGCTGAACCGGCACCAGATCCTTAAGCCGTTGCGCGAGAAAATCCTCCAGACTTTTTCCCGGGTGAGTATTCATCGCGAATTCGCGCTGGACCGCGGTGAAGTCGATTGGATAAAGCTCGACTTTGGTTGGGCCGACGGCATTTGGATCACGAATGACGATTGTCAATTCTGAATTCGCCGTTGCCTCGTCAAAAACTATTCGCGCCGCGCCGTCCGCCGGCAGCGATCGGTAAATCCGCCAACCGGCAAGGAACAACGCGCCGAGTAGCGCCAGCGCCAATACCACTTGAAGAATCTTTATGAGCGGATTCTGTTCCGGCACGTCTGCTACTTTCTTAACCGTCTAACGTAGGTGACCAGCGAATTGATTTGATCTTCGGACAGACTCTTCTTGAACGAAGGCATCTTGCCTTTGCCGTTGCTGATCGAATTGAAAATGCGCTCGTCCGAAACATCGTTCTGCCAATCGGCGGTCGTCAGATCGCGCGCATGGACATGCTTTGCATGCAGCGATTGGGCGCGGCCGTCTCTGCCGTGACACTTCGCGCACTTGCTGTTGTAAAGCGCGGCCGCATCGAACGGCGCGGCAGCGCCTGCGTTCGTGGTTGATGAATTGAACCGCGCGCTGCCGAGAACCGCAGCGGAAACCGCGCCGATCGCCACAAGTACTAATGAAAGTTTCAGTCTCTGCTTCACTTCGTTAAGATCCTCCGAACGATTCGTGCTCTGCTTGTGTCTAACTTTTATAACTCAATTGAAATCGTTTGTCTCGCGAATCCGGTAGTGTCCCGATTTGTTTTCTCTGTGCATGCTCTGTGGCTCTCGGTGCCTCTGTGGTGGTAATTGCTGAGGATAGCTTCACCACAGAGACACAGAGTTCCACGGAGTCTCACAGAGACTCTGAAACTCGACACCACTGCGAATTCCGAAAGATAGTCGAAAGCTGCGCGAGCCGTTATAATCCAACTCAATGATCGATTATGAGGACGACAAGCTGCACGAAGAATGCGGTGTCTTCGGCATCTATGGCCACGCCGAAGCCGCGCGCCTGACTTACCTCGGGCTGTACGCGTTGCAGCATCGCGGGCAGGAATCGTGCGGCATCGTGGCTGCGAATGGCGCGCAATTGGTTTTCGAGCGCGGCATGGGCCATGTCCGGGAAAGTTTTGATCAAGCGCGTCTCGATCGACTCGCGGGGCAAAGTTCGATCGGCCACGTGCGTTATTCGACGGCCGGCGAGGTTTCGATTCGCGAATGCCAACCTTTTTCGGTGACTTGCCAGCACGGTCAAATCGCCGTTTGCCACAACGGAAATCTGCCGTTCGCCGGTGAAGAGAGAAAAAGGCTGGAAAGGGAAGGCGCGATCTTCTCGTCAACTTCCGACACTGAAGTCGTGCTGCACGGCGTTGCGCGTTCGCGGACCGGGAGTGTGGCTGAAGCGATCCCCGAAGTCTTGCGCGATACCGAAGGCGCGTTCTCGATGCTGTTTCTGACGCCGAAGGAATTGATCGCGATTCGCGACCCGCGCGGGTTTCGGCCCCTGGCTTTGGGAAGATTGAATGACGCCTGGGTGATTGCGTCGGAAACTTGCGCGTTCGATCTGATCGACGCGAAGTACGTGCGCGACGTCGAGCCGGGCGAGATGGTGGTCATCAACGAAGCCGGGCTGCGTTCGACGCATCCGCTCTCGGCGCAAAAACATTCGATGTGCATTTTTGAGCACGTCTATTTTTCACGGCCTGATTCGATCATCTTCGGTCAATCGGTGAATCGTTCGCGTCACAAGATGGGCCAGCGGCTGGCGATCGAACAACCGGCTGATGTCGACATCGTTGTGCCGGTGCCGGATTCAGGGGTGCCGGCGGCGATTGGTTATTCGGCAGAAAGCGGTTTGCCGTTTCGCTTCGGTCTGGTGCGCAATCACTACATCGGCCGCACCTTCATCGAGCCGAAACAATCGATTCGCAGTTTCGGCGTGCGCATCAAGTTGAACCCGGTGCGTCACCTGATCGAAAACAAGCGCATCGTCTTGATCGACGATTCGATCGTGCGCGGCACGACTTCGAAAAAGATTGTGCGCATGGTGCGCGAAGCCGGGGCGAAAGAAATTCACGTGCGGATTTCTTGCCCGCCGACGATCAGCCCGTGCTACTACGGTGTCGACACGCCAAACAAATCCGAGTTGATCGCCGCAAATAAATCGGTCGAAGAAATTCGCCAATTCATCGAGGCCGATTCGCTCGGCTATCTCTCGTTGGCAGGCATGCAGGAAGCGACCGGCTTGAGCGCCGACGAATCGTGCGTCGCCTGTTGGAATGAACGCTATCCAACGCGTATCACACGCGAAGCTCAGACGATGCACTCGCGCGCGGAAGCCGCGGAAGTGGCGGTTGAAATTTAGCAGAATAGCCGCAGATGAACGCGGATTTACGCGGATCAGAAATAGAAAGCGGAAGCGCAATTCCTAAATCATTTCAATTTATCTGCGACCATCCGTGTTAATCCGCGGCTAAAACTTTCATGACTCTCGTCGGCAAATCCATTCCCCGCAAAGAAGGCCGGAAGAAAGTTACCGGTGCGGCGCTGTACGTCGATGATCTGAAATTCGACAACATGCTGCATGGCGTGACGGTGCGTAGTTCGATCGCGCGCGGTCGCATTAAGAGCATCTCTTTTGAAGGCGAACTCCCCTGGGACGAATTTACGATTGTTACCGCCAAAGACATCCGCGAGCTGAAGCTTGGCGAGAATTGCGTCGTGCTGATTCTCAACGATCAGCCTTATCTCGCCGACGAAGTCGTCAACCATCCTGAAGAGCCGATCGTTCTGCTGGCTCATCACAACAAGTATTTGCTCGAAGAAGCGCGCCGTCATGTCTCTGTCGAGTATGAAGAGCTGCCGGCGATTTATTCTCTCGATGATTCACTCGCGCAGAAGGAAATCATCTGGGGCGATGACAACGTCTTCAAAAAGTTTCTGGTTGATAAAGGGAACGTCGATGACGTTTGGTCGCAGGCGGTATCAGTCGTCGAAGGCGAATATGAAACCGGCGCGCAAGAGCAGCTTTACATCGAACCGAACGGAGCGATCGCGATTGCTAACGCGAACGACGGCGTGACTGTCTGGGGCTCGATGCAGTGTCCGTACTACGTTCACAAGGCTTTGATCAAACTCTTCGGCTTGCCGGAAGAAAAGATTCGCGTGATTCAGACTGAGACCGGCGGCGGCTTTGGCGGCAAAGAAGAATACCCGTCGATGATTTCCGGACACGCGGCATTGCTGGCGTGGAAGTCGGGCAAGCCGGTGAAGATGATCTACGATCGCGCCGAAGATATGGTCGCGACCACGAAGCGTCATCCATCGCGCACGCGTCACAAAACCGCGGTCACCAAAGATGGAAAGCTGCTCGCGATGGAGATCGATTTCGTGATCGACGGCGGCGCCTACTGCACACTTTCACCGGTCGTATTGTCGCGCGGAACGATTCACGCCGCCGGGCCTTACTTCTGTCCGAACGTGCGCATCAAGAGCACGGCCGTGGCGACCAACGTGCCGCCGCACGGAGCTTTTAGAGGGTTTGGGGCTCCGCAAAGCATCTTTGCTTTGGAACGGCACATGGACAAAGTTGCGCAGACGATTGGTCTGACGCCTGAAGAATTTCGCCGGCGCAACTTCATCAAGGAAGGCGAGACCACGGCGACCAGTCAGACGATTCGCGAGAAGGTCGACTTTGATGGATTGCTGAATCGCGCTTTTGCATTGACGGATTATCACGCGAAGCGCGAGCTGTTTGCGAAAGAGAATGCGGTAGCGCAAATTGGCAATTTGCGCCACAAGAAGGGCATCGGCTTTGCGACGTTCATGCACGGCGCGGGTTTCACCGGTTCCGGCGAAGTCTATTTGCAATCGGTAGTCGGCGCGGAAGCGACGCCAGCAGGTCGCGTGAAGATCCTCGCCGCCAGTACGGAAATTGGCCAGGGCACCAATACGATCTTCGCGCAGATCGCTTCTGAGGCTCTCGGCATCGATTACGACGGAATCGAAGTCGTTCAGCCCGATACTGCCAACGTTCCCAACAGCGGACCAACGGTCGCGTCGCGCACCTGCATGATCGTCGGGAAGCTGGTCGAGTCGGCGGTGCTCGGATTGAAACAAACTTTGATCGGCAGCGGTTTTTTGCGGGATCAATTTACGAACACAGAATTTCAAAAGGCTTGCGCCGATTACATCACAAAGTTTGGCCCGCTGAAATCCTTCAGCCAATATCAACCACCGCCAAACGTTCACTGGGATGATGAGAAATATCAGGGCGACGCGTACGGCGCGTTTGCCTGGGCAGTGTATGTCGCGGAAGTGTCTTACGATCCTTTGACGTACGAAGCGCACGTCGATGATTTCGTCGCGGTGCAGGAAGTCGGCCGGGTGATCAATCCCGTGCTCGCGGCCGGCCAAATCGAAGGCGGAATCGCGCAGGCGATCGGCATGACGCTCTACGAAAACGTCGTCTGGCAAAACGGGCGCATGGCGAATGGGCAGATGACCAATTACATCATGCCAACCGCGGCTGACCTGCCGCCGATTCGCGTTTACTTTGCAGAGAATCCTTACGCCTTTGGCCCGGCAGGCGCGAAAGGTATCGGAGAGTTACCCATGGATGGACCAGCGCCGGCGATTCTCAACGCGATTGAAAACGCGACCGGTATAAGCTTCGATCGGGTGCCGCTGACTCCTGAAGCTTTCTTGGAAAAGGTAATCGCTCATACCTGGGCCAGACAAACTACCTAACATAATCAACGATCGATCGAACTTTCTTTGGTTCAGATTTGCTTAATAAAAGACATAGCCATGATGGGTGAAAAAACGGCGACGCCAATCGCGATTTTGCTCCCATCTCAAAATCAAAACATCCGTTGACAACGATCTTGCTTGAGAGTAGAAGACACAAACAAGGCATCGTATCTAATTTGATGAAGAGCTTTACGCTAATTAGTTTGCGCCACCTGAGGGCGCCGGAGCGTATCCTCTCAAATGCGTGGGCCCGCTCGAGGTAAGTCCGGATTGGCTTCCCAACAAGTTTCTCACTACCGAATTATTGAAAAGCTCGGCACGGGCGGCATGGGCGAAGTCTTCCTCGCCGAGGACTTGAAACTTGGTCGCAGAGTGGCGATCAAGATGCTGCCGGCCAAGGCAATTGACGACGCGCTCGCGCGCAAGCGGCTGCTGCGAGAGGCGAGGGCCGCCGCGACGCTCGATCACCCGAACATCTGCGCAATTCACGAAGTAAATGAAGACGGCGATTGCCCCTTCATCGTCATGCAGTACATCGAAGGCGAGACGCTGGCTATGAGGGCCCTCGAATCCGCACTCAAGCCGGAAGAGGTCATCGATATTGGCGTGCAGATCACCGAGGCGCTGGCCGAAGCGCATTCGCGCGGCGTGGTCCATCGCGATATTAAGCCGCAGAACATCATCATCACGCCGCGTGGCCAGGTGAAGGTGCTCGATTTCGGCCTGGCGCGGCTGGCTGCGGCCAGCGAGCAATCGACTGATCCTGACGCTAAGACTGAAACCCAGTTGACCGAAGAAGGTTACATCGTCGGCACGGTCGCTTACATGTCGCCGGAGCAACTGAAGGGTCAGCCGATCGATACGCGGAGCGATCTGTTCTCGCTGGGTGTGACGCTTTATGAATGCGCGACCGGAAAACCGCCCTTCACCGGCACCAGCAAGATCGATATCTCTTCAAAAGTCCTGCAAGTCAATCCACGCAAGCCTACGGAATTGAATCCCGGAATTCCGCGAGGAATGGAAAGAATCATTCTCAAGGCGATGGCCAAGGAAGTTGGCGACCGTTATCAAACCGCCGACGAAGTGCTTCGGGATCTAAGAAAATTGCGCGAGTCGCTATCCGGAGCAACCGAGCTGTTGCCGAGCACCAGTGTCACACATCAAACTTCTTCCGCACGGCCCGCTGAAGTGGCTCAGAATCCGCTGCGATTGCGATGGGTGCAGGCCCTGCTGGTCGCAGTACCGGTTTTGATTATTGCGGCCTGGATTGGTCTGCGATTTTGGCATCCCTCGCCTTATCAACCAACCGCAGAGGCGAAATTTTTCTACGATCAGGGAGTCGCGGCTCTGCGCGCTGCGACTTACTTTCAAGCAAGCAAGACGCTGAAGCAATCGGTCACGTTAGATCCTCAATATGCGCCGGCGCACGCGCGCCTGGCGGAAAGCTACCTGGAAATAAACAACACCGAGCAAGCGAAAGATGAAATACTTGCCGCTAATTCGTTGGCCGGCAAACGCAGCCTGGCGAGCGTCGACAAGCTAAACCTCGACGCGATCAATGCAACCGCTACGCGCGATTTTCCCACCGCGATTAGTTCTTATCAAAAGATTGCCGATCAGGCGTCGGGTTCTGAGAAAGCAAATGCGTATGTCGATTTGGGCCGTGCTTATGAAAGAAATGAACAGGTCGACAAGGCAATCGAGAATTACTTGAAAGCCACCACGCTGGATGCGCAATCCGCCGGCGCCTATCTGCATCTAGGCATCGCTTACAGCCGCAAGCGTGATGTGGACGAAGCCGAGAAGGCATTCAAACGCGCCGAAGAGATCTATCAGGTGCTGACAAACAATGAAGGATTGGTCGAAGTGGTTTTCCAGCGAGGTTTGCTTTTGCTCGGGGCGGGAAAATGGTCTGAAGCAAAGACCGAGCTGGAGCGAGTCCTGGAGATGCTGAAGAGCCAGGAGAACAATTACCAGCTCACGCGCACGGAACTTCAATTGAGCATCGTCTACCGAGACCTCGGTAATATCGAACACGCAAAAGAATTGGCGGCTGATGCGATTCGCGTGGGGCAAGCAAGCGATATTAAGAACGTGGCTGCCAACGGACTGATCGATCTTGGGCTGGCGTTCATGACCAGCGATTTTGATACGGCGATTAATTACATTCAGCAGGCAATGGAACTAGCGCGGCGAGATAAATCGCAAGTTACCGAGATGAGAGCGCACTTGTCTTTGGCCCGGGTTTACTATCAACAGAGCAATAACGACGGTGCGATTTCTGAGCTGCAGACCGCGCTGAATTTCTATAAACCCGCCGGCTATCGCCGCGAGACCTCGCTCGCGCTGACCTTACTGGGCCGCGCTTATCAGGACAAGGGTGAAGATGCCACTGCCTTGAAGTATTTCCAGGAACAAAGCGAGTTGGTGAAGCAAGCCGGTGACGAATCGGGAATAGCGGATGCGCACATGAACCTGGCACTTCTATTTGGTTTCAATCAGGAGAAGTATCCCGAGGCGGTGGCGCAGCTTGATGAGAAAATCAAGATTGATGAAAGCCATCGCGCAGAACGTGCCCTGGCTTCCGATCAAATGAATCGCGGCAATCTGCTCTGGCAGTTGGGACGCTATGACGAAGCTCGCGCCGCGCTCGATACAGCCTTTGATTTGGCGAATAAGAAGGAAGCGCAACTGAAGACCGTTCTCGCCTGGGTGCACCTGGTGCGAGCGCGAATTGCATTGAGCCAAATTCAGTATGCCGAAGCGAAGAAGGAAGCACAGCTGTCGTTGGATGCGAGTGACAAGTTTCCGGACGCAGCGCTCGGGGCCAAGGACATCATGGGATTAACACAAGCATATGCCGGTTCGGCGGCACAAGGCCGGAAGCTTTGTGATGAAGCTTTGACGATGGCCCAAACGTTGAAGTCGCGATCGCTCATCACCGGTTCGCAAATGGCTTTGGCTGAAGTGTTGCTGCTGAGCAAAGATGCATCAGGAGCGTTACAGACTGCGCTTGACGCCCAAAAAACCTTTGGACAATCTGGGCAGAAAGATTCAGAATGGCGCGCGCTTCTAATTGCCGCTCGTGCCAGCGATCTCGCCGGAGATAGATCGGCTGCGCGTGATTATGCGGCGCGTGCCGACGCGACCTGCACTAGCTTGCAGCAGGTTTGGGGTGCGGAAAACTATGAAAGCTATTTACGACGACCTGACATTCAGATGTATCGAAAACAGCTCGCGCAAATACTTCAGAGTGCGAAGTGAACGCTAGTTAAATTCACAAAGGAGAAACCAACATGATGTTTCCATCGACGATACTCGCAAACGGAACAAATCCGGGCAGCGGAGCTGGCGACCCGGGTGGCGGCAGCGGCGGTCGCAAGAAACCCGCCAAGAAAGCTGCCAAGAAAAAAGCGGCGAAGAAGAGGTAGCCGCCTGCAACTCAACTAACGCCGGTGGCGCTGTGCGTTTCAACCTGAAGCGCTCAGCGCCTTGGCAGCTCCGCCAGGCTCTTCTTACCCCTCGCGCATAATCATGTCTGAGACAGAAACAGGCTCAAAGGCAACTCTGCAGGATATCTCGCTCGCCGACGGCATGATGCCGCTGGCAAAATTTCTCAAAAGCGCCGAACGCAAGAGTTCCTTATCACGCCGCGAACGGCTGCGCATTATTGACCAGGCGTTGGTCGTGCTCGAGATGAACTATGTGCATCTGCCCTTGAAGCAGGCGATGCACGCGATCAATCCGATCCAGCGACTGAAGCTCTTGAAGTTCCGTCTCGAGACAAAAGGCGGCGAGATTGAACCGGTACTGCAGTTCCACAAGCGAATGCTGGAAATATTCGCTTCGCTCCGCGATGTGCACACGTCGTATTTCCTGCCAAAGCCCTTTTCTGATCAAATCGCATTTCTTCCCTTCCTCGTCGAGCAGTACTTTGAATCTGACGGCAAACGAGGCCGGACAGAGAAGTTTCTTGTTTCAAGAGTCCTGGATATGGTTCTTCGGAGGAACTCGGCCACCGAATCAAACGCTGCTTTCTTTAAGCCCGGCGTTGAAGCTGTCTATTGGAACGGCGTGCCAATGCGCCGGGCGATCGAAATAAACGGCGAGAACCAGGCTGGTAGCAATCCCGAAGCGCGATTCGCGCGCGGACTGGACAATCTCACTGTCAGGCCGATAGACACGTCGTTGCCGCCAGATGAAAAGTGGGTGGACCTTACTTATAAAACTCCTGCGGGAGAGACTCTGACGTTGAGACTCGAATGGCTGGTTTACGACTCAGCCAACGACTCTGTCAAGGTCAAGTCAACGGAAAAGAAACGGGCCGCCGTCGATGTCAAGAAAACGAAAATTAATGAGTTCAAGAGAAACTTCTTTGCGCGACCGCGGCCCGTCATTGTAAGCAAGAGTTTTCAGGATAATTTCTACGCCCAAGTGCGGAAAGTCAGCGGTCGCGAATTTGGATACATCAGGCTGCTCAGCTTTGAAGTCGACGATAGCAAGGCGGTGATCGATCGATTTGTCAACGCAGTCCGACGCGTGATTACGGATGTGGACTTTCCGCAGCAAGGTCTGATTATCGATGTGCGCGGAAACGCGGGCGGAACGATCCGCGCCGGCGAGCGATTGCTGCAACTTTTTACGCCGGGGCGAATAAGACCGGAACCGTTTGAATTCATCAATTCACCGCTCAATCTGGAAATTTGCCGGCGCGCGCCCAAGGATTGGAATCTGGCTCGCTGGGCCGACTCGATCGCCGAAGCCGTGGTGACCGGCGCAACCTACTCACTAGGATTTCCGCTGCAACCTGAAGAATCGTGTAACGAGATTGGTCAGGTCTATTACGGACCGGTAATTCTGATCACGGACGCGCTCTGCTACAGCACCACTGACATATTTGCGGCCGGCTTTCAGGACAACAAGGTTGGCGAGATCCTCGGCACCAGCGACAACACCGGCGCGGGTGGTGCGAACATGTGGGAATTCAAAGATCTAAGCACCGCGCTGGGCAAGAGCGCTCGATCCTTCTTTAAGCCATTACCGCGAGGTTCTAAATTGCAGTTGGCGATGCGCCGCAGCGTGCGCGTCGGACGGTGCGATGGCCGGCCACTTGAAGAATTGGGCATCACTCCCGACCAACGTCACTACATGACCGAGCGAGATCTAATGAAACGTAATGACGATCTCGTCGCGAGAGCGGCGCGCATTTTAGCGGCCAAGCCGGTCTATTCGCTGTCAGTGAAACCGGTGAAAGGTCAAAGACCTGGCTTGAGCGTGGCAGCTTCTTCGCAGGTCCTTACGCGCGATCGGAAAAGGAAAATCGCGCGCGTGGATATCTATGTAAACGGTCGCCCTCATAAGTCGCTGACTGCTCGAAACGGCGCCTTGCCCCGCACCACTGTCTCACTGGGGAACTCAATAAAGCTCCAATGGTCGGTGCAGGCATTTGATCATGAGAACAACCTGGTGGCCGCCGCTCGTAAACATTGATGACACCCTTTATCGTGCCGTGAACATGATATGCTTCGTGCTTGCGATGAGAAAGAAAACACTCGCCGTAGTCGCAGTCATCCTTTCGTCCCTATCGATCACTAGTGGTCAGCCAAGACCAAGCAAGACAGAGACCTTAAGAGTTGTTGAGTTCCATGACATTGACATGGGCGCGGCGCTGGCTGCATTCGCGGCGGATTATGATATGACCATAGGGCTGGAAGCCGATCCTGAAAAGCCCAGGTCTCAGATCACGCTTCATCTCCAGAACGTCATCTTTCCGCAGATTCTGGACGGAATAATTCAGGCTGAACCCCGATACCGGTGGCGAGAAGACAATGGATCGATCGATGTGTTCCCGGTCACCGGAGGTCTCAACCTGTTGGATTCTCGCATCAAGAGCTTTCAATTGACGGATGTTAACCGCGCCCTGGCAGTCAATCGTTTGTTCGGTCTGCCAGAGGTCCGTGAGCTGATCTTATCCCGCAACCTAAAACCGCGACTGCCGAATCCTCCTTCAGATCGCACAAAGGACGAAAAACTCTCTTTTGATTTACGCGGCGTCACGCTGCGCCAGGCTCTGAATCAGATTGCCCATGAAAGCGGTACGAATTTTTGGGTCTTTCGCAGCTATCCCAATGGCACCTTCGAAATCAAACTGGAGTGTTGTTAATCTCAGGTGCAATCGATGGCGGACAAACTCAGAATAGCTTGTGTGGTTAATGACCGGCCGCGAACCATCGAAGCGTTTCCGATGGAACGCCTGCTCGACGTTTTGCGCGAACAGCTGCGTTTGACCGGAACCAAGGAAGGCTGTGGCGAGGGCGAGTGCGGGGCGTGCACGGTGATGATCGATGGCCGCATCGTGAACAGCTGTCTGGTGCCGGTTGCACAGGCCGAAGGTTGCGAGATTAAAACAATCGAAGGCATCGCCATCAGCGAGACTCAATTGCATGAGGTGCAGCAAGCGTTCATCGAATGCGGCGGCGCGCAATGCGGCATCTGTACGCCGGGAATGGTGATCGCGGCAGTCGATCTTTTGGAAAAGAATCCGAGTCCTACGGAAGCAGAGATTCGCAACGGCCTGGCAGGAAATCTTTGCCGCTGCACCGGATATATGAAAATTTTTGAGTCGGTAGTGAGGGCGTGTCAGAGATGAGTGAACAAAGAATAGAAATCCACGGGTCGCGGCGAATTGATATGTCGCCCGAAGCGGTTACGGCTCGGCTCAAGCGCGCCTGTGGACTTGGCGATGCTGAGAGGTTGATGACGGTCATCAGATCGTTGATGGCTGAGATTCACGGTGAGAAGGAAATTCCCGAACTGGCGATCCTGATAGCGGAACGCGAAGGCAGATTAATTCGATGAGAGCTTACGTTCCGTCGTACGAATTAATCTCTCCGCAGTCCCTATCCGATGCACTTGATCTGCTCGCGCAGAACAACGACGTCTGGAAACCTTTCGCCGGCGGCACTGATCTGATGGTCCTGCTCGAAGCCGGCAAGCTGCCGCACAAAAATTACGTCAACATTTGGAATCTGCCGGAGCTGCGCGGGATCGAAGTCGCGGATGATCAGATCACACTCGGAGCGCTGACAACCTACACCGAAGTTCAGGAGCATCCGATCCTCCGTGATGAGTTTCCCATGCTTTGTCAGGCGGCGAGAGAAACCGGCGGCATCGCAATTCAGAATCGCGGGACGTTGGGCGGCAATGTCGTTAACGCATCGCCAGCCGCTGATTCACCGCCCGCGTTGCTCGCGTATGATGCGGAACTCGAGTTGGTGTCGACGGGGGGAACGAGAAGAGTTCCATATTCAAATTTCCACCTCGGCTACAAACAGATGTACATACGCTCCGACGAACTGCTGCGCGCGATTCGTTTGCCGCGAATGCCACGGCCGCTGACGCATTACTATCGCAAGGTTGGAACGCGCAAGGCCCAGGCGATCTCGAAAGTTTGTTTCGCTGCTGCCGCGCAGGTCTCTGACAAGCGCATCGCGCACGTTCGCATTGCGCTGGGCAGCGTGGCGCCGATCCCGATTCGCTGTAAGCAAACGGAAGCAGTTCTGCTCGACCAAGCGGTCAACGATCAAACCATCAGAAACGCAAACGATGCTTTGGCGGCTGAGATTTCACCGATCGATGACATCCGTTCGACGCGTGACTACCGTCTACAAGTTTCGCTCAATCTGCTTCGGGATTTTCTACTGCAGTTAAGCGCTTGACGAAAGCTTCAATGGCCGCGCTGCTTCACCTGGGTTACAATCCGAATTCAACTTCATGAAGGTTCTCGCGCCCCTAGCGAAACGTTTCGCGCTCGCCGCGATAGCAGCGGCGCTGGTCCTGTTTTCCTCCGGCGCGCGCGGGCAAGCGCCTCAACTCGCTAATAATTCCCAAGCAGACAAAACAGAAAGGTCATTGAATCTGCTCGTACTCGGCGATTCAATTTCCTGGGGACAAGGACTAAAGGAGGAGCACAAAGCCTGGAACTTGATCAAAAGCTGGTTGGAGCAAGCCACCGGCCGCGACGTGCGCGAAACTATCGAAGCGCACTCGGGAGCTGTGATTGGTGCGCCTGACGATCCGAATGGCGAGTCGTCGCGTCAACTCGACGGCGAACTCAGTCGCGCATATCCAACTATCAATGGCCAGATCAATAATGCGCTGAAGGCGTTCGGGGATCCTTCCCAGGTCGATCTGGTCTTAGTCGACGGCTGCATAAACGATCTTGATTCGCGGCAGTTGTTGAATGCTGCGAATACTCCCGATCGAATTCGCGAGTTGGCTCAAGCGAAGTGCGGACCGCCAATGGACGCCCTGCTCGGGCGAATCACCAGCGCTTTTCCGAACGCGAACGTCGTGGTGACCGGCTACTACCCGATCCTGTCTGAGAAGACCGCGAACGATTTGTTCATGCGCGTGCTCGCCAAGCGGTTTTACACGCCTGATGCGGCAGCGCCGAAGATGAAAGACAAGACTTTGCGTGCGCGGCTGATCGCAATTTCGCACGAGTGGTATCAGACCTCCGATCAAATGCTCGCCGCGGCCGCGCAAAAGATCGACTCGCAGCTTACCGCGAAAGGATCGCCTCAGCGGGTGCTATTTGCCGATGTGGCGTTCGCGCCGGAAAACTCTTTTGCGGCGCGCCAGTCGCGGCTGTGGGGATTCGATGCTTCGTGGCTGCGAAAAATGCTCGCGGTTTTGACACTCGGAAGAGTGCAATTGAGAACGAACGACGAGCAACGAAATCAACGCAGCAAGATTTGCGAAGAACTCTTGATGAAGACCAAGACCGAAACGCCCAGCGACAAGGCTCTTAGGGAAGATCGCCTGACGCGTTGCCGTCTGGCGGCCGTCGGGCACCCGAATCGAAAAGGGGCAGCAATGTATGCTGATGCAGTTGGCCGGCTGTTGCGAAAGATGATGAACGACGGGTGGTTAAAAGAGTCGACGAAAGTCGCGACGCCGGTCACTCCCTAACAATCGCCGTTGCATGATCCGAGATGCACGTGATAAATCTCGCCACCGAAAACGGAGGACGATCCGATGACACCCGAACAAACTGATTTTCGCGTGGGCGTAATCAAGCCCGTCGAATGTATCAAGGAAGGCTGGGCCTTAATCAAGGACCAATACTGGCTCTTCTTCGGTATTTCGCTGGTCGGCATTTTGATCGGCGGGGTGGTGCCGCTCGTTTTGCTCGGGCCAATGATGGTGGGTATTTTTCTCTGTCTGTTTCAAAGACAACGCCGGCAGCCGGTTGAGTTTGGCCTATTGTTCAAAGGATTCGACTATTTCGTTCCAGGTCTGATCGTCGCTTTGCTCAAAGCGATTCCGATACTTCTGGTGATGGTGCCCTATTTCATAATTTGGTTTGCGACAATGACCCCTCTCTGGATGAGGAGCGGCGGCCAGCCCAGCCAGGAAGAGATGCAGCAGTTGGTGTACTCGATGTTTGGCTTTGAGATGATCTTTTTTGTGATCATAATGGTGGTGAGCATTTCCGTCGAAATCTTTTTTATGTTTGCCTTTCCCCTGGTGGCCGATCGAAACCTGTCAGGGCTCGATGCCGTCAAGCTGAGTTTCAAGGCCAGCAAGGCAAACCTTGGCGGCATGCTCGGGTTACTGCTGTTGAATGCCTTGATGGGCATTGTCGGAGTCCTGTGCTGCTTTGTGGGCGCTTACTTCGTTCTGCCAATTTCATTTGCGTCGCACGCTGTCGCCTATCGCCGCGTCTTTCCCGAGACTGCCGAAAACTTTCCAGTTCCGCCGCCACCGCCGGCAAGCTGGGCTTAACTGAATGCACGCTCCTGAACTCGTCATCCGCGCACGCCGGGTTGTGATTGGTGATTCAATCCGCCCGGCGTCGCTGCACATAACCCGCGGCTATATCTCGTCGATTTCGATTTTTGAAGACGTGCCGGAAGGCTGCGATTTGGTCGAAGCTGATCCGGATTCCGTTGTGATGCCCGGTTTGGTAGATACACACGTCCATGTGAACGAGCCCGGGCGGACCGATTGGGAAGGATTCGAAACCGCGACGCGCGCGGCCGCGGCGGGCGGGGTCACGACAATCGTCGACATGCCGCTGAATTCAATTCCCGCGACCACGACCCTCGACGCGTTGAATGAAAAATTAGCAGCGGCGCGCGACCAGCTTTCAGTCGATGTCGGCTTCTGGGGTGGAGTGGTGCCGGGCAACACCGGCGAGTTGGCCAGGCTTTGGGATGCGGGCGTCGCCGGCTTCAAATGTTTTCTAATTCATTCAGGTGTCGATGAATTTCCGAATGTGAGCGAAGACGATTTGCGTGAAGCGATGCCTGAGCTGGCGCGCCTGGGCGCGCCACTGATCGTTCATGCGGAAGTACCAGGGCCCGTCGATGCCGCTTGCTGTGAATCTTCGAACGGTGAACCCGCGACGTCATATAAAACGTTTTTGCGCTCGCGTCTACGCGAAGCTGAGAACGAAGCAGTCGCTTTGATGATCAAGTTGTCGCGCGAAACCGGCTGTCGCATTCACATCGTGCATCATTCTTCGGCGGATGCGTTGCCGATGTTGAAACGCGCGAAATCGTTTGGCCTGCCGGTCACGGTCGAAACTTGTCCGCATTACCTGCATTTCGCCGCCGAAGACATCCGCGACCGCGCGACCGAATTCAAATGCTGCCCGCCAATCCGCGAGCGCGAAAATCGCGAGCAACTCTGGAGCGCTCTGCGCGACGGCACAATCGATATGGTTGTCTCGGATCATTCTCCGTGCCCGCCCGACATGAAGCTGCGCGAGCAGGGCGACTTCATGAAAGCCTGGGGCGGCATCTCGTCTCTGCAGCTTCGTTTGCCGGTGATGTGGACTGAGGCAAACGCGCGCGGATTCGATCTGACACAGATGGTTGAATGGCTCTGTGCCGCGCCTGCACGTCAGGTTGGATTCAAGCTAAAAGGAAAGATCGAAGAAGGCCGCGACGCCGACATCGTGATCTGGAATCCTGAACGTGAATTCACCGTCGCACCGTCGACGCTGCATCATCGCCACAAGTTGACGCCGTATGCGGGCGAGACTCTGCGCGGGGTGGTAGAAAAGACTTTTCTTCGCGGACAGATCGTTTATGATGACGGCGTTTTGTCTGGTCCGCGCGGTCGAGTAACCTTGCGAGCAAGCAACTGATCTTTGCGTCTTAGCGCCTTTGCGTGAGTTCAGTTCTCGCCAAGGCGCCAAGACGCAAAGTACAACCAAAGATGGACTTCACTGAACTAATCGATCTCGCTTCGGAGCGTTTGGGCGGCGCGGTGCTTTACGCCAACGATGACTTCTTTGCGCCGAAAGAAAACCTGCTGAAGCCTGCCGCGCCGGTGTTCATCGAAGGCAAATACACCGATCTGGGAAAGTGGATGGATGGTTGGGAGTCTCGCCGCCGTCGCACGCCCGGATTCGATTGGTGCGTCATTCGTCTCGGTCTGCCGGGAGTTATTCGCGGCGTAATTGTTGATACAAGCCACTTCAAAGGGAATTATCCGGAACAATGCTCGCTGGAGGCTTCCGCGATCGATGGATTGCCGACGACTGAACAACTGATTAGCGACTCGATCGAATGGACTGAGGTGCTGCCGGTGTCGAACCTCAACGGCGACTCGCTCAATCCGTTCTCGATCACCAGCGATCTGCGTTGGACGCATTTACGTTTCAAGATTTATCCGGATGGCGGCGTCGCGCGCCTGCGAGTTTATGGTGAAGTCACGCCCGATTGGGATCGCCTGCACCGTATCGGCGGCGAGATAGATTTGGCGGCGGTTGAAAACGGCGGCGTGGTCCTGGCTTGCAGCGATATGTTCTTTGGCCATCGGCACAACTTGATCATGCCGGGCCGCGCGCTGAACATGAGCGATGGCTGGGAAACCAAACGCCGCCGCGGCCCCGGCCACGATTGGACGATCATCAAGCTCGGCGCGCGCGGTCACATCAAGCGTTTGGAAGTCGACACGTCCTGGTTCAAAGGAAATTTTCCTGAGAGTTGTTCGCTCGAAGCATGCGATGCCGCCGATGCGTCGGTTGAAAAACTGCAAGACGCTGAGTTTGTTTGGAAACCCGTGCTGTCGCGGACGTCGTTGCAGGCACACACGCGTCACTTGTTCGATGAATTGGCAGACGCTGGAGCGGTTTCGCATCTCCGCTTCAATATTTTTCCGGACGGCGGCGTGAGTCGTCTGCGAGTGTTTGGAACGATTGAATAGCGTGTCAGTACCCGGAGCGGTAGCGACGGGATCTATTTACTCGCGGGTTGAATCATGATCCGGTCGCTATCGCTCCCGGTACCGACACTTGAGTCCAATGACGCTCGAACAATTGAACGACGCTTCTGCGGATGATGCCGAAATCGAGTTTCTCAAGTGCTGCGGTTCGACGCGTTGGGCATTTGAGATGACCGAGGCACGGCCTTTTGCCAGTAATGATGCACTCTTTGCCAAAGCTGATGACATTTGGTGGGCGCTAAGCGCGGAAGATTGGCTCGAGGCATTTCGGGCTCATCCGAAAATCGGCGAGAAGAAAGCCTCAGCAACTCAAGCCGAGCAAGCGCAAAGTTGGTCAGCCCAGGAGCAATCGGGTGTTGCGAATGCATCATCGCAAACGAAAGACGAACTTGCTCGATTAAATCGCGAATACGAGGATCGGTTTGGGTTCATCTTTATCGTTTGCGCCAGCGGCAGGTCTTCGGCAGAGATGCTTGCGATTTTAAATAGCCGAATCGACAATGATCGAGATACCGAACTTCGTATCGCCGCTGAAGAGCAGCGCAAGATCACGCGTCTGAGACTGGAGAAACTCCTTAAGCAATGAGCGGAATCACCACCCACGTACTCGATACTTCGCGCGGCCGACCGGCCGAAGGCGTGCCCGCGACGCTTGAAATTGAAGCCGCGGGCGGTTGGAAATTGATTGGCAAGGGAACAACTAACGCTGACGGACGAATCACAGATCTGGTTTCCGGCGAAGCTAAACTAAGCGCGGGCGTTTATCGTTTGATCTTCGACACCGCGAAATACTTCGCGAATCAGCAAGTCAAAAGCTTTTATCCGCAAGTCACGATCGTTTTTCGCATTGAAGATCCAGCGCAGCATTATCACGTGCCGCTGTTGCTCAGTCCGTTCGGGTATTCGACGTATCGCGGAAGTTAGCTTTGGAGTGCGGTGGCAATCCCGATACATTCGGGAGACACCGCTTTGGGTTTCCTGAGTCTTTCTCTACTTTGGATAAAAAGAAAAGCGCCGTCGCCGCTCCGCTCTGCCGGCGCACTCCAAAATGAACATCAATCCAACCATCAGTGAATGGCTCAACCTTATCGTCCGCTGGGTGCACGTGTTTGCGGGCATCATGTGGGTCGGGACGACTTATTACTTCACCTGGCTCGACGCTCGTATGACCGAAGCGGAGAAAGCGCTCGCAAATACGGGGAAGGCGCCGCAGATTTGGATGGTACACAGCGGCGGTTTCTATCTGGTTGAGAAGCGCAAGACACCGGATGAACTCTCTCGCAAACTGCATTGGTTCAAGTGGGAAGCGGGCACAACGTGGTTGAGCGGCTTTGCCCTGCTCATCATCGTCTATTACCTCGGCGGCGGGGCGTTGGTGGATCGAGACGTTTCTGACATCAGCATCGGCGCGGCTATCGGCGTCGGAATTGGAACGTTGGTGGTTGGCTGGCTTATCTATGACTTGCTGATGATTTCACCACTCGGTCGCAGCGAAAAGCTGTTTGCCGTCGTCGCTTATCTGCTGATCGTCGGAACTGCTTATGGATTGACGAGAGTCTTGAGCGGGCGCGCCGCTTACATTCACGTGGGCGCGCTGTTCGGAACGATCATGGCTGCGAACGTCTGGATGCGCATTCTGCCGGCGCAGCGAAAGATGATCGAAGCCATCAAGGCCGGTAACAAACCTGACGAGAAACTTGCGGCTCAAGCGAAACTTCGTTCAAAGCAGAACACTTTCATGGCCGTTCCCCTTGTTTTCCTAATGATCAGCAATCATTTCGGCGGCACGACAACGGGCGGGTACGACTGGATTCATATGATCATTTTGATTCCCGTTGGTTGGTTGGCAGCGAAGTTTGTCCGGAGAGCGTAATGTGTCGGAAGCCCGACCATAAGTTGACTGGAGCGCAACCGACCCGGTTGCTGCTCTGAGTTACGATGCAAGCGAGGACGCTTGCGCTCCAGTCACGTGCTTACGCTCGGGCTTGTGATACGGCTAGTTTCCCATCTTCACAATCGTCTCAAATTCTTCTTTCGTCACCGGCATCACCGAGAGCCGTGATTGCCGCACCAGCAACATATTACTCAACTTTTGATTGGACTTGATTGCCTCGAGCGTGACGCATTCCTTAAAAGGCTTCAACGGTTTTACATCGACGGCGACCCATTGCGGATCGTCGGCAGTGGGATCGGGATAAGCAGCTTTCGCAACTTCGGCAATCCCGACGACGCACTTACCGCTGCCGGAATGATAGAACAGGACGTGATCGCCGGCTTTCATCTGCCGCAGATTGTTTCGCGCTTGAAAGTTACGCACGCCAGTCCAATCCGTGCGTCCGTCGCGAACGAAATCGTCCCAGGAATAAGTCTCGGGCTCCTGCTTCACCAACCAGAATCCGGATGGTGCGGCGGCTTTTTTGGTTGCGGTCGATTTCTTTGAAGTGGATGGCTTTGTTTTCTTATTCATGATCAATCGAGCAAGCTCTCAACGGCCCCTTGCATACGCGCCGACTTCTGACATGCGGCCCGTACTTGAGCTACAATCTTTTCGCTCTTTTATCCTAACGCGAAAGCGATCGAAAGCAATCATGTCTAAACTCAAAGAAGGTGACAAGGCGCCGGATTTCGCGGTGCCGGATCAGGAAGGGAATGTAGTTCGGTCGAAGGATTTGCGCGGCAAGAAAACGGTTCTGTATTTCTATCCCAAAGACGACACGCCCGGCTGCACGAAAGAGGCCTGTTCGTTCCGCGATTCATTCGCCAAATTCAAACGCCGCGGCATCGAGGTGTTTGGCGTTTCGCTGGACAGTGAAAAATCTCATCAAAAGTTCATCAACAAATTCAGCTTGCCGTTTCGTTTGTTAGCCGACACCGATCGAAAGCTTTCGGAGAGCTTCGGCACTTACGGCGAGAAAAAATTCATGGGCCGCACCTACATGGGCAACAATCGCATGACTTTTTTGATTGATGAAAAAGGCAAGATCAAAAAGATCTTCAGCAAAGTTAAGCCCGAAGATCATGCGGACGAGGTGCTGTCAGCTTTTAATGAGTAAGGTAAGCGGCTCCTCAGCCGCTCGCCCCTTTCGCTTTTCCGGTCAAAGTCCTGGTAGAACGCTTTTTACCTTTTGCTGAAGGTTTACGGCCAGGCATCAGCACGCCGACGGTGCTGAATGAACCACTGAGGCTGGACTTTCGTTTTTGACCCGCACCTTCCACCTTTGTAAGTTCTTCCAACGTCTCGTTCACGAAATACATGCGCTGATGGCGAACAATTTGGGTGCGAATTTCGCGCGTCCAGAGCAATAAATTCGCGAGCGCGTCGCAAACCTCATCCTTGGGAAGCTTGGTAACCGCGGCAATCTCCTTTTGCGTGTGAGCGCCGCAGCGGATTGCTTCACGCACGCGGTCGGCTGGAGAAAGTTTTCGCAGCATCCGGGCAATGCGCCGCGATGAAAACGCTGATTTCGGATCGACCGTCAGTTGGGTGCGATCCGAAGGAGCGCCGCTGCCGTGCTTAACTCGCGCCTTCTTGTATTCGCGCAAGGCCTGCCGGCTGATCGCGATTTTCTGCCTAATGCAGCGCTTGCAATAAAGATTCAAGCCGTCTTTGCGAGCGCGGCAAACGCCAAATTCCAAAAGGGGCAGCGACTCTTCGCATCGCGGGCACCGCTTTAACTCAATCTCTCTAACTTCGGCTAGTAACGTCACGTTCGTCTCCACCAATCGATGATGAAAATATGAATTTTGAAAAAAGAACACCTTGGCAGCTGACCTGCGAAAGCCGCCTAACATCCTTGATTCGATCCACCCTGTATGAACTAAGTTGGCGATTGTTATCCGGAGTGGGACCGGAAAAATTTCCGCCTTCGACTGCCGGGCAACATCGTTAGACGTTGCGCGGCGAGGCCCTTACATGTCAACGCATCCGAAACAAAGCGTGACGAGGTTGGTCGCTGGATATGCTGACGATAACTTTGCGAGGTTGAATAATTGCCGCCGGGATTTTCAACTGCCACACTCGTCAACTCGCCACTGCGCTCTGCCTCAGAACAAACAAGGGATCGGCATTATAATTATCGAGAGATTTTTTGCAACTTGTTTCGCGCAATCTGTTGGTCCAATCGTGATCGTGATCACTTTCTCGTTTTAATTTAGCCTGAAGAAAATTTTTAGCTTTCGCAACATGTGTAAAGAGAAACGATTACGACGCATGGCGGTCCGCGCGATCGATTGTTGAAAGAATGATTCGCACGAGAATTTCAGATCGCGCTCGATTAGATCAATCAACAAATACGCGCCCTTTGAATTCCAGCATAAAGCGTTCGCCCAAAGTTTGGCGCAAAACCTGTGTGGCCCAACGTCGTGGGCCAACTATTAGTGGAAGCGAAAATCATTTCACTCGCGCGAAAAACATTTTCGTCCCGTGAAAAATCTTTTTTGATCGCGTAGGCTGCGCGCGTCGTGCTGCAAATGTGAAGGAATGCCAACGCAAAAAGAACCATTAGTGATATAAGCAAGCTCGCCGAACTTGAAAGCGTTAGCGAAAATGCGGCGCCGTCCTTGACGACTTGAGCTGGCCGACGCTGGGTTCGCTCTGTGAACATCGAGCGGCTGTGCAAAACTCCAAAGCTATTTTGAAAGAGTAAGTTACGCTTTCAGGAATAGTTTTATCCACAGGATTTCAACAGATTCTGTGGAAATTACTTTGGGTGAATTTCCTGAGGAAATGGAGGAATTATCGAGACTCTAACGTCGCTCGATCCTTCAAACGAAAGACGAACTTAAGACCTGACCAGATATCGTCAACCGCGCAGACCTTCACATCAACCAGGCCATTTGCCAGACCGATATCGCGCACAATGTTCTCATTCAGATCTTTTGCTAGACCCGAAGATTTCTTTGGCCACGAGATCCAAAGCATTCCGGTCGGCTTCAGTTTCGCAGCTTGAAGTGGGAACCTGGTTTCCAATTCACGCTTGCTCCTCGCGAATAGCTGAATGAAATCGAGCGGCTTCGACACGCGCGCATTCATCTTCACGCCTTTCGGCAAATCAAGTTCATTCACAAAACCAACGGGTGCGTTTACAAACGCGATCTGCGAGTTCTCTTTGATTCCTAACTTCTTGACTAATGGTGTTGCCGAATATCCAGCCATTTGACTATTCGTTGATGGTAACTTCGCCAAAGCTAATGCCACACTTCTCGCGGCCGACGGCAATGATGATTACCGCGCCAATCAAAACCGTCAGCGTTGTTAAGGCCATTGTGGTTGGATAGCTTGTGCGTGCCGCGAAGATAGCTTGGATGTACGCGACCGAACCCGCGAGCAACACGCCGCATTGATACGCAAAGCCGGGAAGAAATCCACGCACTGAATCAGGCGACAGCTCTGACAGATGTGCCGGAATAACTCCCCAGGCACCCTGCACCATAAACTGCATGAAGAATCCACCGATCAGTAACAGCACCAGCACCGGCGACAGCGACCACAAAGGAATCACCAGCATTGCTAAGATAAGCGCTGCGATCATCGATTTGCGACGGCCAAACCGATCAGAGAGATAACCGAACAGAATTCCACCGCTGATGGCGCCAACCATGGTAAACGCCGTGACGATGGCGACTTTTCGCGGCTCGAAGTGCCACGCGCGTTTCAACAACGTCGGATACAAATCCTGTGTTCCATGCGAAACAAAATTCATCATCATCATCAAGAGCACGAGATAAATGAATAGTTTCCAGTGCGAGGCGATCGAACGACCGAGCTGCGCCCAGGTTTCGTGCCGCGTTTTCTCCCAAACTTCGGATTCTTTAACATGTAAGCGAACGTAAATCGCCAGCAGCGCCGGCAGTCCGCCAATAAAAAACATCGGCCGCCAGCCCCAACGCGGAAACACGAAGAAATAGCAGAGCGCGGCCAGCAGATAACCGGCCGCATATCCTTCCTGAAGCAGTCCGGACAGCATTCCGCGCAATTTCGGCGGCACTTTCTCCATTGCCAGCGACGCGCCGACGCCCCACTCTCCGCCCATCCCAATGCCAAACAGCGCCCGCAGGATCAAAAAAGTCGTGTAGTTCGGCGCTAATCCGGATAGAACTTCGACGACGGAGAAAAAAATCAGGTCGATAATGAGGGGCAGGCGACGGCCGTATTTGTCGGCGAGTAAACCAAAAATGAACGCGCCTACGGGCCGGAAGCCAAGCGTAAGACTGATCGAAAGTGCAATTTGAGCATCGGTCTTATGGAATTCAGCGGCGATGGCCGTAAGCGACAAGCCAACCAGGAAGAAATCGAAAGCGTCCAGCGTCCAGCCGAGAAAACCTGCGAGTAAGGCTGCGCGATGTCCTTCAGAGTGTTGCGGTGAGTGTTTCATCGTTTGCGCTCAGCAGATAATGACAACTAGGCCGCGCGATACTAATATTTGCCAGGAAAGCGTTCAAGCGAATTGTTAGCTCAGCGACAACGGTCGACGGGAATAGAGCGTCTCAAAATTGGAATTTGTGTAAGTAAGCGCACGTGTGTTGCGACTAACAAGACGGAAGATGCTGATTAAGAAACCGGACGAAATCAAATCAAATGAGATCACGGATCAGAAAGTCTATCTGAACCGCCGTCTATTCATGCGTGGAGCCGTTCTGGCTGGTTCGGCAGTGGCGACAGGTCTGCTATATCGAAAACTCAATCCGCCCGCCGCAGTGGTCACGGAGCAGCCGAAAATCGCCGGCATCGTACAGTCACCTTCCGATGAGTCGATGCGGCAGGGTTTCAAAGTAAGCGACGCTCCAACTTCACTCGAAGACATCACGAACTACAACAATTTTTACGAGTTCTCAACTGAGAAGCGTTCGGTTGCTTCAGAAGCGCGTGGTTTCATCACGCGTCCCTGGACGGTTGAAGTCGGCGGGCTGGTGAATAAGCCAAAGACATTCGACCTCGATGATTTGCTGAAGATCGCGCCGCAGGAAGAGCGCATCTATCGGCATCGCTGCGTCGAAGCCTGGTCGATGGTGATTCCGTGGGTTGGATTCCCCTTGAACGCGCTGCTGAAAGCGGTTGATCCGTTATCGACAGCGCGATATGTCGCGTTTCAGACGCTGCTCGATCCAAAGCGCCTGCCGAATCAGAACACCAGCGTCCTCGATTGGCCGTACGTCGAAGGCCTGCGACTCGACGAAGCAATGCATCCGCTGACGATTTTGGCGACGGGACTCTACGGAGGAACGTTGCCGCCGCAGGACGGCGCGCCGATTCGCCTGGTTGTGCCATGGAAATATGGATACAAAGGCATCAAGTCCATCGTAAAGATCACTTTGGTCGCGGAACAACCGCCGACGACGTGGAACATTCAAGTTCCGGAATGGTACGGCTTTTATTCGAATGTAAATCCAAACGTCAGCCAAACGCGTTGGAGCCAGGCCACTGAACATCGGATAGGAGAATACAGCTCGCGGCCTACGCTTCTGTTCAATGGTTACGCTGAGCAAGTTGGCCACTTGTACCAGGGAATGGATTTGAACGTGAATTATTGACGGAGCGCGTGCATCCCTGCCCGCATGAGCGCGAAGCGCGAACTCCGATAGGCAAGTCAAACTTGAGCGTGCAGCGCACGCTTTGCGGGCAAGGATGCCCGCGCTCCAGCATGAAAGACACACGCTTCCCCAAACTCGTTTTATTCGTTAACAGCCTTGTGCCGCTGGCGCTTCTGCTTTGGGACGTTGCTCGTCATCAGGTCGGCGCGAACCCTTTGGAGTTCGTGACGCGCACGACTGGGATGCTAACGCTTGTCTTTCTCTTGATTTCGTTGGCCGTAACGCCTTTACGGCGAATAACTGGTTTGAATTGGCTGATCAGGTTTCGACGGATGCTCGGGCTCTTTGCTTTCTTTTACGGCTCTCTTCACTTGATGACGTACATCGCATTCGATCGGTTCTTTCATTTCACGACGGTTCCCGCGGATGTTTTGAAGCGGCCGTTCATCGCCATTGGTTTCACCGCGTTTGTGTTGATGACGCCGCTGGCGATTACTTCGACCGACAAAATGGTAAAGCGGATCGGCGGCAAGCGCTGGTCGCGTCTGCACAAAATCGTTTACGTGTCCGGCATCCTGGGTGTGACGCATTACTACATGCTGGTCAAATCTGACGTGCGGATTCCGCTGACGTTTGCTTTTGTGCTGGCCATGCTGCTGGGCTTCAGAATCCTGGCGAAGTATTACAAGGCTCCGATGGCATCGAGTTCGATCGTTCCGCCGAGATAACTCCCGATCCGCTCGCTACCTCTCGACGTACTGACGCGGCGTATAATGCCGCCCGTGCTCGATCCAACCAAACGCTTTTCCAAGCGAGTCGAGAATTACATCAAGTATCGGCCGGGATATCCCGCCGAGATCATTCCTTTGCTCGAAGCAGAATGCAGTCTGACACCGCAGTCAGTCATTGCGGACCTCGGCTCCGGCCCGGGATTTCTTACTGAACTCTTTCTCAAGTACGGCAACAAAGTTTTTGGCGTTGAGCCAAACGCTGAAATGCGCGGCGCCGGCGAAAGAGTGCTCGCAAAGTATCCGAATTTCATTAGCGTCGATGCGAGCGCCGAAGTAACCACGCTTCCCGATCATTCGATCGATCTGATCGCTTCAGGCCAGGCCTTTCACTGGTTCGACCGCGCGAAAGCAAAGCCAGAGTTTCGGCGCATTCTGAAGCCGGACGGCTGGGTGGTTTTGGTTTGGAATGGATTCCGCGTGGAAACCAGCCCGCTGAATAACGGTTATCAGGAAATCGTGCTGCGATATGGAACGGACTACAAAGAGGTTGCGCGGGAAATTACCGGCGTCGATGTCGAGTCGTTTTTTGCGCCGGAAGCTTGTAAGCGAGCACGCTTCGCGTTCAAACAAGTGTTTGATTTTGAAGGATTGAAAGGACGGCTGCTTTCGTCGTCCTATGCGCCTGAATCAAGCGATCCGAGCTTTGACCGAATGATCGACGAGCTGCGCGTGCTCTTTGACGCCAATCAGAAAGACGGCGCAGTCGATTTCAATTACGAAACGGAAGTCTATTACGGGCAGGTAAGGTAACTACTGTGCCGAGATTTTCGCCAACGCATGCGCCAGATCCATTCGGGTGAAAGCGCCCTGCGGATTAAAGCTCATCCCGCTCGGTCTGATTAGTCCGTTTTGAACCGCTACGGCCACGTAACCGCGCAACGAACTTGGAATCGAAGCTGCGTCGGTGTAGGTAAGTGTGTAAGCGCCAGTCTCGGCCTGCTGCCGCAACCCCGCCGCACGAACTAACGCAACTACAGCCGTCAGTCGATCGACCGCAGTGTCCGGTTGAAACGGACCGCCGGTGCTAATCAACGGAAACAGCGCGCCATTAGGCGAAGCCTGCGCGCTTTCGATGAACAACATCGTCGCGCGATCGCGGATGTCGGTATAGCTGGATTGTCCCGGCAGATATTGCGGCACACGCGCGGCCTGCACTAAAGCTGCGGCCAAGTTTGCGCGAGTCACTGCGAAATTCGGACGGAACCGAGTTCCAATCGGCGCGATGGTCAACGAACGGAATGCTTGATCGATCTCGCTAATCGAAGTTGAATCCAGGCCCACCAAATCTGAAAGCGCTGGATAATTCGCAGTCGTGGTTCGCAAAACGCCTGTGTAGTTTTGCGATCCGGGCTGGCTGCCTGTGTTTGCGAATGTGGTTCCCACCGGCGCCGTGCCCACCGCGGTTGCGACCCGCGCTTTCCAAGTCCCGGCGGCCGGAGCGCTGACCAGCGCTCGTTGTCTGCGACCGGTCAATCCTGGTGCGTTTAGCTGATTCGCTGCCGCTTGCTGCGTTCCGCTAGCATCAAGTACCGCCAAGCTCAGGTTGGTGGGACTCGCCAAGTCACCCCAGGCGACTTGGACCGAAGCGAGCAACGTGTTCGCCGGAATGCTCAGCAACGAATCGCTGTTCGATCCGGTTGTGGTGCTACCGCTGAACGTCTGCGAATTGCTAACGAACGTGACCTGGCTTTGATAAGCCGTGCCCCTCCATCCACCAAACCTTCTCTGTGAGAACGCCGCTTCGAGCACTGCTGCCTGCGCGTTGAGCATTCCCGAGCCGACCTCGTACATGTAATACGGTGGCAAGGGCGTCGCGGTGCGTTGCAGGATGTCGCGGATTTGAGCTGGGGTGAGATTTGGATTCGCTTCGAGCATTAAAGCAATCACGCCGGCGACTTGCGGCGCTGAAAAGCTGGTGCCGTTTCCTGTTGTGTAATACGGAAGCTCGCTCGCGCTTAGTAAAGCATCGTTCGCCGCCAGGCCATCGACGGTCGTCACCGCAGCCACAGTCGACGCACGCAAACTGACAGCGTTGACGCCGGGCGCAACGATGGTTGGATGAAAGAGCGGGCTGCCAAAGTCACCACGTGATGAAAAGTCTGCAAGGTGGCCGAGATTGTCGGTCGCGCCGGTGCTGATCACCCACGGAGCAACGGAATACGGATTCAAGGAATCAGTTCCGGGCCCTGTGTTTCCCGCCGAGAACACAACGTTGACGCCATTATCCGTGAGCATCTTCGTCGCAATGTTCACCGGATCGTTAACGTCGAAGACTGTGTTCGCCGAGAAGCTGCAATTCACGACGCGCACGTTGAAAGCCGCCGCGTTTGCCAACAGGTAATCGAATCCGGAAAGCACGAACAGCAGACTTGCGTCGCCCGCGCTCAGTCCCAGGATGTTCGCTCCCGGCGCGACTCCCGCATACTTGCCGCCGGATTGCTGGCCGTTTCCGGCGATTACGCCCGCGACGAAAGTTCCATGACCATAAACTTGATCTGTATTCGGCAGACTCTGCGTGGCGATTGGATAATTGAAGCCGACGCCCAGGCTTTGCGTGTCGGCAAGCTTAATGTTCTGCACGACGCGGCCTGACAAATCGCCGTGGGTTCCGTCTACACCTGTATCGAGCACCGCGACGGTAACGCCGCGACCGCTGACCGGAAGGCCTCGATTAGCTCGCGTCAGATCTGCGTTGCGTCGAACACGTTCCACGGCAGTCTCGTTTCGCGCGGCTACATCCAGATTCCATTGAAGCGTTCGGTTGCCGTAAATCGATCGCACCGACGGCAGATGTGATATTGCCGCGATGCGAGCTTTGCTCGTCGTGATGGCTACAATCGGCAGCATGCGATAGCGGGTGCCGCCGAGAACACCGATGTTTTGTAGATCCGCAATGTCGGCATCGGTGGGTGCGTGATGATAGACAATCACGGCATCGACGTTGCTGTCATCGGTCAAACGATTCAATTGCACCGCGAATTCGGGATCTACGCTTTGGATGCCGCTCTGTCCGACTGCAGCGTTCAGTGCTGAAGTCAGAGCATTAGTGCCGGTCTCGACAAAACTGTCGGCGCCACTGATGGTAATTCCGTCTGCGCCCGAGACAGTGATGCCGGTCGTGCCGATAATGGTGATGGACGTCGGTGGGATTGCATATATCAGGCCGTCCGCGCCTACCGCAGTCATGGTATCCGCGCCGCTGATGGTGATTCCATCGGCGCCGCTGACCGTAATGCCGTCCGCGCGAGCGATGTTGCGCGTGTCGGCGCCGCTGGCGGTAATTCCGTTGGTTCCGGTGGCGATCAGGCTGTCTGCACCGCTAATCGTAATCCCTGTTGGGTTTCGAATCGTGACTGAATCGGCGCGATAGGTATTGCCATCGGCCCCGCTAATGGTAATGCCGTCGGCTCCGCTGATCGTGATTCCATCCGCGCGGTTGATCGCCGTCGAATCAGCTCCAGAAGCGGTAATTCCGTCCGCGCCACTCACCGTGATTCCGTCGGCTCCTGATGCGGTAATGCCGTCGGCTCCGCTGACTGTGATTCCGTTCGGGTTGAACGCCAGCACGCCATCGGCGCCGCTCACCGTGATGCCGTTCGTGCCGGTGTAGAGAATGCCGTCCGCGCCGCTAACCGTAATGCCGTTCGCGCCAGTGATCGTCAGTCCCGCCAGTGCCGGAACAGAACTGAGCAAAAGCACCAGCGTCAGCGCGACTAGTCGTTCGAGATTTTTGAAAAACTTTCCGGTCATCAATCACAAGCCATCGCCACGGTCGGGTCAAAGACAGCAGCTTGTCAGGGCAACAGGCGAGAAAGCGAAAAACTGAGACGACGGCGAATTCTACTGAGCGATAAGCCCGGGTTTGTTGCGGTCGCCTTGCAATTTGTTCTTGGTTTCGCCGTCAATTTCAGCCTTCCACTAACTCATGAAATGTTTTCTGCGTCTGCATTGCAGGCTCAACGCCTAGCTCCTTTTGCAAAAGCCCGCGCAAGGTTTCGTACTGCTCCTTAACCGCAACGCGATTGCCGAGCGCCGCGTGCGCCCGCATCACCAGGCAATGGATGTCCTCGCGAAACGGATCGTCGCGCAGGATTTTTTGCGCCAGATCCATTGCCCGAACAAAATCCTGTTTCTTCTCGGCCACCGCGGCCAGTGATTCGAGCATGCGCAAATATTGCTCGCGATAATACGAGCGTTGCTCCTCAACCCAATCTTCGTAACTGCCCTGCATAAATTCGCCGCGATAGACGGCCACGGCTTTTTCATACAAAGCGATGCAGCGATCAAAGTCGCGTTCGCGGCGCGCGGCCTCGCCCTCGGCAATCAAACGATCGAATTCTTCGGTGTCGATGCGGTAAGAGAATTCCGGGCTGAGCTGATATTCGCCATCCCGATAGGCGAGAAAGTTTTGCTTCAAAGGCTGATTACTGTTCAGCGCCTTGCGAACATGCGACATCGTGGGGTGAAAATTCTTCTCGATTGTTTTGAGATCGGTGTCGCGCCAAAACAAGTCGATGATTGAGTCTTTCGGCGCGCGGCGATGCGGCCGCGAAGCGATGAAGCAAAGGATGTCGCGCGCGCGGCGCGTCGTCCACGCGTCGGCAGCGAAGGGCCGTGCCGAATCGCGAAAGATTTCGATTGGACCCAACATGTTAATCGTCAAATCAACCAGCGGAGACGTGGCGAAAATCGTTGTCGGTTGAGCAACGACCGCGGGCGCAGCTGGTTGAGCGACTTGGACGCCGCGCAAATCGGCAGGCAGCAAGTCCTGCGCGTCTTCTGAAGCGAACAACGCCGGATGCGATGCGATCTCCTGCTGCAGCCAATATTCGTAATCGTATCGGGCGGCGAGATCGAGCGCGCGCCGCAAGTGATCGAGCATTTGCGGCTCACGGCCGGCGTTCAATTCGCACTGAGCCAGCGCCGTGCAGCACTGTGCTTCGTAATAACAAAGCCCGTGCTCGCGAAAATAATTCACTGCCGGTGTAAGTTCCTCACGCGCATCTTCCTGATTGGAAAGCGCCAGCAAAATCCTTCCGCGCGTGAGCCTCGCCGTGAAGTGGCCGATCGGATCTTTGTCGGCGGGCCGGCGCTCCAGCAATCGATCAATCTGCGACAAAGCACGCGGCGCGTCGCCGGCCTTCAAACTAAGCAGCGCGCGTTCTTCAAGCAGTTCAACCCGAGATAGATCGATTCCGGCTTCGTCGTAGCTTCGCGCCGCGCGTTCATAGAATTCCCCGGCGCGCACGAGATCGCCGCGCTCTCGATACAAATTGCCGTGAGCTTCAAATGCCTCGCCGACCTGCCCAACCATATTGAAAAGCTGACAACCCTCGAGCGCGAAATCGAGGTGCTGTTCGCTCTTTTCCATCTCGCCGCGATAAAGATGACAACGCGCGATGTTCAAATGCGCGGTGGCTTCCTGTGGAATCGGGGGCACATCCGAATCGCTGCGGAGCATCCGGCTCAGCCAACGCAAAGCCTCGCCAAAATCACCGCGCATCATGGCCGGCAGCCCGAGATTGTGCGTGATTAGCCGCGCGTGATGCTCGTCGTGTTGCTCTTCGGCCGATTGCAGCGCGAGGCGGAACTCACGTTCCGCTGCCGCCCATTCGCCTTTCGTAACCAGGCAGAGCCCGCGTGTATTCGCACATTTCGTGCGCACGACCGAACCGGGCGCACTCAATTCGACGGCACGATCCAAATACTCAAAAGCTGCATCGTAATCGCCGCGGCGACGGGCAATCGTCGCCATTGAATGCAGCGCTTCCGCCTCGCCTTCCTCGTCGCCAATTCCCTTCAGAGAAGCAATCGCGCGCCGAAACAAGTTCTGCGCCGATTCGAAGTCGCCTCGTAGCCGCGCCACCTCTGCGCGATAGGCCAGCGCGCGCGGATGCGCATCAAGCGCCGCCGCGGGCAAAGCTTCGGCCAGCGATGCGAGCGACTCCAACTTGCCCGAACCAATCAATTCCCCGCCGTGAATCTCGATCATTTCCGCGGCGCGATCGAAGCTTTCGCCTTCGAGCAGATGTCGCACAGCGGCTTCCCACGCGCCCCGCGCCAGAAAGAAATCGGCGCAACGCGCATGTTCCGTGGAAACTCCGGCCAAGCCAATTTCCGCACGCAGGCGTCGACGCAGAAAGCTTTGAAAGAGCGGGTGCAGACGATACTCTTCGCCGGTTCGATCGCTCGCGACAGTCATGAAAACATTTCCGCGGACGAGCGCCGGCAGCACAGCCGACGATCTGACTTCGGTAAACAGACGCGCACAGGTTTCAACTTCGACTCGATCGAGCAAAGCAATGCGCATCAGAAACTGCTGGATCTCGGGCGGCTCGGCCGCAAAGACTTCTTCGGCGAAATATTCGAAGATGTCGCGTTCGGATTGATGCAACACCGCCAGCGGATCGACTGGTTTTGTGTCCGTGCCAACCTGTCGTTGCGCCACCTGACGAACTAATTGCAGTGCCGTAATCCATCCGTGCGTGCGCTCGCCATACTCGCGCAGTTGCTGCTGCGTTAAGGTCAAGCCAAAAACTTTTCTAAACAACTCCTGCGTTTCGACATCGGTGAAAAGCAGATCGGCCCGATCAACGAGCGAAAGCGAATCCTGGGAACGCAACCGCGCCAGTGTGAGCGGCGGAATCTCGCGCGAGACAATCACGATGTGAATCACGTCGGGCAGATACGCAATCAAACGATCGAGCACCGCATGCACCGGCGTGTCGGCGCCTAAATGATGATAGTCGTCGAGGACTATGATCATCTGCTGCTCGATACCTTCGAGAATCTCGTTCAGCAGCACATCAGCCGCGCGCTCTGGCTGCTGCGCCAATTCCTGCGGTTGTTGCAGGTAAGCAAAGACCGATTCGCCAAAATTTGGGATTCGTTGCTGAATGCCGTAAGCAAGATAACCAAGAAACACAGCCGGATCGGCGTCCGTATGATCGAGCTGATACCAGACGTAAGGCCGCTCCTGCTTTCGCAGAAAGTCCGCCACCAGCGTCGTCTTTCCCGATCCGGCATTGGCGGTGACTAGAGTTACCGGCAGTGAAAGATTCGCCTGCAACCTTTCGATGAGGCGTGGCCGCGCCAAAATCTCCGGCGCCGGGCGCGGCGGCAAGAGTTTCGTTCGCAGAAAAAACGCTCCCGAGGTCGTCGCGGTCGGCGACGCCGGGTGGGGTTCTGCCGCATCTGGACTTGATGATTTCTGCCTGGCCATTGAATTTCCCAGCAGAGATTTTTTCAGGATCGAGCGGAGCGTAGCATAGCTGAAACCGCCGGTTCTATCAGAAGAAAAACAGTTTGGGATTGAGCCGCTCTCACGAGGGGCGTTGGCGAGATTCGGGGGTTGAAGATTCTCAAGCACTGAAAATGAACGCAGCTGCCCGTATTAGTGGCGATATGTCGTTGCTCAAAAGGATCGGCTAAGTCTGAAAATCCGGCCTCTGCGGAAGCGAAGTAAAACGAGCATTCTTAAGCGACAGGATCCGGTCTGCTACGGCGCGGCCGGCGCGCCCCGGTGTAGCTGCAAATTCCGAAATGGTTGCGGCGCGTCCGTTGGTTTGGCTCCACGCAATGCGCGCGTGCTCTTCGCTCAGGCCGTAGGTTTCGAACAGCGCGGTTGCTTCATCGATGGTGAAAGCCAATTCGCTTTCTTCGACGACCCGCAGCATCTGCTTTGAACGCAGCCGCCAAAGTGGTGTGGGCGGCAAACTCCGACAAGTGATCAGGACGTGCACGTCGGCGGGCAAGAGCGGCAAGAATCGACGGAAAAACGGAATGACCCAATCAGCATCGTAAACCAGGTGCAAGTCTTCGATGACGATCAGCAGCGGCTCGGACTTCACATCCGTTAGCTGATAGACCAGACCGTCAGCGACTAACTCCGCGCGATCGCTCTCAATCGAATCGGTCAAGTCGAGCAATCGATTCGGGTCGATCGACGGCCGTTGCAATCTGATCGAGGCGACGAGATATTCCAGAAACAGTCGCAGATCGTTGTCGGCCGCATCTACTTTGTACCAGGATACCGAGCGGCCAGCGTGTCGCGCGAAATCTGCCGCCAGCGCTGTCTTACCCGTACCGGCGCGCCCATTGACGACCGTCGCATTCGCCGACACGACATTTTCCGCCAGCAACTTCAACAGACGCAGCCGCGTCGTGCGTGCCGTCGCTGCAGGAATAGCGATCTTTTCGTGGATAAAGTGCCCTTCGATTTTCATAAGCCAGTGGGAAATAACCGTTCGTTTTCGTCCGCGCATCGGTGCCTCCGGGGGACACGCGCATTATTCAGGCCACCCCTTGAGGAATTCTTGAGTTTTGATTGCGACGACGATTCTCGCGTGGAAAACTAGCGCGAAATTGCGGGGAGAGGTAAACTCTCGCTGCTTCCGAGACCTGATTAGAAGGAGAGAACTATGATCAAGCGAGTCCTCTGCGTCGTCTTCTTATTCGCGGCTGCATCGATTGCCGCCGCGCAACCGGCGCCAAGCCAAACGCCTGCGGCGCAAAAGCCGGCAACACCGCCGGCCCCACATACAAGTTTGAAGGTTGGCCAAGCCGCTCCTGACTTTAATCTGCCCAGTTCCATTAGCGGACCCGACGGCCGGAAAGTGCGATACAAACTGAGCGACTTCAAAGGCAAGAAGAACGTAGTGCTCGCTTTCTACGTCTTTGCTTTCACCGGTGGTTGAACGAAAGAAATGAAGGCGTATCAGGCTGATATCGCCAAATTCGAAGGCAATGACACACAGGTTTTCGGCGTCAGCATCGACAGTCCTTATGCCAACGCGGAGTTCGCTAAACAGATAGGCGTGACCTTTCCGCTGCTCAGCGACATTAAGCACACAGCGGTCAAGGACTACGGCACCTTCAACGAAGAAGGTGGTTATGGAAATCGCGCCACGTTCGTGATCGACAAAGACGGGATCATTCAGCACATCGACGAAGGCAACGTGGCCATCGACATCACGGGCGCGGCTGATACCTGCAACATCCTGTCGCATAAGAAAGCAACGCAGTAATCGCACCAGAACCGCTTGGTAGGCGGCAAAGAGGCAACATGAAAAGAGTCAAAGCAGTCTCTGTGATGGCGGCGCTCCTATTTGCTTTTGCGGCTTGCAAGTTCGGCTCATCGTCGCCCACCGCAACTTTCAAAAACTTCTACGAAGCGCAGAAGAAGAAAGACGTCGAAGGCATGAAGAAGACGCTTTCAAAGAGTTCGCTTGCGATGATGGAAAAGGCCGCGAAGGACCAGAACAAAACTGTCGATAAGGCTTTGAGCGAAGGCTTCGAAGCGTCGAAGACCGACAAGATGCCCGACACGCGCAACGAGAAGATCGACGGCGACAACGCCACCCTCGAAGTTCTGAACGACGACACCAAGAAGTGGGACAAGGTTTACTTCGTCAAAGAAGACAGGGATTGGAAGATCGCTCTGGATAAGACGATCGAAGAAATGTTCAAGGGACTGGGAAACTCGTAATGCTAGTCGCGTTTTCCTGATTCGTCCGGCCGCGGAATCTCAATCCACAACATCGCGCTGCCGGTGCGCGTCGTTTGTCGATCCCGAACGGCGACGCGAACCTGATAGAGTCCCGGCGACAAAGACAAGGATTGCGTCCAGTTCACGTAGCGATTGGCTAACGCTGCTCCACGAGGAATCTCAAGCCTTTGCTTGAAACTCGAGAACGAACCCCGATCATCGATGGCGACTCCCAACACATCGACTATCGCCTGCTGTTTCCCGCCCACCGCGTCAAAGCTCAACATCTCAGAATCAATTTGCATCGAGACGTTGAGCAGTGGGCCTTTCGCGTTATTTACCAGACTGACCGAAACCAACGTCGGTAAATCGCGACGTGGATAGAGAGAGCCGAGCGCGCTTTTCAGCTCATCTTCGGGCGTGGTCTTTGAAGAATCGATGGCCTTGGCTGAAGCTGAAGCAGTCGGAGCAAAAAAGTGTCGCCGCACTCTCACGCGCAGATCGGGACGATCTTTAATGGTGACGTCGATCCGTGACTTTCCCGAGCGCTGTTTGTCACTGTCGGGCTTCCAAGCCAAAAGATAATAAGTTGAGTTCTCAGCCAGAGCCTGCGACAGCCCGTCATCTAGTGAGTTTGAATTCAAATAGGAACGGCCACCGGTTTCATCGGCGAGCGTCTCCAGAGGGGCCTGCGGCATCGTGTCTTCCGCCACGGATCTGCCCGCCGTTCTTGACGAGAGGTCCGGGTAGTCATTTTTTGAAGTGTCGACGCCCGCCCCCAGAAAGTTCGCGCGCGTGTCCAGCGAGTAGATCACCGAGCCGACGCGCGCTGCTTCCTGAGCCACCCGCCGCATAACATCTGAGCCGTTGGACCGCTTCGCGTCCACGACAAAACCGTCTGAGATAAGGAAAACAAGTTTGCGTCCGGCGAGCGGCGCGGTAGACCGGATCAAACTTTCCAGCCGCGAGAGAGTCTCAATCTCGACCTTACTTGATTGCGCATTAATCTGCCGAACCCGATTCTTGACTATATTGACTGCGTTCACCACACCGGTCTGGTATTCCTTCATTGTCGCTTCGACCAGATAGGCGAACAGACCGCCGTCGCGGTGATTGGCAACCAGGGTTGCATCAACTTCGCTGATCGAAACATGGCTGTCTATTGTCTCGGGATTGTATCTGGAGTTAATTCGGTTGATGGCCTCGCGCAGGACCACCTTGTTGTCGGTGAGCTGTTGAAGAAATCCGATCTGCCCGCTGGCTGAGATGATCGCTACGCGATCGCCGGCGATCATTTGCTGTTCTACAAACCGCGTCAGTAGAGACCGCGCGCGCACCAGACTGTCGCTGGCCAGGTGTACGTCATCGATGAAGAAAAAGATCAGACGGCCGCGAGCTTCGATCTCCCTGGTCGAAGAAGGATCCGGTGAGATCGCGGCCTTTCCATTCCTCGCCGCGGCCAACTGCTTTTCTTCCGTGGCCGTACCGGTCGCTACTTGCTCAAAGAAAGCTAGAGTTTGCGGCTTACCGTCGACGCGCAACTGAAACTGCTCTGGGGCCACGCCTTCAACAACTCGGCCCCGCTTGTCGACAACGGTTACGTCGGTCTGCACCAGCTCGGTCTTAACCCGAACGACATCGTCGTCCGGTTCTCCTGGTTTTGGTTGGGGCGGTTTTTGCGCCTGCGCTGTCGCACCAAGTCCCAGTGCGCAAAAGAGTAGGATACTTAGGGGAGAGCGGCCGTTGATGGTTCGCATTCTTAGCCGCCTTTCTTAAGGTAAAACGTCGCGGGCTCGATCGCGCTGAGTTCGATCATCGCGCGCTAGAACAATTGAGTTACTCGCCGTCGTCGCCGCAATCCTCTTCAGTCCAGCTCGTCAACGAATATTGGTTTTGCAGGTTGCGATAGACGACCACGCGCACAAACTCAGTCGTGTCGACGTCGTCATCCGCCTTGTGATAGCCAATCTTCAAGCAGAGTCGATAGTTGATCCCGGCCACGACCTGGCTTTCCGCGTGTTCAATCTCGACCAGCTTATACGTGATTTCCTTTTTCTCAGATTCCTGCTTAACCGCAACTTCCGCAGCCGCGGCCGCGCCTTCATCAGCCTTGTCGATCTCGCGATAGCCACCCGTCCGTTGAGCCAAAACCATCGTTGAACAACCAAGCGCGATGATTGCCGCGGCGATGAACACCGCTATTCGGAACCTCTTTGTCATCTCATCCTCCATTTTTGAGTTACGGCTTCTTCGCGTACGCCGCGTCCGCCATTTCGCGCGCCTTCACGTTCGCGTCCGCTGCTTTCGCGTCAACTTCAAAGTCGATACGCTCAAACCCCTTCAAGCCTTTTATCACCAGGTGCTCGCCGGTCTTGTTCTCTTTCGACCACATTCCAATCGCGTCGGAACTGTCACCTTTCGTCAAGTCGATCCGATAGATCACGGCAAAAGGTTTTCCGTTAGCGAAGCGCCATTCAACCTTTCGCTTGAGGTCGTAGTCAAGAGGCTGCATGGTTGAGGTGACGACATCTTCGTCGCTCTTGCCGACTCGGTTGATGCTGAACTGCGAGCTGCTGGCGCTGTAGCCAATATTGATTTCATAGCCGCCGTAACCTTTGCACTTGAGCGGTATGTCCTCGCCGTTTTCCGCGCCTTTCTTCAGTTTGATTGCGCCGCGACAATCCGTTTTCAGGTTCGTGTACAGGCTGGTAAATTTCGGCGCCTGTGCCACCCCTGTTATCGTGAAGATTAGCAGCACAGCCGAGGAGACGAACGCCTTCGAAAGCAATCGGATGATCTTTGAATTCATTATGGTCTCCCTCGCTCTATTTGAAAAAAGCAGCGCACGGTTTGCGCTTGAGCATCTGTGTATCGCCCGCGGAATTCTTCACGGTCAATCCGGCAGCCGTCGCGGTAGCAGTGTACTTCTCATCGCCGACAGTAAATCTCGCGGTCTTTCCTTTGACTTCAGCCGGCACGAATTCAGGCTTCGGATCTTCGGCGCCACCTTGCGCGATTTGTACGATGGCATAGTACCCGCCGCCCGCCGGAACGATCACAACCCGCATGCCTTCCAGGTCGCCAGATCCCTTTCCAATAGTGAAGTTTTCGTATACGCCCGCCACGCTGACCGCGGGTTGTGCCGCAAAATTTGAGACGACGATGCTTGTGATTGCGATCAGACAAACGATCGAGAAGACAACAACTCTGATCAACTTCATTAGAAATTCTCCTTAGGATTATTCAACTGAGAACGAAATTTTTTGCGAAGCGCTGATGCTCCCGCGATTTCGATCGGTCGCGGAAACTTCGAGAGTATACGATCCGGGCTGAAGTTGCGCGAGGGCAATTTCCGACCAGTAGGGAAGCAGCCACGGCTCTTTCGAGAGATCAGGCGGGACCCTGGTTGGCGCAACCACGATCACCGGCTGCGTTCCCCGCATCACGCGGGCGTCAATCCAAACATCGGGAGGACCTGCAGCGCGCGAGGCGTTGTAAACGTAAGTTTGAAATCGTAACACCGAAGTGCGAGCGAAGCGTCGATCCACTTCGACCGGCACTGATTCGGGTTTATCGGTGCGCGCGCCGGCTGCAACCTTCCGCTCTCCCAAAAACAAGCTGCTCATCGCGAGCCTCGGCGTCCCGGCTTTCGGAATTTCAATCCACTCCATTGCGCTGGCGGTGCGACCTGTTGCGCGATCGCGAACAGCCACGCGCACCTGGTACAAACCGGGCCGGACATTCAACTGTTGATGCCAGATTACCGGACGCGCAGCTTCGTTGTCGGGCTGCGGAGATACCCGCAGAATTTGCTTGAAGGTGTAAATCAGCCCTCGGTCATCGATAGCTGCGCCGATCACGTCCAGCTCTTTCTTATCAGCCGCGGAATTAAACTCAAACGCGTCATGAGAAAGTTGCATCGAGGCGTCGAGGATCGACTCGGTTTCAGATTTACGAACGAAGCCTGCGGAAAGCGAGAGTGGTAGCGAACGAACCGGCTGCGCTGATCCCAACGCGGACAACAATTCTGTCTCCGGGGTGCTGATTTGCGTCGAACTGGATTTTGATTTGGCGACCGCTGGTTCGTTGACGTAGTAAGTGCGACGCAGACGCACTTTTAGATCGGATCGTCCCGCGATGCTGATTTCCAGCCGAGCTTTGCCACTGCGTTCGTTTTCAGAATCGGGTTTCCAGGCCAGCAGGTAATAGTCGGAAGATTCAGTAACGGCTTGCTCGAGATCCTTATCGAGATCAGTCGAATTGATTATTAAACGGCCACCGGTTTCATCGGCGAGCACGTTAAGTGGTTCGCGCGGCTCGGTTGTTTCTCCCAACTCGACGCCGGCATGACGGCTGGTCATGTCGACATAGTCGTTGTTCATCGCATCGACCGACGAGTCAAGAAAAGTTCCGCGCATGTCGATCGAATAAACCACTGCGCCCGTCCGCGCCGCGATACGCGTCGCTTCGTGCACGAGGCTCAGCGCGTTCGAACCGCGCGGATCGACTATGAATCCATCCGAAAGAAAGAAGACCAGTTTTCGCCCGGGCAGATTCGTCGCAGATTGCATTACGCCGCGTAATGCTTCGAGGGTGTTCGCATTTGTGACTTTGCTTTGCGCGTTGATTTGGCCGATCCGGCTTTTCAAGAGCCGCGCTGCCTGGCCGGCGCTGTCATTGTTGTGGGCTCCGCGCAGCGCGCCCATGCCCATGCCATATTCCAGCTTTACTGACTCCATCAGATAAGCGAACAAACTTCGGTCGCCGGCGTCTTCAATTCGACTGGCAACGTATTCGCTGATGCGGGTGGTGCCTGCGGCTTCAGGATTCCATTTGTAAGCCAGACGCGCGATGGCTTCGTGCAGCACGGCCGAGTTGTCAGTGAGCTGTTGCAGAAATCCAATCTGGCCGCTGCTGGAAATAATGGCGACGCGATCTTCCGCGTTCAACTGCTGATCGACGAAATGAAGCAGGGCCTTGCGCGCGCGCGTCAGGCTTTCGGCGTTCAGATGAAGATCATCGACAAAAAAGAAAATCAGCCGCCCGGGTTGTAGACTGACTTTACGATCCGGACCAATCGATGGCGAGCCGTTGGCATTCGGTAGGGTCGCTTCCGATTTGGTTCCCGCCGCGAATTGCTCAAACGAAGAAATTTTCTTCGGTTCGCCGTTGACGCTGAGCACAAATTGCTCCGGCTTCAAGTCGTGGACGAATCGTCCGCGCCGATCGAAAACCATCACGTCGGTCTGGACCAACTCGGTGTTAATGCGCAGAACTTCATCGGCAGACTGTTGCGTCGATGTTTGAGTTTGGGCTGACGTCTGCAGCGCCCAGAGCGATGCTAGGAACCAGAACGTGACAAAGATTTTGAGTCGGGTTGGCATCGGAGCTTACGGACGTTTTCCTGCTCGCGCAAAGCCCTTTTCAATCGCGGCCCGCAATCCTTCGCCGGAATAATCTGTGAGCATCACGCCGTTGATATAAAACGTCGGCGTCGCTTCGACTCCGTATTCATCGCCGTCGTTCATGTCGGCCCGCACGATGGGAATGTATTTGCCTGAATCAAGCTCAGCATCGAAGCGCTTGCGATCGAGGCCCACCTGCGTCGCGTACTTCTTCAGCGAATCAACATCGAGCGCGTTCTGATTCTTGAACATCAGATCGATGTATTCCCAGAACTTGCCCTGCGCTTTCGCCGCTTCCGCCGCCTGCGCAGCATTGAATGCGTTGGGATGAACCGTAGTCAAAGGGAAATTGCGGATCACGAAATGCACGCGAGTCCCGTAAGACTTCAGCACTTCTTCAACGATTGGATACATGCCGCCACAGGCCGAGCATTGAAAGTCGGTGAACTCAACCACGGTCACCGCCGAGTTCACGTCGCCGCGCGACGCGCCAAGGCCAAGCGCGACGTTGATTACGGGTGCATCGGGTTCTTTCAGAAGGATTTGAACCTTGGCGCCGGCCCGCAGTCGGTCGGCGAGCGCCGTTTCCAATTTCTCCTGTTGCTCCTGTTGCAGGTAAGTGATGATTCCCGCCTTGTTGCTTGCCAGATCGCCGCGGATTCTGGCTTTGTTGACTTCGTAAAACTTGGAGACTTCCGCATCAGTCGGCGTTTTCAACTTATCGGTAATCTCCGTCCGAACGATTTCCTCGGCACCAATTTTCTTTTTGTTGGCTTCGGCGATAATCAACAAGTCATTGATGCGTCGATCCAGGACTTGCTGGCGGATTTGGAACAGGCGCATCTCGAGTTTGTAGACGTACGCTTTCATCCGCTCGTTAATCACATCGACGCGCAACGGCTCGCCGTTTATCGAGGCCAGAACGGTTCCCGCAGCCAGGTTCGGCGCATTCACGTCCGCGCCTTTGCTGACCACATTGGTCATCTTCAGCCGGGTAACCATCGCCGCGTACAAATCCTGCCGCTTTTGTTCGCGCAGGAAATTGATCAACTCGGTCCGCACCGATTCCAGATCGGCCGATCCAATCTGATCGCGATTCGCGTCGTATGCAGCTTTGATTTCTTCTTCGGTCGGCGCGGGAATGCGCGCATCGATCTCTGCTTGAATTAATTCGTTCGAATCCTTGCCGCGCTTCTTTGCTTCCGCCGCCACCAGCAGCGAAGCGACGCGCGCATCGACGGCGCGCTGGCGTGCTTCGCGAATCGCCTTTGCCGGATCCGTGTGGTAATCGCGCAGATAAGGATCGGAATCGCGCATCACCACGGCGCCGACCTCATCTTGAATGTCCGATGCGGAGATCGTCGCGTCATTCACGATCGCAATCGCCGGCGATGATGGATCGGCGGGCCGAGCCGGCGTCGTTTGCGGCGCGGGCGTTGGTGTTGCGACCGGCTTGGCCGGCGGTTGCGGCGTCGTCCGTCGCCGTTGACCAGGCGCGCTAGTTAAAACAGCAAGGACAACGAAGAATGAAAACGTTAGTGTAGATAAGTTCATCTTTCTTGACTGGAGCGCGGGGTGTCCTTGCCCGCACAGCGGGCGCAACTCGCTCACGATCCAAAATGGCAACCGATAATATGGGAATTAGCCGACTTCGGCAAAATCGCTAAAGCTTCACATCTAATGAGGACAAGAATGTCCGCGCTCCTTTTAACTCGCGAGCTTCCGCACCGTCTCAAGTGTATCGATCTCATCAGCGTTCTTGTCGGGTCGCAGACGAACGATGCGGGGAAACCGCAGCGCGTATCCGCTCTTGTGGCGCTTTGATGGCTGAACGCGGTCAAAAGTTACTTCCAAAACTATGCGTGGTTCGACGACGCGCACGCGGCCATGCGCGAATTCCTGAATCGTGTGGGCGCGAAACCATTCGGTCATCTCGGCGATCTCAACGTCAGTCAATCCTGAATAGGCTTTGCCGATGTTCAAAAGCTCTGGATCAGTTTCCGATCGACGCACGGCGAAGGTGTAATCCGAAAGCACGCTGCGGCGCTTGCCATGACCGAGTTCGACGGTCGTCACCACCACATCGAGAGTCGCCAGCGCCTTTTTCAACTTCAGCCAATCACGACCGCGACGACCCGGTTTGTAAAATGACGAAGGGCTTTTGATCATCAATCCTTCGTTACCGCGGGCACGCGCGGCGTCGAATTCATCGTCGAGAGCGGCAATGTTCGTGAATCGCTTGGCGCGAGAGAGGCGGATCCGCTCACGGTCACTAACGCCGCCGATCAATTCTTCGAGCCGCGCGCGGCGCGCTTCCAACGGATCGTTGATTAGCACTCGGCCGGCCGCGTACAAAAGATCCCAGCCGACGAAAACCACCGGAGTGCTATTCAAAAGGTCTTCGCTGATCGTTTTGCGGCCGAGACGTTTTTGAAGATCGCTGAACGGAAGAATTTCTTCGCCACGCGCGGTGATGATCTCGCCATCGAGGATCACGTCGGTCGAAAACTGGGCCAGGGACGGAGGCAGCTCAGGAAATCGAATCGAGATTTCGTCGAGCGTTCGCGAGTAGATCGCCACGCGGCCATTCTGCACGTGAGCCTGCGCGCGAATCCCATCGAACTTATCTTCGACAAAAAATTCATCCGGCATCGTTCGAGCGATATCGGCGAGATCCGACGCCGGCGTCGCCAGCATGAACTTCAACGGATGAAACAGGCTCATCTCGACGTCGCTCAACGCACCGGCGCGCGCACGCACGGCCGCCTCGCCGATGTCCCCACGCAGCATGTTGGCCATTGAAACTTCAGCCAGCGGTTGCTTGAACGCGCGCGCGATCGCGTCCTCAACCAAACCTTCGCGCAGGCCAATGCGCAGATCACCAGATAAGAGTTTGACGAGGTACTTTGCTTCCAACGGCGTCGCATTCATCAGCACGCGCGTCAGCAAATCCGTCTTGGCGTGCTTGCCACGCGTCGTGCTGAGTCGCGCCAGTAACTCTTCGGTGTCAGACAGGGTGAGACTCGGTTGGTTCTTCGGCTTCGCTTCACAAAACATTTCGAACGCGACGTCACCGCCATCCCCCCAGCGCGCATAACGCGCACCCAGACTGTCGGGCAGAATGCCGGTCGCCGCGACCAGTGCTTCGCTCAGAATGCTGCCGCCGACGTTGGTCGTTCGCGCGTCGCTTTGCGCAAACTGATGGCCGGCAAAATAGCGCGCCGCACGGGTCAGATCGTCATCATTAAGTTGGGCAAAGTATTCGCCCAGCAGCGCCGCCTTCTCGAGTTTCTTCGTGGTCGCGGCAACAGCCTCAGCCGTGCGGGCAAACTGCTCGAGCGAGTTGGCGAGTGTAGCCATGCTCTTGTATTTTCAGCTTCAGTTGCTGGTATCGCAACTAGCCATCTCGCCGGGAAATGGGAATGATTTCCCTCTCTTTGGTGAAGTTCCGCTGTTGGGGCGGATCTCAATTCGTAAACCAATACAAAAATCTCCAATGTCTGCGGTATGATTATTGCCGATTGAGATGCGATCAACGGATGTCCGCAGCCGTTCCCGATAAAAGCAGATACGGGTCGACAACTCGCAATCGAGGAGGATGCTTTGAAACTCACGATCCACTCTTATCCGAGTCAGCAACGTGGCGGAGTTAGTGCGTCACCTTGCCGCCTAATGTTTTGTCTTTCTCTGTTGGCGATGGCGATGTTCGCTGTGCCTCAACACGGCCTGGCCCAGACAGTGAAATTCAACTCTCCGGTGACCTTTCCCGCGGGTCATCCTTATGTAGTCTCGTCCGGCGACTTCAACGGCGACGGCAAAGTTGATTTGGTAGCGGGCGACGTCAACAACAATGACCTCGTGATATTACTCGGCAACGGCGACGGCACTCTGAAAGCCCCTATCACTTACCATGTAGCTTCTCCTCCGCGCTTTATCGTGGCAAGTGATTTCAATCGCGATGGCAAACTCGATCTCGCGTTTGGTGACTCATCTCCGGCTAATATCAACGTAATGCTGGGAAAAGGTGATGGCTCATTTGAGTCGCCCGTAAACTATGCCGTAGCTGGAGTACAAATTACCGCAGCCGACTTCAATAAGGATGGCAAGCCGGATCTCGTCGCGCGCCCGACCACGACCAGCCTGGCGGTTTTGCTCAACAGCGGCAACGGAACGTTTCAGAACGCGCAAAGCCTGGCGGTCCCTCATCCGCTCGTGCGAGTGTTTGCGACGGGAGATTTCGATGGCGACGGTACAATTGACCTATTCGCCTTCGGCAGAACCACAAGCACGGACGGCACGAGGTTCATCAGCGTCTTCCGCGGAAAGGGCGACGGAACATTTCAGTCGCCGATAACCACAACTGGCACCTGGGGACAGGGCTCGGGACCGTATGCGATCGCCGTCGGAGATTTTGATCGAGACAAGAAACTTGATGTCGCAGTGTCTGATGAATATTTGACTATCTTGAGAGGTAATGGCGACGGCACGTTCAAGACACCCGGTAATCAACCTCGTTTGGACAACACCTCGACAGATTTGAAAGTTTCTGACTTCAATGGAGACGGCAAGCTCGACTTGGTGTCAGCCGGAGTATTCAGCGGCGGTAATCTGCAGGTGTTGCTCGGCAATGGCGACGGAACCTTTCAAAGCGCCGGCAGTTTAGTAGACCAGGTCGGTGGCGTTTCCGTCACCGTCACCGATCTCAATCGCGACACAAGAACAGATATCGCCGCGTGCATTAATGGTCAACTGACGGTGGCGCTGGTGAACGTGACGCCCGGAAACCCTGACAACACGGATTACTTCGTCCATCAACAATACGTGGACTTCCTGGAGCGCGAGCCTGACGCCGGAGGTTTTGATTTTTGGGCCAACCAGATCTCCTCGTGTGGCGCAAATCAGCCATGCGTCGAGGTGAAACGAATTAACACTTCGGCCGCGTTCTACTTGTCAATCGAATTCCAGCAGACGGCATATTTGATCGAACGACTGTACAAGACTGCCTACGGCGATTCTATCGGCACGTCGACTACTGGAGGCGCGCACCAAATACAGGTGCCGGTAGTGCGCCTGAGTGAGCTGCTGATGGACAGCGAGCAAATTAATACGGGCGTCGTTGTCTTACAGCCGGGCTGGGAAGCCACTCTCGAAAACAATAAGCAGAATTTCATCTCCCAGTTCGCTCAACGTGGGCGCTTTCAGACGGCGCTGCCGACGTCGATGTCCCCGGCGGAGTTTGTGGATCGACTGAATCAAAACGCCGGAACGGTGCTGACCTCATCCGAGCGGGCGACGTTAATTGGCTTATTCAGTGGCGCCACCGACTCGAGCAATGCGACGGCGCGCGCGCAGACGTTAAGACAGGTTGCAGAAAACCAGAATCTTTACAACTCTGAATTCAATCGAGCTTTCGTGTTGATGCAATACGTTGGATACCTGCGTCGCAATCCAAATGACGCGCCTGATGGGGACTATTCAGGCTATGATTTCTGGTTGACGAAGCTGAACAACTTCCATGGAAACTACATCGACGCTGAAATGGTCAAGGCATTCATCACGTCAACCGAATATCGACAACGTTTCGCACCCTAGCTACGCGAGCTGAGGCGTGGCTTACATGTAGCTTGGTTAACTAAGGCTTCACCCGCCTGTGTTCTGTACGTAGCCCTTCGCTCCGCGCTACAATCCTTTTTCAACGCGCGCGCGTCTAACACCCGGGGTTATTCAGCATCATGTATTTGTTCATTCTTGATTCGCTCGGCAGCACGGAATTACTCGTAATTCTCGGCGCAGCCCTGATCTTTTTTGGGCCACGTCGTTTGCCGCAACTCAGCCGCCAGCTCGGCAAAAGCCTCTCTGAATTTCGCCGCGCTTCCGAAGATTTCAAACGCACCTGGGAACGCGAAGTAAATCTGGAAAACTTTGAAAAAGGAGGCGAACCGATCGAAGGCAATTCGATCCTGGACAAAGCGACCGAGCGTATCCGCGCCGCGCGCGAGGCAGCCGCGTTGGAATCCGGCGGCGTATCAGCCACGGCGGAAACGATCGCGCCGGTGGTAACGCCGGTCGATCCTTCGCTGGTCCAGCCGCGCGAAACGAATCCTCTGCCTGATTCACCGCCAACCGATCAGCCGGGCGGCAAACATGAATGGCTGTGATCACAAGCTGACGTTCACACGCTGCGATGGCTGGATTAAAACTCATCAAATCTGAAGAAGAAAAAGAATCGCGCGAAGAAGATCTGGGCGGACAGATGTCTTTTCTCGAGCATCTGGACGAGTTGCGCACCCGTCTGATTCGCAGCATGGCGTTCGTCTTGATCGCGGCGTTTCTGTGCTGGTTCGTTTCCGATCGCATCTACAGCTTTCTCGCGCGTCCGGTCCAAAAGGCGCTCGCCGAAGCTCAGCAACAACGAAAGGTCAGCATCGCCGGACTCAACGGACAAGTTTCGATCGTTCCGCTCGGCTCGCTTCACCAGAACGACAAAATCAGATTCGTTTTTCCTGAACTAACCAGACTTGGGTCCGCCTCCATCCCGTCAGGCGCATCGGTCATGGCGCGCGTCGACAAAGACGCGGAGGGGAACACAGGTCTGTTTACCGATGAGCCTTTGAGCGCCGGCAACGACATCATTCCCAAAGATGTAAGGTTGCCGATCGATCTGAGCAAGGGTTACGAGAAGCTACCCGATCCAAACGACAAGTTGATCGTGACTACCGCGCTTGAGCCCTTCGCGCTGTACGTGAAGGTTTCTTTATATGCGGCGATCGCTCTGTCAGTGCCGTTTCTGCTGTGGCAGATTTGGGCGTTCGTCTCGCCGGGTTTGTACCCGCACGAGCGCAAATACGTGACGCCGTTCGTCGCGTTGTCGACCATCTTTTTCGTGCTGGGAGTGGCTACTGCCTACTACCTGATTTTTCCACCGGCCGCAAAATATTTATTGGGATTGGGTACGGATTTCCGTCTGCTGTTGAAGGCCGACGATTATTTCGATTTCATCATTCTGCTGATGTTGGGAATGGGATTGGTCGCGCAGATGCCGGCCATCACTTATGTGTTGGCGCGGATTGGCCTGGTGACGGCCGGATGGATGCTCAAGGTCTGGCGCGTCGCGGTAATCGTTATCCTGATCGTGGCCGCGGTGCTGTCGCCTACGAACGACGTTCCGAACATGCTTCTGTTTGCGGCGCCGATGTTTGTGCTGTACGCGATTTCGATCATCGTGGCGTGGATTTGCGGTCGAAAGCGGCAGACTGCTTAATGTTTCAGAAGCCCGACCGTGAGGGAGGGCCTGTCGCCAAACTTTGCCCTCCCTCACGGTCGGGCTTCTGACACGATTCGAGGCAACTAGCGAGGCTTCCCCCGGCATCTTGACTCTGGTTTAAGCCAAACCTAGAATTCGTTCATCGTCTCCGTGTCCGCTATCGGCGTTGATTCACACTGACGCGAGCAATTTGATAGTTTTTCCGAAGTTTTCCTGGGAGTAATTCACATGTCATTTCGCAGTCTGGGCCGTCTGGCCGTCACTCTTCTCGCACTTAGTTTCGCTGTGCCTTCGAGCCTGGCGCAAAAAACCAAGAGCAACGATCAGCAGGATCCGTCTGAGAAGCCTCGCAACGTCAAGCCTGAACTTAAGAGAGCATACAAGGACTGGCTCGAAAAAGACGTCGCTTACATCATCACGGACGAAGAGCGAAAAGCTTTCCGGAAGCTGGAGACAGACGACGAGCGCGAGCGCTTTATCGAAGAGTTTTGGCGCCGGCGCGATCCCGATCCTGACACGGACGAGAACGAGTATCGCGAAGAGTATTACGAGCGCATCGCCTATGCGAACGAGCATTACGCTTCCGGAATTCCCGGTTGGAAAACAGACCGGGGCCGCATTTACATCATGTGGGGCAAGCCCGACGAAATCGAAACGCATCCTTCGGGCGGTGCTTACAATCGCGAATCGTATGAAGGTGGTGGCTCGACTTCGACTTATCCGTTCGAGCGCTGGTTCTATCGATATCTTGCCGGCGTGGGCTCAGGCGTCGAAATCGAATTCGTCGATCCGACGGGCAGCGGCGAATATCGCATCGCGCGCAACCCTGATGAAAAAGATGCCTTGCTGCACGTTCCGGGTGCGGGTCTGACGCTGGCCGAAGAGATGGGTCTTTCCGACAAGAGCGACCGCATCGCAAACATGGGCGGCCTCGGTATGCCGAATTACACTCGCGAGCAAGACAGCCCGTTCGCGCGGCTGCAAATCCTGACTGACTTGCAACGTCCGCCCCAAATTAAATTCAACGATCTAGCGTCCGCCGTGAACACACCGGTCATCGAAGACAATCCACTCAACTTCGATCTTCGCGTTGATTTTTTCCGGCAATCGGACGAGCGCGTGATCACCGCATTCACGATTCAGACCGATAACAACAATCTCGTTTTCAAAGACAGCGGCGGCATTCAACAGGCGCAACTGAACATCTTTGCGAAGATCACGCACGTTTCCGGACGCCGCGCCGGCGTCTTTGAAGATCCGGTGATCACGCGCGCGACTCCGGAAGAACTAACCGACGCGAAGGATCGCAAGTCTGCTTACCAGAAAGCAGTCGCGCTCACGCCCGGCCGTTATCGCGTCGACGTGATCGTTCGCGACGTTGAATCGGGAGCGACCGGCGTGCGACATCAGGGATTTGAAGTCCCGAAATACGACAGCGGCAAACTTTCAACCTCGACTTTGGTGCTTGCGACGAAGCTGGAAGGCCTCGGCGATCAACCCGCCGTCGGCATGTTCACGATCGGCAATGTGAAGGTGATTCCGAATGTTTCCGGAACGTTCCATCGCGGCACGCCCGTTGGCGTGTACATGCAGATTTACAACGCCGGGATCGACCAAACGACGCTGCGTCCCTCAGTCGATGTCGAATACGCATTGATGAAAGACGGCAAAGAACTTGGTAAGCAAACCGAGGATTGGCGCGGCAACAGCGACGCGGGGCAGCGTTTGACACTCGCGCGGCTGATCGATTCGAGCCGCCTGGCTCCAGGTGATTATTCTGTCGAAGTTCGCGTCCGAGATCACGTCAGCGGACAGAATCTGACACAGTCTGCCAAGTTCAGCGTGCAGTAGTTTTCAAACACCGGCTCTCGATTCCCTCCGGATCGAGAGCCGGTTTAGTTTCTGTTATTCCCAAAGTCGCGAACTGTTGTCTTCCTCACGCCTACTTTCTTTCCAATTATATATAACCGTAATAATTAGCAGGATATATTGCTGTGCCCATAAAACACTATTGACAGGGACTGTTGGGGGCGGTAGGGTGCTGCTATTCCTTAATACTTGGAGGCTCCCAATGAAAATGAGAAATCTGATAACTAGCAGACTCCTCGTACTGGTTTTGTGCGGCGCTGCTTTTGTTTCTGGTTACCTGACGTCGAAAGCGTACGCTTGTACGCGAATACAGGCGACCTGTATCAAGTGACACAGGAGATCTGCACGTACAATGGATGCCGCTCTTGTGATCAGTTTGGCATGCCCTGTTGCTACGATGAGTACGGATACTGTTTGGACGATCCGTATAAACAGACTTATTCAGAGATTTGCTTCGGCATCTGCGGGTAGTTAGGTTGGGCCTTGGGTTGGCAGAACGACGAATTGGAATGAGATCCTAAATCTGTTTTGGAGGAGACGGAGTAATGGCGAAACGAAAATGGTTCTTCGCTGGCGTACTGGTCACTTTGTTTGTTGCTGGAATAGTAGCCGGGAGTAAGTTTATCCATGCTTCTCGACTAAATCGCCCCGCATATACTCTTACATCTCAGGCCATGCAATACGATCCAGATGGTACAGCCCGCTCTCTTTATACAGAGACAGTGTACATGTCGTCCGGCGGCAACTGGCATAGCATTAAGACTTACGCAACCGGCGCGAAGCTCGAGACCTTTGCAACCGTCGGCCAAGGAGTATTCAACCGGCGCAATAACGATGACAAGCTAAACTTCCTCTCCACCTATGAGTCTCCAAGACCAATCTTAGATGCTAACGGATTTCAAGCGAGCGCCAATTTTCTTCGAGTTGAGACCGTGATGGGATACCCCGCGTTTGTCATGAAAGCGGACAACGGTCCTCAGGTCGAGTTTTATTGCGCACCAGTCATTGGGGGAGCGAACATCAAGATTGTTCACCGAGACGCGACGAAGACTGTTGTCATTGAACCAACTAATCTGACGTTTGGTGAGCCTGACCCGTCGCTTATTCCAATGCCTTCGGGTCTATCCATCAACTACGACAACTTTAATAAAATGCACGCGCAATAACACCCAGTGGACTTCTAAGAGGTTTACTCGCGAGTGGCTGTGAAGTCCGCTCGCGATTTTTTTTTGGTACTGAGGTGCTCTGATGGCCAGATCAGTACCATCCGCGTAAGCGGATGGGATCAGGCTTCCACTCGCCGTTGAAGGTTAACCCACCCGTTGACGCGCGTGGTACTGACTTGATTCCTTGGATGTTAGAATGACATTAACCAATGCAATCGCCGCATCTCACAGGTTTGTCACAGGCAGAGTTGTCTGATTTCGTCGCGTCTCTGGGCGAGCCGGCGTATCGTGGGCGGCAGATTTTTGCCGGGATTCAGGCGCGCCGGCTGCGCTCGTTCACAGACATGACCGACTTGCCGAAGGAGCTGCGCGAGAAGCTGGGCGAGAACGCGACGATCTCAACGCTGACTTTGGAATCGCGTTACATTTCGAGCGATGGCACGCGCCGTTATCTCTTCAAGACGCACGACGACTATCCCGTCGAAACGGTTTTCATTCCTGAAGAACGGCGCGACACGATCTGTTTCTCTTCGCAATCAGGATGTCCACTGCAATGCACTTTCTGTCTCACGGCGCAGCTTGGATTGCTGAGAAATCTGACGGCCGGAGAGATTGTGGAACAGATTATCGTCGCGCTTAACGACGCCTACGGAGTTGGGACCAGGACGCCGCGCGGAACGAACCTGGTTGGGATGGGCGCGGGCGAGCCGTTTCTGAATTTCGACGAGTTGATCAAGGCAACGCGGATCATGAAAGAGCCGAGCGGCCTGCACATCGTGCCGAATCGCATTACCGTGTCGACGGCCGGGATCGTGCCGCGCATTCGCGAGCTGGCAACGATTCCCGATCGTCCGCATCTTGCCATCTCACTGGCTGCGCCGAACGATGAACTGCGCAACGAGCTGATGCCGATCAATAAGAAGTGGCCGATCGAACAATTGATGGCGGCCTGCAGGGACTTCGAAAAATCTCTGAAACGCGGCGAGCGATTCACGTTCGAGTACGTGATGCTCGATGGCGTGAATGATTCTGATGAACACGCACGACAGCTTGCGAATCTCCTGCATCGTTACCGACTGCATGCGAAGGTGAACTTGATTCCGCATAATCCGGCCGAGCCGTTGCCTTATCAGCCGTCTCCGCGCGAGCGCGTCGAAGCCTTCCAGCAGATACTCGAATCAAAGGGCGTGCCCGCGTTCATCCGGCGACCGCGCGGCCGAGATATTCTGGCGGCGTGTGGCCAACTGGCGGCGCGAAGCACCATCGACATCGCAACTCAGACGAAATTCTCCGAACGTCGCACCGCGTGATTGCAATGATGGCGTGTAGTCTCTGGCCTGTGTAGAATAAGGCCGCTCCTCGCCAATCGAGGTAACGAAAACATGGCCCTACCGCAACAATATTTGCCGGCATTAACGCCAGAACAGTATCTCGATCTTGAGCGGGCGTCCGAGATGAGACATGAGTTTCTGGACGGCATCGTTTACGCGATGGCGGGCGAGAGTCCGGACCACAGTACGATTTGTTTCAATCTCGCGTCTATTACCGGACCTCAGATAAGAGAGAAGAACTGTCGCGGCTTTTCGCCGAACATGAAAGTAAGAACAGGTCTTGGCGATTTGTATGCTTACCCGGACTTGATGGTTGTTTGCGGAGAGCCGCGCTTTCACGATGAACACTGTGATGTGCTACTCAACCCCACCCTGATCTTGGAAGTCATCTCTCCTTCAACTGAAAAGTACGATCGAGGTGAAAAGTTTCGCCGCTACCGCACTGAGATAGATAGCTTGCATGATTACGTGCTGGTCGCTCAAGATCGGATGCTGATCGAGCACCATCATCGCGAAGCCGACGGAACATGGAGTTCGAATACGATTGCGAGTGGTGACGGGCCGCTAATTCTCAACTCAATCGAGTGTGAGATTCCTCTGATCGAAGTTTATCGAAATACGAAAGTGACCGAATAGACAATGCGAAAGACCTTCATATCGACTGTTGCCCTGCTTTTCATACTCGTACTCATTGGAATCCCGGAAACCTTTCACGCAGCGCCTGCGCCCGAACCGAACATCGACATCAAGGGCTACTACTCGAACGACAAAGCTCAGCGTGGCCGAGTCGTGCGCGCGGCGATTGCCATCGACATTCCTTCCGGCTATCACGTGAATGCGAACCGGCCGCTCGGCAAGTATGCGATTCCCACGACCGTAAAGATCGAAGCGCCGAAGGGCGTTACTGTTGGGCCAATCTCGTTTCCGCGCGCGATCGTACGAAAGTTGAAAGCCGTCAACAACGAATCGCTGGCCGTCTACGAAGGCCGGGCGATTCTACGATTCAATGTCACTGTGCCCGCTAATTATTCGGACGGCTGGATGAACTTGAAGGCGAAGGTGCGTTACCAAAGCTGCAACGACGAAGTCTGTTTTCCACCAAAGAACCAGGACATCGACATCGGCATCAGCGTCGTTGGTCCCAACGATCGAGTGCAGCGTGCGAACGGCTGGGTCTTCGGCGGCAGATAAGTTAACGATATCCTTTCGGTGTTGCGCGGCCATCCTGCCCACAAGCGAGTTTGTGGGACTTTCGTTAAGACTAGATCTTCAAGCACTGATCGCCCTGGAGAACGGAGGACGTCATGTTTCAAGATTTCCAAGTACCCACCTACGCCGGATTTTGGTGGCGCGTTCTTGCCTACATCATCGACAGCTTGATCATGTCTGCGATCTTTTTTCCGTTAGGCATGGGCGTGGGACTGGCCGTCGCCGCCGGGGGCGGTGACCCAGACTCCCCATTGCTTCCGCTCGTGAATCTTGGTCTAAACGGTGTCTCGATCCTGGCAGGCTGGCTCTATCATGCACTCCTGGAAAGCTCGTCGTGGCAAGGCACGATCGGAAAGAAAGTTCTCGGGCTGCGCGTGACGGATCTCAACGGAAATCAGATTAGCTTCGGCAAAGCAACCGGGCGGTACTTTGGCATGATCATCTCGGGGATGATCTGCTTCGTTGGTTTCTTAATGGTTGCCTTCACCGAAAAAAAGCAAGGCCTCCACGACATTATGGCGGGCACCTTGGTCCTGAAAGGACCCGGCGTTACGAGCTATCCGGTGCCGCCGCCGCCACCGGATTTCAGTTATCGGGGTGGCGGTCCCTTGAATATTTAGCGCGTGCCGATTTTAGCGCGAGTTCCGATCACCGACATTAGCCGTCCCACTCGACCGTGCAACTTTTTTTCTTGCCGATACGAAAAGAACAGATCGTTTCGATCCATCGTGCAAAATGGCGCGAGATAAATTCGATCGGTTGGGACCCCGGCGGCAATTAGCTGTGCGCGGTTGGCTTGATGAAGATCTATACGCGCGTGCCCGTCGCGTGTCGGCATTAGCAGCTCATCAGCATTCGTAAATCGATCTTTGAAGGCGCTAATCACATCGCTGCCGACTTCATAACAGCATGCGTTGGCCGCGGGACCAATCGCGACACGAAGATTCTCGGCATGCGAACCGTATTCGCTCTCCAGTTGTTTGATCGCGCGTTGCAAGATCGACGATGAGGTGCCACGCCAACCAGCGTGAACCGCGGCAAACGCCCGAGTCACCGGATCGCCAATCAAGATCGGAACGCAGTCGGCGGTTTTGACTGTGAGCAAGACGTTCGGCGTATTGCTGACCAGCGCGTCACAGTATTGATCGTCGCCGAGTACTTCAGGTTTTTGTTTGGCATCTTCTTCGGAATGCACAACGCGGACGTTGGCGCCGTGCACCTGCCAGCAGCCGGTCAGCAGCCATTGACCTGCGAAGAGTTTGAGAAAGCGGCGGCGATTCTCGTAAATATTTTCGGCGTCGTCTTCGTTGAAGCCGGCAAGATTCAAAGCGTCTGTGGGCATCCGGCTGACGCCACCGACTCGCGTCGAAAACGCATTTGTGAAACCATCTTGTTCCAGCGGCGCGCAGATTAACCCGCGCACGCCGTCACGTTCGCGCCAATAGAAACCGGCGCTTTGGAGTTCAGAGTCTGCTGTGATCATTTCAGTAGGAATCGACATTATCGAAGTTCGCCGCGTGCGCGAAACAATCGAGCGCACGCCGCGCTTTGCCGAGCGCGTGTTCACCGCAGCCGAACGCGAGTATTGTGAATCGCGGGGCGCGGTCGCCGCTCAACATTATGCCGCGCGCTTTGCGGCAAAAGAAGCGGCGCTGAAAGCTTTGCAGACGGGATGGAGCGGCGGCATCAGCTGGCAGGACGTTGAAGTAGCCGCAAAAGAATCAGGCGCGCCGGTGATTTTATTTCACGGCCGCGCACGCGAATTGTACGAAGCTACCGGTGCCACCGCCGCGCACATTTCAATTGCGCATACCACCGAACACGCGATTGCGGAAGTTATTCTGGAGAAGGATTAGCTACTCAACCTCAGCTGCAAGAATCTCACAAAAGCTAAATTCCAACAGGAAGGCAGAATCAGCGGTATTATGGGTGGTCGTTTGCGGCCTCGCCGAAAACTACCTGGTAGCTATCCTCATCTCGTTCACGAGAGACTTCTTCCCAGAACGGTCCATGTCAACCCTTGTGTCGCGCGCCGATGCGAATTCAGTTGATGGTGAGCCGCTCGAATGCTTCTTCGCTGATCCTGCCTTGATTGGATTTCCGACAATGGCGACCTCGTCTTTTTCATTCCCCAAATCAAAGTACACGTTGTGACGAAAGCACTCGGCTGTCGGGGCTTGTTCGATCAGCAACGCAACCCGTTCGTGCATGGGACAATTACCGGTGGCTAATTCATCCGTCTCCGGATCCACTTCGGCGATTGCGATTCCGTCGGGTTGATCGAATGATGCGCCGCCGAGTTCGGGCCGCAAATCAACCGCAGCTTTCATGAATTCGGTCCATAGCGGCAACGCGGCTTCCGCGCCCGTCAATCCCAATTGCTTGTTGTCATCGAATCCGATCCACACCGCGCATACGAGGTTCGGCGTGTAGCCAACGAACCATCCGTCGTGTGACGTGCCGGTCTTGCCGGCAATCGCAGTGTGAGTAATCGATCCGCGCGCAGCGCGTGCGGTGCCATGATCGATCACGCCCTGCAACATATCTGTGATCATGAATGCCGTCGTGGGAGCGATCACTTGATCGTTTGGCGATGTGGCGTCGTTCGCGATTACTTGTGGTTCGATTTTTCTGCCGCCGTTCGCAAACGCGCCATACGCCGCAGCGATTTGCAAGGGAGTGACTTCCGTCGTGCCCAAAGCCAAAGCCGGATACGGATTTGGTCGCGGCAAACCAAATTTCAAAGCTGTATTCGCGACGCGAGCTAAGCCCGTCTGCATCGCGACATCGACGGTTACCACGTTGAGCGATTTGATCAGACCGTCCCGCATGGGCAAGTCGCGCATGGAAAATCCGCCGCCGAAATTCGCCGGTCGATATTTCCGCCCACCGGCGTAAGAAAATTCCTGCGGCGCGTCCTTGAAAACTTGCAGCGGCGACATTCCGCTCTCGAGCGCCGCAGCGTAAACGAAAGGCTTGAAGGTCGAGCCTGGTTGTCGTTGCGCATCCGTGGCGCGATTCAATTGCGTCTGGGCGTAATCGCGGCCGCCAATCATCGCGAGCACGTTTCCCGTTTTTGGATCGAGAGCGACTAGCGCAACTTGCGGAGTCAAACCGCGCGGCTGGTAAGTCTGATCGAGACGATCGAGTTGATGCTTGATTGCTTCCGAAGCGAGTTGTTGCAGATCGAGATCGAGCGTCGTGACGATGGGAACGCCGGCATCCTGTCGGAGGTTCGCGGACATCCTATCCGCGCTTTCTGGCCCGCTTGCGACCGAACTCGATTCTGTACCGGGAGCTGCCCTTGTTGACACCCCACGCGAGATGCTCGCGCGGGGACCCCGCTCTGACGCGCGGGCTTCTGACACTCGACTGACGTAATCGATGAAGTACGGGGCGACTGACTCACGCGCCGGATCAAAATTCGCGACCGCCAGCACCTCCTTCGCCGTGGTTGCCGCTTCATCGAGCGTAATAAATCCGTCGCGCACCATCGTGCCGAGCACCGTGTTGCGCCGCTCGCGGGCAACTTCATTCTGCTGCACCGGCGAATAGCGCGCCGGGCTTTGAATCATTCCGGCGATGGTGGCGGCTTCGGTTAGCGTCAGCGCCTTCAGTTCTTTTCCGAAATAAACATGCGCCGCTTGATCGACGCCACGCACAGCAATTGCGCCACGCTGTCCAAGATAAACTTCGTTGCAATAGAGCGCGAAGATGTCTTCCTTCGACAAACGACGCTCGAGCGTAAGCGCCAGCATTGCTTCGGCATACTTGCGCCGGAGGGTGCGCTCGGGCGTCAAGTAGGTGTTCTTCACCAGTTGCTGGGTGATCGTCGATCCGCCTTGCCCAATCTTTTCGTCGCCAACGTTGCGCAGCAGCGCGCGCGCGACGCCGAAAATATCGACGCCGTGATGATCGAAAAAGCGTCGATCTTCGATCGACGTGATCGCCTGGACCAGTACGGGCGGAATGTCTTTGAAAGACAGTTGCGCCCGCGCGCCGCTTTTCAATGAAGCATCATCCGTCAGAGATTCGGGCGCGAGCGTGAACGAATCAAGCGCGATGTCGTCGCCAACTATTTCGGCGATGCGCCCTTGCGATTCAAACGTGATACGGACTAGAGAAGGATAACTGCCATTATTACTGGGGCGAATCTCGATCGATTTGTCTCGGATTGCGAAACCGCCGTTCCAAACTTCGCTGGCGTCGTCGGTCTCAACATAGCCGGCGCGGCGAAGCACCGCCGCCAATCCATCACACGAATACTTCTGGCCGGCTCGCAGCGTTCGCGGCGCGGCATAGATTCCGGCGCGGCTGACCAGATAACCATGCGCCATCCGCGCATCGACAAGCTTCGCGTACGAACGATAGGAATGAATGAAAAGAAATGCCAGCGAGCTTGCGGCCACGACAAGGATTGAAAGCGCGATCCGAATCAGCCGCTTCCCTTTTCCACTAGCGCGGGCGCTTACGGCTGGGCTCACCAGGGAAAATATTTTCTTAAGTCCCATTTATGGGGCTTCCCTCGCTCTCAGACGGTTGCGCGAGAACTAACAAAGCCTCCGAAAAGAGGAGGCCTTGCTAAGTTCCTGCTTTACGAACCCGGGCGCTAACGCCTGGGTCATAGCAGCGAGCGATCCATCAGATTAATCCGTTACCTTATGTAAACAGTGAATAGCCTCGCAATTCTTGTGCGGAAATCAAATTCCGAGGTGGACGCTCACTTTTGGTCACGTCGGTGGCGAGGTAACGCAACTCAATGTTCTAAATCGAATTACTTAACGCGGTTGAAAACTGAAATTGATACACAAACCTTCTTAGGCGGGAACTTCGACTTCGCTTTGGCTGCGCGGATGTTGCTCGATAATCTGCTTGATTCTTTCAATCGATTCCAAGCCAGCTTCATAGCCGCCTTGTATTAACTCTTTGGTGCGCCGGGTTTGATCCCAACGAATATGGCCAATTTTTGGAGTGATCTGAAAATCGGCACTGGCGCGCTCCTGATTCGAGACAACGTGCTCGACAGCAATGAAGGTATAGGCCAACACTCCCAAGACCGTTTTCGGATGGTCGAAAAATCGAATCCCATCGGCATTCACGTCGACCGCAATCACGATGTCGGCGCCGAGTGCGCGCGTCTGATTGATGGGCAAGTTGGCGACGATGCCGCCGTCGATCAGCAGCCTTCCCTCATCGTCCTCGATCGGAGCCATAAAGAACGGGATGCAGCAACTGGCGCGAATGGCAAAAGGGAGGTCGCCACGGTCACGTAAGACGATGAGTTCACCCTTCCGCAGGTCGGTGACCATAGCGGCGAAAGGAATCTTCAAATCTTCGAACCGCGCTACGGGAAGATTGGCACGCAGAAATCTTTCCATGCGCGCGTTGGTTTGTAGACCAAGCCGTGAAAACGACGGTCGCTGCGTGTGCCGCCAACGAAAACCGAGAGCCATCTTTTCCAGTTGTTTAATTGCCAGTCCGGCTGCGTAACAACCGCCAACCAAAGCCCCGGCGGAGGCACCGGCAATCGCGTCGATGGGAATGTTGTTTTCTTCGAGGGCGCGCAGGACGCCGACATGTGCGATGCCCCGCGCTGCGCCTCCGGAAAGCGCAAGGCCGATGCGTGGACGTTTTGTGGCGCCGTTATCGGAAAGCACGACCGTGATCGTACGTGATTATTTTGCTTTCGGGTAGTAGCCTTCGCGCGCGCACTCGCAATTCGGCGGGTTCTTTCCTTAAGGCTTTACGCTGCTAACTTGATCGGGCCTGGTAAAACAATCGGGCCGCTCCGCGAATTTACCATCGTCGATGGGAACGTTGTTCTTAACCTCTTTCAGCCGTATGACTGTGCCCAAGCCGCCGGGGCTGTCGCCTGAGCGTGCTACGAATGGAATCTTCAAACCATCGACCACGCGATAGTCCTCATAATACAAATCGTTCTCCCGAACCAACAATCCGGTGTCGGCCGAGAAGTAGAGCCGCTCAATAACACTTCCAGCCACTGATCGACTCAGGACAAAGCACTCGATGTCTCCAACTTTTTCCTTGCGTTCAAATTGTAGAGACTTCGCGTTGCGGCGAAGTTCGACGTCGTTGTGAAAAGAATCGTCAAACGAACTACCTTCTGAAATTTTTAGATACCCTCGCACAGGATCCTGTAGCCATCGCACTTTGCCATCGAATGTCTGTTGCAAAATGCCAAAGCCCCTCAGATTCATAAAAACGCTGCTACGGTTGGGCTCCTCTTCATAAATTTCGACAGTCCCTTTTAGTCCCTGCGGCAACTCAACGGAGCCCGTGGAAACGCGTGAGTGAACCCTTAGCAATGCAGCTTCTCCACCCAAGGCATCCAAATAATGATCGAGTACTTGATGAACGATGCGCGCATTCTCTTCCACTGCCGGATCAGAATCAGTTTTGCCCGAAACCGGCGTGGCGATCGGTCTTGCTGGAGGCGGTGGGACGGCCACGGTGACAACCGACTTAGGACCCGATTTCTGCGGCCCAGCCGAGGTGACGTCGGCGACTAACTCGCTCGAAATCGAAGCGGAAATCGGTTCGCGCAGTCTGACGATCGCGGCAGTCAGTTGCGGATCACCGCCACGGAGCAAGTTACGTCTGTTGATCTTTACGATCCTGTCAGGCACAACTCCACGGCCTTCGAGAATCTCTCCGTCCGGCGACTCATAAGTTCCAAATGCGTATTGAAATAAACCGCCGGTGGGAAGCTTGATGACGGCCGATGGCAGGACATTCCCGGCAGTGATGTCTCCAACAACAAGGGCGCGTTTTGCTTGTTGCATCCCAGCAGCAAAAATTTCTGCCGCCGAAAGCGTTGAACCATCAACCAGGATCGCAAGCCGCCCGGCATAAGCTTTACGTTGCGGCGTTACAAAAACTGGAATTCGGCCAGATCGGGTCTTCATCGCACCTAACATAGAGCTGTAGTCCTGAACCAAACCGGCCAAGCCAGCAGTCATCCCGAGCAGGCCACCCTGATTTCCCCGCAGATCGAGAATGATTCCGCGCATGTCGTGCATTTCACGTAACGCCGCGCAAACCCTCCTCATCAGGTTTGGGACAAATGCATTGAAACGAATGTAGCCAAAGCCCCCGGCAAGTCTTTTCGCCTCAAAGTCGGTATATAGCGAGGGCAGATTTCCAACCGGCTCGGACATTTCTCCCCTCAATTTTTCGCGCACGAGGCGCACATGGCGGAGAACGTTGCGGCCATCTGCATACGTAAGCTCAATCGATTCGTTGAGATTGCCGTTGATGTATCTTGCGATCAGAACGAGCGGAATTTCCGGCCGGATGATGTCACGTAAGATAGGATTCGCCTCGAGTTCCGCGAGCGCCTCGGAAAGCGGCTTATGGTCAATGCTCTTAATTACCAAGCCGGGGCGCAGGCCCGCGCGAGCGGCCGCTGAACCAGAATCGACGCGCGTGATCAAAACAGTTCCATCTACGACGCGCACATCGATTCCAATTCCCGTAGCGAGGCGATCAGCCAACGATTCTTTGATCAAATCCAAAGCAGTTTCAGCCGCCGGTTCGTCGGCAGATTCATCGCCCTCATCAATCAGTTCGTCCATCTCCTTGCTGCGATTGCGGCGCGGCTTTGGCCGCAGTTTTGGAATTGCTTCAGGCGCAATGACCCAAAAATGCGATTGATGCAACTCATTCACCATCAACTGAAGCAGCGCGTACAACTCCGCATCTGAGCTGGCAGCAGCCACGCGCGGTGCGTAACGATCATGGACCGCCTGCCAATTGACGCCATTGAACATCGGGTCATAGAAACTTTTGTTTACGGTTTGCCACACCAACTCGAACGTCTCCTGCCTGACTTTCGTTGGATTTTCGGATCGAACGGCTACCGGCGTAGGCGTCGCCACAGGATCCTGAGCGGCGGCGCTTGTGGCGCAGAGACCGCAGAACACAGCAACGCATGCGATTCGGGCGAAAAGGAGCCCTGGATTGAATTTCATGGTGAGGCGCTCTCTCTTGTGCGTCAACGGATAACTAGAGTGGTCTATCGTCCCTTGGGATAGTAGCCTTCGCGCGCGCGCACTCGCAAGTCGGCGCGGACTGTTGCGCTGACGGCAATCCGGCGATACCCACGGCTGCCGGATTCGTTGCTTGAGTAGTACTGGAGAAGGTACTGCGAGCGGATTTCTGAAGCAATGCGATTGAAGATTCCAGCTAGTTCGCTTTCGTTCTTCGGCACGAACGCCGCGCCGCCGGTCGCCGTCGCGATCCGTTCCATGCCTTGCTCAGATCGCGCGGTGCGCACGTTCAAGTGCATCGTCTGGCCGCTGGGGTTGATCGAATAGAAAGTTACTTCGGCGCGTTGTACTTCACGTTGAGTATCAACCTGTGCACGTTCAATAAACCTGACTTGGTTTTCCATAGCGGAAAACTGCGTGTTGCCTTTGTTGTAAAGATCCGCGATGCGCGCCGTGTCATCGCCATCCGAAATGACGACGGCGATTCGCCGTCGGCCGGTTGATGAAGACTGATCCAGATATTTCGAGGCCGCCAAAACTGAATCGAAAAACGCCGTGTAGCCGTTTGAAGGTTTCAGCGACATGATGCTCTGCGAAGCGACTTGGGCAGTCGCCAGCCGCTGAATCATTCGCGGCGATTCATCGATCGCAAAAACCGTGGCGCGATCTTCAGGTTTCAGAACCTGCTTCAGAAAAGCGGCCGCCGCTTGTTGCTCAAAATCAAAACGCGCGACGACGCTCCCGGACACATCGATCAAAACCGCGATGTCCAACGGCACCTGTTCAGGATCGCCGAGCTGCGTAATCTGCTGCGCGCGCCCGTCTTCTTCGATGCGAAAATCTGTCGGCTTCAATCCGAGAACCGGTTGGCCCTGCGCGTCAGTGACGGACACGGGCACCATGACGAGGTTCGAAGTGATCTTTACGACTTCGTATTCTGGTGTTGGCGTTGGTTTCGGTTTGTAACGAAGTGGCGGCGGCGGTGGCGGCAGTTGCTTGACCTTCTGCGCCGAGGTAATCGGCGCGATCAAAAAACCGGCAGCGCAAAAAAGAAAGGCCAGCGCTGCGATTAGCAACGCCGGCGAAAAGTATTTTTGTTTTCTTAGAAGCATTCGCCAATCTCTCATGCCGCCAGCTCGCGTGTGCTGACCTGACTTTATTTGACGCTCGTTGACGGCATGATAGTTGGCGATGAATAGCAACTTAAGTTGCGATGTTCGAACCAATACACAAATTGACGGTTTGCGTTACTGTCCGCTGCCGCTCGAATTTACGGTCGGCGCAGGCTGCGTCAGACCTTTGTTAACCAGCACCTTAACTTCGACGCGACGATTTTGCTCGCGCCCTGCGCGCGTCTTGTTGTCGGCAACCGGATTCGATTCCCCAAAGCCGTACGGCGTCACGATGCGCCGCAGCGGAATCTGATGATTCTCTACCAGGTAACGAATTACCGCGTCGGCCCGACGTTGGCTTAACAGGCGATTCCGCTCAGTACTGCCAGTCGAATCGGCAAAGCCTGTGACTTCGAGCACATAACCTTTCGCGTTCAGTGCCTTCGTCGCGATTTCATCGAGCTTCGTCTTGGCCTCCGGATTCAGCACTGCGCTGCCGACGCGGAAGTTCACCGCGGCCGTTTCCTGCGGCACATAATCATCCAACGCCGAAATGCGATCGTTGGTTGCGTTCACGCCGGCGACTGCCGCATCAGCAGTTTCCTGTGCAGCCTTGGCGCCGCCACGCGCAGCATTCGATACCGCAGCAAGTTCGTCGAGTTGGCCGGAGAGTTTTTGCGCGTTCTGCTCAACTTCGCTTAAGCGGCCTTCCGAAGCGGTGGCGCGGTCTTCCAGCGGAGTCGCGCGCGATTCCACTGCGCGAGCGGTGCGCATATCAGTGTCGTTGAAGCGAACTCTATCGGCTTCCAGTTCGCCGTTTGATCCGCCGTGTCCTTCAACCTCCAAATTCAGGCCGCGAAGAATATTCGTCTGGCCATAGTTGGTGCCGCCGCGGAGAAAACCGCCATTGCTCTTAACTGAAGTTCGATCAGTCAATCGCACGACGGTATCGACGCCGCCGAGGTCGCGAACTGTGAACGTGTCAGCGTCACGCTTCACAACCACGCCCTTGATTTTCATTTTTTGGCCGCTTGAGACAGAGCGGGCTCTTGACGCATCAGTCGGCGCGTTGTTGGCAGTTTGGGTCGAGTTTTGTCCGAAAGCTAATGGGGAAAGAGCCAGCGCCAACCCGAAAGCAAGCGCCATCGATCGTAATGTTTTTGCGTTCATGATTCGAAATTCACTCCTTATTTTAGGTCGCGACGCGCAGCCCTGTCCGCGTCGGAAAATTTTGAGTTCGACGATGAACTCTTGAATCAAGTTGTCTGCCGAACGGCAAACCGATTTAGAGAACGTCGGGTTAACGAGCCGAACAAGGCTGGTGCTCATCAACTTGAACTCACGAATAGTATAGAACGATGTGGGACTGTCAAGACATTAAAAGAAGAAAACGCCGATTTGAAGCAGTTACTAGGGATTCACTAGTTGTTCGTTAGCGGATTGCAAGAAAGGGCATCGTGAGACACATCCTCGGTTTGTTTAGATGCGGGACTTGTCCCGCCCGCGTGATGGCGCACAAGTGCGCCGTCTAAACGTCGGACGACGCACTAGATCGCAAAGTGCGCGCTCTCGAGATGCTCCTTTATATAAGCGAGAAACCTCTCGGCATCCGCGCCATCGATGATGCGGTGATCGAAACTCAACGCGAAATACGCCATGTGACGAATCGCAACGTAATCTTCGCCATCCTGAGTCGTCAGCACCTTAGCGCGTTTTTCGATCTTGCCAACCCCGAGAATCGCCACTTGCGGTTGATTGATAATCGGCGTGCCGAACAATCCACCGAACACGCCCGGATTGGTAATCGTGAACGTGCCGCCGGCGACATCATCCGGCTTCAGTTGTTTCGTGCGTGCTCGATCCGCGAGATCGTTCGCCGCGCGCGCCAGTCCGGAGATCGAAAGATCGTCAGCGCGCTTAATCACCGGCACGATTAGACCCCAATCGAGCGCCACGGCCATGCCCAGATTGATATCGCGCTTGTAGATGATCTGATCACCGCTGACTTGCGAATTAAAGATCGGAAACTTGCGAATCGCATCGGTGATTGCTTTGAAGATGAACGGCATGAAAGTGAGCTTTGTGCCGGTGCGCTCCTGGAAAGCCTTGCGATTTTCGTCACGCAGCTTCGCCACCTTGGTCATGTCGATCTCATAGACCGTAGTCACGTGCGCGGAGGTGCGGCGCGAAGCGATCATGTGATCGGCAATCTTCTTGCGCATCACGCTCATCTGCTCGACGCGATCGCCTTCGCCCGGTTTCATCGCCGGAGTTTGTGGCGCAAGTTGTGAACTTGCGGCGGCTTGCCCCGGCGACACTGGAACGGGTCGGGCAGGCGCTCCCGATTCAATAAAGCTGAGGATGTCGTTCTTTGTCACGCGACCGCTCATGCCGGTGCCTTCGAGCTGTTTGATATCAATGCCGTGCTCTTCGGCGATCTTGCGGACGAGCGGACTCGATTTTGTGCGCCGCAATTCTTCAGCAGACGTGCCGCCATTTCCCGCCGGGGCTTTCGCAGATCCGGCATCACTTCTTCTTACCAGCGGTTTCACTTCTGTCTTATGCGCCGCGGGCGTTGGCGCTACCGGCGTTGGCGGCGCCGGCTTGGATTCCGGTGCGTTGGTAATCAACGGCTTCGGCCGTTCAACCGCGGCCGGAGTTGGCGCTTCAGCTTTCGGCGGTTCGGTCGTGGCGGGTTCGGGCGGTTCCTGTTCCTTCGCGGTTGCAGGTTGGGGCGTCGCTGCCGGCTGCTCGGCCGCAGGGGTTGGCTCACTCGCGGGTTTGGCTCCGTCGCCGTCAAGCACAGCCACGACGGTATTCACTTCAACCGTCTCGCCTTCTTTGTGTTTGATGTCAGTGAGTGTTCCCGCTGCAGGTGAAGGAATCTCGGCGTCGACTTTGTCGGTAGAGATTTCGAATAGAGGCTCATCGCGTTCGACGTGATCGCCGACGTTCTTCAGCCATTTCGTGATTGTTCCTTCCGCGATGGATTCGCCCATCTGCGGCATTACTACTTCAGTAGCCATGATGACTCCCAATTTGCGATTTGCAATTTCTACTTTTCAATTTGCAGTTCCGAACACCGCTATTCTGCAGTGGTTGGATCAATCACGCTCTTAACCTCTGAGATCTTATTCGCCGGAAAGCCGCCCTGCTGCGCGTGCGCGCGAATCATGTCTTCGCTTGGCGCGATGTAAACACAATAAACTTTGTCGTCGGTCACATAGCTCTGCACCCATTGAATCTGTGGTCCGAGGTTTTGCAGCACGCTGCAGGATTTCTGCGAAATGCCTTGCAAATCTTCCGGACTCAAATTGCCCGCGCCCGGAATTTCTCGTTCGATAACATATTTCGGCATGATCGGTTCCCTCCCTTGGTTCGTTTAAACGCCGCACTTGTGCGGCAAAAACACGGCGGACAGTCCGCCGTCTAAACGGTTAGTAATCCTGCCTATCTAATAAGCAGCCAGCTTGCGCGCGGCGTCCAAAACGTCTTTGACTTGCGGCAAATAATAATCTTCAAGCGGTGGCGAGTAAGGCACCGGCGTGTCGATCGACGCAAGCCGCACCACCGGCGCATCGAGCCATTCAAACGCCTCCTGCGAAATGATCGCGGAAATCTCGCCGCCAATCCCGCCGGTCAACGATGCTTCATGCAGAATCAGTGCGCGACTTGTTTTCTTCACGCTCGCGAGTATTGCCGGCTTATCGAGCGGCGCCAATGTGCGCAGATCGATCACCTCGACATCCAGCCCTTCTCTCTCCAACTCTTCCGCCGCATCGAGCGCAGTCAAAACCTGCGCGCCGAAAGTGATGATCGAAACGTCGCGGCCTTCGCGCGCGATGCGCGCTTTTCCGATCTCGACGATGTAATCGTCTTCGGGAAGTTCTTCGCGCAAGCGCGGCAGCCGATAAAGCTTTTTGTGCTCGAAGTAGAGCACGGGATCCGGATCGCGAATCGCCGCCTTGATCAAGCCCTTAGCATCGTAGGCCGTCGCGGGCTCGACGATCTTCAAGCCCGCAGTGTTCAGAAAAAATGATTCAGCGTTGAGCGAATGGAACGGGCCCGAGCGCACGCCGGAGCCGCATGGCCCACGAAACACCGCTGGAATGTTCGCACCCCAGCGATAGCGACACTTGGCTGCATAGTTCGTCAGCAGATCGAACCCGCACGAGATAAAATCGATGAATTGAAATTCGGCAACCGGCTTCATGCCCATCAGTCCCGCGCCGCAAGCCGCGCCGACGATCGCTGCTTCAGAAATCGGCGTATCGATTACGCGCTCTTTGCCGAAGTGATCGATCAATCCGTCAGTGACTTTGAATGCCCCGCCATACGCACCAACGTCTTCGCCAATACAGAACACCGTCGGATCGCGCTCCATCTCTTCCCAAATGCCCTGCCGAATCGCTTCGACCATCGTGGCCATCCCACCACGCGGCGGGCGTTCGAGTTTGTGTTCTTTTTTAAGAGCGGTAGACATTGGAAACTTCAGACCACAACGACCTTAGTGTCGTTCCATCGATACGTCCACATTTGACGGGTATTCCCAACTCTGGGAATGCCACAGTGTTCGGCTGCTTCTTTTGCGTCTACTTCCAGAAACACGTGGTACGCACCTTTCGGAGTGCGAAAAACTAGGTAGTTCTGACCCTCGTCACCTGTGAACGTTTTCATTTCAAGTCCGGGACCTTGACGCTTTTGTTTGCTTTTCATCGTTCACCTTCCTTCAACCATAAGAGATCAGAATTCAACCAGTCGGCGTAGCCGGCGGCAGAGTTTAGCCCAGGGCCAGCGAAGCGGAACGAAGTGGAGCGGAGCGCCGCCCTGGGTATAGTCGAAAAAGAATTTTCAAAAGCCCGCTTCAGCGGGCGACAGATTCTTTCGCCCACTAAAGTGGGCTCACGAATTAATAGAGAACCTGATCCCAGCTTCGCTGGCTCGTTGACTTTCGATCTCCTTCTTCCGTCAATTCAAACTTGCCCAATCAGGATTTTGGTTGTGGGCGAATGCCAGCGTGCAAACGCTCTTCATATATTGGTCCCACTTTTCAGCATCTTTGCCCTCAAGTGTCTTTACGACAACACGACCATCATCTTCGCGGACTGTAATCTCCAGTTTGAGGGTGGTAGCCATCAGTTAGTTCTCCAAAATCTTCGGCCGAAACGCCGGTGGCACAATCGAATTATCAAAAACGTCTTGAGCTGCAACCTCGGGTTCAGGCATCGGCGAGCTTTCGGCCCATTCACAGTCTTCATCGATCTCGCGCATCACGTCTGAGGTGATCTCGTCCAGCTTTTCTTTGGTCGCGACTTTTTCATCAAGCAGAAATCTCTCGAAGCGATCGATCGGATCGTTGTGCTGTTCCCACCACTCGATTTCGCCTTCGGGAACGTAACGCTGATCGTCGTGCTCGGCGTGACCTTTGCGGCGATAAGTCTTCGCCTCGATCAAAACCGCGCCGCGACCGGAACGCGCGTAGTCGACCGCCTGCTTAGTTACTTCGTAGCAAGCGATCACGTCGTTGCCGTCAACGATATAGCCGGGAATACCGAACGCCGCCGCTTTCTCCGCAAGGTTGCGCACCGCCGTCTGCATGTTCGTCGGCGTTGAGTAGGCATAGTGGTTGTACTCAGCGATCGTGATCAGCGGCAGCTTCTGCACCGCGGCGAAGTTGACGCCTTCGAAGAACGCGCCGGTGCTGGCGCCACCGTCACCGATGTAAGCCAGCCCGACTATATTTTTCTTCTGCATGCGCGCGCCCAGCAGGATGCCGGTCATCACCGGAATCATGTCGCCAAGATGTGAGATGGGACCAAGAAAACCCTTGTCGAGTTCTCCGAAATGTACGTTGAGATCTTTTCCGCCCGATGGTCCCCACGCCTTGGCCATGTATTGCGCAAAAATCTGACGCGGGCGAATGCCTTTAACGAATACCGAGCCGAGATCACGAATAATCGGGGTGATGAAATCCTCTGGACGCAGAGCGTAAGCCGAACCAACCGCTGTCGCTTCCTGTCCCAGCGATCGAAACACGCCACCGACAACCTTGGTTTGTCGATAGAGATTGACGATCCGTTCTTCAACCAGGCGCGTGAGTTTCAGATAACGATAGAGCTCGAGCATCTGCTCGGGCTTCAGCGAAGTATTCTTGGTGCATGACAGCGGCTGGCCGTCGGCAACTTTCCGCGGCGCAAACTTTGTGCTGATGCGCATTTGAAAAGCGGGACGGCGACGCGGGCCGCGTTTGTGATTGCCGTTCGATTTCTGGTTTTCAGCCATTGGTCAGGCCCTCTGTGTCTCTGTGAATTCTTTGTGCCTCTGTGGTTGATAAACGTTCGTTTACCACAGAGTCACGGAGACCCACGAAGGCACAGAGAGAAAATCTCAAATATGAATCGTCTTATCGTGCACGCCTTCGGCGGCTTCCATTACGGCTTCAGAGACGGTTGGGTGCGCGTGCATCGTGTTGCCCAACTCTTCCGCGGTTGATTCAAGCTGCATCGCGACGCAAGCTTCGGCGATCAACTCAGTCGCGTGCGGGCCGATGATGTGCACGCCGAGAATCTCATCGTATTTTTTCTCACTGACGACTTTTACAAAGCCCTCTTCTTCACCGATGATGCGCGCTTTGCCTGACGCCGAAAACGGAAACTTGCCGACCTTCACGTCGTAGCCGGCTTCCTTTGCTTTCGCTTCGGTCAAACCAACCGAGGCAACTTCCGGATCGCAGTAGGTGCAATTCGGAACCAGCCGCAAATTGATTGGCCGCGGATTCTTCCCCGCCAGATGCTCAACCGCGACGATGCCTTCCTTCGAAGCCAGGTGCGCGAGCAAAGGCGTGGGCACCACGTCGCCGATCGCGTAGACGTTCTTCTCATCCGTTTGTTGGAATTCGTTGACTTTGATAAATCCCTTTTCGACTTTGATCTTGGTCTTCTCTAATCCAAGTCCTTCCGTAAAAGGCATGCGACCGACCGCGACCAGCAGCATCTCAGCCTCCAACCGCACGTCTTCGCCTTTCGAAGTTTTGCCGGTAACGACGACACCTGTGTCTGTCTTTTCCAATTTCTCGAGCTTGGTATCGACCTGCGATTTGATGCCGCGTTTACGAAATGATTTAGCGAGTTCCGCGGAGACTTCTTCATCCTCCAAAGGAACGAGTCGCGGCAACAATTCAACGATCGTTGTCTCAGCGCCGAAACGTGAATAGACGGAAGCGAACTCAACTCCTACAGCGCCGGCTCCCATGACGATCAAAGACTTGGGCACTTCGGTTAATTCAAGAATGTGATCGCTGTTGACGACGTGCTTGCCGTCAGTTTCGAACCCCGGAATCGGCCGCACGACTGAGCCGGTCGCGATGATGATGTTCTTCGTATTAATAGTTTGCTTCGATCCATCTTCGGCGGTGACTTCGACCTTGCCCGGCAGCGCGAGCTTGCCACTTCCTTTGAAGACCGTGCATTTATTCTTCTTCATTAAGTACTCGATGCCCTTCGAGTTCTTCATCACGACTTTCTCTTTGCGCTTCTGCACGTCGGCAAACGCGAGTTGGATCGCGGAAGCCTGCACGCCAAAATCCGCCGCGTGCTGCATCTGTTCGTAAACATGCGCGGACTGGAGCAGCTGCTTCGTCGGAATGCAGCCGCGCAAAGTACACGTGCCGCCGAGCCGTTTGTCTTTTTCGACAATCGCGACTTTCAAACCCAATTGTCCGGCACGAATTGCGGCGACATAGCCGCCCGGACCGCTGCCAATTACGGTGACATCGAATTGTTCGTTAGCCAATTTTGGAAGATTCCTCTCTCTGCGTAGCGAAGTGGCGCAAGTTGTTAACTTGCGTCTTCGCAACTTAACAAGTTGCGCTACTTCATTTGAAAGACTCGCATTATAATCGCTGGCGCAAGGTTTTCGCCAATTAGCGTGTCAGAAGCCCGCGCGTAAGCAAGGGCCGTCTTGCGATTGTTGCCCTCCCTGACGGTCGGGCTTCTGACACAATCCAAAACCATGAAACACTCTGAAGGATTTCTAAAAATAGTTAATGACTCGAAGAGCCGGATCAAAGAAGTCACGGTCGATGAAACGCGTGGCCGTCTGAAGAGCAATCCCGACGCGAAGCTCGTCGATGTGCGCGAAGACAACGAGTGGGATGCGGCGCACGCAGCCGGCTCGATTCACCTCGGCAAAGGCATCATCGAGCGCGACATCGAAGCGACGGTTCCCGATAAATCGACCGAACTGATTTTGTATTGCGGCGGGGGCTATCGATCGGCGTTGGCCGCCGACGTCTTGCAGCAGATGGGTTACACGAATGTCTTCTCGATGGCCGGTGGATGGAAAGCCTGGAAAGATTCGGGCGCGCCGGTGGAGTGATGTGACAATGAGCCGCCACGCCTATTTCACACCGGAACTATTCAAGTTCCTCCGGCAACTCGACAAGCACAATAATCGCGAATGGTTTCAAGAGAACAAGTCGCGCTATGAACAGTTTGTGCGCGATCCATTCCTCAAGTTCATTGAAGATTTTCGTCCGAAGCTGAATGCGATCAGCCCGCACTTCATCGCCGATCCAAAGCCTGTGGGCGGATCGCTGTTGCGCATATATCGCGACATGCGATTTCGCAAAGATCAAGCGCCATACAAAACGATGATGGCAGCGCGATTTCCGCATCGAGCTTACCAAGAACGGATGGCTCCCGGTTTGTATCTGCACCTCGATCCGCAGCACAGCTTTTTTGCCTGTGGGCTGTGGCATCCAGATGGAGATACACGTGCGCTCGTGCGCGAAGCGATCATTCGCGAACCTCAAAAGTGGAAGCGAGCAGCAAAAAGGAAAACCTTCACCTCGATCTGGGAGTTGTCGCGCGAATCATTCAAGCGTCTGCCGCCCGGCTGCGATCCCGATCATCCGTGTGCAGATGACTTAATGAGAAAGGATTTCGCTGCCGGCATGCGTTTTAGCGAAGAACAGGTTTGCGGGGCGGACTTTCTCAATCGAGTCACGAAAGTCACGAAGGCAGCGGCGCCATTCCTCGAATTTCTGACGCGGGCCGTGGGGTTGCCGTGGGCTCCTGGCGATCGCGCGGCTCGGCGCGAGGTTCTTTTGGTCGAATAGCGTCAAGCTCGCGTAACCAGATTGATAAGCGGCGCGTCATAATCATCGAATCAGCCAGTTTTCCTTCGAAAACCGAGGTTCGCCCGACAACAGTTCACTTGCCGGAAGTTCCGGTCTGAACAATTCCGAATTTGCACCACAGGAGAAAGTCATGAAGAAACTCTACCCAGTAGCCATCGCTCTGTTTATATTAACGTTCACCTCAATTGTCTTTGCGCGCGAGGCGAAGCTGGTTCGTTATCCCAGCTACTCAAACGGGCGCATCACGTTCACCTATCTCGGCGACATTTGGACCGCCGATGAAAACGGCCAGAACGTTCAGCGTCTGACGGTGAACAAAGCGCGCGATGCTTATCCGCGATTCTCGCCGGATGGAAAATGGATCGCCTTCTCGAGCGACCGCAACGGCAACCTCGACGTCTTTATCATTCCCTCGACCGGCGGCACGCCGACGCAGTTGACGCATCATTCAGCGGACGACGTGGTGCTCGGTTGGACGCCGGATGGCAAAGGCGTTTTATTCAGCAGCCAGCGCGGCGAAGACTTCATGGGCATGCTTTATGTGGTGAGCGTGAGCGGCGGCATGCCCTGGCGCGCCGGCCCGGACATGGGCAACGCAGCGACTTTTTCTCCTGACGGATCGCGCATCGCTTACAACCCAAAGGGACAGGTTTACTGGCGCAAGTATTATCGCGGCGCTTATCAAACGGACGTTTGGATCGAAGATGTCTCGTCAAAGAAATTTACGCAGCTGACGGATTTCGATGGACTCGATTCGTGGCCGATGTGGAGTCGCGATGGCAACATCTATTTTGTCAGCGACCGCGACGGAGGCGGCTTGACGAACATCTGGCGTGAATCTGAAACCGGCGGCAAGGCCGAGAAGATCACTTCTTTCAAGGGCGGCGACGTGCGCTTTCCATCGATCAGCGCTGATGGGAAAACGATCGTGTTCGAACACGACTTTGGGATTTGGAAACTGGACACCGGCAGCAAAAAGGCGACGCCAATCAAGCTCGACATCGATGCCGAAACGGAAGAGAACGACAGCGAGATGCGCGCGTTCGCTTCGGAAGCCGACGATTACGATCTCGCGCCGAATGCGCGTCGCGTCGTCGTTTCAGTTCACGGCGAGATCTTCACCGTGCCGGTTGAAGAAGGCGACATCAAACAAATTACCGACAGCCCCGCGCGCGATCGGGCCGTTGCTTACTCGCCCGACGGAAAATGGATTGCATACATCTCTGACGCGAGCGGCCGCGAAGAGCTTTACGTAGCGGCGACCGACGGCACTGGCCAGGCGCAGAAGCTCACTGACATTAACGCGTTGAAGTTCGGCTACAACTGGTCGCCTGATTCGAAAGACGTCGCGTTCGTTTCTTCGGACAGCAAGCTGCGCAAGGTCAACGTCACAAGCAAACAGATCGTCGAAATCGATTCGTCGCACTTCGGAAATATTTCTACGCCCGAGTGGTCGCCGGATGGTAAGTGGCTGGCCTTCTCGAAATCCGACACAAGTCGTACGACGGACATTTATTTGATCTCGTCTTCGGGCACTGACAAGGAAGCACACAAAGTCACGTTTGATTCTTACGACGAGCGCAGTCCGCGCTTCTCGCCCGATGGACGCAAACTTTTCTTTGTTCGATCGGATTCAGTCGGCGGCGGTGGTGGTGGATTCGGCAATGCCTCGGTGCAGATTTATTCAGTTGGATTGGAAAAACTCGAACGCGATCCTGACGATCCGGAAGAAAGACCCGAGGCCGCTCAAGGTCCGGCGCCCGAAGGCGAAGACGGGGCTGCCCCACCGCGTCGTCCGGCGGGACCGCGTCCGCCGCACGAAACGAAAGTCGATTGGGCAGGAATGAAACGGCGCACGCGCCAGGTCACGCGCATGCCGTTTCCGATTTCCACCTACACGATTGCGCCCGACAGCCGCACGATTGTTTTCGTGACGACTGAGCCCGCCGCGACGTTCGCGACGCCGGTGATTTATTCGATTCAGGAAGACGGCAAGCGTCTGACTCGCATAGCTGCCGGTGGCCCACCCACAGGTGAAGGCGAAGGCGGTGGTGGCGGAGGATTCGGCGGCGGCATCGGCGATCTAAACATTGCGCGCGATGGCCGCACGCTATTCTTCAGCGAGCGCAACGCGATTTATTCCGTGGGGCTCGCCGGCGGGGCAGCCACAGCCGCTGGAGCTACCGCGGGACGTGGGCCAGCAACGGGCGGTGAAGGCGGCGCGCGGCGGCGCATCAACTTTAACGTGCGCGTGAAGATCAATCGGCCGGCGGAATGGGCCGAGATGTTTGGCGACGCCTGGCGCACGATGAAATATCGCTTCTACGATCCGGCGATGCACGGCATGGATTGGGACGCCGCGAAAGCCAAGTATGAACCGCTGGTGAAAGACGTCGGTGATCGACAGGAACTCATGAACATCATCAACGAAATGATCGGCGAATTGAATGCTTCGCACACGGGCGCCGCGCCGCCGCCGGGCGGACGCGCCACAGGTGGAGTTTCAACCGGCAACCTGGGCATTGAACTCGATCCTGACAAAGCTGCGGGTCGTTATCGCGTTTCATACATTTACGAAGATGGACCGGCGGACAAGGATTGGGTCAAGGTCAACGTCGGCGATTACCTGATCGCGATCGGCGGCAAGCAAGTCAAAGTCGGCGACGAGTACTGGGAACTGCTGAACGATCGTCTCAATCGCAAAGTCGAAGTAACTTTCAATAAGAATCCAAACGAAGATGGAGCGTGGAAGACGCGCATCGAAACGGTCAACAGCCAGGCTTACTCGACGCTTCGATACGATCGTTGGGTGAAAGAGCGGCGCCAGAAAGTCGATGAGCTGACGAACGGACGCATCGGTTACCTGCACATTCGCGCAATGGATCCGCCCAGCTTGCGCAAATTCGAAAAGGAGATTCGCGAGTTCCGCAACAAGGAAGCGCTGATCATCGATCAGCGTTGGAACGGCGGCGGCAATATCGAACAGGAGCTGCTGGCGATTCTCGTGCAGCGCGAATATCAAATCTGGCAACCGCGCGGCGTCGAAGCCAGCGGCCGTCCGTTCGCCGGATACTTTGGACCGAAAGTCGTGCTGCAAAACTGGCGTTCGGCTTCGAACGCGGAAATGTTCCCGGCGGGATTCAAAGCGTTGGGACTTGGCAAGACAATCGGGACGCCGACTATGGGCGCCGTGATTGGCACCGGCAGTTATTCGTTGATTGACGGATCGACTGTGCGCACGCCGGGCGTGGGCGTCTTTCTCGCCGATGCGAAACACACGAACATGGAAAACTATGGCGTGCAGCCGGACATTCGTATAGACAATTCGCCCGAAGACAATCTCGCGGGCCGCGATCGCCAACTGGAAACCGCTGTCGAAGAATTGATGAAACAGATCGGTGGACCAAAGCGAAACATCGCGAGTAAAGAACAGCAGTGAGAAAGTGGCGCAATCCCGATCCGTCGGGGTTACGGAGATTTCATCTTGGTTAACGAGGCGGGACGAGTCCCGCCTCTTTTTCTATTTGCTTGATAATTGTGAGATTCAGATCGCCAAATCGAACGGCAAGTCGCTTATGTCCCGTAGTCTTCTTCCTTCGATCATTATTGCTAGCGAGTCAATTGCAGCGTCGTCTTTTGTTTCTTTAATTGCTTCCGTTAGTTCGTGAAGCGCGAAATGGTAGACGCAGTCGATATCCCCCGTTCCAACTGCAACCGAGGCTATTCTCGTCGGCATCGGCTCTCCGGTGAGCACTGCAATATGAGGTGTTCGGCCTTTCCTATTTCGTATCAGATTCAATCCTTCGGTTCTAGAGTTCTGGGAACGATCACTGCGAATAGTCCACTTACACGAAATACTAGCGTGCAATGTCGGTGCGTGAGCATTAGCCGCGCGTAGCGGTGAGTATTGAGGCAGAATCTTGCTCTTTCCAAGTGCGCCTTGTTCGTCAAGTTCAGTATCAGGTACTGGCTCTCGACCAACCACGATGTCCGGGGCAATGAGATAATCACCAAGCGCCATCCTAATACTAGGATTCTCGTGAATTACAGCGGCCAGATCAGCCAAGTGACTGTATTGATCGAAGTCTGAAATACTATTGTGAAGAGAGAATTTCCACTTGCCGGGTCGTAAGTGGGTTAATAAGGAAAACGACTCCGCTAAGAAAACACGGGTTATCTCTTCGACCATTAGGCCTGCCGTTTGGCCAGAGACTTCGGTCTGACTGAGTTTGTGAGGAATGCGCTTAATAAGATTTTTCGAAATCTTTACACTTAATCGATTGCCGACATCAGCCATACTTGGCTGACCATCCTGTTTCAGATAGATCACCTTTGCGCATATAGCGGCGTGATACTTCTTCCGAAGCTTCTCAATATTGAGCATAGCTCTTCGCGGGTTTATAAAATCCTACTATATATTCTTCGTGCATCCGATTTTCGATCTGAGACTGTGTTTGCCGCTGCATCGTAACTGGCATCATTCGTCGATTGCGATCCAGTCTCCGAATCCCGATGTTGACGAAATCCAAACCAACTTCTCGTCCGATTTCACCCAAACAATTTTGCGCCTCTGAATCAATGCCGGCCATTACCGCCGATCCAACCACAAACACGGCGGTGCGATCGGGTTTGAGAACCCGGTTTGTCTCAGTTAGCACCCGTCTCATTTCCGAGTAGTAACGTTTCAATGCGGCACCCCGCTTCTTGTTCACAGCCGTAATTCTTGCGACGACTTCACTCGTACGCGAGGGAAGTTCTTCCATTTGAAAATCGCGAACATTTTCGCCGCCAATATACTTTGAACGCAGTACCGTTAGGTCATTAACCGCATAGCCTAACCAGACAAGAGAGAACTTACTCGCGCGCATGTAATCGATCGCATTTGATGCGTAAGGCGGCGAGGTAAATAACAAATCAATGGATTCATCATTAAGCTTAACTACCTCAGCACTTCCTAATTCAACTTGGGCACCGTAATGCGACAAGGAGATTGAACCGAGGCCACTCACATTTCTTTTAAGCCGCCGTAAAAAGTCCGGTATCGCAGGCCGGTGTGATTTTGGTTGTCCTTGTCTGAGCTTATGAGGACGGGTGTGAGCGAGATCCCAAGCCAATGATACGCCGCCTGACTTCGTGATAATGATCGCTGAGAAGCAAAGTTGAAGGAACCTGCGTAGTTCTAGTCGCTTGACCTTCCGAATCTCACTTAGTAATCCCATGAGTTCCAGTTGCGTTTCTTCTGAAAACCAGTAATCGATAAAACCCCGCGTGTCACAATCAAATGACTCTTCTATTTCTATCTTCAAGGTCTTACGATCATTCGCTATCCGGTTTTCGGCGCTAGCGGCCACATCCTGTCCTCGTCGTAGGGCCGCGACTGCGTCAAGTGGCGTCGTCTTCACCGTTGAGATGAGCACCGCGAGCGGATCAATATCGAAGCCAATTGCGCGGCGATTCATTGCCGAAGCCTCAACCAACGTGGTTCCGGATCCCATCATCGGATCCAGCACATACTCATTCTTGAGTGTTAGCCTATCAATGAACACTTGGGGCAACTGCGGCGGAAACTTCGCCGGAAATGCGTGAAAATCGTGTGTGCTGTGATTACTGCTCTGCTCGTGAAACTCAAGATTCGAACTAAGGAGTTCGCGTAATCGACTACGTGTGTCAATTGCACGAGGTTGTTCTTTTGCTACGCTGAGACCTGACGAAATAGTTGCGCTCATTCGATCGTTCGAACATTCGGTTCAAATGGGTGAACCAGATTTCAGACAGGGACTTTAACATCAAACTCGCCGAAAGATAAATCTTTCTACGAAGCAACAAAAGATGCTAATCTCCCCGCCTTGATCGACCTTTGCGGAGGCTTAAATGGATCGTGATGCGGCGACAACTGAACGGCTGCGACAGCTAGTCTCGAAACTCGAATCGCTCACCGAAGCAGGCGATTTGCATTGGGAACGGCAGGCAGGATCGGCCCATCGTTATGCTCGCTGGAACAACAATCTGCTGATCCTGGGACCAGCCACGCCTTTGAGCGAGAGCAGTGTTCCGCGTTATCTGTTCATCACGCCGTTTGATTCTCCGGACTGCATTGAGGTCAATTCCGAAGATGCCGAGTTAGGCGCCGCGGTCACGCAGCTCGTCAACGAAGTCGAGAAAGTCAGCAAGGCTGAACCGGCAACCGATCCGTTCGGCATCACCGAGCAAATGCTCGAGCGTCTGGAAAGTATGTAGTCTTCGCGCGCAATCGCGCGGATATTTTTCGCTAAGAGAAGGACGAATCAATGGCAGACCTAACCAATTTGAGCGAAGAGGCGCAAAGCCTCGCCCGTGTTCCCCTTTTCAAGCGGCTCGAGCCGCAGGAACTCGAGAAGCTGGCGGAGGAAATCGATCAGGTTAATTATCCGGCCGGCGAAACGATCTTCAACGAACACGATCGCGGCGACGCGCTCTACATTTTGGAAGAAGGATCGGTCCGCATCTGGGTTTACGACGAAGATGTGAAACCGGTCACGCTGGCGGAATTGAAGCCGGGCGATTTCTTTGGCGAGCTGGCCGTGCTGGATCGCGGCGAGAGATCGAGCAGCGCCACCGCGATTACCGACATTCATCTTCATCGTCTGAGCAGCGACGACTTTCAAAAGTTTCTGATCGAGCATCCCGACGCGTCGATCGACGTCATCTGTGAAATTGCGCAAAGGATGCGCCAGACGAATCTGCTGGTTTCGCAACGCGCGTCGCGCAATATCAACGTCGAGATGGAAGCCAAGTCGACCATCGGCCAGCGCATTGCGGACAGGGTTGCATCGTTTGGAGGTTCGTGGACATTCATCATCATTTACTTAACCTTCTTGATTGGCTGGATGGCGTTTAATACCTTTGTGCTGGTCCACTACGGCACCGGTCCGGACGGCAAGCAGTTCGATCCTTATCCTTACATTCTGCTCAACCTGATGCTCTCGATGACGGCGGCTTTGCAAGCTCCGATCATCATGATGTCGCAGAATCGCGCTGCCGAAAAAGATCGACTCGCCGCCGAGCAGGATTTCAAAGTGAATCTGAAAAGCGAAATAATGCTCGAAGAATTGATTCGCAAACAGCGTGAGCGCGACGCGCAAATGGATCAACTCAATCAGGCTCTCGCGGCTTTAAAGCAAACCAATCCACCGCAATAACCCGGGGAATCTGGCGTTGAAGAGCGAAGACCGGCTGAACATTCCGGGCTCGGAGTCTCATCGTGGATCGCTGGAAGCGGCCATGATGCGCGAGCGGAATCCGGTCAAGCGCTTCTTCAAAATGCTGGGGCCGGGACTTATCACCGGCGCTTCGGACGACGATCCTTCAGGCATTGGCACCTACGCAGTCGCGGGAGCTTCACTTGGTTTCTCGACTTTATGGACCGCGCTCTTCAGCTTGCCGCTGATGATCGCGGTGCTGCTTACCTGCGCCAGGATCGGGATGGTCAGCGGCACGGGTTTGACTGCTGTTCTGCGCAGATACTATTCACGGAATTTGTTGTATCTGACGGTGGGCGGATTGGTCGTCGCAAATACGATCAACGTCGGCGCGGATATTGGCGCGATCGCGGCGGCGATCAATCTCCTCATCCCGGTGCCGGTGGCGGCACTGATCGTGCCGATCGCGCTGATCATCCTCGCGGTGCAAATCTGGGGTTCCTACCGGCTGATTGCCAGGACATTTAAATGGCTCACCATCGCGTTGCTCGCGTACATTGGCTCTGCCCTCTACGCAAAACCTGATTTGGTTCCCGTGCTCAAGGCGACGTTCATTCCAAAACTCAGTCTCGATCCGAACTTTCTGGCGATGCTCGTAGCGATCCTGGGCACGACGATCTCTCCTTATTTATTTTTCTGGCAAGCGAGTCAGGAAGTCGAAGAGGAAATTGGTTTTGGTCGTGTGACGCAGGCGCAGCGCCGTGGCGCAACGGATGCCGAGATCAAATACGCGCGCTGGGATGTCTACATCGGAGGGTTCCTGTCGAACCTGGTGATGTATTTCATAATCCTGGCCACGGCGGCAACGTTATTCAAAAGCGGCCACACAAACATCCAGTCCGCTGCTGATGCCGCACGGGCCCTGGAACCGCTGGCTGGCCGAGGCGCAGAGGTTCTGCTGGCTATCGGTTTGATTGGTACCGGATTTCTGGCGGTCCCGATTCTTACCGGATCGAGCGCGTATGCCGTGACCGAAGCATTCAAAGGAAGGTATGGGTTCAGTGAAAAATTTCGCGACGCGAAACTGTTCTATGGAGTTATCATCGCCTCGACGTTGCTGGGGCTGCTGATAAACTTTATCGGCATCAACCCGATCCGAGCGCTGTTTATGGCCGCAGTCATTAATGGTTTTCTGGCTCCGCCACTACTCATGGTTATCATGCTCATTGCGAACAACCGGAAGGTCATGAAGGATCGGGTCAACGGTCGCTGGACGAACATCTTCGGATGGAGCGCGACGCTGATGATGTTTGTGGCCGCAGTCGCCCTGGTCTTGACCTGGAATTAATCCGGACGCTGAAACAGAGGTGGCGTCTTCATGATTCGTAGACGACGTGAGAAGAACACAGCCGTTACGCTCTTCGTGAGCGCGATCTTTCTGACTCTGGTACTTGCCTTTTCGACTCTGACCGCGTCAGCTCAACAAACTGCTCCCAGCCCGCAGCCATCGCCAACCCCTGATGCTTCAGCCGCCAAACAGGACCCGCGCGATCCGGTTGAACGCTCTGATGAGTTCAAATCAAAACTGACCTTCGGCGTCTACTTCACCCCGGGCGAGCGCGCTTACGATCTCAACCTGCGGCATCAGTTTGGAGCGTGGACTGCCTGGATCGCCGGATTCTACGATGCGAAGAGCAATCGGCTGCTGCGCGTCGGTGCGCAATACGATTACAAAAAAGGCTGGCTGCATCTGGCGCCCACAGTAGAAGTCTCAACCACCAGGGCGATGTCCGGGTCGCTGTATTCAGAGCTGGGTTCGGGAAACACTTATGCGATCGCCGGCATTGCACGCACAAACTTGCGGCCTTTTTTCGATCTCTTTTGGGACCCGGGCGATTCAGTCCAACTGGGCATCGGGCACAAGATTAGTAACTACGATCGAATTCAAGGTTACACGATCTTCGACGTCCGTTTGCACACCGAGCAACAGAACACTCACGTCCTTTGGCGTCACAAGCTAAACGCCAATAATGGAATTACCTTTGATGGAGTTTTCAAATCCGGTCATGGCGATTCCGGCGAGTTCATTCGGGCCGCGAGCATCGGCGTCTACTATGACCGTGAAAAATGGTTCTGGAAGCTCTACTACGATCCACACGTAAACTTTAGCGATCACACGATGGTGCGCACCGGCATTGGACTGAAGTTCTAAAGCGCCTCACGTCAAAGCTGAACCAGTACCGCAGAACGGCATCAACACTTTGAAAAATCAGAAGGCGCTAAAAATAGAAAAGAAACTGTTCTCGGCTCTTCACGCGTTCAAGTACCGCAATTTCAAACTGTTCTTTGGCGGTCAGTTCATTTCCACCACCGGCAACTATATCCAGACCGTCGCGCAGGCCTGGCTCGTCTACCGGCTTACCGGATCCGCCGCTCTGTTGGGTCTGGTGGCGTTCTCCGGACAGATTTCAATTTTCGTTCTCGCCCCGGTCAGCGGCTTTGTCGCCGACGCAAAATCTCGACGCGGCATTCTTTTCGCTACGCAGGTCGCACCGATGGTGTGTTGTTTCATCCTCGCCATCCTGACGCTAAGCGGACGCGTTCAAGTCTGGCACGTATTCACGATTGCGGCGTTGCTGGGAGTGGTTAACGCTTTCGACTTTCCGGTGCGCCAGGCCTTTGTCGCCGAGTTGGTAAGTAAAGAAGATCTGATGAGTGCCGTCACCCTAAATTCATCGATGATTAATAGCGCTCGGACGATTGGCCCAGGCATCGGCGGATTGTTAGTCGCCAGCGTCGGCGAAGGCTGGTGCTTTCTCGGGAACGCCTTGAGTTATGTCGCGGTAATCATTGGACTGATGATGATCAGAACTGAATCCAAGCCGCCCAAGCCCGCGCAACACTTTCGCGCCGGTATTACCGAGGCCTTTAGTTTTGTTCGCCACACGGGGCCGGTCGGAGCGCTGCTGGTCTTGCTCGGCCTGATCAGTTTTATGGGATTGCGCTACGAGATACTGATGCCGGTGTATGCGCGAGAAATGTTGCACGGCGGCCCCAGAGAATTCGGATTATTGATGGCCGCGTCGGGCATTGGCGCAATTGCCGGCTCGCTGGTGCTGGCTACTTTCGGAGACGTGCGCACGCTCGGCGATTGGGTGGGACTGGCAGCCGCCGGTTTCGGCGGCAGCCTGGTGCTGCTTTCATTTTCACATTCTTTTGGCGTGTCGCTCATCGTGATGTTGCTAATCGGATTCACGATGGTGACTCAATTAGACGCCTCAAACACTTTGGTGCAACGAATCGTGCCGGACGAAATGCGCGGGCGCGTGATGGCGATCTGGACGATGATGCTGAGTGGCCTGGCGCCGTTCGGTTCGCTTCTGGTAGGCGTGCTGGCCCAGCGCTTCACTGCGCGCAGAACATTCGCTGCGGGGGGCATGGCCTGCGTTATGGGGGCGATGGCCTTTGGCTTTTGCCTGCCAATACTTCAACGCGAAGCACGCAAACTCATCACCCGGCGCCGCCGAGAAGATGGTGCGCTGGTCCTAAAGACGTAGCAATCTTAAGTAGCTAATGTGAGAGCCGGAATTAAGGCCGACGCGGTTGATTGGTTGCCGGTGTGGCCGTCGTCTTTGCCGCGGGCTTCGGGGAAGTCCCGGCTCCCGCCGTTCGGCCTGAGCGAGTTAAGGCAATCCGCTTGTCGCTTCCGGTTGGCTGCGCAACGCTGACCTTGATCGACCGATAGGTTCCGTCATGCGCTTTGTTGGTCGGATCGTAACTGATGACGTATTGCGTTCGCAGGTCGCGAACAATCTCGTTGGCGATTTGCGGCAGTTCCGAGATCGACTGCGGAAAGAAAGCCCGGCCACCAGTATCGCTCGCCAACTTATTGATTAAATTGACGGCCTTATCACGCGGACTCTTTCTGATCAAACCCTTGTCTGCTTCCAAGTCGTTGACGAATCCGATCACGAAAATCTGCACATCCTCTTCGCGCAGACGCTGAAAGAGTTGCGAGTCCGTGTAGTAGCTGGCGCGATCCTCTCCGTCAGTCACGACAATCAGTGCGCGCCGGCGTCGGTCGTCGTCGCCGCCGCTTTTGTATTCAGCTACGTGCTCAGCGGCGAGATAAACGCCGTCGATCACAGCCGTCTGCCCGCCTTCGATGTAAAGCGTATCGAGGCCGTCAAGCAAAGCATCTTTGCTGGGGCTGAAGTCCTGCACAGTTTCGATCTTGTCGCTGCTGATAAAGCGCTCGAGGAAAGTCTCGTCGCCTTTCCGGTTGCTGTTGATGATGGTCTTAGCGGCGTCGATCACCTGATTAAACTGCGGGCGCAGCGATCCCGAAGTATCGACCGCCAGACCGTAGATCACAGGCACTTCTTCTTCCGTGAAAGCAAAGATTGGTTGCGGCACACCATCTTCGAAAACTTTGAACTCGTCTTTTCCGAGTCGGTTTATCGGATGATTATTTCGATCGATCACGCGCACGTGCAGCGTCACCAGCTCGGTATTAATCGTAAGTCGCTCACCCTCTGAGATCTCGGCTGAGTTTGGATCGGGCACTGGCGTCGGCTTCGGTTTCAGAACCGGAGGCGGAGGCGGCGCGCCGAGTTGCGGCGCGATGCGACGGCCGGGTCCAGTCTGAGCCGGTGTGGCCGCGGGGGTTTGTTGCGGCGTCGGCGTTGCGGTCGTGGTTTGCCGCGGGCGTGAATCGGGCTGTTGGGCGCTGGTTCCGCTGACGATTAGCAACGAAACCGAGGCCAGAATCGTGGCCAGAACCAAAAGCGTTTGTTGGCGCGTCTTAAAAAGTTGGAACGGGCGAAATCTCATTTCTTGCTAAACCTTCTCTAAATAAAAGCTCAATGTCAAACGGTTTTCGGGATCGAGAGAGAACTGTGATCGGGATAAAGATGCGGGCAAACAGGGTCGGCGTTGCCGAGCATTCGTGTCAGAAGCCCGACCGTCAGGGTGGGCCCCGCTAGACAAAGGTTGCCCTTGCTGACGCGCGGGCTTCTGACGCCAGGTTTTTACTTAGGATTCGCGATCGCGAAGTATCCTTCTTTGCTGCGCACGAACAGACGGGGCAGGCCGCGCGGCGGATTAACTTTCACTTTGATCTTGTGCCACTTGCCGTCGCTGGTGAAATTCGGCGGTCGATAACCAATCGAATATTGATGGCGAAGCTCGAGCGCGATCTGCTCAAAGATGTCATCCATCTCCGCGCCGCTGCGCGGATAGAAAGCTTTGCCGCCTGATACACCGGCGAGTTCGTCCAGGATTCCCTGGCCTTCCATGCCGAGCGCGCTGCCAACGTCGCTGCCGCCGAGAATTCCGATCGCGTAAAGCACGACGTCTGATTCTTTCAGCACGCGCCGCAGTTCGTTGAACGTGTAGCGCGAATTGTTGTCCTGGCCGTCGCTGATCAAAAGCAGCGCGCGCTTTGGATGCGTGCCCCGCTGCACGCGCTCAACTCCCAAATAACACGCATCGTAAAGCGCCGTATTGTTCTTCGTTTGCACGAAGGTGAGTTTGTCGAGCACGGCCTGGCCGTCGCGCGTTCGATCCATCAAAAGTTGCGCGCGCGAGTTGAAGCCAATCAAAAAATATTCGTCGCGATCGTGACTGGTCTGAATGAAGTGGGCCAGGGCATCGCGCGCGCGACGGACCTTGTCGCCGCTCATCGAACCCGAGACGTCGAACAGAATGCCGACCGAAACTGGCGCATCTTCATCGCTGAAAAACGTGATCTCCTGCTGTGATTTGTCGTCGAAGATCGAGAACGCGTTCTGACTCAAGCCCGAAACGAACCGGCCGTAGATGTCCGTCACCGTCACCGTGAAAGTGATCAAGTCCGTGTTCGTAATGACCGGAGCCTTCTCGTCGACTTCGCCTTGCGGCAGTATGATCTTGGTCGAAGGCTTCTCCTGAGTTTTCTTATTCGGATCTTCAGGCGGGGTTGGCGCGGGCGCAGGCTGAACGGTCAACAGCTCTTTCTTGTCAGTTTGCGGCGACGCTTTCTCGTCGGGCTTCTGCTGGGCGATTGAGGTGCCGACGAGGATTAGGCTCGCGGTAATTGCGAAGAGAGTTAGCGCCGACAATGCAGCGCCGCGACGCGATTTCATGGTTCCCCCTGTTCTCGGACGAGACGAATCGCTGCACGTAACCCAGCCAAAATTACACCCGTCTCTTTCGCTCGATGTAATCGCGAGCCGAGGCTTGAACGCAGATCGAAAGGTTCCGCCTTCACTGATCCACTTTTTCTGCGCCGAGTTCTGGAGACTAGCCGGCGCAGATCCAACTTCTAAACCGATCGTTTTCCGGGGAGACGCTGCGCGCGCCTAAAGCAGTGACAAACTGATGGCAGGCATTGTAGGCCAGGCGCGGCCCACGCGCAAGAACTATCAGGGCCTGGTAGTAATGGAATTACTGTGTCAATCGTCGCGCGCGTTTCGCGGTCATCGGCCGGCAGCGTCGGCGACCCGGACATAAGACGTCATGCGGGCCAACGCGCCGATGTCGTCGGGCATCAGGTCGAAGCGCTTCGGTTCCAATCTGATCTTAACGTTCCGGGCATGGGCGATTTTGTTGAAAGTCTTGAAAGACATCCGGACAGACAGAAATTGCGCGATACTTTCGGTCGTCCCGGACTCTGCGGCGGGCAGCAAACGGGCAGAGCCCTTCAACGCGGGCTGGCCGTCACAATCGATCTCAAGACTCGCGTTGTCAGCAAACAGCGGTTTGGCCGAGTACGAAGCGAAATCGAAGACGACAAACTCCGGCGGAGATATTTCGCCGTTAGGTTGGCGCGCGTCGCCTGAAGCCACGAAATGCGGCACCAGAGCGACACCTTTATTCATGTTTCCTTCGAGTTGAATGCGCGTAATACTCACATCCGTCTGATTTGAATTCGGAATGTAACGCACTACCGGCGCGCGAAGATCGCTAGTGTCACTCGATTCACTTCCGAGACTGATTCCATTTTTATCAAACCCAAAAGTGTCGATTACCTGGTTGTAGTGCAACACTATGAATTTCGTTTTCGCTGCCATGAAGGCGATCCAGATCTGCTGGATGGGCTGAATGTCCTCGTAGTTGAGCGCGACGAAGCGCGCCGCATCCTGCGCCCGCGTCCATCGCTCGTTTGAACTCTGGTTATTCAAAGCGGAATTAACGAAGACGACACTGAGATAGCTGGAATTGTTAACATTCACAACCACCTCGTCGTGGTACTTCTGGATCAAGTGTTGGCGAATCGCGTTCATCGCCGCGAAGGATTTCACCAGCCGATTTGAGCATGCATTCGTCGCGAGAACGCAGACAATGCTGAGACAAATGACTTTCGTTTTGTTTCGATTGATCCTCATTCGCGATCAGCCAGATTACGTTTTATCCGATCGACTGTTTTCGGCCCGATACCATCAACCATCTCGAGCCCTCCGCTATCGGCAAACTTTCGCAGGTCTTCGAGCGACGCAATTTTGAATTTCTGATGCAGCATTGCGGCGGTCTTTGGGCCAATGCCGGGAAGCCCGAGCAAATCGAGCACGGTGGCCGGCGTTTCCGTTGTCAGCTTGTTCCACGCTTCGAACGTTCCAGTCTCGATCAGTTCGACGATCTTGCCGGCGAGAGCTTTGCCGACTCCGGGAATTTCCAGCAGGCCCGCAACGCCTTGCTCTTTGGCGATTTCGCTCATCGGCGTGGGCCAGGTTTCGATGGCCTCGGCGGCCATGCGATACGAGCGCAGGCGGAACGGATCCTCGCCGCGGACTTCCATCAGCGAAGCCATTTGATTGAACCGCTGAGCGATCTCTTCGTTATCCATTAGATGGCGAACTGAGAACGGTGAACCGTAAACTGGAGATCTTTGCTAGACCTTAGCTCACTGCTGCCTCGCTGTCTTGCTGCGCACGTAACGGGTAAGGCCGTTCATCATCTTACCCAAGTCGTCTAACGAGCTTTAGTAGAGGTTCTCGCAGCTCCTTCAGCAATGTTTGCGGTAACTGAAACTGCCGCGCGCCTGAGTTGTGATGTTAACCCAAATCTCTCATCCTTTGGGAATGTCTCAGTAATCTTGTAAATCTCAACCACAAAATCAACTGCCTCTTCCAAACATCAAGCAGTTCATGAGGTCGCAGTGAGTTCTCCTTTCGATTTTACAAATTTAATAGACTCTGTTGACAGTCTGCAGTTCGCGGTTCACAACCTGTCATTATACAATCCACGAGTCAACCATTCAGGCATCCAAAATGGACCGCAAACGATCTAAGAATCTTCTCCTCTCAAATCGCTTATTCGAGGTAAAAATGAAATTTAGAAAATTCCTGTGCGCAATCATCGTCGCGCTGTTTAGTCTTCAGACTCTGCAATTCACCGCGCGCGCGGACGAAGGCATGTGGCCCTTCAACAACATTCCGCGCGCTGAGATAAAAAAGAAATACGGCTTTGATGTTACCGATGAATGGCTGAAGAAAGTGCAGCTCGCTTCGGTCCGATTCAACAATGGCGGATCCGGCTCGTTCGTGTCGTCGACGGGACTGGTGTTGACGAATTATCACATCGTCGAGGATATCGTTAACGAAGTCAGCACGCCGCAAAAAGATTTGGCGAAAGAAGGATTCGTGGCGCGTAACCGCGCCGAGGAAATCAAAGCGCCCAGCCTGGAACTGAATGTCTTGATGAGCATTGAAGACGTAACCGGTCGCATAAACAGCGCCGTCAAACCCGGCATGTCGAATTCCGACGCGTTCGCGGCGCGGCGTAAAGAAATCACTGCGATCGAAGCTGAGTCAACAAAGGCGACCGGCTTGCGATCAGATGTGATCACGCTTTATCAGGGCGGCCAATACAATCTCTATCGCTACAAAAAGTACACCGACGTGCGTCTGGTGTTCGTGCCTGAATTCCAGGCGGCGTTCTTTGGCGGCGATCCCGACAACTTCAATTTTCCGCGCTTCAATATCGACATGGCGCTGGTGCGAGTTTATGAAAACGATCAGCCCGTACATCCGGAGAGTTACTTCAAATGGTCAACTGCCGGATCGAAAGAAGGCGATCTCGCTTTCGTGATCGGCAATCCGGGTTCGACGTCGCGCTTATTTACCGTCGCGCATTTGCAGGAGCTGCGCGACACGAGCATTCCGATCATTCTGCGTCTGCTGGAACGGCGCGAAGCGATGCTCAAGAAATATATGAGTATGGGCGAAGAGCAAACGCGACAAGCTCAGAACGAGCTGAACAGCATTCAAAACAGCCTGAAGGTTTATCGCGGCCGCATCGAAGGCTTGAAAGACAAGTCGCTGATGGACCGCAAGCAGCGCGAGGAAGATGCGTTGCGAAAATCGATCGCGGCGAATCCCGAGCGGCAGAAGATGTATGGCGACGCCTGGGACGCGATTGCGAAAGCGCATCGCGATTACGCGACGTACGCAAAAGAGCGTCGCATTTTCGATCTCGCCGGCGGTTTTACCACGACTTACTTCCCCATGGCGCGGACGCTCGTTCGTCTCGCCGCGGAAAATCAAAAGCCGAACGCCGAGCGGTTGCCTGAGTTCACCGATGCCAGGCGCGCTTCGCTCGAGTTGGGGCTTTACTCGCCCGCGCCGATTCATGACGACTTCGAGAAGCTAAAGCTGGCGGATTCACTCGAGTACATGGTTGAGCTGCTCGGCGCTGACAATGCTTTGGTGAAACAAGTCTTGAACGGCAAAACTCCCGCTGCGCGCGCGAATGAATTGATCGAAGGAACGAAGCTGAAGGACGTGGCCTATCGCAAAGAGTTGGCGACGGGCGGCGCAAAAGCGATTGAAGCGTCAACTGATCCGATGATCGTTGTGGCGCGGCTGATCGATCCCAGGGCGCGTGAACTGCGGACTCGTTATGAAAGCGAAGTCACCAGTGTCGAGCGCGCGAACTATGCCAAGATTGCCCGCGCCCTGTTTGATACGGAAGGCACGAAGCTTTATCCCGACGCGACGTTTACGCTGCGGCTGTCTTACGGCGCCGTGAAAGGCTATTCGGAAAACGGCAAACGCGTAACGCCGTTTACGACTCTGGGCGGCTTGTACGATCGTGCGGCGAATTTCAAATATCAGTTTCCATACAACTTGCCGCCGCGTTGGATGGAAAAGAAATTGGCAATCAATCCGAGCACGCCGTTCAACTTCGTCACGACGGACGACATCATCGGCGGCAACTCAGGATCGCCGACAATCAATAAGAACGGCGAACTGATCGGTTTGATCTTCGATGGAAACATTCAGTCGCTGGTTGGCGATTACATCTATGATGAGTCAATCAACCGTGCAATTTCAGTGGACGTGCGCGCGATGAACGAAGTCCTGCGCAAAGTCTTCGACGCGAACGAGATTGCTGATGAATTGACGAAGTAGTGCGTATCGGCGGCTTTGCCGCAGGATGCGGTAGTGATGCGGTTTCAGTCGTCATAGAAGCGGACACGAGATATGAGGTGAAAGACGCTGTCCTTTAGCCGCGTTCGCGCGGCTTCCCCGAAGGGTTGTTAGACCGGGCGTTTTACGCCCGGGTTTTATTGTGACGCCGAAATTCGTGAGCCCGTTTTAGCGCGCTTTAGCCCTGATGCTAAAGCTGTTGATGAAAAGCGCGCTGGAAGCGCGCTAACCTTCGACGCATTTCGGTTGACTCCCCGGCGCTAAAAGCGCTGGTCTATGGACCCTTCGGGCAAGCCGTCTAAAGACGGCTACATGGCTCGAAGCGTCAATCCAAAGTTCAAACTGCATCTGCACCGCGATGCCTCACGCTTGTTTCTCCTGCAGCCTTCGGTATAAGCTAAACCTTAATCATCTTCCCTCTGCGCTCTCCTGAACGAATCGATCGAGATTCGATAAAGTTTAAGTGTCACTAGCTGAAAGGAACGAAGACAATGAGAAAATTTCTACTAGCTCTTGTGATTGTATTTGCCGCGGCGACATTTGCTGCCGCCGACACAATTTACTTGCGCGATGGCCGGACGATTCAGGGGACGCTGCTCGGGTTTGTGAACGGGCGCTTCGTCGTCCGCGTTGAGCCGCGCTATTCAATCAATAATCAACCTAATACCGATCGCACTCGCCGAGACCAGGGGGACATTCAGTACTTTCGTCCCGAGGAGATCGATCGCATTGAAATCGAAGGGCGCTCACTCGACGAAGGGCGATACGAAACGCGGGACGTGCAGGTGACACTCGATTCAAATTGGGTGGACAGCGGCGTCTATGTGCGTCGCGGCGAGCACGTGCAAGTCAGCGCCTCAGGCGTGATCACCGTAGGACGAAACCGAATCACACCTGATGGTCTGCGCTCGACTGATCCGACAGCGCCGTTACCGAATGTTGCTGAAGGAAAGTTGATCGGGGCGATTGGCGATGATGCGCGTGCGCCGATTATCGAACTGGGTTCTTCGCGCGAGTTCACTGCCGATCGAAATGGCCGGCTGTATCTCACCGCTAACCGCGGTTCGTACACAGAGGCGCGCGGCAGCTTCAATGTGCAAATTCGCAGCGAGCGCGGTCAAGACACGTCCGATCGTGGACAAGACTTTCCCGGACGCGGCCGTTCGCGCGATCGAGACAACAGAGACAATCGCGACCGCCCGCGTACTCCGCAGGAGATCACGATCAACGTTCCGGGCACATCTCGCGGAATCGATGCAGGTATCGATGTTCGCGCCGGCGATCAGATCACTTTCAGCGCGACCGGAACCGTCGTGGTTGGTCGTCGCGCCGGCGAGACTGGACCTGACGGCCTACGTAGCGCCGGCTTTGGAGCAGTCGTAAACGCGCGGCCTGTTCCTACGGCGGGACTTGGCGCGCTCATCGCGTACATCCGTATGCCGAACGGTCAAATGAGTCAGGCGTATTTGATCGGAAGCAATTTAACGACGACCGTGCCGACTGACGGCCGCCTGTTCCTGGCGGTGAACGATGACGATTACAGCGATAACAGCGGAAGCTTCAGCGTGAGAATTCGGTACTAGGGCGATCAAGTCAGCTTCGCGTAATGAGCTTGCGACGACGTCTCGTGGGTGTCTCGACTATATAGAAGAGTCTTTCGAGAAAGCGAAGTTGCTCCTCTGGATCGACAAGTACGGACGTTAGATTTACCCAATCTCGTACTTGTCCATCCGCCTCAATTTGTTTGATAACGGCATCAGTAAATGAGCTGGCAAGGTAGATCGTATGACAACGGGGATTCTCTGCAATCTGTTTAGCGAAAGATTTCTTCGCTTCGCCATACCGAGTTTGAGCACCAGCCGTATCCAAGCTACCCTTGATTTCGATAGCGATCTGCTTCACACCTTCAGCATCATTGAAAGCCACGTCAGGCTCAGAAGCAAACTCAATGGTCCATCCATTCCTGAGTTGAAAAAGGCGCGGTCTTGGGTGGCTGCCCAATGCATGCTTTTCAATATACGCCGCAAACATGTCCTCAACCGCCTTCGCGGCTCCTTTGCCAACGAAGTTTGCCCAATCTCGGCAAGGATGGCTCCTCGATTTAATGGTGCAATTAGGCTTGACGAAATGTGACCCACAAGGTGTAGGCTGAGATCCAGAATTTCCCAGAACTGCCAAGAGACATTATCTATGACAAATGAAAACGGGCTGACTGAGCCAATAGATAGCGAACGGGCCGATCAGGAAGCTTCTTTGCGAAGTTATGAGGTTCTTACTTATCCAGCGGACTTCACCTTGGAAGTCTTAGTGGATAAGTGGAACAAAGACGAGATCACGATTGCGCCGGGGCAAAGAAAATTCGTCTGGAGTCAAGCTAAGGCGAGCAAGTTAATCGAATCGTTCCTAATAGGTTTACCTGTTCCGCCTCTCTTCTTTTACCAAGAGAAAGAGGACAACAATTTCTTAGTAGTTGATGGACAGCAACGATTGAAGTCCATTGTCTACTTTGTCTCTGGGGTGTTTGGAGAAGAGGAGGATGATCCAGTCTTCAAGCTTACTGGACTAAATGAGTATAGCCCCTATTCTGAGGCGACATATAAATCGCTAGAGAAGATTGACGAGGCATCTTTCAACAAGTTGAAGAATTCAGTACTTCGCTCATTTGTGATGAAGCAAATATTCCCGGAAGACGACACAAGTATCTACCAAGTCTTCGAGCGGCTAAACACTGGCGGGATGATCCTGCAACCCCAGGAAATCAGAAATTGCGTTCTCAACGGCAAATTTAACGATCTAATTAAAGAACTTAATCAACATGATAGCTGGCGATCGATCCTGGGAAAGAAAACAGCTGACAAGAGAATGCGTGATGTAGAACTAATCCTTCGTTTTTTAGCCATTTTCTATAATCTGAGCGACTACGAAAAACCCATGAAGCAGTTCCTAAACAATTTCATGAAGGAGAACCGTAATCCTACGGACGCAAAGCGTCACGCGTTTTCAAGTCTTTTCACTCGAACCGCAGATACTGTGGTTAAGTATCTTGGCGAACGACCATTCTCAATTCACAGAGGCCTAAATGCTGCGGTTTATGATGCCGTTTTTACCGGCTTTGCGAAGAATATTGAGAAGCTTGACCGAACACGTATCGCGCGGTCCAAACTTATTGATGTGCGGGGCAAGTACAAACGCCTTTTACACGAGACGAACTTTGTAAAGTGGACTAGCAGCGCCACGACGGACGAGGACGTAGTACCGAAGCGCGTGCGTCGGGCAATCAACGTTTTCAAATAACTCTTGCAACTACTCACATGCGCTTCCGGCAAATTGACTCTCAAATTGCTGAGTGTGAACGCCACTTGGACACGGTCAGTGCGCGTGGGTCTGCAATTGAATACTGCTTGACTCAATACTTGCTCGTCCGAATCTACGCAGAGTTCCAAGCCAGAATTACGTTGCTATTTGAACGCCGCTGTCTTTCAAGGGATTCGCACCTTATGAGCTTTGCGCGCACGAGCGCATCAGAGTCTTGTAAGAAGTTTCTGATAGGTGATTTGAAGGGTTTGTTGGGACGATTTGGGGACGACTATAAGAATGACTTTCATAACCGAATTGTGAACACTCTGGCCCATACTGCTTGGGATAATATCTATAGTAACCGCATAGCCGTTGCTCACAAGGCGGGTTGTGTGATGAGTCTAAACGATCTAAAGCATCACTATGAAATGAGCTTGGACGTGCTGGAGGCGTTAGTCAAGACGCTCAAACTGAAAGCTCGGCAAGTTAAGGATCTCAAATGAAATTCGCCTCGTCGGAAACTGCATGCTTCGAGAAGTGCGTGGATATGAAAGAAATGAATTCAGAGGCTTTGCCTGGGGGCGTTCAAATCACGAGAGGTCGCGGCAGGCGCCACCTTTTCCTTGATTTGGAAAACAAACCCGAGGGTCTGAAGGACTTTAAAGCAGTATTGGAGCCACGCAAAAGACTCGGAAGAATCGTTGTATTGGAAATAGATCAGCTAAAAAGGCGTTGTGGTGTCGGGACCAAATGGGTTCAATGGTTCGAATCGTACTCAAAAAGATTTGGCGTAGTTGAAATTATCGGTAAGGTCTTCCCTGGTACTGAAGATTTCTGGATTGGATTGGGTTACAAACTTAATCCTCCAAAGGTAGCCGGGAATATGCTGCGGATGAGAAAGATCTTAGCTGAGCACTAGCTCGCAAGAGATCCCTTGATGTTGGAAGACACTGACGCTGCTCGGCAGGATTGAGATTCCGCGCCGAGCATTTTGTTTGGGAAACGCATGAACCTGCTTAAACCACTTTGCGACGATGGCATGATGAGCTCGCGCAAAGCGGCGAACACCAGGTGCGGCAAAGCCCAGCGTCGCTGGACACTCGCGGCGACGATTCTCGGCTCGAGTATGGTCTTCATCGACGGCACCGTCGTGAACGTCGCGCTGCCGGCCTTACAAAAAAATCTGGGCGCCAGCGTGACCGATGTTCAGTGGGTCGTTGAAGCCTACACCCTTTTCCTCGCAGCGCTATTGCTGTTGGGCGGATCACTCGGCGATGAGTTCGGTAGAAAAAAGATTTACGCGATCGGTGTCGCAGTGTTTGCGCTCGCGTCGGTCTGGTGCGGACTCGCGCCGAATATTCATCAGTTGATACTCGCGCGCGCGGCGCAGGGCGTTGGCGGCGCGCTGCTGGTGCCGGGAAGCTTGGCGATCATCAGCGCAACGTTTGGTGAAGATGAACGCGGCCACGCGATCGGCACCTGGTCAGGCGCCACCGCGATCACGACCGCGCTTGGGCCATTGCTCGGCGGTTGGCTAATCGAACACGTTTCCTGGCGAGCGGTCTTTTTTCTCAATCTTCCGATCGCACTGATCGTTTTGTTTCTGATCGTGCGATTCATTGCCGAGAGTCGTGATGAAGAAGACGCGATGAAACTGGATTTAGCCGGAGCGACGCTCGCCACCCTTAGCCTGGGTGGAATAGTTTTCGGATTGATCGAATCGTCGCGCCTCGGATTTCACAGCAAGATTGTTTGGGCAGCATTGGCGGGCGGTTTCTTAACTGGTGGCGCGTTTGTTCTGGTCGAAGCTCGCCTCCGAAATCCGATGATGCCGCTTACACTTTTTCGGTCGCGCAACTTCACCGGCGCAAATCTGCTGACGTTGTTTCTCTACTCTGCTTTGGCGGGTACGCTTTTCTTCCTGCCGCTGAATTTGATCCAGGTGCAAGGCTATTCGCCGACCGCCGCAGGCGCGGCGTCGCTGCCATTCATTCTGATCATGTTCGGTTTGTCACGTTGGTCGGGAGGGTTGGTGAAGCGCTACGGCTCGCGCCTGCCTCTGGTCGTTGGTCCGATCATCGCGACTGCAGGATTCGCACTCTTCATCAGACCAAGCCTCGGCGGCAGTTATTGGACCACGTTCTTTCCGGCGGTGGTCGTGTTGGGATTCGGGATGGCGATCAGCGTCGCGCCGTTGACGACGACGGTAATGAATTCAGTCCGGCAGAATCGCGCGGGCATCGCGTCTGGAATTAACAACGCCGTTTCGCGCACCGCTGGATTGCTCGCGATTGCGGTGCTCGGCCTGATCATGTTTCATGCCTTCAACGGATGTCTCGATGCGCGGCTGGATCAAATACCGCTGGCGACGGACGTTCGACAATCGCTCAATCAGGAACGCATCAACCTCGCCGCCATTCAGGTTCCTAACGACGTCGACGTTTCGACTCGAACAACGATTAAGCAGGCGATCGACCAATGTTTTGTCTTCGGCTTTCGCCGCGTAATGATCGCCGGAGCCGTCCTGGCATTGGCCAGCTCACTAATCGCCTGGCTGTTGATTCGATGAAACATTGCGAATGTCTTACTTTTCCAAACAATATTGCTTTTGCGCATCTCGCCGCGCTATTTTAGAAATGCGCCCTTCCTGACATCTTCCCCCTGATTTACCAAGTCTCACCTCGCGAGCTGAATGCTCTTGCTGGAGGGGAACGTCTATGACTAAACGCCAGACGCCGATAATCCTCGTGGTTGAGGACTATCCGGACACGCGAACGCTGTTGTCATCTTTACTTCGCTCACAAGGATATATGGTGGTTGAGGCCGGCGACGGTAGAGAAGGTTTGCGGCAGGCTAATCGCGTGCACCCGGATCTGATCCTGATGGATCTTGCCCTGCCCGAGCTTGACGGCGTTGAAGCGACACGCCAGATCCGCCAGCGACACTTACTTTCGCAAACACCAATTTTTGCTGTCAGCGCATTCGCGACCTCGGATGTAAAGCGCGACGCGCTGGCCGCCGGCTGTACTGAGGTGTTCGCGAAGCCGCTCGAGATTGAACCCTTTCTGGGTAAGATTCGAGCCACGCTTACCGCACACTAAATGATCGATCCCGAATGCGTTGCGATCGCAACGCTTCAGAGATCCGCAATCAGCGCTGATGATCGATGGCTTCAGTGATTCGTCGAGCTGTTGAGCTGGCGATCAATCGATAGCCCGCGAATCAGATTCTCCAGCTCGGCTTGTAACCGGGCCTGCTCCGCAATCGCCGCCTGCTTCTCCTTGTTCAATTGCTCCAAACGCGTTTCTTGTGTGTCAGCTTTGGCGACATAGCGCGTGATGAGCTGCTTGGCTTCCGCCGTCGCAGTTAGTGCTTTGATGTTGTCGCGCAGCCGTTCCTGATCCTTTCCGATCTCCTCGACCTCTTCGTCGATCGCTTGCTCGCGAGCCTCTGCCGCGGCAATCTGGCTGCGCAGATCGATAATCTTCTCCAATGCGCCACGCGTCGCGGCATCAATGTAGTTGCGCGCAATAAAGAGTTCGAGATCCTGTCTCGTAAAATTCGCTAGCGTGTACGTTTCCATCAGCACGCGTCGTTCGGTTACCGGCAGCTCAATCTTCTGATGGGCCTCGAGCGGAACGCGAAAACGATAGTAACGCGCAGTCTTGTCTTCAGGCTTTTTAGTATCATCTCCCAGCTCCCAACCTTGACGAATCGGATGTTCGATGATTACGACACGTGGCTTGTCGGTTTGGTTCGTCAGCACATAAGTCTTCTTGCTGGTTTGGTAGTAGTGGGCCTGAAAGACTCCGTTCACGGCTCGCACCAAAAAAGTTGGGGCGCGATCTTCCTTCATGCGAACGTTAATCAATGTGCCGAGATCGAGCGCAAAAGAAATCAGACGCTGCTCGGACGGCTTCAACCGCTCCATCAAAGCTTCGCCCGCGTACGCATCTCCATCAATGACCGTTAGCGCGCCATTTTCCAGGGTAAGCGAAGATGTGTTCTTGAGTTCCATGCCGCCAAATGCGCGATCCGGGCGCACGGCCTCGTTATAGATCGACACGCGCTCGCCCTCCATTCGTGTTTGCAGAATGGGAATTAGCGCGGACCGATCGCGAAGAACGGTTACCGGTTGATCGATTCGATATTCAAACAAATCGCCGACTTCACTTCCGGTCGCGGCAGTTTCAACTCCCGAGTCAGGTCGAGTGATCGCGTCGCTTACTGAGACTCCATCGAGAGAGCTGTTATTTGACGCCAACCCCGGGCGTAGAGCGCTTAGGCTGTAGAGTTGCCGACTATTTAGAGGACGGTTTCCGATCGTTGCATTCGACGTATTGACGACGGCGCTCCCTCCAGCCGTGACCGTCACCGTTTCTGTAAGGCTTCCGACTTCAAGCGGAATATTTGCGTATGCTGGTACGCTGTTACCTACCACAACATTTTGCAATTCATAACTCTTGAAGCCAGGCGAATCGACTTTGACTTTATAGTTGCCCGGCGCAAGCACGGGCGAGTTATAAGATCCGTCGTTCGAAGTTGTCGTGCTAAAAGACTGGTTCGTTGTCATATTGGTAATCGTAACCGTCGCACCGGCGACTACCGCTCCATTCGGATCGGTTACCTTTCCACTGATCGTGCCTGCCGATCCGCCTTCGCTGGGTTCATAAGTCTGCGGTTCGAGCCTCAGGTCCTCTTGCATTCCAACGATAGGACGATATCGATAAAACGGTTTCTGAATTGGCTGAATGAAAGACACCGGCGAACCGGAAATGAGCGACAGCGAGATGTTGTTCCAATCTTCCTCGCTGACGTTGTCCACGATAGCCCAACCCTGGAAAAATGGTTTTCCGGTCGAGTCGAGCACCACGCGATACGTTGTCTTCCAGATGGGCGCAGCAATTGTGTAACTGACCAGCATCTCGCGCGAGCCGGCGCCGTCCGACGTGACCACGATAGTTTTCGCGTCGCGCCGGCGCGCAGAGGCCGTCGCGTTTGCGAACTCGCTGACGTCCCGGCGTGTGCCCTCTTCGATCAATTTGATCGAGCGAACATCTGCTAAATCGAAACTGATCAATTCGCCTCCTTCAGACGCGATCACCAGCGAACGAGTCTGACGTTCTCCCCGATCGGAATCAGACTTGTGCTCTTCAATCGTTAGAATCGACCCGGTCACCGACCGCGTCGCGGTTGTCACCAAAACGCGCGCACCTTGAAGTTGGCTCAACACCGCTGCTAATCCTCCCCAATGATCGTTTTCAGTTCCCGCGCGGATTGAAAACGGAATGTCCGCCATGCGTGCCGACGGCGGCGCTGAAGAGTTGTAGCTCACGGCGCCGATGCGTCCCTGGCCCAGGTCCAGCACGATCATCGATTTCAGCACGTCATCGACTTGTGACTGTTTGAACGAGAGATCAACTTCGGCGTGACCAGTGACTGTGCCCCGCCTCTCGATGTACGCGACTCCATTGCTGTAGAGAATTACGCGGCGGATCGGAAGAGTTTGAGTTGATGAAGTCGCTTTCGGCGATTGCGCAGTGGTCGATCGGCCAGTGCGTCGCGTTTGCGCGAAAGCGTTGATTGAAATTAGACACACTACGACCAAAAGGAGAGTGCGTTTCATGGCTTGGCCTCCTGAAAGAAAAGTTGTTCTGTTGAGGGGAGACGACCGTTAGTGCGAAAGGATGGATTGCGATCCAGCTAATTGATGCGCGAAGAAGGTCGCGGGTTGGTCTGGGACCATAACCAGCAATCGTTCCCCGGGGCGGTGAAACGGAGTTGAATCTCGTGACCGGATGATGGGACTGTGCTATTTTCCTCGTGCTACTGCTGGTCCTGTTGTCCGCGTCCCGTCTGCCCCTGACACTTTCGGACGTGAAAAGATTGGGTTATTGGCCATTTATTGACAGCTCAGCTAGTCAATAAAGTTGCACCCGCTTCCCTGTGAGTCGGAGTTCGCCAATTTGAGCAAAGACAAACTCAAGCCGAATAGCGCCGTTGTCGATCTCGAGCGCGCTCGTGCGCGGTTACGATCGCAGGGCGGCAAAGTGTCGCCGGAATCGCTGAAGATCGAGATTGATGCCGTTCGCGATTTGCTCGATCAGGGCTTGAGCAGCGAAGCGCGAGCGCGTCTGAATGTGATTCTTTCTGCGGCTCGATCTCATCCCGCGTCGTTGGCCCAGGCACGTTGTTTCCTCTCGATGGCTCTCGAAATGCAGGGGCAGTTTCACGAATCGCTTGATGCGGTTTCGATGTATGAAGATCCGGAGATGCGCGCGAAGCTCGATTCGCAATTGAGCGCGCGGCTGCGAATTCAGATTGCGCTGGCGTACAACTACACCGGTGACCATCCAAAAGCGATTTCGATTCTGCAATCAACGTTGCGGGAAGTTCCGGAAGAAGGAGTTGAGGCCGGCGCAGCCTACACCGCGCTCGCGCGCGTCTATCGAAACATCACTGAGTATCCGATCGCGCGCGATTATTCGCGTCGCGCGTTGGAATGTTACCGACTTACAGGTGACTGGCGCGGAATGGCGGAAGCATATTTCGGTCTGGCGACGGCCGACGTTCATGAAGGTAATTACGAAACTGCGCTGGAGAATTTTGATCAGGCGATCAAGTTGATTGGCGATCATCCCGCGAGTTACATGCTCGGCCGTATCTACGCGAACATGGCGGGTGCGTGCTGGTTCCTCAAACGGCCGCAGCAAGGCATTCGCTTTTTAGAAAAAGCGATCGGTTACTACGAACGAACCGATCACAAAGCAAGCGCTGCCGAAGGCTACAACAATCTCGGTATCAATCTGGTTCTACTCGGTCAATGGGATCGCGCCCAGGATGCTTTGGAGCGTGCGCTGTCCATCGTAACTGACGTTGAAGATCGCGGCACCGAGCTGCCAATGATCCTCGATTCGCTCGGCGAGCTGCTGATGCTGCGCGGCGATCTCGAAGAGGCGCACAAGTATCTCGAGCGCGCGGTTGTGCTCGCGACTGAGAAGGGTCATAACTGGTATCGCTGTCAGACGCATCGCACACTCGGTCGCTGTTACGTGGCGATGAACGCCGGCACCGACGCGTTGGCGCAGGCGAAGGAAGCGCTGCAGCTCGCCGAATTGATCGGCGATCGGCCAGCGATTTGCGAGTCGCATTTGCTGCTGGCCGAAGCGTCGCTGCTGAATGGCAACGAAACCGAAGCTGCGGCAAGTCTTGAAAAAGTCGCGCAGCTAATCACTGATTCAGAGACGGATCTGCTGTTGGCTGGTGAGGCGCAACGTTTGTATGGCGTGCTCGAGATGGCCAGCGGCGATGCGAGTCTGGCAGCCCAGCATTTCGGGCGCAGCGTTTCGATTTTCGATTTGCTTGGCGATCGTTATCGCAGCGCTCGTGCGCACTACGAACTGGGACGGGCCTACGCGCTGGCGCAGCCGGATCGCGCCAGCGAACATCTGGCGCGCGCGGTGAATATCTTCCGCGAACTGGGCGCGCGAATCGATCTGGAAAAAGCCGAACAAGCCGCGTCGGATTTGGATCGGGCCGTTCCTAGGGCGACTCGTCAAAATGAAACCGTCGCGCAGCTGCTGACGTTACGCCTGGCGGAAGCCGTGGCTTCGCGTGAATTGCTGCTGCACGAATTGGCCGCGGTGATTCGTCAGGAGACGAGCTGTCGTCGCGTCGTAATCGTTGAGCCAGACGGCGAAACGCAGCGCCTTGTGATCGCTCATGGCTGCGAAAAAAACGAGAGTGAGAAGCTGGTCACGGAACTCGCCGCGCTGAAGAAAGATTCGCAGCTCGAATCTTTCATGCAAAAGCAGGACACCGCGGTGATCAATTTGAAATCGACGAATGGGCCGCCGGCGACCCTGCTCATCTCGCCGCGCGATCGCGCAACGCTGCCGGGCGGACTTTCGCTCGATCCTTTGTTGCGTGTGGTCGAATTGGGAATGGATGTTTGTGCTTTGCGCGAGCACACTCGCGGCCCTCAAGGTCCAAGCGAAGAAAGCGCACTCGCCGGTTCGAGTCTGATGCCCGGGTTCATTCATTCTAGTCCGGCGATGACCCGTCTGGTCGAAGAAGTTCATAAAATTCGATCGTCCGACGTCACGGTTTTGGTCACCGGCGAATCGGGCACCGGCAAGGAACTCGTTGCGCGCGCGATTCATGCGCTGTCCTCGCGGCGCGATAAAATCTTCGTGCCGTTCAACTGCACGGCCGTGCCGAAAGAACTTTCCGAGGGGTACCTGTTTGGTTATCGTCGCGGCGCGTTCACGGGCGCGGTCAAAGATTCTGATGGCGTGATTCGCACCGCCGCCGGCGGCACTCTCTTTCTTGATGAAATCGGCGATCTGCCGATCGACGTGCAGCCGAAGCTGTTGCGCTTCTTGCAGGAAGGCGAGATTCAACCGCTCGGCGAACAACGTCCCGCGAAAGTTGATGTGCGGATCATCGCAGCCACAAACACAGATCTCGAAGAGATGGTCGCGCAAGGAAAGTTCCGCGAGGATCTTTATTACCGGCTCAACGTGATTCGTTTGCGCGTGCCGCCCTTGCGCGAGCGCCGTTCAGAGATTCCCGCGATCGTTAACTACTACGTCAATCACTATTCAGCAAAGTTCGGCCGGCGCGACATTCAAATCCAGCCGCAGGCAATAGATCTGTTGATGGTTGGGGATTGGCCCGGCAACGTGCGCCAGCTTTGCAACGAAGTGCAGCGCGTCATCGCGCGGGCAGAAGACGGATTGACGATCACGCCCGAACATTTATCGCCCGAACTGCGCCGCATGGGTGCTCCGGTGACTCCAACCGGCGGCCTCACTTCAATCGCCTCCGGCGCAACGGTCTCTGTCCCTTTGCAGAACGTTACGTTGGCGGATGCGCTGGCCGAAGTTGAACGCCGAATGATTGCTGAGGCTCTGCGCAAACACAACGGGAACATCTCGCGCGCGGCCCGCGAACTCGGACTCACGCGGCGCGGCCTCTATCTAAAGCTCGATCGGCTGGAAATGACAGCCAGCGCGTGATTTCGAGCCATCTCTTTCCGCAACCTTACTCATCTATCAACGTGTAATCAGTTAAGGCGGAGCGATTCTCGAATCCGGTTTGCGCCCCTTCGCGACAGGCGTGTATCCTTTTCGTGAAGTTAGTCAATTAAGTATGACCTCAAAACTCAACCTGGCCAGCAATCCTTTTCGCAATCGCGCGCTCCCATGGACGGTGACCGCGCTGGTCGCGATCGCCTCGATTGCCGGACTGCTCTTCATCGCGCAATCGACTTTTCGCACTAACGCCAAGATTCTGGAAACCGAGCGCGACGTTGATAATCTGCGAAAAGATAACGATGCGCTGAAGAAGCGCGCTCAAGCCGTCGCGACTGCTCTGACGCCGGATCAAAAACGCGATCTGAAATCCGCGCACGCGCTGGTCGATCGCAAAAAGTTTTCCTGGGCGCGCTTGTTTGCCGATCTCGAAGCCTCACTGCCGGGCGGCATTCGGGTGACGCGCATTTCGGTGAAAGAAGTCCGCATGCAGGGCGATCGGCCGACTGCTGATCTGGATCTGGTGGTGGCCAGCAAATCTTCAACAACGGTCACCGAGATGATCCAGCAAATGGAGTCGCAAGGAGTCTTTCAGGCCGAACTGGTTTCGCAGAACCCTCAGCGTGGCAAAGGCGAAGCAGGATCTGAGTATGAGTTGAATGTGCATTACGTTCCGCCCGCGGGCTTTGCCGTTGAGCGAAGCAACAGACGGGTGGTTGACACTGCCGGCGACGGAGGCAAAACGCGATGAGTCAGGATCGTCCCATGCCTGATACCACGATGCCTTCGCGGCGACAGATCCCGATTCGCCTCGATCAAATGAAGCGTTCGCCTGGGCTGAACATGCTCGGACTGCCGGAACTGATCGGACTCGCCGGAGCGGCGCTGCTTGCGATCCTGACCATCTTTGCTTACGTCTATTTTTATCTGCCTGCGGTTTCGCGTCTGAAGAACGCTGAAGCCTCTCGCTCACGTCTGCAATCCGAGCGTCAAACATCGGGCGTCCTGGTTCAGGAGAATCAGAACACGAGCGACACCGTCAACAAGATCAACGCGAGCATGGAAGACTTTGAAAGCAACTGGCTGCCGGTTGAGCGTTCAGGCCGCATGTCGCTCTATACCGTGCTGAACAACTTGATCAAGAGCAACGGTTTGCGGAACACGGCCGGGCCGAGTTACTCGCCGCTTGAGCCCGTCGGGACCAAACAACAGGTGCAGCCGACCGCGACGGCCGAAAAGCAAAGTCATGCAAAGTGGCAAAGCATCTATCCCGGAATCGCGGTCACTGTCACGGTTGAAGGTCCGTATCAGAACGTGCGGCATTTCGTACGCGACATTGAAACGAGCCGGCAATTCCTGATTATTAATGCGGTCGAACTCGAGCGCGTTACCCAGAACGGATCACTCGATGAACCTTTACCGGTTCAAACGGGCCGAGGACTTCCCGCAGCAGCACGCCCAACCGGCGGCAAGACCACTTTGGTGAGTTTGCGGATGGATATGGCGACCTATTTCCAGAGACCGGAAGCGAAACCCGCACCGTCGAATTAGTTATGAAGCTTTCAGATCCAAACAATCCGAACGAGAAAAAGAAGATGATCGTAGCCGGCGTGCTCGGCCTGATTGCAATCGTCGTGTTGGGTTACGTCTTCTTTGGCGGATCGTCAAAGCCAGCGACGAATACGGTTGCGACCGCCAAGCCATCGCCGACTCCGCGAGCGGGAGTAAATCCACAACCGACTCCAGACGAATCGGGCGGAGAGGAGCTTTCGATCTATCAACCGATCAATTACAACGGAACGGTTCCGTCTGTGCCGGAGGCCGATCGAAATATCTTTGCGTACTATGAACCCCCTCCGCCGACACCAAAGCCGGTCATCATTCCAACGCCGTCTCCAACGCCGACTCCGCCTCTAGTCGCTTCAGGTGTTTCGCCTTCAAGTGTCTACGCACGCACGCCCGCAGATTTTAATTTGCAGTTGATGGGAGAAAAGTTTACGCCCGCGGTGCACATCGTGATCGACGGACGAGAGATGCCGACCCGATTCGTAAGCGCGCAACAGTTGTTTACGACTGTGCCGGCTGCGATGATTACAAATCCCGGCGTGCGACAAGTGATGGCGCGCAGCAGCGACGGCAAGCTGTATTCACTTACGGTCACGTTGAACGTCACGCCGCCGCCACTTCCGAACTTTAATTACGTCGGCATCATCGGCAAGCCGCACTTCAACGACACTGCAGTGTTACAGGAGAAGGGCAGTAAGGAATTAATTAATGTGCAGCGTGGTGATTCCGTCGGTGGACGATTCCGCGTTGTCAGTATTTCTGAAAGAGAAGTTAAGTTGATCGATTCAACGCTAAAGATTACTCACACGCTTACGTTTAGTTCGGACCAAAGCTCCGGCGGTCCATACCGGCCACCAGTTAGAGCTGCCGATGACGAACCGTAGCCGCTGCTGAGTGATGTTTTCGCCCATGAAATCACACGCTAAACAATCTGAATCGGAAGGCGGATACGCGCTCGTCGCCCTGCTGCTGGTGATGAGTCTGTTGGCGCTGTTTGCGGCTGCAGCGAGCGAAAACGTGAGGCAGCAGGCCCAGCGAGAACGCGAAAAAGAGGCCATTTTTAGGGGCGAACAGGTCGCTGACGCGATCCGGTCATACTATCGGTATAAAGGCGCTCAGGGTACAACTTCACTGCCAAACTCGATCGACGATCTCCTGGATGGTATTCCGCGCGGCACTAAGAAACTGCAAATCCTACGTCCCGAAGCAGCCAAGGATCCGTTGTCATCTTCCGGCGAATGGAAATTGATCGATCCGACCTCTCAAGACATCGCCGGCTTCGTAAAGTCACTCACAGTTTATTCCGGCGGCACTCCGCCAACACCGCGTCCCGACATGGGTCGACTAGCGCAAGTGATCCCCCAGATGGTTAACGTCCTCGACACCGAATCAACCGGCACTGCTCCCGGAGGCGAAGATAATTCGGCAGGATCATCTGGTCCATTCATCGGCGTCGCCAGTCGCAGTCGACGCAACTCAGTGCTGACGTATTATGGAATCGATCGTCATGATGAATGGATCTTCACGCCGCTGTTCAAGTGAAATCGATCGTCGCTCTCTCGCCTGCTGATCTCGTTAATGCACAAGTCGACAATCGATCAATCATCTGATCATCAACACCTCTTCACATCACCGATCTGACGATCGCGAGCGCATCGCGATCGATTGAGTTAACGCTCGACGCTGAGCCGAGTCTCTCAACTTTTTTGAATAAATTGTTGACAAGTCTTTCATTTAAGTTTATATAGCAAGATGTTGTGCGCCGTTTTCTCTAGACCACAAGAGACAAAGCAACACAGCATCTTGTGGTCACTCACTCTGAAACTTAAGAAGGAGAACGACCAATATGGCAACTAAGAAGAAGGCCGCGAAAAAGGGCGGCAAGAAAAAAGCGGCCAAGAAATCCGCCAAGAAGAGATAGCTCGTTCACGCAGGAAACAACGACCACGTTCAAGTGGCGCACATCCTCTGAGGCCTTGAAGGCCCTTGCAAAAGGAACGGTGAATGCTTTTACAGCAACACCGTTCCTTATTATTTTGTCTGCCAGGCAAATTCGTCTCGTGATGAGATCACGTTTTGATGTCGTTCGGCGAATTGCTTTGAGCGAGGGTGACGGTTCGTTATGTATGTAGCGCTCGTTGAGCCGGAAATCCCTCAAAACACGGGCAATATTGCTCGTTTATGCGCCGCGACACGAACTGGTTTACACATCGTAGGCGTGACCGGATTTCGGTTGGACGATCGCGCTGTGCGCCGCGCAGGGCTCGATTACTGGGATGAAGTTTCGATACAACGCCATCGCGATCTCACAGCGCTTTACAGCTCACTGCCCGCTGCGCGCTGCGTGTACTTCTCAACGAAAGCCGAAACTTCGTTGTGGGATTTCAAGTTTGAATCGAACGACTGTTTAGTCTTTGGACCAGAGACTCGAGGACTATCAGAGTCGCTGCTGCGCGCGAACTGGGATCGCTGTCTGAAGGTTCCGATGATCAATCCAAACGTGCGCAGCCTGAACCTGGCGAACGCGGTTGCCATTGTTCTGTACGAAGCGTTGCGCCAAACTTCCGTCGCTAGCTAGATCGATCTTCTGACTCGTTGCCAGATTCAGACTCGTCCTCGTCATCTTTAAAAATCTCGTAGCCAGTAGCATCGTCGTAGTAGTAACTGTTGTTCGCCTCCGATATTGCTTCTGCCAGATCAGATTGGGGCGTCTCTTCACAATCGTGATCGATGTTGTCCGACTTCTTCATTGTGATCCATGATAGCTCACATCCAGTGTCGCTACAGCTGCCAAGAATTTATCCAATCACCGATCGCCGATTCTCGGGTTTGTCTCATCGCGAACAGGTCGTGCGTCTCATTGATGGCGGTGCGACTCTCATTCAGCTTCGCGAGAAGGAAGATGAGCCTCGCAATTTCTTGAATGATGCAATCGAGGCCTTGCGCGTCGCACGCTCTGCGAAGGCAAGACTGATCATTAACGATCGAGTGGACATCGCATTGGCGATCAACGCCGATGGGGTTCATCTCGGTCAGACGGACATCCCCGTGGAGGCTGCGCGCCGCTTGCTCGGCGCGAATGCGATCATCGGGTTCTCGACTCACAACCTCGAGCAAGTGAAGGCGGCGCTTGATCTGCCGATCGATTATTTGGCATTCGGTCCGATCTTCCAGACTACTAGCAAGGAGAATCCCGATCCGGTCGCGGGAGTTTCCCAACTCGCGGCAGCCAAAAGTTTAGCCGGCTCGCGGCCAGTGGTCGCGATTGGCGGGATTGTGTCAACCAATCTCTCGATGGTCTTTGCGGCCGGCGCAGATTCCGCGGCGGTGCTTTCGGCCGTACTCAAGGATCCCGCGCAAATCGCTGAAAAACTCAGGAATCTTCTGGATTCAGCCTCCAGCCCATCACGATAAAACATTTTTTGCTTGCGTTTGTCGCGGCCAATCCGTCACAATGGCTTTGCCCTTCTCGCATTCCCGCGAGAGCCCTTCACATCAATTTCTCAATCCTTTGAGTTACGAAAATCGCTGCTAAATGAGTTACTTCGATCTGCCGCCAATCATCGAACGCATGCTGCTTGTCTCGGACAAGATCAGCGATCTGAATTTTTCAGTCGGTCAGCTTCCACAGGTTGAAATCAACGGTAAGCTCACACCGGTGCAGCCACTTGGCCTGCAAAGACTGACCCCTTATCAAACCGAAGTCATTGCGATGACGCTGCTTCAGGACTCTCCGGAAGCGGCCGAGCGACTGGTGCAATCGGGCACGGCGGATTTGAGTTATTCGCTGCCGTCGCGAGCGCGTTTTCGCGTCAATATTTTTCAGCAGCGCGGCGTGTATTCGATCGTAATGCGCGTCATCCCCACTGACATCCCGTCACTGGCGACACTCGGATTGCCAACACAACTTGCCGACATTGCCGAGCTGCGTAACGGACTCGTGTTGATGACTGGCCCAACCGGTTCCGGTAAGAGTTCGACGATGGCCGCGCTTATCGACATCATCAACGAGACGAAGCACTATCACGTCGTTGCTATTGAAGATCCGATCGAATATCTGCACACACACAAGAACTCGACCATCAACCAGCGGGAAGTCGGTCACGACACCAAAGATTTCCCCTCGGCCTTGCGCGCGGCTTTGCGCCAGGCCCCAAAGGTGATCTTCATTGGTGAAATGCGCGACTATGAAACCACCGAGATCGCGCTGGAGGCCGCGGAGACGGGCCATCTCGTACTCTCCACCCTGCACACGATCGATGCTTCGAAGACGATCGATCGCATCATAGGTCTGTATCCGAAGAATGAAGAGGCCGTCATTCGCACGCGACTCGCGCAGACATTTCGCTTCATCCTATCTCAGCGATTGATTCCGCGAGCGGATCTGCGTGGCCGGATCGCCGCCGTGGAGATTTTGAAATCGACGCCGCGCACGCGCGAGTACATCGAACAAGGCGAAGCCCAGGGCAAATCACTACTTGATGCGATGCGCGACGGAAAGATTGACGGCATGCAGGATTTCGACAGCGTCATCAAGGATTTGATCGGGAAGAAGGTGATTACGCTCGAAGACGGCCTCAGCTTCGCGACCAATCAAAATAACTTGCTGCTTTCGCTAAGGGGTCTGACCTCTGGAGAAGATTTCGTCCGCATGGAGACCGAGCACATTCTTTCGAGTCAGCAACCGCGGCCGCCTGTATCTCTTAGTTTCACCAAGTAGCTGGAGACTATTTCTTTATCATGGTTGTTACCTGCCCAAAATGCGAAGCGCGTTTGCAAGTTGACGAGGCGAAAGCGCCCGCGCGCGAATTTTCCGTTCGCTGTCCAAAGTGCGAGACGAGTGTCGAAGTCAATCCGTTGACGGCGACCGCTGAACAAAACGCGGAGCTCTCCGACGCGTCTGCGAACCCCGGGTTTGAACGTCCGGCGAGCGCGCCCAGATTTAATCGACGCAAGGACGATCAGAAAGATGAACCGGCGGATGAGGGCGCACCAATTCTGAACGATCTCGCGAAGATGCTTGCCGCGGCTTTGAAGAACGCCGACAAGCCGGATCCCGAGCGCCTACGAAGCGGCCAGCGCAAGCTGCTGGTTTGCAGCAGCCCTGCGTACCGGGAAGCGATCGCCGAGTCGTTAATCAAGGAAGACTATGACGTCTTCGTCGCTGAGAATCTGGCCCAGGCCTTGGGGCGCATGCGCGAAGATCGCATGGACATTGTGATCCTGGATGCGAACTTTGATCCGCTCGAGCAAGGCGTGGCGTTCATCACGCGCGAAGTGCGCTCGATGCGGCCATCAGAACGGAGAAGACTTTTCTTTGTCTACATAACGTCGAACGCGCGCACCATGGATTTGCATGCTGCATTTCTTCACAACGTGAATTTGGTAGTGAATCCTTCGGATGTCGAACAGTTGCCGGAAGCATTAGACGTTTCGCTGCGTCACTACAACGAGCTGTATGCTCCGCTGAATCGCGCTCTGGAAGTGGCGCCAATCTAGTTCGATCAAGAAGCCAGTCGAATCAGTGCGTTGCGCAGCTTCGTGTGCTGCTGCATTAACTTCAGATAACTCGCTTCGTCACTGCCGCCCTTGGCGCGAATAATTCGCATCGCCATTTCCTTTTCAGCCGAACTCCACTTTTCTATTTTCGGAATCATGGCGAGACCGAGCGAAAGATTTTGTAAAGCCTCGCACTCGCCGTCTGCCCAACGATCAGTTTTGACTTTGAGTGTTCGCTTGATGAACTGAAGCGAATGCTCACGAATTTCTTCCGGGTTGCTGTTGAAGTCGCGGGCCATGCGACGCTGCACTGCCAAGCCAATTTTGCGCACTTGAAAGCTATCCCACTTGCCGTTCGACGCACCCGGCACTTCAAACAACATGTGACCGGCGGCTAACTTTCTTAGCGTTCTGGCAGAGGTGCGATAGCGCGGATCGTTCGCCATTTTCCGCTCTTCAGAGTGCGTCAGCTTAATCAATTCCGGTCGCACCGCACGAAATCCAAGTTTGCGATAAAACCAGAACGCGCCTGACTCGACCCCCTCTTCGTTCTCGTGACCCACCTGATATGGATCGATCGAAATGACCGTGACGCCGAGGAGTTGTCGCATCAATCGCAGAATCCGCGCGTATAACCACGCCGTCTCGCCTTCGCGAAATGTGTAATAAAGATTGAAACCGCTTTCCATGCGTTCGCAGATCGATAGGCCTTCGAAGTAGCCAACCGGAACACCGTTTTTGAAAACCAGCGCTGCGTGATAAGCGCGCAACGGCAGACGATTTTGCGGCGGCACTCCCATGACAAACATTTGCGTGCCGCGGCCGAGATCGGCTTTGAGCACGCGCCGAGCATCGCCATAAGTGAAGCCGTGCAGCTCACGGTAGCGCACTGCCGACGTTTCACGCGCCAGGCCGAGAATGTTTTCGCCTTCAGCATGCGACAATCTCTGCAATGGAATCGGTCGCGAATTCAATTCATCAACCAGCGAGACGTCGCGACGCTGAATCAAGGGTTGGTCGTGAAAGAAGATTTGTCGGGTCGGCAGTTTCATGCTCGTGCGAGACGAGTGAAGGCCAAACTTCCAAGTCACGTGAAGCTTTAGCGAGTCATACAGTTCCGCTTTCGCCTTGTCGGAAAGTTTTAACGACTCGAATCGATCGACAATCCACTTGAGTTCATTCTTGCGTCCAGTCGCCGCGCGCAGCCAATCGCGAAACGGCACGTGAGCTTCGACCATCGCGTCGTCTGCCAGCAGCGGCAGAAATCGCGGCATCGTCGCGCCAAACCGATCTTCTTCTTCGAACCAGTCCCAATCGATCGAGAGTTGTGACGGATACGTCGCGACCAACCAGCGCACGATCGCGTAACTGAAGTTGCTCGTCACACTCGTCCCGGCAATTCCCGAAACCTCCGGGGCGTCGAGGGGCGAGAGATCGACATCCCGGTCACGAACTTGCGCCACGCGTGATTGAAATGTCTTCAAGACTTGATTGAGTTCGGTGAGAACTTCAGCGCTGGGCGGGTAGGCACGAAAGAAAAGCAACGCCTCGTGCAGACGAATTAGAGACTTAGCGTCTGCGACTGTTGATTTTGCTAGTCTACTAAGCGCAGAGAGAATCCTTGCGTCATTCTCGCCGGAGCGACGTTTGTAGTCTTCCAGTTGAGCGAGTGTGTTCCGAGCGCGGGCCATATGCAGTTTGTGTCAGAAGCCCGACCGTCAGGGAGAGCCTGATTCCTAAGTTGCCCTCCCTGACGGTCGGGCTTCTGACACAACTATAAATGCTTTCTAAAGAAGGTGGCGATCTTCCAGGCGTCGATCGCTTTCCACGGCAACTCGGCGGTGGTGTAATGTCCGCACGGCAGCCACACGACATCGAGATCGATTCCCATCGACTTCACTTCAGCGATTACTTGCCGCGAAAGTTCGACCGGGAAGGTCAGATCGTACCGCGCGGCAATGAAGCGCATGGGCCGCGGCTTCATGTCGAGCAACCGCGGAATAAACGGCACCGGGCTAATCGGTTTCCAGAACTCGCGCAGTTCGTCGAGTGTGACATTAGTCTCGAGCGCTTGTCGCACGTGGGGTGTTGAAATTCCTTTCCAAACCACGTCGGCGAAGTAGCCTGAGACATGATTGAAGATGCCCACATCAATCAGCGGCTCGTGCGTGAAGGCCAGGAAGGCCGTGCACGATCCGATGCTGGTGCCGAGTATTCCGATTCGTTCAATGCCTTGTTCGTGCAGCCAGCGCACCGCCGCGCGCGTATCCAGCACGGCTTGCCTCATCGATTGAATCGTGCGGCCGATGTTCGAACTCACCAGGTGTTCAGCGCGTTCGATATCCGGCGGTCTTCGTTCCTCGTGATACGGAAGTGTCAGCCGCAGTGCCGTCATGCCGAGCCCGTTGAAGATGCGACACGCTTCGACATGACTGTCGGGCTGGGCGTTCCATTGCGGCAACACGACAATGCCGGCGCGTGGCTTTTTCCTTCGCTCGCGCTTTGGAGTAAAGAGCCGCGCGTGCACTAAGTTGTTCTCAGGCGAAGGCGTGTGCACCGAGCTGGTCCAGGTGAGATGATCGCCTTCCAATCTCCAATCATCGATCGGCGGAAGCGCAAAGAACGCCTCGCTGTTCGCCATTGCGCGTTCGGTATGTTCGCGTAGGATCGTTCGCGGATCGTCGCCATTGATGTGTTCACGAATGAATTCAACGCCCCAGGCAAACGGTCGCACCACGCGATTGTCATCGCGTTTCGTGTGCGCTATCTCGCGCGCGTGCATCCATCTTCCGAACAATGAATTTCCCTCAAGTGAAAAACTAGCGAAGATTCCCGCTGAACGCAAAGCGCTAGCGGCCGTCTAAATCATCGAGCGAGCGCTGCAACTCGTCGCGTTTGGCTTCAAGTTCAGCGTCGCTTGCATCCGAAGGCACGAAGATTGGCGGGGCGATATGTACGTGCGCGCGGGAGAACGGTTTGGCTATCTGCGGACGATCCCAGCTATTAACTCGCCAGGATTTTTCGGCATTGATGGTGAAGGGCAAAACCGGATTCCCCGTTTTCTTGGCGAGCAAAACGGCGCCCATTTTGGCGACGTGGCGCGGGCCTCTCGGGCCATCGATTGTGAACGCCGTCGGGCAGCCCGCGCGCATTAGCCGCACCATCTCAATGATGGCGCCGGTCGCGCCGCGACTCGACGAACCGCGGGCGGCGCCATAGCCGAAGCGTTGAATGAATCGTGCGATATATTCGCCGTCGAAGCTGCGCGAAGTCATCACAACGATTCGGCGATGCTGCCAAAAATAGGTCGCTAGAAAGACTCGATCGTGCCAGAAGGTGTAAATCGGAGTCTTGCCATCGCGCGAGGCGGCTTCCCAATTCTCCCAACCGTTTACTTTAAATTTGACGGTGCGACCGATTAGCTTGATCGCGATAAAGAAAGCCAGATCCGCAGCGCGAATCATCATTCGCTCTTTGAATTTGTAAGACGAAAGATCGGCGAAGGAATAGGCGCGATCAAATCTGGATGCTAGTTGGCTGTTGAATTCCGCGGAAGACATTGAAAATTAGAAATTGAAAAGTGCAAATTGAAAACTGAAGAGCCTGCGAGTCACGTCAATATATTTCCGGCTCGCCCGGCGGTCGCGTTTTCCATCTTCGATGAATCCACAACCACTGATCCGGATACTGGCGCACGTATTTCTCAACGACGCTCGTGAACAGTTGAGTCATGCGCCGCACGTCTTCGGTTTCGTCGCCGGTCGAGTGGAACTTCAAAGGCTCGTCGATTTTCAAAACGAATCGCTTTCGGCTTTCATCCCATGGCGCAAAAACAGGCAACGCCTGCGCGTTGGTTCGCAGCGCGAGCTTTGCCAGGGTGAACGTCGTCGATGCAGGCACGCCAAAGAAGTCAACGAAGATTCCTTCGCGATCCAAAGTGTTCAGGTCAACCAGAATTCCCAGAGTGCCGCCGCTTTGCATAATCTGCAACATCTCGCGCGCGGCGGAACGCTTATCGATAGTCCGATTGCCTAGTCGCGTGCGCGCGCGATCGATCATCCTTTCGATTTTCGGATTATCGATCCGGCGCACCAGAAAGCTCAAAGGATGGCCGAACAGTGATAGCCCGAAACTGGAAAGCTCCCAAGCGCCAATGTGACCAGTGAACAAAATAGCGCCCCGGCCGGTCTGCTCAGCTGCTTCAAGATTTTCGATGCCCTCGCAATCAATCAGCTGCTTCAATTCTTCCGGATGATTCGTGACGTGGGCAAAGACGGCGAGCAAGCGACCAAGATTCGCGAAGCACCCGCGCAGCAATCGTTGCCGCTCGTTCGCCGACAGATCGGGAAATGCGATTTCCAAATTGCGTTCGCCGACACGGCGCAACTTTCCGGAAAACAAAAAGAAGACCCGCGCCATCGCCGCGCTGACTGCGAACCCAACCCGCAACGGTAGGACGGCGAACGCCCCAAGCAACAGCTGCGCAATCAAGTATTGCAGGTTCGTTGTCACTCGGGATTCACTCATCGGCGGTCGCTGAAGTCTAGGGTCTTGAGTCTCAAGTCTCAAGTCTAAGGAACCGTCACTGAGCACCAAGCAACGAGTTACAAGCTGGAATGAACCAGCTCTCATCGCTGGTCACCTGTCCCTCGTTACTTGTCACTCCCTTTGATATATTCTGCAACGCGATTGGCGAGCGATTCGTATTAGGAACTGAGGAAGGGCCAACGGTCATCTCTCCGCCGCGCAACTCGAAACATGCCCCTGGGAAATAAAGCAGACAGTTGTCGCATTCTGATTGTCGAGAACAGCGCCGACTTTCGCGCGGGGCTCGGGGCTGAACTGATTAAACTCGGCCACGAAGTTACGCTCGAGAGTGAACGTTGCGAAGCGATTGCGCGCGACGATCTCGATCAGTTTGATCTGCTCGTCAGTGATTTGGTCGATCATGGATCGTCGGATGACGCCGAGACGGTCCGCTCGTTCAAACTCGCCGTAACGAATCACGCCGGGCGTCGCGCGATTCCGGCCGTACACGACATCATTGAGCGCACGCTGTCTTACAAACTCTGCTGCATCGATAAGGCGCAAGACGTGTCGCGGGTGCGCGAGAAGATCGACCTTGAGTTGCCGAGCGATCTCACGCTGATGAACTCGGTGCTTGAGTATCTGCTCGGGCGCGTCGCGCGTTTGGGAATGATCGAAGTCGAGCAGTCGAATCTTTTCGTCGCTCTGGATGAAGCGTTTGTGAACGCCGTGAAGCATGGCAATCGAAATGATCCTGAGAAGCTTTTACGCGTGACTTCCGAGCTGTCCCAGCGCGAGGCGATCTTCACGGTCGAAGACGAAGGCGACGGGTTTAACGTTGCGGAGATTCCCGACCCAACCGATCCCTCGAACTTATTCAAATCAACCGGCCGCGGCGTGCTGCTGATTTACAACATCATGGACGAAGTCGAGTACAGCCAGGGCGGCGCCAAATTGAAGATGGTCAAGCGGCCTGCGCCTTTGCCTGCAAGTTAGGCAGTGTGTAAGTACCGGGAGCGGTAGCGACCGGATCGACACCGAATGTTGTCTCTTGATCCGGTCGCTACCGCTCCCGGTACTGACACGAATTTTCAATGCCTTTTTCTTCTGAATCTGAGCCTTCAAAGTTTCTTCGCGATTGCCTTTACTGGCTGCCTCCCGCTCTCATCGTCTTCGTTCTCTCGCTGATCTATCTGAATCCGTTCATCGGTGATTGGGACGGACTCGACTACACGATCTTTTCTCTGCACGGCCGGCCGTCATCAATGGCGCTGGGCCGATCGCTTTTCACGCTGTTCAATTTCGTTCTATTTAAGTTCGCGCATGCGCTGTTCGGCCTGCGCCCCGAGCAGGCTTATCTGCTGTTCAAGTTTGTCGTGGTCGCTCAGGCGCCGCTGGCGATCGTCGCCATTTGGATTCTCGCGCGCGATCTCTCGGATTCGAGACGATCCGCTACGATTGCGGCCTTGCTGGTCGCCTTCTCGCCGACGCTGGTGATCTACAGCGGCCAAGTCATGACTGACGTGCCCTCAGTGTTGTTCGCGGCTTCAGCTTTGGCCGTGCATCTTCGCGGTGTGAAGCAAAAACGCGTGGGATTGATTATCGCGGGCGCGGCATTGCTAGGCTTGGGTGTGAATCTGAGAGAAACCGTCGGACTTTATTTTCCGTGGCTCGTTCTCGCGCCGTTCATCGGCGGTTGGAAATTCGATCGACGCACGATCGTCGCCATCGCATCGTCGTTGCTCATCTTTTTCATAATCGCGATTGGTCCGTTCGCGATTTGGTTTGTGTCGTCCGTGGCTTATCGCGCTGAGTGGCACACGTGGCTTTCGTCTATGCAACGCGAAGCTGAAAAACATCCAATCGTCTTCGGCAGCTCTTGGCCTTTCTTCGTTTATTCGTTCATGACGGCGCCGCTGGTTTTTGTGGCACTGCCCTTCGCGATTTGGAAAGAATTGCGCGAACGGCGACTAACGCTCATGCTCACGGCCGCCGCCGTTGGCTTGTTCGCGACCGCAATGCTCTTCTTCAATTACAGCACGACGATCAACTGGAGATATTTCCTGACAGGCTTGCCGGCTCTGGCGCCGATTGTTGGTGATTACTATGCGCGGATTCAGGAACGAAGGTTTGGCAGTGCAGGACGTGGATTCGTCTCGGCTCTCGTGGGTATCGCACTGATCGCCATCCTGCTGGGAATTCTGATTCGGCCGAAGAGCAACGAATACTTCAATCGACTGGCGCTGGCGAAAACTTACGATGAGACGCTGCGTCAAGTGCCACGCGACGCAGTCGTCGTTGCAGGCGCGCAGACGATCGCGGTGCAGTATTGGCGCGGCATCGGCGCTGGTGAGTGGGACTGGATTGGCGTCGGCGCAGGCTGGCCGACGGGACAACTCGAATCAAAGATTGCTGAGCATTTGAAAGCAGGCCGGCGAGTTTTTCTCGATGCCGATCCGCGTTGGTGGCTCCCGTGCTCGTGGCACGTGAGCGAGATAAAGGAATTGACTCAGATCGAGCCGCACTTTCACTTCAAACAAGTCGCGCCGACAGTTTACGAGATTCGGCCGCTTGAAGATCAGTCCGCGAAAGATAAACCGCATCTGGAAAATTTATTGCCTGAGAAGAGACCGGAAGAAGTGACGAAGTGTTTCGATTCGGAGTAAGTCATCGTTGACGATGCTTGCCGCCAAAGTGATGTCTATTGCCGCCGCCGCTAACTTCCCCGCTCTATTGCTTTACCTAAGAGAAATGCGTTGACAGACCTCGGCGAGAGAGTATAGTCGCGGGCATCAACCGCCTCCCTGCCGCTCACATCAACGGATGTCTCCGGTAGTTAGCAAACAAATTAAGCAAGTGTCGATCAATGCTAATGAACTTACAGAAGAAGATCGAGATGATCGCGAACGTTGCGATAATCGTCGTCGCCTGCGCGCTTGCGATGACGCTTGTCAAGAATTACCTCCTGGCTAAACCGACCGAACAAGTGATCAAGAGGCAACCTGAGAACCGGCCTGCAGTTGAGCCGACTGTTTCTTCCCTGGATATCGATTGGAAACAAAGCAAGCTGACGTTGGTGCTTGCTCTCTCAACTGAGTGCCACTTTTGTACAGAGAGCGCTCCTTTTTATCGACAACTGATAAAAGAGCGTGACGGAGTGCGGACTGTGGCAGTTCTCCCACAAGAGATCAGCGAAAGTAAGAAATATCTGGAGCACCTCGGCATCAAAGTTAACGAAGTTCGCCAGGTCTCGCTGTCGTCAATTGGTATTGAAGGGACGCCTACCTTGCTCCTTGTCGACAAAGGAGCCGCTATAAAGAACACATGGCGCGGAAAGTTATCAAGACTCCAGGAGTCGTTAGTACTGGATCGTCTTGTCGCGCAATAGGAGATGAAGACATGTTGAAATCAAATTGGGTCAAAGTGCTAACAAGACTCTGCATGCTGACAGTCCTTGGTGCCAGCCTATGGTGGCAATTGTCTGGGCGGGCAAAGAATCTGGAGTCCCAGAATCCCAAAGGTGCTCAAGACTCAATATCGATTTCGACCACCCAACTTCCTCCGGTTGACGGCGTCGTTCCCGTTAGCCTTCGATGCCAAACCCAGAATTATCTCGAGCCGACAGACGGGAAGGCACTACGTTGCATTCTAAAAAACAACTTTAGTAGTCCCGTCACCGCATTCTCTCTGGCTTACAGCATCACATATGAAGTGAACGGTAAGAAATCGACAGATACCAGTTCCCTGACCATGGATGCACTTATCCACCGCGACTTTCACGACTCAAACTTTAGTAAGTTCACACAGCCAGGAGCCGAAAGGGATATTCAAACCATACCCGTGATTGCAAATCCAATGTCCAACATTCAAATAACAGTTGGAATTGATTATGTGGAATTCGATAACGGCACGACGTTTGGGCCCAATGCTAATGGGTCGCGCTCGATAGCGCAGATTCGAGAAGGAGCGGCAAAGTACAAAGCATGGTTAAAACGGAATTACCTGGCACGAGGTAATTCAATGGATGCGGTCAAGGGTCTATTGGAGCAAACATCATCGGTCGCAACCGACTTGGGAATTCCGGACGAGTTGGAGGTTGGGGCGCAAGAATATCGACGCAACGCCCGTCAGGTCTTCAACTTTCGTGGGGGCCCTTCTGAACTTGAGAAGCATTTAAAAGAACGACCGTAGCTACGTGAGAAAACATCGATCGTAGAAAAGGAACTAAGGATGCGAAAGTTTCTCATTTCAATCGGCTGGCTTTTTGCGCTTTCTGCGTGCATTTATGGAAGTTACCCCAACTGCCATAAGTGGCGGAGTTGCACGGCGCAGAATGATCCGAATGGACACGATTGCGGAATTGACTACCTTTACACGCAGTGCAGCGGATTACCGTATCAAGGCATTCCTGGAGCCACGTGTGGGGTAGGTACGCTCAACGAAGACGGCACCAGGAGAGTGGCGAGCAGTTGTCACTGCACTTGCCTGACAGCAGAACATCATAAGGGAACTTCGGTTTCGTGGGTTGATGATCATGACACCGTCGTAGTCAAAACAGACGAGTGCCTTGAATGTGCGCTAACCCAAAGCCCAACGGATGAGGAAACGTGTCAGGACGAGCAAATGTACTGGAGCTTCACGAACAGTACTTGTAACGAGGAGCCGCAAACCTGTGCGCAAGAGTGTAGTCCATATTCCGGAAATCCGCCGATGTTCGAGGAAGGAACTGTAGTCGGACCGGCAGACTATTGTCGTTGGGAGTTTGGTTGCCCGTCATGGACGTCAGATTCGGGCGGTTGTTGCATCGATCCCACTCCCATAGTCATAGACGTCAGCGGTAATGGCTTTGCCCTGACTGATGCCCTTAACGGAGTCCATTTTGATATGGGTGGAGATGGTCATAAAGAGCTGATCGCCTGGACTTCGCCTAAAAGCGATAATGCTTGGCTGGTGCTGGATCGTGACGGCAACGGACTAATCGATAACGGCAAAGAGCTATTTGGCAATTTTACGCCTCAACCTCATGCGACCACTCTTCATAATGGATTCCTGGCCCTGGCAGAGTTTGACTTGGCCGAGAATGGCGGCAATGGTGACGGTGTGATCGACAATCGCGACGCGATCTTCTCCAGGTTGCGGCTATGGCAGGACACAAATCACAACGGCATCTCCGAACCTTCCGAATTGCGCTCGCTGCCTGAGCTTGGCATTGATTCGATCTCGCTCGATTACAAAGAATCGCGCCGCACTGATGAATTCGGCAATCGGTTTCGTTATCGCGCCAAGGTGGATGACGCCAAACACCTGCATGTTGGACGCTGGGCGTGGGATGTCTTCTTAGGTACGAAGTAGCAAATGCTCACTGAATCAAGAAGCCGCAGACAGCAATTGCTGTTTGCGGCTTTTCTGTGGCGAGTAGCGTCGTGCTATTCGAGGGATTTCGATTTAAGCTAATCGCGACTGCACCACCGGCGCCTGAGCCGGCCCATTCCAAATCACGCCGATACCAATTGCATCACCGCGGGCTTTGGCGTTGCGAAGTATTCGTTGCTGGGGAACAGGTCAGCCTGCCAATGTGGCTTCTTGGAAATCCATGCGGTGACTGAATCGGCATCAACGGGCCGCGAGAACAAGTAGCCCTGGCCGTACTGACATTTCAATCCGCGCAGATGTGAAAGCTGGTTCAGCGTCTCGACGCCTTCGGCGACCACATCCATTCCCATATTCTCAGCCAATGAAACTATGGTGCGCACGATCTCGGCGTTCTCAGACTGTTCGCCGATGCGGCCGACGAATGAACGATCGATCTTCAAGGTGTCGACTGGGAAACGATGCAGATAGCCGAGCGAAGAATAGCCGGTGCCGAAGTCATCGATGCTCAAAGCTACTCCCAGAGCTTTGAGACGCTTTAAGAGGCGCACAGCCATCTCAGCATTGTCCATCACCGCGCTTTCCGTGATTTCGAGTTTGATGTGCTTTGCGTCGACGTTCGTCTCTTCCAACGTCTCGCGAATTACATCGACCAGATCCGGTTGCGAGATCTGTTTGCTAGAAAGATTCACGCTCATGAACAGATTTCGATTCGCGTGCGATTGCCATTGCCATTTGGCGAGCTGCTGGCAGGCACGTTTCAGAATCCACTGCCCAATCGGAATAATCAGGCCCGTATCTTCCGCAAGGGGAATGAAATCCGATGGATTGATAAAGCCGCGATCCGGATGGTTCCATCGAATCAAGGCTTCAAAGCCGGCGAGATGTCCGTTGTCGAGCGAAACGATCGGTTGATAGTAAACACAGAACTCTTCGCGTTCTAGCGCGCGACGCAAGTCGTTCTCCATTTGTAGCACGTACACCGCGTGCGTATGCATTCCCTTGTCGAACACTTCGTAGCACGCTTTGCCCTGGGCCTTCGCGCGATACATCGCGGTGTCGGCGTCGCGCAGCATGTTCTCAGGATGATCGTAGCCGGTCGAGCTGAGCGCGATGCCGATGCTGGTAGTCGTGAAAACTTCGTGACCGCTCAGGTTGAAAGGTGACGCCAGTTTTTCCTGAATGCGACGCGCCATATTCGTCGCGTCGCCGCCGTTGGCGATGCCGTCGAGCAAAATCGCGAATTCGTCGCCGCCCAGACGCGCGACCATGTCAACATCGCGAATGCAACTTTCCAAACGCCGCGCCATCGCGATCAGCAATTGATCGCCGATCGAGTGACCCAGGCTATCGTTCACGTTCTTGAATCGATCGAGATCCAGGAAAAGCACCGCGAATTGATAGTCTTCGTGGTTCTTCGCGCGTTCGATCACGAACTTCAAATTCTCAGTCAGCAATGCACGATTCGGCAGGTTCGTCAGCGCGTCGTGGAAGGCCGCGTGACGAAAGTGATCCTTGCTCTCTTGCAACTGCGAGCTGATGCGCTCCTGCTCAGCGATATGACGATTCAATTCTTCGACGTGGCGCTCGGCTTGTTCCGCACGTTCGCGCTCGGCTTCGGCGCGCGCGCGTTCGGCTTCGGCACGTTCCCGCTCGGCCTGTTCGGCCAGCGCTGACGTCGTCTTAATCTCGCTCAGATATTTGTGATAGGTGAAGTAAACGATGCCGATGATCGGCACTCCGACCAGAACGATCGTCAGGCCAACACGTTCGATTGAATTCGCCGTGACGGCAGCCAGCGCCGCGCCCGCCAGGTACGTAATCGAAGTCCAGAGATAATGTTTCTGCCAGGTCTGCCAAATTGATTCACCGGTCTTAAACGCCAGACCAACGGCGCAGATTCCGCTGCTAGCGAAGTACTGGACGAGAGCCATCGTCGCGACAGCCGCGATAAAGCTTGATAACTCGAGCGAGCGCAAACCATCGATTGGTCCAAAGAAGAACCGCAATACAACTATGGTCGCGAAGGTCGAGCAAACCATCATTCCACAATTGAAGAGGACTGTTACCAGCTTTCCGCGGATGCGCAAACCACCAAAGAGTCCATCGGCCAGAGCCAACAGGAGACCCGCGAAGCCCCCATAGAGCAACAGCACTAGGAAAATGAAGGCATCAGATACTGTGACGTTAGTATTTACGTGAGGGATCTTCACGGAAAGCCGTGAGCTGACCACGATCATCACTCCGGAAAGAACCAGCAGGCGAAAATCCAAGCGCGGCGTTGGCAGCCAATAACTAGCGTACGCCAGCATCGCCCCGCCCAAAGTCGCGACGGTCCACTTATATGCATTTGTGAACCTTTGTCGCCCGGTCATTTGAAGTGTTGCGTCCACGATTTCCTTGGTTGACTTCAGCGTAGATAGATCGTTTCGTATTCGCTGTGCGGCGCGAAACCTGCTTTGGAATAAAACGCTATCGCGTTCTTGTTATCGTGCTTCACCGTCAGGCAGATTGAATTAGATCGCTCCATCAAAAGCGCCGACAGTTTCGTCAGGCAGCGCAAGCCGTATCCTTTGCGCCTCTCTTCAGGATGAACAAAGACGCCTTCGAGATAAGTAACCTCGGGCGTTTCGCTGACTACGTCCGTCTTAAACACCAGACGATTCTCATCAAACATCACCCAGACGCGGCCCTTCTCGATGCGCCGCGCGGTGCGATGACGAAAGCCGCCCGGATCGCGCTGCAGAGGATTGATGCCACCTTCCTCAAACGCCATGGAAGAATTCACAGCCATCACTTTATCGATGTCGGCGATCGTCGCCGGACGCAAAGCCATGGAAGCGTCACAGTCGGTAGGCAAGTCTTTCAACTGAAACAAATGTTCGCGAGAGATCAGACGAGGTTCGCGTCCGGCTCCCGCGTAACATTTCCAGAAGGTTTGGATCGCGGATTGTTCGCCGCGAATTAAGTGGGCGTTGCCACAGTTGCGGGCCACCCGTGCGAAGCCGATCAAAGAGTCTTCCGTGTGCGCTTCGATCAAAGTCGCGTGGCCAATCAACGCTACGCCTTCCAATTGACCGGATCGAGTTCGTGAACCATAAAACGATCCGCGGTTCTGCGGACTGACGATACTGTTATCGCGAATCAAACCGGCCATGAAGACCGTGTGAACCGGACGCGCCGAAAGAAACTCGAGCACCTCTTCCTGATCCGAACGAACCAGTTCACGAATCGCGCCCGGTTCTGATGTTTCAGACAGGGCGGTGAAGTTCGTCGGCAACTCTTGCCGCAGCATTGTTACGGCCATTCTGTGCTCCTTGCTTGTTTGAAAACCTCGGACTGGTTGACAAAGAAGTGCGCCGGAACGTGAGCGCCGGCGCACCTAAGCTAAGCAGTTATGGTTGCGGTGCCATTCCCGCGCCCTCGTCGCCATTAATCATTGCGCGTGCGGCCATGGCCTGGACATAAGCATCGCCGAGGATGACACCATCGCCCAGAATCACTCCGTCCCCGAGAATCACCCCGTCGCCGAGGATAACTCCATCACCGAGGATGACTCCGTCACCAAGAATAACTCCGCTACAAAAGATGGTGCCGTCGCCAAGGATTACCCCGGAACTCGTGAAGACGCTGTCACCAAGAATGACTCCGTCACCAAGAATCACACCGTCGCCGAGAATGATGCCGTCACCAAGAATCACACCATTGCCGAGAATGATGCCGTCACCAAGAATCACACCTTGCGCGTAGTAGGTTTGGTAACTCGTGATCAGTGACGTGCCCTTCGCATACCAATGCTTCAGAATGATTCCCTGCGACCAGGTAAACGTGTAACCAGCAATCGTCGATTGCGGATTGGGCGCTGCGCTGTTAAGCATCTGGCTGCCCTTTGCCGTGCTCGCTGAGAGATCAGAGCGAATCGCTTTCGCGAGCCGTGCCGCGCCTTCCACGTTTAATTCGCCTGCACCCTGTTCCAGCATGTTGAAGTTCGGCAGCGGATCAGCCGTGTACATCAATGCCATCTTCACCATATTCGGTGTCAGATTCGGATTGATTTGCAGCATCATCGCCGCCGCGCCGGAAACCACCGGCGTCGCCATCGACGTGCCGCTCAGGTACATCAGCTTACGGTTATTGTTGTCAGTGATACCGGAATCCAGTTGCGGATTCTGAGTGACAATCAGATTTCGCTGGCTTGCACTCAAATCTGATTCGGCAAAGATGAGCTTGTTCCCCGGCGCGATCAAATCCGGCTTGAGCAGGTTGTCGTAGTGCTTCACGCCATTGGCATCCGTGTAGTAGCTGCGGGTCGGCCCGCGTGAACTGTAGGTCGCCACGCCATCATCCGCGTGCGAGTCAGTGCCAAAAGTATTCGCCGCCCCCACCGTTATTACCGAAGGCTCGTTGCCGGGCGAATGAATCTGGCCGTAGATCTTGTTTCCGTTCGCATCCTTGCCGTTGTTACCTGCGGCAGCGACGACGACGATGCCGGCATCGACGAGAGCGCGCGCCGCGCGACACACTGGATCGTTCTTGTAAGAATCAACTGCCGGCGCTCCCAGGCTCATGTTGACGACCCGAATCTTGTATTTGTCTTTGTTGAGCGGATTAGTCGAGCTTACCGGCTTTGTCGGATCAGCCGGAGCCAGAATCCAATTCAGTGCCGACAGCAGCGCTGAAATCGAACCGGTTCCAGTCGAGTCCAACACGCGCAAGTTAATGATGTTCGCGTTCGGCGCCATGCCCTGATAGGTGTTGCCGTTCGTAGTGCTGACACCGGCCGCAGCCGCCGAAACGTGCGTACCATGTCCGAAAGGATCCGTGCTCGGTAGATTTTCGGTGGTGAAATCCTTGCTATACACAATTCGGCCGGAGCTCAAAAGGCTACTGCTGAAGGCGTAGTGGCTCACGTCTATACCAGAGTCAAGTATGGCGATGCCGATGCCGCTGCCGTCGATCGCATTGGCGCCAAGCAGACCAGCGAGCAAGCTGGGAGAGTTGCGAACCAGATCCGTTCCGGTCGTCGCAGTTACGTGACCAAATGACTGCATCTGGCGATCCGGCGTGATGTAGTTCATCGAGTTACTTTTTGCCAACGCATCGATCGCCTGAACCGGCAACTCGACTTTCATCGCTCCAAGCGCCAGCATTCTGTCGCTGATGATCACACCGTGCTGGGCCAGCAGCGAACGAACCTCGCGCGCATTGACATCGCTGACCTGAATAATTGCCTTCACCCGACCATTCGGGCCCACGCTCTTCATCAACTCGCTCATGTCGCTGGAGATTTTTTCGCCGACAAACTCCTCGTTGATCGGACTGCGACGCTTGTCTCTGTTGTTGGCAGTCGATGATGACGCGCTGTCCACGCGATCGATCGAGATCGATTCAAACAGCTTGGCTACGTTTTCATCCGCCGCGATGTAGCTCGCGTATGCTTCCGGCGAAGCGCCGCCGATTAGGCGAAGATGATTTCCTTCGATGGCTTCCTTGACTGCAGCTGAAGCGATCGCCGTGGCGTGCGCGCCGGCATATTGATGAAGTTGATCGACAAAAAGAATTACGCGGCCGTCGGCTTGCGCTGCTTCCGCGAACACCGATTGAACGCGCGTCGCAAATTCGTCGCTGGTGCGCGCTCCTTTGGCCAAGGCGTCGAGGCTTAATCGGAATACACGCTTGTCCCGTAAACTGTCGGGCACGTTGCCGAAAGCAACCTTGATCGCCACGCCGCGAGCAATCGATTCGCGGTCCAGATCTGATTCGCTGACGACCACCGGCGATTTGGCCGTTGCCGACAGGCTCGCAATCACGCGCGCCACATCCGCGTCGCGATCGCGCACCGGTTCAAGCTTTCCGTTCAGCGCCAGCAGAGTTAGGTCGGTCGCATACTTCGAAAGCAGCGGATACTTAGCGTCGGATCTGGAACTTTCCCGATCAATCTTCTGCGCTGCCGTGCTTTGGCTGAACGTCAAGCCGAAGCACAACGAAACCAGCAGCGCCAGGGTCGCTATCCATGTCGTAATAGGGGCGTGTTTTCGTTTCATGTTCATCACCTTTGAATAAAGCGCCGGCTGTCTTGCCGGCCCGAGTGTATGAGCAGCGGATGCTCGATCGCTCTATCGGGTGAACGATGCCGAGGGGTTGCCGCCTTTCTGATATTGCTTTTGAAAGAGCCGCCACATGGAGAGACTCCAAGGGCGCTGCTGGCAATTGCGAGGGCTGTGCCACGATGTCAGGCGAAGTTAAGTATTGAAAACAGGGCAGTAAGACCTACAGCAAGAGTTGGAGCGATTGACTTGATCATTCAACCTGAACGATTGGAGTCAGTCAGAATTGGAAGTAGTGAAGATGGTCAGAGATCAAGGCGCGTGTTCTGCTGGCTGAACTAAGAAGGTGGATTCGTTCGCCGCAAAGAACCGCTTCTGAAACCACAGCGCGACGTTGACCAATCCTATCAGCACTGGAACTTCGACCAGTGGGCCAATCACAGCGGCGAACGCGACGCCCGAACCAATTCCGAAAACAGCGACCGCTACGGCAATCGCTAATTCGAAGTTATTGCTCGCGGCCGTGAATGAAAGCGTCGCCGTCTTTGAGTAATCCGCGCCAATCCTGCGCCCCATATAGAAGCTGACCAGGAACATAGCCACGAAATAAATAAGCAGCGGAACCGCAATTCGCAGCACATCCAGCGGCAGTCGCACGATCAGATTTCCTTTGAGGCTAAACATCACCACGATCGTGAACAGCAAAGCGATCAAGGTCAGCGGATTGATCTTGGGAATGAAGACACAGTGATACCAGTCTTTGCCTTTCGCTTTCACCAAAACGAAACGCGTTAGCATTCCACCGATGAAGGGAATGCCGAGATAGATGAAAACGCTTTTGGCAATCTGGCCGATGCTGACCTCGACGATGCTGCCGCGCAGACCAAAGAGCGGCGGCAGAACCGTGACGAAAATCCATGCATACACACTGTAGAACAGCACCTGAAAGACGCTGTTGAAGGCAACCAGGCCGGCAGCGTATTCGTTATCACCACGCGCCAGTTCATTCCAAACGATAACCATCGCGATGCAGCGCGCGAGACCAATCATGATTAGCCCGACCATGTACTCGGGATAGCCGCGCAGAAAGGTCACGGCCAGCAGGAACATCAAAATCGGTCCGATGATCCAGTTCTGTACGAGTGAAAGCGCCAGCACTTTCCAGTTGCGAAAGACCTCGCCGAGATCTTCGTAGCGCACTTTCGCGAGCGGCGGATACATCATGACGATGAGGCCGATAGCGATCGGAATGTTCGTGGCGCCAACTTGAAAGCGATTGATAAAGCCTTCAATGCTGGGAGTGGTGTAACCGGCGATGACTCCGAAAGCCATCGCCGCAAAGATCCAGAGAGTGAGAAAGCGATCGAGGAATGAAAGACTTGGCTGAGCCGCCGGCAACGCTTCAACCCCGATCGCGGATTCATGATGATCAAAGTTAGCGCTCAAGCGGACCTCACTTAATCGCGAAGACCTTCACGCTGGCCGCATAGTCGTTAACGTTGTAGCGATTGAGTAATTCTGCCAGGGCATTAAGCGGTTGCTCGCCTTCGCCGACTGTTGAAGCTGGTGCGCAACACGAGTATGCGCCTGAGGACACCCTGGGCTCAGTCGCTATTTGGGTAATTGCGGGCGAGCAGCATCCTGCTTGATTTTCGATCTTCGCGTACGCGTTCAGATCGGAGCCTGAATCGATGACTTCAACATTCGAGAATCCGGCCTCGATCAATCCGCGTCTGTAGTCCTCGATCTTAATCGCCCCGGCGATGCAGCCAACATAAGCCATCACATCTTCCGCGACTTCCGTTGGGAGCGATTTCTTCAGAGCAATGTCGCTAATCGCCAATCGACCGCCGGGTTTGAGCACTCGGGCGATTTCGCGAAACACGGCCGTTTTGTCGGGCGCGAGATTGATGACGCAGTTGCTGATTACGCAATCGACTGAATGGTCGGCGAGTGGCAGTTTGTCGATCGTCGCCAAGTGAAATTCAACGTTCGTGAAAGGCGCGCCGTCTTTGCCGCGCGCTGCATTCCGGCGCGCGAGTTCAACCATCTCAGGCGTCATGTCGATGCCAATCGCGCGACCCGTCGGTCCAACCTTCGTGGCCGCGAGAAAAACGTCCAACCCTCCGCCTGATCCAAGATCGACGACGGTTTCCCCTTCACGCAAATTCGCTGTCGCGGTTGGATTGCCGCAAGACAACCCCATGTTTGCTTCGACCGGAATCGCCGCCAACTCTTCCGGCGAATAGCCAAACGCTTCGGCGACGGCACGCACGCCTTCCTGCGCCGAAGACAAATTGGCAACAGCCACCGCGCCGTACCTGGAGCGCACAGCTTCTTCAATATTTGCAGACATTGAATCGATTCTCCTTTCAAATTACGCCGAACGAGTATATATGCCTAAGCGTATGCGCAGAGCATAGGCTTCGTGAGAATATATGTCAAGGCATATGTGTTCTGTGGTAAGATTTGTTTCGGTATGGCGAAGAAGGCCAAGTCATTCGATATGGAGCGCTTCTTTCGAGCGCTCGCCGATCATACGCGTCTGCGATTGCTCAATCTGATGCGCACCGATGAGGTGTGCGTCTGTTTTCTGACCGAGATCCTGGGAACGCATCAACCGAAGATAAGCCGTCACCTCGCATACCTGCGGCGCGCGGGCATCGTCTCGGCGCGTCGTGAAGGTCAGTGGATGCATTACCGGTTGGCCGAGCCACACGACGAGAATGCGGCTATTGTCTTGAAGAGCGTCCTGGCCTCGCTTGCGAACGATCAAAAGATGCAAGCCGATCGCGAGCGTCTGGACAAGCTATGCTGCGCGCCGCGACTGCCGGTTCGCATTCATCGCGCGCCGCGCCCAACCAAAGTTGCCGGTCACGGCGCCGTCGCCAGATGATTCAAAATCCTGACGATGTAATCATTCGCGCTGCCACGAGTGCCGACTGCGATCGAGTGATCGGGCTGGTGTCGGGAGTCCTCTCGGAATTCAGCCTCCCGTTTGATCTCGAATCGAAAGATTCAGACTTGAAAGATCTCGAAGAGAGTTACCTGCGTCCGGGTGGCGTTTTCGAAGTGCTCGAGGATCGCGAGGGAAACCTGCTAGGCACCTACGGCTTATTTCGCCTCGACAGCGAAACGTGCGAGTTGCGCAAGATGTATTTTGTGCCGGAAATTCGCGGGCTTGGTTTGGGCCGGCGGGTGCTGCAGCGCGCGGTCGATCATGCGCGGGAGCGCGGTTATCAAAGGATCGTGCTGGAAACAATCAGCGTGCTGAAAGACGCGATTCGCCTGTACACTCGCTTTGGATTTGCGCCGATCGAAGGTGCGCAAGTTTCCGCACGAGTAGACCAGGCTTACATGTTGCAACTCACCGAGTCGGATCCATCCTATTGACCGGGTTCGAGGTTTTCCTTCGTGCGACTTGCACCCTGCGCTATAATGCCCGCGTCGTCCTAGTCGCAACGACGCGCCCGGAATCCGAAGACTCAGCAGGTAATCAATGTTCGAACGCTATACTGAAAAAGCTCGCCGTGTCATTTTCTTCGCTCGCTACGAAGCTTCGCAGTTCGGTGCGCCGGCAATTGAGCCTGAGCATCTGCTGCTTGGATTGATGCGCGAAGACAAAACTCTCACGGGCCGCTTTTTCCCGCGCGCGCAAATCACGATCGAATCAATTCGCAGAGAGATCGAAGGTCGCACCCTCCTGCGCGAACGAATTCCCACGTCAGTCGAGTTGCCGCTCGCGCCCGAGACAAAGCGCGTGCTGCATTACTCGCACGAAGAATCGGATCGGCTGCAGCATCGACACATCGGCACTGAGCATTTGCTGCTGGGCCTCTTGCGCGAAGAGCGTTCGATGGCTGCGCAGATTTTGTTTGAGCGCGGGTTGCGACTCGCGGCGGTGCGCGACGAGATTGCGCGACAGAGCGGCGCCGACGCGCGTCATCGCAAAGACATTCCGCATCTGCTCGAGTTTTCGCGCGACCTGACTGAGGATGCTTCGAACGATCGACTCGATCCTTTGATTGGCCGCGACGGCGAGATCGAACGCGTGGTTCAGATTCTTTGTCGCCGCACCAAAAATAATCCGGTTCTGATTGGCGAGCCGGGAGTTGGGAAGACCGCGATCGTCGAAGGCCTCGCGCAGCGGATCGTGCGCGGCGAGGTTCCGTCGTTCCTGGAGAACAAACGAATCCTTTCGCTCGACATTAGTTTGATTGTTGCCGGAACAAAGTATCGTGGTCAGTTTGAAGAGCGCTTGAAACAAATCATGCGCGAGCTGATCGACAATCCGCAGTACATCGTCTTCATCGACGAGTTGCACACACTGGTGGGCGCAGGATCAGCCGAAGGTTCGCTGGACGCCGCAAACATTTTGAAACCGGCACTGTCGCGCGGAGAGATTCAATGCATCGGGGCGACGACTCCGGCGGAGTTTCGCAAATCAATCGAGAAAGATCGCTCGCTTGAGCGTCGTTTTCAGGCCGTGAAAGTTCCGCCTCCGTCCGAAGACGAAGCGGTTTCAATTCTCGAAGGTGTGCGCGAACGCTACGAAAGTTTTCACCAGGTGCGCTACACCGACGATGCGCTCGAAGCCGCGGTGCGGCAATCGACGCGCTACATTCCCGATCGGTTTTTACCTGACAAAGCGATCGACGTGATCGACGAAGCCGGTGCGCGCGTAAAGCTGCGCGTTCGCGCTGAACAAGGCAGTCTGGATGATTTGTCCGCGTCGCTGAGCGAATGGGAACGGGCGACTTATGGCCGCGCGCAGGCTCCGATCGTCGACGATGAAGATCAGATCGTGATGGGAGAAGTGACCCGCACGGATATCGAAGAGGTGATCGCGCGCTGGACCGGAATTCCCATCGTTTCGCTGAAAGAAGCAGAGTCAAAGAAGCTCCTGCGGATTGAAAGCGAGTTGCACAAACGAGTGATTTCGCAGCGGCCGGCGATTTCAGCTTTGGCGCGCGCGATTCGTCGCTCGCGCGCGGGTTTGAAGAATCCGCATCGGCCAGTTGGTTCGTTTCTGTTTCTTGGTCCAACGGGCGTCGGCAAGACCGAAGTTGCGCGCTGTCTTGCAGAATTTCTCTTCGGCAGTCAGCGCTCGATGATTCGCTTCGACATGTCTGAGTTCATGGAGAAGCACGCCATTTCGAAGCTGATTGGATCACCGCCGGGATACGTCGGCCACGAAGAAGGCGGACAATTGACCGAACGCATCAAACGATCTCCTTATTCAGTGCTGTTATTCGACGAGATCGAAAAGGCGCATCCGGACATTTTCAACATCCTGCTGCAGGTTTTCGAAGACGGCATTCTCACCGACGCGCTGGGCAACACGGTCGATTTCAAAAACGCCATCATCATCATGACGTCGAACATCGGCGCGCGATTCATTCAAAAGAAAGGCGCGCTCGGTTTTCAGGGTTCGAACGACGTTTCGCGCACCAAGCTGGAAGAGATGGTGATGACCGCAGTGCGTCAAACGTTCAACCCTGAGTTCATCAATCGCCTCGACGAGATCATCATCTTCGATGAATTAGGTGATGAAGAATTACTCGACGTGCTACAGCTCCAGATCGATCAGATTAATGCGACGATGACGAACCACGGCTTTATCGTTCGTCTCACCGACGACGCGAAACGCTGGATCGTCAATAAGACCTGCGCGGACCGATCGTATGGCGCCCGACCATTGCGACGCGCTCTGCAAAAATTCGTCGAAGATCCTTTGTCCGAGTCGTTGATTCAGGGCCACCTCGCCGATGCTTCGCTGGTCGAAATGTTTGTCGACGGGAATGATTTGAATTTCCGCTCGATCACGATCGATGAGGAAGGCAAAGAACGCGTAAACGATTTGGTGCTCACGCCGTAGCTGGTTTATAAGTTCGCCCACCCAGTCTCAAATCCGGGAGCGACGGCGACCGGATCAAGCGAATCTGAAGTTTGTAAGAGATGATGCCCCTCCCTCGATTTGCTCTCATCATTGCAGTCATCTTCACGTGTGTTCCGCTGGTCCAATCTCAGGACAACGCTAAACCCAAAGGCTCGATCGCCGGCCACGTTACCGCCGCAGGCAAAGGCATCGCGGGTGTGACGGTCACAGTAACGTGGAACACGGAAGCATTAAGAGGTGGGGGCCTAACTGTGAAGACCACCACCGATGCCGAAGGCCAGTTCAGCGTCACGAATCTTCGCGCGGGAACCTATTACGTGTGGCCGTTCATACCGGCGTTTGTCATCGCCGAAGCAGGCGGAAGTTTTCCGCAGGGAAAGACTGTCGTAGTCGAAGACGGCGAGACTGCCGACGGTATTGACTTCACGCTAAGCCGAGGAGCTGTGATCACTGGCAGGGTGAGTGACTCGGCCGGCCGGGCCATCGTGGACGAACGCATTCGCGTGAATCCGGTTGACCAAAACCTGGAGCGGCTGGTCAGTTCTATTTATCCGAACATCAACGACCTTCGCACCGACGATCGCGGCATCTATCGCATCTTCGGTTTACCGGCCGGCAAATACAAAGTCTCGATCGGCGACGAGTTCGCGGCGTTTACCAGCACGAGAGGCCGGCGCTTCTTTCCGCGCACTTTTCATCCGGACGTGACTGACGAAGCAAAGGCAACGGTCGTCGAGCTCAAGGAAGGCGACGAAGCGGCCAATGTCGATATCACAGTTGCGCGTTCAATGAACGGGTTCTCGGCCAGCGGTCGCTTCATCGACGGCGAGAGCGGCCAGCCCGTTCCGAACATCAACTTCGGCCTGACGATAATCGTTGGCGGTAGTCCTGCCGGATTCATGAGTGGGAATGGCACTTCAACCAGTGACGGCGGATTTCGCATAGACAACCTGCCACCCGGACGTTACGCGGTCAGCATCCTGCCGGGATCGGACAGCACTTATTACGGCGCGTCTCAACCCTTTGACATTAGCGACAACGACGTCAGCGACCTTGAAACAAAGATTCATCGCGGAGCGACCATCTCCGGGAATGTCGTGATCGAAGGTACGCCGGACAGTTCCGCCATTGCACGCCTGGCGACGGCGCGGTTGGAAACATTGATATTCAGTGACGGTACGAACATAGGCACCGTAAAATATACAAACCTCAACGCCGACGGCAGCTTCCAGGCTGGTCCGTTGCAGGCGGGAACGGCTACGCTCCGGTTGAGTTCTGCGGGCAGAAACGAGCCGATGGAATTCACGACGTTAAGTGTCGACGTCAATGGCGCTGACAAGAGCACCGGCATAAAGATCGCGGCGGGCGAAAATATCTCGGGCGTCAGGATCGTGGTCGGCCGCGGCACGGGCACCATTCGTGGCAGCGTCCGCACTGACGGCGGAACAATATCGACAGGTACTTATGTTAGCGCCGCTTTTTTGCGTCCCGGCAATTCGTTTACGATCGCGTACACGCGAGTCGACGCGCGTGGCCGCTTCGTCTTTGAACGAGTGCCGGCCGGCAATTACGAAATCCTGGTCACTGCTTATCTGGATAACAACAAACGGGTCGCTGCGCGGCAGCCGATCGTCGCCAGCGACGGAACCATCACTGAGGTAACTGTGACGTTGAATCTCAATGAGGCCTCGCCACCAAAGCCGTGACTCGCATCGCTAAATTCACCCTTGTGCTCGCCGTCGCGTTGATGGCGCAACAGATTCATGCTCAGCCAACGCCGAAACGTGAATCCGAAACCGCCACGACGAAACTCGGATCGATCACGGGACGTGTGCTCGCCGATGGCCAGGCGGTAATCAATGCCAGCATCACGGTGACGGGTGTGAACGCGACGATCGCGGCGCGTTTCGTGGCCACGAATGACAATGGCGACTTTGAAGCGAGAGGTTTGGACGCTGGACTGTATCGCGTCCGCGTTGCGGCCCCCGGTTACGTGCCGGTGCTGAGTAATTCGGATCAGGAAACGTACTATCGTGTCGGCGATTCCGTTTTGTTGACGATGGCCAAAGGAGGCGTGATCACCGGCAAGGTGCTCAGCGCCAACGACGAACCCATCGTGGGCGTCAGAGTGCGCGCGATGATGATTCGCGAGGGCGAAGGCAAAGCCGCCTCGGAAGTTGATGGGAACCTCGATCGACTCACCGACGATCGGGGCATTTATCGAATCTTTGGACTACGTCCCGGCACTTATGTGGTTTATGCCGGCGGCCGAGGATCGAGTGGTTATGGCGTCAATGGATTCGACAATGATGCGCCAACTTACGCGCCATCATCCACGCGAGACACCGCTGCGGAAGTATCTGTCGCCAGCGGCGAAGAAAAGGCAATCGATATTCATTATCGTGGCGACGCCGGTCACTCAGTAAGTGGAAACGCAATCGTACCTGCAACCCCGAATTCTTTCTGGATCACGATTAGCCTCACGCGACTGATCGATGGCGCGCCCGACGCGAAATTCTCGATGTATCAAAGCTCGGGCGCCAAAGGCTTCGAGTTTCAGGGAGTCGCTGATGGCGAATATTTGATTTGGGCCAGATACGCACCCAACTCGGGCGACGTTGTCGTTTCCGAGCCGCGGCACATAACAGTTAAAGGCGCGAATGTAACCGGCATCGAACTAACGGCGAAGCCACTGGCCAATGTTGCCGGACAATTCAAATTGGAGCCGTCGACGATCGCGACTTGCAAGGGAAAGCGCCCGCTGTTGTTCGACGAAACTGTGGTGGCCGTTCAGCGGAGACAGAAATCATCCGCGAAAGAAGTGCCTGAACTCCCCGCGTATAGTTCGGCCCAGATCGTTCCGGATAAATCAGGAAATTTCGTCTTGCGTAATCTTGGGCCCGGGCTTTATGACTTTGATGTGCGCTTATTTGCGCGCTACTGGTATTTGCGTTCGATAACACAGCCAACGACGGCCGCTGCTTCAAAAGAGCCGGCGACGATTGATACCGCGCGCAATTTGTTGGCATTGAAATCAGGCGAGCGCATCACCGGTGTGAAGATCACAGTCGCCGAAGGGGCCGCGTCGCTTGCGGGGCAACTGGAATCGTCGAAAGAAGAAAAAGCTCCCGCGAAACTGTTCGTCTATATGGTACCGGCGGAAAAGGACGCGTCGAATAACGTCTTACGATTCTTCTCCGCTAATGTTGAATCTGATGGCTCGTTCGCTTTCAACAATCTGGCGCCGGGTCGATATTGGGTACTCGCCAGGGCCGCGAATGAAAAGGCCCCGATCTCGGTGAGAAGTCTGCGGCTGCCGGATGCCGCGGAAGCGCGTGCGAAATTACTACGCGAGGCCGAAGCTGCCGGACATGAACTTGAATTGAGAGACTGTCAGAATATGACGGACTTCAAACTGCTCCCGTAGTCAGATGGCTGAATTTTCGCCAGTCTCGGGGGTTCATCAGGTCAACTTACCATCGCCTAATTGGTCCCGGGCACATCCCTCAAAACAGAGACAGACGGATGACTGATATATTGAAAGAGGTGCTCAAAACCCGTTGACTTTGGACTTTCGCTTTCTTTTCCCGTTATAATGCGCCCCTTTGTTGGCTTCGGAAGTTGGCAACGGGTGAGGGCTGCGGCGAATCAAAGTGCTCCCCAGGCTTAAGCAATTCGCGCGTCTTTACTGAAATAATTTGATTGCACCCGCGGATCGACGAAAGGGACAGCTCAACATTTCGCCAGGGCGTCCTTGCTATCACGCGGGTTTCTGTTAATTAATACGCTGAATCTTTCATACACTTGCGTGCAGTCCCCAGAGAAAACTCTAAGGGTACCGTCACTTATGCACTTTTATCGCGTCGTCCTGCTCGCCGCCATCAGCCTGGTAATCGGCTTCGCTTTTTTCCTGGTTCCCGCGCCCGTGCGCGCGCAACAACCCCAGCAACGGCTCGTCGAAGACGTCGACATCATCGGAAATCGTCGGCTGCGCAAAGACGACATCCTCTATTACGTTCAGACGCGGACTGGCGATCCTTACAATCCGGCGCAAGTCGAGCGCGATCTGCAAACACTGCTCTCGCTTCCCTTCTTTGACCGAGTGGGAACGCGCGTCACCATCGAGGACGCACCTCGTGGCGGCGTTCGCGTCGTCTTTGAAGTCAAAGAGCTGCCAATCATTCGCGATATTCAATTCGAGGGATTGAAGAGCGTTGCCGAGTCTGACGTGCTGAAGACGTTTCGCGAGCGGCGCGTAGGCGTGTCGAAAGAATCGATTCTCGATCCGGTCAAACTCAAGAATGGCGAGCGCGTGATGAAAGAGATGCTGGCGGCGAAGGGCCATCCGAACGCGGTGGTGACAGCCAGCGTCGAAGCCGTATCAGCAACCTCGAGCGCGATCACATTCGTCGTCAATGAAGGCCCGCGCGTTCGTGTGGCCGAGATTCGTTTCGAGGGCAGCAAGGTTTTCAAAAGCAGCGCGCTGCGGTCGCGAATGAAATACGTCAAGGAAGCCGGTTTGATTTCGCGCTTCCGCGAAGAGGACATTCTCGATCGGCAGAAGCTCGAATACGATCTGCATCAAGTCGACAACTACATGCGATCGAAGGGTTACTTGCAGTCCCGACACGGCGAGCCGCGCGTCGAAGGCCTGGGCAAACGCCGCACCGGTTTCCCGATCCTGCCGCTGCCTTTCCTTTCATCGGTTGACGACACGCTGCGAATCACGGTGCCGATCATCGACGGCAAGCTTTATCGCGTCGGCGACGTGAAAATCGAAGGCAACTCAATCTTCTCTGAACAAGTCATCAAAGCGTTCATCGGCTTGCAGAAAGGCGAAGTTGCAAACGGCGAAGTATTGAGCAAAGGTTTGTTCGAGAATTTGAAGAAGGCGTACGGCACGCAGGGTTTCATTCAATACACCGCGGATATCAATCCGACCTTCAAAGACAATCCGGCAAAGCCTGATGAAGGCGTTGCCGATTTTGTGATCACGATTGATGAAGGCAAACAGTTCACGCTGCGTCGTCTTGAATTCACCGGTAACACGTTCACGCGCGACAACGTGCTACGGCGTGAAGTGCTGATGAACGAAGGCGATATCTACAATCAAAACTATTACGAGTTTTCGGTCACGCGCCTGAATCAGCTCGGCTACTTCAACCCAATCGACAAAGACAAAGACGCCGACTTTCGCACGAATGAAGAAGAGGGTTTGGTCGACGTAACGATCAAAGTCTCTGAGAAAGGACGCCAACAAATCTCGTTCAACGGCGGATTGTCGGGTATTGGCGGATCGTTCTTCGGACTTGAGTATTCGACGAACAATTTGTTTGGACGCGGCGAGGTGCTCTCGCTAAACCTGGCGGCTGGCAACCGGCAGCGATCGTTCCAGTTCTCGTTCACCGAACCTTATATCAAAAATCGACCCGTCACGGCCGGCTTTACCCTTTTCGCTTACTCGCAAAAGTTCTTTGGCGAGGGAACATTCCTTTCACAGAACACCGCGGCGCAGCAGAGTTTCAGCCAATCTCTCCTGGGTATCAATAATACTGGCGAAGAAAACCTGTTCACGCGTAACTCGATCGGCGCATCGATCTTCGCCAGCGCACCTTTGTCTGAGTTCTATCGCAAGCGGCCATTCACACAGTTTTCGCGCATAGGCTTGTCGTATCAGCTGGCGCAATCAAGCGTGAAGGACCCGGCGGTTAATGCGGGCGGACAAACGACTCAGTTCATCCCGGTCATTTATCGCCAGCCAAACATTATTACTAGCCGCGCGACCGGGTCATTTGTTTACGACACGCGCAACGCGAATATCGATCCTACCAAAGGCACGTCGCTGTCGGTGTCGATGGCGCTTGCCGGGTTGGGCGGTGATGTTCGCAGTTACGAACCGACGCTCGAGTTCACGCACTTCATGCCGATTCGCAAGAAGCGATCTGACTTCCCTGAAGTTTTTGGCTTCCGGATTTTGGCGGGAACGGTTGGGAGTTTTGCCCAGAGTGCAAAGGTCACAAACGCAAACTCGCTGGCCTTCGTCGCAGGTGTGCCGATTTACGAGCGCTTCTTTCTCGGCGATGAATTTACGATTCGCGGCTACAACGTGCGCTCGATTAGCCCGGTCACCCCGCTCGACAACTTCATAACCTCTCGTAACGTGGTCCTGGCGACGAATGCCAGCGGAACTGCGAACGTAATTCCGGGCCTGCCTGCGAATCTCACTAGTATTGGTACGTTCACCGGTGCTAGCGGCAGTAACGTGGCCTCGCTGCCGCGGGTTTATACCGCCACCGGTGCTGATACGCAGATCCTCGGAAACTTTGAATACCGCATTCCGGTAGTCGGACGAACCGTGCAAGCCGCTCTCTACGTGGATGTAGGTTCTGCCTTCAACATGCGCTCGAAGAGGGATCAGACTTATTCGACAGAGTTCCTCGCCGATGATCCATTCTTGTCAACTAACGGGTTCATTGCCTGCCCGAGATTGACTAACAGTGGCGGTATAGCTCCGGTCAACCTGACGACTCTGGCTGCTTGTCAAAACTTCACCAACCTGGCGCTGTCGCCGTCACTCGGATTGGTCGCCCGCGACAATCGATTGATCACCCGCGCTGAGTATGATCAAGCGCTGCGAACGGGGCCTGTCGACCCGCTCACAGGTCTTCCGTTCGGTCTGCAGCAAGTCTTCCTTCGCGGCGACGCGCAACGCAATACCGTCGTGCGCCTTAACCAAAGCCTGTTCGCAAAATTCACCGACATTCGCAGCAGCATGGGGGCCGAAGTTCGCTTCCAGATACCAATTCTCAACGTGCCTTTTCGTCTTATTTATGCTTATAATCCGAACGCTCGCAAGGATCAGGTGATCAACGGATTTCCGTTCTTCTTTGACGAGAAAAAGTCGGTCTTTCGCTTCAGCGTAGGGCGCACTTTTTAGTTGATTGAAACCGCGCCTGACAATGGCCGGTCCAACCAGGCAAACCAAACCGGCGGCATGGACAACTAAACTGGGTTGACACTCGCCGCTCAATAACTGTTAAGGAGTTTTACAACACGCTTATGAAAATCTTTCGTGCGATAGCCGCAGTCGCTTTCTTCGCGGCAATCAGCGCCAGCGCGGTTTGGGCACAGCCAAAGCCGTCCGGACCGGCAGCTACGCCGCCGGCACAAACTTCAGCCGCATTGCCGGAAGCGAAGATCGCGCTCGTAGACACCGATGCTTTCCTGGATGAGAAGGCCGGCATTACGCGTCTGGTTGCGGCAGCGAAAAAAGTCGAGACCGAATTTCAACCGCGACGAGCTGAATTGACCAACCTTCAACAACAGATCGACAAAGCAACCGCGGATTTGCAGAAAGCTGGACCAGTGCAGGATCCGAAGGTCAGCGCTCAGCAGCAGGACAAGATCGATCAAATGAAGAAGGACCTGCAACGCAAGGGCGAGGACGCACAAGCTGCTTATCAAAAGCGTTTGCAGGACATGCTCGGTCCGGTTTACGAAGACATCGGCAAAGCGCTGGACGGGTATGCGAAGGCCCGCGGCATCACTTTGATTTTGGACGTGACCAAGATTCAGGGAATCCTCAGTGCTTCCGATTCTTTGGACATCACCAGATCGTTCATTGCCGATTTCAATAGCAAGAATCCCGCGACTGCAGCGTTAACGACGCAGCCGTAGCAGATTTTTTCAGCCTCGTTCATGTATGCGGAGGTGCGGCCACCGGCAACGCCTCCGCATCTTCGACTTAAAGGCTTTGGAGCATTTGGAAATGAGAGTCATTACAAAGTTTTCACTGGCGATTGCCTTCGGCTTGATCGCCGTTTCCCACGCCGTCGCCCAACCGGCAACGAAACCGCAGACAACGCCGGCAACCCAGGCTGCGCCCGTGAATGTGCCGGTGGGAAAAGTTGCAGTGGTCTTCTCGGCCGCTTTTCAGGATCCGAAAGAAGGTATCGCTAAATTCATGGTGCTGCTCAACAAGCTGAACGCTGAGTTCCAGAAGACGCAGGATGAGCTGAATCAGACGGCTCAGAAGATTAACCAGCTTCAGGATGAGATCGCAAAACTGCAGAAGTCGGCCGCGCCGGTTGATCCTAAAACAATCCAGGCAAAGCTCGATCAGGTCGATCAAATGAAAAAGGATTACCAGCGCCGGGGCGAAGATGGGCAGGCGAACTATCAAAGGCGGCGGCAGGAAATATTTGCGCCCCTGCAAGAAGATGTCGGCAAAGCGCTGGATGTGTACGCAAAATCGCGCGGCATCACGCTGGTGATTGACGGCAGCCAGATCGAAGGAATCCTGTTTGCCGCCGACAGTATCGATATCACCAAAGCATTCATCACGGATTACAATCTGAAGAATCCAGCGACGGCTTCAACTACAACACCGAAGTAAGCTTGGACGTACGATAAGCTTTAGCTCGGAAACGTTACGGATTGAAGCTTGTTTGGAAAAAGCGACAAGCTGAAGCTTATCCAACCTTATGGAAACAGTTCTCGATTCCGAAGGCATTAAGAAATTACTGCCGCACCGCTATCCTTTTCTCCTGGTCGATCGCATCATTGAACTGAAACCCCTCGAGAGAATCGTCGGCATCAAGCAAGTCAGCGTTAACGAATCTTTCTTTGAGGGGCATTTTCCGGGTGCTCCGGTAATGCCGGGCGTGTTGGTGATCGAAGCGCTGGCGCAATGCGGCGCGATCCTGGCGCTGCGCGAAATCGAGAATCGTGATCAAAAATTGGTTCTGTTCACTGGCATTCGCGAGGCGCGGTTTCGCCGGCCCGTCGTTCCCGGCGACTCGCTGGTTTTAGAAGTGACGGCCTTGCGATTCGGTCCGCGTATTCAACGCATGCACGGCGAAGCAAAGGTTGACGGCCAACTTTGCGCCGATGCCGAACTCACCAGCGTGATCGCCGATCGCCCAACCTCGTAGACATGAGCGCGCCATCAATCCAAAGTCAGTCTCGTCAAATTCATCCTTCCGCGGTCGTTAGTCCCAATGCTGAGATTGGCAGCGGCTGCGTGATTGGGCCATACACGGTCATTGGCAACCACGTGGTTCTCGGGAACAACGTTCGCCTCGATAGCCATTGCGTCATCGATGGCCGCACGCGCATCGGCGACGAAACTCATATCTATCCGTTCGTTTCGATTGGACTGCCGCCGCAGGATTTGAAATTTGCCGGCGAAGAAACGGAAACGGAAATTGGCCGGCGCAACCGCATCCGCGAATTCGTCACTGTTCATCGCGGTACGAAAGGCGGCGGCGGCATTACCCGCATCGGTGACGACTGTTTCCTGATGGCCCAGGCGCACGTGGCGCATGATTGTCTGATCGGCAATGGTGTGATCATGGCGAACGCGGCCACGCTTGCCGGTCACGTGACGGTCGAAGACAACGCCAATATCGGCGCTTACTCAGGCGTGCATCAGTTCTGTCGCATCGGCCACGAAGCTTACGTTGGCGGATACTCCGTCGTAGTGAAAGACGCGCTGCCATTCGCGCTCACGGTCGGCAATCACGCGAAATGCTACGGCCTGAACAAAGTCGGTATACGCCGTCGTGGCTATTCACCGGAAGCGATCGCCGCGCTGCATCACGCTTTTCATCTGCTGCTTTCGGCAAAGCTCAACACCACCCAGGCGATCGAACGTATGCGCGCAGAGATTAACAGCTCACCTGAAGTCGACGAACTAATTCGCTTCGTTGAATCATCCAAACGCGGCGTCGTAAAGTAACGCTCCAATGAAACTCGGTCTCATCGCCGGCAACGGAAAATTTCCGTTCCTGGTAATCGAAGGCGCGCACAAAGCGGGCGCGACGGTTGCCGTTGCCGCGATTCGCGAAGAGACGGATCCGGCGATCGAAAAGATCGCGGACAAACTCACTTGGGTGGGAATCGGTCAGCTCGGAAAGATGCTGCGCTTCTTCAAAGACGAGCGCGTCGACAAAGCGATCATGGCCGGCCAGGTCAAGCACGTGCAGATCTTCAGCCGCGCGATTCCCGATGTGCGCATGCTGAAAATGCTTCTGCGGCTGCCGCGTCGAAATACCGATGCCCTGATTGGCGCCGTCGCAAACGAACTTGCCGCGGAAGGAATCGAACTAATCGATTCGACTTATTTCCTTCAAGATCAACTTCCCGGGACCGGCACGCTCACGAAACGCGAACCGGACGAACGCGAGCGCGCGGATATCGAATATGGCTTGGGAGTCGCGCACGAAATCGCTCGTCTCGATCTCGGCCAGACGATCGTGATTCGCGATCGGGCCTGCGTGGCGATTGAAGCGATGGAAGGAACCGACGCCGTGATTCGCCGCGCGGGCGAACTTGTACGCGGCAAACTCACTGTCGTCAAAATTGCCAAGCCGGATCAGGACATGCGCTTCGACGTTCCCGTGGTAGGCGTTCCAACGATCGAATCAATGATTCACGCGCACGCCACATGTCTCTGTCTGACCGCCGGAAAAACCCTGATGTTCGATCGCGAACAGATGATCCGGCTCGCAAACAAGAACAAGATTGCGGTTGTCGCCGCTTGAATTTCTCGTTCGCTTTCATTGCCTTGACTTGCCCAGCTTTTAGTCTGAGAATCCCTCACACAGCAACCAGACAAATGGATTCAGTTCGACGTCGCGCGAGCGATGTCTACAAATAACTTTCAGCAAAAGGAGTTTCGATCATGGCATTACGTTTAGGAGACACCGCGCCGAATTTCACGGCGGACACCACCGAAGGCACGATCGATTTTCACGAGTGGCTCGGCGACAGTTGGGGGATTCTGTTTTCGCACCCGAAGGACTTCACGCCGGTGTGCACGACCGAACTCGGCTATGTGGCGAGTATCAAACCTGAGTTCGACCAGCGCAACGTTAAGGTCATGGGCTTGAGTGTTGACCCAGTTGATAACCACGCTCGTTGGTCAGACGACATTAAGGACGCGACTGGCCATTCGCCCAACTACCCGATGATCGGCGACACCGATCTGAAGGTTGCCAAGCTTTATGACATGCTGCCCGCAGCGGCCGGCGGAACATCGGAAGGACGAACCGCGGCAGACAACATGACGGTGCGCAATGTCTTTGTGATCGGGCCGGACAAAAAGATCAAGTTGATGATCGTTTACCCGATGGCAACGGGCCGAAATTTTGATGAGATTCTGCGGGTGATCGACTCGATTCAGTTGACCGCGAATTACAGCGTCGCCACGCCGGCGAACTGGAAAGACGGCGACGACGTGATCATCGTGCCGGCCCTCAACGACGAAGCCGCGAAAGAAAAGTTTCCGGGCGGGTGGAAGACGATCAAGCCTTACCTGCGTGTGGTGCCGCAACCAAACAAACAAACGAAGGCGGCCGAGGGATAATCAGGAGCGATCGAATCACAGCCATTCCTGGCTGGGGTGCGCCGGCTTCGTACCGGCAAATGGCTTTGTCGGGCAGCGCTTGTCGCTGCCCGAATTTTTTCGGGAAAGGAATCCATTGATTTGAGAGCAATTGTAACCACACGCAACGGCGACGTTGGCGTGATGAAGGTTGAACAGCGAGCCGATCCGATAGCCTCTGAGGGTCAGGTGGTCGTTCGCGTCAAAGCTGCAGGTTTGAACTTCGCAGACATTCTCTGCCGCCAGGGCTTGTACCCTGATGGTCCGCCAAAACCTTGTGTGATGGGTTATGAAGTTTCCGGCGTGATTGAATCCGTGGGCGAAGGAGTTGATCAAAGTCTGATCGGAAATTCAGTAATCGCCATGACGCGATTCAATGGTCAGGCCGAATTGCTCGCAGTTTCATCCGCACAAATCTTTGAAAAGCCTGCCAGTCTAAGCTTCGAACAAGCTGCGGCAATTCCGGTGAATTATCTCACCGCCTGGGCACTGCTGGTGTCGATGGGTGGCTTGAAAAAAGACGAGGCCGTGCTGATTCACAATGCAGGTGGCGGCGTTGGTCTCGCGGCTTTGGACATCGCCAAACATATCGGCGCGAAAACTTTCGGAACGGCGAGCGCGTCGAAGCATGAATTCCTGCGACAGCGCGGACTGGATCATGCGATCGATTATCGAAATCAGGATTGGTTACCAGTGCTGATGGATCTGACGCAAGGCAAAGGCGTTGAGTTGGTGATCGATCCGTTGGGCGGAGACAGTTGGAAGAAAAGTTATCGCGCCCTGCGCTCGACCGGCCGCATGGGCGTATTCGGCATGTCGGTCGCTTCGGCTTCCGGTATTCGCGGAAAACTCCGCGCGCTGAAAGCCCTGGCGCAGATGCCGCGTTTCAATCCGCTGGCGTTGATGAACCGAAACAAAGGCGTCTTTGGTTTGAACCTCGGACACATGTGGGGCGAAGGCGAAAAGGTGGCCGGCTGGACGCAGGAGATCATGCGCGGCGTGGCCGAAGGCTGGATTCAACCCCATATCGATCGCGCGTTTCCATTCGCTCAAATCGCGGACGCGCATCGCTACATGGAAGAGCGAAAAAATACGGGCAAAGTGGTGCTCGTGCCCTAGCCCCGGGCGGCGTATGAGAAAACTGGCGTTAAATGGCGGGCTCCAAATTTGGTATTGATTGATCGCGGACCAGTGTTAGAATCTGGTCGCTCAAATTGCGTAAGCAACCGTAGTAGTTAGTTCTTTCATAAACGCTCGGACCCTTTCTCATGTTCGCTGAATCAAGCAAGCACGGGAGTCGTCCGACATGTCGCTACTTGGCACCGACGTGCTTTGGGATCGCAAAATTTTCCTCGCGTTGCTCTTACTCACTGAATTCTTCGGCGAACGGCAGGTTCTAATACTGCTCTAGCCCTTGATCAAGCCTATCAAGATCACGGTTCAATAGTTCACTGACCGGGTCTCAAAAACATTGGAGTGGATCATGAAGCTTCAAGATATATTTCCCACCACCGATCAACTCAAGCTTATCAAAGGCGCTGAATCAGATCTCCTAAAACGTCGACAGAAAGGCATGGTGGGATTTGTCGTTGGTGTCTTAGCAGCCGTTGTTCAAGTAGTATTTGCTGCCGTCAGTAACGACTATGCCCGAAAAATTGGGCGCGCGCTGCAAGCGTTGTTTCATTTTCAAGTACGAGCGCTACTCACTAATCCCGAAGCGATAGGATTACTAGTTATCGTCATTTGCTTTGGCGTCTGGTTTACGCTTCGCTGGACGAGCGTACTAGCTAAAGAATCGAAAGAGCCTTTCAAATACACGTTCTGGATCGAACCATTCGAACAAATAGACGGTACACCAGGCGATCGATTTCAACTTAAGGCCGGAGATCGGCTGCGTCTGCTCAATCACGATCTAATGCAGAGAATGCGAGAGCGCATTCATCGGCTCTCCTTACTCGATGCGGGAAAGGAACTTTCCGACGCCGCAAGAAGTTCTTTAACGTCGCACATACAAGTACGAGGGAGTTATGCGGTGCGGGAAGACAAAGACGGCAAATGGGTTCTTCAAATTATCGCCCGGATTCGCATCGGACCTCCTGGTAAACCCGAGACTCTGGCTCATCCCGTTAAAGTGTCACTTACCGAAGACGGTGCTGACGAAAGTCAACAAATCCTTACGGCGGCCAAATATAACCAACTCCTCGAACACGTTTATTCGAGGGTAGCGACGGAGATTTACAAACAGATTCGGGACGACGTGAAGACGAAGAGTCAAATGTTTCCGAGCAGCTATCTTCGCGCGGTTGCGCTCTATTACGAAGCGGTTGATTTTGAACGGTCGAACACGATTGACGCATATGCTCTCGCGATCGAATTCTACCGAGAATCTAAACGGTACTTTGACATTCGGATCTTTGGCTGGTTGCCGAGGGCCTTAGCGGGCGTGAACTGGTTGCCTCTATGGCGATTATCCAAGCGCTCACTCATGGCAGAAGCGAACACGCGAATTGGATTCGCCAGATCCCTAATCTATAGAAGAATCGTCTCGTCATTTTCAAGCAGGCAACAGTATCCGCTTTTCGAAATACCAGCGGAATTAAATCGTATCATTTCGATCTTGACCACACTCGAAGGGCGAATGGATCGCACTTTCAGAGTCCGTGATTTCCTACCAAGTAGGGCTGCAGAACCGAACGCACTGAGTCCCGGCGATCGATACAAGACCTTAATGGGCTTCTTGACTCATCCGAACGACTCGGCACTGAAACGCGGCCGCCGCGATTTCGAGCAACTTCGCGAAATGCTTTCCACGGCTTATACCGTCGCAGCGCTTGCCTACTGTTACCTGGACGCAAGAGGGCGTGCCAAATTGTTCTTGGATAGTGCAACGGCAGCGAATCCAAACTTTACCGACGAAAGTCCGTTGTGGTGGTTGGCCAGGGCCGAAGCTGAAGCTGATGTAAACAAAAAGTTGGACTTCCTGAGAAAAGCTACTGAGTTCGACTCTTCCTTCGAAATTGCGCAATACCGTTTGGCGCAATTTTCTGAGATGAGAGTGCGCATGCGGGACGAGATTCCCATGGAACGAGTTGATAGTCTAATCGAGGAATACGACGAAGTGCTCAGAATTAACCCAGGTAACATCGGTGCTTTGTCCGCTCAAGGATATTTATTGTGGTTGGCCGGTAACCTAGAGGAGGCGCAAAAGAAATTTGATGAAGGCCTGCAAAGCAAAGCCATCGTGCGCCAGACGTTCGTCGGAGATCTCCAACATGGTCTGGCCAGAATTGCTGCTGAAAATGGGGACATTAATAGAAGCTTTAATCTTTACACGCAGGCGCTTTCTACCGACCCCGCAGTGGCGGTGCATTCATCCACCTCCGGACTCCAATCGAATTATGATTATATCGCCGATGGCATTCTGAAACGCTACCAAATGTTCAAGGCGAAAGTAGACGAAAAACTGGCCGAGGCAACCGTAAGGAATAATGACGGCGAAAAAATCGAAAGCCGCGCCAGAGTGTCCGGCAGGACTATTAACGCGGTGCGCAGCTTCACATTGAACAATTACGGAAATGCTTGTCTAAATTATTACCGCCGTTTTGGGGATCCGAAGCAGCTGCAACAAGCAATCAACGCGTTTGAAGAAGCGATCGACTGCAACAAGGACAACTTCGTTGCATATTACAACTTGAATAATGCCTACGGCTGGCGCGGAGCCGGGCCGAAGAAGGTGGAAGAGCCGCTGAAAGTGGCCATTGATCTGGCTCCATCGTGGCCAAAGTTGCGCATTGACGCGGCAACCGCGGCACTCTATCAAGGGCAGGCCGAAATCAAAAAGAAGAAAGAGGAGATCAAACGAACACAAACAAAGATAATCGAGGCAACGCGAGAGGCAATCAGAAAGGAAAAAGGCAGCAAAAAGACATGGACGCCGTCTCCGGCCTCAACGTCCGAAGGTCGCGGCGAACAAGCACCCAAACGGAGCGGTGTCGGCGCAACCGCGGGCGCGATCATCGGCGGTATTGCGGGCAGTGACAACGGCGCGGTGATCGGATTTGTCGATTTAGAAGCCCGTCCATCGCCCAGCAGCAGCGCCAAAGGAACATCGTCAAGCCATGATGATCAATCCGATGCGACGCTGATCAAAAGCGACGTAGAACGAACGCAAGAATTTCAAGAGCTTGAGCAGTTACAGAATGTCTTGGCGAAGAGCAACATTGAATTCGAAGGACTCAATCAAGAACTTGAAAAACTCGAACGTGAACTCAAAGAACTCGAAGAAGAACTCCAGAAGCGCCGGTCGTCCTTGCTCACAACCATGCTGAGTGATACCAAGTGGTCATTCGCGCTCAACCGCCCTGCCGACTCTGACGAAAACGGAATCGATCAATTATTACGCGAAAGAATTGAAAGGGATAAGCTGGATGAGGACGATATCCGGGCATTGCAGGTCTGGGCACGCGCGTATTCGACGAATGAGGACAACGACGAAGAATTAGAAGCCGCGCTGAAATTGTGCGATTACGTAACCGGTTATTTTGAGGAGAGCTGGGAAACGGAGACTGTTGTTTCTGATACTTGCAGAGCCCTCAAGAATCGGAAAAATCCCACTGTGCAGGTAACGGCGATTCACCATCCCAACGAGTTCGTGGCTGAATTACAATCGGATAATTGGAAATGTCTGCGAGATAAACTCTCCCCCGATGGCGCAAGCTTATTGAACGGGTATGCGAGTTCGCGACTCCCTCCGAACTTTCTCCGGTTAGCCCTGATCCATCAGCTAAATCAAATAATTGCAGAAAAAGAAGTTGATGAATCGTGTTTTGCCAGCCAGATTCAGAAGCTCAAGAATGCTTCTAAGATCCAGAACGGGAAAGCAGAACCGGTTCGGCTCAATGGCAAGTTGTTGAAAACGGCGTTCGGTCGGTATCTGGATATTAGCGGGCTAGACGCCCAGGAAGACGGTAATCATTACGACACAAGAAGGAAAACGAGTGATGGGTCTCTTGCGCGAATTATCGAATCCTGGCTGGATAGCGACCCGATTCATTTTGGTTCCCTTAAGTGGGCAACCGAATTTCTCGACGTTGTTGCTCCAAAAGATCAACTGAAATATTTGGAGAATGCGATCCACAGACTGGAGAGCGACAATAAAGCAAAAACCGATATTTATTATGCTCTACGGGGAGACGTCTACTGGCGTGTACCCGATTATAAGAAGGCCGCCTCGGACTACTTGAAAGCAACCGAAGTCAACTCAAGCGAGCCTCGGTATCTTAATGCTCTTGGAATAGCATACTCAACGCTGGGCGACTATGAACAGGCAATATTACCGTTCAGCAAAGCCAGCAAATTGGAGCCGAAAAGCGGTGTGTATTGCTGGAACCTCGCTCGCGCATTTACAGAAAGTGGGAAGTGGAAGGATGCTATCACGCAGTCCAAGAAAGCGATTCGGCTAGATCCCACCAACGCCGCTTACCACACTAATCTTAGATATGTGTATAGCGCCTTTGGGAACGAATTACTGGCGAAATCAAAGTTTCGGGAGGCACTCGCGCAGTACGACGCCGCGTTCCATGAATCTGACATGATCCCAAATCCAGAAAAAGCTGGATACTATTCAAGTCAGGCCAGTGCTTACCAGGGACTTAACGACTGGGAGCACGCAATTGAAGCGTGCCGAAAAGCTCTCGAAATAGATCCCGATAACGTGAATGTTGCTCGCCAGCTAACATATATCCACAACGCCGAAGGAAATGAATATGTCAGTAAGGGTGAGTTCCGCAAGGCAATTGAGAAATACGAAGAGGCGCTCAATGAACCAGCCGAATCGCTACCCTTAGATACTGCCGTTTACTATTCAAACCTGGCAAGTGCCTACCAGGATTTGCACGAATGGCAAAGCGCCATTGAGGCATTGCAAAAGGCCATCGAGCTTGATCCGAACAACGCCGCCTACATGCATCGGCTGCACAACACGGCAGGTAACGATTGTGTGGACAAGGGCAAGTTCGCTGATGCCGTAGAACATTACGAAAAAGCGGTCGCCGGGGATCCTGAAAACTCCATTTATCGAGCGAATCTGGCGCTAACCTTTAGTGACTTGGAGAGATGGTCCGAGGCTCTCGACGCATGGAACGAAGCCATCCGAATGGACCCGAATAATCCGATTTATCTTTCCAATCTAGCGGATGTTTATCAGAATCTGACCCTATGGGACGATGCTATAGCTACCTGGAAAAGGGTCCTGGCAAACGATCCGACAAACAAAACTGCGCAGTGGCAACTTTACAATACAGAGGGCGTGGCGTGCTTCGATCGAGGGGAATACGAGCGCGCGATCGAGTATTACACGCAATCCATCAGTATCAATGAAACGAATGACTTAAGTACGTACTCAAACCTGGCACTGGCTTGGAAAGAATTGATTCCGAAACTGGGCAAAGAAGCTCGAGACAACGCGATTTCAACCACCCAAAAAGCGATCGGCATCGCTCACACCAAGGCTGGCGCCGAACAGTTGCTAAGCGAACTCGAAAATGAGCTGGAAAGATTGAAGGCCCTCCCGGAAGGATCTTAAGTCGCACCGCAGACAGCCAGCTTCAATCCCTAAGTTCCCACCTGGCCGTTGACGGGGGTTCTTCTTTATTGTGCAAAGTACTTGACAGCGCAGAAAGAGGCAGTGTAGTTTGAAATTCAGCATGCCGCCGCTAGCCCAGCCAGACCAGCCTCCCGCAATTCACGATCGAGCGATCGACAACCTGCGTTACATTCGCGAAACGATGGAGCGCGCGTCCGCGTTCACCGCTGTTCCGGGATGGGGGCAGGTGGTGATTGGCGTGACTGCGTTGGCCGCGACATACCTGGCAGCGCAGCAGCCAACTTCGCGCGGTTGGCTTTGGGTGTGGCTGGCAGAAGCGATCATCTCGTCTCTGATCGCCGGCTGGTTGATGGATCGAAAGGCGCGCGCGTTGGGAGTGCCTTTGCTCTCGGGTCCGGGCCGCAAAGTCGCTTTCAGTCTTTCGCCGCCAATGATCGTAGGCGCGCTGCTCACCGTGGCGTTGTTTCGCGCCGGAATGATCGACGCAATCCCCGCAGTCTGGTTGTTGCTTTACGGAACCGGCGTCGTCACGGGCGGCATGTATTCAGTCGGCATTGTTCCGGTGATGGGAATCTGCTTCATGTTGCTGGGCGCGGTGGCGCTGTTTGCTCCCGCCTCGTTTGGAAACTGGCTTTTGGCGGCGGGCTTCGGCGGACTCCACATAATTTTTGGTTCAATCATTGCGAGGAAATACGGTGGCTAAACAAAGCGCGCTCAAGCGCGAAATAAAACGAGGTCAAGCAGAAAAAGAAAAGCTGCGCGGTATCCATGGAGGCGCGCCGCACAGCGCGCGCGAAATCGATCGGATGATTCATGAGCGGCTGCGTCTGGGAATTATCAGCGCTCTGGCTGGACACGAATCGCTGACGTTCAATGAACTGAAGCACGCGGTGAAAACAACTGACGGAAATTTGAGTGTGCATGCGCGCAAGCTTGAGGAAGCCGGCTACATCAGTTGCTCGAAGTCATTCGAAGGCCGCATGCCAAAAACCGAGTTCAGCCTGACCATAGCCGGACGGCGCGCACTCGAACGTTATCTCGATCACATGGAAGCTTTGATTGGCCGCATGCGCAAGGCCTAGCAGCCAAAAAAATTTGCTCGGTAGCTTTATCAGACAAAGCTCTTTGTTTTGCGCATGAGGAGGAACGTCTTATGTACACCAATATTAACCTCGCAGCGCCGGTCGGCGCGCTCGCTTTACTTGGCACTGCATTTCTCTTGTTCGTCGCGGCAATCGTGCTGATTCAATCGCTCATCGTGCGAAAGCGAACACGCGCGAAATTCGTCTTACTAACGATGCTCGTAATTGCAGGCGTGTATGTCGGACTGATGATCGTCTTCTCGTTTGCGAGTCATGAACGCATTCTCGCGCGCGGTGAGGAGAAACATTTTTGCGAGCTTGATTGCCATCTCGCTTACTCGATTGTAGGCACGCGCCAAACGAAAACGATTGGCGACGCTCCAAATCAAAACACTGCCCGCGGTCAATTCACTGTAATCACAATTAAGACTCGCTTCGATGAAACCACGATCGGGCCTCGGCGCGGCAACGGCTTGCTATATCCGAACAGTCGCGCGCTGACGCTCATTGATGATCGCGGCAATCGATACGGACCCGCCGCGCAATTCGGCGCCGCGCTCACGACGCCTCTGCGACCGGGCGAGTCCTACACGACCGAAGTTGCTTTCGATCTCCCGGCGGGGGTGAAACCTGCGACGCTGCTGATAAATGAAGGGGATTGGATTACGCATGTCGTCATCGGTCACGAGAACAGCCTCTTACACAAGAAAACGAGTTTTCAAGTCTAACTCCAAATGGAATCCTTCGACATAGCCGTTGTGGGCGCCGGATTGGCCGGGTTACAAACTGCGCTCTTATTGGGCGAGCGCGGGTTTCGTGTCCTCCTCATAGATCGAAAGACTGCTCTTGATCGATCGATTCACACCACGGGCATCTTCGTACGTCGTACGCTTGAGGACTTTGATCTTCCAAATGATTGCCTGGGTCCACCTGTGCGCAATGTCACGCTTTACTCGCCGGCTCGGCGATCTATGGATCTCGTTAGCCCGCATGACGAGTTTCGAGTTGGCCGCATGGGTGTGTTGTACCAGCGCCTCTTGAATAAGTGCATTTGCGCGGGAGTCGAATGGATGCCCGGCAGCAGATACGTGGAACATTCGCAGCTTAACGACGAGTTGGTGATGCGCGTTGAAACTGGGACCTTCTCTCGTTGCGTGCGCGTTCGCTATCTGGTTGGAGCGGACGGTGCAATGTCGCAAATCGGCGCGGCGCTGGGACTTGATAGTAACCGAGAGTGGATCGTCGGAGTGGAAGAGGTACTGGAAGGCGTGCCGTTGGTTGGCCCGTCGCGCTTTCACTGCTTTCTCGATCCGCGTCTGGCCCCTGGCTATCTCGCCTGGATCGTTCATGACGGCGAACAGGTCCACCTCGGTGTCGGTGGCTATCCTGCACGCTTTGATCCGCTGAAAGCTTTACGCGAGTTTAGGAGCAGCGTGGACAATGTTATCGATCTCCGCAGCGCTAAACTGATCGAGCGTCGTGGAGGCCGCATTCCGGTTGGCGGAGTTCTCCGACGTATAGCTAACGAACAGGGACTGCTGGTGGGCGATGCCGCCGGCGCCGTATCGCCTTTGACGGCCGGCGGATTGGATCCGTGCATGCGACTCTCAGCGTTCGCCGCCAAGGTAATCGGCGATTATCTTGAGACTGAGGACCGCACCGCGCTCTCAGCGTACTCGGGTGAGTTGTTTCGGGCTCGGTTTGTTTCACGTCTCTGGATGCGTCGAGTGATTGCAGCCGTGCGATCGCCCGCGCTCATCGAGCTGGGCTGTGCGTTGTTTCGTCTGCCGGTGTTCGATTCGTTTGCCTGGCATGTTTTCTTCGGACGTGGATCGTTTCCCGATTTGCACCCTTCGACGAAGACTGAGCCAGTAACTTCGATCATTTGATCTGAGAACGTAGCGTGGACGCAGGGTAAAGATGAGGTCCATAAGACGAGTCAAACTGATTCTTCCAGCGCTAACGGAAGCCACCAGTCCGTTTTGGCGGCCGATCAAGTACTCGCTGTTTCCACCGCTTGGTCTCGCGACGCTGGCTGCGTATCTCGATCCCAATCTCGAAATCTCTCTGCAGGATGAGCACGTTGAGAAGCTCGATCTCGACGACGATCCAGATCTCGTCATCATTCAGGTTTACATCACCAACGCGTATCGCGCGTACGCAACAGCCGATCACTATCGCGCGCGCGGCGCCTATGTCGTGCTCGGCGGTTTGCATGTAACGTCGCTACCGGACGAGGCAGCGCCGCACGCCGACACGATCTTTCTCGGTCCCGGCGAACACACGTTTCCAAATTTTCTACGCGACCTGGCGTCGGGAGTTCCGCAAAGAAGGTATGAATCTTCCGTTCGTACTTTGGAGGGAATTCCTCCGATTCGCCGCGATCTAATTCAACGGCATCGGTATCTGGTGCCAAACTCAATTGTCGTTTCGCGCGGCTGTCCGCACCACTGCACCTTCTGTTACAAAGATGCGTTCTTCGAAGGCGGTCGCGGATTTTACACGCAGATGGTTGATGACGCGCTGGCGGAAATCGAGCGGCTGCCGGGACGGCATCTGTATTTCCTCGACGATCATCTTTTCGGAAAGCCACGCTTTGCGCGCGAGCTGTTTCGCGGGATGCGTGGAATGAATCGAGTGTTCCAGGGAGCGGCCACGGTCGATTCGATCCTGCGCGATGATTTGATCGAGGAAGCAGCAGCCGCCGGACTACGAAGTCTCTTCGTCGGCTTTGAAACGCTTTCAAGCAACAGTCTGCAAGCCGCCGGCAAGCGCCAGAATCTCGGTCGCTCTTATCGCGAAGTAACGCGTCGCCTCGACAGCCTCGGCATCATGATCAACGGCAGTTTTGTTTTTGGTCTCGACGGAGACGATGACTCCGTTTTCGCGCGCACTGTCGACTGGGCCGTTCAAGCGGGAATCACGACGGCGACATTTCACATCCTCACGCCGTATCCGGGCACGGCCCTTTACACCGACATGCTCGCGCAGAACCGAATGACAACGCGTAATTGGGACTTATTCGACACTCGAAATGTTGTCTATCGACCTACGGAACTGACGCCGGAAGAACTGAAGCACGGTTACGACTGGGCGTATGAATCGTTCTATCGCTGGGGCTCAATCCTGAAGGCCGCATCCTCGCATTCAGCCATAAAGCATTCGCTGAAGCACTTCGCTTATAGCGCGGGCTGGAAGAAGTTCGAGCCCGCCTGGGACTTTGTAATACGAATCAAGCAGTTGTCACAGATGCGGCCGGTGCTGGAAGCGGTGCTCTCGCAGGTGGCTCAAACCGAGGCTAACGCGAATGAACAGCGCGTCAACGAAACGCGCCGAAAATCTTTACTTGCCCCGGCGCGTTGAGCCGACGCTCCGGCAGCAGGGCATTTGCCGTTCACTTCACACTGGTGCTTGGGCAAGCAGATCTTTCAGCTTTTCGAGTTGTTCCTGGAGAGATCCGGCCATCCAGCCTTCGGGCGCCTCGGCAATGGCTGTCGCCTTCTCAGCCTCGGCGCGATCGGATTCGCCGGTCCCCATCAGCGCTTCAATCAATGTTGCTCGTAACCAGAACTTTTGCTCAAGTCTTCATTGCCATGATCGTCTTTCACGCCTGCATCGAGGCGTTGCCTGGCTAATTCAATGACGCGTTGACGGACTCGACGCGCCCAGACGAAATCCGCAATTGCGTCGGACTTCTCAGTGGTTACACTTGCCCTGACGTTCAGCACATAGGCGTAGTTGATTCCGTTGTAGAAATCATCCTTCAAATTGAATCCTTTGCCGTAGGAACGGATTGCTTCATCCAGGTCTTCACGCTTGCCGTCTAGTTCCCACATCCGCTTATGGATCGCTCCCCAGACACCCAGCGTTTCCGGATCGTTCGTGGCTTCAGGACTTAGTTCCGTCAGAATGTTTCGAGCTTCTGCCAGCGCGGTCTTCGGGTCGGGCTGCTGGTCTTTGTAAGTTGCCACGGCAAGTTGTTGCACAACGAACGGATCGCCCGGCATCTTCAATTTCAATTGATCGAGGGCCATCCTGGCAGCGGCCCAGTTGGACTTGGCGCGCGCATCACGAAACATTTTCATCAGCAAACTAACTGTTTGATCGTCAGAAGTGGGCGCGGCCCGAGTCATGTCCGCAGACGCCGGCGCAGGCGCCGTGGCGGGGAGCGTTGGGCAAACCAGCGCGGGCAGGAATGTATAGACCGGACTATCAGAGTTGGTGCCGTTGACCAACTGCTCAATCGCCTGCTGAAGTTCGTCGCGGAATTTCTCAGCCACTTCCGCATCGATGCCTGGCCCCAGATGTTGGTACTTGCGAATCAACAGGTGATTGAGGTCAAACGGAAACTTAAACTTCTCTTCCGCGATCACGATTGTCGTATGCGGGCGGAGCGCGTGGCGCACCCCGAGTTCATAGATCGCATTCGCGTTGGACGTCGAGAGATCGGCTACGACGACATCCGCACTCAATAGTAACTCGTACATCGGCAGGTCGATGGTCCCTGCGTGTACGATGTCGTCGGCGCGAATGCATTCCAAGCCGGCTGCCTCAACAGCCTTCTTGACGATAATCCGGTATGACTTGTCGAGGTCGAATGTCTTTTGTTGTTCGAAGTCGGTCTTAGTCCCGAACCCCATCACCACAAAACACTTCTTCCGGGTCGCTTCTGGCGGCATGGCTTCCCCCTTTTTGCAAAGACTGCGTGAAAGTCGAACCTTCCGACTGCGGAAGTTAATCGAGAGTTGCGAGGCCGGCGGAGTATATCAACACGCCGAGTGACGACCAACAAAAATGTTATTGGAGACTAGGCGGCGTAACTCGCATAGACGCTTTTTGCTTTTTCCAGAAAATCGCGGCGGTCGATGAGGTAATGAAGTTTGACCGGCTCAGAAATAACTTCGTCCGGTTCGGGTTGTGCCGTTTTTGATTTCCGAGTCTTTGAGGACTTCTTTGCCGGCTTCCTGGAGGACTTCTTCGATTTGGTTTCCTTTAGACTCTTGGCCGGGGCGCTACGCGCGCGCGTCCAGTCATGCGTCGCGGCCAGATGATCGATTAGCTTCTCGAACACTTCGCCGGATTCGCGCTCAGTGATCCCAATCTGTTCGAGATAGCCGAAGTAACGCAGACGCCGGATCAACTCCATCAACGTCAGACGACCTTCAGAGGTTAATCCTCCGTGCGCGTGCGAGCGGCTGACGAGGTACTGAATCAGGATCGCTTCGGCGTAAATCTTCGGCGCGAGAAACAAACGCACGCCGTCAGCTTCGTAGCCTTCCGTCAAACGGCTCGAGCGCCGCACCGCGCGCATGTTCATAAACACATCTTCCCAATTCGTCTTCGGATCGCGTCGCGCAAGATAGTTTCGCGCGGCATTCAACAGCCACCTCTCATCGTTCAAATCGAGATTGACGCCCAGCGTGTCGAGCCATTCGAAAAGCACCGCGCGCGAATCAGATTTCTTTTCGACTATCACGAATTGGTCGCCGGCGGTCGGCAGTTTCTTAATCAGCGCCCGCCGCGGTGGGTCTGTCGACTTGCCGCCTTCGATGACGTAAGTATCGATTCGCGCGAGCCAGCGTTTCGCCGAACCGCAATAGGGACAATGCGGATGCGTTTCTTCAGAGTCGAAATATGGCCGCATCGCGCTGCGATTGGTGAGTTCTTCGATGGTCGGCGTATGACGCTTGATTTCTGAGAATGCTGTGCGCGGCGCCAGCCCGAGTTGTTTGGTGAAGATGTCGAAAATGCAGGCGAGACAAACCAGCGTGGTGAATTCGGTGACCGTCCCCGGCGGGAAATCTTTCAGATCGAGTTCGCGCTTCGCAGTTGTCATAGTTTATTTTGCCACAGAGGCACAGAGGCACAGAGGCACAGAGAAGAATAACGCTCAGTAGAAAGACTTGAAACTCTCCTTTGATCTCTGCGTCTCTGTGCCTCTGTGGCAATTCCCTAAGCAATCGCTACTAACGCAGGTTCGCTGTCGGTGTGACCCAGCGCGAGATCGAGTTCAGCCTCGACATCGCCAATGCCGCTCGATAATTTTGTGAAATCAAAAAGGTTCGGATCGAGGAGATGCGTCGGCGCTGCATTTCCCAGCGCCGTCAGCATCGATGCGCGCACATGCGGAATCTCTTTCTCGAGGTCTTCGATCAGGCGTTTGATCCGCGCGCGTTTCAGATTCGGTTGTGAGCCGCACAGGTCGCAGGGAATGATCGGAAACTGTGCTTCGGCGGCGAACTCAGCGATGTCAGCTTCGCGACAGTAAGCCAACGGGCGAATGACTGTGTTGCGTCCATCGTCGGAACGCAGGACCGGCGGCATCGCCTTCAACGAGCCGACGTAAAAAAGATTCAGCAGAAAGGTCGTGATGATGTCATCGGCGTGATGGCCCAGCGCGATCTTGGTGCAGCCTTCTTCGACTGCGATGTTGTAGAGAATGCCGCGCCGCAAACGCGAACAAACCGCGCAAGAGGTTTTACCCTCGGGCACCAACCGCTTCACGATTGAATACGTGTCGCGTTCGACAATGCGAAAGGCGACGCCCCGATCCCGCAGGTACACAGGCAGCACCTCTGCCGGAAAACCCGGTTGCTTCTGATCCAGATTCACCGCCAGCAGATCGAATCTCACCGGCGCGCGCTGCTGAACGTCGAGCAGCAGATCGAGCAACGTATAGCTGTCCTTTCCGCCGGACAGGCACACCATAATTCGATCGCCGTCTTCGATCATCCGGAAATCTCCGATGGCTTCGCCCATGCGACGCAGCAGGCGTGTCTTGATTTTGCTTGCAATCAACATCCGACAAAGGATGCCACGCGCAAGTTAGCGCTGACAAGAAGGCCGTGTGCGCTTGACGGGACGATGCGGCAAGCAAATAATGCGGGACAAGTTGAATTATCGGGAACTTGTTTCGAGATCCCGCGTTATTTTTTTGGATTCCCGGCCATAACTTCACATGAATAAAAACAAACTTCGCATCCTTCTGCTCAAATTCTGCCTCGCAGCGTTCTCGTTACCGTTCGTCAATGTTCATGGCGCCGGAGGCCGCATCGAAGGAAAGATTACCGATCCCAAGGGCGCCGTCGTCGTTGGCGCCAAAGTGACGGTAACGGATCCGGCCACGAACCAGAGTTTCAATGCGACCACCGATGCGGAAGGCCAATACAAGATCGAGGGACTCTCGGTCGGCGATTTCCTGGTAGTCGTGTCGGCGCCAGGATTCGCCGAAGCGCGTCGCGAAAATGTAAAAGTCGCGGATAGCGCGGTCGTAACGCTCGATTTTAAACTTGAAGTAGGAGCCGTTGAGGCTGTCGTAACTGTGGCCGCTAAAGCCAACACTGATCCTGTTTATCAGCAAATTCGTCAGTTGGCGAAAGCCGACGGAGATTTTGGCGGGCCATTCGCGACGGTCAGCAACATAGTGCTGAAGCGCGATGCAGGAATCTTCACTTTGCGAAGCGGAGAGTTATATTTCACCCGACCGATCGAGGGTCGCATAACCGCGGCTGTGTTCATCGGAGACGGCGAGTTATCTTTGACCCCGCCAACACCAATCGAGAAGCATACCCTGTCTATCTTTATCAACAACGAATCCCTGAGCGAAGAATTCTCACACCTCGTGATTCGTTTTACCGACGCAACCTTCGATGAAATCACATCCTCGTCGAATGCCAAGATGGGAAACGGCGGCGCCCAGGCAGCCAAAGCGCGCGATTTGTATCGCGAGAATCAGCAACTGCTCCGGAAGGATCTGCGCGACAACGTTGACTTGCGCACTTTGACCGATATCTATGCGCCGAAACGCGACGGTTATTTCGATGCGTTTATCGACGGAAAGAGACACAGCAAACTCGTCTTTGTGCTTGATCCACTCGGCATTCCAGAGGTATCCCCCGAAGAGGTCGCGCTTTTGAGTTACGGTGAAAGCGATGGGGGCATCTGGACAGCATTCCACTTGGCGAACGAATATGCGAACCGAACGGCGTCCAGCGCGGAAGATCATCGTCAGTTTGACATCACGCATCACGAAATCGACGGCGTCATTAAGGGAACTCAGATCACCGCCACAGATCGCGTGACGTTGCGGCCACTGGTTGCGGGGCGAGTACTCACTTTTGATCTCTATCGCAGCCTGCGGGTCAGCCGCGTCCAGGACAGTCAGGGCAACGATCTCAGTTTTGTGCAAGAGGGCAAGGATGAAGATTCGCAGTTTGGCGTGATCATGAATAAGCCGCTGGAGGTTGCGAAAGACATCACGCTAAAGGTTCAGTATTCAGGCGGCGATGCGCTGCGCGACTCAGGCGGTGGAAACTTTATCCTGATTCCCCGATCCACCTGGTATCCGAACAATGGCGGAACTCAATTCGGCGATCGCGCCATCTTCGACATTACATTTCACTATCCGAAGGGCTACATGTTCGTGGGCACCGGCGCGCCGACTGAACCCGACAAGGCGGACGGAAACGTGATGGTAACGAAGTGGTCCAGCGGCAAAACCGAATTGGCCGTCGCTGGTTTTAACTACGGCAAGTTCAAGAAGAAGGAGCTTCTGGACAAGGACACCGGCTATAACATCGAGTTCTATGCCAACACCGACGTGCCCGACGAGATCAAAGAAATTCAGCGGCAGATCGAGCAGATTGAGCGCGAGGGAGGCAAAACGGCTACTACCCTGGGATTGATTACAACTACCGCCATGGCCGATCAAGCTTTGGCGGACGCCCAGAACTCAACCCGAATTTACGACGCGTATTTCGGCAAGTTGCCTTACACGCGCGTGGCGATGACGCAGCAACCGGCGGGCTTCTTCGGACAGGCTTGGCCCACGCTCGTCTTTATGCCTTACATTGCTTTTATTGACACGACTCAGCGGAATCAACTGCTCGGCATCAGAGGCGGCACAGATAATTTCTGGCGTTATGTTGCGCCACACGAAATTGCCCATCAATGGTGGGGTCACACCGTCGGTTGGGACAGCTACCACGATCAGTGGATGAGTGAAGGGTTCGCGGAATTCTCGGCTTCTCTCTACGTTCAATTCGTGCGTCACGATGTGAAGAGCTTCCTCGATTTCTGGAACAACCAACGAGATCTGATTACGCAATCCCGGCCGGCGACGCACGACATCAAGCCGTATACGATCGGACCTGTAACGCAAGGTTATCGTTTGAGTAATGGCAAAACGCGCGCGGCCTATCAGTTTCTGGTCTATCCAAAGGGTGCTTACATCCTGCACATGGTACGGATGATGTTTTATTCGGCCCGTGACGGTGATCGCCGCTTTCAGGAAATGATGAAAGATTTCGTTCAGACTAACTTCAATCATGATGTATCCACGGAAGACTTCAAACGCATCGTGGAAAAACATATGTCAAAGGACATGGATCTCGACGGAAACCAGCGTCTGGATTGGTTCTTCAACGAATGGGTCTATGGAACGGAAATCCCTAGCTATCGCTTTGAATATCAACTGGGAGACGGCGGCTCTACACTCTCTGGCAAGATCACGCAATCGGGAGTGAGCGACAATTTCAAGATGCTGGTCCCGATCTATCTCGACTTTGGCAAAGGCTTTGTTCGAATCGGCGCCGCCAACATCACCGGAAACTCTTCAGTTGAACTAAAGGACATCAAGTTGGGCCAGCCCGCCAAGCGAGCGGCGATATGCGCGATGGATGACGTGCTAGCGCTGAATATTCAAAACGCAAAATAACGTTCGCTGGTTGATGTGACGCCGCGTCTGTTTTTGATTGCCGCTGGATTGATGGAAAACCTTGAATGCGGCCCTGCACTGTGATAGTGTGCGCCCACTCAAGGTAGTGTTTCTTGGAAAATAGCTCGCTCGGCGGTCCGCTTAGTGAGTACTTCCCACGACAAATCGAGTTTCTGCTGGTCCTAAATTGTTTTTAGAGGAGAACTCTAATGGCCCCAAAGCCCGCTCTGGCGAGAGAGGCTAGCTCGATTCCCGTCGAGGAGCCCAAGTTTCGAACCACGATCGTACCAGTTGTCCGACCGCGACTAATTACCGAGGACGACCCATCAGTTTCTCCAATTCGCACGGTTCCGAGTACGACCAGGAATGCGCCTGCGAAAGAGACCAGCTTTCAGGCACGAGTCCCGGTGATTACCGGCGAGGCAACGTACCGCGGAACGATTCCTGTGGACGGAATCATATCTGGTCTACTGGGCGCCAGCGGCAGCGCGCTCACGCTTAAGCAACGCTCGCGAAACAATGCAGACGATCTTGCACCTGAACTCGACGGAGAGATCACATTCAAGGACATGCTGCGCATTAACGGATTCGTCGCGGGAGAGATCTTTTCCTACAAAGGAACGCTGATCGTTGACAACTCGGCGCGCGTCGATGCCAACATCGATGTGGCTGTCTGCATTGTCAGCGGCACCGTTAACGGCGACGTTGTCGCTCAGAAGCGAGTCGAGCTGGGACCAGCCGCGGTGATCAATGGAAATATCTCGACCGGCTCGCTGGCGATGAGGCCCGGTGCGGTTTTCACCGGCAACTGCCGCATGATCAAACATGAAACCGAAGAGACTTAGCAACCATCTCTCTCTCGTTTGATTGGATGATCAATCCTTCACTTCTGATCAATTCAGATCACTAATCCGTGTTCACGACAGAAGCTTTTTCGGTTTCTGTTTTGTGATAGAGTCTTGCCCGCATCACTGACTCAACGCTATGCCGGCATCGATCGACTTACGCAGCGACACTGTCACGAAACCCACCGCCGCAATGCGGCGCGCCATGGCCGAGGCCGAAGTCGGTGACGACGTTTACGGTGAAGATCCAACTGTGAATCGTTTGCAGGAACACGCGGCGGAAATTTTCGAGAAGGAAGCCGCGCTGTTCGTTCCGACTGGTTCGATGGGCAATCAAACCGCCGTTAAGCTGCATACCAAACCAGGCCAGGAAGTGGTCATCGAAGAGCGCGGCCACATTTACAACTTCGAGATGGCCACGATGGCGGCGTTTTCCGGTTGTCTGGCGCGTCCGGTAAAGAGCAATGACGGCAGCGGGATTCTGACGTGGGATGAAATCAAGGGCGCAATTCATCACAACAGCGCTTACTACGTCGCGCCGACAGGGTTGATTGCGCTCGAGAACTCGCACAACCTCGCCGGCGGATCGGTTTTGACGCGCGAGCGTACGGAAGATATTTGCGCGCGCGCACGAAATGAATTTGCCGGTGCACCTGGACGGCGCGCGAATCTTCAACGCCGCAGTCGCGTTGAAAGATTCGGTTGCGAACCTCGCGCGTCCCGCTGATTCCGTCATGTTTTGTTTGTCGAAAGGCTTGGGCGCGCCGGTTGGATCGATTTTGCTGGGCACGAAAGCGTTCATCGGCGAAGCTCGCGCGGTGCGCAAGATACTCGGCGGCGGCATGCGGCAAGCTGGTGTGTTGGCCGCCGCGGGATTGATAGCGTTGGACGAATCGCCGAAGGGTTTGCCAGTTGATCACGCAAACGCCAAACGCCTGGCTGAAGGATTGGCCGAACTTCCGGACGTTAAGATAGATCCCGAGAAAGTCGTCACGAACATCGTCATCTTCGATATTGACGAAACTGGTCAAACCGCCGATGGTATCTGCGCGCAACTGCGCGAGCGGGGGGTGCTGATGTCGGGTTTCGGTACCGCGATTCGCGCCGTCACGCATTACGATGTGTCGGGCGCGGATATTGAAACGGCGTTGCGTGAACTGCGAAGTGTGTTGGCGAATTGAAATCACCACAGAGGACACAGAGAAGAAGTTAAGAAACGGTTTAGAGGCGGGCTACCGCCCGCCACGCAATCGATAGCTCGATCTCCTGTCTGCTTTTGTATGTCTTCTCTGTGTCCTCTGTGGTTATGAAACCTAACGCCAAAGAGTCCAACCTCAAAACCGAAGCCATCGCGGGCATCACCACTTTCTTCACGATGGCGTACATCGTCGTCGTCAATCCGCAAATCATTTCCGCCGATGGTAAGACCGGGATGGCTTTCACCGGCGTGCTGACGGCAACGGTCATCATCTGCTTCACGATGACTTTGCTGATGGGCCTGTACGCGAAGCTGCCGTTTGCGGTAGCGCCCGGCATGGGCATCAACGCTTTCTTCACCTACACGATCATTTTGGGCAAAGGCGTCCCATGGCAGACGGCGCTCGGAATAATTTTTTGGGCCGGCGTTTTCTTTCTGCTGATTTCCGTCACGCCGATTCGCGAGTCGATTGCCAAAGCAATTCCGAAAGAGATTAGGATCGCGGCTGCCGTCGGCATCGGCATTTTTCTCACGTTCATCGGTTTAAAGAATGCCGGCATAATCGTTTCCGATCCGGTGACTTTCGTTAAGATCGGAACGCTCGGCAAGCCCGCGCTACTCACGATCCTCGGCGTCGCGATTTCGATTTTCCTAATGTCGCGTCACAATCCGCTGGCGTTTCTGGCGACGATAGTTGTAGTTACAGCGATTGCCTGGGCCTTAGGCGCGGTAACTGCTCCTCCGAAAGTTTTCAGTCTTCCTGATTTCAAAAGCGTGTTTCTCAAGCTTGACGTATTCGGCGCGCTGAAGCTGAGTCTGCTGCCATCCATCATCGCGATCCTCTTCACTGATTTGTTCGATTCGATTTCGACATTCATCGGCGTCGCGCATGCCGGCAACTTGCTCGACAAAGATGGCCATCCAAAGAATCTGCGGCAGGGATTGATCGTTGATTCGCTGGCGACGATGGGTGCGGGGCTCGCGGGAACCTCATCGGGCACGGCGTACATCGAAAGCGTCGCCGGCATTCAAATGGGTGGCCGCACGGGACTGACTTCTGTCTTCACTGCGCTTTGTTTCCTGCCGTGCCTTTTCCTCGCGCCGCTTGCCGGCATGGTGCCGCCATACGCGACTGCGGCGGTGCTGATTCTTGTCGGCGCCGCGATGTTTCGCAGCGTCGGTCAAATCAACTTCTCGAAAATCGAGGAAGGCGTGCCCGCGTTTCTTACTCTGATTTTGATCCCTTTGACGTTTTCAATCACGCAGGGAATTCTGTGGGGCTTCATTTCGCACGTTGGTTTGTATCTGATGGTCGGCCGGCGTCGAGACATTCATCCGGTGATGTACGTGTTGGCGCTGGTATCGATCGGATTGTTGGTGCTTGAGCGCGTGAAGTTCTCGTAACCAGTATTGCTTGCGATCTTCGCTCAAAGATTTTATCTTCAGAGTCATTGAGGTTAACTCATGATTTCGAAGGAATTGATTAAATCAGAAATTGAAAAAGTCCCTGAAGAGCGATTGGACACTCTCTATTCGATCGTTCAGGAATTTGCGCGTCATGCGCCCGCGAACGGAGGACCCAGCTTGATGTCCAAACTTCAGGACGTTTCAATCAACGCCCCCGAAGACTTCGCTGAGAACATCGACCTCTACCTCTCAGGAGAAAAGACGATTGGCTGAGGCGTTTATTGACACTTCTTTCGTCGTTGCTCTTGTCAACAAAAGAGATCAATATCACGCGGAAGCGCTGAAGCTCGCGTCGCAATTCGATCAGCAGTCACTCATTACTACCGATGTGATTTTGTTGGAAATCGGTAACGCGCTGGCCAGGAACTTCAAAGACGCTTCCATCCAAATCATCGAACACTTTCTCACCTCTGACGAGGTGAAAATAGTTCCGCTAAACGCGCAACTGTTTGGGCGAGCATTCGAACTCTATCGCTCGCATGCGGACAAGACCTGGGGCCTAATCGATTGTGTTTCGTTCGTGGTGATGCGAGACTTTGGATTGACTCAATCGCTTACAGCAGACAGGCACTTTGAGCAGGCTGGATTTACGAGCCTGCTGCATTGAAGTGACTATGAAACGCTCAACTCGCGGATGCGGATGTGCGATCGCTGTGCTGGTGCTGCTCGGTGTGGCAGCGGGCGTCATTGTGTGGAAGTTCGATCTAGTTAACTGGTGGCGTACGCGGCCGCCGAAACCGACCGGCGAACTACAAGTTCACGTGCTCGACGTTGGGCCAATCGAAGGCGATTCGATCCTGATCGTATCGCCGACCGGAAAATCCGTATTGATCGACGCGGGTGATGCGGGCAAAGGAAAAGTGATCCTGGACGCGCTGAAGCGTTACAAGATTGAAAAGCTCGATTATTTTATCGCCACGCATCCGCATCCAGATCACATTGGCGGCGCGGATGAAGTAATGAACGGGATCAAAGTCGCGAACGTAATCGACAATGGCGTCGATCTCTCGACGCCGGCGCCTTCACCTTCGCCGACGAAAAAGGGAGCCAAACCTGCGCCCACACCGGCACCGGTGAAGAGCAAGACGAAATCCGTCAACAGCTTCTTTGATGAGTACAAAGACGCCTTACAGAAGAGTGGCGCGCAGTACGAGAAAGCCGAGCCCGGAAAGAAATATGATCTCGGCGGCGGCGCCATCCTGACGGTGCTCGCGCCAACTCAGCCGTTCTTTACCAAAGACATGATGAAGGGTGGCGGCAACGACACGAACGCGAATTCAATCGTGCTGCGTCTGGACTATGGCGACTTCTCGATGCTCTTCATGGGTGATGCCGAGGAACAGACAGAAGCACGCCTGGTTGGCAAGAATGATCTGAACTTGAAAGCAACTGTGATCAAGATCGCGCATCACGGATCGAAATACGCCACGTCTGAAGGATTTTTGAAGCGTGCGCAACCCGAAGCCGCGATCATTTCTGACGGCGGATGGAATCGTTATGGGCATCCGGCGCAGAGCGTGCTCGATCGGTTGAAGGCTATGAATGCAAAAGTCTATCGCACGGATTTGCAGGGCGAGATAACGATCATTACGCACGGCAAAGCTGATTCAGCGAAGTTCTATGAAATCAAGCCGGCGAAGGAAACAACCGAGGATGTCTGGACCGGCCGCGAGGGACAAAAAGATGATTCGTCGCGATCGGGATTTATTGCCTACGGCGATTTTGGGCCGCCGCCGAAAGTAAAGAGTGACAAACCGAAGAAATGAGAAAAGCGCTCTTCCGGCTCCGCCGTCCGATGTGCGGTAAGGCTTCGCCTTACCGTCACGGCTCCTTCTATTTCTTTATGAGGCTCCGCCTCGATCTCGGTGAGGCACAACCTCTATTAATAGTTTACGCACGGAAAGGCAGAGCCTTTCCGCACATCAGGCGGCATAGCCGTTGAACTTGTATGACTAAACCAGCAACTTATGCTGATGCCGGTGTCGATATCGATGCCGCGAATCGCGCGACGGAAAAGATCAAGCAGCTGGCGCGCACGACCTTCAACGCACGGACGCTTTCCGAGATTGGCAGCTTCGGCGGAATGTTCGACGGCGCATTCCCTTCGATGCGCCAACCCGTACTTGTTGCTTCCGCGGACGGTGTCGGCACGAAACTGAAGATCGCGTTCGCAACCGGAATTCACAACACCATCGGACGCGACCTCGTGAACCACTGCGTCAACGACATTCTGGTCCAGGGCGCGCGGCCGCTTTTCTTTCTCGATTACATTGCGACCGGAAAGCTAGCGCCCGAAACCGTTACCAGTATCATCGAAGGCATCACCAACGGCTGTGGCGAAAACGGTTGCGTGCTGCTCGGCGGCGAAACCGCAGAGATGCCCGGCTTCTATGCCGACGGTGAATATGACGTGGCCGGCTTCATCGTCGGGGTAGTCGATCGTGAAAAGATTATCGATGGAAAAACCATCGAGCCGGGCGACGTGGTGCTCGGGCTGCCGTCGGTTGGTCTGCACACAAACGGTTATTCACTGGCGCGCAAACTTTTTTTCGAAGCTGCGGGGAAGACTGCCGACACTTTCAATGATGAGCTCGGCGAGACCATCGGCGCAGCACTTTTGAAACCGCACGTCAGCTATTTGCGCGAGCTTGATAACTTGCTCGATTCAGAAAAGATTAAAGGTCTCGCGCACATCACCGGTGGTGGCTTGTTGGAAAACATTCCGCGGATTCTGCCCACAGGAACCGCAGTTGAGATCAAACGCGGCTCGTGGCCGGTGCTGCCGATTTTCAATCTGATGCAGCGCACAGGAAGCATCGAAGAGGCCGAGATGTTTCGCACCTTCAACATGGGTATCGGCATGGTGATCGTTTGTGCGCCAATGGATGCCGACACGATTCAGAAATCAATCGAGCGGTGTTACGTGATTGGACGCGTTGCTGAGGGCGATAAGCAAGTTTTGCTAGTCGATTAATTAGGAGAGGCAAGATGGATCAATGGCTGGATGATTTCAAGTATACAATCGAATCAGCGTCTCAGCGCCTGCGACAAATCAGCGAGACACAGAGCGAACAACCGCTCGCCGAAGATCACTGGTCTTCGAAACAGATTATTGGTCATCTAATTGATTCCGCCGCGAACAACCACGCACGGTTTGTGCTCGGACAATTGAAAGACGATCTCGTGTTTCCGGGGTACGACCAGAACGGCTGGGTCAACACAAATCATTATCAGGACGAGCCGTGGCCGCAACTGGTCGAGCTTTGGCGTGCTTACAACCTTCACTTGCAGCATGTGATGGCGCACTCCGACAAATCAAAGCTGACCACGCCCTGCACTCTGCACACCTTGCAGGAGATCGCCTTCAAGACTGTGCCGAAGTCTGAACCAGTCACGCTGGAATATTTGATGAAAGACTATGTCGATCATCTGAAGCATCATCTCGCGCAAATCTTCACCGACGAAAAGTAAATGGCCGAAGGCTCCGCAAAGCAGGCGCGAATCGCAATTCTGATCTCCGGTCGTGGCTCGAACATGATCGCGCTTGCCGATGCTGTAGGCAGCGGATCAATTCCAAACGCTGAGGTTGCGATCGTGATCAGCGATCAGCCAGGCGCTACCGGTCTGGAGAAAGCGAAGCAGCGCGGAATCGAAACTTTAGTAATCGAGCGCCGCGGCCGAACTCGCGCGGAACACGATCGCGAAGTCGTCACCGCGTTACGCGATCGGAGGATCGATCTCGTTTGTCTCGCCGGGTACATGCGCGTGCTGTCTGCAGAATTCATCGGCGCTTTTCGCAGCCGGATTCTCAATATTCATCCGAGCTTGCTGCCATCGTTTCCCGGCCTGAACGCACAGCAGCAAGCTTTGGCAAATGGCGCGACTGTCAGCGGGTGTACGGTTCATTACGTTGACGAAACGTTGGACGGCGGACCGATCATTGCGCAGCGCGAGGTCGCGGTTCACAAGGGCGATACAGTCGAGTCCCTCTCGGCGCGAATTTTGGTGGAAGAGCATAAATTGTATCCGGATGCGGTGGCAATGACGCTGAAGAAGTTGTCAATTAAGTGAAACAACGCACAGCCGCCACATGCAGGCTCCGGCTTCTAATTCGATCGTCGCTTTGCTCTCTGAGCGCTGATCTGTTGTACGCGATGCCGCGCAATGTTAGGATTTCGTTATGCGGACGACCGAGAAAGACATCTCACCGGAACGCGACGCAATAGCACGCGACACAACAGCAGAAGAGGCTGAGAACCGTATTGACGCTCGCGAACTTGCTCAGACACTTCCTTTCAGACTTCTCATGGGACATCTGAGTGAACGCGAGCGTCTGTTAGCGTGCCTTCATTACGTCGGGGATCTCTCGGTAGCTCAAATTGCTGAACAGTTAGGTGAAGATACGCCCGCCGTTCGCTACGACCTGAATAAACTGAAAATCAAGATACGCTACCGCGCGCGAAGAATCATTGGCTCGACTCCCATGGATTCCGATCGGTGGAGCACGTTCAAGGAATTACAAGGTCGCCTTGGATTAACGGCAGCCCAAGCAGCTGAGTGGCAGAATGCGATTATCGAAGCTCGCCGATGAGATAGCGAATGATTCATCTCGACACCAGCTTCCTCATTCAAGCACTAATACCGCAGTCAGCCTCTGAAACAAGACTACAAGAATGGATTATTGCGGGTGAAGATGTTGGTATTAGCAGTATAGCCTGGAGTGAACTGCTCTGTGGTCCGCTTAAGGCTGAGGATGTCGCTCTTGCCGAGAGCCTCTTCGCTGCACATGAACCATTTCTAATGGCCGACGCAGCAAAAGCAGCAGAGCTTTTCAACGGAACGGGCCGTCGTTCGCGAAGCTTGGCGGATTGCCAAATTGCGGCCGTGGCAATTCGTTGTGGGGCGCGAATAGCCACCCATAACATCTCGGACTTCGCACCATTCAAGAGTTTCGGACTGAGTCTGATTTAAGTTGTATCGTCACAATCTTGCTCGGATAGTTATCAAACAATGTCAGCAGTAATCGCTTCCGACGACACTTTGGTAATCGAAACGCCTGAGCGCGTGCCGCTGCATTTCGCGCTCGCTTCGATCGGCAATCGCTTCATTGCCTGCGCCATCGATCACACGATTCAGATTGTCGGGCTGATCACGATTGTGATCGTCTTCCTAATCATTTCTGACGCAGCGGACGTGGGCCATCGTTTAGTGAATGCGCCGAAGTGGGTGATCGCGCTGCTCGTTATCATTCAATTTCTGATCATCAACGGCTACTTCGCGATTTTCGAATGGATCTGGAGCGGTCAAACGCCGGGCAAGCGCTGGTTGAAGCTGCGCGTGATTCGCGAAGATGGCCGCCCGATTTCCTTCTTTGAAGCGATGGTGCGAAATCTCCTGCGCGTCGTCGATTTCATCGTTCCACCATTTTATTCCGTCGGCTTGATTTCGGTTTTTGCCACTGAGCGCGATCAGCGCGTCGGCGATTTGGTTGCCGGAACTGTCGTCGTGCGCGAGCGTGAAGCAGAAGCGCCCGCGTTCGCTGAAGTGTTTGCGTCGCCGATATCGGATCCCGCGATGAGACGGACTTGCCAACCAGTCCGATTCACGGCGGACGTGAATACGTTAACCGAGCGGGAGATTTCCGTCGTTGAAAGTTTTCTACGCCGGCGTTGGGACCTGAGAGATTATCCGCGGCAATGGATGGCCTGGCGCGTCTCGATGCCGATCCTTTTCAAGCTTCGTCCTCAATACGATCTCGCGACGTTTACATACGAAGGATTCCTGGAAGAATTACTTCACCGGTATCGCGAGAAGCACCGATTTATCGATTAAGAATTTAGTGCTTATCCTTTGAGTCCTTCGGTGCAAAGAGCGAACCGGCTTTCTCTGGATCGAGGGTCACCCCTAAGCGTGAGGCCGCGTAGGCCAGAACGGGATCGCGCGCGCTGCGTATGTCGGCGGCCGTCGGTAAAATCACCTTGTCAGGTTCAACGCCCACCCATTCCAAACTCTTGCCATCGGTCATGACAATATCGGCTTCGGTGATCATCAGCCCGTAAAGGACGGGACGATCACCCGACTCAAGCTCATACTCGTAGCGCAGGCTCTCCATTACCATTCCCGCGCTATGGTCGCCGACCACTGTGCCACGTTTTTCTAATTGTACGAGACGCGCGAAGATCTCAGACGCCGAACTCGACTGGCTATCGACAATTACAATCAGGTCGCCGGCAAACCTGTTCGACTTGCGGGGTGTAACCTTGATCTCTTTTGATTCCTTGCGTTGCTTGAAATCTCCGACTTTCACCTCGTGGTCGAAGAAGTAGCCAACGAAACGGTTAAGCGTATCGACGCGACCGCCTGGGTTACTTCGCAGATCGAGAACCAGCGCTTTGTGACCATTGATCCTCTTCATCATCTTATCAACCTCATCAGTCGCCATGTCGAACGAGGTCAAGCGCCAGACGATCAGATCCGATCCAAACTCGTGAACAACGGGAAGGGTTCCTTTTCGCGAACCCAACGCCGCGCTAATCGGTTCGCTGTCAATAATCCCACCATACTCGACTTCGAACTTGCGCTTTACGAGTTTGGTAAGGACTTCCACTGTGTGCGTTTGTCCCTCTGACGTCTGGAAAGTGATCTGAACCCGCGATTTCGGACGCAGCCCATAGTAATAGTATTTCATCTTCCATAACGAATCGCGGGTTACTTCAACTCCGTCGAGCGCGATGATGCGGTCACCTGCCTTAAGACCTTTGGTTTCCGCGTCGCTGCCCGGCAGCACTTCCATGATGTAACAGGAATCACCGATCATCTGCATTTGCCAACCATAGACAGCGACCGCTTCGCGCAACGGTGGGATGAGTCTTGTATGCGAGTCGTTAAGATCAATGACCGCCTGCGCAATAACACCGATTACTTGCCCTCCAGTTGTCGCTTGTTTGATCTTCTCCTCGGCACGATGAAAACGGGAATCGAGGTCAACTCCGTGAAATTTCGGATCGTAGTAGTTCTTTTTGATCTGATCCTTCACGACCTTAAGCATCTTGAGCCCGTTGTTGCGGCTCCTATCGATATTCTTCTCCGTCACCTCCTGCCCCCTCGAGATTGGAGTAAAGAAAAATAGCAGTGTGACGAGAACCAGGAAGCGAGATGACACCCTCATTCCCATTTCCTCCAAAGATCTTTAAGTTAATAAATGGCCACGATCTGAAGCCGGACGGACGCTGAGAGCAGCTGAAGTCAGTCGTCAACTGCGTCGGGATCGAGACGACTTTCGGGTCGCGATCATACAGCGAGGGGATAACTGAGACAAGCGCCACAAACATCAGCGCCCGACTCCGGTTCCCGCGAAGCGCGGTCCTGCAAATTGACCTGACTCTTCGCCTTTGTTAGCCTCTCCCGTTTCTGGTTGCGAACAAATTCCTAACTATCGAAAGGCCATCATAAATACATGTCTCGAGACGTTTTCATTCTGGGCGGCAAACGAACTCCGATGGGCGAGTACGTTGGCGCGCTAAAGGACATTTCTGCGATCGATCTCGGCACGACCGCAGCTCGGGCGGCTCTGGAAACAACAGGAGTTACGCCGGACGAAATCGATCACACGATCTTCGGCAACGCGCTGCAAACTTCCGGCGATGCCATTTACGGCGCGCGACACGTGGCGCTGAAAGCCGGCGTCCCATTCGATCGTCCCGCACTGACCGTCAATCGACTCTGCGGCAGCGGCATTCAATCGATCGTTTCGGGTGCGCAGATGATTCAGCTGGGCGAGGTGCATACTTGTTTGGTCGGCGGTATGGAATCGATGTCTCAAGCGCCGCACGTGATTCGGGGCGCGCGATCCGGATTCGCTTTGGGCCAGGGAAAGTTAGAAGACAGTTTGATGGTCGCGCTGCTCGACACTTACTGCAACACACCGATGGCCGGAACGGCTGAGAACCTGGCGCGCAAGTTTGAAATCTCGCGCGAAGATCAGGACGAATATGCTTTGCGTTCGCAGCAGGAAGCAAAGCGCGCGTTTGGTGCAGGCGTATTCGCTGAAGAGATCGTTCCCGTCGAAATCAAAACGCGAAAGGAAAGGATCCTGTTCGAGCGCGACGATCACATGCGTCCCGAAACGACGCTTGAAGGACTCGCGAAACTCAAACCTGCGTTCAGCAAAGATGGATTCGTAACCGCCGGCAACGCGTCGGGAATCGTCGACGGTGCGGCCGCGTTGGTGATCGCAGATGAGGATTACGTGAAAACCAGAGACGCGAAGCCGCTGGGTCGGATCGTTAGTTGGGCTTACGCCGGCGTCGAGCCCGAAATCATGGGAATCGGGCCAGTCCCAGCGACCCGGATGGCGCTGAAAAAAGCCGGCTTGAAACTTGAGGATATGGATCTGATCGAAGTGAATGAAGCTTTCGCCGCGCAGTATCTCGCGGTCGAACGCGAACTCGGCCTCGATCGGGACAAGACTAACGTCAATGGCGGGGCGATCGCGCTCGGCCATCCGCTGGCCGCGACTGGAACGCGCCTCGTACTTACGATGCTGCTCGAATTGCGCCGGCGTAACGGTAGATACGGATTGGCCACGGCATGCATCGGCGGTGGCCAGGGAATCGCCATGATTTGCGAGCGGGTTTAGCGGGACGGGGCTGAACGCTGAGATGGGCGCGTTTGGAATTTCATACAAATCCGAAATCTCGTCCGAGCCAATGGTGATCTTAGCGCCTCAATTGACGACAAGTGGCGATAAATCGAGGCGTTCGCAACATTGGTTAATCGAATCCCAAGAGGCACAACTCTTGCGAAAAATTTACCGGAATTGAAAGTGATATAGAACTTTGCGCGTTTGGAGCTTCCGCATCCCCTGTTCGTTCTTCGGCTTTTTCCTTCAGTGGTCTCCATTGCAGTCATTTTCTCAACAATCGATGTCCTTTCGTTCTCAGACTTTTCGTCGCAGCTCGCAATCAGCGCGGGCGCAACAAGCTTTCAAGTTTAAGGAGTCCTATAAAAATGATTAGAACTTTGCGTTTTATGTTCGCAGCGTTTGTTCTCGCCGCGCTTTGCGTGACTGGAACAATGGCGCAGTCGACGACGACTGGCGCTATCAATGGCACAGTCACGAATCCCAATAAAGAGGTCGTCGCGGGCGCGACTGTTACCGTCAAAAACAACGGCACAAATAAGGAAGATACAGCCACGACGGACGACAACGGCGGTTTCAAGATAACGAACCTGCAACCCGGAACCTACACCGTAACCATAAACGGATCGGGTTTCGCTTCCTTTTCGAATGCGACTGTAGTAGTTGAAGTCGGTCGGTCGACGCCAATGGACGTAGCCCTCTCGTTACAAGGCGTGACCGGGACGGTGCAAGTCACGGCTGAGGCCCCGGTGATCAATACAACTCAGCAGGATTTTTCCAGCAACATCAATCAAACATCGCTTAACAATCTGCCTTCCAACGGTCGTCGGTGGTCCAATCTGGCGATTCTTACTCCGGGCACATCTCCGGATGGAACGTTTGGCTTGATCAGTTTCCGCGGAATTTCAGGGCTGCTAAATAACAGCACCATCGATGGCGGCGACAACAACCAGGCGTTTTTCTCGGAAGAGCGTGGCCGCACCCGCATCGGCTACGTGATTAGCCAAGCCGCCATTCGTGAGTACCAGGTTAATACTTCAAACTACTCGGCAGAGTACGGTCGTTCCGCGGGCGGCGTAATCAACGCTGTTACCAAGTCAGGCACGAATGAGTTCCACGGCCAGGGGTTCTTCTTCGATCGCAACAACAAATTGGGCGCGCGCAATCCGCGCAGCTTCGTTACCCAACTTATTGGTGGAGTGGCCACGCCGGTGGCGTACAAAGCGCCGGACGTTCGCTATCAGTATGGCGGCGCGATCGGCGGTCCCATAGTGAAGAACAAAGCATTCTTCTTCTTTAGCTATGACGAGCAACGGCGGAATTTTCCCGGCGTCGCAGTCTTCTCGGTTCCTAGTTACCTCAGCACGGTCAATACGACAACTCTGACCGCTAGAGGAGTAACTACCGACCAGATCAATTCCACCCTGAATTTTCTCACCAGCTTGACTGGTCCAACTCCGCGCCGCGGAAATCAACGGTTGATTCTGCCAAAGCTAGATTGGCGCATTACTCCGAACAATACGTTGACCGTGTCTTACAACCGTTTGCGCTGGGCTTCTCCGGCGGGCGTGCAAACGGCAGCAACGGTGACGCGCGATCGAAATGGTTTCGGCGATGATTTTGTAACGTCCGACGGTATTAATGTGCGGTTGGCGTCGACACTTTCAAGCAGGATGGTTAATGAAGGCCGTTTTCAGTATTCAAAAGAGCTGGACTCCCAGTTTGCGCAGCCCGCCCTGCCGGGCGAGCCGACTACCGCTAATGGGTTTTCGCCGCAGGTTGCTCTGACAAACGGATTAACGTTTGGAAAGTCGACAGGCTTGGACCGTCGCGCGCTTCCTGACGAGAGACGTTATCAGTTTGCGGATACGATGACTTATTCTTCCGGCAAACACACCTTTAAGTTTGGCACCGACATCAACCACCTTCACGAAATATACGATGAGTTGTTTACGGAAGCCGGCTCATATAGCTACTCGAATATCAACGATTTCATCGTTGATTACGTAAACTTTACGACTAACGGTTCGTTGCGAGCAGCTGGAAAAACTTGCGCGACCCAGGCAAATCCGGTCGCCAATACTCGGCTGGCCGGCAAGTGCTACACCAGCAACTATCAGCAGGGTTTTGGCCCGGCTCGTTTTCAATTTCCGACGAACGATTACGCCTTCTTTTTGCAAGATGACTGGCGTACAACTTCACGCCTCACGTTGAACCTGGGAATTCGCTATGAATACGAACAACTGCCGCACCCTTTCTCGGCTTTGATTAATCCAGCCTTGCCGCAGACCGGAAATCGTCCGAGCGACAAAAACAATTTCGGTCCGCGCATTGGTTTTGCCCTCGATGTTAACGGCGATGGCAAAACAAGCATTCGCGGCGGCTATGGAATTTACTACGGGCGCATCAACGGATCAGCGATTGTTCAGTCCCTGATTAATACCAGCGTCTCCGGTCAAAGCCAGATCGTCGCTTCGGTGCCGGCCAATTGCAGTGCCGCCCTTTGTACGGTGGCCACCGATATCGCCGGTAATCCGGCAGCGCCCATCTTTCCAAACATTCTGGCAAGCGCGCCACTGGGAACTGCAACGGTGAACTATTTCGCTAAAAACATGCAGAATCCTATGATCCAGCAGGGCGATTTCGTCTTCGAACGTGAAGTCGCACACAACACGGTCGTTTCGGCGTCCTATCTGTTTAGCTTCGGAAAGAATCTTCCTAATTTCGTTGATACGAACCTGAGTCCGCCTACGGGCGTCGGCCGAATCAAAGTTGTCGATGGCCCATTTGCCGGCGCCACCTGGTCGTTCCCGTACTATTTGGGAACGCGGCCTAATACGGCCTTTGGTCAGATTCAGGAGATTCGCAGCGACATCTCGACGAAATACAACGCGCTGGTGTTGCAGGCCAATCGGCGTCTCACGAACGGACTGCAGTTCCAGACCAGTTACACCCTCTCAGTCGCGAAAGATAACGGACAAAACTCGCAGACCTTTACACCGACATTTTCCGCGTCTTTCGATCCTTTTGATCAGAACGGAGAGTATGGCTACTCTAACTTCGATCGCCGCCATAAGTTCGTGGCTAGCATGGTCTATAACACTAACTTCAAGGGCATGAGTAAGACCGGCCGAACAATCCTAAATGGTTGGACAATCGCTCCCGTAGTGAATATGTTCTCAGGCTCTCGATACACCGGCCAAACGAACAGCTTCAGTACCAGCGGTGTCTTCGGCTTCAGTCAGAACGGAGGCGTTAACGGCGCTAACGGCTCGTTGCGCTTCGCCTATCTGCCGAACAACTATTTCCATCAGCCGCCGATTAAGTACGTCGACCTCCGGGTCTCTCGACGGTTCACCCTCAAGGAGAACTACAAACTTGAAGTGCTGGCGGAAGGCTTCAACATCTTCAACCGCACGCAGGTGACCAGCGTGAACACTCAGATCTACACGCTTTCAAATTCAGGGGGACAGGTGATTGCGACCGCTAATCCCACCTTCGGCACAACCGCAGGAGCTGACGGATTTTTCTTCAAGGAGCGACAGATTCAGCTCGGCGTGCGCTTCGAGTTCTAAGCACGAATCCACGCGAAATTGGGAAGGCGCATCCGAAAGGTTGCGCCTTCATTTTTTTGAAGTGGATCCGTTGACAAACTTTTCATCCCAAAGGGCTGTTTTTGCTTGCGAGCACGCTAATAATCGTGGTAGAAGCTTTCACTCTGCACAATTATTTGCACTGATACCAGTATTTTGATTCCATAGTCAGCGCCCGACGGCTCGCGCGCAAAACTTTTCAATGAAATTGACTTTTCCCCTTAAGGAGTTCTCTGCTTATGAGTAAATTTCTACGCTTCTGTTTCGCTTCCCTGTTCGTCACCGCGTTTTGCGCCATTAGCGTTATGGCTCAAGGAACCGTAACGGGTGGGATCAGCGGCACCGTCATGAATCCTAATAAGGAAGTAGTAACCGGAGCCACGGTCACCGCAAAAAATAATGGCACCGCGAAAGAAGCCACCGCGACTACTGACGACAACGGCGGGTTCAGAATTGCAAACCTCGAGCCCGGCACCTATACGGTGAACGTAAATGCCTCGGGGTTTGCCGCGTTCTCCAGCCCCACAGTCGTAGTTGAGGTCGGCCGCTTAACGAATCTGGAAGTTCCCCTAACGGTCCAGGGCGTCTCTGGCGGAACGGTAACCATCACGGCTGAAGCCCCGGTTATCAACACGTCGCAGCAGGATTTCTCGTCAAACGTAAACCAGACGACCATTAACGAATCGCCCATTAACGGCCGGCGCTGGTCCAACTTTGCGATTCTTACGCCGGGCGCCGTTCCAGATGGAACGTTCGGATTGATCAGCTTCCGCGGCATTTCGGGTCTTTTGAATAACAACACCGTGGACGGCGGCGACAACAATCAGGCGTTCTTTGCCGAGGAACGCGGACGCACGCGCATTCCTTACGTCATCAGTCAGGCATCAATCAAGGAATTTCAGGTCAACACCTCTAGTTACTCAGCCGAATACGGACGTTCCGCCGGCGGCGTTACCAATGCCGTTACTAAGTCAGGAACGAACGAACTTCACGGTTCGGGATTTCTCTATGACCGGAACAACAAGTGGGGTGCGCGCAATCCGCTGGCCACTAACTCCGTATTGGTCAACGGCGTATTCACGCCAGTAGGTATCAAACCGGTCGACGTGCGTTATCAGTTCGGGGGCACCATCGGCGGGCCTATCGTGAAAGACAAAGCTTTCTTTTTCTTTAGCTATGATCAGCAACGGCGAAATTTTCCGGGTTTGTCGAGATTTACTGACGCCAATTTCTTGAACACTGCGGATAGATGTTTGTTGACCACGGCCTTAGGTACGCAAACGTCCAACGCATTGTGCCCCGGGATAGTAGCAGGTAGCAGTAGAGGAACTGCCAGCGCCACTAACGCGCTGACGACCGGAAAAGGATTGACCGCAGCACAGGTCGACACTGCGCTCAATTTCCTGAACAGTCTTTCCGGCACCCTTCCCCGTCGTGGCGACAATATCATCTTCCTGCCGAAAGTCGATTGGCACATTAATTCCAATAACGTGTTCACGGCAACTTACAACTGGTTGAAGTGGGATTCGCCCGCCGGCATCCAGACGCAGGCGACGAACACCCGCGCCAAAGACAATTTTGGTAACGACTTTGTACGCGCCAGATTCCTTAATCTGCGACTCGCTTCGACTATTTCAAACAAACTCATCAATGAGGCTCGCTTCCAATATGGGCGGGACTTTGAATACGAGTTCAGCCAGCCACCGTTGGCCGGCGAACCAACCAATTCAGTTGGTGGCCGATCACCGCAGACCTTTATCACCAACGGCTTTTCGTTTGGCATTCCTGAGTTCCTCGAGCGGGTCGCGTTTCCCGACGAGCGGCGTACCCAGTTTGCCGATACCATGACTTACACGACCGGTAACCACACCCTGAAGTTTGGTGGCGACGTTAATCACGCCAAGGACATCATCAACAACCTTCGCTTTAGTGGTGGCGAATTCAATTACAATGGTGGCGTCAATTCTCTGGGCTTCACCGGCGCATTGAATGATTTCATTCTTGACTACACCAACTTCAAGAGTGCGCTGCCGGGAACCACGACGTGCTACAGCAGCACCAGCAGGTTTAGCGGCAGGTGTTACTCCGGTAATTTCAATCAGGGCCTGGGCGTACTCGGATTGACCTTGAGCACCAATGACTACAACTTCTTCATGCAGGATGACTGGCGCGTAACGCCTCGGCTCACCATGAATCTCGGGCTGCGCTACGAGTATCAGCAGAACCCGACGAACGTCGCAGCTCGGATCAATCCGGCGCTGCCGCAAACCGGGAACCGAGTTAGCGACAAAAATAACTTTGGTCCACGGATTGGGTTCGCCTTTGACGTTAACGGCGATGGCAAGACTTCCATTCGCGGCGGCTATGGCGTTTATTTCGGCCGAGTCATTAACTCGACCGTCTATAACGCGCTCATTAACACCGGAGTCGGAACCGACGTGGCCCAGCGGCAAGTGACCCTTCAGGCGGCCAGTGCCGGCTCTCCAATTTATCCGAACCTTTTGGGCGCCGGATCGCTGGTCCCGAGCGCAATTCAGTACTTTGCATCGAACTTCCAGTTGCCGCGGATTCAGCAATTAGACGCGGTCTTTGAGCGTGAGATTGCGCACAACACCGTGGTCTCGGCTTCGTACCTGTTTAGCTATGGCCAGTACCTACCCAACTTCGTCGACACCAATTTGCCGGCTCCCGGATCACCGAACTTTCAGTTTGTGAACGTGACGGCAGTGGGAGGGCCAGCGGATGGACAAGTTGTCCGTATGCCGATTTTCCTGGGCGCTAATCAACGGACCGCTTTTACCACGGCGAGGCCAAATCCGCTCTACGCTCAAATCACCGAAATTCGCAGCGATGTATTTTCCAAATACAACGCGCTAGTCCTTCAGTTCAATCGTCGCATGACGAATGGTGTGCAAATCCAGAGTAACTACACGCTGTCCCGCGCATTCGACAACGGGCAAAGTTCGGTCACCTTCACGTCGAATAACCTGCCGTTCAATGCTTTCGATCAGGCAGGTGAGAACGGCCTGTCCGCATTCGACCGGCGTCACAAGTTCACCTTCAGCCTGGTCTACAACACCACCTACAAGAACAAGGACAACAAGGCCGCGCATGCTCTGCTGAACGGTTGGACGATCTCGCCGATCTTCAACTGGTTCTCAGGACAGCGCTACACGGGCAATGTGTCTGGTTCGATCAGCGCAGCCACCGCGGGCTTCACACCCAATGCCGCCACGGGCGTTTGCATCGGACCTGCTGGTAGCGACCCGGCCACAACCCCCTCCTGCTTTACGCCTGGTGGTGGTATTAATGGTTCGGGCGGAGCCACCCGGTATCCGGGACTGCCACGAAACTTCTTCAAACAGCCCTCGATTCAGTTCCTCGATCTACGCCTTTCACGCCGCTTCCCGATTGGCGAAAAGGCCAAAATCGAAGTGCTGGCCGAGGCCTTCAACTTCTTCAACCGAACTGAGGTTACTACCGTAAATACGACGCTCTATAGCCTCTCCGGTACGACTTTGAACTTCAACTCAACTTTCGGCCAGACGACCGGCGCCGACAGCACGCTTTTCCGCGAGCGACAAGTGCAGTTGGCAGTCCGCTTCGAGTTCTAGTCAGAAACTACCTTTGATCTTTTTTGAGAGCGCGTCTTTCGGGACGCGCTCTTTTTTTATTGCGTTGAAAAATGAAGAGGCTCGCTAACATGCCTGCTGGCGCAGCATCTATACTGTTCGCAGATGACCGTTGACCAAGAAAAGCAGAACCCGACCGACGCATCTATCGATCGCGCGGAAGCTAGCACGCTGATTAAGAACCGCGCGCTGCAACTCGGTTTTCAGAGAGCCGGTATCGTTCCAGCCGAAGCGCTGAGCCAGGAAGCTGTTCGCTTGCAGCAATGGCTGGCGCGCGGATTTCACGGCGAGATGAAATGGATGGAACGCGATCCTCAACAACGCATCGATCCACGTCATCTCTTTCCCGCCGCGCGATCAGTCATCGTCGTCGCGCTGAATTACTACACGCCGCCTCAACATCAGGTCAGAACCCCGACTCGTCGGAGTAGCGGACGGGCCGACTCGGGCAGCGTCACAGGAAAAGTCTCGCGCTACGCCTGGGGCGACGACTACCACGAAATCGTCGGTGACAAACTTCGCGAATTGCTTTCATGGATAAGAGCGCAGTGGCCGCAAACGGAAGGCAAGGTTTGTGTCGACATTCAACCGATGATGGATAAGGCGTGGGCCGCGCGGGCGGGCTTGGGTTGGATCGGCAAGCACACAAACGTCATTACCGAAGAGTACGGCTCGTGGGTGTTCATCGGTGAATTGCTGTTGAATCTAGAGTTGACCTACGACGACACCCAAGTTGCAGACCAATGCGGCAGTTGCACGCTCTGCATAGACGCGTGTCCCACGGGCGCGATCGTTGAGCCTTACGTGCTGAATTCAAATCTATGCATTTCGCACGCGACGATCGAATCGCGCGCGCCTGAAATTGCCGCTGAAGTTGCGAGTAATTTGGAAGGTTGGCTTTACGGTTGCGACATTTGCCAGGACGTCTGCCCGTGGAATCAGATGACTCCCGAAACTACTGAGTCGCGCTTCGAGCCGCGCGAAGGTAACGTCGACGCGTCGCTCGCGGACATTCTTAAATTAACATCCGAAGCCTATGCCGAACGTTTTCGCCGCAGCGCGATCAAGCGCGCCAAACTCTCTGGTCTACAGCGAAATGCGCGCACCCTGCTCGAAAGTCTTGAGCGTGCGCGCACCTCGACAACCTCGTAAGCGATTTTAGTCTCCACCGCCCGCTGCATCAGCAGCGACGCCCCAAAGTTGCTGCAACTGTTCTACGCTGCCATTGAATTGATCGCGATCACAATTGCCGATGCCGGCAACCGAATGCGGCTGCGGCCCAACATTGCCATCGGTGTATTGCCACATGGTCCAGGTCGGCCATGTCTGCGGGATTTGCGTCGGCGCCGGTCCGTACTGGGCGATCCACAGAAAACATTGTGACAGAATTGGATCTGCCGGCTTACCACCAAGCTGTTGCTTGATCAGCGATCCCGAATATAGCCCGGGATATCTTCCGGTCTGGTCTTTGATGCGTTGCACGAAAGCCCTCGCCTGATCCAGCGTCATCGTCGAATTGCCATTCGGCTCGTAGTCGAGGACGAGCAAAGTCTGTGTGTCCGGCGTCGCATTGCTCAAAAAGAAATCCGCTTGCGCCCCGCCATCACCCGCGCTGCCAAAGTGATAAGCGCCCCAGAGCAATCCAGCCGCTTGTGCCTTCTGTCGATTCGTCGCATACATGTTGTCGACCATGCCAGTGCCCTGAGTCGCCTTATGAATGACTCCGACCAAACCGGCCTGCTGTGCTTGTGTCAGATCGACGTTGCCATTGTGATGAGAGATATCGACTACCACATTGATTGACATGCTTTTTCCTTTCTAGTGCCCGAGTGCGTCTATTGAAGAGCGAACCACACCAGGGTTCCTGGAGAACAGAGTAGCGAGGTGCCCGTAGCTTATGTTCAATCGCCCATCAACGCAACCTCTTGATGCCGGTTGGATGTTTTTGAGATGTTCAGCAGCTAACATACTTGTTCTTAGCGTCCGGCCTGATTTATCGTCCATGCGAACTTAAGCGCATGATTGACCCGGTAAAATGAATGGGAAGTGAGCTGGCCCACTTGAAATCTCCAAACCCTAACTTCGCTGACGACGTGCGACGCAGCTTCGCTCAGCAACCGATCATGAATCTGCTGGGCGCGAGCCTCGCGTTGGTTGAGCCTGGAGTGGTGGAGATTGCTTTGCCTTACCGGGCCGATCTCGCGCAGCACCACGGCTATTTACATGCCGGCGTGGTAACGACGATCGCTGATTCAGCCTGCGGATATGCGGCCTATACACTGATGCCGGCCGGCTCTGATGTTTTGAGTGTGGAATTCAAAGTGAATCTGCTGCGCCCGGCACAGGGCGAGATGTTTGTCGCGCGGGCGGAAGTCATCAAAGCCGGAAGGACTCTGACCGTGGTGAGTGCTGACGTATTCGCTTTAACCAGCGATGCAAAGACTCTCGTGGCCACGATGCAGGGAACGATGATTCGGACAGTCCCAGCATCAAGCTCTCCCAATCATTCGTGAGATTCACAGTCGTAAACGGCGAGATCGCACCGGCCGTGCACCTTTCGAAACGGCTTCGAATGGCAGCAGCTATTCAGGGCATTAGGATTTGAAATTGTCAGCGAGCGCCGTCTGTCGCGTTGGCGCAGTCTAACGCATCCGATGAGGCGCAGGTTGTGCATAATGGAAACCGTGAGCCGCAGGTCGAGTTAATCCTAAGGGCATTCGGCGAACCAATCGGAGTACTGTCGTTTGTCTTCGGGTTTCACGCTCCAACCAAGATAGGCCTGGGTCAGATCGCGATTACAGGTGGTAGCCTGGAAACGCATGATGAGATCGCTTTTCGTCTTCCAGTCAGAATCAAAGAAACGCAAATACTTTTTGTAACCCCTTGCAAGGTCCTCGAACAATCGGAATTGAACGTTTTCAGCGGCGGTAGTTCGCTCTACAGGTTGAAAGGCAGCGTCCGAGCTGTATGTCACGCCGGCTATGTATTTTTGTGGTGGAGTTCCTCTCAGCGCTTTGATTTTGTCGAGATACTTAACCGCCAGCAAGTCAAAAACTCGGTCATGATCTTCGTTAAGCAACCGGCTGTAGTCCTCCCACGATTCGAATACCATGATTGAAAACTGGGCATCTCTTTGGTCATCAAAACTGCTGTCGAGATAAACGGTGTCGTAGAGAACCTCGCTAATCTTTGAACGATCGCTCTTGACTATTTCTTCTTGATTTGGATCGACAGCGACTTTACTTCGCAGTGCGGTGTCCAGATCCCGAAGCAAAAACTCTGCGCCTGAAATGGTCATGTTCTTATCCTTCGGGAAATGGCTGATGAGGTCGGCATCATTTCGGATTTGGGTCTGAATCCGGATTAACTGATCAAGTTGCTGCTGTTTGATCGCTTCGCCTTGCTGTCTGCGATACTGGACCACGGAGAAGATGAAAGTGCCTGCCAGGATGAGCACCGAGACAAGGGCGACTATCCTGCCAACGGCATCCGTCTTCTCGGCAAAGAATCTGAGGATTGCGAGACTCTGGCTGTAGAGTCGCTCGTTCACGTCGCCGCGACTCTGTTCGAGCATGACCTGAACCTGACGCTTCGCGGCCTTGAGAACGAACAGGCCGCCAAGCAGGGCGCCAATTGCTGCGCCAATTACTGCGGCTAGGGCCGCTATGACGGTTGGATCCACGCTGAAGTTACCTGCTGCCCATATTTGAAAGAATCAGTCGTTGGCTGATGATAGCACTGCCTGCAAATCTGTGTAATCAGCTCTTGGTTTCGTGCGGCAGACAAAGCTGACTTCTTTCGGTTTGCCGGGCGCGGTGACGCTGACGCCCTGAATTGTTTGCGCGGGTTTCTCTTCGCCGTTGTAGTCGTCGGTGATCTCGTATTCGTATCCGTCGTTCGTGAAACTGATCTCAGTCAGGTCAAACTGCGCGCGAAAGTAATGCGTGTACTGAAACTTCTGCTGCGTGCCGGTGCGCTCTTTCGGATATTCGAGTTCGATCTTTCCCGGCAATCCGAATCGATATTGGAGGTAACCGCGATCGACAGCAAGGTCTTTCGAAGCGCACAGCGAAACGATCTTCGCCGGTCGCTTCACCGGACAACTGAAGATGACGCGTTCACCTTTTTCGCAGAGCGTTCCTGTCTGCGGATTGTTTGACTGAGGAGAGGCGGCGAATTGTTGAGTTGACCCAACCACTAACAGACAACCGATCGCGATTAATGCAGAGATGAGTGTCGGGGTTTTCATAGGAACGAATCCTAAGCGGAAGTACTGCTTTCGTAAAGTCGAACATGATCAGCGTCGTTCACGACTAAGCGCGGGGATCGTGATCCACTGAATTGGTTTGTGTCAGAAGCCCGCGCGTAAGCAAGGGCTTGTCGACGCGAGGTTGCCCCCCTCACGGTCGGGCTTCTGACACTGGCGCTTCACCCCGCCGTGCTGAACCGCGCAATCTCGCCGGGCTTGCGCAACATCTTGTTGACTTCGCCCAGGTGCATTTCTTCTTCGGCGATCATCTTGCGCGCATACTCTTCCAGAAACACCGAGCGATCGCGGACTGACTCCAACAATCTTTTGTAAAGCGCCAGACCTTCCTTCTCAGCCTCGAGCGATTCCATCAGAATGTCGTTAATGCCGTGCGCCTGCGTCTCAAGTAAAGCGCCGATCTTCAGCGAAGGATGATCGCCCAGATGCGTGACCATCTCTCCGGCTTCATTGGCATGTGCCAAACAAGTGGTGGCTTCGCCACGCAACCAACTGACGATGGGAATTCGGCTGTGCCCAAAGACCATCAACGAGTAATGCGTATAGCGCACCACGCCCGCCAGTTCCGTCTCGAGAATTTCGTTTAGCAAAGCGACCACTGCGTTTTTGTCGTAGGTTTGTTCTGACATAGTGAAAGAATATTAAGTCTGGGCGTAATGATTAGTAAATGAGAGATAGCTTCAGTCCGCGAAGCGGACGCCAGCATAAAGCCTGGGGCGTGAGCCCCAGGGGATTAAGAACAAGAATCATAATTGAGCCCGCGTAGCGGGCGATAGTCTTTCCGCTCAACGCCATTTCAAAATGAATCGGCTGCCGCCCGCTCCACGGGCCTGATTCACTTTTCCTGAAGCGATCCTGGGGCTAACGCCCCAGGCTTTATGCCGACGTCCGCTTCGCGGACTGTGACCGGAGCCGTACTGCACCGTCGCACTACTCAACCGGCACAGGTATTTGCGACCCAAAACACACAACTAGAATCCGATAATCCCACTGTCCATCAGTTTTTTGATCATGCGCAGACTGTCTGCTTCGCGAAACGGACAGACGGACATGATCGAGGCGACGTCCAATTCACCATTGATCCGGGAAAGGACGAATCCCTCCTGTGGCCCGAGTCTCTCGTGCTCGAGCTGTTCCAGGCTTTGAAGTAGTTTCGGGACTGAGTGAGGTGAAACTCCGCTCTTATGGATGTACTCGATGAATTTCTTTTCTGCATCCTCGCGTAACCGATTCGCCTCAATGCTTTTGGGATCCTGATCGAGCGCGCTGTTGATAATCGCCAACGCATTCTCGACGTTGTTTTCTTTTAGCTCGGCACGTGCCAACGTTAGCAACTCGGGCACGGTCTGCGGCAATTTCAAGGCTGACAGATCCGGGACTTCAACAACCGGCGCCTCACCCGCGACCTTAATCACGCCTTTGTCAATCAGATCGAACAACAATGCGCACGCGTGAAACAGTGACGTGTGCATGTTGTAGCAAATTTCGGCTGCGGTCATTCGCTTCTCGGCGTGATACAGAACTTCGCGAACTTCCTTGCTGTCCGGCAGTGACTTGGTCCATCCCGGGTTGAGCTCAAAGAAGGTTCGATCTGATGGAATGACCTGGCGGTAGCGCGACCACTCGTCGATGCGATAGATGCCGTCCATGACCACCGACGTGGCATCGACTTGAATGCGGATCAGATCGTCGGGGAACGGATCGCTATCAAAGAATTCAAAGTCTGCTTCTTCCCAAATGAAAAGGTCGTAGATGATCTCCAGCGTTCGCGTGCGCAGAGATTCCATCACCTCCGCCTGACTGATGAATCCGCGCGAGGAGAGGATCACCCCGAGTCGTCCGCCAGACTGACGCTGAATATCCATCGCACTCTGCAACTGGTCTTCGGTGATTTTCCCGTAATGCAAAAGAAACTGGCCGAGACGCTCTTTCGGATCGTTTGAACTCGAGCCGACGATCGATCCGTTCTCGAGATAGATCTGCTTGAAGACGGTGCCGCGGCCAATTTTGAGCGTGCCTGTCTTGCGGCCTGCCGCCAGGAACTGCAGCAAGTCAGAGACATTCATTGTTTTCAGGGTTCCGTGAATACTCATCGGGCGGAACAAAACGATCTCATCTGAATGCGGAGGCTAACCGAGTGTGGAAGGCAGGACAAGTAAAAACTCCAGATGATGGTTCCTAAAACAGCTTACCTGTTTGAGCGTAGCGGATTCAAGAGCTATCTGCCGCCGTAACGGCCTAGCTCACGTTCGAGGTCGAGTCTTTCGATAACCGCTGAGTGTTCATACTCGCCCCACTGATCGCGGGGAACCAGCCACATCACTTCAAACTCGTTGCCATCCGGATCTTGTGCGTACAGGGATTTCGTCGCGCCATGATCGCTCTCGCCAATCAATGCGCCGAGATCAGCGAGAGTCGCGCGCGCAGCCGCAAGATCTTCAATCGTCGGGACTTCCCAGGCAAGATGGTATAGACCCGGCGAACCAAGCGGCGGTCGCGATTTGGATGATGTCGCGCCCGAAGAGACTGCGACCGAAGCATACGCAACTGGAGTAACAGGTAGTAGTACATTTTGAACAAAATGTACCACTACCGAGTAACACGTCTACGACGAGCCCTGAAGTTGGCGTGCTATACTCCTCAGAGATTTCGCCAATTTTTGAACAACAGGTTATGTCTGTAAACCCCGAAAACGTGAAGCTATATCTTGATTATCTCGATAAGGAGATGACGATTACCGGGGTACTTTCTACCTTTTGTGTGGCCGTTCCAGCAGTCATCCTTGAGAGAGTAGCGTCTGCTGAGAAAAACTACTTGGCCGAATTGTGGGCATCTGGTTCTTGGTACTTCATGTTTGCGTCGATTCTAATGCTCATAGCGTCTGGTGTTTTTTTCAAACAGCGTTCGGTGCTCGCTTGGTATTTTGGTCAAGTTAGTTTGAAAATGGCGCTGCCGCTTCACGATACTAAGCAAGTGAATGAATGGATGAAGGAAGCGGATTCTTGGCGCGCTTGGATTCCATACAACATAGGGTTCTGGTTAACGTTCACCGCCGCAGCACAATATGTAATTGCGGTTGGTTCTGTATATTCTGGAGCCATAAGAACCCATAGAACCGTCGCTTTGATTCCCGTTGCGCTGTTTGGCGCATGGGGTGGTGTCAGATTCGTACTAATGATGAAATATCCCTACGATGACAGCCCTTTTCGTGGATGTTTCAACAGTCTGTTCAAATCAAGAAGAGTCAATGGGGATGACTAAGAAGCTTCCGCACGACAACGTTTATACGCGGCTGGTCTGCTCTCGAATTCATGGAGTTGGAGTACGAGCCATTCGGCCCATCAAGAAGGGTACATATATGTTTCCCGAAGATGATGACGATCTTGTGTGGGTGGAAGCCGCGAACGTGAAATCCTTGCCCCGTGAAATTAGGAAGTTATACGAGGATTTCGCGATCAAGAAAGGTGCGCGCTATGGTTGCCCGGACAACTTCAATCATCTCACCCCAGCTTGGTTTCTCAACCATTCGGAGACTCCCAATGTCGCCAGCGATGGCGAGTACAGGTTCTATGCCCTAAAGAAAATAAAAAAAGGGGAAGAATTAACCGTCAATTATCAGACTTACTCAGAGTTGCAAGGCCGGCACTTAAAGTAGAATTGATTGCTACGTTCAAGTCATTGGTATGACCAAGACTGTCAAGTGTTTTCAGATGCAGCGCATGCTGCCTGACTAGGTTCCTTCTCCTCGCCTACATCACCGGCGGCTCAACTTTAATGTTGACGTCGTACTCATTTACAGTGGTTTGAGTGCGCTTTTGGCAAGTTTCTTCTTGAGATTGACATAACCCTGATCGCCGGCAACGAGTTGGCCCAGCACCTTGCGGATGCCGCGATGGCCGCGCGCGAATTCGATCATGCGATCGGTGAAGGGCGCGCCCCAGAAATTACCGTAGAAACGCCGACGCATCTGTGAAGCACGTTTGAGTTCGCCACCAAAATCTTTGCGCCAGAGCTTTTCGTACTCTTGCGGCGCACCTTTCAGATACGTGTCGGCAAAGAGTTCCGCGGATCGAATCGCGTAATAGATTCCTTCGCCGGTGACCGGATCGGCAAAACCCGCCGCATCACCAAGCAAGGCCCATCCTTCGCCGCAAGCTTTGCGGGTGTCCCACGTGCGCGGCGCTAAGCCCGGAATGCGCGCCGCATAGCGTTCCGCCGTGCGACGCAAGTTGTTGTAGCGCAAATTGTCAATTTGCGAATCACGCTTTTTCCAAAGTTGCATCCGCGGACGCAAGTTACCAACTTGCTCTACTTTGTAATACGCAACCATGAAATCCCAGAGCAAGGCATCCAGCGATTCATGATCGAAAGCGTCCTGCGTGGTCGCAATTCCAAACGAAACATGATCGACGCGCGGGAACGCCCACGCGTAACCAACCCACTTCGGCAGGAACGCGACAACCGTCGCGGCCTCGCCCGAATCAGGCAGCGGCGCGCGATAACCGAACGCAACTTCCATCTCGGCCGGCGGCAAAGGCCCGGCGAGCTTTTTCGCGATCGCGCTGTTCGCGCCATCGGCGCCGACCAAATATTTTGCTGAGAACTCTGCTCCGCTTTGCGTGCGAACGGTCCATGTCGCACTCGTGTCAGTACCGCGAGCGGTCGCGGCCGGGTCAGATCGCTTGAAACCGCGACCCGAAACTTTTTCAGTGAACACCTGCGCGCCGGCTGCTCGCGCTCGCTCCCGCAAAAACGTATCGAAGGCGATGCGCGAGTAAACCGCGAATGGCTCATCGAGTTTCAGATGCAGGTGCTTTCCCGAAGGCGAATACATATCGAGTTCATCGATCGTTCGACCGACGGCTTCGAGCAAATGCGGCCAGGCCTTCAGAGCCTTCGACGTCACCCCGCCGCCACAGGCCTTCGGTTCATCGGGCGGACGCCCATCGAACAAAGCCACGCGCACACCCGCGCGCGCCAGACGTTCGGCCGCGAACGATCCTGCTGGACCAGCGCCGGCGATTAAGACATCGAATCGATCCATGGAGATGTAATGATAAACCGCAGCAGCCTGGTTTAGAAGGAGCTACTGCCTTCTAATACAACTGCGGCTTTGCCGCCCGATGTGCGGTAAGGCTATGCCTTACCGAATCCGCCTTACTCATGAATCACCAGTTTCTCCTCGGGCTTCTGACGCGCTGTCGCCGGTGCTAGAATCTTCAAGTTCACCTTTTCACTTCCTCCGTGTCCTCTGTGGTTAGAGTGTTATGGCCCACACGAGTTCATTGGTCTTTGCCGGCATTGCCCCGCATCCTCCGATTATGGTGCCTGAAGTTGGCCGCGACGCTATCGCCGAAGTTCGCAATTCGATCGATGGAATGGCCGACCTGGCGCGGCGGATCATCGAAAGCGAAGCTGAGACGGTAGTTCTGATTTCGCCACACGCGCCGCTCGAACAGTCCGCGTTCGTCGCCTATGACGGCCCGCAACTATATGGGGACTTCGCGAACTTTCGCGCGCCGACCGCGACTGCGCACGCCGAACTGGATGAAGAGCTGCTTAACGAAATCACTCGCGCTGCCGCCGAAGAGGAATTGGTGGTGATGCGAATCAGAGGATTCGACCTCGATCATGGCACGGCGGTGCCGCTCTATTTCCTGCAGCGCTACGGATGGAATGGAAGAGTAGTCGCGCTCGGCTACACGTTTCTCTCAAGCGAAGATCATCTGCGCTTTGGCAAATGCGTGCGCGCCGCGATTGAAAAGCTGGGGCGCCGCGTGGCGTTTGTGGCCAGCGGCGATCTTAGTCATCGCCTGAAGCCCGGTGCACCCGCGGGCTACAACAGCGAAGCGCATCTGTTCGACGAAGAAGTCGTCGCTGCGATTCGAACTTGTCAGGTAAATCGCATCGTCAATATCGATCAGGATCTGCGCCGCGCGGCCGGCGAGTGCGGCTATCGCTCGATGCTCGTGGCCCTTGGAGTAACGGCAGGAACGGATTCAAAGTGCGAAGTGATTAGCTATGAAGCGCCGTTTGGCGTCGGATACCTCGTCGCGCAACTCATGTCAGGCAAGAGCCCAGCATCGCCCTCTCCCTCTGGGAGAGGGTTGGGTGAGGGCCTTGCGGCCGGCAACTCTTTTCTGTCTTCTTCGGAGCCCGCTACGCGGGCAACAGAGGAAGCGAGCGATTCCTCTGACCCAAGCGTTCAGAATCCCGACTTCCGCCGGGCCATTCCCGCTCTGGCACGCCTCACGATCGAATCGTTCGTCAGCACCGGCACGATTATCGATCCGCCAAAAGATCTTCCGGTCGAGCTAACTGCGCGCGCTGGTTGCTTCGTCTCGATCAAAACAAAAGACGGCGATCTGCGCGGCTGCATCGGCACAATCGATCCAGTCAAAGACACGCTCGCTGAAGAAATTATCGCTAACGCGATCAGCTCCGCCACGCGCGATCCGCGCTTTCCGCGAGTGAAGAAAAACGAATTGCCGAACTTGAAATATTCAGTCGACGTGCTTACCACGCCCGAGCCCTGCACGCTTGACGATCTCGATCCGAAAATCTACGGAGTGATTGTCGAGGACGATAACGGCTTTCAACGTGGCCTGTTGCTTCCCAACCTCGAAGGAATCAAGAGCGCAAGCCAACAAGTTGAAATCGCTTCGCTCAAAGCCGGAATTGCGGAGGGAGCCAAGATTAAACTCTTTCGCTTTAGAGCTGATCGATATTCAGAATAGGTCTACTTCGAACCTTCCCATCTGCAACTAACCATCTTATTCACCCGGCACGCTTCATCGCATCGCGCTTTATTCAATGTCTTACCGAGATTCACTTGCTTCTGCTGATCGTTCGTGCCGGAACAGTCCCGCGCCGGATGAGCGGGCGAGTCGCGGCAGATCACGCCCTGATCGTTATTGATGGTTGTCTTCTCCAGCCGCCAGCGCTGGTTTGAACCATTGCCGCAGGCTCGCAGGTAGATCGGTGTGGAATCGCCTTTCGCTTTGAGCATGACATCCATGCAGCGATTGCTGGAAACGTCACGGATTTCCAGATTCACGCCAAACTGTGACATGGCCCACTTCTGACTTTCCTTGCCGGGCACGCATTCGGTTTGCACGATCGGTAAGCGGTCGTCGATCTTTTCGTTCGAAACTTCCAAACACAAATCGCTGTGCGCCGGCGAAATCGTGTAGTAACCCGCGCCGTCGCTTGTGACATTGAACTTCTGATTGTTGCTCGCGCCCGACTTATCGCATTCGAAGATCTGCAAACCGATTCCCGAAGTGCAGGAACTGCTTGGAACTTCCATGCAACGACGACTCGATTCGCCGGAGATCGCGTACGTGCCTTCAGTAATATTCCCGATGGCCGGCTTTCGCTGCGCGCTTGAGTCCGTGTGTCCGTTACTCAAAATCAAGAGCAGAAACGCCAGCACAAACGAAATCGTAGTCCGTCTTTTCATGTTGATTCTCCTGAAAGCAGTGTGCGGCTTATATCATCGATTCCCATGAGAGACAATCAGCTTGATTCGCAGTCAAGCCGTGATGCTCTGCTCCTTCTCATCAGTGTAAACAAAATGTCTTTGCAACGCGCTAACACTTCGCGCCCCTGCCACGTCAAAACACAAACGAGCTGGCAGGATTTTTTGGCGGATCGGCTTCAAGCGTCCACTCTTCCATTCTCTCGTAAGACAACAGGCTCCTGAGAAACGAATATGAACATGATGAGCACGAACCCCCTGACTCGATTGGCCGCGATAAGCCTACTGTTTGGCTTGCTCGCAATCAACGCAATCGCCCAGACTCCCGCGCCAACGGCGAAAGCCGATCCGCTGGTACGCCTTTCCAACGAGTTGGAGCCGAAGATCAAAGAAGAAATTCAGCAGGGCCGGCTGCCCGGCTTTGCCATCGGCGTGATCAAGAACGGAAAACTGATTTACGCGAAAGGCTTTGGCGTGGCCAAGCTCAGCGGCAACACGCCCATCACTTCAAAGTCGCTTTTTCATATGGCCTCAGTGACAAAGACGTTCGTGGCCACTGCCGTGATGCAGTTGGTTGAGAAAGGCAAGCTTGACCTGGACGCGCCACTGGTACGATATCTTCCCTACTTTCATCTCGACGATGAGCGTTACAAGACGATCACGATTCGCCAGATGCTCAGCCACACCTCCGGCATTCCCGACACCGCGAACTACAACTGGGACAAACCCGAATACGACGACGGCGCACTCGAACGGTTTGTGCGTAGCATCGCCCAACAGAAACTCGTCTTCGCGCCCGGCGAGAAATTCGCCTACAGCAACACTGCTTATGAGGCGCTCGGCGACGTGATCGCCAAGGTCTCTGGTGAGAGTTTCGAAAACTATGTCCAGCACCACATTCTCACTCCACTCGGCATGAAAGACAGCACTCTGTTTGTGCGCGAAGCCAATCCGCAGTTGCTCACTACTCCACACGTCATGGAGAACAATCAGGTTGTAGTCAGCAAGATTTTTCCTTACAACCGGGCGCACGCGCCCAGCTCCACCCTGTATTCAAGTATCGAAGATATGAGCCGCTGGGCCATCGCGCACCTCAATCACGGCGAACTCGACGGCCAACGAATCCTGAAGCGTGAAACTGTCGACTCGATGTGGCGGCCGGTCGTCGATGCTTTAAGCATGAAAGAAGGCATCAGTTGGTTCACCACCGAGAAACAAGGTCATCGTTTCGTTCTGCACTCAGGCGGCGACGTTGGTTTCGAGTCACTGGTCATGCTCGCTCCGGACGACGAGGTCGCCGTCGTGGCGATGAGTAACTTTGCCGCTAATGATCATGACTACGTCAACAAGTTCGTAAGCGGCGCGATGCGAATCATGCTCGATCTTAAAGAATCGCCGGAGTCGTCCGCGGTTGTGCCCGTCGCTACAACTCAACTAAGCCCGGAAGAGGCAAAGAAAAAAGCGGATGACGTGCTGGCCAATTACGTTGCGGCGCTGGGCGGGCGCGCTGCGCTCGAGAAGATCACCAGCCGCGTTGCCAAAGGAAGTTTTGAAGTCAGCGGCATCGCGATGGGTGGCCCGATGGAAATCTATGCGAAAGCGCCGAACTTGATGCTCATGGTTCTCCAGATGCCCGGACAGGAAACTTTTAAGGACGGATTCGACGGAAGTGTCGGCTGGGAACAGAATCCGGACTACGGTGTCACTGACAAGACCGGACTCGAAGCGGGATCGGCGACGCGCGACGCTGACTTCTATCAACCGCTCAAGCTGCGGCTGCAATATCCAAATCTGACTTTCAAAGGAACCGCCAAAGTGTCATTGGGAAAAGGCGGCGCTGGCAAAGTCGAAGAGCGCGAGGCTTCGGTGCTGGAAGCGCCGCGCAACGGCAGCCCGCGACGCTTCTATTTCGACACTGTCAACGATTTGCTACTGCGAACGGAAGAGTGGAATGCGGCGGGCAAGATGACTGAGGCCGTTGAATATCAGGACTATCGCGAAGTCGATGGTGTGAAGGTGGCTTTCACGTTCCACATTATTCAGGATATGCACTTCACTTTTAAGCTCACAGAAGTGAAACACAACGTACCCGTAGACGACGCGATTTTCGTTAAGCCGAAAAAATAGGTGCTGTGAGCGCAGGCATCCGTGCCTGTGTTTAGCGGAAATCCTTGTCCGCCTGAGCCGGAGCGCGAATTGTTCCCTCCCGCCCGATCCATATTTCTTGCAACCTTCTCTGCTGTTTACTCACTTACTAGGAAACTCGTTAATCTGCGCATCTTCAAGATCGACGCTGACTCTATCCGCAAAGCGAAAGCAACAGATCCGAACATCACAGTCGAGGGTTTGGTGGATATGCGGATATTTGAGAAGCGTGCGAGCCGAGCGATTCAGTAAGGACGTTCGTTCTCAAGTTAAGCGGCCAGCGCTTAGACGATTCAAAGGGCGAGAAAGTGACTCGCCTTTTTTTTGTTAACACCCTCACGATCAAAGTCGTCTACTAAAGAGGGATGGACCACGCAGGCGGCGAATACTATGTATCGTAATAGTCGCCGAGCTTTTGAAGTATTTCCCGACGCTCGAAAATAGTTGAAACCAATTTGTTTCCGAACGCACTTACTAATTGATAACGATGAGGTGCTCTTTCATGCGATGGGGAGGGCGGGTTCGATCAGCCCTCCCTAAATTATTCTAAAAGCGCGAGAAGAAAGCGCCCGTCATATAGAACGAGCGGAAGTTCCGACTAATCGATCAAAAGAGGCGAACTAACCAGCAGGAGCCGCCGTAATCTAAACAAGGGAGATCGGTCATGCTGAAAATACAGACAAGGAATTTGGGAAATGTCGCGGTGCTAAGTCTGCAGGGACGAATCGTTAACGGTGAAACGGCGTCCCTGCGCGATGCGGTCCGCGCGCAATCCACGGACGGCGCCGTCGTGCTGGATATGTCGGGCGTAAGCATGATCGATGCGAGCGGCCTCGGTGTGCTGTTGCAAGTGCGGAATGAATTTCAAGCGAGAGGCGTGCGCTTGCGCGTGATGAATGCCAGTCGATTTGTGCGTCGCATTTTTGAAATTACCCGACTCGATTCCGTCTTTGAGATTACTTCTGGAGTTGAAGCATTCCCAACCTTGTCGCGTCCAAGGCCGGCACGGGTGATCCCATTCGCGCGTTGCGCGTAATCGTTCGCCGAAAGAAAACTAGCCACTGATAGACACCGATCGACACGGATAAGACTCTTAGAGAATTGATTCTTATCTGCGTAAATCCGTGTGAATCTGTGGTTGGATTTTTTGTCGGCAGTGCGCAAGTTAACAACTCGCGCCGCAGAAATTGCCCAACGATCAGATATCCAGGTTCCTTACATCCAGCGCGTTATCTTCGATGAATTTGCGGCGTGGCTCGACCGCGTCGCCCATTAAGACGGTGAAGATCTCGTCGGTCTCGACCGCATCGTCGATGCGAACTTGCAGGAGTGTGCGCGTGTCGGGATTCATGGTTGTTTCCCAAAGCTGCTCCGGATTCATTTCGCCTAAACCTTTGTAACGCTGAATCGAGAGATCCTTTTTCGCGGCGGTGAGCACACGATCGAGCAGCGCATCGCGCGACTCGATCTCTTCGCTGGTGCCGTTTTCGCCGGTAATGAAGGGCGGCGTGAGACGATCTTCCAGCTTCATGAACAGTTCTACGGCTTTCTGAAACTCGACGTAGCTAGCAAAGTTGTAATCGATCGCCAGGGCCGCGCCTGAGTTCGTCACGGTTTCGATCTCCCACAAGCCGTGTTCTTCATCTTCGGTGAGTTCGGTTTTGTAACCGGCTTTATCGAGCACGCCTTCAACGCGCGCCATCAAGTCTTCGTCCTGGAAGGTTCGCTTCATCGTTGCGCCTTCTTCGCGCAGGACGCCCTTCTTTCCACCGAACGCGACCAGCAAGGTGTCGAGCAGGTGCGCATCTCCGCGCAGGCGTCGCGTCGCCTTCTCGCAATATCGCCGGAGATCGACCATGCGCTCTAGGTTGCGCGCGAGCTGCGCGCCTTCGATCACCGTCTTGGATTTGCCGGTCGTGATCTTCATGTCGGTCGTCGCCTGGCGCATCAGGTAATGGACCATCGACCCTTCGTCTTTGATGTACTCTTCCTTCTTGCCCTTTTTCACTTTGAACAACGGCGGCTGGGCGATGTAGACGTAACCTTGCTCCACCAGTTGCGGCATTTGCCTGAAGAAGAATGTCAGCAGCAACGTGCGAATGTGCGAGCCGTCGACATCAGCGTCGGTCATGAGAATGATGCGATGATAACGAAGCTTAGAAAGATCGAAATCTTCCTTGCCGATGCCGGTACCCAGAGCCGTGATCAGCGATTTGATTTCGTTGTGCGCGAGCATCTTATCGAAGCGCGCTTTTTCAACGTTCAGAATTTTTCCTTTGAGCGGAAGAATCGCCTGGTTCTTTCGATCGCGACCTTGTTTGGCTGAACCGCCGGCCGAGTCACCTTCAACGATGTAGATTTCAGAGAGCGCTGGATCGCGCTCCTGACAATCGGCGAGTTTGCCCGGCAACATGGTCGAGCCCATCGCGCCCTTGCGAACGATCTCACGCGCTTTGCGGGCCGCGTCGCGAGCGCGCGCGGCGTCCAGGGACTTACCCACGATCCGGCGTGCCACGGTCGGATTTTGCTCGAGAAACTCAGTAAGGCGATCGTTCAGGAATGATTCGACCGCGCCTTTCACATCTGAGTTCAGCTTTCCTTTCGTCTGTCCTTCGAACTGTGGCTGCGGAAGCTTGACTGAGATGACCGCTACTAAACCTTCGCGCACATCATCACCGGTTAGTGAGCCTTTGAAGTTCTTAGCCAGGCCCGACGATTGCGCGTAGGCGTTGATGGTGCGCGTGAATGCAGAACGAAATCCCGAGAGGTGCGTGCCACCGTCGACCGTGTTGATATTATTCGCGAAGGAATAAACCTTCTCGTCATAGCCGTCGTTGTATTGAATCGCAACTTCGATCGAGAGCGCGTCACCAATCTTCTCGAAATAGATTGGTTTGTCGTGCAGCACCGACTTGTTCTTGTTGAGATGCTTCACAAACTCAGCGATACCGCCGCGATAGTAAAACTCGTGCGACTTCTCGTGCTCTTCGCGCTCGTCTTTGATCGAAATGCGAATGCCTTTATTGAGAAAAGCTTTCTCGCGCAGGCGCTCGGAAAGTTTGTCGAAGCTGAACTCGGTCGTATCAAAAATTTGTGTATCAGGTTTGAAGGTGATCTTAGTGCCACGTTTCCGAGTCTTCCCGGTTTGTTTCAGCGCGGCGACAGGTATGCCGCGTTCGTACTCCTGTTCGTAAGTCAGACCATCGCGCCAAATCTCCAGATGCAATGCTTCCGAAAGAAAGTTAACGCACGAAACACCTACGCCATGCAGTCCACCTGAAACTTTGTAAGCGTTCGTATCGAACTTACCGCCGGCGTGAAGTTTCGTCATTACGACTTCTGCGGCCGAGCGTCGTTCCTTCTTCATCATGTCGACGGGAATGCCGCGACCGTTGTCTACGACCGTGATCGAGTTGTCGAGATGGATGGTTACTTCGACCGTGTCGCAGTAGCCAGCGAGCGCTTCGTCAATCGAGTTGTCCACGACTTCGTAAACCAGGTGGTGCAGGCCAATCTCACCGGTGGATCCTATATACATCGCCGGCCGTTTGCGCACCGCGTCGCGCCCTTCCAAAACGGCGATCGATGACGAATCATAAGTGTCTTTTTTATTCTTCAATTTCGATGTAGGCGTAGCCAAATTCTTTTACCTTCGTTTCTAATATCAGTTTCGTCAGATGACATTTCCTGCCCTCATCTTTGCCGTGCTGAACTCGCTTTCGGCGATTGCCGTGCCCGCGCAGACCTCGTAGAAATTCGCTCTCTGAATGAACCGGTCGAAATGACTTCGCTTTGAAGTGGTAACAAACGTTTGAGTGCGTCCGTCCAGGTATTCCAGCAGGCGTTCAAGGCGGCTTCCGTCGAGTTCAGCGTCCACGTCATCAATGAGGAAAATCGGATAATCCTGATGCTTGGAATGATACACTGAAATCGCTGCTAAATCAAGTGTTATCAACGCGCTACGCTGCTGCCCAGAGCTGCCGAAACTGCGCAAATTACGGTCGCGAAAAAGTATCTGGAGTTCGTCTCGATGAGGGCCGATGAGACACGCGCCGGCGAACATTTCGGCTTGCAATCGAAGCCGCAAACGATCGGCGATCAAAGCCTCGTAATCACCGAGATCGCCCTTCGATTCCAGCGCTGAAACATATCGAATTGAGAGTGCGTCTCCGAACAAACTGTGCTCCAAAGCTTCCTGCAAGAGCTGAACGTATTCGACGCGGGCACGATGGATTTGCGTGCTCAAGAAAATCAGTTGCTGGTTCCAGGGCTCAATCAAATCCGCGAGCGCATCAAAGCTCAAAGTGCCGTCACCAGCCTGCGTCAGCAGACGCTTTTTTTGCTTGATGATTTTGTTGTAATCATTGAGCGTTTGAATATACAAAGGCTGAAGTGAGACTACGCCGCGATCGAGGAAACTGCGTCGCGCCTCTGGCCCGCCGCGGACAACTTCCAATTCGTCAGCCGTGAACCAAACCGCGTGCAACTGCGCAAGGTAACGCGACAAGGGCTCACGCTTGCCGTTAATGAACGTCTGCTTTGTGTTTCGCTGAATACTGACCTGCAGGTCGCGATCGATAGCATCGCCGCGGTGTGCGGTCCCGCGTATCAAAGCAGATATCTCACCAAAGGCAACTGTTTCTTGAAGATGATGAGTTCGAAATGATTTTGCGTGGGCCAGGATTTGGATTGCTTCCAACCAGTTTGTCTTTCCCTGCCCGTTGTTTCCGTAGAGGATGTTAATGCCGCTGGCCCAATCCACCTTGCCTGTTAGATTGCGGAAGTTATCTACCTCGATTGATCTCAGAAACACGCGAGGATTTTAGCACGAGTATCACGATCGAATCGTGTCACGAAAAACAAAAGGCGAGCGCGGAGAGCCGCTCGCCTTCTTAATATTGATTATGCGGTTTGTGCTTTAGAGACGCATCGGCATCACGATGTATTTGTATTCCTGCTTTTCGTCGTCCACAGGTCCAAGTTGAGCCTGTGAATTTCCGTCTTTGAATTCGAACCTTACTTTTTCCGAGCCAACGACGTTAAGGAAATCCTGAAGATATTGAGCATTGAAACCAATATCGGTGTCTTCGCCAGCGAAATCAGTTTCCACTGTTTCGCGCGCTTCGCCCTCTTCGGCATTCTGTGAACTTATCAGCAACTGCTCTTTGCTCAAATGAAATCGAATCGCATGCGACCGATCGTCAGCCATCAGGGCAACCCGGCGTACCGCCTGGCTCAAAGTGCTGGTGTCGAAGGTCGCCGAACGATCGTTATTCTTAGGCATCACCATTTCGTAATTCGGAAATTGACCCGATAACATTCGTGAAATCAACAGTCGTGATCCGATTTGGAAATAGACATGATTCTCATCCGCGCCTAGACTGATCTCGCCATCAAAATCGGCTGTCAATTTCGTCAATTCGGCCAATGTTTTCCGTGGAATCAGCACGTCCAGTTCTCCGTCCTCATTCTTCAGCGCGTCTTTCGTTTCAATGTAGGCAAGCCGATGCCCGTCGGTCGTGACCATCTTCACGCCCTTTTTGTCGAGTTCAAATTTCGCGCCTGATAATGTGTAGCGCCCTTCCTCCTGCGTAATCGCGAAAATAGTTCGATCGATTAAAAGTTTCAGCAACGACGCGGGCAACTTCAAAGGCGTGGACTTAAAACCTGGCAGTTCCGGAAAAGTATCCTTGGCGATTCCGGGAAGGCGAAACTTTGAACGGCTACACTCCACCGTTACCCATTCATTCTCTTCTTTGCGAAAACTCACCGGCGCATCCGGCAAAAGTCTGGCGATATCAAAGAGTTTCCGCGCTTGAACACAAATGGCACCTTGAGACTTAATCTCTTCCGCGTCTGCATCACATCTGATGGTAACGTCGAGATCCGTTCCGCTAATCCGAATTGCGTCTTCGCCGGCCGATTCAATCAGAATATTTGCCAGCACCGGGATTGTATTCTTCCGTTCGACAACGCCCTGAACGAATGCCAGTTCTTTTTGCAGCGCCCCACGCGCCATCACAAATTCCATTTTCGTCGCTCCTGCTGTGATTCGTCTTATACCACAGTTTACTGATACTCGTGCACAACTCGAATATCTATTAACCCAAGAAAAAATACTCTAAAGATAATTAGAACTAATAGTAGATGCTGTGGAACTGTGGAAGTAATCGTTATCACCTGAAATCCTACGCCTCGCGTTGTGAATAATACGTTACCTAATTCGACCCGAGATGAGGTTAGCTATATGCGCGCTCAATTTCCACATCGTTGATAATGAGTTCAATAGATGATGGTTGTGGAAATCTATTCGTCAAGCTTCCAGACTGTTGCTAAGGCGCTTGATCGTCGCTTCCATTTCGCGGTCCGAGCCAAATAGGCGATCAATCTTCTCGACAGAATGAATTACGGTTGTGTGATGCTTTCCGCCAAACTGCCGCGCGATTTCTGGAAAACTCTTTTTAGTGAAACGCTTGCACAAATACATCGCAACTTGTCGTGGAACCAGAACCTGACGAGCGTTCGAGCGAGCCCGTAGATTGTCGACCGTCACTCTGTAATAATCCGCGACTACCTTTTGAATCATTGGAATGGTCACTGCGTTCTCTTCAACAGTTCGCGCGACGTTTCGCATTGCTTCCTGCGCCAGAGACTTCGATAGCGGAACTCCGCGTAACGACGCCATCGCCATCACGCGAATCAGGGAACCTTCTAATTCACGGATGTTATGTTTGCTGTGGCCGGCTAGGTAAAGCGCTACATCGTCCGGCAATTTTATGTTCTGTAGTTCGGCTTTTCGTCGAAGAATGGCGACCTTGGTTTCGATATCCGGAGGCTCTATATCAGCAATCAAACCCCACTCAAAGCGAGAGTGAAGACGCTCTTCGATCTCAGGAATCTCGCGTGGCGGACAATCCGAGGTCAGCACAATTTGTTTCTGTCCGTCATAGAGAGCATTGAAGGTATGAAAGAATTCCTCCTGCGTCCGCTCCTTGCCGGCAATGAACTGGATGTCATCTATCAATAAGACATCGATCGACCGATATCTCTCGCGGAACACTCGAGTCTTGTCGTAGCCATACCTGATCGCGTTGATCAATTCGTTCATGAATCGCTCGAGCGAAAGATATGCGATCTGAAGATGAGGACTCTCGGCCTTAATTGCGTGGCCTGCTGCTTGGATCAAGTGTGTCTTTCCCAAACCCACGCCGCCATATAGGTACAGTGGGTTGTAAGTCCGGCCGGGTGACTCCGCCACAGCCTTAGCAGCAGCGTGCGCAAATCGGTTGCAGCCGGCAACCACGAAACTTGAAAAGGTGTACTTCTCGTTCAGTGACGAGTTGTTGCTTTCGACGAAGGGAGCAATGTCTTCGTCAGGATTAGGAAGCCGCCTTTCGATGGAAAGATCATCAGTACTGGATGAGAGGGCCGACTGCAGGCCAGCTGAACTCTGCCGGGACGACAGAATCCACTCGACCTTATACTGACCCAGATGTGATTCAGCGAGCGAGTCGCGGAGCGCGTCGCCATAGTGCGTCAGAATCCATTCTTTCACGACCGCGCTGGGTGCCGCGATTCTAACGACGCGTTCATTTCTTGAGCTTGTGATCTTGAGGGGCTTGAACCAAGTATCGAAAGTCTGGCTTCCGACTCGGCGCTGCAGACAAGAAAAAATCGGCTGGCTCGGGGAACTTTGTTCTACTAGCATGGGCGCAAATAACCCGCTGTACAAAGTACACTAACGCAGCTTTTCTCATGGAATTGAGTGCACCAGCCAGCGCGGAAACCAGACGCTAACACAAGCACGGAAAGCCTGGCAAGAAAAACACTAAGGAAAGTGCGGGCGGCTTAGTTGCGGGGAATTGGTGCCATTTAGATTCGAAAGTGCGACCCGGCTTGGCCTAAGAAATCGGTAGTGAATTCGACAAGACTACAAATGCGCATAAAGCATCTTATGAAGAAAAGTTAGACGTGGCGACTCGTGCTTCTCGATCCCCAATGATGGCGTTGAAGATTCGGTCCAGATCAGCAAGGTTGTAGTATTCAATTTCGATTCGCCCGGCTCCTCCCGATTTGAGGGGATGAATTCGGACTTGAGTGCCAAGCGAACGACGCAGTTTTGCCTCGGCAGCTCTCACGTTCGGGTCAGACTGGATTATCGGCGTTGCGGCCGATTTGGGTTGGGGACGACTAAGAAGCTTGACGCGTTGCTCAGTCTCACGGACCGACCAGCTATGCTTGACGATCTTTTGAGCGAGTCGTCGCTGCGTTACAGGTTCATCGAGGCCAAGTAGGGCACGCGCGTGCCCGAATGAAAGCTTCTCAGTCTCGATCAACCGTTGGATATCAGTCGGCAATTTGAGAACGCGAAGATAATTTGTCACGAAGGTTCGATCGCGGCCGACGCGGCGCGCGACTTCATCCTGGGTTAGGCCGAGCGAATCGATTAGACGCTTGTAGGCATTCGCTTCCTCGATTGCATTCAATTCCTGACGTTGAATGTTTTCGATTAGCGCGAGTTCAAGGAGTTTCTCGTCAGGTATTTCGCGAACTATCGCCGGGACGCGCGGAAGACCGGCCAACTGCGCGGCGCGCCACCGACGCTCACCGGCAACGAGTTCGAATAAACCGCCGCGTGGTCGGACCAACAACGGTTGAATAATACCGGTTGACTTGATCGACTGAGCTAGTTCTTCCAGCTTTGCCGGATCAAACGTCGTCCGCGGCTGTTGTGAGTTGGGCTGAATGAGTTCGATTTCGATCTCACGGATCTCATCACTGTCCGGTCGCAGCGGATCTGTTGAGATCAGCGCGCTCAGGCCGCGTCCCAGTGGTCGTTTGGTCATTTGCCAAAACCTCCTCTGCAAGTTGCAAATATGCTTCGGCGCCGCGCGATTTGGCGTCGTAGAAAAGCACCGGTTTACCGTAACTTGGCGCTTCTGCAAGGCGGACGTTTCGAGGGATAGTCGTGTTGAAGACAAGTCCGCTATAAAAACTTCTTAGGTCGGCCGCAACGGCGGGAGCCAGATTGGTGCGCTCGTCATACATCGTCAGCAAGAGGCCTTCAATCTTCAGTTGAGGGTTGACGACGCGGCGCAACCGAGCCAGCGTATTGAATAGCTCAGAGACTCCTTCCAGCGCATAGTATTCGCACTGCACCGGCACGAGCAGGGAATCGGCCGCAGCCAGGGCGTTCACCGTAAGGAGGTTGAGGGCCGGCGGACAATCGAGCACGATAAATTCGTAGGCGTCCGTTATCGGCGCGAGCAGGTCTCGCAGGATTAGCTCCCGATTCTCAAACCCAATTAATTCAACCTCGGCCCCGGCCAGATTTCGGTCGGAAGGAACAATTTCAAATCCGAACTCAGTCGGAATCTTTATGGATTCGATGGGTTGGTTGAGAACGAGGGCATGGTAAGTGGTTCTACGAACAACGTTCCGATCTATACCGGAGCCAGACGTGGCATTTGCTTGCGGATCAACATCGATCAGTAGGACGGAGCGGCCAAGTTTTGCGATGGAAGCAGCCAGATTGACGGCTGTTGTAGTCTTGCCGACCCCGCCTTTCTGGTTAGCAATGGCGATTATTCTGGCCATCCTGTGAAGCATTCAACTGCCGGAGAGAGGAGCACATTAACACAGCCAGAGAGTGGGCGCTAGGGGTTTTTGGGAATAAACGGCTGACTTGGCTGACAATGTTTCACGTGAAACGTCGCGGCGTTTAGGCGCTCACGCCGTTCATTTGACGTGCTTTCAGATGGAACAACAAATTTGCTAATGCGGCTGGAGTCATCCCGGGAATGCGACGCGCTTGTCCAAAACTCTCCGGCCGTGCGCGCTCCAGACGTTCGACGATCTCGTGAGAGAGACTTCCAACTCGGTCGAAAGCGAACCCTGAAGGGATTCGCAGCGTGTCGTGTTGATGAAGACGCCGACTCGTCGCGGTCTGTGACTCAAGGTAGCCAGCGTAGAGATTGTCGGCCAAAACTGTCTCGAAGTCTTCAATCGATGTACTTGTAGAAATCGAGTGCGGCAACAACTGAACGACAAGGTCAAGATTCACGCCCGGACGAAGGGCTAGCTGCGCGAGCGTCAACGAATCTCCCAGATCTTGGCCAATCACTCTACAGAGATCCGAATGTCGCTCGTCAGCGCGCCGAAGCTTCGTCTGGCTTAGAACGTCCCGCAGGCGGGCTAGTCGATTTCGTCGTTGGTTGAATCGCTCCCACTCGCCTTCGCCGACAAGTCCGAGCTCACGCCCGTATGGCTCAAGCCGCTGGTCAGCATTATCATGTCGCAACGCAAGCCGGCACTCAGAGCGAGAGGTAAACATCCGATAAGGTTCGTCAACTCCGTTTGTGATGAGATCGTCGATTAAAACGCCGATATAGGATTCGCGGCGATCCAAGCGGAAGAAATCGCGCCCGAGCGAATTCAGGCTCGCATTGATGCCGGCGATCAGCCCCTGACAAGCCGCTTCTTCATAGCCAGTGGTGCCGTTAATCTGTCCTGCTAGAAATAGTCCTTTGATCCCCGCCGTCTCAAGAAATGGCGTCAGCTCTTTCGGATCGACGAAGTCGTATTCAATCGCGTAGCCGGGACGAATAATCTGCGCCTCTTCAAAGCCCGGCATCAAGCTGATGAGTTGCTGTTGCAGTTGTGCCGGCAAAGAAGTCGAAAAGCCGTTCAAGTAGACTTCGTTCGTGCCGAAACCTTCAGGTTCGATGAAAAGCTGGTGCCGAGTCTTATCGGGGAACTTCACGACCTTGTCTTCAATCGAAGGACAGTAGCGTGGACCAATGCTGGTAATCTGGCCAGAATACAGCGGCGACTCGTGCAGGTTCTTTCGAATCGAGTCGTGAACTGTCTCGTTTGTGAAGCCGATGAAGCAATCCAACTGCTCCTGATTGATTGAATCAGTTGAGAACGAAAAAGGAGTAGGCCTCTCGTCCGGGGGTTGGCGCTCGAATGAATCCCAATCGACGGTGCGGCCATCGAGGCGCGGGGGCGTACCTGTCTTCAGTCGCCCGACATTAAAGCCCATTCGCTTTAGCGCGTCCGCGAATTCGATCGAAGCAGGTTCGCCGGCGCGTCCGCCCTGGTAAGTTTGTCGGCCAGTATGAATGCGTCCATTGAGAAAAGTTCCGGTCGCAATAACAATCGACTTGGCGCCGATTCGTCTTGCGTCCTGAAGTTCAATTCCAACTGCGCGTTGATTTTCGACTACCAGGTTCGTAACCACCCCCTGGCGCAGACTCAAATTCGGCGTGGCCTCCAACGTTCGCCGCATCTCAATGCGATATAACGCTCTATCAGCTTGCGCACGAGGAGCTCTGACCGCTGGCCCGCGGGAACGATTGAGCAAGCGAAACTGAATTCCGGTCCGATCGATCACCCGGCCCATGATTCCGCCGAGGGCATCGATCTCTCGAACGAGATGACCTTTTCCAATTCCACCTATGGCTGGATTGCAGGACATCTGACCGATGAGATCGAGATTGATCGTGACCAGCGCTGTGTTTGCGCCGAGCCGCGCCGAAGCACTGGCAGCTTCGCATCCCGCGTGACCACCGCCGATAACAATCACATCAAAAACTTCGTCGAATACCATTTCGATCGATTCCTTAATAACTAAGCTGGTTACTTACCGATGCAGAACGTAGAGAAAATCTTTCCAAGGATTTCATCCGAGGTTGTTTCACCCGTAATCTCGCCGAGATAGCGAAGTGCGTTGTGAAGTCCCACGAGGATAAGCTCCTCACTCGCTCGATTCTGCAACAACGCCGCGGATGAAATGATCGCATCCATTGTGCGCAGAAGTAAATCGTGATGTCGCGCGTTCGTGATTAGTAAACCTTCGACAGCTTGGTTTCCATTCATGAACGGCTTCAAGATTGCCGAGCGCAAGTCTTGAAGACCTTCTTCGGTTACCGCTGAGACTGAAACAACCGAGCCAGGATCCTGAGATGCTGCCGAACCGTGATCGATGGTGGATCCCGAGAATGTTGGTAGATCACATTTGTTGACAGCAATGACGTGACGTCGTCCTGCGACTTCAGAGAGGACGCTCCGATCCTCTTCAGTCAAAGGTTCCGATCCATCGAGGACGACGACGAGCAGATCCGAATCAGCAGCTTCGCGTTTGGTTCGGTCGACACCAATGGATTCGATCTGATCGCTGGCTGTGCGAAGACCCGCCGTGTCGGTCAGCACCAGTGGAACGCCGTCGACTCCAATCGACTCTGTAATGGTATCTCGGGTGGTGCCCGGAATGTCGGTTACAATCGCGCGGCCGTGCCCCAGTAACCTATTGAAAATGCTGGACTTGCCGACATTTGGCCGGCCGATAAGTACGACGCGGATGCCGTCGCGCAGCAGCTTTCCGCGGCTGAATGTGTTCGCTAATTTCTCGAGGTCGGATCGGAGCGACCCGAGCGAAGCGAGGACATGATCGTGCTCGACACTGGGAAGATCGTCTTCGACAAATTCGAGCGACGTCTCAAGTCTAACAATGATCTGCAGCAATTGATCTTTGACCGGTTGAAGCCGATCCGAAACCTCGCCGCTCATCTGTCGCGTCGCTTGTCGCAAAGCCGCATCAGTATGCGCGTCGATGAGATCGCGAATCGCTTCCGCCTCGGTTAGATTCAATCGTCCATTCGCGACAGCGCGCAGGGAGAACTCGCCGGGATCGGCCATACGCGCATCGAGCTGCAACGCCGCATCAACGATCGCACGCAATAAGATCGGCGAACCATGGCAATGCAACTCGATGACGTCCTCGCCGGTGAAAGAGTGCGGCGCTTTGAAATAGCAGACGAGTGCCTGATCAAGCGTTTCACTTGTCATTGGATCGATCAGTGTTCGCAGCGTCAAAAGATTCGGTTGAGGATTGAAAGACTCATACGCAACCAGCTGCCGCAGAATCGAAAGCGAACCTGGCCCGCTCACACGAATTACGCCGATGCCACTTCTTCCGGGAGGCGTAGAGACAGCGACAATTGTATCGGTTTGAGCGATCACGGTATTGCTTGGGGGTACTGCTGAGGAAGGTTCTAATTCGCCGACATCTGTTTCAAAGAAACTCTCAGTCGACGGCCGTTGCCTTCGCCGATCGATTCAGTAATCAGATCTTCTTCGTCTGCCAGCGAAAGATGAATCACGCGTCGCTCGCTGGCCTCCATTGGACCAAACACGAATGCCGCAGACGTCGAGCGCACCTGGCGCGCGGCATGCTCGGCCATGGCCCGCAGCTCTGACTCACGCGCAGCGCGATAATTATTCGCGTCGCAAATTATTCTCTGGCCCTTAGGCAGGTCGCGTCCGTACGCTTGATTCAAGATTTGCTGAAGGGCATCGAGCAACTCACCGCCCTGATTCAACAACAACCCGCTGTCGCCGCCTTCGATCGAAAGTAAGCAACCCAAATCAGATTCAGACGCGGAGGCGCGCACATCAAATCCTACACTTTCGAAAATCGAATTGAGCAGTTGCTCAGACTTACTAGATATTTCGTTCATTTTTCAGGTGAGAGATTGTACCGCAAACGCAGTGAGGATGACCACGCCCTGCAGCAGAACGAAGTAAAGGAGAAGAAAAAAGAGTCTAGGTTTTCTTGCGAACGTAGACTTCGCCGCGCCGTGTTAGCCCAGCTTTCTGAGCCAGCGTGTAAAGGACTGAATCAAGCACATCCTTATTCTCCAAGCGGAAGCTGGTCACGCCAGAGACGTTACTGTCTGGGTCGCTATATTGAAGGGTCAGGTATCTGACTTTGGTCTTAATCATTCCGATTGGCATTCCAAAGTAAGGCACAACGCTGCCGATGGTGGCGGCCGTTGGTCGAACTGCATGGGTATCCGCGTAAGCGCCGGTTATCGCTTTGTAAGGAATGGGAAAGAGTTCTTTCTGTTTGTCGGTTTTGAAAACGAGCCGGTCGTTCGAGTCTTCAAAGTTAAGGGTTCCATCCGTCTTCTTCGTGTATCCGAAAACGCCGCCCTCGTATTTGGCTTTTACCGTCGCGGGCGCTGCCGGAGGCGTCGGCATGCTCGACGCATCAGCCGTCGAATCCTGAGTGGTCGTGCGCGGTCTCTGGGCCAGGATGCCGGCTCCGATGGTGAGCGTCAGCGCAACAGCGGCTATTGAATGGACCGTTCTAAGCATGGGGTAAGCCTCCGTTAAATAGGTGAATTCGGCTAATTGGTGAATGAAAGACGCGCTCAAACGCGAATCGGTTGCCAACACATCTGGCGAAATCAGCGGCGCGCCCGCGTCAATTGTCCGTCCGCGAAGGTGTAACGAGTTGTTCGCAGAGTGCCCCGCTGAAATGTATACGCGATGCCGTCCTTCGGGTTTCTAAAGATTAAAGACGATTGTGTTTCGTCGCGCGTGAATGATCGATTTTCCCCGAGCTTCAGCGACTCAGGCGTATCGGAAGAATGATCGTGTTGCAAGACGATCTCAAGCACAGTCCCCGCGAGATCCGGCCGCAGCTTCTTGGATTCGACAAATTTTTCGTTGACGAAAGTGACTTGCACTGAGCCGCCCATAACGTTGAAGCGCATGGTGCCGTCCGCGCTTTCGCTGATCGGCTGGCCCAGGATCTTAGTCACTTCAGCCCGACGAGACTTGAACGGTTCAATTCCGTTCCATGACGCGGCCTTAGCTTGGAATGTAGCTGAGCAAATCGCGAGGGCAATAGCGCTCGTTGTTACGCCACAACGAAAGAGAATCGGCAGTCTGTTCATCGCGATGATGCTAATCGAGGCTCACGATTTTGCAAAGGGTCGCACGCGCTCCAAAGCTTCTTTGAAATCCGCGTCGTCGGGCGCAACCGTGAGCGCCTTCTGATAGGTTGTAAATGCTTTCGGGTACTGCTTAGTCTTTTCGTAGTCGTAACCGAGTTCGCGATACGAGTTCACGTCGTTCGGTGCTTTCGCGACGGCTCGCTCCAAAATAGCGATTGCCTTCGGAAAATTGTTTGCGCGTGAATACGAAAGGCCGAGTAAGTAAAGCGTGATGCCCGAAACGCTGTCGCTAGTAGCGGCCTTCTCGAGTACGGTCGCTGCGCGCGCGTATTGCTGTGAACCGATCAAAGCACGTGCGTAGAGGCCGAGTGCTTCTTCGTCCGAACGCAGTCGCGTCAACGCTTCGCCGGTGCGCACAGCTCCGAGATAATCCGCGCTGGCTTTCGATTCGTCAGTCCCAGAGGTCGCCCGTCTCAGATAAGCCGAAGTCAAAAGAAACCAAGCGGACGCGAGTTTCGGATCGTTCGTCGTCGCTCGATTCAACGTAGCGATTGCGGTATCGAGATCTTTCCGAGCTAAAGCGATTTGGCCCAAATACAAAAGTGCCGCAGCGTCTTTCGGGTTTGCCTTGACGGCTGCGTTGAAGGTCTTTTCGGCGTCATCAGCTTTTCCCGTTTTGAATTCTGCTAGTCCGCGGTAATAAAGAAACTGAGCATCAGGCGTCGCGCCGGGTCGCGTCGTGATCTTCACGAGCAATGGCAGTGCGCGATCGAATTTCTCCGCCAGCGTGTAACTCTCAGCGAGCGCATCAACCGTGTGGGGATCTTCCTGACTGGCTCGGCGTTGCAGGTCGAGCGCCCTCTGCAAATCATCCGCGGCGTCGTTGTATTGCTTCAAATAGAACTCAGAGAATCCGGCGAGCTTCCATGCTTCGGCATTGCCCGGATCGTTCGTCGCGATCTCTTTTGCTTCCTTGGCCGCGGCTGCGTATTGCTTCTGCTGAAGCAGTTGATAAGCGTGCGTAGTGTCGGTCGAAACCGGCGCGTTGCCGACGGGCTTTGACGGTTTCACGTCGAGCAGCGGCGCATTGTTGTTTGCGACGGGCGAAGGTTTCGGCTCAGGGCCCAACAACGAGTCGGGGGTCGGGGTCGGCGCCGGTTTCACTCGACGCGGGCGAGTCTGCGCTTGCGTCGGGATGAAGGCAGCGGCGGCCATGACCGCGAACAAGGCGGCGATGGAAAGAGTAAAAATCGGGGCGACTATTCGGTTCTTCATTGCGCTGATTCTTTCAGATATGCACCAGGATTATCAAATCACTTCGGGAAGAGGCAGAGGCCATACTCCGATGCGTTGCGACGGGGTCAGGTTTGCCAACAAAAACGCGGAAATCCCGGTTGCTATTCAGCCGAGTAGCGCTTTAGAAACAGGCCGTGCAATTCGCCGAAAGGAGTCGCGTCGGCGAATGCTGCAAAAGATCCGCCGTCCCTAATCTCTTTTGCTGCACGGACGAAACCGTCCCAGGCGGCGCGGGCCAACGCGCCTCCAACTGAAATGCGACGCACGCCAAGATCGGCGACTTGAGCCACAGTCAAATCGGAATTATTCGAAGAGATCAAAACGTTCACCGGTTTCGGCGCAACGGCTTTGACGATCTGCGCGATTTCATCAGGCGTGGTCAGACCCGGGGCGTAGAGACAATCGGCGCCTGCTTCCGTGAACGCGACGAGTCGGTTGATTGAGGTGCGTAGCGGATCAGCATCGCCGGCCAGGAATGCTTCGCAGCGAGCCGTGAGAACGACGCGAGAGTTTGAAGAGTCGATGGCTGCGCGCGCGGCTTTGATGCGCTCAACTGCCAGATCAAAATCGTAAAGCGGCTGCTCGGTTCGGCCTGAGTTATCTTCGATCGATAGACCAGCAACGCCCGTGTCGATGCACAGCTTCACGTTCGTCGCGACACCTTCCGCGTGATCAGCATAGCCGTTTTGAAAATCGGCGTTAACCGGCAACGATGTCGCGGCTGCGATCTCGCGAAAGTGCTCGAGCATCATGTCGAGTGAAACAAACGCAGCTCCGTCAGGCAGTCCTTTCGAAAACGCGAACCCAGCCGACGTAGTCGCGACTGCCTTGAAGCCGAGGTGCTCGAGGTAAATCGCCGAGCCCGCATCCCATGGATTCGGCAGCACGAAACAACCCGATTCATGTAGTCCGCGAAACTGATCGATCGCAGATGACTTTTCGTCCATCATGTTCTTCAGCACACTGCCGCCAAATCTAATGGCTATCGATAAGAAAGGTCAACAATGCCGTCGTGAAACGAGACGCGATAGAATCCGCCGTTTGGATTGTCGCCAACACTTGGATAGGATTTCGGACTATGCGAACTGAAAACGTGGCTTTCATCGGATCGATTCCCGAAAACTACGATCAGTATCTCGGGCCAACACTGTTCGAACCGTATGCTGCGGATTTAGTCGCGCGGGCCGACGTGCCCGACGGCGGCACTGTATTGGAACTCGCATGCGGCACCGGCATAGTCACGCGGCGTCTGCGCGATCGTCTGGCTGCATCGACGAAATTGGTCGCCACCGATTTGAATGAACCGATGATGAGTCACGCGTCGCGAAAATTCCGTGACGACGAGAGTATTGAGTGGAAACAAGCCGACGCGACGGATTTGCCGTTTTCAGATCAGTCGTTTGACGCAGTCATCTGTCAATTCGGATTGATGTTTGTTCCGAACAAGCCGCAAGCGATCCGAGAAGCCCATCGCGTGCTAAAGCCCGGCGGAAAGTTTCTCTTCAGTGTTTGGGACTCGATCGAGCGGAACGATTTGCCGCGAGTCGCGCATGAAACGATCTCGAAATTCTTCGACAACAATCCGCCGGATTTTTACCAGATTCCTTTCTCGTTTCACGATCGCAGCGAGATTGAATCTCTGTTGACCGAGACAGGATTCAAAGAAATCGAATTCACTTTGCTGCCGCTTAATTCGATTGCGGCATCAGCGCGCGACCTGACGCAGGGATTGGTTCACGGCAATCCGATTATCACGGCGATTCGCGAACGAAACGAAGCGATGATTCCAGAGATTGAGAAGTCCGTCTTTGAAGCAGTGGTCGCCAACTTCGGCGACGCCCCCGTGCACGCGCGAATGCAAGCGTTGATCTTCAGCGCCACTCGATAGCTGGGCAGATCGCTATCGCTTCGTGAAAAATTCTGCAGCGGCTTTCTCAGTTTCCTCTTCCGTCTGTTCCTGCAACTGTTGATTGATGCCCCAATTGTGGCCAAACGGATCCAGAATCTGTCCGTAGCGCGCTCCCCAGAACATGTCCTGCACCGGCATCAAAACTTTTCCGCCGCGCGCCACTACACGCTCGACAACCGCGTCTGGGTCGTCAGTTTGTAAGGTTATGCGCACTGACGTTCCGCCGAGTGTCTGCGGCGTCTGACAATTACCGCCTTCCTCGCGGGTGAATTCGTCGCTGACGAAAAACTTGTGGCCGTCGAGCATCAGTTCGCCGTGCATCAGACGCTTGCCGTCTGGCGCCATCATGTTGTGACCCTCTTCCGCCCCGAAAACTTCTTTGTAAAACCTCAGCGCGGCCATGCCGTCGTTGACGATTAGATGTGGAATGAATTGATCTTCTCGATTCATATCAGCCTCCGGTATGCAATCCAATCAGTTTAGTTTAAGAACCATTCGCTATTCTCAGCTCTGCCAGCAGTTTCTTTGGAGCGATCAAGCGCCAGGCTTCTTCGAGGTGCACGCGTAATTCGTTGTCGCTCACGCGATCGATCTCGACGCCGACCCAGCCGCGGACGCCGACGTATGGCGGTCGATAAAACTTCTGCGGCGACTTCTTGATCAGTGCTTCCTGAACGCCGATTGCGGCCGGCAGCGTGACCGCGATGTGTCCATCGCCGTGATGATTGTTCGAGAACATGGCGAAGACTTTCTTGCCGACAAACCAGGTCGGCTCGCCGTGCGAAATCTTTTCCCACGTGCCCGGCAACGCGAAGCAGATTTGCCTGACTCGCTCGATTTGTGGCTCGCCGCTGTCTTCAGATCTTCGTGTCACGTTCTCCCTCGCTCGTAAACAATTTCACCGCTGGCGCGTCTTCCGACAACTTGATCATTCGTTCGAAACACAAACCGATTTTTTCGAGCAGCCGGCCTGACGCTTCATTATCGGGCGTCGTGATCGCAAGCACTTGATCAATGCCGAGAACTTCGCGGGCGTATTTCATTACCGCCGCGGCAGCTTCAAGCGCGTATCCCTTGTTCCAATATCGCGGCAGAAAAGCAAACCCGATGTCCGGATGCGGCAACGTGTCTCGCTTCAAGATGCCGCACATGCCGATCGGCACGTTGCCGTCTTTCAACTCCGTCGCGTACAAACCGTAGCCAAATTTTTCGTAGCTCGCGAGCGGCCCATTCAAAATGTAGTTGCGCGAGTCGTCCAACGTTCGCACACCTTTGTCGCCGATGAAGCGAATGAACGACGGATCGTTCACCAGCTCAAGAATAAACTCATCATCGTCGATATTGAGCTGACGCAGGATCAGTCGATCTGTTTCGAGAATTCTCATTCGCATGTCACAGTGGCCACTCGCCGCCCACAAATTCCAGATGCAATCGAGCAATCCCGTCACTGCCGATACTTCGACGCCGAACAACGGCAAGCAACTGCGTTCCCTGGTTGCTGATTCTGACAAAGCGACCTGGTTCCGCTTCGATGGTTGTAAACACGGAGGCACCTTGCTGATTTATGTTTTCAGTGACGGTGCTCTCGCTCTCTAAAATGTTTCCATCTTCTCCTATGAGTTCGACAACAACTTCGATGGGAATAATGTGCCGAGTCTCTTTTCGCTGATCCGCGGTCTCCCGCATTTCTTCCGATTCTTCCTGTACGGCCCAAAGGTCCCCATCTTTTTTGCGTTCAGCAATTGTGTAACGCGAGGCAGGATTCGCTAAGTACGATTGCGGCGGGCGCTTGCCGACAAACGCAACCCCAATTTCGATCAGAGCCCCTTTTATAGTTTTCGGATCGAGCAACTTCAAGTTTCTTACCAGGCACCAAACGCGATATTGATCTTCAACGTGATCGAAACAGCGGAGCTGGCGCGGCATGGCTGATACGAGCAAAAGCAGTCGGCCGATTTCGATCGGTCGCTTCAAACGAAGCCGCGCGCCAAATGGAGTGACGTCAACCAGACGCGAGACCTCATTCCATTCGCGATCTTTGCTCTCGCGACAATACACGCGCACCGGCAAAGAGAGCGCGATTCGCTCACGCAAGCGGCGCGACTTGTCCTTCTGTTTTGCAGACTTTTCGGCCATCGAAAGTCGTTTCTTAGATTGACCGCACTGCAGATCGCAAAATCTCTTCTGAGGCGCAAATTTATTGGCTAATTTGCGATTTTTGAGTTTGCGGCTTTGTCGATTTCAAGGTAAAATAACAGTTCGAAATTGACCACATGAATTACGGCCGCGCCGAAGCACAATTATCCACCGCAATCAAAAATTCGTGCCATGAAAATCGGTAGAAAACACTTACCGACTTCAAATAGTTTTGTGCGCCGGGGGGACGCGGAGTTTATCGGAAAGGTTTGATTAATGGAAACACTGGAACGACAACACATAAGTATTGAAGACGAGATGCGGCGGTCCTATCTGGACTACGCGATGTCCGTGATCATTGGCCGCGCGTTGCCGGATGTGCGCGATGGATTAAAGCCCGTCCACCGTCGCGTGCTCTGGGCGATGAATGAGCTCGGCAACAATTATAACAAGGCCTACAAGAAAAGCGCGCGCGTCGTCGGCGACGTCATTGGTAAATATCATCCCCACGGCGACACGGCCGTCTACGACACGATCGTGCGCCTGGCGCAGGACTTCTCGATGCGCTATCCGCTGATCGATGGCCAGGGAAATTTTGGATCGGTTGATGGCGACGCGCCGGCGGCGATGCGCTACACGGAAGTACGCATGGCCCGCCTGGCGAATGAAATTCTCGCCGACATTGAAAAAGAGACTGTTAACTTTCAGCCGAACTACGACGAGTCGTTAAGCGAGCCGACCGTTCTCCCCGCCCGGATCCCAACTCTTTTGATTAATGGATCGGATGGAATCGCCGTCGGCATGGCGACAAAGATTCCGCCGCACAACATCACTGAAATTATTGAAGCAACGATCGCGGTGATTCGCGAACCGGAAATTAAACCTGAGAAGCTTTTGAAGATTGTTAAAGGGCCGGACTTTCCGACCGGCGGCTTCCTTTGCGGCCGAGAGGAGATTAAGAATTCCTACCTGACGGGCCGCGGCATTCTGCAAATGCGGGCCAGAGCCACTATTGATCGCATCGGCCGCGGTTCGCATGAACGTGACGCGGTCATCATCACCGAGATTCCGTTTCAGGTTAACAAAGCGAAACTCATCGAGCGCATCGCCGAACTCGCTAATGAAAAGAAGCTCGAAGGCATTTCCGAAGTTCGTGACGAATCCGATCGTCAGGGCATGCGCATCGTCGTTGAATTGAAACGCGACGCCGTCCCGCAAGTCGTTCTTAATAAGCTGTTCAAGCTGACGCCGATGCAATCCAGCTTTGGCGTGATCAATCTCGCAATCGTCAATGGCCAGCCGCGCGTTTTGACGCTCAAGCAGATGCTGGAAGCGTTCATCGACTTTCGTCGCGAAGTCGTGCGCCGGCGCACCGAATACGAACTGCGCAAGGCCCGCGCTCGCGCGCACGTGTTGGAAGGTTTGACGAAAGCGATCGACGCGCTCGATCACATTGTGACGCTGATTCGAAATTCGCGTTCGGTGGATGAAGCGCGTCAGTGGTTGATGGGCGAGCTGAAAACGACAAGCGAAGTGAAGACTTGGAAAGGCGTTCCGTCGGGCGAACCGATCGCGAAGTATTTGCCTAAACTAAAGAAGGCGATGGAGCGGCTCGCATTCTCAGAGATTCAGGCTCAGGCGATTCTCGATCTGCAACTGCGTCGGCTGTCAGCGCTTGAGCGACAGAAGATCATCGACGAGTACGAATCGATCATCAAGCTGATTGCCGAACTGGAAGAGATTCTGGGCAACGAACAATCTTTGCGCGCCGTGATCGTCAAAGAGTTGGAGGAAGTGAAGGAGCAGTTTGGCGACGCGCGTCGCACGGAAATAACCGACATAGGAACCGAATACACGATCGAAGATTTGATCGCCGATGAAGAAGTCGCGATCACGGTTACCAAGAGCGGCTACATCAAACGAACGCCGGTCACAACCTATTCTCGCCAGGGTCGCGGCGGCAAAGGCCGCTTCGGCGCAATGGCCAAGAACGAAGACTACGTCGAACATTTATTCATCGCATCGACGCATGCCTACCTGATGGTCTTCACCGATGATGGCTTGGTTTACAAGATGAAGGTGCACGAGGTTCCCGATGCGGCCGCCGCCTCGCGAGGCAAGGCAGTCGTTAACCTGATCCAGATTCCTTCTGAGCGCAAACTCGCCGGCGTCGTGCCGGTGCGCGAATTCGCGGAAGGTCGTTACGTCTTGATGGTCACCAAGAAAGGCGTGATCAAAAAGACTTCGCTAGCTGATTTTCAGAACATTCGCTCGAACGGCATCATCGCGATCAATATCGATGAAGGCGATGAGCTGCTCGACGTGGTCTTGACTGACGGCACGAAGCGAATCTTTATCGCGACGCACAACGGCTTTGCGATTCGCTTCGATGAAAAGAATGCGCGCCCGATGGGACGGGCAACGCGCGGCACCCGCGGCATCGATCTACGCAAAGACGATTTCGTCGTTTCGCTCTGCGCAGTTTCGGCAGACGATTCCGAGAAGATGCTTTCCGTTTCGGAGCAGGGCTATGGCAAGCAGACGCCGATCTCGATCTATCGTCTGCAATCGCGCGGCGGCAAAGGCGTCATCAACATGAAGACGACCGAGAAGACCGGCAAGGTGGTCGCGGTATTTCCGGTGGATGAAGAATCGGAAATCATGATCATCACGCAGCAGGCAAAGTTGATTCGCCTCGAAGCCGGTCACATTCGCAAGACCGGCCGCAGCGCGCAGGGCGTGCGCCTGATCAAGACCGACGAAGGCGACATGGTCACGAGCGCTTCGTTGGTTCAGGCGGCGAGCGAAGAGGAGAGCGAGGAAGTACCGAGCTAAAGGAGCGCCCTTTTGACGTTCGTAAATGGCGTCAATTTTCCTGATGTGATCCAGAGACTCTGCGGCGCTTTACTGCCGGCATTTTCAACAAATGACGGCGGAACACCAGGACCCAGCCGTCAAACGCATCGGACTCGAGCACAACTAAGTGGTTTTGGGGGAGGTCCTGAGTAATCTCTTTGAGCGATGCGGTGAAATGAGCTGCTCTTAATAGCTCGATGGCCTGTCCCGCTGCTTTTCGCGGATCCTTAACGGGAAGCGAGATAGCACTGCCAGGCAATTTCGCGATGTCTGGATCCGGCGATTCGAGATGGTTTAGGACAGTCAATCCATCTTGCATCAGAGTTTGATGAGTAGGGCCGGCATCGAATGTGAATCGCTCTTTAAGACCAAACCGAGCAAGCAAAGTTAAGACCGTCCGGCGCGCGGCTTCACTCGGCAGACTATACGCCCGATGACCGCGATCCGGCAGAGGCAGCGGATTACGGACCAGCATGATAGTCACAACGATGGCCCAAAGACTGGATATCACTGCCCACACCCATACGAACACGGTCATTTCTTCCTCCGATATCAGAGATGCGTCTCTTGTGAATGCGTCAAAGCAGCCAACTCAGGGCACGCCAATTCTTCTCAGAAGATTTTGAAATGGCGGCAGTTCTCGAATGTCGTCGTATAGCGGATCTCGCTTTAGCGTAAGCAGCCAGGCAGAGCGATCGCGAAATGTCTGTTCTAACAGTTCGAATGTGCGCCCGAGATCTCCCAGTCCCATATGAATTTTCGCCGCGTTGATTGGCGCTACATATTGTCGCTTGGACATCGCCTTCAATTCCCGGATGAGATTTTTCGCCTCAGTAGTTCTTTTAGCGACCGCAAGGCTATGTCCCAACTCTCCCAAAATCGCTGGATTCCCCCATTCGGGGGTCTCACTCAGTTCACGTGCCTCGATGAGGAGATCCACGGCTTCTGAAATCCTACCCAGCTTCTTATAGACAATTCCCAAATGAACATAGCCAAGAAAAAACTGCCGATATCGTTTGATTGCGTATTGAGCAGCCTCGATTGCCTCCGGATATTTTCGTCCCAGGAAATAGATGCGACTGACGGTGGCGTCAATAATTGGCGAGTGTCGCAGTTGCTGGGCGATCCGAATCTGCGCTAAGGCCTTCTCGGTCTCTCCGAGCAATGCCAGGTTGTGAGAGTAGAACTGACGAGCCGTAGCGTACTCGGGATTATTCTTTATGGCTTCCTTGAATTCTTTTTCGGATCCAATCCAATCGCGCTCATAAAGAAACATGACGGCGGCTAGCGAAGCGTGTGCCTGTGCCAGGTTCTTGTCTATTTCCAATGCTCTTAACGCGGCCTTTTTCGCACGTGGCATCGCCTTCCGAGGCGGAATAACCTCGGAGCCGAAAATGGCTAAGAGAAGATTGCAGTCGGCGATACCCGCGTGCGCTTCGGCGAAGGTCGAGTCTTTTCTCACCGCCAGCTTGAAATAGTTCAGCGCTTCGAGTAGCGCATCGGGTGTGCGCCGATTCAAGAAGGCCCAACCTTCTTCGTAAAATTTGTGGGCTTGTGCATTACTCGTGTGGATGGTTTTGGCGGCCCGGCGACTCGGGTGCTCAGTAGGCATGGGTCCGCCTTGCTGCGTCGCAACGATTCGCGTCACTTCGTCGGCTGCGCATTCTGCGATCCGTGCCAGCGATTCAATAACGTCCGGGTGTGTTTCTCGGTAGGAAGGTGACTCCAGAGAGAGTTCGCCGCCCGTCGGTTTGACGTAAACAAAAACCACCACGCGTCTACCTGTTACCATCACGCCACCGGAAACGACAAATTTTACGGGTGGCCGGTCCTTATGTGATTTGCTCTCCAGCGCGTCCACCTCGCTGGTCGGTATTACCGGGAATCTCTTGCGATTGATCAGACTGCGGCTCAGGAACTCCGCCATCGCTAATCCGAGGTCGCGTTCTGATTTCTCAACTCCGATGTTCTTGAACGGCAATACCGCAATGGCGCCATCGCCTCCCGTGGCTACATCGGGATAGATAAATCGATATCCTCTGCCGGAGACTGCTTGAATATACGTGGGATGCTTGCCACGCATTGGCTCGCCCAGTTTCGCTTTGATTCTCGAAACGTACCTGGTGACTGTCTCGTCATCTTTCCGGCCACGCTTGTTTCCCCTAATCAATTTAGAGAGCTCGAGCTTGTGAACGGTCTGTCCTCTTTTTTCGACCAGACGAACCAGGATTGCGAACTCGCTTTTATTTAAGTGAACAACTTGGCCGTGTGCCGACAGCACACCTTCCGAAGGCTCAAGACGAAACGAGTTGAATTCGTAGTAAGGACCTGCGCGCATCGTGAGAGTACGTGATTGGTGAAAATCTGAGCTAGTCCGAAATCAGTCCGATTATAGAAGAGGCTAAAGATGAAAGCCAGAGGAATGTTAGATAGGTTAGCGGTGATGATTGCGTAGTGATGAAATGCCAATCCGTTCGTTAATAGAAATCAGGAGTTCACCATGAAACATTTGCGAATTGCTTTTTGCGGTATTTGCCTCTTACTGATCGGGTGGTCATCCGCAGCGCTAGGCCCAGTCCAATCTGAGTCGGCTAGGGATAAAACTGAGAGTGGTGACGTAGCGACAAGCAATCAGAAAATACGCTTGTCGGAGGTTGTTACATCGTCTTTAACGACCGGCGCCATTCACGAGGGGTCGAGCCGCCAACCAAGCATCGAGCCGGCGTCAACATGTGCTCGGCCAAATGACTTCTATCTGAGCTTTCCGCTCCCCAACCGCCAGCCCTATACCGCAAAGATTAATAGCGTGCTGGACCATTACGTTCCCAGCAATAACGGAAATGGTTTCTACTACCCTGATAACAAGATTGTAGCCTTCACAGGAGAAACTGCTCAGCCGAGTGGAACGGCGAACGATTACTACTTCGGTAATAGCATTGGGCACGGGAGCCTCTACGCCTTTCCGAGTGTCAGCAGGCAACCACTAATCATCAACGGGAATTACAGCAGTGCGAATGGCCACCCGGCATACATGTTTTACGACAGCCACGATGGCTATGATTTCAAGACTACCGATCAGGCGGGGGCCGTGGATGTGTTGGCCGCAGCGGATGGCGACTTAACCTTCCTCGATGACTGTTATAACACCGTCAGGATCGACCACAAAGTGAATGGTATATCGGTGGTTAAGACCGAATACCTCCATATGACGAACATACCTTTTGCCGCCAACCAGACGGTGCATGTAAATCGCGGTCAGCGCATTGGAACAGCGGGCGGAGCTGGCACTAATGGATGCAAGGCTGGTAGTTCGATCCATCTGCACTTTTCAGTAATTGATTGCAACGGTAACAAAGTCGATCCATATGGCTGGCAAGGACAGTATCCTGATCCAAACGGTGCACGCAGTACGGTTTTATGGAAACCGCGAGCGACTGCTGCCAACGGAGTCAGGTGGCATCCCAACGGCGCCTTAGTGAGCGACGTTACCGACCCAAACAAAACCGTATGGTTACTCCAAGGAGGTAAAAGGCGAGGAATACCAAGCGAAAGCGTTTTCTATGCTTATGGATTTGATTTCGGTAACGTAATCAACATCTCGCATGAAGAACTTGTTTGCTTTCAAGATGACGGAGTTCTTAATCCGCCGCCGCCGTCACGACTGATCAATATAGGCGGACCTGTTTATGAAATAACGGAGCGCGGATACAAGAGGGGATTTCCGTCAGCACAAATTTTCCAAGCTCTCGGATTTCGATGGGACGATGTGCATGCAGGTAGCGTTAACGGCATACCTGATGACCCTCTCTTAGATACCGGAAGCGTTTATTGGATACCCTACCGTGACGGTACCCTGCTTCAAGCAACTGATGGTTCTGATCGGGCTGTTTACATCGTCTCAAGTGGACGAATTAAGGGGTTCACCACGCAGTCTTCATTTCAAAGTCTGGGTTACAGATTCGAAGACGTCGTTTCGGTTTCCGGGGCGCTTATTTCCAGCTTACCAAAAGGAAGCCCCATCACCGACGCTTCCATCAGTCACTGTGGAGGTGGCATCCCCTCCGGCGGTCTCGATTTGTACAGTCCCGGACTAGCCGTCGTTTCTCCGACTGCGGGGCAATCTCCACTAGCGATTGCCTCTGAGTCCACGCAGAGTTCATCCGCTGATTCGCCAATCACGACACTGAGCAGCACGGTAACCGTATCGGGCAATGCTTCAGACGCTGGTAGTGGAGACAATGGAATTTCTTCGGTTACCGTCAACGGTGTCAGAGCAAACGGTGACACCGCCTTTGGAAACGGAACTGCAAGTTGGAACCTTCCGATTAACCTCGCGCAGGGCGACAATATTATCTCGGTAGTTGCGACGGACAATAGTGGTAATAGAAATTCGTCCACCCAGGCAATCACCGTCAATTACCAGCCTTCTGATAATGCAGGTCCGAACCTCTCTATCAGCAGCCATTTTGATGGTCAGAATCTGGATACCGCCACGATTACTCTTTTGGGTTCAGCTTCGGATTCGGGTCTGGGAGACAGTGGGATTTCATCGGTTACGGTTAACGGATTACGCGCGAGCAGCGATACGGCGAGCGGGCAGGGTATGGCATCTTGGAGTCAGACACTAACGCTCAATCCCGGAACCAATAACATAATCGTACAAGCAAGAGACGCCAGTCCTAACCAGAACTTAACGTCTACTTCAATTACGTTGATCTTTTTAAGCGGTACCGGCAGCAGCGCGGTTCCCCTCGATTTCAACTGGCAGTACAAGCAGACGATGCCGGCGTCCACCTGGGGCTCAGCCTCTGCTGTTTACAACAATCAGATATTCGTCTTCGGCGGTAGTTCCGGAATCTTCAATACCTACAAGTACACGCCGTCCACCAATTCTTGGGACCAAATGGCGAGCCTGCCGAGCGGCGGCATCTCTGAAGGCGGAGCTGCGACTATCGGCACGAAGATTTATGTGATCGGGAACTGGCAAGACACGCGAATCAGAATCTATGACGTTACGAGCAATCAATGGACAACCGGCGCGTCAATGTCCAGTCAAGTTAGACGAGGACCCAACGTCGCCGCAGTGAATGGAAAAATTTACGTGCTCGGGAGCGACGATTTCAATTTGAACGGGCTCGGTGACGTGCACATGTACGATCCCGCGACCGACACCTGGACAACGAAATCTCCGATGCCGACTGCGAGAGGTTTTGCCTCTGTGGCGGTGGTCAACAATGTGATCTACGTGATTGGAGGACTCGACGAAAACACCACACCGAACATCAAAGCAGCTGTCGAAGTCTACGATCCAGCAAGTGATAGCTGGTCGATAAAGAACTCCGCGCCATCTCCTAATTACATCGCCGGATGCGTGTTACTAAATAATAGAATCTACGTACTTGGCGGCGGGAACGGCTCGAATGCTCTGAATACAGTGACCGAGTACAATCCGGCCGCAGATTCGTGGCGCACGCTCTCACCATTTCATACTGCCCGTTCTCAACACGCAACGGGAACGGTCAATGGGAAGATTTATTTAATTGGAGGACCCGACGCGTCGGTCGAAGAAGGCACGGCAACCGGATACGCGCCGACGCTATCAGTGACGCCAAAATCTCAGACGGTTTACCTGGGAAGCTTTGTTCCAATCTATGCTTCGATCAGTAGTGCTCAGCCCACCGACACCCAGGTAACGATGACGTCGTCCAACAGCACAATCGCTTCGGTTTCCAACACATTCTTTTCCGCGGGACAGACGACCACCTCGAACACCGTATGGGGGAATGCTGCGGGCGGTCCGGTTACTATTCATGTCAATCTACCGGATTCTCTCGGCGGCATTAGCGATGACGTAACAGTGACGGTAATCAATAGACCGCCGAATGTGAGCACCACAGCAGCGGGCAATGTTACGAGCACTACCGCGACATTCGGTGGAGTCATCAATCCAAATGGGACCGCAACGAGCGGGTGGTTTGAATACGGAACTGACCCCGCACTTGCTAATTATTATTCATCTTCGCCACAGTTGTTAGGCGCGGGCAACGCCGGCGTAAGCATCTACGAAAACCTGACCGGCTTAGCTCCGAGCACGACTTATTACTTTCGTGTGGTCGCTTCAAACAACGGCGGCACTGCGAAGGGCTCGATTTTAAGTTTCCCGACTTCATCTCCAACACCCACGCCGACGCCAACACCCACGCCGACGCCAACACCCACGCCGGCACCTACGACAGTTGTAAACTTCGCCCTGGCAACCAACGGCGGAGTAGCAACTGCTTCATCAACAACACCGAACAGTCAGTTTCCGGGTTACAACTTCCTGCCCAGCGTCGCCATCGACGGCGATCGCAAGAGCGGCGTCAACTTCTGGCGCGACGACACCGCGAACGCTTATCCGGATTGGCTGGAAGTGGATTTCAACGGCAGCAAGAACATCACCGAGATGGACGTCTTTACGATCCAGGACAATGATCAGAATCCGTCTGATCCGACCCAGGCAATGACCTTTTCCATCAACGGCGTCACCGCCTTCGACATGCAGTACTGGAACGGTTCGGCATGGGCGACAGTGCCGAATGGAAGCGTCACCGGAAATAACAAAGTGTGGCGGCAGTTTACATTCACTCCGATCACGACGAGCAAAGTGAGAGTGCTGGTTAACAATGCGCTCAATACTCGCAGCCGCATCGTCGAGTTCGAAGCCTGGGGCACGGCTACAGCCGCGAGCAGCACTAACTATGCATTGGCGCTCAACGGTGGAATTGCCAGCGCGTCATCGACGACAGCGAACAGTCAGTTTCCGGGTTACAACTTTCTGCCCAGCGTGACCATCGATGGTGATCGCAAGAGCGGCGTCAACTTCTGGCGCGACGACACCGCGAACGCTTATCCAGATTGGCTGGAAGTGGATTTCAACGGGATCAAGAACATCACCGAGATGGACGTCTTTACGATCCAGGACAATGATCAGAATCCGTCAGATCCGACCCAGGCGATGACCTTTTCGATCAACGGCATCACCGCCTTTGACGTTCAGTACTGGAACGGTTCGGCGTGGGTGACAGCGCCGAACGGGAGCGTCAGCGGTAATAACCAGGTGTGGCGGCAGTTTACCTTCAGTCCAATCACGACGAGCAAAGTCAGAGTGCTGGTCAACAATGCGCTCAATACTCGCAGCCGCATCGTCGAGTTCGAAGCCTGGGGTACGACTGCCGGCAGTCCTAACGTTGCTTTGGCGGCGAACGGCGCGGTCGCGAGCGCATCATCGATCACGCCGAACAGTCAGTTTCCGGGTTACAACTTCCTGCCCAGCGTCGCCATCGACGGCGATCGCAAGAGCGGCCTCAACTTCTGGCGCGACGATACCTCGAATGCTTACCCGGACTGGCTGCAGGTTGATTTCAGCGGCAGCAAGAACATCAGCGAGATAGATGTCTTCACGCTGCAGGACAACGATCAGAACCCGTCAGATCCGACCCAGGCAATGACCTTTTCGATCAACGGCATCACCGCCTTTGACGTTCAGTACTGGAACGGTTCGGCGTGGGTGACAGTGCCGAACGGGAGCGTCAGCGGTAATAACCAGGTGTGGCGGCAGTTTACCTTCAGTCCGATCACGACGAGCAAAGTGCGGGTGCTGGTCAACAATGCGCTCAATAGTCGCAGCCGCATCGTCGAGCTGGAAGCCTACTAAACAGGAAGGACAAAATGGAAAACAGGTCCCGCGTCAAACCAAGAGGTCAAACCTTTATTCCACAACCACTTTCGTTTCCTGGACGGCAGTCGCTTTTGTGGTCAGGTCGGTCGCGGTTACCTGTAGAACATACCTGCCTGACGGTAATGTATTGAGCGCCAGCTCGGACCAATAAGGCAGCCGCGTTAAGTCTTTGGTCGCATCGGTTGGCACTCGTGCATTAGCTACGGTCATAACCGCGCGGTTGTTAAGTAGAACACGAACCTGGATTTCGATTGCCGGCGGAGTTGGGCTGTGGGCCGCATTGTAAACATAGGTCTGAAACCGTAAGACAGACGCGCGCGAAAAGCGATGGTCGACGTCAACGCCAATCGGTTGCGGCGCCGCGGAAAGCTTTGCGTCCGCTGCTTCAACTTTCCGTTCAGCTAAGAAGAGACTGCTCATCCCAAACGTTCCCTTGGAGAAGTCGGGCACTTCGATCCATTGTTGCGCGCCGCCGGTGCGCCCGCTGCTTCGCTCCCTCAGAGCCACGCGCACCTGGTAAAGCCCCGGCTGCAAACGCAGTCGCTGATGCCACACCACGGGCTGATTCTGTAGCGACGGATCCGGAACCACAGTCAGCACTTGTTTGAAAGTAACGATGAGACCACGATCGTCAATCGCGGCGCCGATCACGTCGATTTCGGATTTTTTTGCATTCTCACTCGTAAGCTCAAGATCGCCGCGATCAATCTGCATGGATGCATTTAGCATTAGTCCTTGATCCGCACTGTTCATATAACCGACCGACAGCGCAGCAGGAATCATGCGACGCGGGTATAGCGCTCCTAGAGTTGTCAACAGCGCCGCTTCCGGAGTTTCGGCCGCCGCCTTCGCTGAAGAGTCTTTTTCGGCTTTGCCGCTCTTGCTTGTGTCAGCGTGCGCATAATAGTTCCGGCGCAAACGCACGCGAAAGTCAGGGTGGTCTTTTACGCTGACTTTGATTCGCGACTTGCCACTCCGCTGTTCTTCGGTGTCGGGACGCCATGCCAACAAATAGTAAGATGAAGTTTCGTCGATGGCCTGTTGAAAGGCATCGGTAAAAGAATTTGAGTTGAGTATCGCCCGTCCGCCGGTGTCGTCTGCCAGGATGCGCAGAGGCTCGCGCATTGCAGATGATTCGAGTGAAGGCATTCGCGCCGAAGTTCCTGAAGCCATTCCGTCCGGAAAAGCATTTTTCCCGGCATCAACTTCCGGATCGGAAAAGGTTCCGCGAGCATCCATCGTGTAAACAATGATTCCAGCCGGTGCGGCGACACTGCCGACCTGATGGAGCATGTCCATCACGTAAGTATTTCGAGAATCGGCAATGAAGCCATCTGAAATGAGAAAAACCAATTTGCGTCCGGGCAAACTTGCCGACGATTCCATCAGGCTCAGCAAGACCGACAGCGTATCGTTGGTGGTGACCCTCGACTGAGAGTTGATTTGGCTAACACGGTTCTTGACCATGTTGACCGCGATTTGAGACAGACCGCGAGAATCCCCACTTTTGGGCGCCAACAGTTGATACTCATTAATGGTTGACGTGACGATGTAGTTGAAGAGGTCCCGATCGCCGTGATCCGCGATTTGATTAGCCTGGTACTCGCTGATTGAGGTCTTGCCGGAGAAGGTCTCGGGGTTGCGCTTGTAGTTGAGGCGATTGATGGCCGTGCGCAGCACCGCTTTGTTGTCCGTCAACTGTTGCAGAAATCCAATCTGCCCGCTGGTGGAAACGATTGCCAACTGATCGTTAGGGCTGGCTTGCTTCTCGACAAACTCAGATAAAGCTGCTCGCGCATGCGCGAGGCTGGATTCACTGAGATGCAAATCATCCAGAAAGAAGAAGATGATTCGCCGGTTGTCGGTGGCGCCAGCGATCGCCGGAGAATTTAGATCATTACTCTTGACCGCTTGAGCCGGCGCAGGCGCCAGTTGTGAGGCTTCGGTTCTGCTGCCGGAAATCACGCGCTCTAAAATAGAGATCGGTTGCGCTTTGCCATCCACGCTCAATTCAAATTGTTCGGGTCGTAACCCATCAACAAAACGGCCCTGCTTGTCGAAGACCATGAGATCGGTTTGCACAAGTTCGGTTTTGATTCGCAGCACATCGTCGTCCTGGCTCGCCGGCTTGGAATTTTGCTGGCCAACGACCGCCTGACAGATCACAACGACGGTGACAATTGTCGCGAGCCACAGACCCCGCGAATTCAAGCTTGTTGGTTGGTACATGATTGGACCTCGGATTGAGTTTTCACTTCGGCAGCCGTCTGCGATCGACACGAGTCGGGTTAGAAAAGCATCCGGGTTGTGGGAGAGTAAAACTAATCTGACCTTCGCTGCAAATTCAGGAGGTTGGAGCGCCTTCGCCTTCCACCCAAACTTCACCGTCTTCAAAAACTTCTTTTTTCCAAATCGGCACGGTGCGTTTCAGTTCGCGGATGGCCCATTCGCACGCTTCGAAGGCAGCGCGGCGATGCGGCGCGCTGACGCTGACGACGACGCTCGTCTCACCAATATCCAATCGACCGGTGCGATGGACGATCCCGATGTGCGCGATGTCGAATTTCGCGTGAGCCTGCTCGCCTAACTCTTTCAATTCGCTCAGCGCCATCGGTTCGTAGGCTTCGTAAACGAGATAGAGTGTGCGCCGGCCTTTGGTCCATTCGCGCGCATAGCCATCGAGCGTTACCGTCGCGCCACATTCCGGCAACACGACGCGACGAGCGACTGCGCCAACATCGATTTCGTCTGTGGTTAGTTCGAAGAAATCGTGCGCTGAAGAAGCCGGCAGGACGTCTGCGTATCCACCGCTGACGGGCGGAAATACCGCGAGTTCATCGCCGGCGCGAATCTCGCGCAGGGGTTCTGCGTATTCCTGATTGACCGCGAACAAAAGTGAATTTCCGAAGCGCTGCAACGCCGGATAAGCGTCTAGCAATTGTGCTCGTGCAGCGGTCGCATCAGCAGGCGATTCAATTTCAAAATCGATCTCGTCGTTGCCGACTGCGTCCCGAGCTGCGCCAAAAAAAAGCACGCGAACTGTAATTGTTGATTGGGATCTATCGGACTGCATGGAACAACCACCCGCTGGCGCGGGCTGATACCGGCTTACTCGATCTCGATCTTCTTTCCGGCGTGGCCGTTTCCTTTCGCGATCGAATGCAAGCGGGCGCGCTCTTCATAGCTGTTAACCACGCGCGCCAGCAAATCACGCAACTGATGCAGCCGCTCAGAGGTCGATCGCAACTCGAGCAGTTGCTGCTTGGTCTCGATTTCAATCTCCATCGCCGCCGCCACCAGGAATGAAAGCTTCTGCGGATCGGTGTCGGTGATATCCGGCAAGTTACCGCGCTCATCGTTCATTACGCGAATTGAATTTGCGACGCGCATGAACATGTTTGCGACTTCGCGCGATTTGGCCATCAATGACGATTCGTCTTCCTGCTCGTCTTCAAAATAATTCGGCCGCACAACCAGATAAGGATCGCCGCGCTCAATATAGTTTTCCGCCTCATAGCGAACAACGCCGACCGCCAGAATGTTCGAACGGCCGTCGGGCAACGCCTGCGATTCGGTAACTTCAGCGACGCAACCGATGTGGCCGGCGGGCGGCATGTCTTTGTCGGACGTGCTCGGGTCAAAGTAAGACAGCCCGAAAAAATTATTTCCGGCGCGAATGTCCGCGAGCATCTTGCGATACCGCTCTTCGAAAATGTGCAGCGGCATCGGCATACCGGGAAACAGGACGACCGGCAGCGGAAAGAGCGGCAGCTCGCGCAGACCGCGCACTTTATCCATGGCTTCACTCATTTTCGGCAGCTATAAACTATGAATGCGTTTGGCTGCGCCCATTATCGCAGACGAAGTTGCAGAAGTCAGTAGTTGCGGCGCGGCAAGGCGTACGAGATCGAGCTGTGATAACCTCAACCACTCGCATTTCAATTTGCGGGAGGAATCATGTCAGAGTTGGCCGAACGTCAATGTGTGCCGTGTCGCGGGGGCGTGCCGCCATTGCAGGGTGACGAGTTGAAAGAGCTGGCGGATCAACTACCCGGTTGGGAAGTTATCAACGGGCATCATCTCCAAAGAACCTATAAGTTCAAAGACTTTCGCGAGGCGCTCGACTTTGTAAATCGGGTCGGCGAGCTGGCTGAAGAGCAGGGACATCACCCTGATATCTGCTTCGGATGGGGCAAAGCGGACATTTCCATCTGGACGCACAAGATTAACGGACTAACCGAAAGCGACTTTGTGCTGGCAGCCAAGATCGACAAGCTCTGACGCTGCCGTCACTGTGCAAAAGAATTAGAAAGGGCAACTGACTTAACTCGCGTTCGCATCGAAATGGCGTCGGCGAGCCAAAGCCTCAGTTCGCAATCCATGCAATGACCAAAATAGGAAATCACGTACTGGCGATTGCTATGCTCCTTGTGTCAGGCGCGTTTGCCTTTGCCCAACAGCCGAAGCCTTCGCCGACTCCGCCCCCAACACCTGAGGGTCAGGAGAAGCCTGAAGTCATCAATATTCGCCGCGTTCGCTTGCCGATAACCGTTACCGACAAGAAGGGCCAGTTTGTTCCTGGTCTGACGCAACGCGATTTCGTCGTGCTTGAGGACAAGATCCCGCAACAGGTCGAATCGTTCACGAGCGAAGAGAACAACAACCTACCGTTGTACGTCGGGGTGCTTATGGATACGTCGCCGTCGACCGCGGGAAAGCTAAAGTTCGAACAAGAGTCAGCGATGAACTTCATTCAGACGGTTGTGCGGCCACGCAAAGATCGCGTGCTGTTCGCGACGTTTGATGATCAGGTAACGCTGCGTCAGGACTTTACCGATCGACTCGAGCTGTTGGACCGGGCAGTCTATGCGGTGAAAAAAACCGGAGAGAAGACTGCGCTGTACGATGCAATCTGGCAGTTCTGTGACGAGAAGATGCGATCCGCGCAAGGCCGTCGCGCGCTGGTGATCATCACCGATGGCGATGATACCTACAGTCGCGCGGACATCAACGACGCAATCGATATCGCGCAACGAACTGAGACAACCATCTTTGCGATCTCGACAAAGGCCGGACTGTCCGGCTCTGTGCCCGGCGTCGAAGCCGGTCAGGTTTCGGATCACGGTGACAAAGGGCTCGAGCGGCTGTGTGACGAGACCGGCGGCATGGCGTTCTTCACCGGCGACATGTTGGCGCTGGAAAGATCGTTTTCGAAGATCGCGAAAGAATTGCGGTCGCAATACCTGATTACTTACAAACCGACAAACGATCATTACGATGGCAGCTATCGCAAAGTCGAAGTAAAACTGTTGAGTCCGAATGATAAGTTCAAGCTCCGAACCAAGCGGGGCTATAAAGCTGTTTCAGATAGTGTTACAACGAAATGAGACTAAGCAGAGCAAGAAGGGTAAGGATGTTGGCGATTTGCGCGCTCGTCGCGGCTGCGATGTGCGCGAGCGTTTTCCTCAACGCGTTGGCGCAGAATGGCGCGCGGCCGGCGACACGTGCGCGACAAACGGAAACTGTTGCTCAACCAAGCCCAACGCCGCCGAAAAAAGAAGACGACGTCACGCTGAATTCCGATGAAGTCGTCCGCGTCGAAACCAACCTCACCAATATCTTCTTCACCGCTTCCGACAAAGAGAAACGTTTTGTCAGCACCCTGACGAAGGAAGACGTGCGCCTGTTCGAAGACGGTGTGCCGCAGGAAATTTTCACTTTTCAACCCAACAGCGATCTGCCGCTTTCGATGGCAGTCTTGATCGATTGCAGCGGCTCGGAAGAACAAACGCTGCCGGAAGAGAAAGCCGCCGCCCGATCGTTCCTGGAAGCGGTTATGCGACAAGACAAAGACGAAGCCGCGATCGTTTCGTTCACCGGCGAAGTCACGCTCGAGCAAGGTTTGACCGGCAACATCGGTCGTCTGCGTCGCGCCATCGATGACGTGCGCTTCGTACCGCCCGCCGGTTACATCGGCGGGAACGTGGTGCTCGGCGGCACACCGCCAATCTCCGGAACTCAGCAGACTCTTGCGGGATCGACGGCGATCTGGGATGCGATCTGGGCGACGTCGAATGAGCTTCTCAGCGGCGCCGCCGAACACACGCGCCGCGCGATCATTCTGTTGACGGACGGAGTCGATACGATCAGTCAGGTGCACATGCAGGAAGCGATCAATCGCGCACTCAAAGCTGACGCGTTGATCTATGCGATCGGCATTGGCGATCGATATCAATTCGGGATCGATGACGGAGCTCTAAAGAAGGTGACCGAGCACACTGGAGGCCGGGCCTTTTTCCCTCGTAACGAGCGCGAATTGAACGATGCCTTCGCGCAAATTCAGAGAGATTTGAGAGAGCGTTACCTCATCGCTTACTCGTCTTCGAATAAGATGCGAGACGGTTCATATCGTCGCATCACAATCGAAATCACTAATCCGGAAGTCAAAAAAGAGAACCTCAAACTCAATTACCGTCCGGGCTATTTTGCCAAGACTCCTGTCCCAGAGACCTCGCCAAGCACCAAAAAACCCTGATTTACCAGGAATTTACGGTAGTGACAAACAATATTTGTCTTTGCTATACTTGGTTAGGCTGAAGCGCATCTGTGCGGCTCAGTCCTGACTTGACGCTCTCGATCGCGTCGAACCTTTCACGCTCGTCCTCGAAATTCCATTCAGTTCGAAGTCCCTCGATGAACAAATTTGCGGACAATCCTGCAACAGTGCTGATCGTCAATGACGATCAGGTGCAGCTCGATCTGCTGCGAGATCTGATAGAGCCCGAAGGCTACAAGATCTTTCTTGCTTCGAGTGGGCGTCGCGCGCTGGACATCTCTGCCGTCGCGAGGATGGACCTGATCATCAGCGATGTCGTGATGCCCGAAATAAACGGAATGGAATTGTGTCGCCACCTCAAGAATAATCCGCACACGGCAATGATACCGATTCTGCTGGTGAGCGCGATTCGGAGAGAGGACGCAGCCAAGCTTGAGGGATTTGCTGCCGGCGGCGACGACTACATCGAAGTTCCGTTTAGACACGAAGAGTTGATCGTGAAAGTCGCGCGACTTATCGAACGTCATCGAGTCGAGCGTCGCTACCGGGACATCGTCGAGCACGCAGCCGATATAATCTACACCCGTGACATGGACGGATGCATCCGCAGTATCAACGAAGCGGGAGCGCACTTCTTTGGTCGCCCGGCATTCGAGCTGATCGGACAGCCGCTGAGTGTCTTAATTGGGGAAGCAGCCGCTGCGCGTGATATTGCGGCGATCAAAGAATTGAAATCGTTCGAACCAATTCGTTTCACCGATCGGGTGAAAAATGCGCTGGGTGAAGAACGTCATCTCGAAGGCATCCTCACGATCGAGCGAAATGCACAAGGCGAAGGCCTGACGGTTCGCGGCGTCGTTCGTGATGTAACCGAACGGCGAGAAGCTGAAGCAGCGCTGGAAAAGCAGAACCAGGAATACCGGCTTCTTTTCGAATCGAATCCGTGCCCGATGTACGTCTGTGACGAGAAGTCGCTGGCATTCATCGCTGTCAACGACGCGGCTATTGATCGTTATGGCTACACGCGAGAAGAATTTCTGTCGATGACTCTGCTCGATATTCGACCTACTGAAGAGGTGTCGCATTTGCTGTCGTATCTTGCGCAGCCGACGGGGCTGCATGACGCCGCTGGCGAGTGGAAACACAGAAAGAAAGACGGGACGATCATCGACGTTGACGTGAACTGGCATAAGTTGGACTTCGCCGGCCGGGCTGCATACCTGGTGATGGCGACCGACATCACTGAGAAGAAACGAGCTGAGGCGGCCGTCCTGGAAAGTGAAGAGCGTTATCGCGAACTGTTTGAGAACGCGAACGACATCATCTACACGATCGATCTCGCAGGCAAATTCACCTCGCTGAATCAGACGGGAGAGCGGCTGACTGGTTATCCGCGATCTGAGGCGCTCGCCATGAACATTACCCAGGTGGTGGCGCCCGAATACATGGATACCGTTCGCCAAAATCTTGCGCGCAAGCTGCAAACGGGCGATACCTCGACAGTTTATGAGGCTGAAATTATCACCAAGGCCGGTAAACGATTTCCACTCGAACTCAGCAGCCGATTGATCTTTAGGGATGGCAAACCGATTGGCGTTCAAGGTATCGCTCGTGACATTACCGAGCGGAGGCAAGTGCAGGGCGCCTTGAATCAACAGGGCGAGCGCGCCGCGCTGATTAATCGCATCTCGCAAGCGGTGCGTCGGACGCTGGATGTTTCGGAAGTTTTTGAAACGGCCGTCCAGGAATTGGGCACGCACCTGCGGGTCGATCGCTGTTCGCTGTTCATGAAAGACGAATTTGCCGGACGCGTGATGAATGCGGCCGAATATCATGTGGCGGATATCGAACCTGCCGGAACGAATTTTGAGCTGCCACAAGTTCAGACGCTGAACGCGGCCATGGAAAAGCATGGCGTGATGGCCTTTGACGATGTCGTGCATGACGAGCGCATTCAGGGGCAATTCAGGCGAGTGGTAAAAGAGGACGTCAAATCGATCATGTACGTGGGCGTTAGCGTCGGCAACGAATTGTTGGGAGCTTTCGCGCTTTCGACGACAAAGGAACTTCGTCATTGGAGTGAGGCGGACATCGAAGTTGCGAAGGCCGCGGCGGATCAGACAGGCATTGCGATTCGTCAGGCGCGTCTCTATCAAAAAGCCGCGGCGACCTCGATGCGCGAGGCTTTGGTGAACAAGTTGAGCGTGGCGATTCGTGCCTCACTGAGCTTGGCTTCAATGTTGGACACGGCGAGCCGCGAATTGACGCACGCGCTTTCTGCATCGAGCGTCGAAATTCGGTTGGATAATCTTGATGTCGATCGGACGCAGTCGCGCTCGACCGCAACCGCCGAAGCCGACGCCCTTTACAACGATCTCTTGCGTAAGCGGTTCTTCAGATCGCAAGCGCCTTTGATCGTGAACGATGCGACTAAGCCTGAAGACGCTGATTCCGAGGTGTTCCAATATATTAAACTGCGTGCGGAATCGACCGGCGTTCTCTCTCGAATTGATTATCCATTGATCGTCAGCGGCGAATTTCGCGGCGTCATCTCGATTCACCAAACCGAAAGAGTTCGCCGCTGGACCGAAGATGAAGTTCTTCTGGTTGAAGCGGTCGCGGCGCAACTCGCGACTGGTATTGCGCAAGCTGAGCTGTTCGAAATGGTCGCGCGCGCGAAGAAGGAATGGGAAGCGACGTTCGATGCGATGTCGGACGGCATCTTTATTTTCGACAAAGACGGAAAACTGGTTCGCGTTAATCGCGCCGGCGCGGCCATGGATAGCAGGCCGCCGGAGACGCTCCTCGGGAAACAATGCTGCGAAATCTTGCGCGCGAACTCGGATGGCATTGCCTGCATCGTCGAAAAGTCGCTGCGCAAATCAGCAGCCATCAATCTTGAGATCGTGCCGGAGAATCTCAATCGACCCGTGCTGGTCACTGTCGAACCGGTGCTGGACGAGCGGAGTCAAACGATCGGCGCAGTATGCACGGCGCGCGATCTATCAGAACTGCGCAAGGTCGAAGCCGTTGCGCGCGAGCGCCAATCGCTGCTGAAGAACATCATGGATAGCGCGCGCGAGGCCATCTATGCTCTTGATTCCGAAGGCCGTTACAAGTGGTGCAATCAGGCAATGCTGGAAATGACCGGCTACAAGCTGGACGAAATTATCGGCCACAGTTTCCTGGAACGAACTCACGAAGATGATCGCGAGATGCGCCTCGAACGATTCACGAAAGCGTTGAATGGCTACCCGCAGAGTTTTGAATCCCGCTATGTCGCAAATAGCGGCTCGGTGCGATTCGCTTCGGTAAACACCGCGCCGATCATCGTCGATGGCGAGACAACAGGCGTGCTCGGTATTGCCCACGATATCACCGAGCAAAAGGAAGAACGCGATCGCGCTGCGCGGGCCGACAAGCTCCGTGCGCTGGGCCAACTGGCCTCGGGTGTCGCGCATGACTTCAATAATTCACTGGCAGCGATTTTGGGACGCGCTCAATTGATTCTACGGCGTGTGAAAGACGAAGAACTGATTCGCAGTCTCGGCATCATCGTCACCGCGGCCGAAGATGCTGCCGCCACGGTTCGCCGCATTCAGACATTCGCGCGCAAATCAGGAGCGTCTGAATTGGAATTGCTCGATGTTAGTAATTTGCTCCGCGACGCGATCGAAATTACGCGTACGCGTTGGGAGAACGAAGCGCGTGCGGCCGGGCGGAGTGTTGAAGTCACTCTCAATGCCGATGGTAGTTCGTACGTGCGCGGCAATGCTTCAGAGCTGCGCGAGGTTTTTGTCAATTTGATCGTCAACGCTGTCGATGCGATGCCGCAGGGCGGAAGCCTGAAGATTTGCTGCAAGAAACAAGGCGCACGCGTCCACTTGCGTTTTGCCGATAGCGGCACTGGCATGAAAGAAGAAGTGCGCGAGCGCGTGTTCGAGCCGTTCTATACGACAAAAGGCGTCCTCGGAACGGGTCTCGGTCTCGCGGTGAGTTACGGAATTGTTGAGCGTCATCAGGGAATGTTTAGCGTCGAATCGAAGCTCGGGAAAGGCACGACGTTCTTCATCGATCTGCCGGGCGCCGAATGCGTTGAAAGCACAGACGATGAAATTCGGTCCGAGGCGACGACGAGACCTTTGTCGATTCTGGTTGTCGATGACGAAGAATTCGTGCGCGAAACCCTGGCAGAGATGCTCGCCGATCTCAAACACGAAGTTGTGATCGCGGACAGTGGACACGCCGCCGTCGAAAAAATCGCCGGGGGAGAATTCGACGTGGTGTTCACGGATCTGGCAATGCCGGAAATGGACGGATGGGAGACTGCGCGGGCGATCCGGAATCTGAAGCCTGAGTTGCCGGTCGTGTTGGTTACCGGATACGGCGCTACTGCACAAGCGCCTTCGGGAGAACTTGATCTGGTTGCTGGAATTATTGGGAAGCCGTTCGATTTCGATCAGGTAACGGCGATGCTGGCGCGGGTGTGCGAAAAATCAGACGTACAAGAAGGCGCGTTGGTAACTCAATAACTGAAGGCTTAGGGGAATCCCAACTCGCCCTTTACTCCGCCCTCCCAAACTAATTTTCTACCAAGTTGATCGTTCAAGTGATTCAAGTTCGCGGCTGCGAGTATCAACGCAGATTGCAGAGCCTGGATCGAATCGTGGCCGCGGGCTTTGATTGCTAGTTGATTGCCGAGGCCGATTATCTGGAACGAACATTCATATTCGGAAAAGCCGGTCGAGGGTCGAGGTTTGCCGATCAGGACGCAGACGGATCTCTTTTCATTGCCGTCATCAAGGTAATAGAGTTGGCGCGTTGCGATAATTTCTCCGACGCTGTCAGCGGTCATCGGGTTCTCCCATGTCAGCGGTTTGGACTGCTTGCCTCCGGGGGACAGGGGCATCGGGTGTGAGAGAACCACGGCTGATTTCATGACTACCTCGACTGAGCGTGCATTCTGGTTGGAATGATCCAAGCGCGCGTTTCCGTTTTGACTTCGCCCATGTCGATCCAGCCGGAAAGCCTGGTGATAACCATCGGGGCTGCATCAGATCCTTTTCGTTCGGCGTGAGCGTAACTTTGATTTCCACTTTGCATCGTTGCTGTCGTTGAGTTTGTCATGAGCTTTGTCCTTCCTTTCTTAAATCCGTTTAGTCGGGTTGCGCGTGTCGTGTTCTAGTTAGCTACGGCCATCAAGCCGGCGCTCGCGGTGAATCCCACTCCGAAGCCAACTACCATCGCCGGGCCAGCCCATTCCTTCTTGCCGGCCAGCATGAAACCGGTCGAGGCGCTCGAAAGATTTCCGTATTGCTCGAGCACGTCGTAAGACTTTTCTACTTTCGTCGAATCCGTATCGAGGTGAAGCTGTGAGCAAACACCGTCGAGGATCTTCTTGCTGCCGGTATGAATCATGCAATCGTCAACCTGGCTCAGGTCAGAGACGACCGACTTTGGATTCTGCAGCACGTCGTTCACAGTCGTAACGGCGTAGTGCGCGCCGCGAGTCGGAACTGCCGGACGCATGAAGTATTGCGGCTTACCGTTCAGGGCGGGGTGCGAACTGTTGCTGATCATCGTCAATAGGTTCACATCGTCCGGCGAATCGTTGGTCAGGTGCGAGATGGGACCGAACGCCGGCTTACCTGAAATATCCTGGCCGAGCAGCAATGCTACCGCGCCGTCGCCAAACAACATTGATTGAATCGCGAGCGTCGTCTCAGTGCGTTGTTGTTCGAACTCAGCATCCGTCAACTTGCTGTTCTTGCGCATCCGAGCGATTTCGCGAAAGCCGTAGTACTCATCGCGCACGAGCGGAGCGACAAAAGGCGTGTGCGCTTCAGACATCAGCACGATCGCCATCTTGCCCGGGTTCGCAGCCAGATACCATTGCGCAACTTCGACCGATTTCAGCATCACTGAACATCCCTGCGACTGCATGCTGACGGTGCTCATCGAGCGCGGCAGCAAACCATGCGTGCGGCCCATAACTTCGGACGCGAGGCACGGCAGCATTTGATCCGGGGTGTTCGTGGCCGCGACCAGCAAACCGATCTGCGACGGGTCGACGCCTGATTCCTCGATGCACTTGCGGGTCGCGTTCACGCCGAGTTGGGTGGTCGAGCTGGTCGCGTTCATTGGGGCGCCGCTCAAAAAGTCAGCGTAGTTGTCCATCGCTGAGTAGCGACTCTCGACGCCGAGTGAACAAATCGTGTTGATAAGTTCCGGCGAGAGCTTGTGCATCATCGACGCGACCAACTCGGTGGTGCTGAACTTGTTTTCGGGGGTTGCGGTGCTGGCTGAGACTAGGCTAATCATTTTCTTTTTCCTCTTTCTATTACTGCGAACTGCTCTGAATGACCTTTCACTTAACAACATGCGTGCCATTGATAACAAAGTGCTGTGCGAGCCTAGTTAAGAGTAATTATTTATTAAGTTAGAGAGTAATCTATCGCGTGATTTGAGAGGCCTAAGTTAATAACAGATTAGTGACTACCAGATATCCAGCATTGCGAGAAGTAGGCTCGCCGCTAGCGATAACGTAGATGTTTGCCGAGAAAATTCAGTGAATCATTAAGGCAATTGGTGGTGCGGCTACAAAGTGATCACCTGAGTGGCACTGAATACCCAAGTGACACCCAAGTATCCAGTGTGCACTGAGTATCCGATGGTCGATGGTCGGTGGTCGGGTGGTCGGTGGTCGGTGGGCGCCCTGGCCCCAATTTGGGACGACGGCGGGGTGAAGTACCTCGCCGCAGTTAATTTCTAAGGTGTAACAAAAACTCTTGCTTTGGGAATTCGTCTTGTGGATAATCCCGCTCGCCGAACTACCAGCCTCACCCGCCAAGCGCGCAGGGGATCTATTGCCCGGTAGAGCGTGACCACGGCGGTCGAGGATAACCTCAATAGGAGAACTCAATGAAAATAAAAGTTGCAGTCGGGGTACTGTTACTCCTGACTCTCGTGACGTCTGCGATGCCTGTTATGGCACTCCGCTCACTCTCAACTTCCAAATCCCAAACTCAAAGGAACCGTTACCATCGTAAGCAAGGTGCGGAAGTAGGTAATCGAGTCCGGCAGCTTCGGAGGTATAATCGGAGCGTCGATCGCGCCCTTGCATCCTTCGAGCGGAACGAACACCGTAACGGGCACAGGCCCCGACTCGATGACGCCAGTTCGCTGATGATCGATCCCTCCGGTGGGAGTGCCGCACTGAAGAGCGTGATTGACGCGAGCCCATTCCGTAAAGCCGCTTTCAAACCTCAGGACGAGGACTTCAGTGGCTACGGTCTTGAAATTATCGTAATTCCGGTCTATTCGAGTACAACAGAGTGGCAGGGGACTGTCATTTTCAACAAGTTCGACCCCAGCGGGGGTTACCTAGGCCAATACATTGCCGACGCGATTATTAGCCAGACGCTACGCAAACAATGCTAGACGTGAGCCTGGAAATCTCGTTTGAAGGTGAGTCGGCTTATCTCGAATGTGGAGATGCTAACGCCTATTGGAACTTGGGAGATCCGGGCGCGGGCGGGGGCGGCGGCATTCAGCCAATTCTTTCCTCCGCTAGCCGAGTTGCGACTTTTGAGAAGGCAGCCTTTACGCCGCAATTGAATCCGTTTGCGCTGGGACAGCGTATTGGCGGTGCAAACCCACGATTGAGACAATACGTACGGTGCTCCTGGACTGCCGGCGGGGCTGTTGGTATCGGATGCGGGGTCGCAGGGCTTGTGACAGGCGGCGCGGCGATCCCTGATTGTTTGGTTCAAGGAGTAGCAATCGGTAATGCAGGCTGCGGAATCGCCGCGATATTCCGACTAGGGTGATCGGACCTAAAGCTCTGGCTGACATAGGTGAAACCATGAAAGGATATATTTCGTTGGTGGTGGCGTGCTTAATTTTGGTTATTGGCACTCTTGTGGGGCGGTTTTTCGGACTTTCCCTCCCGACGACAATAACTCTAGCCACCGTTCCAGCATTCCTAGCCGTGTTTCCGTTCGTGAAACGCGGAAACCCAAAAATCAGTTTCGGCTTTTGGCTACTCGCGGCGGTGATTTCGGCGGTTGCTGGCTGGGGTATTTACCTCGGCGCTTTGCGCCTAGGCATCTAACGACCTCGGTCATTTCTCGAGGGAGGCGGTGAGGCGAAAGTCTCACCGCCTTCCTTAACATCTTGTGTAACAGCCCGATAGCTCATTATTCTGAAGAGCCGCCAGAGTAGACCGAAACACCGTGAACAGCGAGACGGCGGGACTAACAATCCCGCCGGTCTTTTTTTGCGGATGTCGTTTTGTAACAACCTAACTCTTGACGCTTCCTGAGATCGGGAAGATACTCGACGTGAAGGGGAACAAGGTTATGAATACTCATTCGGCTCAGTGCTCGCACTGCAAAAACCACGCAACTGTAACCGCATCGCAGATTCTCATGTATGGCGTCCGTTGGGCGTGCCCTGTGTGCGGCCAAGTGATCGATTTCTCGCAAAAGCAGCTGGCACAGCCTGGATTGTCTCAGCAAGCTAGAGACTTCTGGACCGTAGTCGGCCTCGGCGCGTTCTTCATAGGAATTATCAAGCTGGCTGATCACCTATCTTCGTAGGCGCGGATCTCGCGGTCCGGCGCATTTTCGATGATGTCCGTGAGCTTCGCTATTTCGGCTTCAATTTCTTGACGGTCGAGCATCTTCGGGAGCCTCCTGAGAAGACTGAGAGTTTGAGCTGCGCCATTTTATCAGAGCACAGCTTCGCCGCGATCTAACCTTACAACCAGCCAGTGCAACCTTGCTTTGTGACTACGCAAGTTTACGTCGATACCAATCAAACCTGCTTTGTCGCAAGGTAAGCTTTCTCCGACTCACAAACGGCTGGGAAAGTCGCAACAACGCTCTTCCTGGCGGTCAAAAAAGATTTCCTGACAGCTAAGAAAGCCTTCTTGACGCCAAAGACGATTAGAGAAACTAGGCATAAACCTTTCTTCAGCGCTAAGTCGGTTAGGTTTACGACGTAGAAGGTTAGCGATGTCGCCGAGACAACCGTCGAAACCATAGACACGGTTAGCGCAATAGCAGCAAAGCAAGCTAAGTCTAATAAAATGCTTGCTAAACAGCCTCGATAGGTCTAGGATTCGGCTGAGTTTCCTACAAACTTTTCTTACAGACTTTTCAAGGGCTCATCGGATTTCGGTTTATCAGTTCAAGGGGTGATTTACTCGCTTCCAGGGGGTCGGCTTTTTAAGTTAAAGCTGACGTCGAGGTGAAAAGGTTTTCGGGCTCTCGCACCCACTCCCTATTCCCCCACACGCCAGCCATCTCCGAACTTCACAACACAAGGAGACACTCATATGGCTACGAAAGTATCTTTGGGATTTGCAAAACTTGCAGATACCGAACTCGACAACTTTGCTCAGACCGTCATCAATGCGATGACCGGCAATGCAACTTACCCGTCGCCGCCGGTGACGATGGCCAACCTAAAGACAGCTAAAGACGATTTCACCGCCAAGATGGCCTCCGCGCAAACCGGTGGAATCGCCGACACGGCCGCCAAGAACAATTCGCGGCAAACTTTGATCGGGCTCTTGCGGCAAGTCGCGGCTTACGTCCAGATGACTTGCAACAACGACATGGCCCTGCTGCTCAGCTCAGGCTTTCAAGCGCAGAGCACCAACCGCGCCTCAACGCCGCTGGAACAACCGCAGAGTCTCTCGATCAAAAACGGCGGGTCGGGACAACTGGTCGCGACGATCGATCCGGTGCGCAACGCGAACATGTACGAGGGGCGCATCAAGCCAAGTGACGGCGATTGGTTGCCGAGCGTCTACACCGGCGACTCGCAACACATTATCTTCAATGGACTGACGCCGGGCAAAAACTACACCGTGCAAGTGCGCGCGCTCGGCGGCTCAACCGGCCAGTCCGATTGGAGCGATCCGAGCTCGCACATGGCGATGTAGGCGGGTGACAGTCCCAAGAGTTTCAAGTGTCAAGTCCGCTAAAACACGTCCGACCTGCGATCGGCCGCGTAGGCGCGACCTAACGCATGCAATGGTCGAAGTCTTGCAAAGGAGAACAACTATGCGAGTAGGGATTCGATGTTTCTTGCTATGTCTTCTAATCAGTCTTAGCCTCCAAACCGAGCGGGTCGCTGCCCAGGCTCTAATCCGAAAGGCTGATGCTACAGCGGGAGCGGTAAGCCGCCTCGCGCTTACTGAATACTACGGTAGCGCCATCGCGGTGGTCGTTACAGCAGTTCGCAACGGCGGCGGTAATCTCCAACTCATCGTGTGGGGAGACGTGAGCGATTCCGGTATCACTCGAAAAGGTGATGCGGAAGCGGGACCCATCAGCGAGGTTGCGATCTCAGACTACAGCAAAGGCGTCGTGACTGCGGTGCGCAACGGCGCTGGGAATCTTCAGCTTATCGCCTGGGAAGTTTTACCTGATGGCAAACTCATCCGGCGCGGCGACGCTGTAGCAGGCGCTGTCAGCTCTATTGCTCTGGTGAGAAGTCCTTCCAGTCCTACGGTGACCAAGTTGGTGACGGTGGTGCGCAATGGCGCGGGTAATCTTCAGCTCATTGTTTGGTCAGTTTCCGCGGCCGGAACGATTGTGCGCGAAGGAGACGCTGTGGCCGGCGCAGTTAGTGAACTTGCGGCCCAACCTGAGATTAAGGGTGTCGTGACTGCGGTGCGCAACGGCTCTGGAAATCTTCAGCTCATCGCGTGGGAGATTTCACCGGCTGGGCAGATTTCGCGGGGAGGCGACGCTGTCGCGGGATCGGTCAGTACCATTGCTCTTCCTTACCAAATAAATACGAATTTGGTCACGGCAATACGTAACGGTTCGGGGAATCTCCAGTTGATTGCATGGAAAGTGAGCCCAACGCAGATTGTGCGCATAGGCGATGCTGCTGCGGGCGCCGTGGGCCCGATCGCTGAGACTATCTATGACGGCCAAAACTTGATTACGGCCGTAGGTAATGGGCAGGGAAACCTGCAACTCATAGTCTGGAGCGTCTCTGGATCACAGATCGTGCGCAAGGGAGACGCAAACGCGGGCAGCGTAAGCCTGGTTGCAGTCGTTCCGATTTTCCAATGGATCGTGACAGCCGTGCGCAACGGCCAGGGCAATTTGCAAATGATTGTCTGGCGTGTCGCGTGAGCAACCAGGGGTGCGTGTCAGGTCAAATTGGAGCGATCCGGTTCGCACATGGCGATGTAAATCGTCGCCTTCAAAGGAGGGCAAGACTCTCTCTCGCCCTCACTCCTTCATTTATCCAAAAAGAAAGAGGTGACAAACATGACAACTCGTAAAAGTACGACCAAAACGAAAAGCAAACTTGCAGCCGGAATGTTGGGATTGACCGGGATTGACGTGCTGCCTGTGGGAGGCGCCGTCGGGAAGGGGATCATAGAGTACAAATATCGGTACACGACTGGCCCTTTTTCACTGCCGGCGAATGCGGGGTCGCTGGATTGGGTTCTCCTTAACAACGACACCACCCAACAAAAGGCGACCGTTACGGTGTTCAAGTGTGCGATCGGGGCAGTCAAGACACCGCTGCCGCCGGGTCCGCTCGTGGTTACGCTTGATCCCCGCACGAGCACTCACAACGCCAACAAATATACCGAGGGGTTTATCTACGAAGTTCAAGTCGATTGCAACAGCCAACTCCTGTTTCCATATGTTTCCGTCTGGCCGGGGAACTTTGGCGTAGCTATCCCCGGGACGGGAATTAACTCGGGGACGTGGCTTCGTCTAATGCCTTGAGGATTACGTGAACTCAGATGGAGCGACCGGTTGAGGTGCGCGCCCTCGGCGGTTCAACCGGCCAATCCGCTTGGAGCGATCCAAGTTCGCACATGGCGATGTAGGGTTTTTCAGAACCATCTGCAGTAGCGCGGGTGGCTTGTAAAGCGAGGGCGAAATCTCTCGCCCTCGCCTTTTTGCGCGTTCAAAGTGCGGAGGTATAAGTCGATGAAACACATCTTTGTATCATATGCTCATGAGGACAAGGATTTCGCGCGGCAGCTAACGTCGCGATTGCGGGAGTCAGGCCGAGTTCCATGGCAAGACCTGCGAAACCTCCGCGGCGGTGATTATTGGCAAGTGAAGATCGATGAAGCGCTGCAAAAAGCTGAAGCCCTTGTGGTCGTCATGTCACCACAGGCCACTAAGTCGCAATATGTCACATATGAGTGGGCTTTCGCGATTGGCGCGGGTATTCCTGTCATCCCAGTCGTCGTTAAAAAGCGAACCCCACTCCACCCTAGGCTGAACTACATACAATATATCGATTTTACGACTGGGCGCGGTACTCCGTGGGTGGATCTTCGTAAAGCATTGCCGGTGCGACCATCTACCATTCGGATTGGTCCGGAGATTCGTGCAAAATTCAACGTGGTTGGAGGTAAACCCGAGAAGCAAGGCGATTATTATGCAATCAAATTCTTTATCCATCAGGCGCCCCGAGCGGCGAACCTGGTGACATACGAGTTGCACGATGAAACGCTCAAGAGGGTTAAGTGGCCCTCAAGTGCCAAGGCAGCGGACTTCGAGTTGACTAATATTTTCAGCAACGGTGACTCGCTGATGACCGCCTCGATCCGAACGCCCGGCAAGAAACCGCTGCGGATTGTCAGTTCTCTTTATGACGCCCTGCGACGCGGTCACGGCTCACGGCCGAGCCCGCGAATCAAAGCTGCACTACGCAAGATTAGTGAATCAAGTACATCGTGAGTGGCGAGTAAAGTGGATTACTTGTTCTTCAGACGCCCGCTAACTGAATTGGAACGGAGCAAGCGGTACGCGCTTGGCATCAGGATTGGCAAGGCGATGCTTGAATGAATGCGCGCCGCCGGCCTCAACTTCACTAGGAGGAACTCACATGACCGAGCAAAATTCGGATAAAGGTAAACTTTCGCAGTCCGTTGCCCAACCGCCTAGTCCGCGCTCAGGGTTCTGGAACAAGATAAGAACTTCTTTAGGGAGCATATCCAAGACGGTAAAGAAGTTGAACACGGCAGTAGTGATTGGATTGTTTATCGCAAGCGGGAGCCTCCTTGTTTCAACCATTTCTGTCGTTAAAACGAATAACTGGAATCGCAAAAAATCGTCACACGACACGCTACTCTCCGTCGTCGGGGTCACGCAATTTCCAAAATTAACTAATCAATTTCATGAAATAGTTCCCCAAAAAAGAATTTAGCGATAGGAGCAGAACCTTTTCTGATCTAACGGATGAGCAGAAGAAAAAGGTTGACGAAACGCTCTGGAACATACTCGAAATTCTAGAGGCACTGGCTATCAACATTAATAACGGCACCCTCGACGAGGACATAGCCTATGACTATCTGGTGCGTTACGTTACTCGGTATTACGAGTGGGGTAAGCCCTTTATTAACATCAGACGCCGAGAAGTCAACGAGAACAAACTGTTTGAGAGGGTTGAGCAACTTGCCAATAAATGGGATGCGCGTCGCAAGCAAGAGAGCAACAAATAGACTATACGCATCAGTTAGCCTGCACTGGTCAGGAAATACCTTTGATCTAGTCCGAAGTGCTTGGCGCATTTCCAAAGAGTCCGACCACTGGTTTGAAATCAACGAGTCATCCGCCCGATCGCACTCTCGCCGATGCTGCCGAAATACAATTTGCCTTTGTGCTCGACGACGTTGGCGATCTGAGCGAAGCAAGTAGGCGAAGGGTCCTGGAGGTTTTGCACTACTTTGCCATTCGCATCGAGGCCGAGCGCGAAAGCGTAGCGTTTGATGTTTGGTTGCAGGAACGAAGGAAGTCGCCAGACGATCTTTCGCAGAAACGGGTGCGGCAAAAGGAAATCCAATGCGGCGTCACGTCGATTCACCAACGCCACCCAGAAAGTATCGCGTCCATTTGAAGAAATGCCGTCGGGAAATCCTGGAAGGTTGTCGATGAAGATGTCTGACTGTCCCGCCTTCTCGCCCTTCAACCAATAGCGACGCACGCGATAAGCGCTAGTGTCATTCACCAGCACGAAGGTTTGATCGGGACTGACCGCTACGCCATTCGCAAAATACAGATCGTTCAGCAAGACGCGCGTTTGTTTCGTGCGCGGATCGTAAGCGAGAAAGCGGCCGTTTGGTTGATGCTCAAGCACGTCCTCTTTCAATTGCGTTAGCCGAAACTTTGAGGATGCGTCGGTGAAATAAATGGTGCCGTCGGCAGCTACATCGAGATCGTTCGTACAGCGAAACGGAACGCCGCCGGCTTCAGTCGCGAGGATAGTCGACTTTCCGTCAGGAGCGATCGACATCAAACCAATCACCGCATCGGCGACGATCAGGTTTCCGGCCCCATCGAAAATCAATCCCAGCGGCCGGCCCTTCGTGTCCGCAAACAATTCCGGCTTGGTTCCGTCCGGTTGAAAGCGAAAAATCCGTCCGTCTTCAACTCCGCAGTAGATTCGATCGTCTTTGTCGAACGCGACGTCTTCAGGTGCGAAGCCATCGATATGCAGACGCTCAACCTTTGCGAGTTCGTTGTTCTGCGCGTAGACCCCCGTCAATTCAGGAGCAGTTGGCGGAGTCCATGAGGCGGGATTGATCGGAACCGGCCAAAGGAGAAGATAGGCGAGCAGAGCGACGATTGCGGCGAGTGCAACTCGAAGAATCGTTCGTTTCATTTGCGTTGAAGGCTCTTACGGTTGCCCTCCCTAACGGTCGGGCTTCTGACACTATCGTTCGCCGCGCGCGGCTTCGACCTGGGTCTCAAGTTCGACCACAAGTTTTCTGACGCCGGGTTGGCCCATCGGCTCGATCCAGCGCAGGGCTTCGTCCAAAACTCGGCGCTGATGCTGTGGCCAATTTGGTTTGCCCGCGACGCTGCCGAATTCACCTTGATAAAATCCGGCGCGTGGTGGGCGCACTCGTTCGATCGTCGCACGGTCAACCGCAAGCGTGATTGTCGGGATGCCGGCAATTTCAATTGCTCTGGCGGCGAGTCCCATCGATTGATGACACAGCTGCGAAGCTGGAATCAACAGCGCAGCCTGCACTTCGTAATGCTTCAGTCGATCGACCAGCTTCGGCAAGGTCAAGTCGGCGAGTGACGCGGCGTCGGGAATGAATCCGCAAAAGCTCCAAAAGGCCGAGTTGAGCTGGCCAATCACGCGGTTCGACTCGTACTCAAACAAACGCGCTAGCGGGATCTGAACATTTATGTCTTGCTGCACGAAAGTTTCATCGTAGCCGCGCGCGGCGAATTTCAGATCACGCGGATCGATCCCGGTTGGAATCTCGCGGAACGTTAGGTCCCCGTCCGGCTTGCTTAAATCGAACGGATCGGTGCCGTCGATGTACGCTCCCGCTGAACTAATCAAAGCGAGGTTCAGCATCGGCAGTGCGCGCCGCGCCGGAGTGAAAGGTGCGCGCGAATTTTCTACGAAAGGATAACCTTTAAGGTCGCCGGTCGATCGCTGTTTCGCTTTCCACGAGCCATATTGTTCGCGCCATCGATCGACTTGTTGAATTATTTCCACAGTTCTAATCCGTTTCCAAAGTTTGATTATCGCTGCGCCAGCTCGCGATCAAAAACGCTACCAGGGCCGCGAGGATCGCTACTCCCATTACGGTGACCGAATAGCGATGCAGCGAATCGAACGACAGGCGTCGCGGATCTGCGGGCGAAACTTGATCGATCGGCGCTCCCATCGATCTTCGCAACTCGAGCAGGCGCGCTGAAATTACCCAATTACTAATGGCAGTCATGATAGCCATTATCGCGATCGAAATCATCTCAGCCGCCCGCGCGATAGCGCGACGATTCCGATCGACGAAGAACCCGGTCACCAAAAGAAACAAAGCTATTTCGAATCCGCCTTTGTTGATAAAGCCCAACAGGCGCGTCACGATCGATCCGGCCAGTTCGTTTGCATTCAGAAGTCCAGCGCCGCGCAAAATTCCAAACAGCGCCGGCGCGACGGCGGCGCCGAAAAAGATCGCCGTGCCCAGCCACATGCCGAGCAACAACAATCGTAACGTCTTTATTAATGAAGTTATCACGTTCAATCAGCGACGGGGCGCAGGCAAATCACCGGCGGTTCGATGGCCGGTTGTTCGATTTCGCGGGGATCGGGAACAGTCAAAAGCCATGACAGCGCGCGATCCAACTGCGCCTGGTAGTCATTCAAATCGAGCGACATGAAAACCGTTTGATTCAACCGTGCGAATTTTTCTTTGGCCATCAGATACATCCGGCGCGCAGCTCCGGGGCGGCCGATTTGCAAATGATGAAACGCGACGGCCGATTGAATCATCGCCTGGAGAAAAAGTTTTTCGTCGGGCGCGACGGGTCCCATCCATCTTTCTTCCCAGGCGTCGTGCGCGGCGTGATACTCGCCGGCGTTGTACAGATCGATTCCGGCGATGTACTCGATTGAGTACTTCAGGAGATGCGCCTCAGTGTAGTAGGTCATCGTTGCCGGCATTGCCAACATTGTATCGCATGACTTCAGCGCGCGCTTGTACGTCAACAGGATTGTGAGATTGCGATCAAATTTATGAGATGATGGACGGCTAAGCTGGCACAATGGATCAAGGGGAGCATTCATATCGAATCAGGCGGTCAAAGGCGGGGTTGGGCCTATTCGCAACAAAGTTCATTCCAAAAGGAAAGCGAATCATCGAATACACGGGTCCGCGAATTTCAAACGAACAAGTTGAAAACAGCAACGGCAAATACTTTTTCGGTGTAAACAAGAAATGGTCGATCGATGGCAGTGGCCGCGCCAATATCGCGCGCTATATCAACCATTCTTGCCGGCCAAACGCCGAGGCGATCATTTCGCGCGGCCGCGTGTGGATTTGGTCGAGGAAAAATATTCAGCCCGGCGAAGAGATCGTTTACGACTACGGCAGAGAATACTTCGACGGAATTATTAAGGATATCGGCTGCAGGTGTGAGAAATGCGGGAGCGCCAATCACCGGCGCAACGGGCGTCGGCTTCGCTAGACCGGATTCAGAACCACAATCTCAGTTCCCGGTTGGTCGCGTAGACTATCGATGAATTTGTCGATCTCTTCAGCGATCTTCGTCTCCATCAGCTCGTGCTCAATTTTGTCCCGCGCCTGATCCAGTGTGGGCACGATCCGCCCGCTGTTGCGCTGCGAACGATATTCTTTCTCGTACTGATCGGAAATCTCTTTCGGACTGACGATCGCAAACGCGCGAAAACGAAAATCGAGGTAACGCTCGATCGTGACGCGATCGCGCAGAATCACATCCAGCTGCTCGCTGGTTAATCCAACTCGTTTCATGCGCTCTTCCAGACCTGCGCGCGAACCAAATGATTGCGCCAGTTCATCCCGCTTTTGCTTAACCTCGTCTTCGAATTCTTTTTGCGCTTCGACGGTTTGGGCCAGCGGCAACTTTCGCGCTTCCTGCAAAATCAGCAACTGATCTTCGAGCGTCCGCAAAGCTTCATTCAGATCTTTCGATGTGGGCTGCGCGGTGAACGGACGGCCAGGTTCGATTGAGAGCTGCCAAACGAGATCTGAATAAGTGATCAAGTCCGGAGTCGCACGCGCGCCGTTGGTGACGCTGGCGACGGTTTTGTCGGCAATGGTTTGGGCAGTGAGCAGTGAGCAGTGAGCGGTGAGCAGCAGGATAACAGTAGGCAGTAGGCAGTAGGCAGAACGCAGAAATACCGGAGGTGCCGTCGCGAAACGTTCTCCATGCTTTCGTTTTTGCTGCTTACTGCTCACTGCTTACTGCCTCCTGTTTTCTAGAACGTTTGCGTAAATCTAAACTGAATCTGTCCCTGGTGCAGCCGGTAAATCGCCGTCGTCGGAGTCGCGGTGTTTAGATTCTGCGGAATTAGAAAGTTAGACGGATTCAGCAAATATCCGTAATCAACGGCCAGCGCTCCGCCGAATGGCGTCTTGAAGCGAAATCCAACGCCGGCAGTGTGACTCCAACGGACGCGCAGATTTTGCGCATTCAAGTCGTCGATGAAATTGCCTGTCGGCGTGATCGGCTTGGGATGCAGAATGTCGCTGATGCTGCGGAACACATTGCCGCCGTCATAGAACGGCACGATCTGAACGTCGGGCGTTACGGGCACGCGGGCCTCCAAATTCATCACCACCATCGCATTGCCGCCGATCGGAACGGTGAATGGATCCAAGCCCACGAGTTCTTTGTTCGGCTTGCGAAAGATTCCCTGCGGCACGATCACCTGACGCGGCCCCGCTTCTTCGTAACCGAAACCGCGCAAAGTGGTTGAGCCGCCGGAAAAGAAACGCTCGCTAATCGGCAACAAACGATCGAAGTCATCGATGACGCCGTTGCCGTTACGATCCCGCGGCGAAGACAACTGGGCCAACCCAACAGTCAAGTTCCCGGCAAAGACCGTCTTTCGCAGTTGGTCCGATTTGTAATACGTGTGATAAGTCGCGAGAAAACGGCTGAACGAAGTATTACCACCAAGGGCCTTTGCCGCGAAACTGTAATCGGCGCTCAGGAATTGGCCGCGCGTCGCATCGATCTGGTTGTAACGGCAGACTTCACCGCCGCGAATGGTTTCGTCCTCGCCGGCAACGGTGCCGGGGATGCGCCGTTCGCAACGCTCGCGCGTGTCGTATACAAATGAAGTTCCGAAACGCGACAACCGCACGACTTCATCCTGCCGCAGGATGTCTTTGATCAAAAGACTGTCGAGGTTGCGCAAGCGCACGTCTTCATAGTTGTAGCGGAAGAAAACGATGCTGTGCGACTTTTGGCTGAGGACTCGCTGCGTTTCAATGCCGAAGGTGATTCGATCGATCGTCGGCTCGCTAACGCGCTTGCCGAATTGATCGATGGGATTGCCCTTGTCGTCGAGCCGCTGCACGATGCCGAAGGTCCCGCGATCGATCGTCGAGCGGAAGAAACGCGTGATCGTCGAATCGCGCAGATACTGAGCCGAAATTCCCAGCGGCGCAAATTGCCGTTTGCCGTATTGGAAGAACCGCGGATCGAGAAACTCAACGCGCAGTAGTTGCTGCCGTTGACTGGCGCGAATCCGAATCGCGCCCTGGCGCAGCTTATTCATGAAATTGACATTCGTCAGTTCCAACAATCCGAGCGCCCCGGTGTCCGTCGAATAACCGCCGCCGTATTCGATCACCCGCGGCCGCTTTTCTTCCACGTCGATAATCACGTCGTATCGCTTCACGCCGTTCGTTACCTCGCCGGCGGGTTGTTGGCTAATCACAACCTGGCGATACGCGTCGGTTACGTAAAGGGCGCGTTCGGCTTCGGTGATTCGATCGGCGCGCAGAATATCGCCGGGCGTCAAAGTAATCGCGCGCCGGATGGCCGCGCGTTTCGTTTCCTGAACCGAGGCGCTGCCGGTCACGCCATTGACGACGATTTCGTTTACGATCCCTTTCGCGCCCTCTTTGATCACATTGAAAATCAAACGGACGTGCTCGTCCTCACCGCTCTTTGGCATTTCGTCAATCGATGGCCGCACCTCGGCTTCGATGTAACCTTCACGCGCGTAAAGATTCAGCAGTTGATCGTTGTCGGCGCGAACTTGCGATCGCGAATAGGGCGCGCCTTTCACGGTGGTGATCTCTTTCTGCAGACGGTCTTCGGAAAAAGCGCTTTCGCCGCGGACTTCGATTTCGGCAACACGCGTCAGCGCGCCTTCGGTGACTTGAAACGTGATGATGAGATTGTCTCCGGTAGTCGAGATGCCTTGTAACACGTTTACTTCGGCGTGCCGGTAACCGAGATCCTTCATCATTGCAGTGACGGTTCGCTTATCCTCTTCAAGCAAGGCAGTGCTCGTGAAGCCGCGGCCATAACCGCCGAGAAAAGGAAGGAAGGCAAACGAACTGGCTTTGCGAGATTTCAACTGTGGCGCGATGTCGGTGATGCCGAGTTTGTTCGTGCCGGTGATGCGAATGTCGGCCAGCCGCAAGCGCCGCCGGAGAGCTACGTTGTAGGCAATCTTCACCGTATGTCCGTCTAACTCGGAAGGATTTAGATTTTCGCAAGTCTCCTCAGTTCCGTTATTCACGGTGTTCGGCGTTGACGGCGTTACCGTACAGACTGGAGTTACGCCGGCGAAAAAATAACCCTGCTCCTGAAGTTGAAGTTTTACCCGGCGAGCGCCTTCGTCGATCACAGAATAATCCAGATTCCCTTCGCGCTTGATCGGAAGCAGCTTCTGCTGCTGGCTCTCTTTCAAGTTGTAATTCGGGAACGAGACTTCAATTATCGGCCCGGGCTTTCCCGTCAGCTCGATATTGACTTCGTTCTTCTCTGAATCGAATTTAACTATAGGATCTTCAAGCTGTGGCGCCATGTAGTTTTTCGCGATCAGTGCTTGCTTGATCCGGGTTACATCGTCGCCCAGGAGATCGCGGGTGAATGGTGCGCCGGGTTGTAACTTTAGCGAGGACCGGGTCGAGGTGAAGTCGAACCCATTCACGGCAATCGCGAAGTTTCCAACGCGCGCCTGTGGACCGGGCGTGATAGTGTAAACAACGATTCGCCGCGTACCACCGGCATCGGACGGATCGGGATTTTCTGCGTGCTCGACCGTGGCGTTGTAGTAACCGCGATCGCGCAAGTACGTTTGTATTTCGTCCGCATTTTTTTCAACCGCCGCGATCGAGAAACGGCGGCCAGGCTCGAGTAGATTCAAACGCGCGCGAATTTCATCGCGGGCGATGGGCGTCCCGGTCGTTGGTCCGATCTGGATCGTGACGCCGGCAATCACCGGTTGTCGCTGGATCACGAAACGGACTCGGATCGGCGTCAGACGACCGCCGGTTTGAGTTTCGTCGATTTCGACGCGCGCGGATGCGACGCGGCCCGAGGCGAACAAATCGTGAAGAGACTGGCGAACGTTGACGGCCGAATACTCCGAGCCGGCCACGACCTTCAACATCGATTTGAATTCGGCTTGCGCGGATTGATCGGCGGGCGTGCCTTCAAAGACAACATCGACCGCGCTTACGGGCCGGCCTTCGTAGTCGCCGACCTGGGCCACGGCGGTGGCGCTGAAAAGAAACAAAACTATCGTGAGGCCAAGAGCAATCTTGTAAAACGACAACTTGAATTGAGAATGCGTTAACCTAAGTCCGCGCAGCGGACGACCGAAAATAGCCCAGCAGTTTACTGCTGGGTTTAGATAGCGAAGATTCCTGATAAGCCCGTGAAACGGGCGACAGAAAATCGATCGTCGCAAACGCTGAAGCATCATTCTGCCGTCCGCTGCGCGGACTGGGATTTTTTCTTGCCAACGAACCCAGCGATAAATCGCTGGGCTATTTTCGGTCGTCCGCTGCGCGGACTCAGCCGCTCTAGAATCTCTTCCGAAGCCTGATTTCAAAACTATAATTGTTGTTTCGCGTGCTGAGACTGCGAGTCGATCCCTGCTCGTATTGCGCGACGAATGACATACGATTCGATACGCGATATTCCACCGCGAGGACCTGATTCGGATCCGAGGCGATGTTCGTCGAATACGTCACGGTCAAGTCCTTGGTGATCTGGCGCTTCCCTGTCAGACGCGCCGTCGGGGTCGAACTGTTTGGGGTAATTACCGGATTGATTTCCAGGCTGAGTCCAAAGAGCTTGTTGGTCGCGCGTGAGATTGGCGCGTTGATTAATGCGTCAGTCAGCAAGCTCGCGGCCGTTCCCAATCCTGACTGCGCCAGAACCGAAGTGCTCGTGTCCGTGTTTGACAGCGTGCCGGTCAGAATCAAAGAGACAACATCAGCCTGTGGCAGCGCCGGTTCAGATCCGACGTTGGTCGTCGGATGAGACAGCGGCCCTTCGATCATGGCGGTCACGCGATAACCGCGAATCACGGCTTGAGCTTCGATATTCAGCGTCGGATCGGCTCCGTAGCGCGCTGGGAAATAAATCAGCCCGCGCGTGATTTCGTACGGATTATTTCGGAAATTCAGAGTACCGCGAGTGGCAGTCACGCGGCCTTCGATGATCGGATCTTTCACCGGTCCGTCGAGTTGCAGCGACACCGAAGCAACCACGTCGCCCAGGTTGTTGTGCATGATTAGCGCGTTCCGGCCTTCGACCCGCAGCTTGTCAAAGACCGCGGTCTGCGCAAAGGTGAACTCGCCGCCTTCCTCGATCGAAGTCTGTGGCCGCTGATTGATCAACTCTGCCAGGTCGATGTCCTTCGTGTATTCAGTTCGCCGCACATGCACGTCGCCACGAATAAACTGAGTCTCAGGATTGCCGCGCAACTCGAGGTTGGCATCGACGGTTGAGCGAAAATCCTGCGGATAATTCAACGTCATGTTCTTTCCGTCGACGTTGAAGAGAAATTGCGAGACTGTGAAACCGGAAAGTTGCGCGCCGCCACTGGCGGTAAACTTTCCGCCGCCGAGTGTGCCTTCCAGACTTTCAATCTGCGCCTGATGCGCATTGAACAGAACCGCCCCCTGCAGATTCGATAGCTGCACGCGCTGATCGCCGAGATAGATTGAAATCGAAGCACCGGAGACTGAAGCTCGCCCGGTCACACGCTGGTTTTCGTAAGTGCCGCCGACGTTCACTGCAAGTTCAGCGATGCCCGAGGAGAAAATATCCGGCGAGAACAAACCTAAAACGCGGAGGTTCACTCGTCCGTTGACCGACAGAGTGTTTCGTCCACCGGTGTTCGTCGCGATCGCGCCGCCCAATCTCACGTCGGTCTGAGTGCCGCTGAAGTGCGAGTCGTGAAAAACGATTTCGTTCGGTTTCAGCTCGAGGACCACGGGGCCATCAGCAGCCAGGGCAAACTCGGGCAGATTCAGAGTGAGTTGCGTGAAGCTCGCGGTGCCGCTCAAGCCTCGCCACGAGAGCACCTCCTCGCCCTGATCATTTTCAGTCATGAGATTCCCGCTTAATTTCAGTTGGCCGCTGGCGCGTCCGGTGACGGCAATCTCGGGCTCGGCTGGCGTTCCCGTCGCTCCAGGTTCGTGCATCCGAGCCAGAATTATTTTGAAGACGTCTGTCAGATCAGCGTCCGTGAGAGTTGATTCGACCGTCGCCGGAAGTTTTTCATCCGATAGATCGACCCGCGCTGTCACGAGTTGCGGGGTGGGGCCCAACAAACCGGTGGTCGTAAAGGTCACGTTCAGTTGTTTGTTCTCGGTGCGCCCGACGAGCTTGATCGAGCCGGCCGAGCGTCCATCGACGGTCACGTCGCTGCTGTCGCCGTCGAAATTGATTTGATAAGTCGAAACGTCAGTGAAGATTCCCTTGGCAGTTGCTTTGAGCGAGGCAGTGCCGGCGAGCTTCGGCAAGTTGGATCGATTAGTAAAAGCCTCGAGCCGATCGAGCTTGATGCGATCGCCGCTCGCGGTTACGTCAAAAGCCTTGGTCTGCGTGTCATACGTTCCATTGGCAACAATGTGACCCGCATCAAGAGCCGCGTCAACCTTGTCGAAGCTGACAGTCGAACCCGCAAAAGTTGCATGCGCAGTTAAGCTTTGCAGCGGCTCGCCGCCCAGTCTTCCGGCGCCGAATCGCAAATCCGCCACGCCGGCCATCGCTTTCGGCAAGCCGGTGATCTTCAAAGTTCCCGAAACATCCGCATGAGTGTCGCTGAGTTGATCGCGCCAATCTTTCATCGGCAGCGCCGCGATCAAATTTTCCGCGCTCATTCGATCGAGCGTCGCGTCCACCGACGCATTGTTCTCGCCGGTGCGTGGCAGCACGACCGAGAATTGCGCGCCGCCACCGTTGGCTTGGGCCAGACGGCCTTCGCTGACGCGCGTCTCGGCGGCTGTCGACGAAATGTTCGCGGTCAACGAACCTAAATCGTGGCCGTTCATCACCAGCGATCCAAGTTCAGTGTGACCGCTGACAATCGGATCTTTCAGCGCGCCAGTCAGAGTTCCGTTGAAGGCGAGCTTGCCGCCAATCTCGATTCCATAAGTGCGAAATTCTTCTTCGAGTTCGGGAAGCGCGCCCGAAGTAATTAGCAGTCGTGACAGCTCTGAAGCGTCAGTCGAAGCGAGAGCGATTTGCAGATTCGAATTTGGTTGATCGATCGAAAACTGGCCTGATGCAGTCAGCTTCGTGTCGGGAGTCTGCAGGTTCGCCCGTTGAATTTGAAACAATCCATTGTTGGCCGTGACGGCGAAATCGCCCGAGAGTGGCGCCACGTCGCTTCCGGCGACTGCGGCTCCAACCAATTGCGCGTTGACGCTGCCAGTCGCGTTCCCAAAATAAGTTCCCGTGAAAGCGAGATCCGCTTTGCCCGTGGCTTTGCTCGCCAGCGGCACGGCCCGCCCGGACAACGTCGTGATCAATCCGCTCAGATCGAAGTTAGTGAAATCAGCGCTAACATGCGAGGCGCCGTTCTTTCTCAGAGAGATCGTAGCGCTGCCGCTCGCGTGTCCATCCAGTGCTTCAGCTACAAAATTATTGACTTGAATCTGATCGCTCGTCGCGATGACCGACGCATGCGCAGGTCCCAGCTTCATCGTGCCGAGCACGCCGCCACCCAAACTCAAGTCGGCGCTTGCGCGATAGCGGCCCGAAGGTTCGACCGTAAAAGCCGGCCGCGAGAGCTTCACATTCTCGATGCTGCCGTCTTTCAATTTCACGTTGCCGGCATTGATGTCATTCGTTGTTCCCTGCACACGCCGTTCCCGAATTGCGAGACGAACCCCTGCGATGTTGATGCTTCCGGTTTGTGCGCCGAACGCGTTGGCTTCGCCGACCTGGACCTCCTGAATCGTCACGTTCGTCGTGTTGGCGTCGCCTTTGATGTCGATTGCTTTGGCGGTCACACCATTCACGGTCGTTTCGCCCGACCGAATCTTTCCGGCTTTCGCAGTCGCAATCGTTGCGGTCGACTTTCCGTTTTCGACGCGCACGCGCAGATCGTTGGCCTGGATTCCGTTCTCGACTTTCGCGGTCGAAGTCGTGAGGCTGTTGCCGTTGAATTGCGGCGCGGACGCTGTCAACACGCCGTCGCGATACTCGGCCCGCGCATCGCGCAGAATCAGACCGGTGATCGTCGTGCCGTAACTTTTTTCTGCGGCGGCGCGCAGCTCGCCAATCCAGCGAAAGTCAGAGCCGGTTCCCATGACGCCGCCGGTGATTTGTACGGCGTTCAACTGAAAATCTCCCGCCGTGAGAAGTTGTGCGACGGCACGTCCGTTGAAGTCGTAAGACTTACCCTGACCCGATCCTTTCGCGCTGACGTTCAAACCTTGCAGCCGCACGCCATCCGCGGCCAGCGCGTCCGACTTAATGCTGCCGTCGACCGCGTAGTGATCTCCGTCGCCATTCACGGTGCCGACGAAGTTGCCGGAACCGCGCAGGGTCGTCTTCGGCTGCAGAATATCTGAAGCTTGGGTGAGATCGACCGTCGAAGTGACGTTCATGGTGTATTGCAGTTTGCGCCAGTCTCCCATCACACCGCTCAGATGTGTTTCGGCAATCGGCGAGCGCAGGGTCAGGTCCTGAATCTCGGCGCGCACCTGATTGACGCGACCACGGGCTTCGATATCGATGTTGTTAATTGGGCGGCCGTCGTAAACGAATGTCGAGTTGGTCGAGCTGAACGTGACGGTGTTCATCCAGCTCGAGGTTGGGGCATTTAGATCATCCGGTTGAATCGTCGCGCGCAGGTTCCGAGCTTCGCCAGACAAGCTGTGCAGCGCATCGCCGTAATGAATCTGAGAATTCTTGAGTTCGACGTGTGCGGTTGAGTACGCAAACAGAATTCTCTGGTTGGGCTCAGGCGGTGGCACTTGAATATTGCGGAAGTTGGATCGGCCTTGCGCGTCAAAGTTGACCCACAGCTCGAGACCTTCGATCTGCAGGTCTTTCAGATTGATATTGCGGCGCAGGTTGAGTGCATAGAGATCCTCGATGCGAACGGTGGCGAGCATCCGATCGATCTTGCCGATTTTTTCTCCAGTCTTCGCATCGTACAATTCGACGCCGAGCATCTCGACCGTTTGCGGTGACAATGAAGTGTGGAAGTTTTTGATCTCGGCGCGCACGCCGTATTTCGCCAGCGTGTCCTTAACCTGCCCCGCGATGTAGCGATCGACGAAGCCCAGCCGGTACGCTAGCAAACCCACCAGAACCAGGGCGATCACCGCGCAGACTAATCCGATGGTAGCGATCACCGCGTTGCGCCGCGTGATAAAGCGACGGCGCTTGATTGCGGCTCGCGACTGCGGGCTGGGTGCGGCTGGCTTTGCCTGGTTGTCGCTCTGGTTGTTTTCAGGCATCTTTCAAGTCCGAGAAGCTCGCGTACTTTGGTTCACGCGGCTTTCAAAAAATCGTTGCACGTGTTTGAGGGAAGAGCCCGAAATGCAGAGGTCAGAGGGCAGAGATCAGAAGTCAGCTGTAAGCGATAAAAGTACGTCTGACCTCGGACATCTGATCTCTGACCTCTACTCAGTTTGTAAACTGAAAGCAGGGGAATTTCAAGGCGAACCAAAAAGTTTCGCGGAATATTTTGCAGATTCGGCAGGGCACATGTAAAGCGCGCAACGCCCGCGCCTGAGTTCTCGGCTCTCATGCTAAAGTGTCTCGCTCATGTGGAAGTTCGCGAATCCCATTAAGCACCCACTGCTGGAAGCGGATTGGCCCACCGCGGAAGACGCTCGGCGCTCGCTTCTTTTTCAGCCCATCAGGATTGGTCCGCTCACGCTCGAGAGCCGCACGTGGGTGCCCGCGATGGTGCCGTGGCGCGCGACCAAAGACGGTTTCGTCACTCAGGACAACCTCGATTGGTACCGGCGATTCGCGGAAGGACAACCCGCGGCACTGGTCGTCGAAGCGACCGGCGTGCGCGATATTCCCAGCGGGCCGCTCTTGCGGATTGGCGACGATCGATTTTTGCCCGGCTTGCAAAAATTGGCTGAGACTGTGCGAGAAGCGAGCGACGGCCACACCAAGCTCTTCATTCAGATCATCGATTTTCTCGCGGTCAAGCGCCGTCCTGATCCAAAGAAATATTTCGAAACATTTCTGGAGATCAACGATCGACATCGGGCCGCATTGTCCGAGGTGACCGAAGATGAGAAGTGGATCACGGCAGATCAGGCGAGTATGCGAGCGTTCTTCATGCAAGCGCCAGATGAAGTTCTCGATCGAATATTGAGTGAACGCGAACTTGAATCCCTGCGCTTCGGTTATCGCGAGCGCGTGACCGACACGCGTCTGGCTCACATTCGCGAGCTGCCGCAAGTTCTGCCGAATATATTTGCCGAGGCGGCGCGACGCGCGCGTGAAGCCGGTTTCGACGGCGTCGAGTTGCATTACGCGCATGCTTACACGATGGCCGGATTTCTCAGCGCGTTGAACGATCGCGACGACGGTTACGGCGGACCGCGCGAGTATCGCGTGCGCCTACCGTTGGAAGTTTATCGCGCCGTTCGTCAGCGCGTCGGCGATGATTACATTGTCGGCGTGCGCTTTCTCGGTGACGAGGTGATTGCCGGTGGCAATCGGATCGAGACGGCGGTTTTCTTTGGCGTTGAGTTCGCGAAGGCCGGATTCGATTATCTTTCGATTTCGAAGGGCGGCAAGTTCGAAGACGCCGAGCAGCCCAAAGTCGGCCAGGCAGTTTATCCTTACACGGGAAAAAGCGGCTACGAATGCATGCCGACAACTTTGTCTGACGCGCGCGGACCGTTCGGTCGCTCAGTTCCACTGGTGACGCAAATCAAACACGCCGTAAATGATGCGGGGTTCGCGACGCCGATTGTCGCCACCGGCGGTATTACTACATTCGATCAAGCTGAAACGATCTTACAGAACGGCGACGCGGACATCATCGGCATGGCGCGGCAGGCGCTTGCCGATCCTGATTGGTTTCGAAAAGTGAAACTCGGGCGCGGTGAGGAAGTACGCCGTTGCACGTACACGAATTACTGCGAAGCTCTGGATCAAGCGCATCGCCAGGTCACCTGTAAACTTTGGGATCGAAAAGAGCTGGACGAGCCCGAAATCTCGATTGCTGCCGATGGTCGGCGGCGTCTGCTGCCACCGCGATGGAGTGATAAGTAGGAGCCGGCCGGCTAAGGTGCGGTCGAATTTCGAAATGGCTTGCCTTTGTGTCTCTGTGAGCCCTCCGTGTCTCTGTGGTGGTCCTTGCTCTACGATACTTTCACCACAGAGACACAGAGTTCCGCAGAGACACTGAGAAAAGAACTTTGAGACTTAGAGGAGATCAACCATGGCAGCAAAGCCTGCATTCAGCGAAGTCTTCAACGAACTCAAATCAATTTTCAAACCTTATTTGAAGAAGATGGATGTTGCGTCAGACACCGACACCTCTTACATGCTGAACACGCGATACATCATGAGGAACAAGCAGCCTTTGTGCTTCGGCGGCGTGCGTCTCGGAAAGAATTACGTGAGCTTTTATCTGATGTCGGCTTACACTTGTCCGGACTTATTGAAAGCGATGTCGCCGGAATTAAAGAAGCGGATGCAGGGCAAATCTTGTTTCAACTTCAAAGAGGTCGATAAGAAATTATTCAGTGAACTGAAGACGCTGACCAAAGCCGGCGCCGCGAAATTCACCGATCAGAAGTTCATTGAGACTCTGCGAAAGATGCAGGAGCGCCGCTGATATACAGAACCGCGAGCGGTAGCGAGCGGAATAATGGAGTGCTTCTTTGTCCCGCTCGCTACCGCTCGCGGTTCTGTAACTGCGTCAGAAACTCCACGCCAGCGCCACGCCGTATTCCTTTGCGTGCCGATCGTATTGAGGCGCGATCATCGGCCATCGTTTCGAACGGCGCGACTCCTCTTGATCGCCGCTTGCATCCGAACTCTCACGATGGTGTGTGTGATACACGTACCTCCCAATCCCGTAGCCCAGCGCGCTGCCGATTAAAACATCAGACAGATAATGTTTGCGTCCCGTAAATCGAGCCACGCTGACAGCGCTCGCGATTCCGTAAGCAGCAATTTGCACCGCGGCGTGATCGTGATATTCGTTCGCGACGATCGCCGCCAACGACCACGCTTCGATGCTGTGTCCCGAGGGAAATGACGAGCCGCCATCGAAGAAATCACTCCGGCGCACACCGCCGGACGGTCGCGTGCGCTGAGTGATTTCCTTAACCGCGGTCACCACGATGGCGCTATCGATTAGAGCTTCGGCCCCGAGGATGCCGGTTTCGCGGGCGCGCTCATCGTGCTTAAACCGGCCGAATAAATAAAAAGTTGCGGCCACTGATCCGACTCCGTAAGCCGAACCGGTGTAGCTCACGATGCGGCTGGCATTAAGCGGTTTGTCGGACTCAGCCACCTCGTCGCCGGTCCTCTGGTCGGTCGCGATCAGCGCTGCGGCTCCCAAACCGAGCGGCGCCAGCCATCGCGCGTCATGCGAATGCAAGTGCAACGGCGAGGTCCAAATCGCTTTCTGATCGTGGAGAATATTTTTGAAGAACTGGCTCTCTAATGTCGGCGTGGCCGAAGGGCTGGGTGTTGGTGAAGGTGAGGGCGAGGGAGTTTGCGCCTGTGTGCTCAACGCAGTCAGGATCAGAATCGCGAACACACTAATCCTGAAGTGATAATTCGAACTTCTGGTAAATCTCATGGTACTTCCCTTGTTGCTTTAGTAAAGCGATTTACTTGCTGACGACCAGCACCACAAACGTGCCGGGTTTGACGCTGCGTTGTGGCCGTCCGCCGGGAGTTGCCGCTGGGGTTTCGACATACTCAGCCGTGCTTAAGAAAATTTTCTTCGTCTTTGGATCGAACGCCATTGTCCTGGCGCGCGCTTGCGTCTTCACTGGGCCGACGTCTTCATATTCGTCGGCGGATTTTTCGTGAAACACGCTCAATACGCCTTCACCGCACGAGAAGAAAATCAGTTTTGACTGGGGATCGAAGCCAGCATAATCCACGCCGCGGCCAATTGGAAGGCTGGTGATTACTTTTCCCGAGACAGCATCCATCACCACCATCTTCGGTTCGTTGTTACAGCCGATGAACAGACGCTTCGTCTTCGCATCGTAAGCAAGGCCGGTCGGGCCTTTCGCGACGCCGATAGGAAAACGGTGCTTCACTTCGAGCGATTTGGGATCGAAGGCAATCACTTCATTGGTGTCTTCGCCGTTCACGTAAATCAGGCCGTCGGTCACCACGGCCTCTTCGCCGTCGGCCTCAGCCTTGACTGTTCCGACTACTTGTCCGGTCTTGGCATCGATCGCCGAGATGTCGTGAGTGCCGTGATTGTTCGTGAACACACGCTTCGTGCCGGGATCGTAATAAATTCCGTCCGGCCCTTTGCCCACATCGATCTTGTTGATGAGCTGCAGCGTCGTCGGATCGAACATCGAAACCTTGTTCTCGCGGCCGTTGCTGGTGAATCCGTGTTTGAATTCCGAAGCGATGGCGATCCCGTGAACGCCGGGAGTGTCGGCGATCGTGCCAATCAATTTTCCATTGTCGGGATCGATCACGTCGACCTGCGTGCCGTGCGATAGATAAAGCCGCCGCGCGCCGCTGTCGATGTACAGATAATCCCAACCGCCGTTGCCGGGAACCGGATAGCGCGTTTCCAGTTTGTATCCGGTGCCGGTTTGAAAAAATAAAATCGCCGCCGACAACGCCAATATGCCTTTTGTGCCAATCATGATTCTACCTTTCCGCCGAGTCTAGATTACTCGGGTCGCTTGAGTTTCTCGCCGTTTGGACCAACCTGAATCTCTGATCGCCGAGCGCCTCGCTTCACGTGGCCTTCATAGGCGACCAGCTTTCCATTCTTGGTTAATGATTCAACCATTTCGATCGTTCCGGAACCCGCGGCTTTCTTTAATGCATCCTGGACCGCCGCCGGCAACGAATCGAACGAGACTTCTTCCTCGGCTTCGACAATCACGCCGTTGCGATCCATCGAAATGTCCTTGTGATGACCGTTGACGATCAATTCGGCTTCGTAAAGTCTGTGGCCATTTTCCACTTCGGTCGCGAATCCTTTGATCTCCGCTCCCTGGGATTCAGTTGCAACCGTTTTCTCAACGGCTGGTGGAAGCTGCTCGCGCTTGATCTTTTTCTCTTGCGCGTGCGCGACTGAAAAAGCCAAAGCCGTGACCACCACCGCAAGTGAAAACTTTGTCAGGGTCATTCTTCGAATCCTTTCTCAACCAATCATTGTTTAGTGCGATGCAGCCAGGTCATTGCTCGGATCAGAATGAATCGAGGGCGGCGGCTCGTTGCGTTCCCGGCGCATCATAGCGTAAACCGCCGGCGTTACCACCAGCGACAAGAGCAGAGCCATCGTCAATCCGCCGATTACGGCGATCGCCAGAGGCTGCAAAAGTTCCGAGCCCGCTCCGAACGCCAGCGCCAAAGGCAGCATGCCCAGCATTGCCGCTAACGAAGTCATCAATACCGGCCGGAAGCGGCGGCGTCCAGATCGGAGCAGAGCTTCGCGCAAAGTATCGCCGCCCGCCAAATGATCCTCGACCGCATCGAGCATCAGGATTCCGTTCTTGGCGACTATGCCGACGATCATGATCATTCCCATCATTGAGACGACGTTCAAAGTCATGCCGGTGATGAACAGAGCCAGCAGCACACCCGCCAACGCCAGCACCGCACCGGTGACGATGGCGATCGGATGCGCGAACGAACGGAACTCGATCAGCAAGGTGATGAAGACCAGCATTACGGCGAGGACGAGCGAAATCATCAGCTCGCGAAAACTCGATTGTTGTTCCTGATACAGACCGCCGTATTCGATCGTCATGCCCGGAGGCAGCTTCACGTCTTTGCTCAATTGATTTCTGATCTCGCCGATCGCGGTGCCGAGATCCTTTCCTTCCAACCGGCCGGTGACTGAAACCATCTGCCTGAGATTTTCGCGGCCAATTTCAGTTTGCCCTTTGTCGTAATCGACATCGGCAACTTGATCGATGCGAAACAATTGGCCTGAGGAAGAGCGCACCTGAAGCGCCTTCACTTTGTCGAGCGACGAGCGCACATCCGGCGGAAACACGACGCGCACTTTGATCAGACGATCCTGCTGCAGTATGAACGAAGCTTCGTCGCCGGTCATCGCCGCGGCTGCGGTTTTCGCGACGTCATCCGTGTCAACCCCAAAACGGGACGCGCGTTGCGGATCGATCTTGAAAGTCACCGCGGGCCCGCTCACGACTACGCCATTCTTCGTATCGACGACGCCTTTGATCTTCTTGATCGAGGCCTCGACTTCGTCAGCTTTTGCTTGCAGGGCGGCCGCGTCTTCGCTGAACAACTTGACCTCGATTGGTTCCGGGTTTCCTTCCAAGTCGCCGATTACGTCGGGAACGATGCCCACGAATTCAATCTCCAGCGCAGGTTCAGCCTCGGCAATCTGATCACGCAGATCGGAAATGACGTCCTCAGTCGCGCGTTTGTGACCCGGCTTGAGTTTCACGGCAAAGTCGCCGCGATTCGGTTCGGTCACAAACAATCCCAACTCGAGTCCCGTGCGCCGCGAATAACTTTCGATCTCCTTTGTCTTCATCAATTTCTCTTCGACATCGTGAAGCATCCGATCTGTTTCCGCGAGCGACGCGCCCGGCGGCGCCCAATAATCGAGCACGAACGCGCTTTCGTCGAACTCTGGCAGGAACTCGGAACCAAGCGAGCGATACAACAAGTACGAACCCATCAAGACGACAGCGATAATCGCGATCACGATCCAGCGGCGATCGAGCGCGCGCGACAGCACCCACTCGTACCGAGCGACAACGGCGCGCAAGATGGGGCCAGATTCGGCTTCTTCCTCCAATTCATCCAACGTCAATTCACGTTCTGGATCCGCTTCCGGCGATTGCGTGCCTTCGGGCGCGCCTCGTTTCGGTCTGACAAATCTTTCAGCCAGAACCGGAGTGAATCCCAGCGCCAACACCAGCGAAGTCAGCAGCGCCACCGACATGGTCAGCGCGAGCGAGCGAAAGAAAACCCCGGTGACGCCGGTGAGAATCGTGAGCGGCAGAAACACGACCACCGGAGTAATCGTTGAGCCGATGATCGGGACAGTGATTTCCGACACGGCGCTTTGCACAGCCTCACGGCGCGACTGGCCGCGGCTCATATGCGTGTAAATATTTTCGACGACCACGATCGCGTCGTCTATCACTAAACCAATTGCTGCCGCGACGCCGCCCAGCGTCATCAGATCGAAACTCAAATGCGCCAGCCACATCGCCAGGAATGTGACCAGCACCGTCACCGGAATCACGAGAATCGCGACGAATGTCGTGCCCCAATTCCGCAGAAACGCGTAGAGAATCACGACCGACAGCAACAACCCGATGAGGATCGAATCGCGCACCGAGTTGATCGAGTCGCGCACCAGCAGTGACTGATCGTAATAAGCCGCAACGCGCACGTCGCCGGGAATTTGCCCGCGGATAGCGGTGAGCGTCTTTTGCACTTCATCGACGACCGCGACCGTGTTCGCATCGGGTTGCCGATTGACGTTCACCAGCGCCGCCGGATGCCCGTCCGCGGTCACCATCGTGTATTCGGGTTCGATGCCGCCCCCGACCGTCGCCACATCCGCAACTGTGACGGGCGCGTTGTTGACCGTCGCGACGACGATGCTGTTGAGTTCGTCGGGTTTGGTGGCCTGGCCGCTCACCAATGCCAACTCGAGCTGATGATTCTCTTCGATCAATCCGGGCGAGACGATGATGTTCGTGGCCTTAATCGCATCGGTGACTTGATTGACAGAAACGTTGTGCGCGACGAGTCGATCGGGATCGATCGTGACATGAAACTCGCGGGTCTTACCGCCGGCGACGCCGACGATTGCCACACCCGGCAGGCGCGCAAGCTGCGGACGAATGATGTAAGTAGCGATGTCACGGAGAGTTGCTTGATCGCGCTTGTCGGAGGTCAGGCTGTAACCCGTCACGGGGAAAATCGCAAACGTCAGCCGCTCGACATTACGAATTTGCGCCGTCGGTGGAAGGGTGGTCGACAGTTGCGACAGGCGCGCCTGGACCAACTGCAGGACCTGAACGACGTTTACATTCCAATCGAAGTAAAGACTGATTTCCGAAGAGCCGCGCGCGGTTTTTGAGCTGATCCGAGCGATGCCGGGAACGCCGTTCATCGCTTCTTCAATAGGACGAGTTACAGAAACGAGCGTTTGCGAAGCAGGCGCTTCGCCGTTATCGACGATGATGACGATGCGCGGGAAATCAGTCTGCGGAAAGATCGCGACCGGAAGCTGCCACGCCGCGTAAAGACCCGCCGCGCAGAGCAGAGCGACGATTACTAGAATCGCGCGCGATTGATTTGAGACGATCGTGGCAAGCCGCATTCTTTTTGGAGTGCGCCGGCAAAGCGAAGCGACGACGGCGCTTTTTATATTATTTTGTGGTTGTTAATCGGGAAACGAAAACCGCCAGCACGAATTTACCCGAAAGAAAAAGAAACGGAATCAATCCAAAGCGCCGTCGCCGCTTCGCTTGCCGGCGCACTCCAAAATTGGCTCACTTCTCATCTTTCTCTTCCTTCTTGTCCTCGTCCTTTGCTACCTCTACCTTCGTTCCATCAGGCAAGGCAAAGTTTCCCTCGATGACTACGGTTTCGCCGCCCTGCAATCCTTCGACGATTTCGATCTTGTCTTTGGTGCGAATTCCCACAGTCACTTTCTTTTCATGCGCGACGTTTTGCGCGTCGACAACCATCACGGTGCCTTCGTCGGCGTTGCTTGCTTCCAGCGTCACGGCGGAAGCAGGAACAACGATCGCGTCGCTCTTTGAATTGGCGAAGACCTTCACTTGCGCGGCGCCATTCGCGCGCAACTGACCATTTCCATTCGCGAGCGTCACCCAAACTTCGACGGTACGATTGGTTGGATCGCTCGCGCGGCTGAGCAGCGTCACCTGTCCCTTCATTTCTTCGGCGGAAGTGTCAGTCGGAATGATGCTGACTGAATCGCCAACTTTCATTTGCGAAGCGACGGTGTCAGAGAACGGGGCCTTTACGATCACGGAAGTCGTATCGGCGATCGTGACGAGCTTGCCGCCCGGCGACGCGAACTCGCCTTCGTATTGATATTGATCGGTGACAATGCCGCTGAGGGGTGAGCGGATCGTCGCGTAGCTGAGTTGCGCGTCCAGCGTCGCCAGATGTTGTTGAGCTTCAGCAGTCTTGGCGGCAGCCAGCGCGCGATCGTTCGGATTCAAAGACCTGGCTCGCAACGTGACCGTTTGCTGTTGCAGACGCAACTCGTCTTCGGCTGTGGTGAGATCGAGTTGCGAAGCTTCCAGATCTTTTCTTGAGATGCCGCCGTTTGCATACAGCATCCGCCGGCGCTCGTAAGTTGCCCGCGCGTTGTTCACCTTGGCGCGCGCGTCCATCAAAGCCTTCTGATCTTCGGCGTTGGTTTTCGGAATGGTCCCGGTGACGACGCTGCGTTCTTCCGCGCGAGTCTGGTTCAATGCGGCTACTGCTTCGGCGCGTTGCGCTTGCAGATCGCGAGATTCGAGCACGGCGATTACCTCGCCGGCGCGCACGAATTTATTTTTCAGCAGCGCCATTTTCTTGATTTGCGCGCTGACCTTTGCGCTGACGTCGGCTTTCTCGCGCGGCCAGATCGTGCCGACAGCCACGACTTCGGCGGCGATCGCACCTTTTTCTGCTTTCGCAACTTTGACGCTGACGACCGGCGTGGGTTCCTTTTCAGCTTCAGCGGCGGATTTCTTCCAGCGCCAGATGATCAGGACGACGAGACCGAACACCACGACCGCGATTGCCGCGATGATCAGAATCGTGTTGCGCTGACGTGTGTTATTCATTTGAAAATGCTATCCGTAGATTGATTGTGTCAGAAGCCCGACCGTCAGGGAGGGCCCGGTTCGCCAGCGAGCCCTTGCTTACGCGCGGGCTTCTGACACCTCATTGTCCCGTGGCCTGTTTCAATCTTGCCAACGCGATCTGGTAATCAAAGATCGCCTGAGACAACGCGCTGCGCTGCGCCACCAGAGTGGTCTGCGCGTCGGTAACTTCGACTATCTGCGCTTCGCCGGCGCGATAGCGCGCAATCGATGCCGTCAAATTATCCTGTGCTCGGGCCACACCTTCGCGCGCGAGAGTTATCCGCGTCGCCGCAATGGCAGCTTGTGATTTCGCCGCATAAAACTGTTGCGTAAATCCGCGCACGGCGATCGTGCGCTCATTCTCAGCGAGTTGCACCCGCAGACGCGCCTGCTTCTCTTTGCTGCGCGTGGCGCCCCAATCAAAAATCGGTATCGTCAGCGTTACTGCCGCCGACACACCGGAATGTTCTTTCAAGCGCGGCCCTTTCAGCGAATCAGTATCAAAGCCGCCATTGATCGAATAGCCAAGCGCGGGCAGACGATCCGCACGCGCGATTCGTATTTCCTGCCGCGCGGCGCGAAGCTGCTGATCAAATTGTGTGAACTCAGGCCGGCGCGAAACGTCGTCGGCTTTGAACTGCTGGTACTCAGTGTCGATCGGCAAAGCCAACGCCAAATCCGTAGTGCCAATCGCTCGACTGAAATCATAGCCGACCAGCACCCGCAATGATCCAGCGGCAACCTCTTCATTGACGCGCGCGCGTTCCAGCTCATCACGTCGCGACAGGGTTTGCAGTTGCGCGCGGATGAGATCGACTTGGGCAACTTCGCCGCCGCTCAAAAGCAATGAAGTGATCTTTTCGAATTCTTCGGCCGCCGAAAGATTTCCTTCGGCCGCGCGACGTTGCGCCGTGGCGAGCGCGAGTTCGTAATAAGCTTCGATCACCGCCTGGGCCAACGCGCGTTTGGCCACGTCAGTACCCGCGTGCGCCGCCGCAAGCAGCGCGCGATTCTTCGCGAGCGTCGCGCGCAGTTTGCCCGCCACATCCAGATCGCCTGACACGTTTAGAAACGCTTCGTACTCGCTGATGGCGTTGTTTGCGATGAAGCTCTGCGTTCGCGGCTCGTTCGGATTCAGTCCGGCGGCCGGAGATGTGTAGACGTAACTCAGCGGCGCGCTCACCTTTGGCATGAACGCGGCGCGCGCCTGCGTCACATCTTCCGCCGCGATCTGTTCATTCAGAATCGCGGACTGATAGATGGACGCCTGTGTATTTGCGAGGCGCAACGCTTCATCAAGCGTTAGCTGATTTGCATCCTGAGTTGGATTTGGAAAAACGGTTTGAGGCGTTGCTGAAGGCGATGGCGTTTGCGCGACGCCGCAAGCAGCGAGACAAAAGAGCGCAATCAGCGCTGAAAGGGGACCTGGTTTAGGTCTCGCGAAACTGAGCATCTCGTTTTCTGGAGACTCTTAGTATAACCGCGAGAATGAATTAATTGAAAAGTTAGATTGGGTTTCCCGATTCAGTTCTTCGTGTCTCCGTGAGTTCTTTGTGTCTCTGTGGTAAATGTTCCCTAACTATCTTCACCACAGAGGCACTGAGAAAGCACAGAGACACGGAGGTGTGAACTCGCCTTCATTTGATCCGCAGGCGGAAGGGCATCATGTAAATCGCTTCGCCGTTCTTTGCGCGATCCAGCAACTGCGCGTAACGCACGCTTTGACGAATGTCTTCCGGCAACGCTGACAGCAGCGATGCCTGCTGCTTCTCTTGCACGCGGGCTTCGTCGCCCTCATCGCCTCCGCCGCTCATCAATTCCTCAAGGAAGGTTGGCGGTTTTGGCATGATGATGCGTTGAATGCTTTTGTCGGCGGGAATGTTGGCGAGCTGTTTCGCGATTTCGATCGCTTTATCCAGACCGCCATATTCATCGACCAGACCGTTGTCCTTACCTTGCTTGCCGGTCCACACGCGGCCCTGGCCGATCGAGTCGATGTAGGCCTTGTCCTTGTTGCGGCCTTTGCCGACTTTGCTGATGAAATCGTCATAGGTCGCTTTCATGAATTCTTCGAACTTTGCGCGCTCAGTGTCGCTGAACTTTTCCGACTCGCGAAACATGCCGGCATTCTTTCCGCGCAGCACGTATTCGTTAGTTACGCCGATCCAATCATAGAAACCTTTGAGGACGGGTTTGCCACCGACGACGCCAATCGAGCCGGTAATGGTCGACGGTTCAGCCACGATCTTGTTCGCGTTGCAGGCAATGTAATAACCGCCGGACGCCGCTACGTCGCTCATCGAAACGACGACCGGCTTCTTCGCTTTCGCGGTTTCGATCGCGCGCCAGATGATGTCTGAAGCCAGACCCGATCCGCCCGGACTGTCGATGCGCAAAACGATCGCTTTGATCGATTTGTCGTCGCGCGCTTCATTGATCGTCCTAACCAGCGAATCCGATCCGATCGTTTCTTCACCGCCGCCGCCAAAAGAAGATCTTCCGGAAACTATGTCGCCTGCCGCATAAACAATTGCGACCTTTTCTCCTTTATTAAGACCCAGCGACTCCTGCGAAATCTGTCTGTAGTCAGATCCACGCGCGATATGCAGATCGTCACTTTCTTTGTAGCCGAGCCGCTTCTTCAATTCCTTCTCAACATCGTCGTGGTACAAAGCGCCGTCGATCAGTCCGGCATCTTTTGCTTGCGGCGCCGTGTAGGGCGCGCCATCGATCAACTTCTTCACGTCATCGACCGATTTGTTGCGCGCCTTGGCAATGCCCTCGACGTAGCGGCCATAGAGATCGTCGACCAACGAATTGATATATTCGCGGTGCGCGTCAGTCATCTGCTTCTGCGTAAACATGTCGCCGGCGCTTTTGTATTTTCCGATCTGATAAACGTCTGGATAGATGCCGAGCTTATCGAGCGAGCCGCGAAAGAACATCACGTCGGCGGCGAGACCGATGGTGAATAACTCGCCCGGCGGCGGCACAAAAATTTTGTCGCATGCGGACGCGATGTAGTAATCCTTGTTCAGGCCCGTCTCCATATAGGCGTATACGGGTTTGCCTGAGGTGCGGAAATCTTCGATCGCGGCGCGAATCTCTTCCGCCTTGGCCCAACCGGCTTCAGATATGTCGATGTCCAGCATCACGGCGGTGATTCGCTTGTCGACTTTCGCTTTACGAAATTGCGCGAGCAGGCTGCTGAGCGACTGCGGTTGTCCGCCGAAGATGCGCCGCAGCGGATCGTCAGGAACGTAATCCGGCAGGGCGCCGGAAATTTTCAACGCGAGGACGCTGTTGTCTTGAATCGATGGACGATTACCGCGAATCGCCCCGAAGATGATAGCGATTCCAAGCACGACGATAAGTATTAAGCCGAGCACGATGCCGGAAATAATCAGTGCGACTTTGCGACCTGTTGACATTGCCATAGCGAGTTTTTTACCTATTATTTCTTAAGAATTTGGCCGATTGTGAGTACGAGGGACAAGTGCAAAAGGTTTACGAAAGGCAGAAGGCAGTAGGCAGAAAGCAGTAAGCAGAAAGAAAACAGAGCGCTGCCGCCTGTTGCTTACTGCCTACTGCCTTCTGTCTTTAACTATCCATCCACCCCCCACAACTTCGTCGCCGCGATAAAAGACGGTTGCCTGGCCCGGCGTGATCGCGCGTTGCGGTTCAGCGAATTTCACGAGCGTGCGATTGTTCGCGAGCAGACTAATCGTGGCCGGCGCGGCGGTGTGACGATAACGAACGCGGACTTCGGCGTGCACTGGTTGGGCGGGATTATCGACGATCCAGTTGACTCCGGCGGCGATGAATTCGTCGCTTAATAATTCATCGTCGTAACCGACGACGACTTTGTTGTTCGACGCGTCGACATTCAAAACATATAACGGACGCGCGCCGGAGATTCCAATTCCGCGGCGCTGACCGATCGTGTAGCGATGAATGCCTGAGTGACTGCCGAGAACATCGCCCTGCGAGTTTACAATTTCACCGGCGACCGGCTGACGATCCGTTTGCTGCTCGGCTGCGAGATATCGATCAATAAAGCCGGCATAGTCGCCGTCCGGAACAAAACAGATTTCCTGTGATTCTTTCTTTTCGGCAACTGCGAGATGATTCTCGCGCGCGGCTTGGCGCGCATCGCTCTTGGAAAGTTCACCGAGCGGAAACAACGCGCGCGAAAGTTGATCCTGCGTCAGCTCCCAAAGAAAGTAAGACTGGTCCTTGTTTGGATCGCGTCCGCGCAAGAGGCGATAACGATTCGTCGCTTCGTCGAACTCAACGCGGGCGTAATGGCCGGTCGCAACTTTCTCACAGCCCAGACTTGTCGCAAGTTTATCAAGTGATGCGAACTTCAAACGGCTGTTGCAGGCAACACAGGGAATCGGCGTCTCGCCACTTAAATAACTATTGACGAACGGCTGTACGACGTCGCGCTCGAATTCTTTCTCCAGATTCAAAACATAAAACGGAAAACCCAATTCCTCGGCAACCCGCCGCGCATCGTAAACGTCATCGAGCGAGCAACAGCGCGAAGGCAGCGACTCGCCATTTTCATCGACACTGATGCCCCGGCGCTGATTCCACAACTGCATCGTAAAGCCGACCAGTTCGTGGCCCTGCTCCTTCAAAATTGCGGCGGCCGCGGACGAATCCACGCCACCTGACATGGCTACTGCGATCTTCATCTTAGGTACGCACGCCTCCGGCGTGCTCTTAGCGATGACTACCTATGATAAATTACCGATTGCCATTGATCATAACGAGTACGCCGGAGGCATGCGCACCGAAATGCCTAAATCCTTTAAAGGACGGGCGGTTCTACCGAAAGAGAAGGCGCGCGATGGTTGGCATTCACGCGGCTACTTTCCCCACTTTAACGGCGAAGGTGTGACACAGCACGTTTCTTTTCACCTGTTCGATTCACTGCCTCAATCGGTGCTGACGCGCTGGCGTGAGGAACTTCGAATGCGGCCGCAAGGGGAAGCTGATCTCGAGTGTCGAAAGCGGATTCAGGATTTTCTTGATAGCGGCTACGGTTCCTGCTTTCTGCGGGATGACCGGTTCGCGGAGGTTGTGGAAAGCGCCCTACTTCATTTCGATGGTCAGCGCTACTTCTTGCACGCTTGGTGCGTAATGCCAAATCACGTGCACACACTTTTCACGCCGAAAGCCGAATTTAAGATGAGCGAGATCTTGCACTCGTGGAAGAGCTTCGCGGCTCATGAGTGCAACAAGTTGCTGGAGCGCTCGGGCCGCTTTTGGGCGCGCGAACCTTTCGATCGTTACATTCGGAGCGAGCGGCACTTTCACAACGCGCTCGTGTATATCGAAGGCAACCCAGTTAAGGCAGGTTTATGTCAGAAACCTGAAGACTGGCGGTGGAGTAGCGCCCGAAGAGGGATGGCCAGCCTGGGTGCGCGCGCCTCCGGGCGTGCCTTTTCCCGGTGAGATGCGATAATGAATTTGTCCAAGATCAGCACGCCAGAGGCGTGCGTACCCAGAAGTTATGCCTGAGCGAGCAATAGAAGAATACAGAATCGCGGAAGAGCCGTATTACCTGCCGGTCGATAACGAGGTTGGTCTGTTCGAAGCTGCGCACGCCGCGCACCTGCCGGTAATTCTCAAAGGCCCGACGGGCTGCGGCAAGACGCGCTTTGTCGAGCACATGGCCTGGCGTCTGGAGCGGCCGCTGATCACTGTTGCGTGTCATGAAGATCTTTCGTCGACCGATCTCGTCGGCCGATTTTTGATCGAAGGCGAAGAAACCGTTTGGCACGACGGACCGCTGACTTCGGCAGTGCGGCACGGCGCGATCTGCTACCTCGATGAGATCGTGGAAGCGCGCAAAGATACGGTCGTAATCATTCACCCGCTCACGGATCATCGACGCCGTTTGCCGATTGAAAAGCGCGGGACGATCCTCGAAGCGCCGTCGGATTTCATGCTGGTCGTTTCTTACAATCCCGGCTATCAATCGATTCTTAAAGATCTAAAGCAGTCGACCCGTCAACGCTTCGTCGCGATTGACTTTGACTATCCGCCGGCCGATCTCGAAGCTGCGATCGTTGCGCGCGAAGGCGGCATCGACGAGGGTACCGCGCGCGATCTCGTCTTGATTGGTCAAAAGGTGCGCAACCTGCGCGGACACGGATTGGAAGAAGGCGTCTCGACGCGTCTGCTTATTTACGCTGCCCAACTGATCGCCAACGGCATCGCCCCGACGCGCGCCGCCGAGGTCGCGATGTGCTCGCCCATCACCGACGACCGCGATTTGCAGCGCAGCATTCGCGAGATCGTAACGACGGTGATCTGATTCTTCTGTACCGATGAGCAACTACGATAAACTTCTCTTTCAGATACTTCGCGGTGCATCGGATGCAAATATAGGATTCAATGACTTGAGGACCTTGCTATCGGCTTTGGGTTTTGAAGAGAGGATTCGAGGAAGCCATCACATGTTTCGTAAAGCTGGAATAATCGAGAAGATCAATTTGCAGCGCGACGGAAACAAGGCGAAAGTCTATCAAGTTCGACAAGTGCGGGCGATTATCTTGAAATACAAACTCGGAGGCGAGATTTAATGCACAAGTACGAAATCATCATCTACTGGAGCAACGAAGATGAGGCGTATGTTGCGGAAGTACCTGAACTCCCGGGTTGTACGGCGCACGGTGCAACCTACGAGTCAGCCGCGGTGAACGCTAACGAAGCGATTCAACTTTGGATTGATACGGCCACTGAATTCGGCGATCCGATTCCGGAACCCAAGGGACAGCGCTTGATGCTCGCCTAGCCGGCCGTGCCTGACGAACCACACAACACCTCAACTAATCTCAGCGAAGAAATTGACGAGCATCTCCGCGCGGTAAAAAATCCAACTGAACGCCGCACGATCGCGCGTCTGCTGCGCGAGATCAGTCAACTTCCGCTCGATCACACGCGCGCGGCACTTGAAACCAGCGCTGGCGTCGCGGCAGTTTCTCTGCGCGCCAGTATTGAGTTTTTGCGCGCCGTGCCACAAGTCGTGAAGATTTTGGATCCAGCAGAATTGCGCGCGTGGGGCGAACTCGGGCGGCGCCTCGCGATGAGTGACGTGGAAACCGGCATCAGCTTCTTCACCGCCGGCGCCGATGAATTTGAGAGAGTACCGCCAACGGTTCGCCCATTCGTCTTCCAGGTTTGCGCGCGTCAAATGATTTTGTCTGCGACGACCGCAGCGGAAACGTTTCGTGATGCTCCCGCGCTGGCCGAAAAAGTTTCGAACTCTGAACTGCTGAGATCGATCTACGAAGTCGCCGCGGCAATCTCTCGTCGATCGGCGAAACACAGCTCGGAGTTTCTGAATGCGACGCCGGAAGTTGTTTCGCAGTTACTTGCTGTCGAGGGTGTTGGGGATAGGGGGTTGGGTGTAGTCGGAACGGAACAAGATCGTGAATCCAAAACGACTAAATCTCGGCACAATGTGGAGTCGCCTTCTCGCCTACATCCTACACCCTACGCCCAATCCCCTCTTCTAAATGCGGCAATCGACCTCGTCCAGGCCTTTGCCGAACTCGCGGGCGGCATCGCGGCGGATGCGTGGGCTTCCCTGCCCGCGGCGATTGATCGGCTCGATGCCGAACAGTCGCTGCGATTGATGCGGCGCGCGAAGAACTTTCTCGAGCGCGGCGGCGCGGCTGGACTGCATCTGTTGTTAGCCGGCGGCGACGTGCTGCGAACGCTGCCTGAAGGTTTTGACGATTGGATCGATCTGCTTTGGTCGATCGCGCCGCACGGAAACGCCGGACTCGTCGCGTTCATTCGCGCCAGTCCAACCTTCTTTCAAAACATCGCGGCAAGGAATGATCGGGAGAGTGCTACAGCGTTGGTGCGTCGCGTGATTTCGTTGGCCAGCGAGGTTGGCCGCGTCGATGCGGAAGCAGCGCTGGCTTGTCTTCGTTCCAGCGCGAAGGCTTTGCATAGTGTTTCGATCGAACAGTTCGAAAGTTGGGCACGCGCTGGTTTGATAGTTGGTGACACGCGCGCGCGCCGAAGTTATTACGCGTTGGAAACCCGGAGCAGCAATGACGCTCTGCGTGCCGGCGATGTTGGCGTGTCGCTCGAATCGGTGCAGCTTCTGCTGCGGCTTTATGTCGAAGGACTCACCGGACGTGCGGTCGAAATCGCGCCACTTGCCGCCGTGCCGGCCGAAGCGCGCATCGGCGACGGCCGCACGATTCATTTGCCATCGGCTGTGTCTGAGTTCGGCGATGAAGAACTCGACTTTCGTCTTTACAAAGTTTTGGCCGCACACGCTGCGGGCCAGATTGAGTTCGGAACTTATGAACGAGATAGCGATGATCTCCGTGCAGCATGGGCGTCGCTGGCGGAGTTGTATGATCCGGAGAATCAAGATGCGCGAGATTCGTTTGCAATTGATCCGAACCAATTAACCGAATCCCACGTGCACGCGAACGCGCAAAGCCGCCAAGCGTCGCAAAGCGATCTTGATTTCCGTCAGGTTCTAAGTCTGTTTCCCATCCCGGCACTCGCTCGCCGCATCTTCGGCACGCTTGAAAATGGACGCATCGATCGACGCTTGCGCCGCACCTACCGAGGCTTGACGCGCGATCTCGATTTGATTCGCGCGCACCTGCGCAATCGCCGTCCGAAGATCGTCGATCTTCCGCCGGCGCTGGTTCCTTTCGAGCTGCTGTTTCAAATCGCGATGCTCGGCGGCGCCCTCGATGATGCGCGTGAGTTCTACCGCCAGGTTGTTTCCGAATTGGAGACGATCGTCTCCAATTATTTATCGAACCCGCTGGCCACCGTCGCCGATACTTTGATGGCCACCAGTCGCGTGTACACGCTGTTCCAATCGATCTCGATGGATGAGTCAGAACAGCAGATCGAGGTTCCCGACCAGCAGGATCAGGAAGACGAAAACAAGACGGCCGAGCAGATGCTTGCCGAGCGCGAAGCGGATCGACAGCCGCAGCGACGGGACGCGCGCGAACTTTTCAACGCCTGGAATTCCGAGAGTGAAGGCGAATTCGACGAACTCGATGGCAGCGAGGCCTGGAGCGAAGGTGAAACGCCTGAGCAGGATCTCGAAGCCGGCGAAGTTGCGTTCAATTATGATGAATGGGACCGCGAGCTGGTCGATCATCGCGTCGGCTGGTGCCGGGTGATCGAAAAGAAAGTGAAGCGTGGCAGTCGCGACTTTGTCGATGACACGCGCGAGCGTTACAAAGGTGTCGTCTCTTCGATCCGTCATCAGTTTCAGCTGATGAAGCCCGAGAATCTCGCGAAGATCACCAACGAAATAGACGGCGAAGATTACGATCTGAACGCAGTCGTCGATTTCTTCATCGATCGCCGCGCCGACGGTCAACAATCCGAGCGAATTTATACGAAGCGTCTGCGCCGTCGTCGCGACGTGGCGGTTTCCTTTCTGCTCGATCAATCTTCATCGACAGCGCGCACGATCGGCCGCCATCCGCTCCAGCCCTACACGCATCCCGGCCGCCGCATCATCGAGATCGAAAAGGAAGGCCTGGTGTTGATGAGCGAGGCGCTCGAAGCCGTCGGCGACGTTTACGCAATCAACGGGTTCACTTCGGAAGGCCGGCGCAACGTGAAGTTTTACGTGCTGAAAGATTTTCAGGAGCATTATTCCGACGAAGTCATGCGGCGCATCGGCGGCATCACTTATCAGAACAACACACGTTTGGGCGCGGCGATTCGTCACGCAACGGCGAAACTGGAAAAGCAGGAGGCGCGCACGCGCCTGCTGATCGTTTTGTCTGACGGGCGGCCTTACGATCACGACTACGGCGACGCGCGTTACGCGCGCGACGACACGCGCGAAGCTCTGATCGACGCGAAGACGCGCGGCATCACGCCGTTCTGCATCACGATCGATCGCGAATCGGAAAGCGAGCTGCGCGATCTTTACGGCGAAGTCGGCTACACGATCATCGACGATGTGTTGAGTCTGCCCGAGAGATTGCCGGGAATTTATCGAAGATTGACGACGTGATCAGTGTCGCGAGGGTCATGAGGGAAAGGACACCGGGGTTCGCATTCTCCCGGATCTGATGAGAGAATTGCTCCGGTTTTCGAGGAAGAACAATGATCCGCAGCATGATTCTTATTCTCAGCGCCCTTATCCTAGTGTTAGCTGTGCCTCACTTAGTCGGTGCTCAAACGAGCATACCACCTCTCCCTCCCGACGCTTTTCAGCGCTCAATAGTCTTTGTCGACGGCACAAGTCTCTTCTATCGATTTGAGGAGCTGAAGCTCTGCGTGAGCTCGTTCTATGATCTGTTCCAAGCTCTGATCGGCGGTCGCTACAGGCCGAAGATAATGCGAATATGCTGGTATACGATTGAGGAAAAGTATGAGCGGACTTTGAAAATTCACGGCCCTAACTGCCTCGATAGAGTGCGCGTGATCTTTGGTGCTGGCGTTCCAACTTCTGGCGAACCGAAGGAAAAGGGAGTCGACGCTCTCCTCGTCGCAGACCTAATCTACCATGCTGCCCAGAAAAACATGGATTACGCGCAACTCGTTGCTGTTGATTTGGATTTCGTTTTTGCGATCCATCGAGTCGAAGACTTCGGCTGCCGATCATCCGTCCTCGCCTTTGGCCGAGAGGCGCCCGAGGGCCTACGGAAATCTTGCGATGATTATCGCTTCATCGGGAAGGACGAACTCTCCAGGCATACTTCTATCGTGAAAGCGCGGTCGGGCTAGCCAATTGACTCAGGAAGATTAGACTGCTCACGCGTTCACCCGATCTCTCCGCACCACGCGCACCCCACTGCGCCAGTCTTCATTGATATCGAAGCGATAAATCTCAATGTCGGGCGCGATTGTTTGTCCGAGCGTCGCGAACGAAGGATGAAAGCGGAGGGTTGGCGCGACGAGATACACGAGCGGGGATTCGTCGGCAATCTCTCGGTTGCCGAATAGTTTTGCAGACGAGATGTGTCCACGACGGCGATGAGCTTCGACGCGACGCCAGTAATCCACGCCCTGGAAAACGTGTTCGCGATCCTCGTTGACCTTCAATTCGATGACCACCAAACGCCCATCGTGACGCAGCGCCAGCAGATCGATGGGCCTTGCTCCCGTTGGACCGCCGTGCGAAGTCCTAAACTGTGCGTGCAGCGGCGCGACGATTAATCCCGGATCCAATCGCGTGATGTCGCGCCGCAGAATCGATTCCAGCCACGCCTCGCCCGCCGCGCGATAGAGCCAATGCCGTCGATCGCGGCAATCGGCATTCCGATACGTTTCAAGATCGCGCAAGAGCTTCAGCCAGTCTTGCCGGTGATATTCATCGAGCGATCGCCGTGGCGACCCTTCAATACCGAACCAGACGCGATCGCGATCCATGACGCGGCGCACCCGCGCGAACGGCAGACCGTGATAACGAAGTGTCTGCCCATGACGAGCAGCTACCACATCGATCGCTTCAGGTTTCGCAGCGACAATTTCATTAACGATGTCGCCGCGATTATCTTCATGAACTGATGGGAAGCGGGTCAGACGTTTTCGCCAAATGTACTTTCGTTCCCATGGACGCGTTGCTTCAACTGCCTTCCAGTCGTCGTCGATCTCAAGCAACTCAATTCTGGCGCGCAGCGAATCTCGCAAGAGCACGTGACGCTGACGCGCAGCTTCCAGGATTCCATGCTCGACGATCATCAGCAGGCGATTGATAGGCGGCTTCTTCGGACTCGACAGAGATCGATTGAACCAAAGCAGCGCAGATGAAAAGAGCGAATCGACGTTGCGAGCATCGCTCCGCGCCACGATTCCGGTGGCCGCGATACGTTCATGCGGAAGGCGCAGAATGATGCGAGCGTAGCGGCCGGGTTGATCGCGACGCATGCCGGGGCTGAGCGCAGCGCGCTCGATCTTTGCGGAAGGGTTTTGGGTGTGGGGTGTAGGGTGTAGGGGAGAAGGTGAATCCCCCTGGTGCCGAGAGTGAGTCGTCTTGGATTCGTGGTTTTGGTCGGTTCCGCCTACCCCCGACACCCTACCCCCAACACCCTCTAAACTCTGCGCGACTAACTGCGCCAAGTGCTCGCATCGTTCCTGTCTAGCCGCAGCGATACTCGCAACGATGGCTTTCGCGGAAGCGCGCGGCACGAGTTCGATCGTCGCCGTCTCAGTGCCCATGCGCCGGCTGGCTTGCAGCATGAGTTTCTCGCCGGTCCAGTTCCACGCGTTCACTCGCCACATGCGCGACCCGAGTTCAGTCCACGACGAAAAAATCAGACGCGATTGCGCCACTGAGAAATCGAATTCGTCGCTGTTAACGTTCAATGGCGCGCGAGCGTCCATGGACATGAACCATTCTTTGTGCTCGCTGATGACGTCGCGAATTTGGTGTTCGGCTTCGTGGGCATTGCCTAAAGGAGCGAGTTTTGTGGGGTTTACGGGAGACATCGGGCGCTATGCTAACATCAAGTTTCAAAATGAAACCGATATTTCTCGCCGGCGCAGTGCGCACTCCGATTGGCCGATTCGGAGGCTCGCTCAAAGACTTTACCGCAGCCGATCTGGGCGCTGCGGTGGCGAAAGAAAGTTTGCGCCGCGCGAATCTCGAGCCCGACAAAATCGATGATTCAATCTGGGGTTGCGCGCGCCAAGCCGGCGGCGGACCAAACGTCGCGCGACAAATTACGTTTCGGGCGGGCGCGCCTGATCGCGTGCCCGCGTTTACAGTCAATCAAGCCTGCGGGTCTGGCTTACGCGCGATCATTCTTGCCGCGGAAAAAATCTTGCTGGGCCGCGCGACCGTTGTTTTAGCCGGCGGCACTGAAAGCATGTCGCGCGTTCCTTACTTTGCTGACAGCGCCCGTTGGGGTGCGCGCATGGGCCACCTCGATCTCGTGGATGGAATGTATCGCGACGGCTTCAACGATCCGCTGTCAGGAATGGTCATGGGCGAGACAGCGGAAGAGCTCGCGAAGCGATACGAGATTGTGCGCGATGAGCAGGACGAATACGCTCTGCGATCTCAGCAAAGAGCGGCGACGGCAATCACGGCGGGGAGATTTCAAGATGAAATTCTCTCCCTCTCCCTTTGGGAGAGGGCTGGGGTGAGGGGCGAAGCTGGCGCGACCGTAAACCCTCACCCTAACCCTCTCCCAAAGGGAGAGGGAAAAATCCTCGCCTCAGACGAACACGTGCGCGCCGACACTACGATCGAGAGTCTGCGCAAACTCTCTCCCGTGTTTTCGAAAAACGGAACTGTCACGGCCGGAAACTCGTCAGGCATAACTGACGGCGCCGCGGCTGTTGTCGTGATGAGCGAAGAAGGTTTGAAACACTCCGGCGCGAAACCACTCGCGCGAATTGTCGACTACGAAATCGTCGGCGTGCCGCCCGAGATCATGGGCATTGGCCCAGTGCCGGCAACGCGCGCAATTCTGGAGCGACAGAAATTGAAGTTGGACGACATCGATCTAGTCGAACTCAATGAAGCATTCGCGGCCCAAGTCATCGCCTGCGATCGCGATCTGCAATTCGATCAGGATCGTCTGAACGTGAACGGCGGCGCGATTGCGCTTGGTCATCCAATCGGCTGTACCGGCGTGCGAATCACCACGACTCTGCTATATGAGATGAAGCGGCGAGACGCGAAACGTGGACTCGCGACGCTCTGTATTAGCGGTGGAATGGGCATCGCGCTGCTGTTGGAGCGGGACTAGTGTCAGAAGCCCGACCGTTAGGGAGGGCGGCTATGAGAATCACGCACGCCCGTTGGTAGACTTGCCCTTGCTGACGCTCGGGCTTCCGACACGGCAACCGCGCGGCGACAATTGCGCATCGGAAGACTTAACATTGAGCTCTCCGGAAAGGTTACATTTGTGAACAAGAAACTTGCATTATCGTCACTCGGCTTTGCGTCTTTGCTGATCGTGATTCTCTCTTCGGCGCTGGTTGGACAAAGGAAAAGCACGACCGCCGCCCCAACTTCTGACGCGGCCAATTATCTTCCGGCGTCGGACGCTGTCGCGATCCTCGACGTGAAGCGACTTCTGAATGAAACGATGCCGAGCATTCTCGGCCACGATCCGGCGAAGCTGGCGCAGGCAAACGCGGAGGTCGAAAAATTCAAGACGCGCACCGGCATCGATCCGCGCTCATTTGATCGCGTGGCATTGAGTGTTCGGTTCACTTATCCAAACGCGAACACAACTAAACTCGAAACAGTGGCGATTGCTCACGGCACGTTCGACGCCAAATCTCTGATGGCATCCGCCCGCGCCGCCGCGAACGGCAAAGCTCGTGAAGAGAAATATCGCGGAGCGACAATCACCATCATCAACGTGAACGATCAGATGAAAGTATTCGGTCTGTGGAACATGAGAGTCGACGAGTTGGCGGTTTGCGTTCTCGATCCTAATTCGTTGGCGATTGGTTCTCCGGCGAACGTGCGGGCGGCCATCGAGGCCGGCAAACGTGGCCGCGCGAGTGCTGACCTCATCGCGCTTGCTTCACGCGATCCGAATGCCGTGGCCGGTTTCGGCGCAAACTTGCCGCGCGAATTGCTTAACAAGCTCGATGTCGGCAATGATACGATGGCCAAAGACGTAAGCTCGATTCAGCAGGTTTACGGATCGATTGGTTCGACGCAGACAGACGTTTCGTTGCTGCTCGTCGCGAAAACCGACGGCGTTCAGTCGGCAAAGAACCTGGGCGACACCGTCCAGGGTTTGCAGCAACTCGGCGGACTTTTCATTGGTAGGCTGACCCAGCCGCGCAAGGCGCTGGCAGAAAACGCGCTGGCCAATTTGAAAATTACGCTGCGTGGCAATGAACTCGAGATTCGCACGCAGGTCACAGCGGCAAACCTGGCAGCGCTGATCAAATAATAATTGGCAAATACATCGCATCCCCAGGAAGGCAGCAACGCACCCGAATTCGTTTTATCGGATAGTGATGGCGCGACCTGGCGTCTGTCGGATCATCGCGGCAAAGTTGTGGTATTGCTTTTCTATCCGGGCGACGAGACTCCGATCTGCACGCGCCAGATGTGTTCGGTGCGCGATCGTTGGGAAGACTACAGCGCGACCGGCGCCGAAGTCGTCGGCATTTCGACGAACAGTGTTGAGTCGCACAAGAATTTTGCCGAGCATCATAATCTGCCCTTGCGCCTGTTGGCCGATGTCGATCGCAAGGTTGCCGATCTCTACGGCGCGAACTCCATGATTCCCGGGAAAGTCGCGCGCTCGGTTTTCGTCATCAACCCCGGCGGGGTAATTACTTATCGAGACGTGCGGCCGCTGGGCTTATTCAAACCGAAGGACGACGACACGATCGCCGCGATACGCGCCTGTCAGTACCGGGAGCGGTAGCGACCGGATCCAGACGCGCATCAAAGAATGACCAAACACCGTCAGCAATCCAAAGCTCATTCACGATCCGGTCGCTACCGCTCCCGGTACTGACACGGCTATAATTCCCCAGGAGAAGCTAATCCATGTCAGATCAAATCAAATGTGCCCGCTGTGGGCAAAAGCGTTCCGCACTTGGCTACGCGCCGCTGCCTACTGATCTGGGACAAAAGATCGGCGCGGAAGTTTGCCAGCCGTGTTGGTCCGAATGGCTGCAGACCCAGACGCGCATCATCAATCATTACGGTCTCGACCTGACCAACCCGGATGCGCAAGGCTTTTTGATGGACAACATGAAGAGCTTCTTTTATGGCGAGAGCGACCTCGCCACGATCGATACGTCGAAAGAAGGATCGATCAAGTGGTGACGATCGCCGCCCTCGATTTTTGAAACCCATACCGTTCGTCAAGCGTAAAACCTGCTCTGCATTCGACTGCGCATCGCGCAAACATCAATTCATTTTTTCGTATCAGTCTCGGATCTTAAGGAGGAGAGTCCCTTGTTCACGAAATCAAAACTGCCGCGCCGTGTACCCGTCGTCGTCATCGCGCTCTTCGTGTTAGCGATCAGCGCCGCCGCGCAAACCAAGCTGTTGCGTTTCCCTGACATCAATGGCGATCACATCGCTTTCACTTACGCCGGTGACATTTGGACCGCGTCCGCGACCGGCGGCACCGCGATTCGCTTGACCGCTCATCCGGGCATGGAAGTGTTTGCGAAGTTCTCGCCCGACGGAAAATGGATCGCATTCACGGGCCAGTACGATGGCGACGAGCAGGTCTACGTGGTTCCGTCCGGTGGCGGCGAGCCGCGGCAGCTCACTTTCTATCCGGCGAAGGGACCATTCACGCCGCGGTGGGGTTGGGACAATCAGGTTTACGGATGGACCAAGGACGGCAAGCGAATTATTTTCAAATCACAGCGAGATTCGTGGGCGCTTCCGATCGCTCGACTCTACACAGTCTCGGTTGACGGTGGGCCGGCGGAAGCGTTGCCGATGCCCGAAGCGGGCTCGGGAGATTTCTCGCCGGATGCGACGCGCATGGTTTACTCGCCACAGTCGCGCGACTTTCGTCCGGAGAAGCGTTATGCGGGCGGCGAAGCAAATCGGCTCTATATCTTCGACCTGAAGTCTTACGACACGAAACCGATTGCGGAAGGTCCGCGCGCCACCCGCGACGCGATGTGGATCGGCGACACGATCTACTACAACTCTGATCGCGATGGGCACTTCAATTTATATTCGTATGGCGTGTCCACCGGCAAGACGACGCAGATCACTCGCAGCAAACAATGGGATGTGCGCTGGCCCAGTTCAGATCATCAGAACCGGATCGTTTACGAGATGGCCGGCGAGCTGCAAATCCTCGACACGCGCAGCGGCAAAGCTTCGCCAATTTCGATCAACGTTCCCGATGACGGTCTCGCGCGTCGCCCGAGCCGCGTCCCCGCTGCCAACAACATCGAATCCTATGACCTGAGCCCGAAGGGCGAACGCGCCTTGTTCTCGGCGCGCGGCGACATCTTCACGGCGCCGATCGAAAAAGGTCCGACGCGCAATCTCACGCATTCGTCCGGCGCGCATGATAAATGGCCGAACTGGTCGCCTGATGGATCGCAGGTCGCTTTCATTTCTGATTTGAGCGGCGAAGAAGAGTTGTACGTTGTGCCGCAGGATGGTTCGAAGCCGCCTACCCAGGTCACCACCGGAGGCCAGGCCATGCGTTATCAGCCGGAATGGTCTGCGGATGGAAAACGCATCGCGTTCGGCGACAAAGATGGCAAGATTTTCGTCGTCACCCTCGCCGACAAAAAGATGACTGAGATCGTGGACGCGCCGCGCGGCGCGATTCGCGATTACGTCTGGTCGCCGAGCGGAAACTATCTTGCGTTCAGCATGTCGGTAAGACCCAGCGGCTTCGCGTCGATCTATATCTGGAACGCGACCGATAATAAATTGAGTCGCGTCACCGACGACATGTTCAATGCCGGCAGTCCGGTATGGGACCCACAGGGCAACTACCTTTACTTTGCCAGCCAACGCGAGTTCGCTCCGCAGATTTCGAACATCGAATTCAACTACGCAACTAATCGCGATGTCTATCTTTACGCGATGGCTTTGCGCAAGGATGTGAAGCATCCATTTCCGGCTGAGAGCGATGAAGTCGCGGTGACGAAGCCGAAAGAAGAAGGCGCGCCAGCAGCCGAAGCAAAGAAGGAAGGCGAAGGCGACAAGCCGGAAGCCAAACCCGCAACACCGCCCCCGCAGAAAGCGATGACGATCGATTTCGACGGCATCACCAATCGGGTCGCGCGCGTCCCCATCGGTGCGGACAACTATGGCGGGATTGCTGCCAAGCCGGGCTTTTTGATCTATGCGACCGGCCCCGCTTTCTACTATGGCCGGCAAGGTGATCGGCCGGCGCAACTCAAGCTTTTTTCTTTCAAAGATCGCAAGGAAACCACGCTGATCGACGACTTCGGCGGTGGCTACGCAATGTCCCGCGATGGTTCAAAGATTCTGGCGCGAACGGCGCAAGGCTTTGGTCTGTATGACGCGACGCCGCAGGGCGACAAATCTCGCAAGCCGGTCTCGACCGCGGGGCTCGTCGTCGATCGCGTCCCCGCTGAAGAATGGAATCAGATCTTCAACGAAGTCTGGCGGCGCTATCGCGACTGGTTTTATGTGCCGAACATGCACGGCTATGACTGGGTCGCGCTGCGCGAGCAGTACAAGCCTCTGCTGCAATACGTCAAGCATCGTTCGGATTTGAACTACGTGATCAGCGAGATGGTTTCCGAACTGACGATTCAACACGCTTACGTTGAAGGCGGCGACTTTCTGATTCCGCCGCGGCCTCGTTACGGATTGCCGGGCGCGCGCTTCGAAGTCGATCCAGCTTCCGGACGTTATCGCATCTCAAGAATTTTTGAAGGCGAGAACGAGGAAGACATCTATCGTTCCCCGATGAAAGAGATCGGTGTGAACGTCAAGGTCGGCGATTATGTTTTGGCGGTCGACGGTGAAGAGCTGAAAGGCACCGACGACATCTATCGCCTGCTGCGCAACAAAGCCGACAATCCGGTTTCGCTCACCGTCAACAGCAAGCCGGCGATGGAAGGCTCGCGAGTAATTTCTTATCGACCAATCACCGACGAAAGCAACTTGATCTATCTCGATTGGACTACCAAAAACCGCAAGCGCGTCGAGGAAGCTACGAACGGTCGCGTCGGTTACATTCACATTCCCGACATGGGCGCGGCGGGCATTCGCGAATTCATCAAGTGGTACTACCCGCAGATCGACAAAGAAGCTTTGATCGTCGACGTGCGCGCCAACGGCGGCGGCAACGTCTCGCGCATGTTGATTGAACGGCTGCGGCGCAAGCTGCTCGGCATCAACTACTCGCGCACGGACGACATCGGCAGCACTTATCCCGACGGCGTGTTTCTTGGGCCGATGGTGGCGCTGCTCGATCAGAACTCGGCTTCCGACGGCGATATTTTCCCGTACATGTTTCGTGAAGCGGGACTTGGTCCATTGATTGGTAAACGTTCGTGGGGCGGCGTAGTCGGCATCGGCAGCCGCGGTCCACTAATCGACGGCGGCCAGATCTTTGTGCCGGGCTCAGCGCTGACGGATAAGAACGGCGAATGGATCATCGAAGGTCACGGCGTCGATCCAGACATCGAAGTCGACAACGATCCCGCTTCAGAGATTGCCGGAAAAGATCCGCAACTCGAGCGCGGCATCACCGAAGCCATGAACAGACTTAAGACTCCGGTAAAGATTCCCGCGCGACCGGCGGCTCCGGTGAAGACGCCCAAATAATTGTCCGTAGCATAGACTTCGGTTCTGTGCCTCTTGAGGAATGAAAGGCTGCGCGCTTTAATAGCACGCGGCCTTTTTTCTTTCGCTTCGCGATTCGCTTTGCGCCTTTGCGACTTGGCGTGAACTAATTCGACTTCCAACATGGATCTCACGCGAAGACGCAAAGTTGCGCAAAGACGCGAAGACGCAAAGTTGCGCAAAGACGCGATCGAATTACTTTATGGATTCTTTCGGCTTAATCACCAACTTCTCCAGCGCCACCATTGCCGGCAAACCTTTGTGTTGGAAGCAGCGTTCGCCCGGCGCGTGCACGCGACGCTGACAGGGCGTGCCTTTCCTGGTGCGCGCGCCGCAGATATAACCTTCTTCATTCGAGACTGAAGCCGCTGCCTGATTCGACTGAGAAGTCGCAGCGCGATTTGCCTGAGCGTTGGCCGACGATTCAGCCGTAGATTGATACAACGGAGAATTCGCGGCGCGCTGAATGACTAACGGTGGCGGCGCCGATCGCGAATATTTCCCGATCGCAAATGCTGCAACTGCGATCAGCCCAACTCCAATCAGAGTTCGAAACGAAGCGGACCTTCCGAGTCTTTGCGTGCAGCGATCACACAAACTGCGTCCCAGCCGCGCCTGCCAACCCTTCAGCGCGAGCCGCTCACCACACTCCGCGCAAAAATTTGTTGTGCGCATTTCGGGAGAACCTGCGAGGTGCGCGGGATTATAAGCGATTCGTGGCGCGCAAACTCAAATGAAATTTCCTGCATGCTGGAGCAAAATTTTTTACAAAACGAACTACGGTGCAAAGTTGCAAAGATTCCGAACTCGCAGGCATACTCTCACGAACCCCAGCAATCTAAGCTTTTCTAGAAGATCGAATGATTTCAATTACGCTCAGCAGATTCCGTCCTTTTCAGCGAATCCGATCTCGCGCGTTGCCCTCGCTTATGGTCGGGCTGCTGACAATGTTGATGATTTGTGCGGCGTCAACTGCTACGCGCGCGCAGGATGATGTAGTTAAGACCGACACTTCTTTGGTTCAACTCAGCGTCGGCGTCGTCGATAAGCAGGGGCACCCGATTACCAATTTGTCGGCTAACGATTTCGCGATTTTCGAAGATGGCGTGCGCCGGCCGATCGTGCATTTTGAGCCGACAGACGCGCCGTTTAGTTTGGTGATGCTGCTGGATACTTCCGGATCGACTGTCACCTTTCGACAGCAAATCAATCAGGCCGCGCTTCGCTTTCTCGATGCGCTTGGCCCCGACGATCGAGTCGCCGTCATAGATTTCAATGGCAAGGGCACCAAACTTCAGCTTCCTTTTTCGACCGATCACCGCCGGATCGCTTATACGATCGGCATCACGCTGCAAGCCGGCAAGGGCGAGACGCCCCTCTATGACGCACTGAAATACTCGCTCAAGGAATTGGGCCACGAAGAGCCGCGGCGGCGTAAGGCGATCGTTGTATTGACTGACGGGATTGATACCGAAGCTCGTAATGGTGATCGTGCAATCGTCGGCAAAGCTTCCGCCGAGGATGTTAGTTCGGCGATCAAAGCTGAGACTAATTCTCATCTTATTTCTGTTTTGAATGACGCTGATCGTCAGGGCGTCACGATCTTTCCGTTGGCGCTTCCATCCGGAGATCCGAAACGTTTACCGCTTCCCGATCCGGCGATCACCGCGATGTATGCTGCCGCGCGGACGCGCCTGGAAGTGCTGGCCAATCGTACCGGGGGAAGGCTGCATGAGATTCACCGCCTCGACGATCTTTCCCGGCTCTACGCGGAAGTCGCCGCGGATCTGCGCACGCTTTACACTGTCGTGTATCAGCCGCCGAATCCCGGCGTGCGCGATGGCAAGTGGCGCACGATTCGCGTCGAAGTGGCGCGCGGTGAACTGGTGGCCAGTACCAAGCCGGGCTACTACGCGCGATAAAGAGATCGGTATTTAATTCGCTTAAGGCGAGTGTCATGGAGTCAGTACCGGGAGCGGTAGCGACCGGGTTAACAATTCTGCCAACCTACATTCCTACGATCAAATGCGACCCGGTCGCTACCGCTCCCGGTACTGACTCACTCACGTAGTTGAACTTTGCTCCAAACTTGAAACCTTAAACTCGAAACCTTAAACTGCCTTCATCCTACTCGCACCCGTAGCTCAGCTGGATAGAGTACCTGACTACGAATCAGGGGGTCGCACGTTCGAGTCGTGCCGGGTGCACCATTTTATTTAGCGCGCGAGGACAGCGATTTCTGGTGTTATGAAATCTCACGAAAGCTCTCAGCCGCGCGAACTAAAACCTGAACAAAAGATCGCTGCGCACACGCTGGACAAGCACTTGTCGGTGACGGCTGGTCCGGGCGCGGGCAAGACGTTCGTCCTGGTCGAGCGCTACCTGGAAATCCTGCGCACGAAAAAAGTTTCAGTCGATAACATCGTCGCGATCACTTTCACGAATCGCGCAGCGAATGAAATGCGGCAGCGCGTGCGCGATCGCATCGATTCGCTGTTGCGCACATCATCGGATAAAGAACGGCAGACGTGGCTGCGTCACAAACGCACGCTCGAAGGCGGCGTGATTACGACGATTCACGGTTTCTGTTCTCGTCTTCTTCATGAGTTTCCAGTCGAGGCGAACATCGATCCGCAGTTTGTGCTGCTCGATGAGCATCAGGCGGCCATGCTGCTCGAGGCAGTCGTCGAAGAGGCGCTCGCTGACGCGATCCATCACGGCCACGACACGATAGTTCAATTCACGCAGGGCACCGGCCGGCCCGCGCTCGCGAGTGCCTTGGTCGATTTGCATCGGAAGTATCGAGGCGAAGGCTTATCGATCGAAGCGATCGAAAAGTTGACCGCCGCCAATCACGCGACCCGAGCGGATTACGACGCGGCCTTGAAGCGCCTCGACTCTGCGATGACTGAATTTTTTTCCGTGCGTCTGTCGAAAGCTGCGGACCTGAAACGCGCAAAGGCGATCGAGGATTGGCCCAACTTGCGCGCGGTGCTCGCGCAGCCGCCGACGGAAAAGACGATCGCCGCGTACACGCAGGGAATAGAGGACTTCTGGAGCGCGCGTCCGCAAAAAGGCACGCATCCGGTGATCGAGAAGATCGATGCGGCGCTGTTTGGCGAGGAGCCTGGCGGCAGTGATTGTCTGCGCGGCCGCTTGCCGGCGATCGGGTTCGATCTATTGGCGAAGGAGTATTCGCTCGCGCTGTTGAAGCTCTTGCGCGAAATCGATCGCCGGCTTGATATTGAAAAGCAGAGATTATCGGTGCTCGACTTTGACGATTTGCAGTTGCGGGCCCTGCGCCTGCTTGAACGGCCGGAAGTTCTGGCGCGCGTCACTGAACGTTATCGATATTTTCTCGTCGATGAATTCCAGGATACGAACGGCTTGCAGCGCGACATCCTCACGAAACTTGCGCTGAAGACCGGCGCGAACCTGTTTATCGTGGGCGATCGCAAACAATCGGTCTATGGATTCCGCGGCGCAGACGTCGATGTGTTTAGCGAGATGACCGCGGCGATCGAGAAAGCAGGCGGCGCGCAGCAACCCCTGAACCTGAATTTTCGCAGCCAAAAACCGCTGATCGACGCCTTCAATTTTCTGTTCGGGAAAATCTTCAAACCTCGATCTGAAGTGCCGCTAGATGCGCTGCCGCAGCTTGGCTATGTCGGTCACGAAGCGAGCGAGCCGCTGCGCAACGTCGAGCACGATCCGCCGTTGGTTGAATTCATCGTCAGCGCCGTACGCGATCGCTATGAAGAAAACGATACGTCAGAGGAGCGCGCGTTAACTCCTCAAGAGCGAGACGCGGAACAAGTTGCAGCGCGAATTAGCGAGCTGGTGAATCCTGGGTACGCAGGCGTCACGCCTGCTGCTGAAGGAAGCACGCCGGAGGCGTGCGCACCCAGGTTCAACTATGGCGACATCTCGATTCTGCTGCGCGCTTTCACTGGCGTCTGGACTTACGAGAGCGCGTTGCGACGCGCGGGGATTCCATATCTCACGGTTCAAGGCAAAGGCTTCTATCAACGCGAAGAGATTACCGATCTGATCCAACTGCTGCGCTTTCTCGACAACACGACCGATGAACTGGCGCTCGCGGCGATTCTGCGTTCACCGCTCGGTGGAATTTCCGACAATGCGCTGTTCGCGCTGCGATGTGCGCCGTGGATTGATGCGGCCGGCGCGTCAGATCGTCTGCATCGCCGCAACTTGTGGCGGGCAGTGCGTCGCCATCGTGAAATTCAATTCATCGAAGCGGACGAGCACATTGCCTTGGATCGTATCCACGCTTTGCTGGAAGCATTGATCGAGCGACGGAACCGATACGGCATCGCGGATCTTTTGCGCTACGCAGTTTCTGCTTCGGAACTGATGCCGGTGATCGCTGCGAACTTTGATGGCGCGCAACGCGTCGCGAATGTCGAAAAACTTTTTCGCCTCGCTGAACAGTTCGAAAAGTCGGGCCAGTTGATTCGCGACTTCGTCCATTACGTCGAAGAGTTTGAAGCCATCGGCGGGCGCGAAGGCGAAGGCCAGATGGACGAGACCGCTAACGTGGTGCGCTTGATGACGATTCACCAGGCGAAGGGTCTGGAATTTCCGGTGGTGATCGTTCCCGATCTAAATCGCGAACCGAATCGCCGCGAGAACGTGGCGTTCATTCTCGATCGGCACAAAGGTTTGTCTGTGAGAGTTCCCGACGGGCGCGGACGATCCGTCAGAGGCGCGCTCTTCAATCAGCTTCAGCAGCGCAATCGCTGGCGCGAAGAGTTTGAAAGCATGCGCATTCTGTACGTCGCGGCGACGCGGGCCGAGGATCGTTTGATTTTTTCCGGCGCCGTCGAACACAAGAAGCTCGAAAGCATCACGAAGACTGAGAGCGAACTCTGGCTGGCGTGGATTTGGCAAGCGCTCGAACTTGAGGCGCACTCGCTCAGCGGCATTGCGCGATTCGGTGATGATGTGCAGATTCATGTGACCATCGAGCGCGACGCGCCGCAGGCCAAAGCGTCCGTGATTCCATTGCGGCAAACTGGCGTCGAGATCGATTCATCTCGTTCATTCGAAGAAACATTTCCGTTGCTCAAGCCTGTCACCCCGGAAATTGGCACAGGACTGCGGCGATTCACGGTCACGCAACTGATCAACTTTCAGCGCTGTGCCCGGCAATATTATTTCGAGCGGATGCTGCGCACGCCGGGCGCGGAAGAGCGCGCAGTATGGAACGATGCCGAAGCGCCCGAGCCGCCGGCGAATCTGACTGCGACTTTGAAGGGCGCGGTGATTCATCGATTCTGTGAAACTTATGCCGAGGGCGATCATGCCGAAACGCGTCTGGCCGCGAGCTTCGATGAAGTTCTCGCGCAACGACAGTCGGAATTGGCGGGACGCGCGTTCGACATCGATCGAGCGGAAGCCGTGCGCGCACTACTGCCGCTGGCAGAGAACTATTTGAAGAGCGAAGTATTCAAACGCGTGGCTGATGTGCAAGGTGTTGCGGATGAGCAAACGGTAACTGATTCCAAATTCGAAATTCCAAATTCCAAACCCACAACCCGTAATCCGAACTCTGCTCCGGGTCTATGGAGCGAGTTGCGCTTTCGCCTTCGCCGGCCCCTTGGAATTCTCACCGGAACGATCGACAAGCTGTTGATCACACCGGCGGCAAACGGTGAAGGCGTCGATGTTGAGATAGTTGATTTCAAGACGAATCGATTTGCTGCCGTTTCGAAAAATGCCGGTAGAACTCGAGCCAAAGCTGCTGCTTCACGGACGACTGTAGGGGCGACGCAAAAGGTCGCAAAGATCGAATCGAAAACCGGGCAAGCTGCTTTCGATTTCGAATCCATTGTGGAAGAAGAAGTAATAGAGGAAATCGAAACAATCGACGCATCTGCCGCATCGCAGTCGATCTCGGAGCAAATTCAAACCACAGCCGACGACTATCAATTGCAGATGCAAGCGTATGCGTTGGCGCTGCGTGAATTGTTCCAATCAGACACGCTGAAGGTAAACTCACTTCGCGCCACGCTCCACTTCATCGATCCCAATGTAGAGATCAGTCTGCCGTCATCGATGCTCACTGAAGACATCTGTGCTCAGACGATCGATGATGCGATGAAGGCGATCGCGTTGCTCGACGGCACGCTCGACGCCGATCAATTTCCGCCGCTACCTGCGACGCACTGTCGCATCTGCAACTATCGCGACATGTGTCCGGCCGGACGTGAGTGGCTACGAGCCGCGGCTCTTTCGCCCTCTCCCTCCGGAAGAGGGTCGAGGTGAGTGACGGGAGTTACGCGCCGCCAATCCTCACCCTAATCCTCTCACAGGGGAGAGGGCAACATGACGCGACACCGCCCGTAGGTTCCTTGGTCAAATCTTGCATCTTCGCGTATAAAGCTTCGCGCGGAGGCTTTATTCATGATCACGATCAAATCATTCGATGGCGGCGAGTTCGACGCTTACCTCGCTCTACCTGCCGGTGGCTACGGTCCGGGCATCGTCATCTTGCAGGAAATCTTTGGCGTCAACAATTACATGCGACAGATCTGCGATTGGTATGCATCGCACGGATTCGTGGCGATTTGTCCTGACCTGTTCTGGCGACAGGAACGCGGCGTCGACATCACTGATCAGAGCGAAGCCGAATGGCAGAAAGCATTCACGTTTTATCAAGGCCTGGATGAGACGAAAGCCGTCGAGGATTCCGCGGCGGCGATGGAGTTTCTGCGCAAGCATCCGGCGTGTAACGGCCGCGTCGGCGCGGTTGGATTTTGTTTAGGAGGGAAACTCGCCTGGTTGCTGTCGACGCGGTTCAAACCTGATTGCGCAGTCGGCTATTACGGCGTCGGCATCGAAAAGTCTCTGAATGAAGCTGGTAGTCTGGCCTCGCCGTTGATGCTGCAGGTTGCCGGGAAAGATAAGTTCTGTCCGCTTGAAGCTCAGCAGCAGATTCACGCCACGCTCGATTCAAATCCGCTGGCACAATTCATGATTATTCCGAGCAGGACCATGCGTTCGGACGGCCCGGCGGCGAGCATTACGATCGATCGGCTGCGGAACTTGCGAACCTGCGCACGCTGGAATTCTTTGTCCGCAATCTCGCCGGCGAAGGATTTGCGAATGCGCAGAAGGTGCTTTCCGATCGTTGGGACGAACACGTCAAGTACGAATTCGCCACGCGCAACACGGAAGACACTTTGAAAACCATGGTCGCGGATGCTTACGTTAACCACGTTCCGGTGATGACCGGCGGTGTTGGACAAGATGAGCTGCGCGAGTTCTATTCCGAAGCGTTCATTCCGCAGATGCCGCCGGACACTTCGATGACTCCGGTGTCACGCACCATTGGAATAGATCGGGTCGTCGATGAAATGGTGTTTGAGTTTACGCACACGATCAAAATGGACTGGATGCTGCCGGGCCTCGAGCCGACGAACAAGCACGTGAAGATCCCGCTAATCGTCGTGGTTCATTTTCGCGACGGCAAGCTGGCGCACGAACACATCTATTGGGATCAGGCTTCAGTGTTGACGCAGCTAGGATTGATCGATGCGACAAACTTGCCCGTCGCCGGAGTTGAGACTGCGGAGAAAGTCTTGAATCCGAAATTGCCGGCAAATGAATTGATGAAGCGATAGAGTGTCAGAAGCCCGACCGTTTAGGGAGGGCAACCAACCTTAACATGCCCTCCCTAAACGGCCGGGCTTCTGACACGGCACGCATTCATGGAACGCCAAACCCAATCACCCACAATCGTCTCGCGGCTCCGCCGCGATCTCGGCACGGTTGAGTCTTACGCTGCGCTCGTCGGCATCTTGATCGGCGCCGGCATCTTCAAAGTTACCAGCCAGGCTTGGTCGCTGACTGGTCCCAGCGTAATTCTCGGATACGCGGTGTTGATGCCCGCGATCCTCGCGACCTCGATTCCTTACGCAGCTTTCATTTCGACTTCGCTCGGAAAAGAACCCGGCGGCGAATACCTGCACATGTCACGCACGTTCGGTGGTTACGCGATCGCTTACATCGGGGCGTGGTTGAAAATCATCGCGTATATCGGTGCGGGAGCTTATCTTGCCAGCGCGCTCGCGGATTACATCATCGAGTTGAGCGGACGCCGTCTTAGCGGCGAGTTCACGCACCAGGCGTTAGCTGTCGGTAGCTTGATCTTCTTCTACATCATTCACCTCGTTGGCGTGCGCTGGTTTGGAAGAATTCAAGTGGCCATGTGCGCGCTCCTGGGAATCTCGATCTTCGTGTTGGTGGTTCCGGGTCTCTTTGCAATTCATACAAGCAACTACTCGCCGTTCATCACGCATGGCGCGACCGGATTCGCTTTGAGCCTGGCGCCGATTTTCTTTTCGTACGCCGGATTCGAATCGTTGGCCCAAACCGCGGGAGAAACGAAGGACAGCACGCGGCGTCTGCCGCTGGTTTTCTTAAAAGGCGTCACTGCCACAGCATTGATCTTCATTGCGATGTCCGCGGTAGCGTTTGGTGTGTTACCGGGCGCGAGGCTGGGCGCGAGCAGCGCGCCGATGACCGAAGTCGCCTCAGTTTATTTGCCCTGGGGCTCGGCGATCGTGGTGACGCTCGGCGCGATCATGGCGATCACAACTTCGTTGAATCCAACATTGATTGTGCCGTCGCGTCTCGCATTGATCTTTGTCGAAGATCGTTTGGCGCCGAAGTGGTTAGGCTTCGTCAGTCCGCGCACCGCAACGCCGGTCGTCTCGCTGACGCTAAATCTCGTCGCCTGCTTGATCCTGGTGATTAGCAAGCAGCTTTCCCTGGCCCTGAACATCGCCGTCTTTGCCCTGGTGCTACTCTATTGTCTGCACAGTATCGCGTTTCTGATGTTGCCGCGTTGGAATCCAAAACTCTATGGCGAGATCAGCCTCAGTCTTCCGCGCTGGCTGATGATGCTGGCCGCCGTCGTTTCAGTTCTATCGATGGGTGTGCTGATTGCCGTGCAGGTGGTCCAGGATATCGAAACACTGTTGACGCAAAGTATGAAAGAGAGAATCGCGCAGCATTCACTGACAAGTCTGGAATTGGCAATTCTCTGGTCAGCCATCGCGGCGGTGATCTATATTTACGCGCGCTGGCGCAGACGTAGCGCAGATTGATTTTCGGATGACGCGTGGCAGCTCTGCTGCAGCACAGTGCGGTAAGGCTTGGGCTTACCCGGACGGACGCTTCTTTGATGTTTATCGCCGAGGCTTAGCCTCGGCCGCGAACCACCGAGTTGCTACCCGGAAAGGCAGAGCCTTTCCGCACTGTGCGCGGCAGAGCCGCAATTACTGATGGACATCAACGACCGAACAGTTTTAATCACCGGAGCGAGTCGCGGCCTCGGCCGCACGCTCGCCTTTGCGTCTGCGAAAGCCGGCGCGAAAGAGGTTTTCGCCGGTGCGCGCCAGCCGGAAGATATTGAGCGACTGAAAAGCGATGCGGCTATTGGCGCGTCGATTACTCCGATCAAACTGGATGTGACGAGCGAGGAAGATATCGAGGCAGTTACTCGATTGAGCCCGATCGACATTCTCATTAACAATGCCGGCGTTGCCGGCTACGGCAATCCGGTATCGATGAATCTGGAAGCAGCGATAGAGGAGATGAATGTCAATTATTTCGGCGCGCTGCGCATGACGCGCGCTGTGGCGCCCGGGATGATTGAACGCGGCCAAGGGATGATCGTGAATGTGGCAACTGCATTTGCGAAAATCAATTTACCTATCGTCGGAACATATTGCGCCAGCAAAGCTGCGCTGCTGTCGCTGGGCCAGGCGCTGCGTGCTTATCTTGCTGATAAGGGCGTGCATGTTATGACCGTCCTGCCGACAACGATCGACACGGACATGAGCAAAGGCGCGAACGTTCCGAAGATGACGTCTGAATTTGTCGCGGATGAAATCCTGCGCCACATTAGCGAAGAATCAATCGATCCGCCGATTGGCGAAGAAGCGCGAGGCGTTTTGGAAGGATTGAAAAATGATCCGCTCGGATTAGAGAAGATGCTTTCGCAAATTCGAGCTTAGTCTTCCTCGGTGTCCTCTGTGGTTAAATGTAACCGCATGATGATTCACCACAGAGGACACAGAGAAAACCTTGAAACCTGAAACCCAAATCAATCGACGCCGCGATGAATTTCCGACGCTGGCCTCCGGCATTCATCTGCTGAGTCACAGCCTTGGCCCAGTGCCGCGCGCCGCGCGTGAGTCGATTCTTGCTTACTACGAAGCCTGGGAGCATCACACCAGCGAAGACGCCTGGGCCACGAGTTGGTGGGAGATGTCGGCGCAGGTTGGCGATCGCATCGCCAGGATTCTCGGCGGCAATGCCGGATCAGTTCAGATTCAGCCGAACGCTTCGATCGCGCTTTCTTCCGTGCTGTCATGCTTTGATTTCACTTCGAGTAAACGAAACAAGATCGTCGCCAGTGCGCTCGATTTTCCGTCGATGCAGTACGTGCTGGATGCGCAGACGCCGATGGGCGCACGCGTGGAAATCGTTCCTTCCGATGACGGCATCACGATTCCGACGGACCGAATTCTCGACGCGATCGATGACGCAACCGCTTTGGTGGCACTCTCTCACGTATCCTTTAAGAGTTCCTTTCGTGTCGATGTGAAGCCGATTGTCGAACGCGCGCGCAAGCATGGCGCCCTGGTTCTGCTCGATGTTTATCAATCGGCCGGGGCCGTTCCTTTGCAAGCATCCGCATGGAACGTGGATTTTCTAATCGGAGGCACGATCAAGTGGGTCTGCGGCGGCCCGGCATGCGGCTATCTATACGTCCGGCCTGATTTGCAGCAGCAACTTCAGCCGAGACTGACCGGCTGGGTGGCGCACGCCGCGCCGTTTGATTTCGCCGCGCCGCCAATGCGTTACGACAATTCAGTCCGCCGCTTTGCCCAGGGTACGCCCAGCATTCCCGCGCTGTATTCCGTGCTGCCCGGCTTGAAAATTATCGAAGAGGTTGGCGTCGAAACGATTCGCGCAGAATCAGAGCGTCGCACCGAATTCATGATCGATTTCGCGCTCGAGCGAGATTGGAAAGTAAACAGTCCGCGCGACGTGAACCAGCGGGGCGGTTCAGTGATGATTTACGTTGAAGACGGACCGGGGATGGTAAAGCGTCTCAACGAGCGAAAGGTGTTTGTCGATTGTCGTCCCGGAGTGGGCCTGCGCATTTCCGCGCATTTCTTTAATACCGATGAAGAGGTTAAAGAAGCCATGACCATCCTCGCAGGATTCTTATAAGAAAAGTCCGTATCGTGTCGGGCGCAACCAGTCCGCGCAGCGGACGAATGGAAATAGCCCAGCGATTCATCGCTGGGATCAGGCGCGGAAGTGAAAACGAGTCCGCGAAGCGGACGGCTGAAAGGAGACTCTCACAATGCCCCACTCATACGTCAGCAATCTCATGCATTGCGTTTTCAGCACGAAGGAACGATTGCCGCTCATAACGCCTGAGCTGGAGTCTCGCCTCTGGCCTTATGTTGGGGTATCGCTCGCGAAAACAAAATGAAAGCAATTGCCATTGGTGGAACTGCGGATCACGTCCACGCTCTATTATCGTTGCCTGCTACGATGAGTTTCGCTAAGGCGGTTCAGTTGATTAAAGGCGGGTCGTCGAAGTGGGTTCACGACACATTCCGCGAGCATCGGAAATTCGCTTGGCAGGAAGGCTATGGCGCCTTCAGCGTAAGCACGTCCCAAATGGAGAAGACGATCGCCTATATTCAACGTCAGAAGGAACATGATCGCAAGAGAAGCTTTCAGGATGAGTTTATTGATCTACTCAATAAGCATGGCATTGACTATGATCCGCGCTATATCTTCCATTGATTTCAGCCGTCCGTTTCACGGACTGCTCACAACCGACACGACCGTTCCCAGCAGTGAACTGCTGGGCTATTTCCGGCCGTCCGCTGCGCGGACTAAAGCTACGGAGTAGGTCGATGGCAAATCAAGGACACTTCAAAATTATCAAACGCGGCGTTAAGGCCTGGATGACTGGCGGAGAGCAAATCCAACGGTCTTACCAGATCTGAGTGAGGCCTATCTCGACAGGGCGGATCTTCGTGAAGTCAACTTTAATAATACTGATGTTCGGAAGGCTAAGGTCAGTATGGCAAATTTCTACCTGGCGAATTTGGAAGAAGCCGATCTTCAGGCGACAGATTTTAGATATTCTGATCTAAAAGCCTAACTCGATCACACGTCGTATCTCACACTCGGACTGCCGGCCGGATAGAAAACACCCAACAAGCGCAGCTCACCTTCGCCCGTGTTCTCAACGCAGTGCACCTGTCCCTTTGGTAGATAGATGCACGAGCCCTCAGCGATTGGCGTGTTAGTCTCACCGGCCCACATGCGGCCTGCGCCTGTCAAAATGAAAAGTACCTCTTCATAGTTATGAAAATGATCGGGCGCGCGTCCGGGAGGAATCGAACCGACGAACTGGGTGACGTGCGTGCTGCCAATTTCTTGGTCGACCAGCACGCGATACCAGCGATCGGCAGTTGGCTGTGCGCGCTGTTCAGCCAGACGCACTAGCGGCGGTCGATCTGATCGAGATAAATCAGAGAATGTTACTTGTTCGACGAATAGCGGTGCGTGATCAGGATCAGGGCACTGCGAGCTGATGATGACTATTGAATCAGGACCCGGGTTGTCGATCGCGTACGCTTCGTTTGGGCGGATGTAGACGCCGGTGTCGGCGCCGATGTCGTAGGGGTGTCCATCGATTTGGATCGTTGCGACATCCCGTCTTTCTTGCACCCCTTCAGGATGCGTTGGTTCTAATTGCGTTTGATCCAGGGGTGGCGCGCCTTGCCCTTCCACCCCAGCGAGGATGCCTCGCTGGGGACCCCGGGCTTGCCCCTGGCTACTGTCTCCGACCGCTTCGCGGTCATGATCATGAGAGAACGATGACGGGCTAAGCACGTACAGAATCTCATCGCAGTCATCATTGCTAATCGTCGGCGATAGTCCGGGCGCAAATTCCATTACGCGCAGAGAGATCGCTTGCGCTCCCGTGGCGCGGCCGATGCGATTCCACAGTCGCAGCGTGCCCTGAACGATTGGCTCGTCTTCGCGCACTTGTGAAACGCGGCAACCACCTTCGAGATTCACAGCCATAGATCGTTTCAGATTAAGTAGGAGTCGCCGGGTTATTTTCTCTTCGGAGCGATCGTGGCGGTCGGACTCGGCGACGGCGGCGGTGGTTCAAGTCCGAGGCAATACATCTTGCCGTTGAAGGCTCCGATGTAGATGCGACCATCGAGGATTGCCGGCGTTGAATTGACGTTGTCGCCAATCTTCAGATCGGAAATCAGTTTTCCGTCATCCGCAGACAGCATATTTATCCAACCCGCCTTATCACCAAACACGACACGCCCATCGACGACCGGCGCCGTTCCCCAAATTGGGCCATGCGCTTTGTATCGCCAGATCAGTTCACCTTTGTCCGCGCTCAAGCAATGCATGTAACCATCGCTCGCGCCGATGTAAATCTTTCCGTCCGAAAAAACCGGGCTGGCCCAGATCCCTATGCTCTCACTCCCGCGCCCGTAGTGCCCGCCTTCGGTTGTGTACTGCCAGGCTAACTTGCCGTCTTCCTGATTGTAGGCGCGGACCACGCCGTCTTCGGCCGCCGTGTATACCAAGCCGTTTGCGACAGCGGGCGTCGAATCTGAATCGGCGCCAATCAGCGACTTCCAAATAACCTTTCCGTCCGCGGCGTTGAAGCAATAAAGATAAAACTGTTCCGTGCTCAGGTAGATCCGCCCGTCTTTGTAAGTAACACTGCCTTCGACGGAACCGACATCGGGAATTTTGTAGACAAGCTTGCCGTCCGCGAGCGTTAAGCAGTAGAGACTATGATCTTCGCCACCAAAATAAATTTTGTCATCGACAAGCACGACTGAACCATCGACTTCAAAACCGGTTTCGTAATCCCAAATCAGCGTGCCGTCTTTCTTGTTTAGACAATAGACATGATGATCCAGCCCGCTGTCGATGATGCGATCGCCGGCAATCACAGGCGTCGCCTTCATGCTGTCTTTCGCCTGGAATTTCCAAACCACGTTGCCGTCTTCTCGCTTGATGCAATAGGTGTTGCCGTCGGCTGATGGGAAGTAGACGAAATCGCCTTCAACCGAAGGTTGTCCGGGCCATGACGTACCGCCCCATGGATCATCATGAAATCTTCCGCTGATCCAGCCGGTCTTAACTTCCCAAAAGACTTTTAGCTGTCCTTCTTTCCATGGACCAGTGCCATAAAAATTCCGTTCGGAATTGCCTAACCAGAATGACATCGCCGGCGGTGGCTTTGGTGTTTCGATTTTTGGCGGAGGAGTCTCCGTGACGGCTTTGCTAATGCAGCCGAGCAGTGGACCGACCGAACAGACGATTAGAGCGAAAAGAAAAACGCGGCGCGCGCCGCAGGGGAATGACGGGTATTGCAAGGGGCACCTCGATTAATTGCAGAGACTGATTGCGGGCTATATTAATCCATAAGCCATTCGCCGCTGTAAACCACGCTCGCGGTTCCGGTCAGGACGACTTCGTCGTCGTCGCGCCATTCGATGGGAAGCAGGCCGCCCGGAGCATGCACATTGACGGCCCGATCGGTTTTGCCGTTGATGACTGAAGCAACGACCGCGGCGCACGAACAAGTGCCGGAACTTTCAGTTTCGCCGACACCGCGTTCCCAGATTCGCTCTTCGATGTTGGCTCGATCGACGATGCGAATGAAGATTACGTTGGTGCGTTCGGGAAACTGCGGATGATTTTCGATAAGTGGCCCAAGCCGCCGCCAATCAATCGCTTCAAAATCATCGACGAAGATGCAACAGTTCGGGTTTCCCATTTGCAGCGCCGTCACTTTCAGAGTTTCGCCGTCAATGTTCAGTCGATAATCGATCACGCGATCGAGCGGAGCATCCGTCGTCATTGGAATCGAGGCGTTGTCAAACTTAGGTTGGCCCAACTCAGATCGAAACAAGAACGATCCTCCAGAGCGTTCGAGTAGGTGATAACGCTTGACGCCGTTCCGCGTTTGCAGCTTCAGTTCATCATTCGACCAAAGACCGTGAAAGAAAAGATAGGACGCCGCGCAGCGAGTCCCGTTGCCGGACATGCCTGCCTCGCTGCCGTCGGGATTGAAAATGCGGACGTTGAAATCTGAGAGGGCCTGGGAACGTTGCAGGATCGCAATTCCATCTGCGCCTGCGCCGTAGTGCCGATTACAGATGCGGCGGGCAAACGCGCCGAGATCACTTCTGTTCGCGAGTTGCTCAGCTTCGAAGACAATGTAATCGTTGCCGAAGCCCTGGAATTTTGTGAAACGCATATCGGTGTCCACAGATTACGCAGATTACACAGATTAGAACTTAGGCGACTAAATTGACTGCTGGTTCTTCTTCTTCGGCTATGAACGCGTCGCTGTTTCGCCAGAATGAATCAAGCACCGTCTCAACTTGCCTATCTGGTCTCTTAATCTCTGTAATCTGTGTAATCTGTGGATGATCAGCTCCTACGGAGGCGACTCGCCAAAAGCTTTTCGGAATCTAATCGTTAGCGCCGGCTCGATGTGCAGCAGTCGCTCGTACACCGTGAGCTGACCGCGATGATACATCTCGTGTGCAATCGCGAAGGACATGAATGCAAGCTTGTTCATCTCTTTGCCGTCGAATCGCTTCATCGTGTTCTTCAATTCATCGGCGGCGCCGCGCAACTTCTCGGCAGATTCATCCATCGCCGTGCGCATCAGATTCAAGAGTTCATCTTTCTCATTCACGTCGCGTACGCCCGGCGCGTAAGTCTTGACATTGTCGGCAAAAGATCCGCGCATCAGATTTGTATCCGGGCGGCAAGCTTCACCGACAAGAAACTTCTGCGACTCAACCAGGTGTTGCAGCAGTTGCCTGACCGAACGCGATTCAGGCGCAGGTTGAAACCCAAACTGATCGGCCGGAATCTGGTTCGCCTCATCTATCAAGCCGTTGCGAACTTCTCTCCAACTTTCGATGATGTTTTCGACGGACATCGGGTTCTCCTAATCACTGATCCAAAGAGCTGGCAGGATGCCAGCGAACCGAAGGCAACGATGCCTGCTCGCGACTACTGTGTCTTACCTGAAAACGACGCGAGCAATACGGCAATCGCATCGATTGAATCGCGGCGCACGGCGGCGGCGTCAGGATAATTATTGAGCATCATCGAGAAGACGAGATGCTCGCCCCCGGCTGTCGTCACGTAACCAGACAGCGAAGCAACCGAACTGAGTGAGCCGGTCTTTGCGCGCACGTTGCCTTCCGCCGGTGTGCCGCGCATACGCGTGCGCAGAGTGCCGTCAACTCCGGCGATCGGCAGCGCGTCGCGAAACTGTGCGAAGTATTTGTGCCTGGACATGAAGGTCAACAACTGGACCGTCGTGTTCGCTGAAATCAAATCGTTGCGCGACAAACCCGAGCCGTCGTTCAGCGCCACATCGTTATCGCCGATGCCCGCCTGGCGGAGAAAATTTCTCACCGCTTCCAGACCGGCATCTTCATCGTCTCTGGCGCCTCGACTGTCGCCGGACAACGGTCGCGACTCGCCCGCGCTGTCCAAAACCTGCGGGTTGCGGCCAAGCGTTCTGAGAATTAACTCGGTGTATTGATTCTGGCTCGGCTTCAGAGTTTGAGTTGCGATGACTGAGAAGGGCGGCGATTGCAAACTGGCAATTTCAACCGGAAACCGGGCCGTTGATCCGCTGCCGAATCCCGGCGCAGTTCGCGGTATCACAGTACCGCCAGAGCGCTCATTCACCGTGCGAACTCGGCCTTCGATCTTCACGCCGCGTTTGGTTAAGGCGTCGCGCAACATCGAAACGAACGCAAGCGCTGGATCGGGGATCGCGACGCCGCCGACGAAACCTGCATCGCCAAGCGGCAGACTTCCCGACAGCTCGAGCGTGTTTGCTCCGAGGCCGCGATAGATTCGCAGATCGCTTTTCGCTCCGCGCGCTGAAGTCGTGGCGCGATTGATGATCGTCATGAACGAAGCCGACGGTGGTCCCGTAGTGAACACCACCGGCCCGCCGATCTTGTCGCCGGGCTTCACATTCAAATCGATCGCGTTGTCGTTAATCGACAGCGCGCTGATCTGCGCGCCGTAAGACCAGGTGAGGTCTTCCCATTCCCAGCCGCTGCCAAGCGGCGCGCCGTTAAAATAACTTTCATCGCCGACGAGATCGCCTTTGATGCGCTTTACTCCGGCCGCGACGATCCGATCGGCCAGATCGTTGATGCCTTTGAAGTAGTCTCCGTTATTGAACCGTGCAGCAATCGAAGGATCGCCGCGGCCGTAGACAAACAAATCGGCTTTAACTTTTCCGTCATCAGGTTTTTCGTTGGCGTAAACGGAAGTGATGAAATGAAAATCCGGCGTCAGGCGATCGAACGCGGTCGCGACGGTGTAAAGCTTCATGTTCGAAGCCGGCCGCACAAACTTGTTCGCTTCCTGCTCGAAGATTGTTTGACCAGTGTCGAGCGAAACGATCTTCACCGCGAAAAAACCGGGCGCCAGCGCAGGTTGTCGGACGATTTCTTCGATGCGATTTTGCAGTTCGGCAAGTGTTGCCGGCGCGCTCCGAGCCGAAGCAATTGATCGCGAAGGCGCGGGTTGGGCGGTTACGTTGAGAGGTGCTGACGCGGGGGCGAACAGCACAACCAACAATGATCCGGCTATCAGGCGATTCCGAATGCGTTCCTTGTTCATTTCAAATCTCATCATTCCAACGATCGCAAAATCTCTTCACTGCTCGCAGTCGCTGTGCCGAGCTTTCCAACGACAATTCCGGCGGCGTGATTCGCAAGCACGGCCGCCTCGGTCAGGGATGCGCCGCCGGCCAACGCAGCGGCCAGCGTCGCGATGACTGTATCACCGGCGCCGGTCACGTCGTAAACTTCACGCGCCGCCGTTTCCACAAAAACAGGATCGCCGTCGCCTTCGCAGAGCATCATGCCCTGCTCGCCGCGCGTGATCAGCACGGCGTCGCAGCTCAATCGATCCTTTATGGCGTTCGCCGCTGCACGTAATCCTTCGTCCGTGTCTTCCTCGAGATTTGTCAGACGCAACGCTTCATGGTGATTCGGCGTTACCAAGGTCGCGGGCCGATACGAATCAAAGTTTCGCACCTTCGGATCGATCAGCACCGGCATGCGTCCGTAAGCTAATGGCAAAACCTCAGCAAGAATGCGCGGCGTGATGACGCCTTTGTCGTAATCGGATATTACCAACGCATGCGCATCGCCGATTGCCTTTTTAACGACCTCGATGATTTGAGCCTCAATCTGACCATTGACCGCGGCGCGATGTTCGCGATCCGCCCTCACGACCATTTGATTGTGCGCGATGATCCGCGTCTTGATCGTGGTCGGCCGTTTTTCGTCTTTAACTAAAGTGTCTTCGGTCTGCACGCCAGCGTTCGCGCGCAGAGCCTCGCGAAGTTTTTCGGCAGCGGCATCTTCACCAACCACGCCGATCACGTTTGCGTTTGCGCCCAGCGCGGTAACATTCGCGAGTACGTTGGCCGCGCCGCCCAGCCGCGTCGATTCGCGTCTGATGTTGACGACCGGGACGGGCGCTTCCGGCGAAATGCGGCTGACGTCTCCCCAAATAAATTCATCCAGCATGACGTCGCCCAGCACGACCACGCGTGAATCGGCCGCGCGCTCGAGAATCTCTTCGGCTCGTTGTTTGGATAAGGTAATCAAGCGAAATTCAGAGGCTCAGATGGAACGTCGTTATCAGTTTTAAGGATTCGATCGATCGCGCCCACTACCCGCTCGACGGGAACGCGCAGAATGCACTCAGGCTTTTCAAACTCGGCACAAAAATAACCATGACATGGCTGGCAGGGCATCTCTTCGCGCACAACTTCGTTCGCATTCGTGGTCCACGGCCGCCAATGCGCGACGTTCGAAGAACCAAACACGACAACACAGGGCGCGCCGGCCGCCGCCGCGATGTGCGCGATGCCGCTGTCGTTTCCAACGAACAAACTCGCGCGCGATGCCAGCGCGGTAACTTCCGGCAAAGTGAGATCGTCAATGCCGGTGATCTTCGCCGACGATTCTTTGATTAGCGAATCGAGAAGTTGTCTTTCATTCGACGAAACGATCGCAACTGGCCTCAGGCCGCGGGCGGAAACTTCTTCAGCGACTCGCGCAAAATTGTCCGTTGCCCATTGTTTTGTCTGCAGCGCCGCTGCCGGATGAATCAAAGCGAATGGTTCTTGCTGGCCGACGCCCTTCGCCGAGAGCTTCGCTGCGACAGACGCCGCGGCTCTTTCGGTGACCGTCAATTGCGTCGCCGGTCGATCGGTTACCGGCACGCCGGTCCAGCCGATTAAAGCAAGCTGTTGCTCGACTGAATGCAGCGTCGGACGTTGCCAAATTTCCAGAGCCGCCGGCGCGACGTGATTGTGCAGCCGCGCGTATTGATAATGTCTGAAGCCGACGCGATGCGATGCGCCGGTCGCTCGCGTCAGAAAAGTCGCGGTCGTCCCGCCATGCAAGTTGTAAACGACATCGTAGTGCGCGCGATGAAGTTCACGGGCGATGCGCGCCCGCGCTGAGTTGCGGTGACGCGGAATCGCGATCACTCGATCGATCAACTTCGATCCTTCAAACAACGGCGCGACCCAATCTTCCAATAGCACATGGATCTTCGCATGCGGCAGAAATCGACGCAGGGCAAACAGCGAAGGTGTCATCAGAACCGAATCGCCGATCGATCGTAATCGAATCACCAGCACGCTACCGACGCTGGACCAATCCCAGGGCGCCGGAGCGAGCGGTTGTGGGTCTTCGTTCAGCAGGTTGCCGGCGAATCCGAGCTGGCGCGCGCTGGGCGAAGACTCAATTATTTGCCGCAGGCTGTTCATCTTCGATCTTTGCTTCGTCGATCAACATCACCGGAATATCGTCGCGGATCGGATAGACGCGTTTGCACTCGACACACTTCAAGCCGCTGCCGTCAGGCTTTAGTTCAACCTTCGCGCGGCATGCCGGGCAAACCAGAATCTCGAGTAGTTGCTCGCTGACAGGCATCAAATCGTCCTCACTTGCAATGCGCCAATGGCGGCGCGGGAATTCGTAAAGCTTAGCAGCATTGCCGGATTTCTAGTAGCGCATGTAGTACAATCCGAGGCGTCTGGAGTTTGAGAAATTAAGTAGCGGGCATTTATTACTTTCGATGATTATTGAAGAGTTTGGACCGCGCGTGGCGAGTGTTTGGAATCACCTGCGCATCACTACCCGAAATTTGGTTGAGAAGGCCTGGCAATCCTCGAGCTCAGGGGCAGCCGTGCGCATTGCGCAATCGGCGCCGTACGACCCGCGCGCAGACCAGGAGTTGAGCCAATTGCTGTCGGCACTGGACGATTCCGCCGATCAAGCCGACGCGAAGCCTAATAGCGACGCCGCAAAACGCGCCCAGAGCTTGGCCGACGCGTGCGCAAACTTATTGAGTCAGCAGACGCAATCGGCCGAAGTCTTCGCCCGATTGATCGAACGCGCACATCAACGCAAAGATTACGCACGGGTCGATGCCCTGGCAGCGCTCCTGCCAGAGCGCCTGGCGCCGAGCGAACTTTGCGATTTGGCGCGCGCGAATAATGTCGTCGTTCGCGCACTGGCCCAGGAGGCTTTGACGCAGATGCCGACGAAATTATTAGTTGCGTTGTTGCGCGATCCCGTCGACAGTGTGGTGGCGAGACAAGCACTCGAGCGGCAGGCTTATGAGTTTGGTTCTACGGATGCGCAGAAAGTGCTGAAAGACTTTGACGAGTTTGGAATAGAAGAGTTCTAGAGGCCCAGAAACAAACCTCACCCTCGCTCATAAACAATCCGCAAAATTAATGATGCTGATGAGCGGCCGTGGAAGCGGCTGCTCAAGTAGTAATCAACCTTCGGGCTGGCCCTTGCAATTCGCTCCGAACAGCGCGGGAATCTTCTGACTGATCACTGGATACTTCGGCGCCTCGTCGATATTGACCTGCGTCCATTGCTGTTGATCTTCAGGCACGTTGTTATCGGCGAAGATTGCTTCGACCGGGCATTCGGGGACGCACGCGTCGCAATCGATGCAGGTGTCGGCGTTGATATAAAGACGATCAGGCAATTCGTGGAAAGCTTCAACCGGACAAACAGCAGCGCAATCAGTGTACTTGCAATCGAAACAAGGTTCGGTAACAACGTAAGTCATTCGTTTATGACTCCTTTCAAAGACTGAAATGTTTAGTATCTCTTGCGCGGAAAGTCAACTGTAAATTTTTCGCATGTGTCAGTATCGCGAGCAGTAGCGACCGGATCAAGGGAGTCTGTGTCAGTACCGGGAGCAGCAGCGACCGGATCAAGGGAGTCTGTGTCAGTACCGGAGCGGTAGCGACGGGATCAAGCGGTTAGCTTAGTTCGAAAAAGTGATCGTCCTCATTTTCCTGCTGACGTGTGTAGATGATCCGCTCGCTATCGCTCGCGGTACTGACACGCGTTTGATCCCGTCGCTACCGCTCCGGGTACTGACACAAACTCATTTCGGCACGTACGTAAACCAAAAATAGATCGCTTGTCCCAGGCCGATCCAGAATCCGATGATCGCGCCAAACAGTTCGATCGTTTTCAAGTGATGTTGTGCGACTGAAAGCACCAGCGCTTCCAATTTCTCGATCGGATAATCGGAAACTTTTTGGCGGACCAGACCGCCGACGTCGAACTCGGCAATCGCGGCCGGCAGTCTTTCACGAGCGGCGGAGACGATCTTTTCAGTCAGCGCGGAGGAAGCTTTATCGATCGCTCCCGGCGGCATGTGATCTCCGAGCCGGCCGATTGGGGTCACCAAAAACTTTTCGATTTGCGAACTCAAAATGCCATTGATACGTTGCGCGGTGTCGTCGCGAGCCAACACCGTCAGCAAGCTCTTTGTCAGAAAACTCTTTATGCGTGCAGCCGAATCAGGATTCAGATTCCCAAGCAGTTCGGCGAGAGTGCGCGGACCCAGACGCTCGAATGCATCATCCAAATAAGAATTCAGAGATGTGGTCAACTCGGGACTGCGCAGCATCGCCACGAATCGTTCGCCCGCGTGCTGTTTAATCGATTGAAAGTTTTCGGACGAGATTTGCCCGAGCAGGTCCTTCAGCGGACGTTGCATGAAATTGTCAACGGTCGCATTCAGAAACAGCGTCGCTTCGTGGGCAAATGCCTCGCCGCGCAAGTATTCTTCGACGCGCTTTGGCAAGTTGTTGTTAACCAGATCGTCGACTTCGTAATAGATGCGCTCGCGCGAGATGAAAATCTTCTTGATGAAGGACAGCCGATCGTAGTATTCGTCAACTTCGCGCTTGATTAGCGAGCCGATGCGCATACGCGTGTTCCGGCTCGCTGCGATATCCGCGAGGTTATGAACGATCGGCGGCACCTGCTGATCGATGCGCTCTTTGATGAGCGCGACTGTTTGCGGCGAGAACATCTCAGCCAGGGTCGCATCCGTTTGCGCCAGATCGTCGATCCGATCGCTGACGAACGAATAAACCTTTGCCTCGAATTGTTCGGCGCTCACGAAAGCGTCGAATCTTTCCTGCGCGAAATCGCGAAACACCGCAAGCATGTCTTCGCTGATCGTTTCGTTCAGCCGCCGTTCTAACAATTTATCGACCTGATGATCGACAAACGTTTCGATGGCCTGCGCCGTCTGATCGCTCTTCAAAACGGAAGCGATGTGTTCGGCCAGCCGGTATTGCAAAGCTGAAATCGTGTCGAGCACCGGCGCGCGAGCGCCCGTCGGCAGCGCTTCGATCAGCGAAGGATAAACGGTTGAGAGCAATTCGTTCGTATACGAACTAACGAAGCCTTCGACTTTGCGATTGAAGAACCCGGTTTCGAACAGCGCATCAAATACCGTGTCCTGCGAGACGAGTTCATTGCCGACGGCGTTGCCGATCGATTGCGCGAGACGCGCGCGATGACGCGGAATCATTCCCTGCGGCCAGATCGTTATGCCAAAAAGTTTCACCGCCTGGTACGGATGAAACAGCATCCAGATAGCCAGCCAAGCCGCGCCATACCCGTGCAGCGTCGCGATTACGACGATGCCGATACTGACCAGAAGTTTGAAAGTGATTGGACTGATGATCACACCGCCTTGATCCATCAAACGAACTCTGCGTCGCGGTAGTTCGATGTTAACAAAAGCGCCGCCCTCGCGAAACGAGAGCGGCGCCAAATGCATTTCGCTGATGCCTGTCAATTCATTTTGCCTCGTAAACAATCTCGCCGCCGATCACCGTCATCACGCAATGGGTCTTGAGAATTTCCATCTCGGGAATCTTCATGATGTCCGCCGACAGAATCGTCAGATCGGCGAGTTTGCCAACTTCAATTGAACCGCGCACGTTCTCTTCGAAGGCAACATAGGCGGGCCAGATCGTGAACATCTTCAGCGCTTGTTCGCGCGTGACCTTTTCTTCCGGATGCCAGCCTTCACCGGAAAAGCCGCGGATGTCTTTGCGCGCGACGGCGGCGTAAAACTCGATCATCGGTTCGCCGCGTTCGACCGGCGCGTCGGAACCGCCGGGAATGATCACGCCCGATTTCAGAAAGCTGTTCCAGGCGTAGGCGCCCTTCAATCTTTCCATGCCGAGGCGGCTGGGTGCGAAATGAAGATCGCCGATCGCGTGCGAAGGTTGCATCGAGGGAATAATGCCGAGCTTGGCGAAGCGCGGAATGTCGGTGGGGTTAACGATCTGAGAATGCTCGATGCGCCAACGCGGCTCAGCGATCTTTCTTTGTGATTTCGGCACAGCCTGCAAGGCTTTTTCATATTCGTCGAGCACAAAACGATTCGCATAATCACCGATTGCGTGCGTCTCTACCTGGATTCCTTTTTGCAAAGCTTCTTTCAGCATCGGCAACAGGTCTTCTTCTTTTACCCGTAGAAAACCTTTGCTGTCAGGAGAATCGCTGTAAGGTTCAAGCAGCGCCGCGCCACGCGATCCGAGCGCGCCGTCGGAAACAACTTTGATTGCGCGCAGGTTCAGACGGTTACCGTAAGCTTCGATGACCGGACCTTCACGCAGAAGTCTGTTCGCCTCCGGTCCCGGGCCATAGACCGCTTTATAGATGCGAATCTTAAGTTTTCCTTCACTGTACAACTTGCTGTACAGACCAAAGTCGGCATAGCTGCCGCCCGGATCCTGAATCTGCGTCCAACCAAGTCCGATGCTGCGCCTGTCGGCGAGAATGGCGGCTTGTTCGTCGTTGCCTTCGGCGCTCTGCGGCACATGCCTGCGCACAAACGATTGCGCGTTGTCGAGCAACATGCCCGTCGGTTCGCCCGTTTGCTTGTCGCGCAGGACTTGTCCGCCGAACGGATCCTTCGTGTCTTTAGTTACGCCGCCAATTTTCAGCGCCAGGCTATTTGCAACGGCCCCGTGACCGTCGGCGCGCCCGAGAATGACCGGATTGTTCGGAGAGATCTTGTCCAGGTCCCAACGCGTGGGAAACACCGGCGGCTTCCAGAACGTTTCGATCCAACCGCGTCCCACGACCCAGTCGCCTGGCTTCGCTTGATCGACGCGCGCTTTTACTTTCGCTAGAAAGTCTTCGAGATTCGTGATGCCTTCGAGATTCAAATTCATCTCGCGCTGGCCCACGCCCAGAAAATGATAATGCGCATCGGTCATTCCCGGCAGCACCGTCTCGCCGTGCAGATCGATCACGCGCGTATTCGCGCCCTGATAATTTTTTGCCGCGGCATTCGAGCCGACGAACACGATGCGATCAGCTTTGACGGCGATTGCTTCGGCGTGCGGCTGCTTGTCGTTGACGGTGTAGATATTGCCGTTGATGAAGACAAGATCGGCTGGTTCAACTTTGACCGTCGTAGGGGCAAAACTGAACAGGAGAACACTTAGCAGGATCGAAATGATTTTCATAGCTTCCTTTCTTACGTGCGAGACAGAAAACGGGCGGAGTTATATCACAGCGAGCAACTTCGTTTGAAAAGCGGTTATTGTTTGAGCTTGAGAGTCCCAATTATTTCGCGGTATTCAGCCTCGTCGCGAATTGAATCGAACAGCCTGTTTTCAATAATCGCGCCGGCATCTGAAAAGCCACGATCCACTGCGTTTCGCAGCGCGCGGAGCGACTTTTTCTTATCGCCTTTGGCGGCATACGCCGAAGCCAAATAGAAAAACGTGCCGGGCCGATCGGGATTGACTTCAGTAGCCAGCGAGAACAGCCGCACCGCCGCGTCATAGTGTTCTTGCTGAAGCTCGCTCGTGCCTTGCTCGAACAAATTGATCGTCGTGCCTTCGAGCACGCGACGCGCGATGCGGCGATCGCCGCTCGTCTGAATAATTCGACGGCACATAGAGCGCGTAACTTTGCGTCGCTTCGCCAGCGCAGATCACCTTTTCTACCAATCTGCCCTTTACTATTTCAGCAGAGGAAACGACGGATTGCTGAAGCGGAACTGACTGAGAGACAATTGGAATCGACGCGACCGAGGTCGACAAGCAAATAGAACAAATTAGCGCGATACCGATCACGGTTATATCTTAACCTACAAAAAAATTTTTAAGCTGGAGAGAGTGATGAACGCTGAATCGCTGAACCTTCCGACTTCGCGCGGAGCGACGACGGCCTACGTTTCGCGACCGCATGTAGAGTTTCACGCCGCAGTAATTCTGATTCAGGAATGGTGGGGCATCAACCAACACATTCGTGATATCGCCGGACGCTACGCGAACGAAGGCTATCTTTGCGTCGCGCCGGATCTGTATCGTGGCCGAGTCGCCAAAGACGCCGAAGAAGCGTCAGCCATGATGCGCTCCCTGGCAATCGAAGACGGCATGGAGACGATTCAAAAGGCGATGGACGCCGCAGACTCGACTTACGACGTGAAGGATTTCGCGATCACCGGTTACTGCATGGGCGGCACGTTCGCTTTGCGCGCGGCTTGTCAGATTCCGCAACTGAAAGCAGCGGCGCCTTTCTATGGCGACATCCCGGAAGAAGATGTTTTGAAGAAGCTGACTGTGCCGACGCTATTCATCGCCGGCAAGCGAGATGCCTGGATCAATCAGGAGAAGGTTGACGGTCTGAAAAACATTGCAGCCAAATACAACCTTCCGATCGAAGCGATCAGTTACGACGCCGATCATGCTTTCTTCAACGACACACGACCTGAGGTTTATGACGCGGAAGCGGCCGCGGACGCTTGGCGCAGAGTGCAGGAGCATTTTCGCAAGCATCTCGATAACTAATTATACGTTTAGGAGCGGGTTACCGCCGGTCGGCCAGTAGGCCGACTCTAAACGAGGTTCGAAGATAATGGCGATTCAAACCTGTCCAAATTGCGGCACCAAGAATCGCGTCAACGAAATCGTGGCGCTGGCGCACAAGCCTATCTGCGGCAAGTGCGGCGCGACTCTCGATACGAACACAGACGGCAAGCCTCAGATCGTTTCAGACGCGACGTTCGCCCAGGAAGTGATTGCGGACTCTTCGTCAGGTCCGGTGCTGGTTGATGCCTGGGCTGAATGGTGTGGACCATGCCGAATGATCGCGCCGGTGCTGGATCAACTGGCGGCTGAATCGAACGGTAGATACAAAATCGTGAAGCTCAACGTGGACGAGAACCCTCGGACATCGGCACAATTCAATATCCGCAGCATTCCCACGCTGTTAATTTTCAAGAACGGAAGACTCGTTGATTCGATTATTGGCGTTCAGCCAAAGCAAGCGATCGCTGCGCGTATCGCCGCGCAGATATGAGAATCAATCCGCGTTAATAACTTGCTTTACGCCACGGCTTCGATGCGTGGTCTGATGCGGTGTGGGATGAAACTGTCTCGCGAACGCTTGCGACGCTTATCTTCATACATTGCCCGATCGGCCTTGGCTAGCAGATCTTCGATCGAATGGGTCGATTCGTCATCAAACAACGCGATGCCGACGCTCAGCGACAAGTTATAGGGCCGGTTGCCCAGCTTGTTCACGGCGCTGAAGTTTTCCTGCAAGCGCTCGGTCAACGATTCCGCTTCTTCATCGGGGCCGATCGCGGCGAGCACCACAAATTCATCACCACCCAGCCGCGCGACGATGTCTGAATTGCGGAAGGTTTCTTTCAGCATCTCAGCAGATTTGGCCAACGCACGATCGCCTTCGTTATGGCCCAGCGAGTCGTTAATCTCTTTCAAGCCATCAAGGTCGGCGTAAAGAATCACCGGCGTCTTATCGTTTCGCCGGATCTCCGCCAAATGCTGATCGGTCACCGCCAGGAATCCACGACGATTGTAGAGACCGGTCAATTCATCGACGAGCGAGAGGCTGTGCAAAGCGGCCTCGGCGCGTTTGCGTTCGGTGATGTCCTGAATCTGAAAGATGAAATGTGCCGGGTTGTCGTCCGCATCGCGCACGAGCGAAACGCTGTTGAGCGCCCAAACGATTTGTCCCTGCCGATGGACGTAACGCTTCTCGACCTGGCACGTTGGTGTCTCGCCCTGCATCAAGCGATAGAGATTGGCGAGATCGTGACCCAGATCGTCGGCATGGGTGACCGCTTGAAAGTTTGAATGCAGTAATTCCTGTTCGGTGTATCCGATCAAGTTGCACAGCGATCGATTCACGCGCAGCCATGCGCCTTGGGGCGAGACCAGAGCCATGCCGATCGCCGCATAATCGAACGCGTTGCGAAAGCGCGCTTCGGTCTCGCGCAGGGCCTTGCTGATTCGTTCCTGTTCGGTAATATGCCGGTTCAGTTCCTCCACGTGACGACGCGCTTGTTCAGCTTGCGCCGCAGACGCTTCGACGTTCTTCATGTAAGTCCAATACGTAAAGTAGAGGATCGCTATGATGGGAATCGTCGCGCTGAAGGCAAAGAATCCAATGTGGCCGATGAAGCGCGCGATAATTCCAGCAGCACAAGCGCCGGCAACATAAGTGATCGAAGTCCATAGGAAATTGGTGCGCCACGATTGCCAGAGCGGTTCAGCGCTCTTCAAGGCTGCACTGGCTGCGATCAACAAAGAATTTCCGAGATATTGCACGACGGCCATCGTGCACAGCAGCACCAGATAATTTGAAGAATAGAAATCGTGGACGTGTAACGCGTCTCCGAATCCCAGGCGCAGCGTCCAGACGGTGATGAACGTCGCGCAAGCCATCACACTCGCGTTGAATAGGTGCGTGCGCGGTTTGCTTCCGATGCGCACCGACGCGCACAAAGCTTCCGCGGTCGCCAGGAGGACTGCCGCCTCGCCACCAAACAACAGCAGCGACAAAAAGATGAAGGTGTCTGAGACGGAGATGTGAGCTTTGACGCGCGGGATGGGGATGCTCAAGCGCGGTCCGATCATCACGGTGACTAAAGCGAGCAGCAGAAAGCGAACATCAAACTGGTCGCGGGTGAAGTGGGCGATCGAGAAGGCTACCACACCGGCGCCCACGGCGATGATGAACCAAACGTAGATTTGATTTATGCGGCTGCGCGTCATAGTCAGGTCGGGAGAGACGCGGCTCTCTCACACTCACGCGCGATGGCAACGGCTGTTCCACCCACCCACGAACGGAATTTCCTAAGAAAAATGAACGTCCAGGTGATCACGACCGTAGAATGCTCGGTCAGTCTGGCTGGCTAATGCTCTCAGCTTGAACGATTTACCAAGTGGGTTGCCGGCGATCGATGAATCGATCTTAAAGCTGAGATGGGTGTCGATATTCCATCGAAGAAGGGAACGCCTTGACCATTTCCTACGTCGCGGAAGTTGCCGTCAAACCGGTTCAAGTTTTGAGTGCCTTAAGCTGCTGGGGTAGAATGCCACGCAAGATAATTTCCGCGAGTTTCATTACCAACCATTGTGTTAGCACTAATCGCCGCAACCGTTGATCCAACGCAGTGCCTGGAAAAGGGATGGTTCTGCCCGACTCCAATCACCGGCTATCTCTGCGGTGACATTCCCGGCTACTGCGATTCGCTTTATAAAACCGGCTATTCCGACTCGCTCAGCACGGCCACCGCATGGAACATCAGCCCGCTTTATCAGCTCGATGCACTGGATTGGACGGTGCTGATCATTTATTTCGGCATTCTGTTTGTGCTGGCGGTCTATGGTTTCTATCGCGTGAAGCAAGTGACCGAGTTCTGGCGTTACTCGAAATTTCCGCCCAAAGCAAAAGGCGAATTCTCGGAAGATCATTTGCCGCACATCACCGTGCAGCTTCCGCTTTTCAATGAAATGTATGTCGTTGAGCGGCTGGTGAAGTCGATCACCGAGATCGATTACCCGCGCGATCGTCTGGAGATTCAAGTGCTTGACGATTCAACCGACGAGACCGTGAGCATCGCGAACGCCACGGTCGCCAGATACGCCGCCGCCGGATTCGACATTCATTACATTCATCGCGACGATCGAACCGGATTCAAAGCGGGCGCGCTCGAGAATGGAATGAAGACCGCGAAGGGCGAGCTGATTGCGATCTTCGATGCCGACTTTGTGCCGAAGCCGGACTTTTTGCGCAAGCTCGTTCATCACTTCACCGATCCAGGTGTGGGTTGCGCGCAAATGCGCTGGGCGCACATCAACGGCTCGTACAATTTGCTGACGCGCTTGCAGACGATCATGCTCGACGGACATTTCGTGATCGAGCAAACCACACGCAATCGCACCGGAAACTTTTTCAACTTCAACGGCACGGCCGGAATCTGGCGACGCGAAGCGATCGAGTTGAGCGGCGGCTGGCAGCACGACACGCTGACCGAAGACACTGATTTGAGTTTTCGCGCACAGTTGATGGGTTGGCGATTCGTTTACCTGCTTGATGAAGAAGCGCCGGCGGAAATCCCTGTCGAGGTGAACGCCTTCAAAGCTCAGCAGCGTCGCTGGGCCAAGGGCGTGCTGCAGGTTTGGTTCAAATTGTATCGAAGGATTTGGTACGCGGACTTGCCACTGCGCGTGAAGCTGGAAATGTTTTTCCGTCTCACCGGCAACATCAGTTATCCGCTGATGATCGTCGCGAGCTTCATGCAGTTTCCGCTGCTGATCGTGCGTTATAACCAGGGCCTGCATCAACTGATGATGCTCGATGTGCCGCTGCTTTTCTTTTCGACCGTCTCTGTGGTGATGTTCTATGGCTCGGCAGTTTGGTATCTCGATCAGAAACGCGGTATGCGACTGCTTCATCTGCCGCTGGTGATGAGTTTGGGAATCGGGCTCGCGTTTTCCAATGCGCGCGCGGTGTTCGAAGCATTTCTGGGGGTCAAATCGGAATTCGTGCGCACGCCGAAGTATCGCGTCGAAAACACGCAGGACGAATCGTGGAAGCGAAAGAAATATAAGCGCAAGCATGGTTGGTTGCCTTTGCTTGAGCTGAGCTTCGCCGCTTATTTCGTGCTCGCGATCGGTTACGCGATCCGCATGCACATGTGGGGACCGATCTTCTTTCTGCTGCTGTTCTTCGTCGGCTATGGCTATATGGGGATGCTCAGTCTGTTACAGACGGCCGGCGGCAAGCGCCTGACGGAGGTTTGGCGGCGCAGCGGCGCTGTCGCCCAGCCATGATGATTTATCGTAACCAACGCCGCGTCTCGCGCGTCTTAAGCTACCGAAACTCGCAACTAAGTCGCGCTCTCGCGAACAATAGCGAACACAAATTACGGAGGATTTTCTAATGAAAAGACTGTTTTTGATCGCCGGGCTAATGTCGGCGTTCTTACTCGTGGTGCTGGCGGCCAGTGCTGCGGCAAATTTCGGCGGCACCTGGGTGTTGGATAAAACCAAGAGTCAGGGCCTGTCCCCCCGCATGCAGGGTGCGGACAAAGTTACTTTGACAATCACACAAGACGACAAAACCATTTCCCTTGACACGAAGATTGAAGGCGGCCAGACCGCCGGCGGTGGTCCCGGCGGCGGTGGTGGCATGGGTGGAGGTCGCGGTCCCGCTGGCCCGACAACCTATAACCTGGATGGCAAGGAAGTAACGAGCGACGTTACTTTCGGACAAAACACCGGCAAGCGCACGATGAAAGCGACGATGACCGGCGGCACTCTGGAGTTAATGAGCAAGACCAGCTTCACCGGCCAGGATGGAACTGAGCGCGTTAACGCGACGACTCAGAAACTGTCTCTGTCCGGCGACGGCAAGGTGCTGACGGTTGTAACTCACCGTGAGGGTGGCCAGCAACAGGCGCCAGATTCGACCGGGGTCTACAATAAGCAGTAATTCGTTCCCCCGAAACGAACGATCCAAAAGACAGAGCCGCGAGGCTGCCATGCCTTGCGGCTCTGTTGTGTTTTGGATCGAGTCGCCTCCGCGACGAGCTACGAATACGCGCAGACACTTAAGGCGAAACCCACAAAGGAAAAACGCTGACGGGCAGTCCCGACGAGCCATTACGATCAGCGGATTCATTTCGACGCGTAACAATAACCCTAGCGCGTAGCTCTTATCCTAGTTACAATTCCTGCCCGTGCCGACGCGATTCAAATGGAGTCTCATCTCTGATGAGCGTCTACTCGACACGCGCATATGCGATCTGCCGATTCGCATCAAGGGTTCCTTCATCGAACCTCATATCAAACGCCTTTACAGCGAGCTGAACGATCGCGGCATTCGCTTCAAGCCACACGTGTGGTTGTCGGCTGAGTGGTTCACGCCGGACGGCGTGCCGGGATTTGCGATTCCGTTTTATTTGGCGCATCCGCGGCTGGCGAAGCTGGAGCGCAAATTCATGCGCGAAGTCGAAGGCGGCACCGACGTGGAATGCCTGCGCATCCTACGCCACGAAGCGGGCCACGCGATCGACAATGCTTTCCGTCTGCACTTCAAACGGAAATGGATTCGCCAGTTTGGCTCGTTCACCCAGAAATATCCGCCTTCATACAAACCGAAACCCAACAGCCGCCGTTACGTGCTGAACCTCGATGCCTGGTATGCGCAGGCGCACCCGGCGGAAGACTTCGCCGAGACATTCGCCGTGTGGTTGCAGCCGCGTTCGAATTGGCGCCGTCGTTATCGTGGCTGGCCTGCGCTGCGGAAGTTGGAATACGTGGATGAGGTGTTGAGCGAGATTGCCGGCACGCGGCCGCGAAATCGCGTGCGCCGAAAGATCGAAACGCTTTCTGAGATTCGCATCACGCTGCGCGAGCACTATGACCGCAAGCGTGAGAAGTACGCGTTCGAGTGGCCCGCCTATCTTGATAACGATCTGCGGCGAATTTTTTCCGGCGAGCAGCGCCATCGATCGCGCGAGACAGCCGCCAGCTTTCTGCGCCGCGTAGCGCCTGAGATTCAGCAGCTTGTTTCCGAAGGCACCGGCGTACACGGCTATGCGATCGATCACGTTTTGGAGTTGATGGTCGAACGCGCCGCGCAACTGAAGCTGCGCGCGGTTGGCCGCGAGGAACAACTGAAGCGACACTTGATGGTCATGCTGACGGTGCAGACGATGAACGTGGTTCATTCGGGCTATTACAGGATTGCTTTGTGAGCAGCGAACCGAATCAAAAGCCCGAACGTAAGGGAGGGCGCAAGCGTAGCTCGCCGTCCGCGAAAAACGGCGACGCGTTCAAGAAGCTGCGCGTGATCGTTCTCTGTCACGAGGACCTGGTGCCGCCTGAAAGCATCGACGACCTCACGCCGAAAGAAATTGCCCCATTCAAAACTGAATGGGATGTAATCTCGACGCTGAAAAAGATCGGACACGAAGTGCATCCGGTCGGCGTCTATAACAACCTCGGCATCATCGGCAATGCTCTGCTCGAACACAAACCGCACATTGCCTTCAACCTGCTGGAAGAATTTCACGGCTATCCGCTTTACGATCAGCATGTCGTTAGTTACCTGGAATTGATGAAGCAGCCATACACCGGCTGCAATCCGCGTGGCCTGACCATCTGTCGCGACAAGGCGCTGTCAAAGATGGTGCTCGCGTACCACCGCATTCATGTGCCGGCATTCGCGGTCTTTCACATGAATCGTGTGGTCAAGCGATCTAAGCGTTTGAAGTTTCCGCTGCTCGTAAAGTCGATCAGCGAAGAAGGTTCAGTCGGTATCGCGCGCGCTTCGATCGTAAACGACGACGCGAAACTGGCGGAGCGCGTCGACTTCATACATCGCCAGACAAAGACGCACGCAATAGCCGAGCAGTACATCGCGGGCCGGGAAATCTATGTGAGCGTGATCGGCAATCAGCGGCTTCAGTGCTACACGCCCTGGGAATTGGTGATCGAGAAACTTCCCGAAGGTGCGCCGAACATCGCGACGTCGAAACTGAAATGGGATCCGGCATACCAGGAAAAAGTTGGGGTCGTCACCAAGGCGGCTGAGATTGACAAGAAGATGCGCGAGAGACTCGAGCGCCTGTCGAAGAAGATTTATCGCACCCTCTTCTTGAGCGGCTACGCGCGACTGGATTATCGGATGACGGATGACGGCCGGCTTTTCTTGCTCGAAGCGAATCCGAATCCGCAGATTGCGAACAACGAAGACTTTGCCGATTCCGCGAAACATTGCCGCGTCGATTACGAAGCGCTGCTGCAAAAGATCATTGGCATCGGGCTGCGCTATCGTACCGGTGCCTGACCAAAACCAAAAGGCGCCGCGGATTGCCGCAGCGCCTTCTTTCAATTACAACCAAACGTTAAGAGCGACTTCACTGTTGCGTGCCGCTCGTCGCTCCGTTACTTCCAACCAGAACGTCCTGGCTTGATCCGCTAAAGGTCACGCCGATCAATTCAGTCGCTCCGCCCTCATCGCGAGTTCGCAGCGAAGTGTTCTTTGCTTTATCGCTGCGTGCTTCGACGTGCGCCGCGGTCTTCGCCTTGACCTTGCCGTTCTTCATGATGCTCAACTCACCGGTTGTTGCATCGAACGCAACTTCATAGTCGCCGGCTTTCACCAGAGTTCCATTCACCATTACGTCCTCGGGGAACGTAACAGTTTTCTTTTCGAGTTTGTCCTTGTCGCCGGCGAATGCACTGATCGACGCGAGCGCGCCTATGATCAGCGCCAGGAAAAATGCTTTCATGAAACGTTTCATTTTTAGTAACCTCCTTCAATTCAAAATACCTCATCGTCCGTTTTGACAACGAAGCTATCACACGTGATTTGTTTAGTTGGTGCAGTTGCGTCACGAAAGGTTGCGTGGCAAAACTGTCACGTTGTGAAGTTATGTTAAGTTTTGATTAGGAAGCGGTGAAGTCGTACAAAAGTCTGGATGATTGCTTACCATTTGGCGATATTTTCGGGGTCGAGCCAGTGACGAGTCATGTCGCACCACAGCGCAAGCCCTCGCCATGAATTGAATCGGGAGTAGAAGCGAAGGATTTTCTTGTCGCTCGCAACGCGGCCGTTATTACGAGCCCGAGCGAATTGTGCGCGCGTCCACGAATCCAACGCCAATCCGTCGTAGCGGCCGATCAGCTTCAGCAGATTTTCTGCCGCGTAATTGCCCACGCCTTTGACGCTCTTCATTTCTTTGATCAAATCATTCAGCGGACCTTCGTTTGTCAGCCAGCTTTCGACGTTGAGCTCACCGGCAGCTACGCGTCCAGCCAACTCTTTTAAGTACGGAGCGCGGTAACCGGCGCGAACACGCTCACGATAAAAATCCGACGACTGCGCGGCCATTGCTTCGGGACCCGGAAATGATCTGCGGCCGTCATCTGAGACTTGGCCCAACTCGTTCACCAGCGCGGTGACCATTTTCTCAGTCAAAGCCCACGAGCAATTCGTTGTACAGATCATCTTCACCAAATCTTCAAAGACAGTCGGTGATCGCAACAAACGTCCGGCGCCTTCTTTTGCAATCCATTCGAAATCAGATTCCACCGACATCACGCGATAGAATTCACTCAAGTCGTCATCGAGCCGAAACATATGGCGCACGTCGCGAATGATGTTTTCTGCGGCGCGTTTTCCGACGGCGCGCGAGGTGTTGACGGTCAGCCCGTTCTTGTTCGCTGAAATCTCTACGGTAACGGGTTTCGTCTGTCCTCGATCGAGCACGCGAACCAACTTCCACTTCTTTCGATCCAACTCAAATGGCAGCAATTCGCACCAGCCGTGGCTCAAAACTGTGCGATGGAAATTGAAATCGGGCGAAGTCTTAATTGTTAGCTTCATTTTGAAAGGCACTGAACTTAGCAGATGCGCCAAGCTAATGTCGATTTGTGCAGCACTCGATCGAATCGATTGCGTCGTACTAATCTGCAAACCAACCGCCATTGACTCAGACGGGACATCACGGAAACCCGCTGGTTTACAGGTCGAGAGGTTACAAATTTTGGGATTTTGTGAAAGTAGGAATGCCCTTGATCATCGTTTGCTGATTGTGGCGCCGCTCGCTCGGCTCATCGATGAGGATGAGGTGGTCCATGTACTACTGAAGTGCAGTCAACATGATGCTTGACGATTTCGTGACCTGAGCGCTAAACTTTGGTTACTTACCAAGTAAACTGGAACGCTGTACCCGCTGGCTCCTAATCACTTGGTTCTCGGCGGGCGTAGAATCAACACCGAGGTTCTCTACAGTTGAGGTAACTTAAGGTACCGTTTCCAAAAAATGCTGCCGGAGCTTTCCGGCGCGCGCTCCGTCGCCCCGTGGGGAAAAGCCCTCGGGGCGATGTCGTTTTTACTCCTCGTCTTTTATCTGGATCTTGCGCGGCCAAATCAATGACGCCGCAACTGAAGCTAGCAGCACCACGAAAACTACGCCGAGCGCCGTGCCCGTAGGGATGTGGTCCGCGCCGTGAATATGCGACGCAACCGAGTCGAATCCTGCGGCATGCGACCCTGCCGCCAGCAGCCTCGTCAGCAACGGCAACAACATTTTCACGCCGATGAACCCGAGCACGATGCCAAGACCAATTTTCAGATAATGGAATTTCTCGACGACGCTAGCGAGGAGAAAATAGAAAGTGCGCAGACCGAGAATCGCGAAGACGTTTGACGTGTAAACGATGAATTTGTCTGTTGTCACTCCGAAGATCGCCGGTATCGAATCGACTGCGAAAACGAGATCCGTAACTTCCACGACGATCAGCACCAGCAGCAACAATGTTCCGACCCGTTTCCCGTCGACAACCGTAAAGAATTTTCTGCGCTCGTAATGACGCACGATCGGAACGTGCCGCGTCACGAATCGCACGATCGGAGTGTTTTCCGGATCGACATCCGTATCGCCTCCGCCGAGCATCTTGATGCCGGTGTAAACCAAAAATACGCCGAAGATGTAGATAATCCAGTGAAAGTGATTAATTAGCGACGTGCCGGCGAGAATCATCGTCACGCGCATTATCAGCGCGCCGAGGACGCCCCAATAGAGCACGCGATGCTGGTATTTCGGCGGAACCTTGAAGTACGAAAACAGCAGCAGGAAGACAAAGAGGTTGTCGACCGAAAGCGAAAGCTCGATCAGATAGCCGGTGAGAAATTCGAGGCCTTTCTGCGATCTTGCCGGCCCGAACAGTTCGAACCCCAGCGGACCGAACAGGAGGCCGGCGAAGAGGAGCGCAAGCGCGACCCATACCGCGCTCCAGATGGCTGCGTTTTTGTAGCTGATTTCGTGAGGGTTGCGATTGAAAACACCCAGGTCAATCGCCAGCATTATCAGAATGAAGAGACAGAAACCGCCCCACGCTAGTGTCGAAGTCGCCAGCGAATGCATCTGCTCTTTAAAATATCATCCGCGTCGTAGCAGGCAAAACTGCCACATGAAATTGTCGGAAGAGTTTCGCGCTCAGGTTGCAGGCCTCGCGGCGCTCATTTAGAATTCCCGATTTCAGACTAAGGCATTAAAGGTATCTATACATGCTCAAACAACTCAGCCGGTTCGAACGCACCAGCAAAGTCCTGATTCTCGGTTTCGTTGGGCTCATGGCCGTCAGTCTCGTTCTTTTCTTTAGACCTAACAGCGGCCAATCAGGAGTCGAGACTACCAAGAGCGCCGAAGTATTGGCCACGGTCGGCGGTGAGGACATCACTGTCGGCGAATTCGCGACGCAAAAGCAGAATATCCAGATGCAGTTCGCTCGCTTTGGCGGTCAGATCAGCCTGGCCCAGATGGGTTACACCGATGACAAGATCCTCGACGGGCTGGTTCAGAGAAAAGTTGCGTTGCTGGAAGCGCGACGCCTGGGTTTGGACGCCTCGCCCGCGGAAGTCAACGAACGCATCCGCAAGAATTTCAGCGACGCGTCAGGCAAGCTGACGCTGCTCGATGCTTCCGGAAAGCTCGACATGGCCAAGTACGAGCAGCGCGTCGGGGATGTCGCGGCATTTGAACGCGGCGTCGCTGAAGACATCGCGCGCGAGAAGCTGGAAGCGTTGGTGGCGGCAAGCGTGCGCGTCTCGGAAGAAGATGTTCAGAGCGACTTCAAACGAAAGAACACTACTTTCGATCTCAGCTACGTCATTGTTTCATCAACCAAAGTCGCGGAGAAAATTCAACCTACCGACGATGAGTTGAAGGCTTACTACGACAAACACAAAACTGATTACAACATCCTGGTGCCGCAGAAAAAGATCAAATACGTGTTCATCGATCAGGATAAGTCCGGCGCCAAGCTGCAAATCACCGACAAGGATTTGCACGACGAGTACGACAACCTTCAGCCGCAATACAAACAAGCGGGCGTGAAAGTCCAGCAGATCGTGCTGAAGGTCGCGCGCGAAGATCTGGATCCATCCGTGAAGGCCAAGGCCGACGGTCTGGTGGCGAAAGCACGCGGCACCACGGGTAACGCAACGGAACAGGCGTTTTCAGATTTGGCGAAAGGTAATTCGGAAGATCCGGCGACGGCGAAAAACGGCGGCTTGGTAAACGGCATCGTTAAGAAGAACCCGAACAAGACCGACGATCCGTATCAGCAAGTGCTGGACATGCAGCCGGGCGAAGTGACCGACGCGATCAAATACAAAAATGCTTATTACATTCTGCGTCGCGGCGATTCAGTGCCAAAGACTTTCGAAGATGCAAAGCCGGAATTGCTCGTGTCGCTCCGCAATCGTCGCGGCTACACCGTGGCTCAGAAGCTGGCGCAGAAAGCGCAGGATCGTTTGAAAGAAACAAAAGATCCGCAGAAGGTCGCGCAGGAACTCGCCGCCGAGGCGAATATGAACGCGGCCGACATGGTGCGCGAAACTCCTTACGTCAAACCGGGCGATGACGTGCCGAACATTGGCAGCTCGCAGCAGTTCGAAGATGCGATTGCGCCGCTGGCAAAGGCAAACGATGTTGGTGAACGTGTGGGAATCAAGAATGGTTTTGCGGTGCCCATGCTGGTCGATCAGAAACCGCCGCGCATTCCGGATTTTGATGAAGTCAAAGACAAAGTTGTGCAAGCGGTGAAGGATGAGAAAGCAAAGGGCCAACTCGAGCAGAAAGCCAAAGATCTGATCGCTGCAGCGAAGACGCCGGGTGAATTGAAAGCTGCCGCAGAGCGAATGGGTCTCGAAGCAAAGGCCGAAGCGAATTACAAATTGAGCACGCCGCTTGGCGAAGCAGGCTCCAGCACCCTGATCGACGATCCTTTGTATGCGGCAAAGGCCGGCGAGGTGCTGCAAAATCCTATCTTTCTTAATTCGAACTACCTGGTCATAGGTGTGAACAAGAAGACTGACGCGGATTTGACTGAGTACGCAAAGCAGCGCGAGTCGTTAATGCAACAGGCTCTCACTGAGCGAAAGAACCAGGTCTTCGAAGATTATTTGACGGCCGTGAAGACGCGGATGGAGCAGGCTGGGAACATTAAGATTTACAAAGACGTGTACGACACGATTCAGGAAGATGAACCAGAGGCTTTGCCGCAACGACGTCCGCAGTTGCCGATCACGAAGTGAGGCTTACTGAAAATCTCGCACGTCATGAAACGGCGTCTCTGAATCGTTGAAATCGGGGCGATAGTAAAACGCAGCGCCGTCGTACTCCTGCATCCAGCCATTTTCGATTCCGAACTCTTCCAGTGCCGAAATCGCGCGCATCCATTCTGATTCGCTGATGCGACGCGACAGCAGCGTGTATCTGGCGTTCGTGCCCGCGACATTCGTCGGATAGTACTGGGCCATCAGCGAGACAGCGACGCGCGGACTCAGATCCTCGCGAATCCAGCGAAGCGATTCGCTCAGGCCGCCGATATCGTTTGGCAGAACGAGCAGACGAATCACCAGCCCGCGTTGCAATAGGCCGGCTTCATCATAAACCAGCTCGTCGCCCATCTGACGATACATCTCGGCGAGAGCCGCGCGTGCAACCGTTCGATAGCTCCGCACTTTCGAATACAGAAATCCCGCTTCGTCTTCCGCGTACTTCAAATCAGGCAGGTAAATATCGACGATGCCTTCGAGCAGCCGCAGCACCTCAGCCGAATCGTACGCGTTCGTGTTGTAAACGATCGGCAGGTGCAAACCTTGTTCGGCGGCAATCAAGATCGCGCGGGCCATCTGCGGCGCGAAGTGCGTGGGCGAAACAAAATTGATGTTGTGACAACCACGGGCCTGCAGCTCAAGCATCATCTCGGCCAAGCGCTCATGCGTCACTTCGTTCTTGATTTGTTCTTTGTGCGCCTGCGAGATTTGATAGTTCTGGCAGTACACACAGCGCAGATTGCAGTTACCGAAGAAGATGTTTCCGGCGCCGCGCGTGCCGACGAGCGGCGGCTCCTCACCAAAATGCGCCGTGTAAGAAGAGACGATCGGCAGCCGCCCCGAATAACACGCGGCAATCTCATCTTTCAATCTGTTGTTGAGACAATCTCGCGGACAGACTGTGCAACGTTCGAGCAAGGCCTCGAGTGATTCGACGCGACGCTTCAATTCGCCTGATTGCAACAAGTTCAGATACGAGGGTTCGAATTTATTCGAAGAGCTAACCATCACTTGGATCTGACTGGAGCTTGCTATCTCTTTTTCGCCGAGCATGCACGCGAGGACGCTTGCGCTCCTATTCCTCACTTCGCTTTCTGAAATGCACATAATGCGTTTTGTGTTGCTCGACCAGCTCTTTTGGAACCACGCGCTTGGTGGTGCGCCAAATGAAATCCATTTCTGCGTGTGTCGTGCTTAGCGCCAGGCGCGCTTCAAAAACCAAAAGCATACTGCCGTAAAACAGAAACAGCGCACCCAACAGTCCCATTACCACCGGGACCCAGGCGCCGCGCGCGCCCGTCGATAAACCGCGAGCATAAAAGAAAGCGACGGCGCCGATCGCCACACTGGTTGCTACAAAAATTCCGACCGCCAGATAAAAAGTTGTGAGCGCACGCTGCAAAAGACGCGATCGGCTGGTGAGCTTATCGAGCTGATCGTAAAGCATTGCGCTCTCTTCTTCGAAGAAATCTCCCGGCTTTTCATCGCTGGTCAGGCTCCGCAAACGATCTGAAAGCGCGCGCACGCGATCGACCACGCGACCAAGCCGCGTCGAAGTCGAAAGGATCATCGTGCCGCTGGCTGAGATCAAAACCGCCGGCGTGATCATCGCGGTCAACACCGCGAGCGATGAAGTCAAAGCATCCATGTTCGAAAGGTTTATTCTATCGACTGACGGTGAGGACGGCCAATAGCTGAGGGCACGCGAGGTTTATCCGACGCGCTTTTCTGGCGCAGGTTGGTCCGGTTGCGGTGGCGGCATCAGATCGCTTTTGTATCCGCATTCTTCATCCGCACAACGCCGCGTCGTGCCCTTCTTGGTGGTCTTTTCGAGTAAGAAAGGCTTGCCGCACTGCGGACACTTTTCCAGCACCGGCTTGTCCCAGAAAACCGTGTCGCACTTCGGATAATTCGCGCAGCCGTAGAAAACTTTTCCGCGACGTGATTTCTTCACCACGATTTCGCCGCCACAGCCGGGTCGCGTGCATTTCACGCCAATGGTTTCCTGCTTGATGTACTTGCACTTCGGATAATTCGAGCACGAGATGAATTCACCGAATCGGCCCTGACGCTTTACGAGTTGAGCGTCGTCGAGCGGACACTTTTCATCAATTGGAACCGGTGGCGCGTTAATCTTGCCACTCTTGGAAATCTTTCGAATGTTGCGACATTCGGGATAGCCCGAGCAGCCATAGAACGGTCCGAACCGGCCGCGTTTCAATTGCATCTGCTTGCCGCAGAGTTCACAGGCTTCGATCTCTTCTTCGCCATCGGCCGTTGCGGATGTCGATTCCTGAGTCGCAGCCGGCTCGGCGTCGCGGGTTGCGCCGCAGTTGTTGCACTTCAGATATTTTCCGAAGCGGCCCAGCTTCTGGACCATCCCCGGCGTGTTGCACTTGAGACAAACCTCGTCGGTCGGAGTCTCTTTCTCTTTGATGTCTTTCGAGTACTTTTGGAACTTGATCAGGTCATCCTTGAACTTGTCATAGAATTCGTGCAGCGCATCTGTCCACTTGAGCTTGCCTTCTTCGATCTCGTCCAATTCCTGTTCCATCCGCGCGGTATAGGTTTCGTTGAAGAGATCGTCGAAGCCGCCTTCGATCAAAACATCATTGACGGTCTTCCCAAGCGCAGTCGGATGAAAGCGCCCTTCTTTCTTTTCGACATATTCGCGGTCCTGAATCGTCGTCATGATCGCGGCGTAAGTCGACGGCCGGCCAATACCTTTTTCTTCGAGAGCCTTCACTAAAGTCGCTTCCGTATAGCGCGGCGGCGGCTCAGTAAAATGTTGCTCGGGATCGATCTTGTTCAGCGCGAGAGTTTCGCCTTTAGTTACTAGCGGCAGAGTGCGCTCGTCCTCGTCGTCTTCGGCGGGCTTCTCGTCGCGGCCCTCCTGATAAATTTTGAGAAAGCCGTCGAACTTCTGCACCGATCCACTCGCACGAAAGACGAAGCGGCCGGCTTTGATATCGATCGTCGTTTGATCGAAGAGTGCGGGCATCATCTGCGAAGCGACGAAGCGTTGCCAGATCAATCGATAAAGTTTTAGCTCTTCGGGCTTCAGATACTTCGCCAGCGAGTCCGGCGTGCGCGTGACGTCCGTCGGCCGAATCGCTTCGTGCGCATCCTGCGCATCCTTCTTCGAACGGTAATGGACCGCTTTCTCAGGGAGATAATTTGCTCCGTACTGCTGATTGATAAATCCGCGCACTTCACCCAGCGCGGCTTCGCCTACGCGCGTCGAGTCGGTGCGCATGTAAGTGATCAGACCGACCGAACCTTCAGGACCAATCTCGACGCCTTCGTAGAGATGCTGCGCGATCATCATCGTACGCTTCACCGCAAAGCCGAGTTTGCGCGAGGCTTCCTGCTGCAACTTTGAAGTGATAAACGGCGGAACCGGATTTCGTTTTCGCTCTTTAGTCGTGACTTCATCCACGACGAACGTTTGCTGCCTAGCTTCCGCGACGATCTCGTTCGCTTGCGCGTCATTGCCGATCAGAATTTCGCTCTTCTTTAGATCCTGATCAAAGCCACTGGTCTTAACCGTCTGCTCGCCAACCTTCAGCAAGCGCGCATCGAATGCCGGCGGTTCCTGGCCGGTAAGATTTGCCCCAATAGTCCAGTATTCGGTTTTGATGAAGGCTTCGATTTCGCGTTCGCGTTCGACAACCATGCGCAACGCGACCGATTGCACGCGCCCCGCGCTCAAACGCCCACCCACAGTCCGACAGAGCAGAGGTGAAACTTTGTAGCCGACCAGGCGATCGAGAATGCGTCGCGCCTGTTGCGCATCAACCAGGTTCTCATCAATCTGTTTCGGATGTTCGAAAGCTTCCTGCACCGCGCGCTTGGTGATCTCGTTGAACATCACGCGGAACGCAGGCTTGGCCGGTTTCTTCGGCACAATTTCTTCGGCAAGATGCTGGCAGATTGCTTCGCCTTCGCGGTCCGGGTCAGCGGCCAGATAGATCGCCTCAACTTCCTTCGCGGCCTTCTTCAGATCGGCAACGATCTTTTTGTTGTTGCGCTTCTTTGCGTCAGGGATGATCTCGTATTCCGGTGCGAAATCGTTCTGCACGTCGACGCCGAGGCCTTTGGAAGGCAGATCTTTGATATGCCCGATCGAGGCCTTCACGATAAAGTCCTTGCCGAGATATTTATTGATCGTTTTCGCCTTGGCGGGCGATTCGACGATTACGAGATTCTTTGGCATTAGTTCTCAAATCCGGCCACGCACTGATGACAGTTCGATGACCGAGGGTTGCTTACCAGCGACCTTAACGCGCTTATTTGAGCGGGCACGAACATAACATTAAGTATGCCCGAAGCGTCAAACGGGAGCACAGAAGTGGCTTAATTGCGAAGGTTTCGGCGATGCCTGAGCCGGTCACAACTTCGCGGTTCACATTTTTCGCACGAAGCATTTTCCCGGCAGCGCGCGAATCAGTTCGCGCATTTCGAGTGTTAGCAGTGCAGCAGTCAGTTGCGTGATCGAAAGCTTCGTCGTTACGGCCAGCGCATCAATCTGAAGCGGTGTGTCGGTCGTCAGCAACTTGAAAATCGCTCGTTCATGCTCAGTCAGATCACCCGGAGTTAAGGCGAGTTGATCCACCAGCTCGCCTTTTTTCTTTTTCTTGCTTGGCGGAGGTAAAAGCTGCGCGGCGATCTCTGCCGGTAATTCACTCGCGACGTCTTGCCACTGCTGCACCAGCTTTGCACCGGCTCCTTTGATCAAATAATTCGTGCCGAATGAATTTCGAGAGGTGATGTTACCGGGCACGGCGAAGACTTCGCGGTTTTGCTCCATAGCCAGCCGGGCAGTGATCAGCGAGCCGGAATTCTCTGCCGCTTCAATCACGAGTACTCCCAAACTCAATCCGCTGATCACTCGATTGCGATAGGGAAAGTTTTCAGAAACGGGCGGAGTGCCGAGCGGAAACTGCGTCACCAATGCACCGTTATGTTTCAGGATTTCGTCGGCAAGTTTCTTATGATCGCGCGGATAGATTTGATCGAGTCCGGTGCCCATTACGCCGACCGTTCGCCCGCCTGCTTCCAGCGCACCGCGATGCGCCGCCGCATCGATGCCGCGCGCGAGTCCTGAAATGATCGTGACCCCGCGCTGGGCCAGCTCTCGCGAAAGCATCAACGCCGCATTCTGGCCGTAGGTCGAGCATCGACGCGATCCGACGATCGCCACACATGGGCGCTCGAGACAGTCGGCCCACGCCCCTTTTACATAAAGCGTGACCGGAGGATCGTAAGTCTCGCGCAAGAGCGAAGGATAAACTCCGTCGTCCAACACCAGAATGTCGCCGCCGAGCTTCCTTACTTGTTCGATCTCTTTTTGGGCACGCTCATGCAACTCGCGATTGGCAATACTCTCAACTGCCTCGGGCGTCAGCCTCAGCAATGCCAGTTCGCGACGCGGCGCGTCAAAGATCGCTTCGGCCGATCCGAAATGCTCCAGCAGGCGCGCAGTCACGCGCGGGCCAACACCGGGAGTCATGTTGAGAGCAATCCAGTCTTTCATCGATGAGCCGATTGCCGCTCGATGGTTTAGGGCACAATCTTCGCCAGCAAACCTGCGACAGGCGGCGCGAACGATTAGCATCTGACAGCGAGCCCGTCAAGCACTTCGTACGTGCAAATTCTTATCAATGATCGAGAAGTGTTCTGGATAGTGAGTTCGCTTTGGATTAGTTTTTCTTTGAATGGATAGTTGCGGCATATCAGGCGACAAAGTACGCTGTACGCGCCAACCACGGAGGCGCATCTGTTCTGGTGAATGGCGCGGTCTTCAAAACCGTTAGTGAGACTGCGAGAGCAGGCTTAGGTAGGTTCGATTCCTACACGCCTCCGCCAATTCTCAAAAGGAACCGTCTTTCACTCACATGAGATAAGAAATGGAAGAAGGTTCTCTTTAGCCGCGTTCACGCGGCTTTCCCGGAAGGTTGTTAGACCGGGTGTTTTGCGCTCGGGTTAATAAGGCACCGAAATTCCTGAGCCCCGTTTTAAAGGGCTTGTGTCTACGCTTTAGCTCTGATGCTAGAGCTGTTAATGATAAACGCGCTGGAAGCGCGCTACCGTTCGGCGTATTCGGTGCCCCCAGCGCGAAGAGCGCTGGTCTATGAACCCTTCGGGCAAGCCGTCTAAAGACGGCTACTTGACTCGAAGCCATTAATGCAAAGTTCCAAACCGCATCACTACCACTCAAAATATGATCCTGCCTCCAACTACTATATAGTGGTTCCAGCTCAAATATCTTTACTTCCTACCTTCGGCATTTGAGCCATCCGTTACTTACCCGCGTAAGCAACTAGAACAAACGTCTCCGAACATCCGCAGAGACAATGACGGCAGTGTAACCGGAAGGAATCCGTGATGAGCAAAAACAAATTTCATGTAATCCGCAGCATTCACTTGATGCTGCTTGTGCTCGCGGCATGCACGCCGGCGATCGCGCAACACGCGACCGGTCTCGGCGGCAGCTTCAATGATTCCGCCGGCGGAAAGGTCACCGGCACCATCGTGGATCGGGTGGCGCGGCGCCGGGGCGAGAAGGCGCGAACGGTAACTCCCTCGGTCAATGATGCTGCAGTTCGTTTTCGTTCGACCGGGACCCAACTAAAGACCCGCGAAATAGCCAACACGATAGATGCCGGCAACGCTCAGGTCTTTACCATCATGAGTACCATCCTCACGGAATACGAAAAGGGCGCGCGCGGGGCGGGCCATCCTAACGATCTCGCACTTGCGTTGAGTTTCTTCTTCGCTACCAACGCCAGCATCTATCACGACGCGGACCAGCCGGCTGACGCTGCGATGATGGAGTTGCGCGACGCCATCGCTGAGGCCCTGGTGGCAGGCAATGCCCTCAACGGAGTCAGCGATCGGCAGAAGCAGGAGATGTACGAGACTCTCGTGATCTTCACCGGGTTCGCGCTCGCGACTTATCAGGAAGGAAAGCAGGGAAGCAATGCCGAAACCGTGAAAGTCAGCCAGCAACTTGCCGGACAGAATCTATTGGCCATTACCGGCATCTCACCGGACAAGATCAACTTTACCGATCGGGGATTGAGTATTGAGGCAGGGTCCAGTGCTGTTATCGCGACCACCACACAACCGCCAACCGAACCAGCCAGCCTTCAAGAGGCCCCCGCGGCAACTATCAACGCCGGACTGCTGGTAATGGAGTTTGAAGGCAACGAAGTTCGCGCCTTGCAGATGTACGGCGGAAAAAGAATTCGCGTCAACGGCACGGTGAACTCCATCGATGTTCAAAAGAGCGGGTTGATCGTCCTGACCTTTCATTCTCCGGCGGGCGGCTATGCTCAGACCCAATGTTATTTCAACAAATCGCAAAGTTCCCAGTTAGCTCAACTGAGCGGTGGTCAGGAAGCCATTGTTGAAGGAAAAGTAAAAGGAATCGGCGGTGGTTTGGGCGGAAGAGGATTCGTGGTGTTGGAAGACTGCATCGTTCCTTAGCGTGATAGAGTCAGTACCGGGAGCGGTAGCGACCGGGTCAACATTCTTTGAGACTCGATTTCGCCGTATATTGAGACCCGGTCGCTACCGCTCCCGGTACTGACTCCATGACTCCTTCCGCGCTTGACCGGAACCCCCGGTTTTCCTTATGCTTATCAATTCGAACGAACGTTCGAACGGCAGTTAACAACCGTTTAGATAGCGCACTTGTGCGCCCGAGATCCGGCCGGACAAGTCCGGCTTCTAAACAGAACTCTCAATGATTAATTTCCAAACATCACCCGATCGATACAAACATTGGCAGCTTTCTTTTGAAGGATCGATCGCAAAGCTCTCGATGGATGTGCAGGAAGACGAAACGCTCGCGGACGGCTACAAGCTCAAGTTGAATTCATACGACCTCGGCGTCGACATCGAACTCGCCGACGCGATTCAGCGGATTCGTTTCGAGCATCCGGAAGTGCGCGCGGTTGTGGTCACGAGTTTGAAGCCGCGGATCTTCTGTGCCGGCGCGAATATCTATATGCTCGGTACTTCCTCGCACGCGTTCAAGGTCAACTTCTGCAAATTTACGAACGAGACGCGTTGCACAATCGAAGACGACTCGCGGCACTCGGGTCGTCGCTACCTCGCGGCCTTAAATGGCACTGCGTCAGGCGGTGGCTACGAGCTGGCGATTGCTTGCGATGAAATCTACCTGGTCGACGACGGCAACTCGGCCGTTTCGCTGCCCGAAGTTCCTCTCCTCGGCGTGCTGCCTGGAACTGGCGGCTTGACGCGACTGGTGGATAAACGAAAAGTGCGGCGTGATCGCGCGGATGTGTTTTCGACTCTCGCCGAGGGACTAAAAGGAAAGCGCGCGAAAGAGTGGGGCTTGATCGATGACACGTTTGCGACGAGTAAGTTTCAGGAAGCGATAGGTGAGCGGGTAGCGCAAATTGTTAATTTGCGTTCGGACAACGACGCGCAAGATGACATCTTGCGCCACATCGGCATCAAGTTGAACCGGCTCGAATTTGAATCAACCGAAGACACGCGCGATTACAAGTACGTCTCGCTCCGATTTCATCGAGACAAGCGTTATGCAGACTTGACGGTGCGCGCCCCCGAAGCCGATCAGCCAACCTCGCCGGAGGAAATTCAAAAGTTAGGCGACGCGTATTGGCCTTTGCGCGCGTATCGCGAACTCGATGATGCGCTGCTGCATCTACGCGTTAACGAGCCGGAGATTGGATTGGTTTGCGTTCGCACCGAAGGAAGCATCGACAACGTTCTGGCAACCGATAAAGCGCTCGCGGCGAACCGCGATCACTGGCTCATTCGCGAAATAGTTCTGCACATGGCGCGGACACTGCGCCGGCTCGATCTCACGGCGAAAAGTTTCTTCGCGATCGTCGAACCCGGAAGTTGCTTCGCGGGCAACTTGTTTGAATTGCTGCTCGCCTCTGATCGCAGTTACATGCTGAATAATCCGGATGAAGCTGTTCAGATCGCTCTGAGTGAATTGAATCCGGGTGCTTTCCCAATGAGCAACGGACTGACCCGTCTTGAATCGCGGTTTCTGGCTCAGCCGAAGAAGGCATTTGAAGCGTTTGGACACGACGGTCCATTCGATACGGAAGCGGCGGAAGAATTCGGCCTCGTTACTTTCGCTCCTGACGATTTGGATTGGGAAGATGAAATTCGCCTGGCGATTGAAGAACGCACTTCACTTTCGCCTGATGCATTGACCGGCATGGAAGCATCATTGCGCTTCGCTGGTCCTGAAACTATGGATACAAAAATCTATGGACGTCTGACCGCGTGGCAGAACTGGATCTTTCAAAGACCGAACGCCGTGGGGCCAAACGGTGCGCTGACTAATTACGGCAAGCCGACGAAGGCGAGATTCGATTACAAACGAACGTGATTGTTTAGAGGCGGGCTACCGCCCGCCGTGCAAGCGACGAACTAATGGCGGGCAGTAGCCCGCCTCTAAACGGATGAGTTTTATTCATGAATTTAAACGAACGAATACCGAATAACGTTAACTTGAGTGAAGACAAACGGCTTCAGCGCGCGCTGGAAAGGTGGCTGCCGAATTTTCTCGCCTGGTGGCATGACATGGGCCCGGAAGGTTTTCAAGAGAAAGACGTCTGGCTGCGCACGGCCGTCGATGTCGGCAGCGAAGGTTGGGCGCATTTCGATTACGTGAAAATGCCGGATTATCGCTGGGGCATTTTTCTTGAGCCCGCGGAACCAGACGCGAAGGTTGGCTTCGGCGACAACTTCGGCGCGCCTGCTTATCAGGAAGTGCCGGGCGAGTTTCGCAACGCTTTGCGCCGCATCATCGTCACCCAGGGCGATACGGAACCGGCTTCAGTCGAACAGCAACGACAACTCGGGCACACCTGCCCGTCGCTCTACGATCTGCGAAACCTATTTCAAGTGAATGTCGAAGAAGGCCGCCATCTTTGGGCCATGGTTTATCTGCTGCACGGATATTTTGGTCGCGATGGTCGCGATGAAGCGGATGCTCTGCTCGAACGGCGCAGCGGCAATCCGGACAAGCCGCGCATCCTCGAAGCGTTCAATCAACCTTGCGATGACTGGCTAAACTTTTACGCGTTCACGATGTTTACCGATCGCGATGGCAAGTATCAGTTGTCAGCTTTGGCTGAATCAGGATTCGAGCCGTTGGCGCGCACGTGTAAGTTTATGCTGACCGAAGAGGCGCATCACATGTTCGTCGGCGACACCGGATTGAGCCGCGTCGTGCGCCGCACCGCGCAGCTAATGAAGGACAAACCCGCTGGCGATGCTCGCGAACTCGGCGGCATTCCGCTGGAGATCATTCAGAAGTACATCAACTTCTGGTTTAGTTATTCGCTCGACCTGTTTGGCGGCGAGATCAGTTCGAACTCGGCTGACTTCTTTGCCGCGGGATTGAAGGGAAGATTCAAAGAGCAGGATCAATATAAGGATCACGTCGTGACGGAAGGCTCGTTCACGCTGATGGTGGTCGAGAATGGAAAGCTCGTGCCGCGCGAAGTGCCGCTGCGAAATGCTTTGAATGAAATCCTGCGCGGCGAATACGTGAAGGATTGCGAGAAAGGCCTGGCGCGCTGGAATAAGGCGTTGGCGGATGAAGGGCTGAATCAACGCTTGTATCTCCCGAACATTCGGTTCCATCGGCACGTGGGCGAGTACTCAGGTCATGACTTCGATCTTGAAGGCAACCTGATTTCGAAAGAAGAATTCGCAGCGAAGAAATCTGAATGGCTGCCGACGATTGAAGATCGCGAGTACGTGCGCAGTCTGATGAAACCGGTGACGGAGGTCGGCAAGATCGCGAACTGGATCGCACCGCCCGCCTCGGGAATCAAGGGCAAGCCGTTCGATTTTGAATATGTGAGACTGTAGGAATTTATTCATTGATACATTGGCTCATTGATTCAAGAAAGAATCTTTGCGCATCGTCAATGAACCAATGATCAAATGATCAAATGAATCAATGATCAAATGAATCAATTTTCTCGTCACGATCAAAAGCTCGAGCTGATCCTGCGCACATCCGCGCGCATCTTTGCCGAGAAGAGTTATCACTCGACTTCGATGCGCGACATCTCGCGGGCAACGGGCGTCAGCCTCGCCGGCCTTTATCACTATTGCAAGTCGAAGGAAGAGCTGTTGTTTCTGATTCAGGATCATTGCTTTGGGCGGGTCCTCGAACGATTCCAGGAGCGCATCAAGTCTGTCAATGATCCATTTCAGAAGCTGCGCATTTTCATCGAGAATCATCTTTCATTCTTTGCGGCCAACATGGCGGAAATGAAAGTCCTTTCGCATGAAGCTGAATCGCTCGAGGGGGATTTGCACAAGCACGTTTCCACGAAGAAAGAGCGATACGCAAAGATGGCGCGCAAGATTTTGCGCGAGATTCAAGAGCCAAATCGCGACGGCGCGGCGGTTGATTTGACAGTGGCCACTTACGCGCTGTTTGGCATGATGAACTGGATTTACAACTGGTACGATCCGCGCGGCAAGTTGTCGGTGAACCATCTCGTCGATAATATTACGCGGTTGTTTCTGAACGGATTTCTTTCTGCATCAGGTGAATCGTTCTCAATTCCACCGTCGCGCGCAAATGAAAAGGTGAGCGTCTGGCGTACCGCGTAATTGATCGAGAACATGCTGGAATTCACTTGATCCCGTCGCTATCGCTCCGGGTACTGACACAAGGCCACGATAGAAAACGAATTCACGATAATGGAAATAGACAGTCAACTCGCTCAGTATGAAGCGTGCGACGGCATCGCGGTGATCACGCTGAACGATCCACCCGCGAATACTTATTCATATGAAATGATGCGGCAGCTCGATGCGCGCGTCCTTGAAGCGCGCATGGATGAGAGCGTGCAGGTGATCGTGATTACCGGCGCGGGCGAGAAGTTTTTTTGCGCGGGCGCGAACATTCAGATGCTCAGCGACGTGACGCCGGAGTTCAAATATTATTTTTGTCTTCATGCGAACGAGACTCTTTGCCGTCTCGAGCAGACGCCAAAGCTGGTGATCGCCGCGATCAATGGCCACTGCGTCGGCGGTGGATTGGAAGTCGCGATGGCGGCTGACATTCGCGTCGCTCGTCGCGCCGCGGGCAAGATGGGACTGCCTGAAGTGTCACTCGGTGTGTTGCCGGGAACTGGCGGCACGCAACGCTTGACGCGCATCGTCGGAAAATCAAAAGCCATCGAGTTGATGGCTACGGGCGAGTTGTTCGATTTCGAAAAGGGCGAGACGCTTGGTTTAGTAAATCGAATCGTTGACGCCAACGACGGCGCGGATTTCATGCAGCAGGTGATGGATTACGCGCGCCAGTTCACGGCACCCAACAAAGCTTCGCGCGCGGTGGGTCGCATCAAGCGCGCGGTGCAAACCGGCGCAGAGATTCCCTTTGAATCGGCGCTCGCGCTCGAGCGTGAGCTGCAGGAGCAGTTGTTTCAATCCGAAGACGCGAAAGAAGGATTGGACGCGTACGTGAATAAGCGGAAACCAAACTTCTCGGGTAAATGAGGTCGGTACCATCCGCGTCAGCGGATGGATCAAAGCAGCTTCTTTATTCCACCTGCTAATGCAGGTGGTACTGACTTCATCGCTCAGAGCATTCACTGATGTCTGACGAACTAATCAAAGTTGCCGAAGACTCTGGCATCGTTACGATCACTTTGAATCGGCCAGAGAAGCTTAATGCGCTGGTCGGTCACATGCGCCGCGATTTGGCCGAGACGCTGGAAGAGGCCGGCAGCGATCCCGACGTGCGCGTCGTGGTGTTGACGGGTGCGGGTCGCGCTTTCTGCGCCGGGGGCGACGTCAATTTCATGGCCGAATTAGTCGAGCGCGGCGATTCGGAAGAGTTCGCGCGCCTGCTCGGTGCGGCGCGGCGGGTGATTCTGGCAATTAGACAGATGACCAAGCCGGTGATCGGCTCGATCGAAGGAGCCTGTGCCGGCGCCGGATTCAATCTCGCCCTCGCCTGCGATTTGCGGATCGCTTCGGCGACCGCGACGTTCAGTCAATCGTTCGTTAAGCTGGGCTTTCATCCGGATTGGGGCGGCAGTTATTTTCTGCCGCGCATGGTGCCGTCGAACATCGCGTGCGAGATGTTCTTTATGGGTGATTCAATTGACGCGCAGAAAGCTCTTCAACTTGGATTAGTAAATCGCGTGGTCGCGCCGGAAGAATTGGAAAGCGAAACTCGGAAGCTTGCCGAGCGGTTGCGCGATGCTCCAGCAGTTTCGATCGCCGCGGCAAAACATGCAGTCTATGCGAGCGAGCACGATACGCTCGAGCAGATGCTGCAATACGAAGTGGAGGCGCAACTGCGTTGCTTCGAATCTGAAGATGGCCGCGAAGGCGTGCGCGCATTTTTAGAGAAGCGCGCGCCGCGCTTTACGGGAAGATGACAGTGTCAGAAGCCCGCGCGTGAGCAAGGGCTCCTTGCGAAAGGTGCCCTCCCTAACGGTCGGGCTTCTGACACATGTGACTAATGAAACTGGCTAACAAGCTCGCATTCATCACCGGCGGTGGTCGCGGCATTGGCCGCGCGATCGCAATCGCGTTTGCGCGCGAAGGAGCATCGATAATCGTCGCCGCCCGCACGCGCGCCGAGATCGATAAAGTCGCGATGGAAGTCGCGAATCAGTTCGGCGTCGAATCATTCTCGGTCGAATGCGATGTGGCCAACGCGGAAAGCGTCATTGCGGCATTCGCGCAAGCGCGCGCGAAATTCGGCCGCGGGCCTGATATTCTGGTAAACAGCGCGGGTATTGCTGAGAGTGCATTGTTCGTCAAGAGTGACGAGCCCATGTGGGAGCGTCACATGAATACGAATATTGGCGGCACGTTTCGCTGCACGCACGCGGCGCTGCCGGAAATGATCGAGCGCGGCTGGGGACGCGTTATCAATATTGCATCGATCGCCGGAAAGACTGGAGCGCCTTATGTTTCTGCCTATGCAGCGTCGAAGCATGGCGTGCTCGGACTGACGCGATCACTTGCGCTTGAAGTAGCCGCGCAGGGAATCACGGTCAACGCGATTTGTCCTGGCTACGTCGATACTGAAATGACTTCGCGCGGAGTTGAAAACATTGTCGCTAAAACCGGTAAGTCAGCGGAAGAAGCTCGAGAATCGCTCAAGCGTATGAGCCCGCAAAATAGAATGGTGACAGCGGAAGAAGTTGCCGCGTTGGCGTTGTTGCTCGCCTCGGAAGATGGCCGCGGAATCAACGGCCAAGCGATTAATGTTGATGGGGGCACCGTCCTCTTCTAATTCGATAAGCACTTTGTGCTTTGTTCTTTGAGCTTTGTACTTTGTTCGCTAACGAAAGTAAGCTGCTTATTCGAAGACGAACCAAGTTCAAAGTCCAAAGAACAAAGCACGTTTTTCTATGATCGAGAACCTTAATAATCTGCAACGCACGCATTCATGTGGCGCGCTGCGCAAAGAAAACGTCGGCGAACGTGTAACGCTGATGGGTTGGTGCGCGCGGCGACGCGACTTTGGTCCACTTACATTTGTCGATCTGCGCGATCGAGAGGGGATTACACAGATCGTCGTCAATCAGGAGAAAGCTTCGCCGGCGCACGCGAAAGCGAAAGAAGTTCGCGGCGAATACGTGGTCGCGGCGATCGGCGAAGTTGTTCTGCGCGATGCAAACTCGATCAATCCGAAGTTGGCTACCGGCGAAGTCGAAGTCCAGGCCAGCGAGATAATTATCCTCAACGATGCGCGTGCGCTGCCTTTTCAACTCGATGCTTCGGACAACACACTCGCCAGCGAAGATCTGCGTCTGAAGTATCGTTATCTCGATCTGCGTCGTCCGCAGTTGCAGGCGAACCTGCGTCTGCGTCATCGGATGATTCTGGAAATCAATCGATACATGGACGAGCAGGGCTTCACGCATATCGAAACGCCAAACTTGATCAAATCAACGCCGGAAGGCGCGCGTGACTACATCGTGCCTTCGCGCGTTCAGCCGGGAAAATTCTTTGCCTTACCGCAGTCACCGCAAATCTTCAAACAGATTTGCATGGTCGCCGGACTGGATAAGTATTACCAGATTGCGCGCTGCTTTCGTGACGAAGATTTGCGCGCCGATCGACAACCGGAATTTTCACAGCTCGACGTCGAGATGAGCTTCGCCACGACCGAACAAATCTACGAACTGGTCGAAGGGTTATTCGCGCGGATCTTTCGCTTGATCGATGTCGATTTGCAGACGCCTTTCCCGCGCTTCACGTTTGCCGACGTGATGCGGCGCTTTGGCTCAGACAAACCGGACCTCCGCATCCCGGCGATGGAGTTGCAGGATTTTTCAACCGCGCTCGCCGAAACGACGTTCGCGCCGTATGCGTCGGTGCTGTCGTCGAAGGGCGAGATCAAAGGAATAGTCGTCAGCGGCGGCGCGTCGATGTCGCGGAAGACGCTCGACGAACTGCAGGAGTTTGTGAAGCGCTATGGCGCGTCGGCGTTGGCCTGGATCAAGTTGGGCGATGAGCTTTCGTCTTCACTTCTGAAAGCGCTGGGCAACGACCAGGTCGTCGATTTGGCGGGAATCGCGGGTGCACAGAAAGGCGATGCTGTGCTGATCGTTGCCGGTAAATCGGATGTCGTTACGGCAAGTCTAGGCGCGCTGCGCAACGAAATCGCGAAGCGCGAAAAGCTGATCCCCGAAAGAGTGTATGCACCGCTGTGGGTGATTGATTTTCCTATGTTTGAATTCCATGAAGAGGATGGCAGTTATTCCTCGATGCATCATCCGTTCACATCGCCGATGGACGAGGACGTGCCGGTTTTCGAACGCGCGGTGAACGGCGAGACTGAACTGTTCGGACAGATTCGCGCCAAGGCGTACGACGCGGTCATCAACGGAGTCGAAGTGGCGGGCGGTTCGATCAGAATTCATCGGCGCGACGTGCAGGCGCTTGTCTTTAAAGCGCTCGGCATGACCGAAGAAATGGCGCGCGCGCGATTTGGATTCTTCCTCGACGCGCTTTCGTATGGCACTCCGCCGCACGGCGGCATCGCATCGGGAATCGAGCGCACGCTGATGGTCCTCGTGCCGACCGAAAACATTCGCGACGTGATGGCGTTTCCCAAGACTGCCTCCGCACAGGATCTGATGATCGACGCGCCCGGTGAAGTGGACGAGCGGCAGTTGGAAGAGTTGCGGCTCAAGATTGTGAAGGAGTGAGAGCGATCTCGCGGCTTCGCCGCCCGATGTGCGGAAAGGCTATGCCTTTCCATGTACGCGTCAAGAATTCTCGGGGCTCTGCCCAACCTCGAGGCGCAGCCTCGAGTGATAATCATATTCTCGAACGGAAAGGCAGAGCCTTTCCGCACATCAGATGGCAGAGCCATTCTCTTACAAGATCCGCATTTCTCTCGCAAAAGCGCATGTCGATCAAATCACCGCACACGCTCGCGAAGCCGCGCCGCAAGAATGTTGTGGCTTGATCGGCGGCGCAAACGGCGTGGTGCGATCGGTTTATCGAACCCGAAACGTCGCTGCTGATCCGCTGGTAACCTATGAAGCCGCGCCCGAAGATTTATTCTCTGCGCAGCGAAAGATGCGCGAGCGCGGGGAAGAGTTGATTGCGATTTATCACTCGCATCCACGCTCAACTGATCCTCAACCCTCGCCGACGGACGTACGCCTTGCCTACTACCCATCAGCGGTTTACTTTATTGTTGGATTAAGAAACGACGAGCCTTGCCTGCGCGCGTTTCGCATTTCTGAAAGCGAAGGTCGTTGGGAGCACGTCGAATTCGAAATAGCCGCCGATGCGAACTGAACTGCCGACTGAACTGTAAGAGCAAGGTCTTCGTAGAGATTTTAGATGGAGCCCAAGCGCACCAAGTACGATACGAATCCGCTTGATGAAGGCGTCGGACGTCGCGCCGACAAATCATTCGGAGGACTAAATGAGGGCAGGCCGGGCCCGCCGACTGAAGAAGTGCGCGGCGGTCCAACGCGCGACATCCGCGCTACGGAAAGTGAAGCTGCACGATCGAACCCGCAGGCTGAGGCGCCGACGCGGCGCATTGATGACGAAGTGACTTCGTATCCATCGATCTTCGTGCCGCCGAAAGCGCGCGAGCCTCAATACTACGAGCCGCCAAAAATCAATCCGAACATTTATCAGCCGCCCCCGGTTCCGCCGCCCAGTGTGTATCAACCGCCGCCTGTTCCGGTCGCTTTCAAGCCGGGATCGAACACCGTTGCGGGTCTCGGCATTCCGGAAAGATGGGCGGTGATTTTTCCGTACCTGCCGTTCTATCTCGCCATCGTCGCCGCGATCATCGAACTGATACTCGTGCCGCGGACTGAAACGCGAGTGCGTTTTCACGCGGCGCAAGGACTGGCCCTGCAACTCGGCGTCACAGCCATCAGCATACTGCTGACATTTGCCGGATTCCTGGCTGGAAGATCAACCGGAGGGAGTTTTTTCAACGCGGTGAGTTTCGTTTTCCTGGTAATCGCCATCATTCGAGTTTGGAAGGGAAAATCATTTGTAATTCCGCCGCTCGACGAACCGCGCAAGTGGCTGGACGAGAAAATCAAGCCGCGTAAGTAGGAGGCGCAGCCTGGTTTTCGAATGAACGATATCGGATTCACGATGGAACGATTTCGGGCATGGGGGGCTGCTTATCAGAATCAAACGGCCTCTCCCAGTTGTTATCCTAAAGAGGAGATCCCGCCTAAATGCAACTTCCGGCATCGTGGCACTGTGATTGATTCGCAATTGGGGCAAACGCCGTCGGCGAAAAAGCATCGAAGCCGGGGGATTTCGGAAAGACAATCAAGGAGTTCGGAATGAACAGATATTTTCAGAGATCAAATGCGTGGGTTGCCGCACTGATCGCGCTGGCGATCTTTCTGATGCCGATCGCGACCTTCGGCCAGACGCAAATCAAATTACATAATAATAAGTTCAGCACCGCGGACGATGTTCGATTGGGACGCCAGGCGGCCGCTGAGGCGGAGCAGCAGTTTCCTCTATTGCGTGACGCTCAGGTCAACGCATATGTCGAACGAGTGGGCCAGCGGCTGGTCGCGGCAATACCGCCTGAGTTTCAGCATCCAGAATTTCGTTACTACTTCAAAGTTGTGAACGCGAGCGACATCAACGCGTTCGCTTTACCCGGCGGGCCAATGTATGTGAATCGCGGAATGATCGAAGCCGCGCGCACCGAAGGCGAAATGGCCGGCGTGATGGCCCACGAGTTAAGCCACGTCGCGTTGCGTCATGGTACCGCGCAAGCTACCAAGGCCCAGAAGTATGCCGTGGGCGCGGGCGTTGCGGGAATTCTCGGAACAATCCTGACCGGCAGCCCAGCCGTCGGGCAGCTGGCGCAACTTCCGATCGGCGCTTATTTCTTGAAGTTCAGTCGCGAGTACGAAACCGAAGCTGATTTGCTCGGCGCGCGTATCATGGCCAACGCCGGATACGATCCGCGCGACCTTGCCAATGTGTTTCAGACGCTTGAAAGACAAGGTGGAGGAGGCGGTGGATTCCTAAGCGATCACCCGAGTCCGAAAGATCGTTACGCGCGAATTAATCAGGAAGCGCAAAACCTGCGCATCAATACCGCGATGCGAATCGACAGCCGCGAGTTCCTTGGCATTCAGGAACGTTTGCGTGGTTATCCGCGAGCGCAGACCATGGCCGAGATTCAGCGCAGCGGCCGTCGCTATCCAAATCAGGGCGATCAATATCCGACAGGCGATCGCACGAACTATCCGGCGCCGAGTGGCCGCGTCGACTATCCTTCATCGCGTTACCGCACTTACAACGAAGGCACGTTCACCGTCAGCATTCCTGACAACTGGCGCGAGCTCAATCAACAGGAAGGGTTGTGGTTCGCTCCGAACGGAGGCTATGGCTCGTCAGGTGGCCAGACTGTTTTCACCCATGCAGTGAATTTTGGCTCGACGCAATCGCGTTATCGCAATCTGCAACAGGCGACGAATGATTTCGTCAACAGCTTACAGCAGGGCAATAACAACTTGCGCGCGCGCGGAAATTATCAGCGCATGGATGTCGATGGGCGCAGCGGCCAGCTGCTGACGCTTGATAACGTCAACGAAGCGACCGGCCGTCCGGAAATCGTCAGCGTGGTAACGACGCAACTGCGCAATGGCGAGCTGTTCTATATGATAGCGGTCAGTCCGAGCGACGAATACAGCAACTATCAGAATACGTTTCTGACGATAGTGCGATCGTTGCGACTCAATGACTGAGTATTGCTTTGCGGCTTTGCTACTTTGCGCGAGTCCAGCCTCGTATTCCACGCGCAGCCGCCAAGTCGCAAGAACCGCAAAGTTAACCCGAAGACATGGCCGCTTGAGCTGTGCTTGACACCCGGCAATGCGCTCTCTATAGTTTCAATTCGCGCTCGCAGCAATGCGGGCGCTTTTATTGAGAATTGACGGAGATTTTTCGCAATGCCTAATCACAAATCAGCAGAGAAGCGCGTGCGCCAAAGCGAGCGCCGCCGCGCCATCAATCGTCATAATCGCGCAAAGCTGCGAACTTCAGTAAAGAACCTGCGCAGTGCTTTGGCTGTCAAAGACAACAAGGAAACCGGCGCGTTGCTGCCAAAGACAATTTCGGAGATCGACAAGGCAGTGCAGAAAGGCGTGCTGCATCGCAACGCAGCCGCGCGTCACAAATCGCGCCTGACCGCGCGAGTCAATCAGGCAGCAGCAAAGTAGCTACGGCCCGCTTGCCGTAGCAGGCGGGTCAAAACATTTAGGTTTTGAGAGGCGAATCGATTTATTCGGTCCGCCTCTTTTCTTTTTTGGAGAAGATGGCCATGAGCTATTTCAAAGACGAAGCCGAACTCAGCGCGCTCGTGCGCGCGTTCGAGACGTGCACGATTCACCCGGCGGAGTTCAAGCACTATCAACATCTCGCGGTTGCGTTGTGGTACGTCGCGCACTTTCCCTATCACGAGGCGAGCGACAAGATGCGAAACGGAATTCAGAAACTCGCCGCCGCGTACGGCAAGATGGGTTACCACGAAACGATTACGATGTTCTGGTTAGAGATGGTGCGGAAGTTCTTCGCAGAGGCGGCGCGCAGTGATTCGATGTTGAGTCTCGCGAATCGACTGGCAACCAGCTTCGATAAGAATGTAATCAACGAGTACTATTCGGCAGAACTGCTGAGTTCTGAGAAAGCCAAAGCGGAATGGGTCGAACCGGATGTAAAGACGTTCGAAGTATTCCCGGAAGAGTTCAAATCAATAACTCACATACCAGCATCTCAACCTGCATGCGCGGAGTAGCTTTGGAAGTTTTGATGGCCAGATCGGTTTCAGCGATGCGTTGCAATGCGTGTCTCAATTTGGGGCCGTCGATTCGCTTTAGCATGGAAAGATAATCACTCTGTTTCCAGTTAGGCACGCGCACTTCGCTGAAGATCTCGCGCGGTTGCGCGCCCCGATCGAATAACTCTTTGGCTAAGGCGAGCCTCCGAAACGTTCCCGCGATAATACCGGTCAGCAGGACCGGTTCAACTCCGTCGTCGAGAAACTCGCGCAGGACCTTCAAAGCAACGCGTCCGTTGCGCGAGACGATTCCATCGGTCAAATCCCAATTCATGTGCTCGCGCGAACGGCTGACCAGTTGATCGACGAGTTCCAGAGTGATTCGGCCTGAAGGCAAAGCGGCCGTGGCGAGCTTGTTCAGTTCATTCGTCAAGGTAAACAGATCGCTGGCGACGACTTCGATCAGGCGACGTCCTGCTTCGGGATCGATGTCGGCGTTGAGAGTTTTCAAATGCGCTTTGATCCATGCGGGCAGGTCTTTGGACGCCAGCGGCGCAAACTCGTAAGCCGGGCCGGCCATCAGCTTCTTCCCAAACTTCTTTCGTTTGTCGACGTCGTCGCCGACAAAGATCATCACGGTCGTTTCAACCGGACGATCGAGATAAGCGAGCAAGAACTCTTCGTCGGCTTCGCGTAGCTTCGCGAAGTTTCGCAGACTTACCACGCGCCGCTCAGACATCATCGGCAGTTGTTCCGCCGCGGCGATCGCGTCCCGCACGTCATTGCTGAACAAATTGAAAGATGAATCGTTGAACTCGCGCAGCAGCGTTCCCTGCAGCGCTGCGTCAGCGATTGCGCGCGCGGCCCGATCGCGCAGATAAGTTTCGGCGCCGTAGAGATAATAAATGGGTTCGATCTCGCCCTGCTTCAGCGATTGTTCCAAATCTTTGCGAGTGCGGGTAGGCATCTATTTGGAGTGCGGTGGCAAGCGCAGCGCGACACCGCTTTGGATCGTATTAGAAGTTAAAAGCGCCGTCGCCGCTTCGCTCTGCCGGCGCACTCCAAATCAACTGCTATTCCTTAACACCAAATCCATTTACGAGGGTCGATACGATCGATTCGGCAAAGCTGCGCGCGATACGCATGACAGCCGGGTCTTCTTCGTTGAAAAAGTTGCGGGGATCGTTCGCGAATTCAAACTCGCCGCGAAAAACAAAATTCTGGTTGTCGTAGAGCACGCGGTTCTCGTGCTGATCGCGAACGGTGACAGCGGCCGTAATTGTCACTTCAAAAACTCGCGCGCGGCCCTGGTCGTCAAGCAACACGCCGGAAAATCCAAAGCTCTTCACGACGCCATCGATGACCGCGTCGGCGCCTTCGCGCTCGCTCTGCACTTTCAAGCCATGACCGCGGCGAATCAACTCGTTCATCACGGCTTCGGTAAAGCGATGCTCGATCTTGTATCGCAGCGCATTGTTCTGGAATGCGGGAACCGCGACCGTTTTGATGTGCGACGGCAATTGGCTTTTGGTTACCGGTTTGTAGCATTCGCCAAAACCGGAGACCATGAAAAGCATCACCCCGAATAGCGACGCGCGTAGAAATGTTTTCATCGACATTTTCAAAAGAAGAGTGTTGATAATACGTCAGCGCCGTGCTATACGAAAGTCGCAAACCCCCGGAGAGGAGAATCAGTGAACGCGCCAATTCCGATCGGCCCAACCTTGTCCCAAATCGGGCAAATCTTTGTGAACGCGAAAGACCTCGAGCGGGCGATCGCGTTTTATCGCGACACGCTGGGCATGACGTTTCTCTTCGAAGCTCCGCCGAACATGGCTTTCTTCGACTGCGGCGGGATTCGCATTATGCTCGGTATTCCCGATCGGCCCGACCTCGATCATCCCGCGTCGATTATCTACTACAAAGTCGACGACATCGAAAAAGTGTACGAAGTGCTTAACGCCCGCGGCGTTGAGTTCATCGTCAAGCCTCACCTGGTCGCGTCAATGCCGACCTACGATCTTTGGCTCGCCGACTTCAAAGATTCAGAAGAAAATTTACTGGCGTTGATGAGCGAAGTACCGAAAGAAGTTGCGTGAGCGGTGTTTGACTCTACCAGGAATGGGGATAGACAGATTTACAGAATGGACAAGATTCGAAGAACGGTGGGTGCCTGGCTTTTCTTTTTGTGAATCCTGTGAATCCTGTCTATCGCACCCTGTCAAAGCTCGTTACCGAGCTGGCCAAGTTTTACGGCCAGCCAAAGCCGCCCATCACAACCGATCCCTTTGAACTAATCGTGTTTGAGAGCGTCGCGTATCTCGTTACTGACGAGCGCCGCGAAGAAGCTTTCAAGCTGTTGCGCAAAACCGTCGGAACAAAGCCACACCAGATTCTGGCGGCATCGAATGAGGCGCTCTTAAGAGTTACCGAGCTTGGCGGCATGCAACCGGAGAAGCGTGCCGTGCGCTTGCGTGAGATTGCCTTGATTGCGATGAATGAATTCGGCGGCGACTTGCGCGAATCTTTGAAGCTGCCGTTGCCAAAGGCGAAGAAGGCGCTGCAAAAGTTTCCGAGCATCGGCGAGCCGAGCGCCGAGAAGATCCTGCTTTTCACGCGTTCCTATCCCGTGCTCGGGCTGGATTCGAACGGGCTGCGGGTGCTGCTGCGCCTGGGATTCGGCGAGGAGAAAAAGAATTACAGCGCGAGTTATCGATCGGTTCAGGAAGCGATCAAAGATCAATTAAGCGACGATTATGATTGGCTGATCAGCGCGTACCTGCTATTGCGTCAACATGGAAAAGATTTGTGCAAGACGACCAAGCCGCGGTGCGAGAAGTGTCCGGTGCGAAAGAGTTGTGGCTACTACCTAAACGAAATGATTCACCACAGAGGACACGGAGGAAGAAACAAAACGGATTAGCCGCGAAAAGGCACAAAGAAGAAAGGGAAACCACGGTCGCTATTGATAATCCTTTTGTGCTTCTTGTGCCTTTTGATGGCCGAGTAGATCTTCTCCGTGGTTAAGTCTCTTGAGTCCTGGTCATTCGTTCCACCACCAAACTCAATCCCATGATCAAATAAAAGATCATCACCACTTCGGAATCGCCCCAGTTGTAATGCACTATGCCGCTCGACATAAACCCGAGCAGTCCTCCCAGGGCGCCAAGCACGACGCCTTTTTCGATCCAATTCTCCGGCAGCATGCGGCGGCGAGTGCGCCAGAGCATCACCGCGTAAGTTCCCAACAGAATCAACCAAATGATCAGCGTCGGCACGCCGCGTTCGAGCGCAATCTGCAAATAGTCCGAATGCATATGGCCCATCGGGAGTTTACCGCCTTCGAACAGATCCCATTCGCGCCAATGCGCTTTGATCGAATCCATGCCGACGCCGACGGCGAGATGGCGCGGATTGCTCGTCAGCAGATGAAAACCTTCGCGCCAAATCTTTTGCCGCCAGGCGATCGAATCGTCCTTCTGATCAAAGAAGCCGACGTTGCGTTTTTGATGAAGCACAAACAAACCAGCGAGCACGACGGGAATTGCGCACAAGCCAATCACGATCAGCGCGCGCCGGCTCAAGCCCAACGCCGCAATCAAGATCGCTGACAACAAAAATGAAAGCCATGAGGCGCGCGTAACCGAAAGCAGCAGCGCGCCGCAAATTCCGGCGATGGCCGCGCCAACCAGCAAGCCATTGCGGCTTTTCTTTATCGGCAAGGCTACGAATAAACCCAGCGCGAGCGAGCCGATCAATTGCAGACTCTCAGAGTAAGTAATCCAGTGATCGTAAAACCCGGTGGCGCGACGATCGCGGCCGCTGGACCAACGCTGAATCCCGAGACGTTCTTCCGCAGTGGCGCCCGGCAACAAATGGCCGCGCGGCACTTCGAGTTCGGCAATCCACTCGACCCGATAGACGCGAATTTTTGCTGGATTCTTGTCTGCAGAATCATCGAGCGCGTTTATTAATTGATCGGCACTTCGGAGCGGCTGCCCGTCAATCGCCTCCAGAGTATCGCCGCTCAGGATTGGAACACTCTGATTGTGTGTGCGCGATATCAGACGGGCTTCGCCGAGCGGACTGTTCAGGGTAACGCCATAGACTTTCACGCCGCGCCCGATTGCGAATTGTCCAAACACAAACAGCACATTCACCATCGTCGCCGCCACTAAAAGAATCGTCAGCGCCCGCAGAATCTTCGGCGAACGAATATTTTCCGCAAACAAGTAGACGATCGTGAAAAGCGATGCCGCGCGCAGCTTGCCAATCGAAACCGACGGTTCGTACGAAAGAAACGACGACAGTCCGGTGAGCAGAAAAAATGCAAACATCGGATCGTCGATCGGCGTGCGATAGAGCCTGGGCCGCGGCCAAACTAAAAAGCGCAGCAGCCAGAAAAGCATTCCCAGCAACCACGCTGTCTGCGTGGCCGCGATTGAATTTGGCGCCGCGATGACGAATAGAAACATCGCCGCGATAATTGCGCGTTCCAGCCACAGACCGAGCGGTCCCGGTGCGATTTCGCGTTCTGGTCGGATGATTTCCCTGTGTCCTCTGTAGTTGATTTCGTTTAGAATCCCGTCGCTCGGATTATATTCGACCTTGACGGAAACCACATGCGACGACTGATTGCCGTTCTTGCTCTAATCGTAATCACCACCAGCGCGAGCTACTCACAAGTCAAGACTGTTGCCGAATACACGCAACAGGTTCAGGCTCTGACGGGCCGCGCTGATCTCAAAGCCGCGAACGACTACCTCGATCGGAATCATGACGCGATTTTGCGCGAATGGATCGCGATTACTGAAATCAATGCGCCTTCCGGACGCGAGCAGCAACGAGCGAAATACATCGAGAGCTTGCTGCGCAAATACAAGTTAGCGGACGTTCATTATGATTCGGCCGGGAATTTGATCGCCGTGCGGAAAGGGACCGGCGGTGGACCGATGATCGTTTTCGACGCGCACATGGACACGGTCTTTCAGCCGGGGTTGGAAATCAAAGCGACGATTCGCGACGGCAAGATCTACGCGCCGGGAATCGGCGACGACACGCGCAACGTGGAAGCGCTGCTGGCGACGATTCGCGCTTTGAACGAAGCGAAGGTTAAGACGAAAGGCGATCTGGTGTTCGTCTTCACGGTCGAAGAGGAAACAACTTTCAAAGGCGTGAAGGCTTACGTCGACGCCAACAAAGGAAAGATCGATCAGTACATCGCGCTCGACGGCGGTTACGAGGGGTTTACTTACGCCGGCATCGGCATCAACTGGTATCGCTATCACTTCATCGGACCGGGCGGCCACACGCGTTCGCGCACGCCGCCTTACTCAGCCACGTTGCCGCTGGCGCGCGCCATCGAGCGCATCTATCAATTAACTGTGCCGACAAATCCGTCGTCGAATTTGAACATTGGCATGCTCGGCGGATCGGAAGTGGTGAATGCGAAAGCTTCCGATGCCTGGTTCACAGTCGATCTGCGCTCAACTTCGAATGACGTGATTTCCGATCTCGAAAAGCAAATCAAGACAATCCTGGATGAGGAAGCCGTGCGTGCTGGTATGACGGTGAAGACGGATGTGATCTCGGCTTCGCCGGCGGCGTCAATTCCCGGTCACCGCGACTCATATCTCGTGCGGATCGCTGAAGCGGTGCATCGCGTCGCGGGTTTCGAGCCACCGATCACTAACGCCGGATCAAACAATTCAAGCGCGGCATTACTTGCCGGGATTTCGTCGATCTCAACCGGCGCCGGTCCCTGCGACGGCTCGCACAGCCTGGCCGAGAATTGCGAAATCGAACCATTCTACAAAGGGATCAAGAAGACAATGTTGTTGGAAGTGGCGCTAGCGGGCGTGGAGTGAGCGCCCTGAGCGTACTAACGCGCTTGGACTATTATGGAAGACTATCTACGCATTAGCTTATTGTATTCGCGATTTAGACCGTAATTCTGGGTGTTGTCACAGATACTCTTCAGTTCTTTCATGTAATTCCCCGCGGAGGCGTGATCTCCCATCGCGTGCGCAATGCGAGTTAACGTCGCATAGGCCTTACCTGCGGGCAAAGCATATCCGAAGTCTATCTCACCTTCACCTGCCTCGCGACACAACGTTAAGCTTTTTTCGCACAGTTCCGTGGCAGTATCCAAGAATTCAATACTAGCCTCCTTTCCGTGCTTTAAGAAGTTGACGCGTGCCTGACCTAGTGTTGCCAAGCTTTCTAGGAAGGTGTCACCTGTCTCTTTTGAACTAGATAAAGCCTGCTTGTATTGCTCTTCTGCTTTATGGACGTCGCCGCGATTACACCAAACCTCCGCTTTGAGAAATGCTGAATATGGTCGCGCTCCGGATGCCCCTCCATCCTTTATTACGTTCGCCTCCATTCTGGCAATCTCGACCATTGCTTGCCCGAAGCGGCGGAAGAATATCAATGCTGTGACGAAATCAAAATAGAGGAGACCTAAGTAACCCCGCACCAACATGAAGCCTTTTTCTATCGCTTTTTCGAAGTGATACAAACAATCTCTACTATCGGAACTATAGAATTGGAGTAGCGCTTCGGACCACTCAACCGAATACTGACTTTGGTGGAATGTCATAGAACGCCGGTGTAGTCGATTGGCGTTCTCATAATCTCCCACTAAGAGCAAACAACGAGTTCTTATGCAAAGAGGCATTTCGAACTCGTTAACCGGTGCTTCTGAAATGATTTTTCGAGCGGTGGCAATCCGTCCGCTAGATGCTAGGTGAGTTGAGTAATAACCAATTAGTTCATTAACAAAATCGTCTGGGTTGGGAATCTGCATGTGATTTCTTAAACGCCAGAACTCGCGCGCGATTTCAATCCCGACTTCGTGGGATCCCCAGTCAATTAATTGACGACTCAGATGGTATTTGCCTTTTCTGTTATAAAGCTCCCACGCTCGCGTAACCAGTCCCGCTTTCAGACAGTGATAGATCATTTCAATAATTGGTGCCATGCGATCAATATTCTCGGCATAACTAGGTATAGGGACTCCCTCTGTATATCTTAGCCATTCGAGGTGGGCTTTTTTTCGCTCTTCTAACGACATGCGGTCATATGCCAACATTCGCAGTAGCGCGGGAGCTGTATAGAACTTTTCCCCATTCCGCTCATGAACCTCAAGAAGGGCAGAATCTTCAAGTCGGGCGAGAGATGCACGAAATGCAGGATCGTCCGGGTCACCTCTCCCACCCATAACTCGGGGTCGAGCAAGAACCGTGAAATCTTTCTTCGTGGCTCCTGTTCGTAGAGCGGATAGACGGCTAAGAAAAAATTGTTGGTCTTCGTCGAGCCTACTCCAGTAGCTGCCGAATAATGCGTCCAGTTTCTCGGCAACTGGCGACGTAACCGGCAATGACTTGAATGTTCTGGCCGCAACTGCTTCGCCATCGCAGAATCTGACCAAATAATCTGCGAGAACTCGCAGTGAGAGTGGATGGTAGCCAAAGAAATTGCACGCCTCGTCAATAACCAGAGTTGACCCTTTCACTCCTGAATCGAACATATAGGCCCATGCTTCTTCTCGTTTGAACGATCCCAAGGCCATATTGAAATAGCCTCGATACCCGAATAAGTCCGCGAGGTAGATACGTGATGTCACGATGACGATACTGGTTTTCAGTTGGCAGGCACCGCGCAGGAAATCCTTCATAACTCTGTCCTGAAGCTGCCCATGCGCCTTTTCAGACGGCGCATAAAGTTGTAAATATTCAAGACCATCGAGAATTAGGACATAGCGACCGGCCTGTAGGTATTTCCAGAGGAGAACTTTTCGTTGATGGGCGGAGGGGACCTTGCTCAGGTCGACTTCGCCTTTTGACATGTAACGCAGCGCTTCTGACAAAAACTCTTCGGAGGATTGAGCTTTAGCTTCATAGAAGGAATACCAAAAGATTCCATTGAAGTTAGTCCCCCGTTCTCGCAAGTCGTCAATAGCCGCTCGCACTGAAATCGTCTTGCCTGAGCCAGCTATACCAACCACGGAGATTAAGGAGGGCGCAATTTCTGAGTCCTGCTTGCTTTCAATGGTTTCGACAAGTCGTCGGATTTCGTGTCGCTTAATAAAGGTTCGAGGCATCGAACAAGAATGAAAAAATAGCGCTGGAAGTATTTCCGATTCAGCCTTCACCTTCAGTTCAGGAATCGAATCTGATGTAACGTGTCCCTTTACCGTCCTTATGCTTATGTCGCGAACAACTCTTTGAAGATCCAATCTAAGAAGCTGTTGAAATTCAATCGCACCCTTATACGTTTTGATGAGTGCTACCTTTTCGAGCTTTTCTTTGAAACTGCGCACACGCTGATACTGACTGATATCAAAATCTCCCATACTTCTCGGGGGCTCGTCGTTAAAGTAAAACATCACCAAAGGCCGCCCAGTACGCTGCCACAACTCGTAAGCATCATTAAATTCATGTTCTGTTCCTGACTCCTCACCAGTTGCAGTAGGAGTTCCGAAACGCAGCCACATTATTCCGATCAAAATGTCATATTCACCGATGGCGGTGTCTATGACAGTCTGGGGGGATCCCAAGCTAGGGGCGACGTCTTCCCAGCCGATCGGAGTTAGCACTACTTGCAGAAAACTACAGAACACCGCATTCAACTCACCTGCCAAATCCTTGATGATTTGTCTCTCGTTTGCACAGTCTCTAGGGGAGGCAATAAAAAGCCGTATCTCCCGACGAATCGCGGGTTTTCTAACCACAAGATTGGACTCTGCAGCGTTCACTTATTTAGCGTCTTCAGATTAACTGTCCTAATGAATTGCGAGATCAGATTATCCGAAGGGAAATCGCGTAGAAGTTGAGCGAACCTTCCATGCATCACCAAAGGATCATCCTGCGCCAGAAGTAGATCAGTCTGGTGAGGTGTAGGGAGGTTCAGGGACGTAAACTTCGACCCTTGCCCGTTCGAGTAGTGAAAAGGAATTGCTCCTTTCGTTTCGAGAACTCCTTCATGCGCTTAAGTGCTTCCTTCTCAGAAATCAGCGCTCGTTGCGGGCGCTCAGTCTTGAATGTAGAACCTTTTCTTTTCACGGCGTGAGTATTGTTGTGACGAATGAAGAATTCTGTCAACGGTTTCCAGAACCAAAGTCCAGTAGGGACAAAATGTCTATAGAAACAAAGTTGTTTTTGATAACCCGGAGCCCATTTATGGGCGACATGATCTTCCGCTCCTAAAGGAGCTTTGGATTTATTTACTCCTGGGTTCTATAAATCTTTCGCCGCTACGCGGCGATGAGAGCGCCCTCCCTGACGCTGCTTGCCTCAATGCTTCGACATTGTGACAGGCGCCGATAAAACAAAGAGCCCGATCTTGCGACCGGGCTCACGTTGAAGGTGCAGTTCATTACAGCAGCCCTCCCTCACGGTCGGGCTTCTGACACTCTAGGTTTGGCGATCAATACCCGTTATATCCGTCCTCGTAACCGTTCTCGAAACCCTGGCGATAGTAACGGCGATAAAGTTCGCGATCGCCTAGTTTTGAACTGTAGTCAGTCGTCGCGTTACGGTATTCGCCGAAGTCGTTGTAGTTGCGATGGCGTCCGCGGCGAGCATCGTCACGGCCAGCCTTGCTGCCGGCGTTGTATCCGGCGTTCAAAGCAGTCTGACGCAGTTGATAAGAGCCTCCGAACTGGCCATAGCGGGTCCAGTCACGACCCCAACGATTGTTGTTGTTGTCGCGGTCTCGGTCACGGTCACGTTCACGGTCGCGCTCGCGGTCACGATTTCGATCACGGTCGTTGTTCCGGTCGTTGTTCCGATAGTTGCTCGGATTCTCGGTGTCGTATCCGCGTTCGAACGCCAAACGGTAATAGCGCCGGTAGAGATCGCGATCGCCTAAGCGCGAACTATAATCATGCGTCGCATCGTTGTACGCGCCGAATTCGGTGTAATTGCGATAGCGATTTCGCGAACGATCGTTGCGGCCTTCCTTCGACCCTTCGTTGTAACCGGCATTCAGCGCCGTCTCACGAAGTTGGTAGCCGCCGCCCAAATTGGGATATCCATCCCAGCGATTGCGGCGCTGCGCCGCGGCGCTCGAACTCGAAGCGATACCAATTCCAATAAGCAGGAGAGAGAGAATGGCGAATTGAGTAACCTTAGTTAGCCTTGTCTTCATCTTGCCTCCAAGTGGTGTTTCTCGTTGATTTGATCGAGGAGAGTTCACATCGATCCTAATGGATGTGGAGCCCATAAACTAACGATGCCTGACACTCTCGGGTTCGTTGTCCCAAGAGCATACAAATACTTCCCAAATCTAGGTCTCTCTGCAATGACAGTGCCACTCACCAGGCCCAAGGCTCTGGTCCTGGAATCACCCACCTACTATCCTTGTGCGTTCCTTGTCATACATCTGTTTCAACTCCTGCTGACGTTGTGAGTCGTTGCCGCATTCGGCAAGCGCGCTTTTGAATTCTGCGTCTAGTTTTGCAAGTTCTCTTACCTTGGCAGCAAATGGAGTCGGTGATGTCGGTTCCACGGCCTTTTCAAATACTCTAATCATTTCATCTTTGGCGCCAAGAGCTTTCAATAGAACCGTCAATTGCTCTTTTCCTTCTTCACGTTCGCGGTCTGAAAGATTGTTAATGTCTTCACGAAGAGTCTGAATTTCTTCATCCCAGAATCCCTTGTTTTTCATGGCGTGACCTCAGTTAGCTCTTTAGAGTTCGTTCATTGCGACTATCGAGAATCTTTTGAAGAAAGCATATCTACCAGGCCCAGGCGTAGGCTTCGGTTCGCGGATCCGTCCCGGCGTTGAGCACGCCCGTTTTCAGATCGATCGCAATCGCCGCCAGCGATCCGTCCGACCATGGTCCAGTGACATGAAGTTTGTGACCGCGCGCGAGCAGTTGTTTGCGAACATCCTCAGGAATGCGAGATTCGACGGACAGATCGCCCGGATACATCGTGTGCGGGAAAGGTGAGGCGGGAAACGCGCGGGTCAACCACTTGGGTGATTCGATCGCCTGCTGCACGTTCATGTGGAACTCGATCATGTTCAGCAGTGCCTGCATCGTCAGCAGCACCTGCTGATCAGCGCCGGGCGTGCCGAGCACCATGTACGGTTGGCCATCCTTCATCACGAGTGTGCTTTGCAGAGTGCTGCGCGGTCGCTTTCCCGGTGCGAGCGCATTCGCTTCACCGGCTTCCAGCGAGTAGTAATCGCCGCGGCAGTTAAAGATGAAACCCAGATTGCCCATCACGACTCCGGTGCCGAAGGCGCTGTGCAAGCTGGGAGTGAAACTGATCATGTTGCGCGCGCTGTCGATGACCGCGATATAGCTGGTGTCGCCGTCGTGATCGGCGAAATCGCTGGTGGTGATCTTGACTGGACGGTCGAGCGGCGTTGCCTCACTCGTAAATTTCTCGGCCGTGCCCGGACGAAACGCGAGGGAAGCCGTGTTCTTATCAATCATGACGCGGCGTGCGGCTGCGTATTCCTTTGAAAGCAAACCGGCAAAAGGGATCTTGATAAAGTCCATGTCGCCGAGATATTTCTCACGATCAGCCATCGCCAGCTTGGTCGCTTCGACGCTGGTATGAATATAGTCGGCGCTGTTATGGCCCATCGCCTGCAGGTCATAGCCTTCGAGGATTCGCAGCGCGAAAAGTTCGGCCGGGCCCTGGGTCGCTGAGGCGTTCTTGTAAATTTGATAACCGCGATAGTCGATCGAAACCGGCTCTTCGATTTTCGCCGTGTAGCTGGCGAAGTCTTCATAGCGAAACAGGCCGCCGTTGTCTTCTGAGAACTTGGCCATCTCGTGCGCGATGTCGCCTTTGTAGAAGCGATCGCGCGCGGCCTTCAGCGCCGCATGCCGGCCTTTGCTTTTGTTTTGAGTTTCCGCTTCAACTAATCGTTTCAGTGTGCGCGCGAGATCCGGATTACGAAAGATCTCGCCGGCTTGCGGCGCATGCCCGTTTGGCAAATACACCTTCGCACTGGTTGGATATTTGCGGATCTTTTGGGTGGTTGCCGCGGCGCGGGCGAACGAATCGCCAACCGGAAATCCGTTGTCCGCGAGGTCGATTGCTTCCGATAAGACTTGCGCGAAGCTCATCGTGCCCCAGCGATCCAGCAGGATGTACCAGGCATCGATGCAACCCGGAACAGTTCCCGAAAGCAATGAATCATTTACCGGCAGCTTGCCGCCGTTGTGTTCTTTGTACCATTCGATGGTCGCAAGTTTAGGCGCCGTACCTTCGGCGTTGAGCGAATAAACTTTTTTGCTTTTGGCATCATAGACCAGGAGCGTCGCGTCAGCTCCGATCCCATTCATAGCTCCGTCGACCAGGCCGAGCACGGCCTGACCCGCAACGATGGCGTCGAACGCGTTGCCGCCTTTTTCTAAGATTCGTTCCGCGGCTCGCGTGGCCTCGGCTTTCATCGATGCGACCGCGAAATGCTGACCGCGGACAACGGGGCGCATGGTCTTGTTGTTGGTGGTGGCGTCTGACTCGCCTTCTTGGGCCATAGTTACTCCTGCCAGAGTGCAGATTAACGCTCCCGCGAGCGCCGTTCGAATTAGAGATCGCATAGAAACTCCCTTGTCAGAACCGCCTGCGGTAGCGGGCGGTTGATCTCCGATATTGCCGGATTCGAATAAGCAAACAGTAACCGCCCGCTACCGCAGGCGGTTCTGACAATCCATTCACAATGCCGCTTCAATCATCTCAGCGATGTCAAAGAAATCTTTCGCGTCGACCGCGGCGCTGAAACCCATCTTCGTCGGACGCGGCAACGTGCCGACAATTAACATCGCGCCCCCTTCGTGCGGGATCACTTTGCAGCAGCGTTTTATTTTCAAGGTCAATCCGCCGGATTGCGACTCGACGCGGGCGAAATCGTTAGCGCGCTTGATCAGATCACTGTTCGCATTCAGCTTGGCGGCTGCGGTCGCATCGCCGGCAAATTTTGATTTGCCGAAGAATTTCGGATCTTCCAAAGCAACTTCGCCGTTAACAGGTTTGGCAATCGTGGTCGAGTACATCAACAAGCCGGCATGGGAACCGACTCCCTGACGATTGATCGAAACCTGGAGATTCGCGGAACGCTTTTGTGCCAGTTCAAAGTTCAGACGAAACAGCGTCTCGTCTTTTCCACCGATTAATGCATTGCCGATGTCACTTAGAAACGTGCCGACGGTGGCAGTGCCGGCCTCGCCAGTTTGCACCTGATACGCGAGCGGCGCGGTCGCGGCGATCTCTTCACGAATTTTTTCCTCGACTTGCGTGCCGACGTAAGCCGAGTCTTGTGATGTGTAAGCAAGATTGTTCATGCCGGGGGCTCTCCTTCTGAAGAAATGTCCTGCTTGATTGGCTGAAATGCTAACGCTGAGAGGCAGGAATGAGCAATGCCTGGTAGTGTCCGAAGCCCGACCGCAAGGGAGGGCTCGCCTGCCGTAGGAAGCCCTTGCTGACGCGCGGGCTTCTGACACCGGAACTCAATCAAATTCGCGCTTCGGCGTTTCCTGATCCACACCCAGGCGTCCAGCTTCAATTTTCGCGCGCGAGTAGTTTTCGCCCTTTATTGGCTCGCCCGCGATCCGCCGCAACATCGCGATTTGGCCCACGTGAGTTAAGGCATCAGCGATCGGGCCTTGAAACATTCGCTCGCAGGATGCGGACAGTTCGGCGTCGGAAGCCAGGTAATCATCGAATGCTTTCAAAGCTGAATGAAAGCGAGCGACTTCATTGTTCCAACTGAGCGGTTCCGAGTTGTTCCACGTCTCATTACCTTTCGCGATCGACAACGCCCAATCGAGCAAGTCGCCAACGTGCGCGAGAATCTGTGCCGGCGTGCGCGTCGTTTCTGACGCTTTGAAAGTTGCGAATGAATCATGCGCATCGCGCACGGCTTTCCCGCCACGATAGGCGAGCGTAGCGACGGTGTGCCGCAGCATTTCACGTTTGGTATCCGAATTTTCTTCGTTCATAGTCAGGATGAATTTGGCTCTCTCTTCTGTGACGGGCAGCAACCCGAAGGGTTGCAAGATAGTAGCCGGAGATCGCAGCGAAGCGAAGACCTCCGGTAAAAAAGATTGCTCCTCTTTCGCACCCTGAAGGGGTGCAAGACAAATCATCTTTCACCCTTTCAGGGTGCGCGCTATTAATCGATCGTTATCCGGTGGTTTACGCTTTGCTCCAACCACCGGCTATTATCTCGCAGCCTTACAGGCTGCACCTTAAGTCTAATACGCGTCTTCGCCGCGCCACATGACGGGCAGCGTCTGCAAAATGATCTTGATGTCGAGCAGCACCGACCAGTTCTCGATGTAATACAAATCCATGCGCACCATTTCATCGAACGGCAGCCGATTGCGACCCGAGACTTGCCACAAGCCGGTGATGCCCGGCTTCATGTCCAGCCGCTTACGATGCCAGAGCTGATAGTTTTCAACTTCATAAGGAATCGGCGGCCGTGGGCCAACGATGCTCATGTCACCGCGCAGCACATTGAATAGTTGCGGCAGCTCGTCGAGACTGGTCTTTCGCAGAAGTCTGCCGAGTCGGGTGATGCGTTCATCGGTGCGCAGCTTGAAAACCGGCTTCTCGTCATCGCCGAGATTCGAATCGGGACGGCCGTTGATATAGGCGCGCTGGTATTCGCGATGCGGGCGATCGTCGACGCCCGGATGCATCGTGCGAAATTTGAAGAAGAGAAAAATCCGGCCATCCATCCCGACGCGTTCCTGTTTGTAGAACACCGGCCCGCGCGAATCGAATTTGATAAGTAATGCAACTAACAGCCACAGTGGCGCCAAAAGACCCAGGGCGAGAATAGCAATCGCAAGATCAAAAGTGCGCTTGATGATTCGGGCCGCACCAGACAGCGGCGAGCGAAAGAGCGTCACCATCGGCAGCGATCCGACCTGATCGATTTCAGTCTTGCTCGGCAGGCAATTCAGCAGCGTCGGCGCGATGCGAAACTCCACGCCCCGCCGGCGGCCGGTCTGAATCATCACATCGAACAGAGCTTCGCCGGGAACATTCGGATCGGAAATGATCACCTCGTTGGCTTTCGATTCACGAATGGCTTCCGGCAAGGTCTTGAGATCGCCGATGACGGGAACGCCTTCGAACGTCGATACCGGTGCGACCAGGGGTCCAGTTTCGATAATGCCGATCACGCGATAACCAAGTTCGGGACGCGCCCGCATTTCGTTTATGAACAGCGCGGCTTCCGGTCCGCGGCCGACTATCAGGGTTGGAATCAGATTGATTCCGCGCCGTCGCATTACGATCTGACCGCTCCGAAATAACATTCTCAGCGCGCCGATGCTGGCGACCACGAGCAAAAAATCGAGCAGAAAAATTCCGCGCGAGTACGAAAAGGTGCGGTACTGCACACCGCCGCGATACATGAAGGTCGCGGCGACGATCAGCAGAGATCCGATTGCGGTCGCTTTGAAGACACGGGCCAGATCGTCTATGAACGAGAACTCGCCGCGCACTCGATACAAGTCGTAATAACGATTCAGCAGCAGTCGAATCGGAATCACGAAAGGCAGCAGCACCGCATACGGCGCGAACTCGCGGCTCCAGCTCAACGTGCCGCTCGCGCTGCGATGAACGATCGAGTTGTAATGACGGACGTAGAATGCGGCCAGGAACGAAAGCGATACCAGAGCGATATCCGCAACCGCGAGCGAACCTTTCACCAAAGGTACGACCCAACGCGGTGCGCGCGCGGCAACGCGGACGGCGCGGGGCGTAATGACCTTCTGGACACGGGATTCAGCCTTCATCGGAATCAGCGTCATCATCGGCTTCGCGGTACGAATTAATCAAGTGCCGCTTGTGCCTCGCACCCAACCACAGACCGAGGCAGATGCCGCCGCCCGCTCCCGCGAAGTAACCGCATGTGAAGGCAGCATCGCCCAGAATCGGCATGGATTCCGGGACTGCGGAGCCAAGCCCGAACGAAAACACGAGGGCGAAGATTGGCGCAATTACCAGCGAGAAGCCGACGCGAGGTGCTGAACGTCTGTGGTGGGGCTCGACCAGCGCCGCGGTGCTGATGATCAGACCAAAGACGATCAGCATTAAATGAAATCCGATGAACTGCAGTAGCACGTCTTTTTTCTAAGAGACCTGATCGAGTATGAGTTCAACTAACTGAACTTTTACTCGAGCGGAAGGTCTCGCATCGCGTGAAGACTTCTTCTGAACCACTAGCTGCTTCACCTTGATTTCAGCATCAATCTTTTGCAGCCGCCCCTCCTGCACCAGCTCTTCGTCAATCGCGGCCCACTTGCCGGCGTAGACGCTGGCGGCCGGGACACCCAACACAGCGGCCTCGCGATTCATCGTGCCGCCGGCACTTATCACCAGATCGGCAGCAGCAATTAAGTTCGATCCGTCCAGAGCTTCGCGCGGCACGATCATGTTCTGCAATTTGCGCGTTTCGAGTTCAACGCGTTGCGCGTCTGTGCGAGGCAGCAGAATGATCTTAACGTTGGGTTGAGAATTCAAATGCGCCAGCAACTCATCAAACAGTTCATTTTCAAATCGATGATAGAGCGCCTCGCGCGCGGGCGGCCGCGCCACGACCAGCACATCCTGCTCTGTGACGCCAAGTTTGTGCAACGTGTCAGCGAACGCGGGATCGGGTTCGAAATCGGCGAGGTAAACATCTTCTTTCAATCCGTCGTAGCGCTTCACTTTGCGCATCGAGGCACCGTACTTGCGCAGCTCTGCGGCCGGGAACGCGCGCGGCACAATCACCTGCGAGGCCAGACGGAACGCGAGATGATTCGCCGGCTGGTGTTCGTAATCCATCATCGTCACGCTCTTGATTCTCAGCGCGGCGGCGGCGGCGATTTGTGCGTAGGAATTATGGCTGACGGCGAGATCGATACCGCGCGTGCGTGCCCATTTGCGCAAAGCCGCGGCGCGCCCGACGAGATTGCCCGCTTTGCCGGTGATCGATCCGCCGCCATGCCCGCCGATCACGTGCGGCAACAGGTTGGCTTTGGTAGCCAGCTCAACCGTCTGCGCGAAATCGCGCGCGGTGATTTCAACCTGATGACCGCGCGATGTGAATTCCGGAATCAGCGCACGAAAGAAAGGAACATGCGGCGAGTTGGCGAGATCGATCCAGATGCGCATGTTAATGGCGAGGCTCAAAAAACCGAGCCACGGATGGACACGGATTTATGCAGATCAGAACTAAGCATTCCTTATCTGTGTAAATCTGTGTTCATCTGTGGCTGCTCTATTCCGCAGCAACTACCGGGTTTCTCAACGTGCCGAGTTTCTCGATCTTAACTTCGAACACGTCGCCGGGTTTCAGTAGCACCGGTGGCTTGCGAAAGATTCCGACGCCATCCGGGGTGCCGCTACAAATCACATCGCCTGGTTCGAGTGTGATGCCCTGCGATAAATACGAAACCAGATATGCGACGCCGAAGATCATTTTCGAAGTATTCGACGACTGCATAACCTGGCCGTTCAGCACGCCTTCGATCTTCAAAGCCTGTACGTCCGCGATTTCGTCGCGCGTCGTGATGAATGGACCAAGCGGCGCAAAAGTGTCCAGGCCCTTGCCGCGCGTCCATTGACCATCGCCGAATTGCAGGTCGCGCGCGCTGACATCATCGATGAGCGAATATCCGAAGACGTAATTGAGTGCTTCCGATTCGCTGACTCGCTTTGCGGTCCGGCCGATGATGACCGCGAGTTCCGCTTCGTAATCGATCTGCTCGCTGATAGGCGACAAGACAATTGGCTTTTCATGCGCACTCAAAGCGCTCGGCAGCTTGTTGAAAAGTAGTGGCGCCTTCGGCAGATCTGCTCCGCCTTCGGCCGCATGCTCGGCATAGTTACGTCCGATCGCGAGAATCTTGCTTGGATAAACCGCCGGCAGAAACTCAATCGAATCGAGCGAGTAAGCAACAGCTTGTCCCTGGCCGGAACCAGCCGCATCCGGGTTCAGCAGCAACCCAAGATCCTTGATCCCGTCGTCACCAAGCTTAATCACTTCGATCGTGCTGTTCGCGTGAAGCAGCCAATCAGGCACGTCTCTTCCCGAATTCTTTACGGCGCGCGCCAGTTCCGCGACGTCGCAGACCACATTATCGCCAATCAGCATTCCCAATCTTTGCTGATCTGAATTCCTCGTTTTGAATTGGGCGAGTTTCATCTGTGCAGCTCCCGGGTTGTGTTTATATCACGTCTCATGTTGTGGACGTGCTACGAACTATAGTCCACCTCTCAGTGTCTCTGTGGAACTTCGTGTCTCTGTGGTGAATTATTGTGTAACCCGATTACCACAGAGGCACTGAGGCTGCACTGAGACACTGAGAATACAAAACGAAATCGTCATTTCGGAGTTCACCGGACCCGCGCTGCGCCGTTCGCTGCCGAACAAACGTAAATCTCTGGAGCTTTTCCGACAGCTTGCGAGTACCTGGAGAAAACGTTTTGTTTGACTGCCTCGACGCGATCGGACTCGACGAGATTTATCGTGCAACCGCCAAAGCCGCCACCGGTCATGCGCGCGCCGATGACTCCTCGAACTTCGTTTGCGAACTCGACCATCAGATCGAGTTCCTCGCAGCTAACCTCATAATCATCGCGCAGGCTGCGATGCGATTCAGCCATCAGCTGGCCGAACGCTTGCAGGTCGCCCGAGCGCAACGCGTCCGCGGCACGCAGCACGCGATCGTTTTCAGTGACGACGTGACGACAGCGCCGGTAAATTATTTCCGGCAGTTCGGAGCGGAAGTGTTCGACATCATTCGCCGTGACATCGCGCAAAGACGTTAGGTGCGGCAGATGTTTTGAAAGGATGAGCACGCCTGCTTCGCATTCTTCGCGACGCTGGTTGTATTCGCCGCTCGCCAATTCATGCCTCACCATCGTGTTGCAGACAACCAGCTTCACCCCGCTCGGAATCGGCAATGGGTCGGATTCGAGCGAGCGGCAATCAAGCATCACCGCGTGATCTGCTTTGCCAAAGCAAGCGATGAACTGGTCCATGATGCCGCTGCGCGCACCGACAAATTCGTTCTCGGCCTGCTGACAAATCCTGGCCAGCTCCAGCCGATCGATTGTCAGATCAGAATTGTCGAGCAAAGCCAAAGCGGTCGCGACTTCGATCGCCGCCGAGGAACTCAAGCCTGCGCCAATCGGCACGTCGCCATTTGCCAAAAGGTTTGCGCCGCGCAAGCGATGGCCTGCCTCTTCCAATTTGATCGCAACGCCGATTGGATAATCGCTCCAGTGTCGACGTCCGTTCTCGGGCGATTGATCGAGAGCGAATTCGGCTTTGCCGGAAACGTTGTCGGATTGAATTACGATCGATCGATCTGCGCGCGCGCTGACAGCGACGCAGGTCGAAAAATCGATTGCCGCGGGCATGACGAAACCTTCGTTGTAATCAGTATGTTCGCCGATTAGGTTGACGCGACCTGGCGCGCAGAAAATTCGCGGTTCGGCTCCGTACAGTTCGCGAAACTCTTTGGTTAGGTTTTTGATTCTCGACACGGGCTAGGGATCTTACCGTTACGAGAATCTGACGACAAGGATTTGGTAAAAACGCTAGTCTCAAATCACTTAGTAGGATGACGAGTTGTTAAGGCAGGTATTTCTGGCGCCCGCTTCGCGGGCTTGGAATCCTTAGGGGACTTGATCCCCGGGTTACGCTCGCTGCGCTCGCTCACCCGGGGCTAATATCTGCCGCCGCTCCGCGGCTCATAAATTTCGGCGCGAGCGAATCGTTAATACGAATCGCCCGGACCATTCTGCGCTTGTTCGTTGGAAGCTTTCGGATCGTACGGAGTCGCGATGAATTTCTTGGCCACAGACTGCGCGTTATCGTAGTTACTGCCCGCTTGCACCGCCTTCTGGTATTCGTTCACCGCCTGCGGACGCATGCCTTTAGCATCGAAAGCGTTGCCGCGTTTGATGCGCGCCCAAGTGTCGATCCATTCGGGTTTGCTGCTGGCTGCGTCGAGCGACGCCTGGAAGTTGTCCAGCGCGAGTTGCCAGTTCTTCTGCTCGAAATAAATCAAACCCAGGTTGTAATAAACCCACGCGTTGTTTCGATCCAACTTGAGCGCGGATTCGAGTTGCTGTTGCGCTTCGGCGTACTGGCCGTCTTTGAAAAGCTCGATGCCGCGACGAGCGACGATCGAAACTTTCAGCTCATCGGACATCCGCAGAATCTTGTCGTTCGGATCGACTTCCGCGCTGATCGGCTGGCCGTTTGATTCGAAGTCAAAGTCTTCACTGCGGCCGTCGAGATAAAGAATCTTCGTTTGCGAATCGCCTTCGGAGTGCAGAGTTATTTCGACCGGCATGTGCAAGTTATCAAAGTTCTGGCGCACTGTGCCGCGGGTCCGGAATTTCCCCTGGCGTGTGCGAATGATTTGGTAATCGACGCTGAATTCCGGCACGCCCGTGCCTTCAACCCACTGCGCGAAAAAGTAGCGCATGTTCTTGCCGGCGACCTGCGACGTCAGCCTTTCGAAGTCATCGATCGAGGCGCTCTTGTTTCGATATTGCTCGAAGAATTTACGGAGCAACTGAGCGAATTGCTGTTTGCCCATCGTCTCGCGCAGCATGCGATAGACCATCGCGCCTTTGTAGAAAACGATCGATTGATAGGCCGCTGATTGATCGTCCAACGCCGATGGCGCGCGCACGATCGAAGAAGTCTGCTCAAAGGTCAACGCGCGTTCCTGCTCTTCACGCTGCGCCGCGTCCAACTGTGCGCCGCTAAGCGCCGATTCGCGCAAGGCAAACGCACTCCACTCAGCGAGGCCCTGCGAGATCCACGCATCGTCGAACGATTTCAGTCCGACGGTTTGTCCCCACCATTGATACGCAACTTCACGTTGCAGGCGTTCTTCAGACGAGGCTTTCGAAGCGTCGAAGAGTTTCGAAGACAGGAACAGAATTCCCGGTCCCGAATACGCCTCCATCGTTTCGTCGTCAGTCTGGCCGATGATCAGACGCGAGCCGAACGCCGGCGCGCCGTACTCTTTCGTGTAGAACTCGAGCGCGTGGCCCATCAACTCGCCATAACTTGTGACTCGATTTTCGCTGCCCGGCTTGACGAAGAATTGCAGTTCGTACTGGCCCATGCGCAGAGACTTCACGACGTATTGGCCCGCGATGAAGTTGCCGACGAGCACCGGTGTTTTGTTGACGAATCGAAAGCGTGTCGTGCCGTTCTTGGCGTCGACTTGGGGCGTCACGGCTTCGTCACTGATGCCGCCGACCTGCACGCCCGTCGGAACGACAATCGTGATGTCCGCGGTCGCGCGATCCGCTGCATAGTCGTGAAACGGAAACCATCGGGACGCATACATCAAGTAAGATCCTTCCGGACCAATGTACGCCAGCCGTTTGTTCGCCAGCGGCCCGCCTTCAGGTGAAGTCAGAGCGCCGCTCCAGCGAATGCGGATCGTCACCGGCTGATTTGGCTGCACCACCTGGCCCAAATCGATTCTGACGTTGGGCCCGAGCGAACCCGCGCCGACGGCATCCTGTACGAACCCAGTCAGGGCCTTGCCGTCCTTCTCGACGCTGTCGACGTGCAGCGATCCGTTTAACTCGAAGACGACCGAGCGCGTAGCATCCAGCGGCACAAACGTGATGTCCGCGCCGGCGCGCAACGTGTGCTCGTCCGGATTCAGCTGGGCTTCAAGGTGGTAGTTTTGGATGTCGTAACGCGATCCGGCCGCGGGCGTTTGGGCACTTACGCCAAAGGCGATTCCGAGAATCACCGCCAGCGCGGCCGCGCAATTGGAGAGAATTTTCTTAAACATATGGGCGATCGATTTCCTGGACATTATAGTTCGACGTAATACTTGCCAGCCAGCTTCAGAGGCGATTGCGGGCGGTTCGATGCCGAGAAGCCTCCGACTTTGCCGATCAATCCAATATTGAAAGCCTCTCGAACAACCCCTAGAGCAACCTTGGGCACGGTCTTGGATGGCTGAGAGACAGGCGCGGTTGGCTGAACGCCGAATGAAAGGTTTGTTTAAGAAAACCACGAGGATCGTAGAGAGGATATTAAGTTGAGTAAGGCTTAGGAAAACACCCGCAAGCTCAGGATGAGCCTGCGGGTGTCTGGTATTTCTTCGGTCAAGAAATCTTACTGGGTGCTTTGAAGGAACACGTCGTAGGCCCAGCGACCGAGATCGCGGTGATTCGTACCGTAAACTTTCGCTCGATACCTGAACTCGTTTCCAAAACGATCGCGGTGACGCGATTCCTTGTAATCGAGCGAGATTGATTCGATTCCGAACTCCGACAGCGGATACAATTCCGCAGGCTCAGATATGCCGTTCTGATTTGTGTCTTGCCACAGACGAAGATGCGAGAACACGGCATCGCTCGAATCAATAATAGCGTCCGCGTTGCCGCCGTTCTCTGGTTTATCGTATTCGGCTAAAGCCCGAAAACCATTTCGTTCGACGCCGTCCGGAGGTTCAGGTTGGAAAGTGAAGTTCCCAAACAATTCTTTGCCGTTGTCGATTGTGTTATTGCGATTGCGATCAAGAACCAGCCAGGCAGAGCCGGAACCGGGCGCAGTCCATGACAAGTGATCGGCGGTGCCATTGGAATTGAGATCGAATCGAACACCATGGCTGACATCGGTCATGTCGTATTGATTTCCGCTGACATCAATGACAATCGGCGAGCCGCCGCAAGAGTCGCATCCGGTACATACACAGTAGCGACTGTCGTAATCTCCGCCATACTGATCACACTTACTCATGAAGGTGGTGCTTCGTCCGCACGATCCGCCAAAGATGCTCAAGCCGCCATAGCATCCGCTAGAGAAGTAGTTACCCCAATCTGGACCGCCGCCGCACATGCCGATCGCCGGACTACTGCCGCACGTGCTATCGGTGAAGTTCCAGTACCAATCGGCAGTATCACATTGCACTTGAGTGGATGGAGTTCTCAGACAAGTGCTATTTGTAAAATTCCAGAAGAACCCATTAATTTGGCAACCACCTTCACCGCAGCACAGTCCGTACTCTTCGTTCGGCGAAGTACCGGGAGGGCAACTACCGTCCCATCCAGGTGTGGTGCAGGCAATACTAGGCAGACAGGTGTCGGAGAGGGAATTCCAGTACCAGCCAGAGGCTTGGCAGGTGCCGTCGTTAGGCACACAGGCACATGAATCAAAACTCCACGTATAGTCTTCGGGACAGGTAGTCGGTGTGCAGCAGTAAATTGCAGCAACGACAAATACATCGCACAGTGTCGGCAGAGTCGAATTCCAAAGAGCACTGTCATTACTTTGGCCAGACATCACTGAGCCCGTATGGCTTGGATGGTTTAAAGCAAACGCGTGCCCTACTTCATGGCTGGAGACATAAGAGTAGTATGCGATGCTTGCAAGGCTCGCGTTATTGCAGACCGCCGGGTTAACCCTAATCTTTTGGGCTATGACACGCTCCAGTGGAAAGACGCCGCCCTGACGCATTTGACCAGACGCAGGAGCACCGTCGATCGGTGTTTCGAGTACGACCCACACGGTGTCAGGCGGAGGCATCTGACTATACGCAACTCCTGAAAAACTCATGGTTTCAAAGCCGTAAAAAGTTACACCCGAGCAGTCCGCATCACTCCAAAGACTCCAGTTTTGAATTCCATGGATCAACTGGGCTCTTTCGGTCCCACTAAAACGGTCGTCGATGAACACTTGTACCGTAGCACCGGGCCTCCAACTATAGTAAAAAATGCTATACCAAGAAACCAATGCCGGAAAATCACAACTCTGAGCTGACACATTCAATCTGTCGGCACTGACACAGTAAGTACCCATCAGCATGGCGATCGTAAGGACGGCGCGCGTAAATTGAGGTTTCACGACAGCTCCTATGAGGTTTTAGTTTTTGTTGGCTATAGCATCGCAGACCGTCTTGAGAAAGACGGCGGAATCCGTACCGCTGTAAGCTTCAAAGTTCGCCCCGTCATCAAGCGGCAGAACACGCTCTGGACCGATTTCGTATCCCGTTACGATTTCATAGGCCTCCGGGTCATCAGTCGCCTTTAGGAAAAATAGATATCGTTTGCGAATGGCCGGCATATTTTGACTAGCTATCGAATAACGCTCCTTGTGTCCCGAAGGATAACGGACGATTCCTCCGAGCCTGGTTATGCTAATCAAATTAGTTTGTGACAAGGTGGGCACGGCGCCTTTAAGCACTGCATCAACCTGAACATTGAATTCTGAGTAGACGCCGGTCTTATCGTTGGAAAGGTGGCCCTCTGAGTTCAATACGTCGGCAGTCAATATCACATCACTCTGCGCTACGGGAAGGGCAGGAAGGTCGAAGAAAACTTCAGAAACCTCAGTCGTCGCTGACCCAGAGTTCGACGGATTGCTATCCACCAGGCCTTTTCCATCGTAGTGTTTATTTCTATTTCTTCGCTTTGCTTTCTCTTTCGGATCGGTGGGTTCTGGCGAATCATAATCAGTCGTGGGAAATCGCGCCTGAGATTCCTGGAGCGCGCGCTCTATTTCTTGTAGGGTTCCACGTTTGGGTTTGTCTGGCTGCTGAGGCAACGATCCGTTTGATTGGTTACGTTGCGCAGGTGTGCGACCGGGAAGGCGAGAAGCACCGAAGGAGAATAGAACCAGCGCCGCTAAAAGAATGAGAACGCATAGGCCAACAATGAACCTTCGCGCGTCTGTTTTACCCACAGCCTAAACCTCCTGTTACACCGTGATGTACTGGGCAGGAGCCAATTGATGACCGCAACTATACGCTCGAAGCATCGCAAGTCAATGCTTTCCGCGCGATTGATTGTGATTTAGATCACATCCGGATTTGTTAATGACGAGAGCAACTACTAGCGGGAAAAAATTAGTTTGCCGTTAATCCAAGATCGCTTCCGACAACATTGGAGCACGCTTCGACGCTTGACAGTGTGCGGTCAGACTAATAGATTGCCTCTCGTTTAGTTTTCCAAATAGCTGAGCAGCTAACATTCAAATTAGTCCTAGCTGTAACAATCCGGGTTCTGCTTGATTCCCAATAGGAGTTTTTCTTTATGAGACTGCATACAAAGTTTCTCAGCGCGACCCTTCTGTTCGCGCTGGCCGGGGCGGCGTTCGCGCAAGCGCGCAACCCACACATCGACTGGAAAGAAACGCGGCTCGCAAATGGTTTGCGGGTGATTACGGTCGAAGATCACAGCGCGCCCGTCATCGCGGTCGATGTTACCTACAACGTCGGCTCGCGCAACGAGCGGCCCGGCCGCACCGGCTTCGCCCACTTGTTCGAACATATGATGTTCAAGGGTTCCGAAAATGTCGGCACGGGCGAGCAGTACTATTTGATCTTCAACAACGGCGGCACCATGAACGGCACGACGAATGAAGATCGCACGACCTATTTCGACGCGCTACCGTCGAACCAGCTCAACCTGGCGTTGTTCATCGAAGCCGACAAAATGCGCAGCCTGGTCATCAACAAGACGAACCTCGACAACCAGCGCAACGCGGTGCAGGAAGAGCGACGGCTCGGCGTAGACAATCAACCCTACGGCCAAAGCGGCGAGATTCAACAGGGCTTGATCTACGACAACTTCGCTTACAAGCACACCGTGATTGGATCGATGGAGGATCTGAACGCCGCCAGCGTCGAAGACGTGGCCGCTTTCTTCAAGATGTACTACGCGCCCAACAACGCGGTGCTGGCCGTCGTCGGTGATTTCAAGACTGCGGACGCAATCAAGAAAATTAGGGAATACTTCGAAAAGATTCCGCGACAACCCGATCCGCCGGCCGTCGATATGACTGAGCCTGAGCAGAAGGCTGAGCGTCGTGCCAGCGTGGACGACGCGCTGGCGCGGCTGGCGCAGGTTGACGTGGCTTTCAAGACGGTGCCGGGCAACACCTCGGACTTTTACGCGTTGCAGGTTCTCTCGACGGCGTTGCAAAGCGGTCAAAGCTCACGTCTGTACCAGGCGCTCGTCAGAGAAAAGCAACTGGTGCAAAACGTGAGCGGCTTTGCGGATGAGAAGCGTGGCACCGGCGCGTTCTATACGAGTGCGACAGTTCGATCGGGAGTCAAACCCGCGGATGTGGAAGCCGCAATCTACAGCGAGATCGAACGGTTGAAGAAGGACGGCATCGCTGATTGGGAATTGCAGAAGGCCAAGAACACCACGCGCCGCAACTTTATCAACAGCATGCAAAGCTCTCTGTCGCGGGCGCTGAACCTGAGCGTGTGGACCGTCTATTACAACGATCCGAACCTCATCAATACGAGGCTCGAAAAGGTCGACGCCGTGACGAAAGAAGATGTACAGCGGGTTGCGAACAAGTATTTGGTGACGACGAACCGCACCGTCGTCGTGACTACTCCAAAACCCAAGTCCGCTACCGCGGCGAGTCAGCAGTAAAGGAGAGACGAATCAATGAAAATCTCAATCAATAAATTCTTTGCCGCGGTTGCGGTCGCGATTCTTGGTTTGACGGTAGCCGTGGCGCAGCCGCGCACCGGCGCTCCCGCTCAGCAAGGTCAATCAATTAAAGGCGCGGACATCAAAGGCCGCGCGCCAGTCAGTAAGGACATTCTCAGAGTGAATCTGCCGAAAGGTCAGGAAGCGACGCTTTCGAACGGCCTTCGTGTAATCGTGCTCGAGAGTCATCGCGTGCCGACCTTTACGATGCAGATGGTCGTAATGAGCGGCGGCCTGTCGGACCCGGCGGACTTTCACGGGTTGGCGAGTTTTACCGCCGCGATGCTCCGCGAAGGAACAACGACGCGCAAAAGCAAAGACATCGCGGAACAAGCCGACACGATGGGGACCACTTTGACAGCCGGCTCGGGCCTCGCGAATTTTACGAGCACGATCACGAGTTCGGGCCTGGTTGAGAATTTCGATCAGGCGCTTGGATTATTCTCAGACGTGATCCTGCATCCGACATTTCCGCAGGAAGAGATCGACAAGTTCAAAGCACGCCAGCTTCAGCAACTTCAATTTCAGCGTTCGCTTCCGCAGTTCCTGGCTCAGGAGCGGTTTGTGCGCGCGATTTACGGAAATCATCCCGCGGGCATGATTACTGCACCGCCGGATTCGCTGAGGAAAATCACCTCGGCAGATTTGGCAGGCTTCTATTCAAAGTACTACCGGCCGAACAACTCAATGCTGGCAATCGTCGGCGATCTGAAGTTGAAAGAAATCATGCCCAAGCTAGAGGCTACGTTCGGAAGTTGGGCCAAAGGCGATGTGCCGGCAACCTCGATCCCCTCCGTGCAGGTGCCCGGGCCGATGGGGATTCAACTAATCAATCGGCCTGGTTCCGTGCAGACAGTTTTGCAGCTTGGCAATCTCGGCATCGAGCGGACGAATCCTGATTACTTCGCAGTCGCCGTGATGAACGAAATTCTCGGCGGCGGACCACAAGCACGCTTGTTCATGAACCTGCGCGAAGACAAAGGCTACACCTACGGAGCTTACAGCAACTTCGGCGGATCGAAATATCGCGGCACGGTGGTCTCGAGTTCGGAAGTGCGAACCGATGTCACCGAAGGCGCGATGAAGGAATTCATGTACGAGCTGAATCGGATTCGTGACGAGAAAGTTTCGGCCACCGATCTCGAAAATGCAAAACGATCACTGGTTGGCGGTTTCGCTTTATCACTCGAACAACCGACCGCTTTGCTGTCGAACCTGGTAATTCAAAAGCTGTACGACATGCCTGCCGATTACTGGGACACTTATCCGGCGAAGGTAATGGCGGTAACCACTGACGACGTGCAGCGCGTCGCGCAAAAATACATCGACATGGGCCACCTGCAAATCGTCGCGGTGGGCGATGCGAACAAGACGCGAAGCATTCTGGCGAAGTACGGTTCGGTCCAGGAATACGACGCTGACGGTAAGCCAGTGAAGAATTAGTGGAGCGCCGACACGTGAACGGAGCGCGGGCATCCCTGCCCGCCTGAGCGCGAAGCGCGAAAAACTTTCAGCGCTGTTTAGAGGCGGGCGTTGCCCGCCCGTTCGCGCCCCAATCAAAACACCCGCAAGCTCAGCTTGAGCCTGCGGGTGTTTGGCTTATCGAACTGTTCGCGAGATCTTACTGCACCTTCAGAAATACATCCCAAGCCCAACGACCAACGTGCGAGTGTGTTGCATCGTCAACCTTGGCTCGATAGCGGAACTGATTGCCGTATTGATCGGTTCGCTTCGACTCTTTGTAATTGAGCGAGATCGAATCCACGCCAAGCGACGGCAATGTATGCAGCTCTGACGATTCAGAGATACCATTGTGATTCTTGTCTTGCCATAGCCGCAACTGCGTAAAGATCGCGTCGCGCTTGTCGATCACGCCGTCGGCATTACCACCCTTAGCAGGTTTGTCGTACTCTGCCAGAGCAAGAAAGCCATTCTTCCCTATTCCGCTTGGAGGTCTCGGTTGCGGCGTGAAATTACCAAACAACTCAGTTCCGTTATCGATGGTTCCGTTACCATTTCGATCCAGCGCCAGCCAGGCGTCGTCTGAAATCACAGATGTCCATGACAAGTGTTCGAGCACGCCGTCACCATTCAAATCGAAGTCAACCCCGTTTCTTGCATCGGTAAGATCGAAGCCATTCCCGACGACATCAATGAGAATTGGACTGCCCGGACCACCCCAATGACACTCGCAGTCGCTTTCGATCTCACCAAAGGAGTCGTAGCACATGTCGATGTACCAGTGCTGAAGATTGGGGCAGTTCTCAAAATATATATCCGCCACGCATTCATTGAAATTCCCGTCGCAGTGATAACCAAAGCAACACAACGCACAAGAAGAATTACACTGCGGTGCTGGTGTTGGCGAGGCTGTTGAAGAGAATTGACCCGCAGTGTCTCGATCACAAGGTGTTACACCGACAGGCAGGCGCCCACAGTTATCGTTCGGCAATTATATGCCAGTTCATTCATGACTGACGCGCCTGCTGGTCCATTCATATCGGCCAGACCAAGCGGATGGCCCATTTCGTGTTCGGCCATCTTTTCAAAAATGGTGTCATAACCACTCTTTGTAGGGTCGTAGAAAGGATCAGTTCCGGGTGGAATGCCGAGGGAAGGATCGCCAGGGTTTGCTAAAGCGCCGTTTGTATTAAATGTAATTGTTGCTGACTGTACTGCGCCATCGACGTAGGTGCTCTCCGTATGATAAGAAGCAGCGAAATCAGTCGCTACTGTTCCATCCGGATTGTACAACGTTCCACTTTGAAAATAGAGAAACGTATAGCTTGGGTCTCCTTCGGGCGGTGGGGCAGTTTCATCGAACGTAACGTTTACACCGTTCTGGGAAAGCGCCGCATTCCAAGAAGCCAAAGCTCGTTCCACCTGAGTCCGCTGGTCAGAGCCGGATGGAAGATTCCTAAATATGACGTGGACCGTATCTCCTGGTCGGAATTGTCGATGGTTGGGATCTGTATCAGTTGGTGGAGGAGTGCAGGATGATTGTGTTAATGCTGCGCGTGTGAGGGAGAAATAGACAAAACTCAGAACCAGACTACAGCCGATTATGAATGTGAGCCAACGATGTAACACAGTTGGGAACTCCCTCAATCTAACTCGGGCAGGGGCGTTTTATTGCTTCGCGCACGATTCCGAGAAATGATTCCTTGTCCCCTTTTCTTGAGCCCAACGGAGCGTGTCGGTCCGAGACCTGATTGACACTGCCATTAACGATTTCAAAACTGTCGTCTCCGGAAGTGCTACCGAGCGATCGATAAGCACGCGTTGCTGGGATGTATCGCAGAAACAGTAGGTAACGGCCCCCAACCCGCAACGATTTCTGAGTTTCGTCAATGGCGCTAACGAGATGCCCGTTTAGCATTGCGAGCCCACCTGTCCTAGTCACTGTAATTTCCAAATTAACTTGGAGAGGATCGATCGGATTGGTTTTGAGAACTTCTTCTGGCCTGAAACTGTAGTCTGTAAACAGAAACGTGCCGTCATCGGTCAGTTGGGAGGCTTTGTTTTGAACGATTCCGACAACAACAGTATCAGCATGGCATGCTAAAAGACTCAAGTAGTCAGTAGGCGTCAAGTAAGATGAAGAGGTTAGGATCTCGGAACCTTTTTCTCTAAGCAGGTTCACATCGCCTGATACCGAAAGATCTCTGATTCTTTTCCCGTGCGTCAGGTCACCGTAGTTCTTAAATATCTTACTATGCTGTTTCTGCTTGTCGGTAATTTGTCCTTCCTGGATTATAGTTGGCGCTTCTTGGCCTTTGTTATCTTGCGCTCTCTGACTTTGGCCTCGAAACATTGCAGCCGTTGCGCTCGCGAGGATAACCAAGGCAAAGACGATTACTGCCAATTTCGTGTTCCTTTTCATTGTGAGCTGAGCCTTATTATTTCCGGACTCTCGCGGTCATAGACTTATCTCCTATTTAGTAATCCACGAGAAGCCAATTCACCGCAACTATACGCTCGAAGCATCGTAAGTCAATACTCTCCGCTCGATTGATTGTGATTTAGATCACATCCGGATTGTGTCGAATCGGGATTTTGTTTATGACGATTTTTACCGGGAATTATTACGTTGCGGTTAATCACGGTGTCGGCGTCGGCGTCGGGCTCGCACTGGCCGCGGCAAAGCCCGGCCCGATTTTGTCGTCGAGTCCGTCGAGCGTTCCATTCACTTTCTTGTAGACATTTTCGATCACGGATCGGCGCGCCGGATCGGGTGGGCCGTTGACGTAACTCTTGATGTAATACAGCAGCGCCTGGTCGCTCTTGCCGTTTGCTTCCAACGCGGTTCCCAAATGCCACATTGATGAGCGCCACAGCGGCGTACCTTCAGTCGCGGTGACGACTGCGCGGCGCAGACGCGTGACCGCGTCAGCAGGTTTGTCCGCTTTGAAAAGCGCCAGGCCCGCGAGATCTTCGATGCGCCCGCGCAGGATTCCCGCCAACGCAGTACGCGGCGCATCCGGGATCGCCGGAATGTTGCCTTGCGCCAAAGCCCGCCCGCGCACGTCGCTCAACTCTTCCGGTTGCACGGCAACGGTTGCCGCGGGCGCGGTCAGCGCTGCGTCGACTCCGCTCATCGCCTGGTCCATCAGGTCGACGACGCTCATCAGGGCGATTCCGTTCTTAACCAATTTACCGGCAACATAAACCTGTCGATACGTGCGCATTGGGTCATCGCCCTTGATAAATTGCTGTGCAATCGCCAACAGATCATCTTCATTCGGTGACGTTTGTTCCAGCGCCGCATTGAAAGCCATCAATGCTTTCAATCTACTCGCGTTCGCATCGCTGTCAGCCGGAGTGTTTTGGAAAATTGCCGCGCGGCGTTCCGGCGCCAGCAATTCAGTGAAGCTGGCTGCGTGTGCGGGGATGCGGCCCGCCAACTTCGTCTCGATCTCGCCGTTCTTCAAGTTGAATGATCGCTGTAGTTCAGCAAGGGCCTCGTCATACAAACCCATCGACGCCAGCACGTTCGCAACTTCGTAATCGACCGTCGGGAATCGCCCATACTGTCGGGCGAATCGCACGCCGGCTTCAGCATCGATGGGCCGTTTATTCGCAATCAGCGATCGCTCCAAAGCAATCTGGGCCCATGGATAACGCGGCTCGATGGCGATAGCTTTTTGCGCTAGATCAAGCCCGCGGTCCGCGTCGTTGTGGGCGATGAACCAGTACGCCGCGCCGACCAGTAACGGCAGATTGCGCGCCTGATCTTCATCGTGAAGAGCTTTGGTAAATTCAGTTTCAGCTTCTTCTTTCTTGCCGAGTTCAAACAGCGAAAGGATCATGCCGGCGCGCGCGCGATTGTTCTTGGGCTCAGCCTGAAGTTGTTCGCGATACAACGCCAGCGCTTCTTCGGTCTTGCCGCCGGCGCGTTTGAGATCGGCCAGCACGACCCGCGCGACTGAAGATTTCGGATCAAGTTCCAACGCGCGCGCATATTCCTTCTCTGCTTCCTCAAGCCGAAGATCGATGTGACGCGCGGCGCCGAGCGCCTGATGCGCGGCCGCTGAATCAGGCGCAAGCTGGAGCGCGGCTTCGGCGAGGCGGCCGGCTTCATTTGGATTTTCGATCGCGAGGTAAAACTCTTCGAGCGCCAGCAAACGTTTCGCATTTCCCTTCGCTAACGTTTCAGCCTGCTTGGCTGCTTCATAGGCGGCGTCGCGCTGGCCGCGCACGAATAGATTCATCGGGATGCGCGCGATTACTTCATTGAACAGGCGATCGGACAGGTCCGCAGGCGCTTCGGCAATCGCTGCGCGAAACTGCTCCAAGCCTCCGGCTGTGTCGCTCGCCTGCATTTTTTGATCGCCCAACATCGCCCTCGCGACCACCAACAATTCGTTTGCGCGCGGCAGCGCCACCGAAGTTGGATGATTGGCGATGAAGGCTTTCAAAGCTTCGATCCGTTCCGGCAATTTCAACGTCAGCGTGAGCTCGACTTGTTCTTTTTCGTCGTCGGGATTTGCCGCCGCGTTGGTTTTACGATCGGAAAGTGGAGTCTTCGTCGGTCGCGCCGAATTATCAGCAATAGTTTCTGTCGAAGGCGATGCGTTAGATGAGGGCTGTGGACTCGCTGTTTCAGCTGGAGTACTCGGCGAAGCTTGCGCACTGGGCGTTTCCGTTCGAGTCGCGCTTTGAGTCGCGGCCGGCAAAGGAGTCTCGCTTGGTTGCGGAGACGCGGCCGGTGTTTCGCTTGGCTGTGGCGACTGAGTCGGTGTTTCAGAAGGTTGCGGCGACGGCGTCGCGGTTTCCTTTGCTGATGCACTTGCTTCGGGTGTGGGTGTTTCGCTTGGACTCGGCGCGGATGTCGCGATGGCGACGGGGGTCGGTGTTGGCGCAGGCGTCGGCGCCGGAGTTTCAGACGGCGAGGCCGACGGTGTCTGTGCGGGAGTTGCCGATGCGATTTCCGCAGGTGTCGGCGAAGGAGTGATTTCGCTCGGGGGGCTTGCTACGGTTCGCGGCCGTTGCTGTTCGGCGATAAGCATCCCGGTCGACTTTGGATCCAATGCCGCGAAACTAAAATTGTGGATCTCGCCGGTTGCGTCGACGAAAGTGCGCACGCCGGTCAAGAGCCCTTCACTGAAACCGGCGCTCTCGATCTTCTGCCGCATGCGCAAGCCCATTTCACCAATTAATCCTTCGGGCAGATACAAACGCGCGCCGCGGGTTACCTGGCTGAAGAACTTTCCCGTGTCTGCTGACAAAACGATTAAGACGCTCTTATCAATGCCACTTGGCGATCCGACCTTCCATTCTTCCGCGGCTTTCAACGAGTATTCATAGAGATCTTCTCCGTCGGTTGTCTTCACCGTGAGGACGACAAAGTCCACGCCGGTCTTGTTTTTCAAATTTTCGAGCACCGTCTCGAGTCGCGCTTTCGTCGCCGCGTCGATCACTTCCGCAAAGTCATTGATCTGACCCCCGCGCTTTGGCAATCGTTTGTTCTGGGCTATGGCGCCGGGACTGATTGATAACCACACGACCGCGACCGTCAGCAGCAGTGCAAAGATAGTCGTGCGGTGATTGAGAAGCGGTGATTTCATCTGAGTGATTTCAGTTGCCGGCCCGTGAACCTTTGGGGTTGGTCGGGCGCATTGCTTCAGAAAGAATTCTGCCAATCGAGCAGCTTGGCGCCTGAATGTTCAGCACGCTGGCGAGCGTGGCCGCGATGTCGGCGGGCGTCGCCGATTGCATGTAACGTCCGGCTGAAAAATTTCTTCCCATGATGATTAATGGCACGTGCGTATCGTAACTGTAAGGCGAACCATGCGTCGCAGTCGAGAGCGGATCGGTCGGATCATCGGGGAGATCGAACAGAATATTGTATGGCTCAAACACTACAATAACATCGCCGCTGCGTTGAGGGTAGAAGCCGTTGAGGACTCGCCGCCCAACGACGTCGGTCGGCGAAATCGATTTGCTTTCAAGCTGAGTGCGAGTGAAGTATCGAGCGGCGCCGGGCATTTGCATCACCAACTCGCCGACCACACGCTCGCATTCCTCGAGGTTGATTCCATCACGCGCGAGCGCGGCCCGATTCAGATAAAAGTTGCCGTTGATCAGGCCGCGTTCAGTCTCATCCCGAGTCGTAAACGTGCGCATGTAATCGTTGGCTGGACGATCCTTCCGGGCATAACGCGCTCTCAAGCCATCTTCGACCAGCTTCAACAAATCGAGTTTTTCATAGCGTCGCCCGGGAAGGTTCATCTGCGCCGCCTGCTCGGGAATCGGTGACGCCCCATGATCAGCCGTGAAGACTACCAGCGTGTTCTGCAAACCAACGTGCGCATCGACAAAATCGAGCAGCGATCCGATCTGTCGATCGACGCGCAGCGTCATATCCATCGCTTCCTGACTGTATGGACCAAAGCGATGGCCCGCGTAGTCATTCGCGGAAAAACTGACCGACAAAACGTCAGGCGTTGCATCAGCGCCGAGCTGTTCGTTGGTGATTGCTTCTTCGGCGAAAGATATCAGAATGTCGTTCGCGAATGGCGTGTAGTCGAGCGCTTTATAAAACATTCGCCCCGGCGACTTCATGCCGCCGGTCACGATGTGCGGAAAATAATTTGTGTCGTTCGAAGACTTGTCGAGATTCTCCCAAGGAACATCGTCCTTGCCCGCACGCCGCACATATTCACTTTCATCAGGCAGCAGGCGATCCCAACGGGCCGCGAAAAACTTGTCGGCCATTCGTCGTTCGTTGAAGTGCGTCACCCACTCCGGCAGTTGATTGAAATAGTAGGTGCTCGACATCATGTTGCCATTATCGTCGCTGAACCAGTACGCGGCGTTGGCGTGCCGGCCCGCGGGCAAAATTGCCGAACGATCTTTGGTTGAGATGCCGATCACTTTCGACAGATCGCGATCGGCCAAACGAAGTTCATCGCCCACCGTCGAACATAGTAACCGGCGGGGACTCTTGCCTTTCTCGCCATCTTTTCCGCCCACGGCCATGACGCCATCGTCGGTGATCGACTTCACTTTCTTGCCCGTGTCCTGTTCATACCAGTTGTTCGCGATAATGCCGGTTTGGGAAGGCCACGCGCCGGTCATGAATACCGCGTGACCGGGAGCTGTAAACGTCGGCATATGATCGAAGTTCGCATCAGTCCACGACGCGCCTTCGCGCATCAGGCGTCCCAAACCGCGCGTCGTAAACATGTCACCAAAACGGGTCAGGTAATCGTAGCGAAACTGATCCACGACGATGAGCAGAACGAGACGCGGACGTCCATCATTCGCCTTGCGTTGAATTGTGCGGCGTTGTTGTGCGGGTGAATGGAAAACAAAAACGACGAACAGAAGCAGCATCGCGATCAAAAGATTCTTCGCGCGCCGATTTTTCCTGGGAAGTTGATCGCGAAACAGCCTCAGAATTCACCTGCGTCCGGAGAGTTAATTCGGGCGGGCATGATAACATCAGCCAAAGCAAACCAAGAAAGCGTGAGGCCTTAATTCTCGTTAATGATTGCCCGGTTGCCTTCTAAACCTCAGCAAGCCCGAAAAAGTTATTGACTTCATTCTGCGCAAGCGTTATCGTCCGCGCGAATTCTAAGTAACGGCTAGCCCACGAGCTGCGAATCCCCGCGCAACCGCGCTTTAGCTTCCACATCAACGGCATTCGCGAAAGGCGGTGCTCATGCGTTTAAGCTCCACTATCAATCGCTCGAGTGGCGAACGAATTGGCTTTCTCTTGCTCGCGGCATTTTTCGCAACTCTCGTTTGGTCGCTTCATTCAAGCGCCTCTAAATCGGTCTCCTTCAAACAAGGTGCGAACCGTTTGAATTATTCCGAGTCGCTGCCCGCGCCAACAGAGAGTCCCACGCCGTGTTGTAACGACAAACCGCATTTATTGATTGGTACTTACTATAGCGCCAAGAACGGATTGACTGCGAAGCTCTTGCTCAACAATAAAGGGCCTGACTCGCTTACCGCGAGCCCAAGTCTTTTCAGCATGTCCGGTCAGCGGTTCGACGCGCCTCCTGTAACCGTGGACGGGTTATCGTATAAGTTCATAGATATCTCAACTTGGATTAATTCTGCGGGATTACAATTTCAAGAAGGCAGCATCCAGGTCTTTCACTATGGAAAGGATCTCGTTCTGGGCGCGCAAGTATACCTCGTTGACGAAAATCACAGCCTTAGCTTCGATGAGAAATTGGTCGAGACGAAGGGTTTCAAATCCACGCAGTTAGAAGGCCTGTGGTGGTTGCCGTCACAAAAAGGTCAAGTGTTGCTTGCGCTCTCAAATAACTCAGGGACTGCAGTAACTGCGACCGTCGATGCGCTGGGAAACACGCCGCAACGTGGAGGACAACAAAACTTTACCTTGGCGGCGCACGAAACGCGCTTGCTCGATTTGCAGAGCGATGTGATTAATCACGCGAATGGGGCGATGTCGCGTTACGGTGGAATATCAATTACCTATTCGGGCTCTCCCGGTACTTTGTATGCTCGCGGCATGGCGCAGGATTTAGCAAGTGGATATTCGTTGCCGATACAGTTCTCTGATCCGGCGGCAGCAAAATCCTCTCGTTTGCAAGGTGTTGGTCTGCGTCTCGGTCTGGCCGGCGGTGAAGCTTTGAGTCCAGTGGCTGTCGTCCGTAACGTCGGTACGACGAACACAACCGTCACTGGCCGCGTGTCATATACGGATCCCGTGGGTGCAGTTAATACTATACCGATACTAAGTCTGCAATTGTCACCGAGCGAACTTGTGGATCTCGATCTTGGTGAACTCTTGCGTCAACACAGCCATAATCAATTGGATGCCATCGGGGGCCTTGAGCTTGAGTACTCAACGCCAAAAGGTAGCGTCATCGCTTCAGCCTTGAGTGTGAGCAGCGGGGGCAACCAGGTGTTTCGTGTTCCCATGTGGGATCCCTCGGCGCAACGTAGCGCCACTGGGGGCTATCCGTGGCTCGTTGATGGGAATTCCTCAACGATGGTCTACATAAAGAACGTGGAACAGCAACCACAACACTATTATCTGCAGCTAAGCTATGCGACTGGAATTTACTCTCTGGGCATACGAGAGCTTCAAGCTGGAGAAACTGTAAGTTACGACTTTCGTAAATTGCGTGACTTGCAAGTCCCCGACGTGCACGGGCGTTTGTTACCGACGGATTTGAGTATCGCCCAAGTTCACTGGTCGAAAGCGGGACTCGAAACCGGCATGCTGCTTGGGCGTTCTGAGCAGGTCGATACCATGCTTGGAATAAGCAGTAACTATGCCTGTGTGAATTGCTGTCCGGACAACGAAGTGCACGCTCGATTAGTACCCGACTCTGCTTCCGCTGTCGTTTCTTCCAGTCGCCAGTTCACCGCCCAGTACCAACTCACGACGTGTTATGGCCAGTACAGCGATTGGCTTGAACAATACGATGCTGAGTGGAGCACCAACAACGAAGACGTCGCCTCGGTATCCGCAGGATTAGCTCAAGCAAATGCAGCCGGCACTGCTACGATCAAGGCCGATTGGTACGCTGACCATTACGTTTTCACGGATGACGCTCCGCCGGATCCTGGCGGAATCGGAGGTATCGGAGGACAGAACAGTTGCGAACCAGCTATCCTTCGGGATCATCTCAGTGCGACTGCGACCTTTTTTGTGCAGGTACCGAGCAGTTTGTCAGTCGTTTCGATCACAACGATACCATCTAGTCCGGTTTATAACTGGTCTCAGTGCTATGCGGGCAACGATTTTGGCATTCAAATCGCTATTCAATATCAAGTGCTTGACCAGAATGGTGAAGCAATATCGAGTTCAAGCATGGAACCTCAAGAGACGATTACGAATTATGTGGTTCAAGGTAGCTCTCAATCGGATCCAAGACCCAACTTTGGCGATCTAGGCCCGACGAATTATCCAGGCACTTCACAGTTTACTGACACACATGGCCGTTTCTTGGATGCTCCTTATGGTGGATGTCTAAATGGCTCGATGACCGCAAGTTTTAGGCAAACAATAAGAATCCTCGCAAATCAAAATGCTTATAGTGTGAGAACCAATAACATATCCATCAGCTCTTCTTCCGATGGTTCTGGTACAATAAGCAACGGGGCAGATATAGACCGATCTAGACCCTGAGTCGGGAGAAAAGATGAAGAAGTTCTTATCCGCAGTAACGTTTCTCATACTCGTATTGGCAGTGACTGTCACCGCTCAAACGCCTCAAGACCTGCGCCACACGTATGGTGCGCCGGATAGTCTTGGTCGCTACATCGTACGCCCCAACATTGGCATGAGAGTAAAGATTTCACCGAATGGTCGTGTCTCTGAAATGATTCTCAAACCACTGGATTCTGAAGACGCATCGGATCGCGCTACCTCGATGGTCATGTCTTCGGCACTAACCAAGGAAATCCTCGAAGAAACCGTGCCAAGCAACAAACGTGGCAAGTTGCAACAAAAAGGCGGATTCGCGTTTGGATGTACAAGCACTGATTTTGAGTCGTACGAATTTGTGATCGTTAGCACGATCACGCGATGCGCTGCACAAGGCGGCGGTATCTATTCAGCCAGTGCCCATTGGAAATGACAAACAGATTCGAAATTCCGAGTTAGGTTTCCCAAAATTCTTGTGCCGTGAGAACGATCACTTTTTCGCGGCTCTCGGCAAGCCGACCTTGAACAATAAGCCGATTGCATAAACTGCTCGTTGTGAAATTTTCAATCTTAGCGGCTATGCTGTTCCTGATAGCGTTAGGCGTTAGGGTGACCGCGCAAACCCCTGAAGAATTCAAGCAGCGATACGGTAATCCTCGTTCTGGAGATTACATAATACGTGACGGAATTGCCGCAAGTGTAAAGTTTGATGACAAAAAACAGGTGTCAGAAATTATTATCGAAGCTGTTCACAACCGGTCTTCTAATGCTATGTCCCCAGCGACGGCGGGAGACGTTCTTGATGAAGTTATGCCGATTTCGCGGCGCGGCAAACTTCTGAAAACATCGGCCTTCGCAGCTTCATGCGTCAGTGTTCGGGCTGAAGAGTACGAGAATGTCACAATTTCACGGACGATTAGGTGCGAGTCCCAGGGCGGCGGACTGTACAGGTTGATTATTCGCAGGAAACTAGATTCGACACGTTAGTGGCAGTCCTCAACCGAGAAAACAACTCCCGGTCTGAAGCCGCTCGCCGACCAATACGCCTCGTACCAAAAGCAGCCTCAAACGAAAATGCATTTTGCAATATCTGGCGCCTCCGCCTCATACATTTCTGTGGTGCTGGTGGCTGTTCTAGCACAAAGCCCGAGCGCGCTGCGGGAGAGGTACGGCGCAGCGGACGATAAGGGCCGTTATATTGTTCGTCCCGGAATCGGGTTAGCGGTCAAGTATGACACCGTTGGGAACCCCACGGAGATGGTTGTCAAACTCCTGGATGACGGTATTACTCCCCGCTCAACCAAACCGGAACGTCGCAACGTGATGCGCCGAGATATCGCTTTGGAAATTCTTGATGAAATCGCACCCGTTAGCAAGAGGGGTAAACAAACTGCGGCGTTTTTGGAAGAACGCGGGTGTTACTCGTTAAGAACTACGGAATATGAGCGCGTTACTACAAACGTCGCGAATAGATGCGAGCAGCAGGGAGGCGGAACATATTCCATTCAGGTTCTGTGGAAGAAGCCAAAGGGGTAGCGTCCGACCTTGATGAACAGGCTAACTTTTATCTTTTATGAAACATACGCTCGTGGCAGGAGCATTCTTATTGACAATCGCAGCCCTTGACGCGAATGCTCAAACAGCAAAAGAGCTTAGCCAAAGGTATGGGAATCCCGACTCTGAAGGATATTATAAGGTGCGCGCAGACGTCCGGATGACTGTAGGCTTTGACGATAAGAGCCAAGCGTCAAAAATTATTGTCGAGCCACTGTACTCTGGGACAGGCCTTAATGATCCACACTCTTCTGTTATATCAGAAGCACGTGTGAGGGAGATTCTGGACGAAGTTGCACCAGTTGCGCGGCGCGGCAAACTTCTGAAAACATCGGCCTTCGCAGCTTCATGCGTCAGTGTTCG